>WNFZ01000290.1_pt1 | contig 94918 bp, 78 predicted proteins | sample 5400081 | NCBI WGS metagenome assembly WNFZ01 (sample SAMN13153365, study PRJNA577476) | soil metagenome | isolation source: 80 cm soil or saprolite under grassland replicate 1 | place: USA:California | collected 2016-06-15
TACAGAGGTTGAAGTGCTGAGATTTGGTTGGCCTGCTGTCGAGGACTGGTGGCACGCTGTTGCCCGTGGAGGACAGCGAGCCGATCGTGTTGCAGGTGTACTGCCGTGTGGAGGTCGTCGTCGATGACCCGGACGCGGTCTTGGAACTGGCCGGGCAGCGGTTGCAGGATGCGGATGTCGACTGGTCGGCTGAGAAGGACACGGTCGAGGATGCGGCGGCCGAGCTGCGGGGCGACCTGATCGAGTCGTTGGCCAGCCTGGTGGATCCGGATCGGCTGTTGGCAGGCGTGCCCGGTGTGCAGGTGCGGCGCGGGCGATGGTGGGCCGAGCGGGGCACGCCGTCTGACCGGTTCCAGCCGGGCTTCGTTGATCGGAAGTAGTGGAAACGGTTGGCGTTACGGCGGTTGCGGGTCGAGGGTCAGACCGGTCTGGGCGAGGAACCCGGTGATGAGTTCGGGTCGGTACTGGATGCGTTTGAGGCGGTTCTTCACGGTGGCCGCGAGCTGGTCCACGCTGCAGGCGGTGAGGTTGCCCAGGCCGCGTTTCATGTGTGCCCACACGCCTTCGGCGGCGTTGAGTTCCGGGGCGTAGGCCGGCAGCCGCACGACGGTCAGCCAGGTGGGGTGGGCGTCGAGGAACCGGCGCATCACGGCACTGATGTGGGTGTTGAGGTTGTCCCAGATCAGGATGATCGGGGCGTGCAGTTGTTGGTGCGCGGCGGCGATCAGGCCGGCGTAGTCGGCCTCGGAGAGGCTTCTGCGTTCGCCTTTACGGCCACGGTGGACGCGGATCCGGTAGAACAGGCGACCTCTTCTGGCAGGCCGCAGACATACCAGGCCGGCCACCGATACTCGCCCGGATCCCTTACCGGACACCGCGATCACTGGGGTGTGACCTCGTGGTGCCCAGGTGCGGGCCTTGGGCGGGCGCAGGTTCTGCCCGGCCTCGTCCTCGAAGCAGATCCACGCTCCGGTCGCCGCCGCTAGCCTCGAACCTTGGCCCAGGTCTCCGTCCGCCACGCGGTGATGGCTTTCTCGTCGCGTTCGGCCGCCCGGTGGACCGGGACCTGCGGGCTGAACCCGATGCGGTGTAACAGGTATGAGGCGCCACGCAGTGTGTATCGCACGTGGAAGAGCCGGCCGATCAGCGTGGTGACCCTGGCGAGGGTCCACCGCTGGTCTTCGTCCCAGCCGTGCGCGGCCGGACCAAGCTCCAACTCGGCCCGCAACCGACTTATCTGACCAGACGACAGCCGGCACCGGCTGCCGCCAGGTCCCCTGGATACCAGGGCCGACTCGCCATTGGCCTGCCAGCGACGCCGCCACACGTACGCCGAGTTGTCCGACACCCGCAGCCGCCGCGCAACCTCCCGCACCCGCACACCCTGGCTGAACCAGGCCGCTGCCTGCATCCGTACCGCCTCACGCTTACAGCGTGCCTGGGCGGACAAGCCACCACCATCGGGGTACCTCATGATCCCGGAATAGCCCCGCAACCAGTCGCAGTCACGGCAACACGCCGCGACCCTCAGCGTGAAATCCTGGCAATTCAACCTCTGTAGCAGCTTCTCGCGCATGAGGCGGATGCGCGGCGAACCACGGGTTCTCGGAAGCCGGGCGGTTCGTGGCTGTCCGATTGTCCGACTGATTTTCGGTACGCGACGGCGGTACCGGGAGCAGAAATCGCCGTACCGTGACCGGCTGCACTACAGTTGATATTGAAACCACGGCCATGATTCGCGTACCGACCGCCATGCGCTTACCGCACATGTTCGGCTCGCCGATTTGCCACGGCAGATCAGCCGAATGTCCGATGTGCCGATGGGGCGGTGGTCGACCCAAAACGATCAAGTATAGGCCATGATCTCCTGTTCTCACTACCTAAGACGGGTACGTGACACCGCACCAGGCTGGAAGGGTGAGGCCTGCTCGTCCGAATTCGACGCCGAGCTGGTTCTCCGTTCACAATCCGTCCACATCGCCGTCACCGCGTAGACACGGCGTTGCGGGACGCCTATCGTCTGTCAAGAATCGCGAATGAGCCGGCGCGCCACACCATTCGGCGCACGCAGTCATTCCCGGTTCCGAACGACGGGAAGCCTTGTGGGGAGGGAGGGTTGCCGGCGATCGCCTTTCCACCGCGACCTTCGTACCGACCAATTCGGCACCATCGAGTGGGCCGAGGACTCGGAGCGCACGCGAGCTGACCGCGGCGCGTGGGCCGGGATACGAAGATAGATCATCAATCGCCATTCGGCGAGTCGTATCCATGCGCGTGGAATCGGTCGAACCAAACCCCAAAGTTTCGCAGTACCTCGGTTTCGAAAGACACGACGACCAGGCGAGCTAGGCGGCAGAGCTCGCGGGCCCATGGTGTCCAAGAACAGTTTAGAACGGACTTTACGAAACGTCTCATCGTTGACTGGCGAAGGCTATACCTGTGTCGCGCGGCAGTCAGCCTCCGTTCGTACTCGTTGGTAGTTGACTCAATCGATGCTAGGGCTGGGGTGCTGGGCATCGCCCCACGCCGGGGGTCAGTGATGCCCGCGATCGCATTGAGGAATGTCCGGTCTCCTGCATGGAGGTCCCCCTTGACCGACATCGCCGACAGAACGTCGTCCGCAGGCGTTTTATACCGCACTTTGCCAGCCATTGCTTTCGGGGCCCAACCGGTACCGCTTAACGATCCGGGACCGGACGGCGATGTCAGCCTTACGGTGATCGTGCCTACCCGAAACGAGGCGGACAACATCGCGCCCCTGCTCGAACGCCTCGACCCCGCGGTACGAGCGCTGTCGGCGGAGATCATCGTGGTCGACGACAGCGACGATGACACCCCGGCGGCGCTGGCGCGCCATGCCGGCGCCTGCGAGGTACCGATCCGTCTGATCCACCGCCCGAAGGCCGCCCGCAAGGGTGGGCTGAGTGGCGCGGTGGTCAACGGGGCGCGGCACGCGCGGGGTGCCTGGGTCCTCGTTATGGATGCCGACCTTCAGCATCCACCGGAGGTTGCTGCCGCACTCGCTCGTACCGCGATGCGCCACGACGTCGACCTGGTCATCGGTACCCGCTACGCCGGCAGCGGCTCCGGCGAGGGGCTCAACGGCGCCGTCCGGACGGCGACGTCTTCGTCGGCGACCCGACTGGTCAAGGCCGTGTTCCCCCGGCTGCTGGCCACCGTGAGCGACCCGATGGGCGGGCTGTTTGTGTTCCGCGCGGCGGCCATCGACCTCAACCGGCTCAACCCCGTCGGTTTCAAGATTCTCCTAGAGATCCTGGTGCGGCACCCGGCCGCGCGTACCGCGGAGTTCGCCTACGAGATGGCTTCCCGCCACGCCGGCGAGTCCAAGGCGTCGCTGCGCGAGGGCGTGGCGTTCCTGCGACATCTGCTACGCCTGCGTCGCGGGACGCTGCTGCGCCAACTGCGCCAGCGCCCGGTGACCCCCAGCGAACGCTTCCGCCAGGCCGTTCGCATGGTGGCATTCGGCGCCGTCGGGCTGTCCGGGATGGCGGTGAACACCGCCGCGCTCTGGCTGTTCTACCAGATGCTGGGCCTGCATCACCTGCTCGGCGCGGCGCTGGCCACGCAGCTGTCCACCGCGTGGAACTTCGCGCTTGTCGACGGCCTGGTCTACCGGCGCAAGGGCAACGGCACCTGGCGCGGCCGGGCCGTGCGCTTCGCGTTGATGAACAACATGCTCCTGCTCGCGCGGCTCCCGGTGCTGCAAATCCTGATCTGGTTCGGGCTCGGCGTCCTCGCCGCGAACGCGGTCACCCTCGTCGCGCTGTTTCTGCTCCGGTTCCTCGTCAGCGACCGGGTGATCTACGGCTCGCCGACGCGGCAACCCAGCCGCCACCCGGTGCGCGTGTTGGTCGACCCCGACGCCGCCGCGCCGCCCGCGCCGCCCGCACGCAAGCGGTCGCAGTACCTGAAGTACCGCTACGACATCGCCGGCATCGTGACGATCGGCTCCCAGATCCTGCTGCCCGAGCTGGAGTTCTTCCGCGCGCAGTGGATCGCCGACGCCGACGTTGACATCGCGGTCCGCGTCGGGGATGTCGGCCGTCGGCGGCCGCGTCGCCGGGCGTCGATGATCGAGTACCCGAACCGGCCCACGCTGCGGTACGAGGAGCATCTTGGCCGCATCGGAGCCAACTTCCGGGTAGAGCTCGGCGAGCCGATCAACGTGGAGGTCGGTCCGCTGCTGGCCCGCTCGCCGCACGTCGTGTACACCAACATCATCGAGGCGCTGCTGCGGTTCGTGCTGGTCTCCCGCGACCGGATGCTCCTGCACTCGGCATGCGTCGACCTCGACGGGGTGGGCGTGATGCTCTCCGCGCTGACCGACACCGGGAAGACCGCGACCGTGCTGCGGCTGCTGCGGGAGCATCGCGGTCGCTTCCTCTCCGACGACATGACGGTTATCAACGCCGCGGGCAACGCGGTCTGCTTCCCCAAGCCGCTGACAATCAGCGCGCACACCCTGCGTGCGGTACGGGCCAACGACCTCACGCCCGCCGAGTGGCGCCGGCTGCGCCTGCAAAGCCGGCTGCACTCGAAGGGCGGCCGCTCGATCGCGCTCACACTCAGCCGGTTCAACCTGCCGATCATGAGCATCAACGCCATCACGCAGCTGCTCGTGCCGCCGCCGAAGTACAGTGTGGACCGCCTGGTGCCCTGCCGGGTGGGCAGCGCCACGCGCGTCGAGGAGCTGTTCATCATCGAACGCGGCGCGCCTCGGGTGTCCGAGCTCGACCACGCCACCGCGGTGCAGCGAATGCTGGAGAACACCGACGACGCGTACGGCTTCCCGCCGTTCCGCTACCTCGCGCCGGCCATCACGATCGGGGGTGCCGGCTACACCGAGCTGCGCGAGCGCGAGCGGGAGACGCTTGCGGCGTTCCTGCGCAACGTACGGGTGCGGGTGGTGGCCTCTGACACGTACGGCTGGGCCGACGTGATCCCTACCCTGATCAAGGGTCGTACCGCGAAGGTGAACGGCGACTACCGGCCCGCGGACATGGCTGCTCCGTACCGACGCTCGGAGGTGGACGTCTGGCCGCGGTGGGACATCCGCAGACCGGTACCCGAGGGTCAGCGGGCATGACAGGTTGCGGCAAGCCTCCGCCTGACGGTTCGCGCCGGGTCACCGAGCGAGGCGGGCTGGCGGCGGCTGGGCCGACGAGCGCAGCCACGCAGGAAGGCGCCGCGTCAGGTGCGCGCGTGAATGACCCAGGGGACACGGCGTGAGCGAGCGGGATAACGAACGGGTCATGCCGCGGAACAGGCGGGCCGTGTCGATCAGCTGGCCCCCCGCGCCGACGGACCGGGGCGTCGCCTGGCCGGTCACCGAGGCGGTCGAACGGACCCGGGAGACAACCGCCCTCGCCGAACGGACGCAGCAGATCACCATCACGGTTCTCGCGGATCGGACGCAGGAGATCGGGGCTGCCGGGTACCGGCCCGCCGGCTCCGCCTCCGCCGCCGGCCGGAGCGCCGCCTGGTTTCGGCGCGTCCGGCGCGTACCGGCCGGGCTGACTGCGGTGACCTCGTTGGCGCTCGGGCTGCGCCTGTGGCGTCTCGACGCGACCGGCTTCAACAGCGACGAGGCGGTCTACGGCGGGCAGGCGGCGTCGCTAGCCGGCAACCCGAACTACACCGATCTGTTCCCGGTCTTCCGTGCCCACCCGATGCTCGTCCAGACGGTCCTGTCGCCGCTGTTCCGGCACGGCGAGGTCGATGTGGCAGGCCGGGTGGTGATCGCCGTGTTGGGCGTGGCCACGGTGCTCGCCGTGTACCTGGTGGGCGCTCGCCTGTACCGCCCCCGGGTGGGCCTGCTCGCCGCGCTGCTGGTCGCCGTGATGCCGTACCACGTCGTGGTGACCAGGCAGGTGCTCTTGGACGGGCCGATGGTGCTCTGCGCGACGCTGACGCTGTACTGCCTCGTGCGGTTCGTCGAGGCCCAGGCCGTGCTGTGGCTGGTCGCCGCCGCCGGCATGCTCGGGCTGACGATGCTGACCAAGGAGTCCAGCATCGTGCTCGCCGGCGGCGTCTACGCCTTTCTCGCCCTCACGCCGACGATCCGGCGACCGATCCGGTCCTGTCTCATCGCGGCGCCGGCGCTGGTCATCGTCTTCGCCATCCATCCGCTTTCGCAGGCGCTCGCCGGGCGGGCCAACACCGGCAAGAGCTACCTCGTCTGGCAGCTGCTGCGCCGCCCCAACCACTCGATGGCCTTCTACGCGCAGACCGTGCCGGTGGCGATCGGCCTCCTCGTGCTGCTCGCGGCGGGTGCCGGCCTCTGGTCGTTGCGCCGGCGCCATTCCTGGCGGGAGACGCTGCTGCTGTGCTGGCTCGGCGTGCCGGTCGTGGCGTTCCAGCTCTGGCCGGTCAAGGGTTTCCAGTACCTGTTGCCGGTCGCCACGCCGGCGGCCATCCTCGCGGCTCGCGGCCTGCTGGTCGTGCCGCTGCAGCAGCTGATCCGCGATCCGCGGCGCGCGCTGGCCGTCCGCGTCGCAGTGATCGGCACGGTGGTACTCAGCCTGCTGGTACCGGTCTGGTCGTCGATCAACCGGCGCGACACGACGACATTCCTGGCCGGTTCCGGAGGCGTGCCAGGCGGCCGCGAGACCGGCCGGTGGCTGGCGTCGCACACCCCGTCGGGGTCCGCGGTGCTCACCCTCGGGCCATCGATGGCGAACATCCTCCAGTACTACGGCCACCGCCGCTGCTACGGCCTGTCGGTGAGCCCGAACCCGTTGCACCGCAACCCTGCCTACGCGCCGCTTGCCAACCCGGATCGCTCGCTGCGCCACAACGAGCTGCAGTACATCGTCTGGGACGCGTTCTCGGCGAAGCGCTCGGTGTTCTTCTCCGAACGGCTGCTCGCGCTGGCCCGCCGCTACCACGGTCGGGTCGTACACACCGAGTACGTGCGTGGCGTCGACGCCGAGGGCCGATCGACCAACGTACCTGTAATCGTCGTCTACGAGGTTCGGCCATGATCGAGCGTCTCCGGCGGCTGGCCGCCATTGCCACGGCCGTCGCACTCGGACCGGTTCTCCTGCCGGCCGCACCCGCAGCCGCACACGCGCCGCACGTGCCGGTGACGGCGATCGAGCATTTCGTGTTCCTGATGCAAGAAAACCACACGTTCGACAACTACTTCGGCACCCGGCCCGGCGTCGACGGCGTTCCGCCGGGCACCTGCATGCCGCTGCGCCGTGGGGTGGCACAGCCTTGCGTCGAGCCGTTCCACATCGGCCAACACGGCAGCCTGGACCTCGACCACACGGCGCAGGCATTCCAGGTGCAGTACAACGGGGGCGCCATGGACGGTTTCGTGGAGGGCGTCAGCACCCAGGGCAAGGACGGCAAGCTCACGATGGCGTACTACGACGATCGGGACCTGCCCTACTACTGGAACCTCGCCGACGAGTACGTGTTGTTCGACCGTTTCTTCAGCTCGGCCAACGCGGGCAGCATCCGCAACCACATGTTCCGGGTCACCGGGAGTCCGGGCGCCACCGGCAAGACCGAGTCGATCCCGGCGGCCGGATGGGGCGACCTCCCCACAATCTTCGATCGACTGGAGGCGGCGGGCGTCAGCTGGAAGTTCTACGTCGAGAACTACGATCCGGCAATCACGTTCCGCACCCGTGCGAGCGCGCCCGACGCAGACCGCGGAGCCCAGGTCATCTGGGTGCCCCTGCTGGCGTACGCCCGCTACGTCGACGACCCGCGGCTCTTCGGCAAGATCGTGGACCTCGACGAGTATTACGATGACGCGGCGCGCGGCGACCTACCTGCGGTGTCGTTCATCGCACCGGCCGGCGACAGCGAACACCCGCCCGGCAGCGTGCAAGCGGGCCAGACGCTGGTCCGCTCGTTGCTCACCCAGCTCATGCGCGCACCGCAGTGGTCCTCTTCGGCATTCCTGTGGTCCTACGACGACTGGGGCGGCTGGTACGACCATGTCAAGCCGCCGCAGGTCGACCAGTACGGTTACGGCTTCCGGGTGCCGGCGCTGCTGGTCAGCGCGTACGCCAAGCGCGGATACGTCGACTCGACCACGCTCGACTTCACCTCGGCGCTGAAGTTCATCGAGCACAACTGGGGCCTTGAGCCGCTCGCCGAGCGCGATCGGCGAGCCAACACGTTCCTGGACGCCTTCGACTTCACGGCCCCGCCCAGGTCGGCCGCGCTGATCGGTACCGAGCGCCACCCGACCGTCCTCGCACGGCCGGACGCGCGCGTCGTGTACGGCTGGTACAGCGCCGCGATCGTCGGCCTGACGCTGCTGGTGGTCGCCGCGGCCCTGGCCTCGCGGCGCCGGTGGGCGGCTCCGCGGTGGCCGGCGCTGCTATCTCGCCGAGGGAGGCAACCTTGATAACTCGTCGGCGCAGGATCGCCCTGCTCCTCGCAAGCGTGCTGGGCGGGATCGTGCTCGGCGGCAGCGGCCTCGGTCTGAACCGGCTCAGTCCGGCCGCGGCGGCGCCGGGCAGAGCGGCCGCCCAGCCCGGCACCCTCAACCTGCAGACGGTCCCGCCGCTGGCCGGCGTTGTCGTACAGGTGGACGGCGCCACCGCGCGCTCGGACCCGGCCGGGCGCATCGCGGTCCGGGTGCGCAACTTCATGGGACTCGAGCACCGACTGGTGGTACCCACGGCGCAGATCTCTCCCGACCGGACCGCCGTCTTCGACCGCTTCCGCGGCAGCCCCGACAGCGGTGTCAACGGCAAGGTCGTCGAGATGGGCGTGCGCACGACCCGGCTCGTTTCGTGGCGCTTCGTGGACCGCTTCGGCGGCGAGGTGCCGGTCAGCCGGGTACAGTCACTCCGCGTACGCAGCAACACCGGCGAGATCATCGATGCCACCGGCGCCGATCTGCTCGTGCCGCACTGGGTACCGGAGAGCCGTACCCAACAGGGGCCGGCCGGCCTGGTGTCCAAGCGGCTGTACTACGTCGTGGACTCGGCGATCGTTGGCGGCACGTCAGTGGTCAACCGGGCGCAGCAGCGGTTCGTGCCGTGGGACCAGGTCCAGTGGTTGGTGCAGGTCCTGCTGTACAAGGTGGCGTTCAACTCCACCGACCTGTTCTTCACCTACCACGTAGGCAACGGCATCCGGCTGACCCGACCCGATGGCAGCGTCGACGCGCTACCGTTCGACCGGCACGGCGTCGCGGTCGTACCGGATCTCCCCCGCGGTACGTACACGGTCAAGGCCTATGGTGGCGGCGTCTCGTTCGCCCGCCCGGTGAGCATCAGCAAGGACCAGGACGTCACCCTGTCGGTGATCAGCCGGCTCGACCTTGCCCTGATCGGCGGCACGCTGCTGGTCGCGGCGTTCGGCCTGATCCTGCTCGGCCGGCCGCATCTGCGGGCCCGGCTGCCCTGGCCGCGGCGGTGGCGACGGCCGGTACGCGTGGCGCCGCCCGCGCGAGGTCGGGCCACCGTCACGGTGGCGGGCCTGCTGCTGGCCGCGATCGCCGGTACCTCGGTGCAGGCACGCCCCGCGGCGGCCCACGAAACACCGACTCCGGTACCGGTGCTGGCCTACTACTACATCTGGTTCACCCCGACGTCGTGGAACCGGGCGAAGATCGACTACCCGCTGCTCGGCCGCTACTCCAGCGACGACGAGGAGATCATGCGCCGGCACGTACGGATGGCAAAGGCCGCCGGGATCAACGGCTTCCTGGTGTCGTGGAAGCACACACCCCAGCTCGACGAGCGGCTGGCCAAGCTGGTTGAGGTCGCCCGGGCCCAAGACTTCCATCTGGGCATCGTCTATCAGGGCCTGGACTTCGAGCGGCAGCCGCTGCCGCTGGCGACGGTCTCAGCCGACCTCGCGCTGTTCGCCCGCCGGTACGCGGCGGATCCGGTGTTCGACCTGTTCGGTAAGCCGGTGGTGATATGGACCGGCAGCGAACGCCGCGACCGGGCCGAGCTCGAAGAAGCCGTACGGGGGGTACGGGGCAAGCTGCTGGTGCTCGGTGATGCCAAGAGCGTGGAGTCGTGCGAGGCGACCGGGCCGCCGCTGGACGGCCAGGCCTACTACTGGTCGTCGATCGACCCCGTGCTCGGCAACAGCGCCCAGAAGCTCGCCGCGATGTCGCGCGCAGTACATCGCACCGGCGGGCTGTGGATCGCCCCGGTGGCGCCCGGGTTCGACGCCCGCCTGGTCGGTGGCGCGCGGGCGGTGCCGCGCCGGGACGGCGAGACGCTGCGGGCCTCGTTCAACGCGGCGCGCTCCTCCGAACCCGACGCCATCGGTGTCATCAGCTTCAACGAGTTCAGCGAGAACACCCACATCGAGCCGAGCGAGCAGTACGGCGCCAAGGACATCAACGTGCTCGCCGCACTGCTCGGCGCGACCACCGGCGTGACGGTGCCCGGCGACAGCAGCGAGGCCATCACCGCCCACCGGGGGCTCACGACGTGGGGCGCGCTGCTGTTGATCGGCAGTGTCGCGATGCTGCTGCCGCTGGCCGTCGCGCTCGCCCGCCGGCGCCGCGCCGCCGACCGCCTGACCGGTGGGCGCAGCGATGCCTCGACTGCGAGGCCGACATGACCCCCGCGCCGAGTCGTATCCGCAGCTCGGCCATGGTCCTCGCGGCCGTGGCCGTGACCAGCGGCTGGTGGGCGGCGCCGCAGCGCAACAGCGCAGAGGTGATCGCCGCCGCCGTCGGTGACATGGCGTGCGCGGAAGGGGCCGGCTCCACCGCGGGAACCGAGGACAGCTCAGCGGTGTGTCGTGAGATGGCTGTCAGCGACGCCATGCTCGACCGCCACCCCGACGTGCTGCTCGCCCTCGGCGACGAGCAGTACGAGCGCGGCGAGCCGCAGGGCTGGAGACCGTACGACCGGTCGTACGGGCGGCTGCGCCAGGTGACCCGCCCGGTGCCGGGCAACCACGAGTACCTGACCCCCGACGCCAGCGGGTACTTCGGCTACTTCGGCGACCTGGCCGGGCGCCCCGAGCGCGGCTACTACAGCTTCGATCTCGGTGCATGGCACTTCGTCGCTCTCAACTCGGAGTGCACCGACGTCGGCGGGTGCGGCGAGGCCTCGCCGCAGCTGGCCTGGCTGAGGGCCGACCTCGATCAGCACCGGACCCGGTGCGCGCTGGCGTACTGGCACATTCCGCGGTTCAGCTCGGGCGAGCACGGCGACCACACCGCCTATCGGGCGATGTGGCGCACCCTCGCCGCGCACGGCGTCGATCTCGTGCTGGGCGGGCACGACCACCACTACGAGCGTCTGGCCGCCATGGATGCCGACGGGCAGGTGGACGACCGTACCGGCATCCGGTCGTTCATCGTCGGCACCGGCGGACGCAACCTGCGCCCGGTCACCGGCCGCCGTCCCGGCAGTGAGCAGGTCATTGACAACGCGTTCGGCTTCCTGGAGCTGCGGCTGCGGGCAGACCAGTACACCTGGCGGTTCGCGGGCCCCGATGTCGGCGTCCTGGACCCTGGAGAGAGCCGATGCCATTGACACCACGAGCCACGGCCGCCGGCGCGGCCGTGCTGATCGCGCTGGCCGGCGCCGCCTGGGCGGGGCTGGCCCACCTCGAAGACGATCCGGAGCGGCGCGAGCTGGTGCTTACGCCGATCGCCGACACCTACGTCAGCCAGGCCAAAGCCGACGACTCGTACGGCACCGCACGCCAGCTGCGGGCCGATGCGCCCCCCAACGAGGTTCGCTCGTACCTGCGGTTCGAGGTGCCGACGTTGCACGGGCGGCTGGTCGGTGCGCGGCTGCGCCTGCACGCCAACACGCCCGACCCGACCGGTCTGCTGATCGCCCCCGTGGCTGTCGGTACCTGGAGCGAGGACACCAACTGGCGCACCGCGCCGCCGATCCGCGAGCCGGTCGCCCGCGGGCCGGCCGTGCTCGCCGACCAGTGGGCCGAGGTGGACGTGAGCGTCCTGGTGACCGGGCCCGGAAGGATCGATCTGGCCCTGACCAGTAGCGGCCAACGGATGGTCAACTACTCGAGCCGCGAAGACGGCGAGCGCACCGCGCCACGACTGACGCTGCTCATCGAAGGAACGTCGGCATAGGAGTGAAACAGAGAAAGGTTTGTCATGTCATCGTCAGCCAGCTTAGGCCTGGCCGCCGTGCTCGCGGCCAGCGTGATCGTGTTGCCCGCCGGGTCGGCGGCCGCCTCGGATGTCTTCAACCCGGTGGCCGACAGCTACGTGGACGCATCAACACCGAACAGCAACTTCGGCAGCCAAATTTCCGTACGCCTCGACGCGGATCCGGTGCGCCGGGCGTACTTCCGCTTCAACGTACGCGGAGTCGGCAGCCCGACCTCCGCCTTGCTGAAGGTCTACGCCGAGTCCGCCAGCTCGGTCGGGGTGGCGGCGCACGCCGTGGCGGACAACAGCTGGAACGAGAGCTCGATCACCTACAACAACGCGCCCACTGTCGGCGCGCTGCTGGACACCGCCGGCGCGTTCCCGGGCGGTACCTGGATCAGCCTGAAGGTCTCCGCGGCCGTCACCGGCGATGGGTTCGTCAGCTTCGCCCTCACCACCACGTCGACGACGGCCATCAGGATCACTAGCCGCGAAGGCGCGAACAAGCCGCAGCTGATCGTGCCGGCACCGCCGCCGCCCTCGCCGTACGTTGTCTCCCGGGTTGGCGACTCGTACGTCGCGGTGTCCCAGGTGACCGGCGCCACGTTCTCCGGAACGCTGAAGTGGGTGGTGGAGAACGCGGTTGCCGACATGCGGGTGAGCGGCGGCGGCACCGTACAGTTCGCGGCCGGCACGTTCGACCTCGGCGCAGACTTCTTCAAGTTCTACGACCTCGCCGACGTCACGTTCGTCGGCGCCGGTATCGACGCCACCGTCATCCAGAACTACACGGCGGCGGCCGAGGACACTGAGCCCTTCAACTTCACCGGGGCCGATCGCGTCGCGGTGCGCGACCTGACCGTTTCCGCCGGCGGACCGGCGCGGACGACCAGTGACGCGCTCGACTTCGACCGGGGCAACGACGTCGTGGTCGAGCGGGTGAAGGTGACCGCCTCGCGCGGTCGGGGCATCGTATTCGACGGTAAGAACGACTCCTGGACCTCGCTGCGCAACACCGTACGGGACTGCGTCATCACGGGTACCGACGGCGACGGCATCGAGCTGCTGGCCTCCAGCCAGAACACCATCACCGGATGCACCGTCAGCAACGTCGGCGGGCACGGCATCCAGCTGAACAAGTCCTCGCTGCTGGCCGACCAGCCGAACAAGAAGTCCAGCGACAACCTGATCAGTAACAACACCATCGATCAGGCTGGACAGGACGGCATCAACGTCAGCAGCGGAGATCGCAACACGGTCACGGGCAACACGATCACGAACAGCTCCGACGACACGTCCGGCCGCGATGGTATCCGCATCACCTCGATCGACACGATCACGTGCGATGACAACACCGTGTCCTACAACGTGTCGACCGACAACCAGGCCACGAAGACCCAGAAGTACGGCCTGAACATCACCGGTGCGGCCTGCAACCGGACGGTTGTGGGACCGGGCAACACCTTCAGCGGGAACCTGGTGGGCGACGTCCACGACGCTGGCACGGGGACCATCTACCAGTAACCGATGACGAACGAGCAAAGCGGACGGCGCTATCGGCGGGCTCCGCCGAGAATGTCGTGCAACGCGTCGAGGTAGTCGCCCATCCCGGATGGGCTGGCCCACTCCGTGGCTGACTCGACCGACGTGCCCTCGCCCCACTCGTTGAACGTTGTGACCAGTTGGAACCGCGCGTTCGACGCGATCATGGCACGCAGCGCGACGCGCCAGCGCTCCGGATCACGGGCCAGGCGCGGGGTGCTCTCGCTGGCCTTCCAGAATCCGGGCGAGACGCTGTAAGCGAACGGCGTGTGGTCGCTGACGTCCTTGGCCGGACCGTACTGGTGCCAACCGTCGGGCTGCGACGCGCACCCGCGGTATCCGCTGAACACCTTCAGTACGACATAGGCGCCGACGGTGTTGGCCCGCTTCCAGCGGTCGGCCATCGCACACCCGTCGTGCCCTTCGGCGTAGACGAACACCACGAACCGCCCGTCGATCCGGAGGAATCGCGGGTCGCTGCCATAGCGGTCGCGCAGGTAGGTAAGGTCCCCGGTGAGCTGACCCACCGTGGGATCACCCTGCCCCTCGGCCTCGTAATAGACGCTCCAGCGAAAGTTCTGCCCGGCCGCTGCGCCGAGGAGCTGCCCGATCCGGCGATCGGTGGCGCTTCCCCGGCCCCACCAGGATGCGATCGCAGCCTGCAGGCCCGCGTACCGCATCGCCTGCACATGCGCGGACAGCACCGACGGCGAGCTGACGTTGTACTGCCCGAGCGACGGATGGTAGTGGGTGAACGGGCTCATACCCGCCTGCTGCCATGCCTCCGGAAACCACGGGTAGTAGAAAGCGGCGCGGATCGGGAAGGCCGGTTGCCAGTCGGAGGCGGCGCTACCGGCCGGCGAGGGTCCGACGGGCGCGGCGCTCTCGCCCCCCGACCGGGCCGAGGACTGAGGGGCTGGGGCGGTCGGCGGGGCTGTATCGGTGGCCGGCGCACGGCGCTGTTCCCACGGGCGCAGTGCCACGGTCAGGGCGATCGCGAGCACGAGTACGCCCGCGAAGCCGACGATCAACGTCGACGAGTGGCTACCAAGACGGCGCCGATGGCTGGGCGTACGCTCGGCGTTGCTCGGATGGCCGGCACGGCTCAATGGCAGGTTCCGCTTCCGGAGTCGGTGAACGTCTTGCCGGCTTGGGGCAAGAAGCGCCAGTCGTAGCCGTTTGCGTGCAGGGTGAGCTTCAGCACACCGTGCGCGTCGGCGTTGCGTACCTGGCTGTTCGGCTTGGTCGGGCCGAACTCGTAGTGGCTGGCCCCGCCCGTCCCGACCACGAACTGGCGGATGCCGCCTGCGGTGTCGAGTACGCCGTTCGGGCTCTGCGGCGCGAAGCGCTCGTAGTTGTGGTTGTGGCCGGAGAGCACTATCTCGGCATTCGCCGCGTACAGCGCTTGGAAGATCGGGCGCATCTCGGTGGCGTTGCCATGCTCGCGGCCGGACGTGAACAGGGGCTTGTGCCAGTACGCGAGCTGGCAACGGCCGGTCGACGCGGCCAAGTCCGCGCGCAGCCACCGCTCCTGTGCCGATCCGGCCTGACACCCGCCGACCTCGTCGCACTCAGAGTTGATGACCACGATGTGCCAGGAACCCAGGGTGTAGGAGTAGTACCCCCGTGCGGCGGCGCCGGCCGCGGCGCCGAAGTAGGCGAAGTATCCGCTGGCATGCGCGGTGAGGTACTCGTGGTTGCCCGCCGCCGGCCGGGTACGCGCCTTGTGCCGCCCCCAGGTAGGGCCGTAGCAGCTCGCGAAGTCGGAAGCCGACCCGGCGGGGTACGCGTTGTCGCCGAGCGTCGCGACCGTACCGGCCACACCGTCGAGCAACTTCGCGGTCGCTTCGTCCCCGGATGAGCTGCATGAGGCTATGTCGCCCGCTGCCAGGAGCACCGCGTCACCAGGAACCGTGGTGGGAACGGCCGTGGCGCCCGGTGCTGACGTCGGCGGGGGCATTGTCGATGCGGGCGCGGTCGGTACGGACGTTGTGGGTACCAACCGGGGTGGGGCTGACCGTTGGCTCGGTGCCGATCCACACGCGGCCGCCGCCGCGACACCGGCGAGTACCAGTGCGACACGCATCAACACCGAATAGACGTTACCGGCCCGGTCGCACCCCGACCGAGCCCAAACGCCAAACCAAGATCCACACAACTCGCAGGAAAGTGTCCCTATCCGGCGGCGGTTAGCAGCGACTCCGACGGAACTGGGCGGATCTCGAAGCGCGCAGCGGGGCTGAGCGCCGGCCTACACCGCAGACTCGGCCAGCAGGTCTTCCAAACGCGCGACGGCCCTGGCCTCCGCCCGGGACACCGCACCCCGGGGCCAGCCGACCGCGATCGCTCCTGCCGCCACGACCGAGCCCGCAAAGGCGAATGCCCACGGTACGCCGCCCGGCTGGTCGACGATCACACCAGCGAGCGAGCTGCCGATCGAGCTGCCCCCCACCGACACAGTCACCAGCCACGTGTACGCCTCGTTGACCATCCCCAGCGGCATGATCCGGCCGACGAGCGCGGTCTCCACGGTGAGCGCGGGCGCGATAGTGCCGCCACCGATCACCAGCGTCGCGCCGAGCGCCCACGGGTTGGGCATCACCGCGAGCACTGCCAGGCTCGCCCCAACGCCCACGAGCATCCACGCCAGCTGCCGCGACTGTGAGGCCGCCGGCGGCCGGGTGCCGAACCAGACGCCGGCCAGCGCACTGCCGATACCCCAGACGCCAACCAGCACACCCGCCGCGCTTTCCGCGTCGGGGAGGTGGTGCGCGGTGGTGTACGCGGTGATAGCCACCACGCACGCACCGAAGGAGCAGCCGAGCCCGGTGGCGCACAGCAGGAGCGGCGCGAAGCCCGGGACCCGCAGCGGACCCAGGCCGGTCGTGGGCTGGTGGTCGGCGGGGCGCTCGGGGCGGCGCATCGCCGCGTTACGGGAGACCACGAGGGTGCCGGCGAAGGTCAGCACCGCCGAGCCTACGAGCGCCGTGGCCGGTGTCGCGACGGCGACGAGTACGGCGACCAGTAGCGGCCCGGCGATGAAGACGACCTCGAACAGCGCCGTCTCGGCGGCGAACGCCACGCTTCGCAGGTGATGGCGCCCGCTCGCCGGATCGGTGAGGACGATCCACGCACCGCGCAGCGCTGCGGTCAGTGGCGGGTAGGTCGCTCCCGCCATGGCCGCGACAGCCGCCATCAGCCCCACGGGACCGCGATGCGCCGCCACCACCAGAAGCGCGGCAATCGCCACCGGATAGCTGGCCGCCATGACGACAAGTACCAGCCGAGGGCCGATCCGGTCGGCCAGCCGGCCGGCGACCGGGCTTGCCGCCGCTCCGGCAAGCGCGTACGCGGCGCCGGTCAGGCCGGCCGACGAGTAGCGGCCGGTCGCCTGTTGCACGAGGAGCAGCAGCGCCAGCGGCATCATCCCGATGCCGAGCCGGGCGAGGATGCCGACGATCAGCAGCACCGGCGCGCCGGGCAGCCGCCAGACGGCCAGGTACTGCCGAAACGCGGCCACGACTCCTCCCGCGATGACGAGCGAGGTAACGAGCACGATGCCCCGTGACCCTAACGCCGGGGTACGACGAAAACACCAGAGTTTCCAGCGAGAAGGACCCGGCGGGCCCTGAAGCGGGGGCCGCCGGGTCCGAGAAAACAGGGTCCGAGAGACCAGGGCTCAGCGCCGGTACTGCACCGGGCCGCTCTGCGCAGCCAGCTGCTCCAGGCGCGCCACCCGTTGCTCCATCGGCGGGTGGGTGGAGAACAGGTTCGCCAGGCCGCTGCGGCGGAACGGGTTGTCGATCATCAGGTGGGCGGTGCTGGTGAGCTGCCCCTCAGGCGCGAGCGGCAGCGCCTGCGTACCCCGGTGAATCTTGCGCAGCGCGTTGGCCAGCGCCAGTGGGTCGTTGGTGAGTGCGGCGCCCGAGGCGTCGGCCTGGTACTCGCGGCTGCGGCTGATCGCGAGCTGGATGAGCATCGCGGCGACCGGGCCGAGGATCAGCATGAACAGGTATCCGAGGATGCCGGGGCCCTCGTCGTCGTCGGAGCGGCCGATCGGGATGAACCAGGCCAGCTGCGCCAGCATCGTGATGATGCCGGCGAGACCCGCCGCCACGCTGGAGATCAGGATGTCCCGGTTGTACACGTGGGACAGCTCGTGTCCGAGCACGGCGCGCAGCTCACGCGGGCTGAGGATGCCGAGGATGCCCTCGGTCACCGCGACCGCGGCGTGCTGCGGGTTGCGGCCGGTGGCGAACGCGTTGGGCTGGCTGACCGGGCTCACGTACAGGCGGGGCATCGGCTGGTGGGCCGCCGTGGCGAGCTCGCGGACCATCGCGTAGAGCTGCGGAACCTGGGCCTCGCTGACCTCCCGGGCGCCCATCGCGCGCAGCGCGAGCTTGTCCGAGAAAAAGTACGAGAACGCGTTCATCGCCAGCGAGACGAAGACCGCGATGACCAGACCGCTGGTGCCGCCGAGCCAGTACCCGACGAGCAGGATTAATGAGGTGAGCAGCCCGAGCAGGGCTGCGGTCTTCAGTCCGTTGTAGTGCCGGTGCACGGAACTCTCCTCCATTGCGTGTAAGACGCAACCGGATCAACGCGCCAGCCGGCGCGCCACTTCCCGACATTTCAAGCATCGCCTGTGAATCGGCTGAGCGCACGCCGTGAGCTCGCTCAACGGACGGCGCTGAGCACCACCTGGGGAGCGAGCCCGACGACCAGGGCGGCCACCGTGACCAGCACCACCGCGCCGGCCACCGCCCAGGGCACCCGCGGCGCCGGCCGCGTGACCGGGTCCGGCGCGAACAGCGTGGCCGCCACCCGGACGTAGTACGCCAGCCCGACGACCGCGTTCAACGCGACGGCCACGGCGAGCCAGCCGGCGCTACCGGCGAGCAGCGCCCGGATCACCGCCACCTTCGCGAACAGCCCGGCGAGCCCGGGCGGCAGGCCGGCGAGGCCGACCAGCGCCAGCCCGAGCGCGGCGGCCAGCCACGGCGCCCGGCGCGCCACGCCGCGGTACTCCGCGATCTCCCCGCCATCGTCCGCGGCGCGCAGGGCCACGACCGCGCCGAACGCTCCAAGCTCCAACAAGACATAGAAGACGGTGTACGCGACAGCAGCCGCCACCAACACCGCCATCTCCCGCCGCCCGGCCGCCAGGGCCAACGCGCCCAGCGGCGCCAGGATGTACCCGGCCTGGGCCACCGACGACCAGGCGAGCAGCCGGACCATCCGCCGCTGGCGCAGGGCGACCAGGTTCCCGACGGTCATCGTGAGCACCGACAGGACGGCGAGCACCGCCCCGGCGAGCCCCAGCCACGGGCGGAGGGCGTCCGCCGTGACCGCGAGCAGGGCCACCACACCGCCGACCTTCGAGGCGGTCGACAGGTACGCGGCGACCGGCAGCGGCGCCCCGTCATAGGTGGGCGGCGCCCAGGCGTGCAGCGGTACCGCCGCGACCTTGAACGACAGCCCGACGAGGAGCAGCCCGACACCGGCCGAGACGAGCGCGCTCAGCTGCGCCGGCGCCACCGCGTCCCGGAGCTGTCCGAAGTGGACGGATCCGGTGGCGGCGTACAGCAGCGCCGCGCCGAGCAGGGCCACCGCGGTGGAGACGACGCTCACCACGAAGAACGTGACGGCCGCTTGCGCCGAGGCGAGGCTGCGCCGGCGCAGACCGACGAGAACGTACAGCGGCAGGGTCAGCGTCTCCAGCGAGACGATCAGCGTGATCAGGTCCCGGGCCGCGCCCAGCACGACGCCACCGGTCATCGAGGCGGTGAGCAGGAAGCAGTACTCCCCCGGCGGTACCGAGCCCGAGCGCAGCTGCGGTACCGACAGGGCGAGCACGCCCAGGGTCAGCACGGCGAACAGGACCGCGACGAGGACGGCCCGCCGGTCGAGGACGTAGGAACAGGCGTTCTCGCCCGTGCAGAAGGTGCCGCCGGTGCGCGGACCAACCACGAGCGCGGTGACGCCCGTCGCCATCGCGCCGAGCGCGGCCGTCACGAGCACCGGCCCGCGCCGGCCCGGCGCGGCCAGGTCGACCAGCAACGTGAGGATCGCGACGCCGGAAGCGACGTACGCCGGCAGCAGGGCAACATGGTCGATCACAACGCCCTCCCGCCAAAAGCCGGCGGCAGATTCGCGCTCCGCTCCGCTCCGCGACTCATGCCGCCACCGCCTGGACAAGTGCCTTGACCGTGTCCACGGAGGCGGCGAGGACCAATGCCGGAACCAACCCGAGCACCAAGGCCAGCACCACGAGCGGCGCCCACGAAACCAGCTCGGCTCCGGCCAGCCGCGGCGCCTCCAGGACGCCGACCGCCGGCCCGTGCGTGACCCGGCGCAACAGCCGCAGGAAGTAGGCGGCGGCGAGCGCCGCGCCCAGGGCGGCCAGCACGCCGAGCGACGTCCACAGTGGACCACCGCGGCGCAGCGCACCGAACACGGCGAACGCTTCGCCCCAGAAGCCGGCCAGCCCCGGCAGGCCGAGCGAGGCGATCGCGGCGTACCCCAACAGCCCGGACAGGCCCGGCGCCACCTCGCGCAGGCCGCCCAGCTCCGCGAGCTCGCCGGTATGCGCCCGGTCCTTGATGGCACCGGCGAGGAAGAACAGCAACCCGGTGATCACGCCGTGGGCGATGTTGCCGATCAGCGCGGCCTGGATGCCGATCGGCGTGAGCGTGGCGATGCCGAGCAGGACGAAGCCCATGTGCCCGACGGAGGAGTACGCGATGAGCCGCTTCAGCTCGGTCTGCGCCAGGCAGACCAGGCCACCGATGAGGATGGCGGCGACGGCGAGGATGGCCAGGACGGGTGCCGCCCGCCGGGCGCCGTCGGGTGCGACGCCGACGCCGACCCGCAGCAGCCCGTAGGTGCCCATCTTCAGCAGGACGCCGGCCAGGATCACCGAGCCGACCGTCGGGGCCTCGGTGTGCGCGTCGGGCAGCCAGGTGTGCAGTGGCCACAGTGGACTCTTGACCGCGAACGCCACGGCCAGCAGCACGAACGCGACCAGCTGCGTGCCGCGGGGCAGCGTGGGCCGGCCGGTCAAGGCGACCAGGTCGGCCGTGTGCGCCGAGGCCACCACGGTGAAGACCCCGACGAGCAGGAGCACCGAGCCGAACAGGGTGTACAGCACGAACTTGCGGGCCGCGTGCCGCCGATCCGGGCCGCCCCACACGGCGATCACCGCGTACATCGGCAGCAGGACGACCTCGAAGAAGACGAAGAACAGCACGAGGTCCAGGGCCAGGAACACGCCGGCGATGCCGACCTCGATGACCAGCAGCAGCGCCACCAATAGCCGGCCGCGCCCCGGCGGCGGAACCCGCCAGACCGTGAAGACACAGCACAGCAGGGTGAGCAGGGTCGTCAGCACGACGAGCGGGTAGGAGATGCCGTCGACGCCAATGTGGAAGCGCAGGTCCAGGGCCGGTACCCAGGACACGTCGACCTCGTGCCAGGGCAGGATCACCGGGGTCGGCGGGTTGAGATCGAACGGCACCGGTCCGGACCGGAGGAACCACAGCAGGGCGCTGGCGACGAAGGCGAGCGCGGCTGCGGCCGTACCCAGAATGCGGCCCGCCCGGTCGAAGCGGGCCGGCACCGCGGCGGCGGCCAGTGCGCCCAACGCCGGCAGGATAAGGACGGCAAGCAACATCATCGCCACACCGCCGCGATCAGGCCGAGCACGACGGCGCCGGCGAGCACTGCCGTGGCGGCTCGCGGGAGGGCGGCCCGGTGCGCCTGGGCCAGGACCGAGCCGAGCCCGGTCGCGCCCCGGCCGGTCGACTCCACCGCACCGTCCACAAGCGACTCGTCGCCACGGCGGACCGCCGCGGCCAGCCGCACCGCCGGCCGGACCACGAGCGCCTCCTGCACGTTGTCGACGTAGAACGCGTTGGCGAAGACCTGGCGGGCCGGGCCCAGGGCCAGTGCCGGGTCGGCTTGCGGCTCGCGCCGCCAGACAACGTAGGCCAGCCCGGCGCCGAGGGCGAGGGCCGCGAGCGGTACCAGGGCTTCAGCGTTGAAATGCAGCAGGTCGCCGCCGAGCCGGTCGCCGAGCCCGGGCCAGAACGCGGCGAAGCCGAGCAGCGCGCTGGGCACGGCCAAGGCGACCACCGGGCCACGCATGGCCCACGGGGGTTCGTGCGGATGCTCGGCCTCCGGCCCGCGCGGGGCGCCGAAGAAGGTGTACAGCCACAGGCGCATCGCGTACCAGGCGGTGACGGCGATGGTAGCCACCGCGGCGAGGAAGACCAGCGAGCCCAGCCACGCCGGTGCCGGCCCCTCGCCGGCCAGCGTCGCCGCGACGATGCCGTCCTTGCTCCAGAAGCCGGCCAGCGGCGGTACGCCGGCCAGGGCGGCCAAGCCGATCGTCATCGACCAGAACGTCGCCGGCATCCCACGCCGCAGCCCGCCCATGGCCGCCATCATGTTGGTGCCCACCGCGTGGATGACCGCGCCGGCGGCGAGGAACAGCAACGCCTTGAACGCCGCGTGGGTCAGCAGGTGGAACAGCGCGGCGGCGGGCGCGCCGACGGCGAGCGCTCCGCTCATGTAACCGAGCTGGCTCACGGTGGACCATGCCAGTACCCGCTTGATGTCGGCCTGCGCCGTGGCGGCGAGCGCACCAAGCAGCATCGTGATCGCGGCGGAGACGCCCAGCACGGTGAGGGCGACCGGGGCGGCCGAGTACAGCGGGAAGAGGCGGGCGACGACGTAGACCCCGGCAGCCACCATGGTGGCGGCGTGGATGAGCGCCGAGATCGGGGTGGGACCGGCCATCGCGTCCGGTAGCCAGGTGTGCAACGGGAACTGCGCGGACTTGCCGGCGACGCCGGCCAGCAACAGCAGGCAGGCGACGGTCAGCGTGCCGCGGGGCAGGTCGTCGATGCGGGCGAACACGTCGCCGATCCGGAAGCTGCCCGCCCGCAGCCCGAGCAGCCCGACGCCGAGCAGGAACCCGACATCGCCGACCCGCGTCACCAGGAACGCCTTCACCGCCGCCCGGGGCGCCTCCGGCAACCGCCGGTCGTGGCCGATCAGCAGGTACGAGCAGATGCCCATGACCTCCCAGCCGATCAGCAGGGCGATCAGGTCACCGGAGACCACGACCAGCAGCATCGCCGCCGTGAACAGGCTCACCTGGGCGGCGTAGGGCACGTAGCGGTCGTCGTCGCGCAGGTACGCCACCGAGTACACCTGCACGGCGAGCGCGACCACGCCGACCGCGATGGCCACCATGGTCGCCACGCCGTCGAGCCGTACCCCGAACGTGACGGCGATGCTGCCGAAGTCGACGACCCGCACGCCTTGGTCGACCGGCTGGTGGACGCCGATGGCGAGGCCGATCGCGATGAGCAACACGATCGCGGCGCCCCCAACCGCCAGCGTGGCCGCCGCCGTTCGGGCCCGGTGCGGCAGGAGGAGGCCCGCGACCGCGAGCAGGAAAGGTACGCCCGGCAGCAGCGCACCCCACACGGTGGCCGGCATCACGCGACCTCCGCCGGCTGGCGGTTCTCGGCGGGTGGTTCTGCCGGCTCAGGGGCTAAGGCCGCCTCCAGCGGCACCTCGTCAACGGCGACACTGCGGTGAAGCCGGTACAGCTGCAGCACGATCGCCAGGCCCACACCGATCTCGGCGGCGGCGATGACGATGACGAACACCGCGAAGACCTGGCCGCTGTGCGGCAGCGCCGCTTTCACTGTCGTGTCCGCTGTGACGAAAACAAGGTTGACGGCGTTGAGCATCAGCTCGACGGCCATGAGGAGCAGCACGGCGTTGCGGCGCACCAGCACGCCGTACACCCCGATGCCGAAGAGCGCGGCGGCGATGACGTAGGGGATGACCGGATGCATCAGCGGCCTTCCCGGGCGCCGATGTCCGGCCGCGACACCACGATCGCGCCGATGAGCGCGGCGAGCAGCAGGACCGAGAGCACTTCGAACGGCAGCACCCAGGATCCGAAGATGGCTTCACCGAGCCGCTGGGCGCCCGTACCTCCGCCTGGGAAGCCGACCCGCGACCAGCGGTAGCCGCTGACGAACAGCGCCGCAAGCCCCACGCCGGCGCCCCCGCCCACGCACAGCCCCGCCCAGCGCGGCCGGTCCAGGTCGGCGCTGGCGCCGATCGGCGCCCGGGTCAGCATCACCGCGAAGAGGAGCAGCACGACGACGGCGCCCACGTAGAGCAGCACCTGTACCCAGGCGACCAGCTCCGCGGTGAGCACCAGGTAGAGGCCGGCCACGGCGCCGAGCGTCACCACCAGCCAGAGCCCGGCGCGCACCACGTGCCGGGTGGTGACCACGAGCGCGGCGGCTCCCGTGGCCACGGCGCCCAAGGCGAGCAGCAGTACGTCAGCGACTGTCACAGCGTCATACTGCCGGGTTGGCCACTTCCGCGCGAGGATCCTCCGACCTCTTTCCGGCCGCGGTCTCCTCCTTGGCCGGCTCGCCGTTCGGGTCGTGCGCGGGCGGTGGCGGCACCGTCCACATCCAGTCGCGCAGCCGGCCCTTCTCGTGCAGCAGGTCGCGGATGTCGTACTCGGCGTACTCGAACTCCGGTGACCAGAACAGCGCGTCGAACGGGCAGGCGTCGATGCAGATGCCGCAGTACATGCACAGCGAGAAGTCGATGGCGAACCGGTCGAGCACGTTGCGCTGGCGGGGTCGCGCCGCGCCGGGGACGACGACCTCCTCCTTGTGCGAGTCGATGTAGATGCACCAGTCGGGGCACTCGCGGGCGCAGAGCATGCAGACCGTGCAGTTCTCCTCCAGCAGGGCGATCACGCCCCGGGAGCGGGGTGGGAGGTCGGGCTCGACATCGGGGTACTGGCGGGTCGTTGATCGGCGCGTCATCGTGCGCAGGGTGACCGCGAGCCCCTTGGCGAGTCCCAGACCGCTCATGGCGCCCATCTTGCCTTGTATGGGCCCTCTCCGGACAGCCGCCCACCCCGCAACTCCGGTAGCGTCCCGGAGACGTGACCAATGCCATCGACTGGAGCCAGCTGCCAGCGGACGGTTGGACCACGGACGACCTCGATGTCATGCAGGACAACGTCCGGCGGCGTGAGCTGCTCGACGGAGTCCTGCTGGCCGGTCCGCTCCCGACAGCTGCGCACCAGTCCGTGACGGGGCTCCTCGCAGCGGTGGCTCAGGACGTCCTGGTCACCACGGCCGAGGGGCGGCCCAGCGGCGGCACTGGTTCCCGACCCGCGAGGTGGTGCTCGTCGCCGAGATCGTCTCACCGAACTCCGAGGCGAGGACCGGGTCACCAAGCCGGCGCTGCTGGCCCAAGCCGGGGTCCCGTGCTACTGGCGGATCGAGACCGACGGCGTGCTCACTGTCCACGCCCACGGCCTCGTCCCTTCCGGCAAGGTCTATGTGCAGACCGGGGCGTTCAAGGAACACATCGAGGTCACCGAGCCGTGGGAGCTGACAATCCCGGTCAGCGAGATCACGCCGCGGTGGCTCAGGTAGCGACCTTCACGGCTGCCGTCAGGACGAGCTGGAACAGGGCCAGCGGTACCAGACCCAACCAGCAGAACCGCTGGAGCTGATCCTCGCGCAGGCGGGGGTACGCCACCCGGAGCCAGATGATCACGAACGCCACGGCGAAGACCTTGATCAGCGTCCACAGCCAGCCGAGCTCGGCGTCGAGCCCGAACGGGCCCCGCCAGCCGCCAAGGAACAGCACCGTGGTCAGCGCCGCCACGACCAGGATCCCGGCGTACTCAGCCAGCAGGAAGAACGCGAACCGCAGCCCGGTGTACTCGGTCAGGTAGCCGAAGACCAGCTCCGAGTCGGCGACCGGCATGTCGAACGGCGGCCGGCGGATCTCAGCCAGCCCCGCCGTGAAGAAGACGAACATCGCCGGAAGCTGCCAGAGCAGCCACCAGGGCTGCCAGGCGTTGACGATGCCGGGCAGGGACAACGTGCCGGCCGCCATGGCCACGCTCGCCGCGGCGAGCACGAACGGCAGCTCGTACGCGAGCAGCTGCGCCGCCGCTCGCAGACCGCCCAGGAGCGCGTACTTGTTGGCGGAGGCCCACGCGGCCATGAGCACGGCGACCACGCCGACCCCGACGATCGCCAGGACGAAGAACAGCCCGATGTCCAGCGGCTGCGCCACAAGCCCGCGCGGCCCGAGCGGGATCACCAGGAGCACGACGAGGTACGGCAGCACCGAAACGACCGGCGCGAGCCGGAACACCGCCCGGTCGGCGGCCCGCGGCGTCACGTCCTCCTTCTGGACGAACTTGACCCCGTCGGCGACGAGCTGTGCCCAGCCGTGGTAGGCACCGGCGTACATCGGGCCAAGGCGGCCCTGCATATGCGCCATCACCTTGTGCTCGGTCTGCCCGATGATGAGCGGCAGGGTGAGGAACGCCACGAGGATCGCGAGGACCCGGATCGCCAGCTCCAACCAGACGGGCATCTACTCGGTCCTCCGCGGGTCATCACCAGGGTCCGGCTGCGCGGGCGGAGGCTCCACCGACCGCTGTGGCCCACCGCCTTCGCCACCCGGCCCGGGCCGGTCGCCTCGCGGCACTGGGCGGTCGCCTCGGACGGCTGGACGATCGCTTCGCGCCTCGGGCCGGTCACCTCGCGGCGCGGGCCGGTCGGGTCTGCGGCCTTCGCCGCGCGGCCCGGGCCGGTCGGGTCTGCGGCCTTCGCCGCGCGGCCCCGGCCCGTCGTCGCCGGGCCCGAGCATGCCCGCCTTGGGACCCCATTCGTTCGGGTCGGGCACGCCGGGCGGGCGCATCTTCTGCCGGCGGGCAGCCGTCGGGTCGTGGCTCTCCCCCGGCTCCTTGGCGCCCGGCCAGTCCTTGGCCACCCGCGAGGCGAGCACGAACTCCTTGCGCAGCGGGTGCCCCTCGAACTCCGGCGGCAGCAGCAACGGCTTGAGGTCGGGGTGCCCCTCGAAGTGGATGCCGAACATCTCGTGGGTCTCGCGCTCGGGCCAGGCCGCACCGGGGTAGATGTCCACAATGGAGTCCACTGTGGGCGTGGCTCTCGGTACCCGGCAGCGGATCAGGGCGCCGTGTCGTTGCGCCGTCGACCAGAGATGGACGACCACGGCGAAGCCCCCGGACAGCTCATCGACGGCGGTGAGCCAATCGAAGAAGTCGAGGCCGGCCTGGTCGCGGGCGGTGCGCACCGCCGCCCGCCACGCCTGCAGAGGTACGTCGACCGTGGCGCGCGCCCAGCTGCCGCCGCCCGAGACCGACACCTCAGCCTGCTCCAGCCCCGCGGCGAGCTGGGCACCGACCTCTTCCGGCGTCATGCCCGCGATCCTAGACCCCGGTCAGCGAGCGACCGGCACATCTCGCGTACCGTCGCGACCACCTCGTCGGGGCGCTCGGTCAGGTCCTGCCAGGTGAACCGGAGGACGGTCCAACCGGCTGCGACCAGCCGGTTCTGGCGCCGCCGATCCCGCTGGAACACCTCGCCGGTGCTGTGCCACGCCCGGCCGTCGACCTCGATGACGAGCCGGAGCCCGGGAAAGACGATGTCGCCGATGCCGATGAGGTCGCCCCGGTCGTCGTAGATCTCCATGTTCGCCTGCCAGCCGGTCACCTTCGCCCGGCGTAGCTCGGTAACGAGCATTCGCTCGGCTGCCGACCGTACGCCCGATCCGGCCTGCCGGACCAGAGCGACCATCCGGGTCACGCCGTGGCGGCCGGCGAACCGGTGCACCCGAGCCGTGAGCCAGTCGAGGTCGATCCAGCGCCGCTGTAACGCCGTGTCCAGCAGCTCGCTCGCCTCGCGCTCAGGGAGCCAGCGTAGGCAGTCGAAGACGGTACGCCCCCGGGCCGTGAGCGGGACGCCATCGATCATCACGACGTCTCCGCGCGGCAGGAGCTCCCGGACGACCTTGACCCCGGGAAGGCGTACGCGATGGTGCGGGGCCACCGTGAGCCAGGTCCTCTTGTCACGAACGGCGATGCCGTGCAGCCGAGCGGCCGAGGGCCCGCAGAGGATGGCCGGCTCGACGGCCAGCAGGGCGGCGCGATCGCGCAGCGCCGGCGTGACCACCCGCCCGCCCCGCGCCAACACCGGCCCGAGCACCACGAACCAGTCGCCAGCGGCCAGGCGGCGCCTGATCTGATAGTTGGACAGGCCGCAGGTACGCGCTTGTGCCCGGGTGAACAAGCCACCCTGGCCCGCTGCCAGCCGCTCGACTCCCCCGGCGTCCACGATCTCGAAGCATGGTCGCGCGAAGGCCGGCGCCGCGCCCCCTGTGGACAACCCACGACCACCGCGCCACCCACCTGCACCCGCCCTTCAAGATCGGCGTTTGTGGACAGAAAGTGCAGTGTGACTGCACTTTCTGTCCACAAACGGCGATCTTGAGTTCCGCCGCAACCCTCGACCGTGCCAAAGCGTGTTACGGGCGGTACGGGGGGCGGGGTGGTGGGGCAGCCATGAGCGCGGTCGGAGTGGCCGGGGTACGGCCACGGTTAACGGGGGCCGACCGACCGGCGCCTGTCGGGCGGCTGGTCTTGGCTGCCCCTCTTACCGCCGGAGCGTCGCCGCGACCGGCTCGACGTTACGGCCGGGCCGGGGCCACCGGCGGGCGTACCACGGGAGCGGTCAAGGCCGCCGGATCCCGACGAGGCGAGCCGCTGAGGGCCAACGGGTCCGGTCGCGGTACCCCGCCCAGACCGGCCTGCTCGCCGGCGATCTTCTCCTGCAGCCGCAGGATGCCGTGTAGCAGAGCCTCGGGCCGGGGCGGGCACCCCGGGACGTAGACGTCCACCGGGACCAGCTGGTCAACGCCCTTCGTCACCGAGTACGAGTCCCAGTACGGCCCGCCGCAGTTGGAGCAGGCGCCGAACGAGATGACGTACTTCGGCTCGGGCATCTGCTCGTACAGCCGCTTGATGGCGGGCGCCATCTTGTCGGTGACCGTGCCCGAGACGACCATCAGGTCGGCCTGGCGGGGGCCGTGCGCCATGGGGATCACGCCCAGCCGGATGAAGTCATGGCGCCCCATCGACGTGGCGATGAACTCGATGGCGCAGCAGGCCAGCCCGAAGTTGAACACCCACAGCGAGTACCGCCGGCCCCAGTTGAGCACGAACCGGATCGGCTCTCCAAGGACTCCGGGAAGACCGGCCATGGCCACCTCCGAACCCGACGCACCGGACGGCACAGCGACTTAAGTCAACCACGGCCCGTGCCGTACGGACGACACGCGCTCGCGCCGGTACGATCACCGCATCGCCCAGCCACCGGGCTGACCGACCGCGTACGGCACCAGTGTCTCAGATACTACCGAACGCATAACTGACACCAACTCGCGGTACATGTCTGGACGAAGACCAAACCAGGAGAGGTAGACATGGTGCCCGGACACGGTCGATGACTCGCCGGAAATCAGGCGATGGACTTACGCTGCGGCGCGTGGCGACTCGCGCGCTCGCGGCGGACCAGGCGACGGCGGCCAACCCGGCATCCGTCACCACGGCGGCCACCGTCAACAGCGCATCCGTCACCACGGCGGCCACCGTCAACAGCGCGGCGTCCGTCACCACGGCGCCGTTGCAGGCGACCTCGGTTAGCCAGCGGCGCGCCAAGGTAGTACGCCCGAGGCGCCCGAAGGGGGTGAAGCGCGTGCCCGCCGGTATCGCCGCCGGCCACCCAGCCACCGCGGAGGTGGGCCTGCGAACGCTCGCCGCCGGCGGTTCCGCCGCGGACGCGGCGGTCGCCGCCGTGCTCGCCTGCTGCGTCTCGGAAAGCGTGCTCACCGGCATCGGCGGCGGCGGCTTCGCGACGTACTACGACGCCGCCAAGCGCACCGTCACCTGCCTGGACTTCTTCTGCGCGGTTCCGGGTCTGGACGGCGATGTCCAACCCGGCCCGTTGGTCCCGATCGAGGTCTCCTTCGGCGGCCTGCCGATGAGCTACTCGATCGGCGAAGCAAGCGTCGGCGTGCCGGGCGTGCCCGCCGGCACGGCAGAGGTGCACCGGCGCTGGGGCAGGCTGCCCTGGCACCGGGTCGTCGCGCCGGCCGTGAGCCTGGCCCGCAGCGGCGTGGTCCTGCCCGCGGCGCAGGCCCGCACGCTCGTGTCCGTGGCGCCCGCGCTCGTGCCCGGCTTCGGCGCGGCGATCTACTCCCCCGGCGGCAAGCTGCTGGAGGGTGGGGACCTGCTCTACCACCCGGGCCTGGACAAGGCCCTCGACGCGCTGGCCGAGGAGGGGCCGGCCGCGTTCTACACCGGTTGGATCGGTGAGCGGCTGATCGAGACCGTCCGGTCGGGCGGCGGCGCCATCGGTCCGGCCGACCTCGCCGGGTACCGGGTGCTCGAGCTCGCGGTCGGCCACGCCACCCTGGCCGGTGCGCACGTGTACGGCCGCTTCGACTTCAACAACACCATCCCGACGATTGGGGCCCTGCCGCCGTGGCTGGCCGAGCTCGCACCGGCCGATCGCGCCGTCGCGCTGGCGCAAGCGCTTCTGGTGTACGGGCGGCAGCGGCGCGGCGACACCACGAACATCTCGGTGGTCGACCACGAGGGCAACGCCTGCGTGGTGACGGTGACCCTCGGCATCGGTTCGGGCGTGTGGCTTCCCGGGCTCGGGGTGCACCTCAACTCGATGCTCGGCGAGGGCGAGCTGATCACCCCGGACCTGGCCCCCGGCAAGCGCATGTCCTCGAACATGTGCCCACTCGTGGTGGTCGACGACCGCGGCGACCTGCTGGTGGCGGCCGGGTCGGCCGGCGCCTCACGTATCCGCACGGCACTCGTCCACACTCTGATCAACGTGCTGGTCGACGGCGTGGACATGCTGAGCGCGATCAGCCGCCCGCGGTTCCACGTGGTCGACGACCCGCTCGCCGACCCGGCTACCACGGGCGTGGACGGGCCACCCGTGGTGCACGCCGAACCCGGCTACCCGGAGGAGGAGCTGACCGCGCTCGAGTCGACCGGCTACGCGGTCAACCGCTGGGACCACCTGAGCCACTACTTCGGCGGCGTCAGCGCGGTCGGGCACGCCGGCGCGGCCGGCGACATCCGGCGCGGCGGAGTCGGCCTGTTGTGTTAGGCGTTCGCCTGCGCGCGCGGGGCGCCCACCACACGCGCGCCGGCGGGCGTCGCCTGGACCGAGGCGACGCGCCGGGCGAAGCCCGTGCGTGGCGCCGAGGGAAGGCGGCGCCTGACGAGCCGGCGCGCCGCGCGAGCGGAGGCGAGCGCCAGCTAGCAGGGCCACCAGGCGGCCTGGGCGATGTCGACCTTGCCGCCGCGCATGGGCGTACCTTCGCCGCGGTGCCGCCGGGTCGCCTCCGCCTCGTGACCCGGGACCAGCCGGCCGTCGGCGGCGACCACGCGGTGCCACGGCACCGGGCCGCCGTACCGGGACATCACGGTGCCCACCTGCCGGGCAGTGCCCCGGCCGAGGCGCTCCCGCACGTACTCGGCGATCGCGCCGTAGGACATCACCCGGCCGGCTGGGATGCTCTCGACGACCTTGAGCACCTCTTCGACGTACTCGTCGTTCGCCATGCGCGCCACGATATGGGATCCCGCGTCGGGCGTGGCGACACCGACCGCCAGAATGGCTCATCGGCCGCCCGAGGGCGCAGCGAAGCGGAGCCCGAGGTCAAGCGGCCGGAACTGGGAGGCAGAGTGCGGCACGAGGTGACCGGGGCACGGCGGATCGTCGTCAAGATCGGTTCGTCGTCGCTGACCTCCACGGCGGGCGGGCTCGACCGGGCGCGCGTCGATGCGCTGGTCGACGCCGTCGGGACGCACCTGGACGCGGGCAGGGAGGCCGTGCTCGTCTCCTCCGGCGCGATCGCCGCCGGCCTCGCCCCGCTCGGGCTGCCCCGCCGGCCGCACGACCTGGCCACCCAGCAGGCCGCGGCGAGCGTGGGCCAGGGGCTGCTCATGCAGGCGTACACCGAATCGTTCGCCCGCTACGGGCGTACCGTCGGGCAGATCCTGCTGACCGTCGACGACGTAACCCGGCGCGCGCACTACCGAAACGCGTACCGGACGCTGCGGCGATTGCTGGACCTGGGCGCCATGCCGATCGTCAACGAGAACGACACGGTCGCGACCGAGGAGATCCGCTTCGGCGACAACGACCGTTTAGCCGCGCTCGTCGCCGTGCTCATCCACGCCGACCTGCTGGTGCTGCTGTCCGATGTGGACAGCCTGTACACCGGCAACCCGTCCCGACCAGGCACCCGCGCCGTTGCCGAGGTGCGCGGCGAGGACGACCTGGCCGGGATCGCGATCGGCAAGACCGGCCGGGCAGGACTGGGCACGGGCGGCATGGTCAGCAAGGTCGAGGCGGCCCGCATCGCGACGAGCTCGGGCGTACCGGTGGTGCTGACCTCCGCGGCGCTCGCCCCCGCCGCGCTGTCTGGCGAGCCGGTCGGCACGCTCTTCCATCGAGTACGGGAAAGGCCGGCCGCCCGCCTGTTCTGGCTGGCGCACGCCACCGCCCCGCGGGGCCGGCTGCACCTGGATCCCGGTGCCGTGCAGGCGGTCGTCGGGCGCCGCGCCTCCCTGCTGCCCGCCGGAATCACGGCGGTGGACGGCCGGTTCACCGCCGGTGACCCGGTCGACCTGGTCGACCTGCACGGCCATCCGGTGGCGCGCGGCCTGGTGAACTATGACGCGACAGAGCTGCCCAGCCTCCTCGGTCGCTCCACTGTGGAGCTCGCCGCCGAGCTCGGCCCCGGGTACGAACGAGAGGTCGTCCACCGTGACGACCTCGTGCTGCTGTGAGAGGAAGGCCGCGATGCCGGTTATCGACCAGGCCCGGCGGGCCCGCGCGGCGGCGGTGACGCTCGCCACGACCGCCCGCGAAGCGAAGGACGCCGCGCTGCACGCGATGGCCGATGCGTTGCTGGCGGAGGCGCCCGAGGTGTTGGCTGCCAACGAGGCCGACCTCGCCGCCGGTCGCGGCGCCGGCATGAGCAAGGCGCTGCTCGACCGCCTCGCGTTGTCCGACAAGCGCATCGCCGGGATGGCCGGTGGGCTGCGCCAGGTCGCCGGCCTGCCCGACCCGGTAGGCGAGGTCGTGCGCGGTTCGATCCTGGCCAATGGCTTGGAGCTGCGGCAGGTACGGGTACCGCTCGGCGTGGTCGGCATCGTCTACGAGGCGCGCCCGAACGTGACCGCCGACGCCGCCGGGCTGTGCCTCAAAGCGGGCAACGCGGTGCTGCTGCGCGGCTCCTCGTCGGCGGCCCGCTCCAACGCGGCCATCGTCGCGGTGCTGCGGGACGCCCTGACATCGACCGGGCTGCCGGCCGACGCGGTCCAGCTCGTCGACTCGTCCACAAGGGACTCGGTCAAGCAGCTGATGCGCGCCCGGGGACTGGTCGACGTGCTGATCCCGCGCGGCGGCGCGGCGCTGATCCGCTCGGTGGTCGAGGAGTCGACGGTACCGGTGATCGAGACCGGGATCGGCAACTGCCACGTGTACGTCGATGCCGCCGCCGACCTGGAGATGGCCCTGGCGATCCTGGTCAACGCGAAGACCTCCCGCCCCTCGGTGTGCAACGCGGCCGAGTCGCTGCTGGTGCACCGCGACGTGGCGGAGTCGTTCCTGGCCAAGGCGCTGCCGGCGTTACGGGAGGCCGGCGTGACCGTGCACGGCGACGCGTCCATGGTGGCCGCAGGTGTTCGCGCCGGGGTCCCCGTCGAGCCGGCCACCGACCAGGACTACGCCGCGGAGTACCTGTCGCTGGACCTGTCGGCGGCCGTGGTCGACTCGCTCGACGCCGCCGTGGCACACATCCGCCGGTACGGCTCGGGCCACACCGAGGCGATCGTGACCGGCTCGCAGGCGGCGGCCCGGCGGTTCGTGGCCGAGGTGGACTCGGCGGCCGTGATGGTCAACGCCTCGACCCGGTTCACCGACGGCGAGGAGTTCGGCTTCGGCGCCGAGATCGGCATCTCGACCCAGAAGCTGCACGCCCGCGGCCCCATGGGCCTACCCGAGCTGACCTCCACCAAGTACGTGGTCACCGGCGACGGCCAGACGAGATAAGTGCCCTACTTCAGGGCGCGTATCGCGGTGAGGGTGGTGTGGACGTTGAAGGCTTCGCCGTCGTCGCTTTCCCAGCCGCCATCGGTGCGCTGGGTCTCCGACAGCCGCTGCCCCGCCGCGCCGATGAGATGGTCCTCCGACGAGATGCCCACCCGGCGCAGCGCGCAGATCATCCATGCGCAGTCGGCGGCGGACATCTGCGGTACCCGGTCCGCCAGTGTCATCTGTATCTGCGCCGCCTCGTAGAACCAGCCGAGGTGGTAGAGCAGCGCCGCACCGAGCCAGCCGGTGACGAGAAACGACGGCCACGTGCCGTCGGGGCGTAGCGAGGCCCGGAACGCCTCGACCGCGCGCGCCACAGTCGCGGCATGTTCCTTGTCTGGATCGCCGACGGTGAGCCAGAACGCGGCGTTGGTCGTCAGGTACAGCCCGGCCTCCTCGCTACCGGGCTCGGCCCACGGCGGCGCCGAACCCGCCAGCGACTCGTCCTCCTGCCACGTCCCGTCCGGTCGCTGCCGGCGGGCCAGCCACCGCAATGCCTTGCGGGCCGCGGGCCGGGACAGCCCGCCGAGGTCGTCGATCTCGGCCAGGCGGAAGCAGGTCGCGTCGACCGAGGCCACGTTGCCGGCCCAGAACGCCGGCCACCCGCCATCGGGCCTCTGGCCCAGCTCGACCTTGTCGAGAACCTCGGAAGGCGGTGCGATGCCGGACCGCAGCCAGCTCAGCCGAGCCCGGTCCACCGGGTCGCCATGGGCGACGACGTACCCGATCGCGGCGTCGAGGTCGGCCATGTCCGTACGCTACCCCGCGCGGCCTAGTAGATCGGGAGCGACGGATCCACCTGGCGGACCCACGCGACGACCCCGCCCTGGACGTGTACGGCGTCGCGGAAGCCGGCGCCCTTGACCGCCGCCAGCGCCTCGGCCGAGCGCACGCCCGACTTGCAGTACAGGACGACCTGCCGGTCCTGTGGCAGGCCCGACAGCGCCTCGCCGGACAGGATGTCGCCCTTCGGAACCAGCACCGACCCGGGGATCCGGACGATCTCGTACTCCGCCGGCTCTCGCACGTCGACCAGGTGGATCGACTTGCCGGCGTCGATCCACTCCTTGAGCTCCGGGGCGGTGATGGTCGAACCGGCGGCGGCAGCGGCCGCCTCGTCGCTGACCGCGCCGCAGAAGTCCTCGTAGTCGATGAGCCCGGTAACCGTCGGGTTCTCACCGCAGATCGCGCAGTTGGGGTCCTTGCGTACCTTGATCTGGCGGTAGGCCATCTCCAGGGCGTCGTAGACCATCAGGCGGCCCAGCAGCGGCTCGCCGATGCCGGTCAGCAGCTTGATGGCCTCGGTCACCTGGATCGAGCCGATGCTCGCGCAGAGCACCCCGAGCACGCCGCCCTCGGCGCACGACGGGACCATGCCCGGCGGCGGCGGTTCCGGGTACAGGCAGCGGTAGCAGGGACCGTGCGCTGGAGGCCCAGCCCAGAACACGCTTGCCTGACCATCGAAGCGGTAGATCGAGCCCCAGACGTACGGCTTGCCGAGCAGCACCGCCGCGTCGTTGACCAGGTACCGGGTGGCGAAGTTGTCGGTGCCGTCGACGATCAGGTCGTACTCGGCGAAGATGTCCAGCACGTTGTCGTTGGACAGCGCCTCGTTGTGGATGCGCACGCGCACGTACGGGTTGATCTCGTGGATCGAGTCGGCCGCCGACTCCGCCTTGGACCGGCCGATGTCGGACTGGCCGTGGATGACCTGCCGCTGCAGGTTGGACTCGTCGACCGTGTCGAACTCGACGATGCCCAGGGTGCCGACTCCGGCGGCGGCCAGGTACATCAGCGCGGGCGAGCCGAGGCCGCCGGCGCCGACGCAGAGCACCCGGGCGTTCTTGAGGCGCTTCTGCCCGGCCACCCCGACCTCGGGAATGATCAGGTGGCGGGAGTACCGCCCGATCTCGTCGACGGACAGATCGGCGGCGGGCTCCACGAGCGGCGGCAGGGACACGGGTGGGTCCTTTCCGAAAATACGGTTCGCCTGCCATTCTGCCCCGACGCCAGGCGATCTTGGCGTGACATAGGACACCTATGGGACGGGCGGTCCCGAATATGGTTGGCCGTCGAGGTACGGCCAACCATTGGCCAGGCACCCGTCCAGCCCGTACGTCTGCTGCTGCATCACCGGCGCGGGCCGCCCGGGTCCGGGGCAGGCCTCGTGGTCGCGGCCAAGCTCGTGGCCGACCTCGTGGTTGAGCGCGTGGGCCCGGTACACCTCCACCGGCGCGCCGTAGTTCGGTACGGAGCCCCGCCACCGGTCCAGGTTGATGATCACCTGGCCGGGCAGGCGGCAGGAGGCGTACCGGTGGGTGTGCAGCCCGGCCGTCGCGCACATCGCCTCGGAGGTCTCCGGCGTGGCCAGGAAGATCGTGAAGTCGGCCGCTGAGGCCTTCGGTACCCGCTGCAGCCGCAGCCGGCCGCTCGCGGTCCACCCCCGGGGGTCGGCGAGGATCGCGTCTACCGTGGCGGCGAACCGCGCCGCGTCCTCGTCGATGCCGATCTCGACCGCCACCCGGTACCGCCGGAGCTGCCCCGCCGTACCGCCGACCGCCCCCTGGCCGGTGGCGTAGACGAACTGGACCGGCCCGCGCGTCGGGCCCGTCGCCGGCGCCCCGGTCGGGGTGGCCCCGGGCGCCGAACCGGCTCCGGACGCCGACGCGGCGCCGGACAGCGAAGGCGCTGCCGGGCCCGGCTGGTCCACACTGGACGAGGGGCGGAACACCCCGTTGCGCCACAACCCGACGGCTGCGGCGACCAGGGTTGCCAGCACGACGGCCACGACGACGGCCACCGGCCGGTGGCTCGCCCTCCGCCGGACGTGGCGCGCCCGCACTCTCCGCGTCGTCATCGGGTCACCAGCTAACCATGCCTGTGGCGCGGGCGCGGGTGGGTCAGGCGGCGAGCGGCGTCGCCGGGCTCGCTCCGACCTCGTCCAGCAGGGCCCACACCGCCCGGGCGACGAGCCGGGGCACCTCCATCTGGGCCACGTGACCGACGCCGTCGAGGATCAGCAGGCGGCTGTCCGGTATCGCGGCGGCGACCTGCGGGGCGACCTTGATGTCCACCAGCCTGTCCCGGTACCCGGCGATGACCAGCGTGGGCGCCTGGACCCGCGCGGCGATGCGCCACAGCGACCCGGACCCAGGCAGGTACGCCCGCAGGAAGCTGCCGACCAGGCCGCGCAGGCTGCGTACGTACGCCGTCGTGTACCACGGCACGGTGTAGCGCAGCCTGGCCTCCTCCACGGCCTCGGCCATCCGCTGCTCCGGGAAGCGCGAGACGTCGGCGAAGCATGCCTCGATCACCAGTCGGGTCAGCTCCGCCGGCGTCACGGTCGCCAGCTGGCGCGAGGCCAGGCGGTCCGCGCGCGGCACCAGCAGGATCGGCAGGAAGCGGCCGTGCAGCGAGCGGCGCGGATCCAGGAACGGCATCGCTGGCGAGATCAGCGTGAGAGTACGCACGAGGTCCGGCCGGTGCGCCGCCACGCAGATGCTGACGGCTCCGCCGAGCGAGTTGCCGAACAGGTGCACCGGTCCACGAGCGGCGTGCTCGATGCAGCGGGCGACCCGCTCGGCGAAGGCGGCCACGGAGTACCGCCGTGCCGGCTCGCTCCAGCCGAACCCGGGCAGGTCGATCGCGTGCCCGTCGAGCCGGTCGGCGAGCAGGTCCGCCAGGTCGGTCCAGTTCTGCGACGAGCCGCCGAGGCCGTGCACGTACAGGGCGGGCTCGGCGCCGGGGCGGCGGGCGGCGGTGTGCCGGATGTGGGTCAGGGCACCGTCGATGCGTACCGATCGGCCCGGCGCCGGCTGGGGAAGGCAGTCAGGCTCGCAGCTCAACACCCCGTCCACGGCGAGCCGTGCGCGCTTCATCCTAAAATTCTGCCCCGCGTTACCTGCCGGAAACCGTAGCGACGCACGAAATCCGACAGGTGTTTAGGGAAGGAGCCCTTCCAGGCGGCGGTTCACCGCGGCCAGGGTCGCCCGTACCATCGCCTGGCGCGGATCGCCGGCCACCAGCGCGGACCCGGCGGCCTGTTCGACCCAGCCGCCGCAGACCATCAGCAGGACGACGACGGCGACCTCGCAGCTGCCGAACGGGACCACCGCCGCGTGCTCGATGAAGCAGCGCCCGCGCGCACCACCGTCGCGATCGACGAGCATCTCGTCGATCGCCGAGGCCGCCGCCACCGCGGCGAGCCGGAGCACGTACCCGTCCACGGCCGGCCCGCTGGCTACACCGAACGCCGGTGTGCCGTCGGCGCTCAGGCGCACCTCCACGACCGCGTCAAGGCCCTGGGTCTTCACCTCGACATGGTCGAGGACCACCCGTGGGGCGCCGTTCCCACCGGGCAGCGGCTGCGGGGGCGCCGCCGCCGGCAGCGCGTCGCGGGACCCGTCACCGGTACGGCCGAGGTCACCGGCCCGCGCCGGCTCCGCGCGGCGGACCGTGGGCACGGCATGCCGCCGCCGCGGCTCGCGCGCATGCGGGAGCAGCCCGGGCGCTATGGGTGCGCCGGCTGGCGGACCGGCTGCGGTGGCGGAGCCGCTTCCCGCGCGCGGCTGCCCGCCCGGCCAGCCGCCGGCGTCGGGGGCCGGACGCTTGGCGGGGCGGTCGTTCGGCTCGGCGGCCAGCCCCATGCGCTCCTTGAGCAGGCGGGCGACCTCGCGGCTGACCCGGCCCGGGTCGGCGTCATCGGCCAGCTCCAGCCGCAGCGTGTGGACACCGCCCGGGTTCTTGCGCAGCCGCGCGTCGCGTACCCCTTCGACGCCCTGGACCGCGGCGAGCACCGCCTGCATGTCGAAGCCGTCCGGACGCTCGGGACCGGCGCCCAGCTTGTCGTCCTTCTCGTAGCGCAGGCCGGCCGCGATGCGGGCCAGCTCCGGGGTCTCGGCCGGCGCGCCCTCGGCCAAGGGCGCGTCGTCGACCTCCTCGTCGGGGACATCTGGTACGTCGGGCTCGCCCGGCACCCGCTGCGGCAACGCCGACACCGGCTCGGGCGCCGGAACCGGCTGGAACGGCGGCTCCGGCCCGTACTGCGGCTCGGGCCGCAAGGCCTCGTGCCAGGGCGGCTCCCGCCGGGGCGCCTCTTGGCGGGGAACGTCTTGGCGGGGGATCTCTTGGCGGGGGGTCTCTTGGCGGGCGGGTTCCGGCTGCTGCGGGGGCACCAGGTGCGCCGGCTGGTGGTAGGCCGACGGGTCGTATGCGGGCGGCTCGTACGCGGACGGCTCGTAGGCCGGTGGCGCGTGGTGGGTGGCCGCCTGCTCGTACCGCGGCTCCTCGTACCGCGGCTCCTCGTACCGCGGCTCCTCGTAGCGCGGAGGGTCGTAGCGCGGTTCCTGGTGACGCTGCTGCTGCTGGTGGTAGAGCCCCGGTGCCTGGTACGGCGGGGCGGACCGGGGCCGGTCGGCGGGCATCGGCTCGTACCCGGGCGGGAGCACCTGGTAGGAACCGGTGCTGAACCCGTTGCCCGGGCGTTCGGCCACAGTGGACGATGACCCGTTCACGGGCGGGTACCCCGATCCGCCGTTGGGCGGCGCGAGGGGCGGGGGCGCCAGGGGCTGCGGCGGCATCGGCGGGGGCTGGGGCGCCGGAGGAGCCGACGTCGGAGGTAGGGGGGCGATCAGGTCGGCGTACGGCGGGCGGACCTCGGCCCGGCCCCGCGCGGTACCACCCGGCGCGCCCGGTTCGATCAGCAGCCCTTCGGGCGGGGTCGCGTCGACCCGCGCCGCACCGGCGGCCGCCCGTACCGCGCTCGAACCAGCGGTGCCCTGCCGCCATGAGGCGGCTAACGCGTCCAGCGACGACTCCGGCACGCCACCGCCGGCCCAGGTCGGCTCGTCGGAGCGGGCGCCGCCGTTCCGATCGGCCATCCCGTGACCCCCAACCCGCGCGCCGGTGCTGGCGGGTTGCCCTGATTCGTCCACCGCGCTCCTCCATCGCCTCCCGTGAGGCTACCGTGTGCGAGTAGGCGACGATAAGTTGCAACCGCGACGCGATTGGAGACACTCGCATGACCTCGGCGACGAGCGGCACCCAGATCGGGCGACCGATCCGCCTCCCCCGATCGGCGCGGCGCAAACAGCTTCTCGCCGCCGCCCAGCAGGTCTTCGTCGCTCAGGGTTACCATGCGGCCGCCATGGACGACATCGCCGAACGAGCCGGCGTCTCCAAACCAGTGCTGTACCAGCATTTCCCCGGCAAGCTTGAGCTCTACCTCGCGCTGCTCGACACGCACTGTGACGCGCTGGTCGACCGGGTACGCACCGAGATGCACGCCACGACAGACAACAAGGAACGCATCCGCGGCGCCATCCAGGCGTACTTCGACTTCGTCGATCATGAAAGCGAGGCGTTCCGCCTCGTCTTCGAGTCGGATCTGCGCAACGACCCGGCGGTACGCGACCGGGTCGAACGCGTGGAGCGCGACTGCATCTCCTCGATCACCGACACCATCATGGCCGACACCGGGGTCAGCCGAGCCCGCGCGGAGCTGCTCGCGGCCGGCCTGGTCGGTGCGGCCGAGACCGCGGCCCGGTTCTGGCTGCAGGGCGGCCGGCAGATCGAGAAGCCGGAAGCCGAGCAGCTCGTGGCCGCGCTGGGTTGGCGCGGGATCGCCAGCTTCCCGCTCCAGGGCGAACACGCCTGATCGCGTTACTCTTCTGGGCGGCGCGAACGGCGCCGTCGAAGCGAGGAGGACAACGTGGAGGTCAAGATCGGCGTACAGTTCGCGCCCCGCGAGCTGGTGCTGGAGAGCGCGCAGACGCCGGCGGAGGTCGAGAAGACGGTGACCGAGGCGATCTCCAACGAAGGTGTCCTGACACTGGTCGACGAGCGCGGCCGGCGGGTGATCGTACCGGTCGACAAGCTCGCCTACGTCGAGATCGCCGACGTCGACCGCCGGACCGTAGGTTTCGTAGCAAGTTAACTGGCGCGCCGGCTCTGCTGGCTGGCGCTCGCCTTCGCTCGCGCGGCGCGCCGGCTCTGCTGGCTGGCGCTCGCCTTCGCTCGCGCGGCGCGCCGGCTCTGCTGGCTGGCGCTCGCCTTCGCTCGCGCGGCGCGCCGGCTCATCAGGCGACGCCTTCCCTCGTCGCTGCGCTCCTCAGTCCAGGCGCCGCCCGCCGGCGCGCGGGGCCTCGGCTAGCGGTGAGATCAGTTGTTCAGGCCCGCTGCGGCCATGCGGACGGTGTGGGCGGTCGTCAGCCGCTTGAACAGCGCCTGGATGCCGGCCTGGTCGCCGATTCCGGCGATGATCAGGCCGGCGAGCTGGGTCCGCTCGGCGGAGACCCGCTGCGCCTGCGACAGCGCCTCGCCGACCAGCCGGCGCGCCCACATCGACAGCCGGTTGGCCACCTTCGGGTCCGCGGCGATCGCCGCCCGGATCTCCTCGACGGCGAAGTCGCCGTGCCGCGAGTCGTGCAGCACGTCGAGCACCAGGTCACGGTCGGGCGCGTTGAGCAGCGCCGCCACCTCACCGTAGAAGTCGTCGGCGATGCCGTCCCCGACGTACGCCTTGGTCAGCGCCTCCAGCCAGTCCTTGGGCTCAGTCTGGTCGTGGTACTCCTGCAGCGGCGCCACGAACGGGCGCATCGCATCCTCCGGGTCGACCCCGAGGACCTGCAGGCGCCGGGAAATCCGGGCGTAGTTGTCAATCTCACGGGCCGCCATCTCGCTGAGCACGGCGCGGCGGCGCAGGTCGGGTGCCAGCCGGGCGTCGGCGGCCATCCGGTCGAACGCGAGCAGCTCGGCGTAGGCCAGGACGCCAAGCAGATCGATGACGGCCTCGACTGGCGGCGCCGGCTGGTCCAGGGGTGTGGGGGTGCTCGGTGACTGCTCAGACACGCCCCGCAGGCTACCGGATTCGGCGACCAGGACAGCCACGACGTACCATTGGCGCATACTGCCAGGCGCGCACACCTTGACTCGACTGCGCCGGGCAACGCGTGCGGCCCTCGGCCCGCGTCAGACAACCGAGCGCACCCGGATCGCGATGGGGCGCTCCCGCGAGAGAGACACCCCACGACATCTATGAGCATCAACGAAACAAGCGCACCCGGGAACACCACAACAGCATTAGTCGCTCGTGCACCTGTCCGTCCTGACAGCCCGACCTTCGCCGCTCTAGGGGTACGCCCCGAGACCGTCGCCGCCCTGGAGGCGGCCGGTATCACGCGCACGTTCGCCATCCAGGAGTACGCGGTCCCCATCCTGCTGCGCGGCGCGGACCTCATCGGCCAGGCCCCGACCGGCACCGGCAAGACGCTCGGCTTCGGCGTTCCGCTGCTGCAACGCATCGTCGCGCCGGCGGAAGGCGCCGACGGCGTACCGCAGGCGCTGGTCGTCGTACCCACCCGCGAGCTCGGCCTGCAGGTCGCCCGCGACATCGCGGCTGCCGGCCGGATCCGCGGCGTACGGGTGCTGCCGGTCTACGGCGGGGTGGCCTACGAACCGCAGACCGAGGCGCTCAAACGCGGCGTGGAGCTCGTCGTAGGTACCCCTGGTCGCCTGCTCGACCTGGCCAAGGGTCGCCAGCTGCGGCTGGACAGGGTCAGCGCGCTGGTCCTGGACGAGGCCGACCGGATGCTGGACCTCGGCTTCCTCGACGACGTCGAGCGGATCCTGGCCATGCTGCCGGTCGAGCGGCAGACGATGCTGTTCAGCGCGACCATGCCCGAGCCGATCGTCGCGCTCGCGCGGCGGTTCCTGCGCCAACCCGTCACGGTCCACGCGCACCACGACGACCGTACCGGCCCGTCGCCGCACACCGCGCAGCTGGCCTACCGCACCCACGCGCTGAACAAGCTCGAGGTCGTGGCGCGGATCCTGCAGGCCGAGGGGCGCGGCCTCACCATGATCTTCACGCGCACCAAGCGAGCGGCCGACCGGGTCGCCGAGGACCTGGACTTCCGGGGCTTCGCCGTCGCGGCGGTCCACGGAGACCTCGGCCAAGGCTCCCGGGAGCGGGCGCTGCGGGCCTTCCGGGTCGGCAAGATCGACGTACTCGTCGCCACCGACGTCGCCGCCCGCGGCCTGGACGTCTCCGGGGTCACCCACGTCATCAACTACGACTGCCCGGAAGACGCCGACGCCTACATCCACCGGATCGGCCGGACCGGACGGGCCGGGGCCACCGGCGTGGCGGTCACGTTCGTCGACTGGGACGACATGCCACGCTGGCGGCTGATCGACAAGACGCTGGGCCTGGACATGCCTGAGCCACCCGAGACCTACCACACGTCCGAGCACCTGTACACCGATCTGGACATCCCGCGAGACGTGGGCAGCACGCTGCCAACTAACGAGCGCACCCGCGCGGGCCTGGCCGCCGAGCGGCTCGAAGACGTCGAGGGCAAGCGCGGCCGCCGTCGTGGCTCGGCTCGCGGCGACCGTTCCGGCGGTCGCCGGTCCCGCCCAGCCGGAGGTACGCCCGAAGCAGCCGAACCCACCCCGCCGGCCCGCCAGCGGCGCCGCCGCCGCGTCGTCGACGAGCCGCCGGCAACCACCACGGTCGAGGAGAGCCCCGCCCAGCCACCCGCCCGGCGCCGGGCCCGACGGCGACACCGGGCCGAAGGCTCCGACTCATGACCGGCCGGTACGCGGATCGGCTCACCGAGCCGTTACCGGGGTACCGCGCCATGTCCAAGATCATCCGTGAAGGCGGCTTCGGGGTGAAGGACCTGTCCGAGGCCGCCCGCATTCCGGTCGTCAACACCGGCCTGCCCGCCCTGGCCCCCGGCGAGACGTCGGTCACCTGGGTGGGCCACGCGTCGTACGTCGTGCGTACCGGTAGTCTGACCGTCCTCACCGACCCGGTATGGTCCCGCAAGATCCCCGGCGTACGGGCCAGGCTCACGCCACCCGGCGTCGGTTGGACCGACCTCCCGCCCGTCGACGTCGTGGTGATCAGCCACAACCACTACGACCACCTCGACGCGCCGACGATCAACCGGCTGCCCCGCGACACCCGGGTGCTGGTGCCGGCCGCGCTAGGCCGGTGGTTCCGGCGGCGCGGCTTCACCCGGGTCACCGAACTGGACTGGTGGGAGTCCGTCCAGGTGGACGGCGTGACCTTCGAGTTCGTGCCGTCCCATCACTGGAGCCGGCGGGGCCTGCTCGACACCTGCGACACGCTCTGGGGTGGCTGGGTCATCGGTACGTCCACCTCGACGATCTACTTCGCCGGCGACACCGGGTACGGCGACTGGTTCGCCCGGATCGGCGAGCACCACGGAGGCATCGATCTGGCGTTGATGCCGGTCGGCGCCTACGAGCCGCGATGGTTCATGCGATCGATGCACGTCAACCCGGAAGAGGCCGTGCGCGCCTGCGACGACCTCGGGGCGCGCCAGATGGCGACCATGCACTGGGGCACCTTCGTGCTGTCGGCTGAGCCGCTGCTCGCGCCGGTGGAGGAGGCGGCGAAGGCATGGGCGACCGCCGGCCGGCCGCGCGACGACCTGTGGGACCTCGCGGTGGGAGAGACCCGGATCCTGCATGCCTGAACCGCTCGACGCCGCACTGGCCGAGGTGCGCGGGCTGCTCCTCGACGAAGGCCTCGTGCGCGCGGTGGCCGCTGGGCGGCGCCGCGCCGCCACACCGAAGTGGACGCGCGTGGAGCTGCGTCCCGTGTCGCTGCGCGCGGGCCGCCGGCTGCAGCTGGTGGAGCACGACGGCGTACGGCCGCACACCCGCAACGTCGCGCCCGGCCCCGAAGCCGAGGCGGCCGTCGATGCCGTGCTGGGCGAGCCCTTCGGCAACTGGTACGTCGAGACCGCCAGCACCACGGTGCAGCTGCGGGTCACCAAGAGCGGGCAGGCGCAGGTCCATCGGGCCGCCCCCGTGGCGGCTCCAACCCTGGAGCACGACCGGCGCCCGGCGCACCTGATCGATCCCGGTGACCCGCTCTTCGACGTCATCGGGGGCACCGCGGCCAAGCGCCGGCAGGTGGACGCGTTCGTACGGGCGCTCGCCGCCACGCTCGACGAGGACCAGCTGCCGCAGCCGCTTCGCGTGGTCGATCTCGGCTGCGGAAACGCGTACCTGACCTTCGCGGCGCACCGGTACCTGACTGGCCAGGGCCTCGATGTCGAGATGATCGGCGTCGACGTACGCGACGACCAGCGCCGCCGCAACAGCGAGCTGGCACGGCGGCTGGGCTGGGCGCCGCACGTGGAGTTCCGGGCCGGCACGATCGTCGAGTCCGATGTGGACAGTGCGGACCTGGTGCTCGCGCTGCACGCCTGTGACACCGCAACGGACGAGGCGCTCGCCCGCGCCGTGCAGTGGCGCGCGCGGTGGATCCTGGCCGCTCCCTGCTGCCACCATGACATTGCGGCACAGCTGAGCCGCCAGCCCGCGCCGGAGCCGTACGAACCCCTGATCCGGCACGCCATCCTGCGGGAGCGGTTCGCCGACGTGCTCACCGACGCGCTCCGCGCCGCGCTGCTCCGGCTGCATGGCTACCGGGTGGAGGTGGTGGAGTTCGTCGACTCGGTGCACACGCCGCGCAACCTGCTGCTCCGCGCCCGCCGAAGCGGTGCGGCACCAACTGCGGGGCTGCGCCGGGAGTACGCCGACCTTGTCGCCGCCTGGCAGGTCACCCCCCACCTCGCGACGCTGCTCGGGCCCGCACCCACCGGATGAGCTGAGCTCATCCGGTCGCGAGCGCGAACGGCAGCACCGCCGGGGCGCCAGCGCGCAACAACAGGCGGGCAACCAGCGTCATCGTCCACCCCGAGTCGACCAGTTCGTCGACGAGGAGCACCGGCCCATCCAGTGTGGACAGCTGCGAGGCCAGGGACGGTGGAGCGCGGAACGCGTCGTGCAACGCCCGTACCCGCTGTGCGCTGTTGCCACGACCCGGCGGGCGTCCAGCGGACTCGATCGAGCCCAGCACCGGGAGCCGGCCGACCTTGCCGATGCGCTCGCCCAGATCGGCTACGAGCCGAGGCCGGCTGTGCGAACCGATCGCCACCACGGCGACCGGACGCGCCGCCCAGCGGTCGTCCCCCCGAGCCCAGGCGGCCAGCGTCTCCACCACCCCCGCGAACACGTCCTCCGGTACCGGTCCGTCTGGCGTGCCTTCGGCGAGCAACCGGCGCAACCGCTCGCCCCAGCCCAGGTCGGACAGGCGGCCGACGGCGCGCCCCGAAGCGGCCTGCTCGGCGGGCGGGATGCGGCCGGACAGGGCCACCCCGACCTCGCCGAGCCCGGTAGGCCACAGCTTGCGAGGCGCGATCTCGACGCCGGCCCGGCCGAGGAACGCCCGAGCCGCTGCCAATGCAGGCTCGGACACGACCGGGTCGTACCAGGGCTCCGCACAGCGGTCGCACCGTCCACATGGGACAGACCCGGGGTCGTCGAGGCAACGGCGGAGCAGTTCCATGCGGCAGCCGGGCGTCTCGGTGTACTCCAGCATGGCCCGCTGCTCGGCGGCGCGCGCCGTGGCGATGCGCTCGTAGCGCACGGTGTCGTGAAGCCACGGCGCGCCGGTCGCCACCCACCCGCCGCGCACCCGGCGGACGGCGCCGTCCACGTCGAGCACCTTGAGCATGAGCTCCAGCCGGCTCCGGCGCAGGTCGACCCTGGCCTCCAGCGCCGGGGTCGACAGTGGACGGTCGGCGGTTGTGAGCGCCTGCAGCGTCGCGCGTACCTGGTCCTCCGGCGGGAAGGCGAGGCTGGCGAAGTAGCGCCAGATCGCGACGTCCTCGGCGCCGGGCAGCAGGAGCACGTCGGCCGTGTGCACCGCCCGGCCGGCCCGGCCCACCTGCTGGTAGTACGCGATCGGCGAGGGTGGCGCGCCGAGATGGACCACGAAGCCGAGATCCGGCTTGTCGAAGCCCATCCCGAGCGCGGAGGTCGCGACCAGAGCCTTGATCCTGTTCTCGAGCAGGTCGGCCTCTGCCGCACGCCGGTCGGCGTCCTCGGACTGTCCACTGTAGGCGGTGACAGGGAAGCCACGGCCGCGCAGGAACTCGGCGGTCTCCTCGGTCGCGGCGACCGTCAACGTGTAGATGATCCCGGAGCCGGGCAGGTCGGCCAGGTGGTCGGCGAGCCAGGCCAGGCGGTGGGCAGGCGTTGGCAGCGACAGTACGCCCAACCGCAGCGACTCCCGATCAAGCGGGCCGCGCAGGACGAACGTCTCGTCCCCCGGACCGAGCTGCTCGGCGACGTCGACGGTGACCCTGGCATTCGCCGTTGCCGTGGTCGCCAGCACCGGCGTGCCCGGCGGCAGGTCGGAAAGCAGCGTGCGCAGCCGGCGGTAGTCCGGCCGGAAGTCGTGGCCCCAGTCGGAGACGCAATGCGCCTCGTCGACCACGAGCAGCCCGGTGCCGGCCGCGAGCTTGGGCAGTACGCCGTCGCGGAAGTCGGGGTTGTTGAGCCGTTCCGGACTGATCAGCAGGACGTCGGCCGTCCCGGCGCGGACCTCGGCCGTGATCTCGTCCCACTCGTCGAGGTTCGCCGAGTTGATGGTGCGCGCCGCGATGCCGGCCCGCGCCGCAGCCTCGACCTGGTTGCGCATGAGCGCGAGCAGCGGCGAGACGATGACCGTGGGGCCAGCGCCTCGCCGGCGCCGCAGCGCGGTGGCCACGAAGTAGACGGCCGACTTGCCCCACCCGGTGCGCTGGACGCACAGCACCCGCCGCAGGTCGACCACGAGGGCCTCGATCGCCCGCCACTGGTCGGGGCGCAGGGTCGCGTCGGGGCCGGCGAGCGCGCGGAGGACGGCCTCCGCCTCGGCCCGCACAGCCGACCGGTCAGGAGCCCGCACGGCGGACCGCTCAGGAGCCGGCACGGCGGACCGCTCAGGAGCCGGCACGGCCGACCGGTCAGGAGCCAAAGCTCGGCAGCCGCAAGGCCACGGTCGGCGCGTCGGCGAGGACGGATGCCGGCTCGACCTCCGGTGCGGCGTCGTCGGGCAGCGGCGGGGCCGAGCGGCAGACCTCGACACCGGTGTAGAGCTCGACGGTGTCCCACTCGCCGAGCAGGCGCGGTTCGTGGCGTACCAACCGGATGCGCTCGGGCGCACGTCGCTAGGGGGGTCGTCGGGCGACCGGCCGACGAACACCGGCCGGCCGGGTGCGATGGCGAAGTGCCGCCGGCCGAGCCCGTCGATCACCACGGAAAGTGCGACCTGTGGGGGGCGTGGGCCCAGGTCCTTCAGCGGCTGGTCGTGGCGGGGGCACATCGGGACACCGCTGCGCATGCGGGGTACCGGCTGACCGATCCGCCGTTCGTCACCGAACGCCGGGCAGCTGAACTCCTCGCAGCGCCAGGTACGGGCGAGCAGCGCCGCGCCCAGACCGCTGGGCACCGGCGGGCGTACCGGCGCCCAGCCGTTGCGCCGCTGCGGGTGTCCCCGGTCCGGCCCGGCGCCGTCCGGGCTCGGCTGGACCTCGCCGCTCGGCGTGAGCACCACGGCTCCGGTGCCACCGGAGGCGTCGGTGAGCAACGCGCCGCCGCCGAGCGGTCGCAGCGTGAGGGCCCGGTGCGGCAGGTCTCGTAACCACGAATAGCGGCCAGCCGCCTCGGCCGGGTTGCGCCGGGCGATCACAGCGAGACCGGCCAGCTCGGCCACCTCGAACACGCGGTCGGTGACCTGCGGGGTGACCTCGATCAACCCGTCGTCGGCCCACCGGCCGAGCACCATACGCTCCTTCGAGGTCAGCTCGCCGTCGCCGAGCAGCTCGCGGCCGGCCACCGGGTAGAGCAGGGCACCCCCGTCGTGTAGGTACCGTCCCAGGGCGTCGATCACCATGCCGATGCGCAACAGGTTGATGCCCCGCCCGCCGTCGAGCTCCACGAAGCGGGCGACCTCCGCCATGTCGACAGCCGCCTGGGCAAGGGTGGCATCGGTGGTGAGCCGCTGCTCGATGGTGTCCAACACCCGGCTGACTTCGAACCGCACGGCCCCTCCTCGCCTCGGCTCCCCTCACCCTAGGGGTCGTACGGCAAAACACGCAGTCACCCGCCCGGCCGATCGACCAAGGTCGTCGTCCGGCCTGACGGCCTATGGGCTAATCGCTCCTTTGTCGGGAGCGCTTGGGCTTGCGAGGCTTTGTCGGTTTCGTGGGTTCGTCGCGATCGCCGGAACCGTACCCACTGCCCCGGCTCGCGCTGTCCTCACCGGCGGCCGTGATCGGCACCCCCGTCCGGCCGCCCGCAGCGGCTCCCTGTCCGCTCCCGCTCGCCTCGTGGGTCGGTGCCCGCACGAACTGCGCCACCTGCTCAGATTGCGGCTGGTGGGCCATGTCGGAGCAGGTGGCGACCATCATCGCGGCCGCGACTAAGCCGGCGCCGGCCGCCGCGGCGCGGGTGAGCCGCTTGTGACGCGGCAGCACGGGTACGCTCCCCGAGGCGTCAAGGCCGACCGCATCGGTCGGGTCCGCCACGGTCGGATCCGCCACGCCGTCTTCGGCGGCATCATATGCTGCGGCAGCCTGGACGCCGAGCAGCGCCTCCGTGTCGGCCTCGACCACGGCGCTCGGCCGGTGGTCGTTGAGCACGGTGATCGGTTGGTCGACGCTCGGAGCCGGATCCGGCCCGAGAGCCGGACCCAGCAGCGCCACCGCGGCCGGCGGGAGGACGACCGGCACCCCGGCAGCGTCGGCGAGCACGTGGGCGAGGTCGGTACTGGTCGGTCGCTCCGCCGGCACCTTCGCGAGGCACCGCATGCACAGCTCGACGACCTCCGGCGGAAGCCCTGCGATCTCCGGCAGCGGCGCCGGATCGGCTCGGCAATGCGCCTTGATCATCTCGGTCACCGTGTCGGCCTGCCACGGAAGCTCGCCGGACAGCGCCCGGTAGAGCATCACACCGAGGGCGTACACGTCGGTCGCGGGCTGCACCGCGGCGCCGAGGAGCCGTTCGGGCGCGAGGTAGGCAGGCGTACCGAGGAGGGTTCCGTCGGCGACCAGGTCGGCCCGCTCGCCCGAGACCGCCGCGATACCGAAGTCGACCACCTTGACCCCGGTCAGCGTCAGCATCACGTTCGCCGGCTTGACGTCCCGGTGCACCAGGCCCCGGGCATGTGCCGTGCCAAGGGCCGCGGCTACCTCGGCACACACGCGTACCGCCGTCCGCCAGGGCAACGCTCCACGCTCCAGCCGGTCGGCCAGGGACACCCCTTCGAGCAGCTCCATCACCACGTACGGGGTCGGCATGCCATCCGGCCCACGGCATTCGCCGTAGTCATAGACGTTGGTGACGTTCGGATGCGACAGGCAGGCCGCCGCCTGAGCCTCAGCCCGCAGCCGATCCCGGGAGGCCTCGTCGGCGGCGAAGGCGGCGGCGAGCAGCTTGACGGCGACCTGACGAGCCAGCACCTCGTCGTACGCCCGCCACACCACGGACATCCCGCCCGAGCCAAGCACCTCGATGAGCCGGTACCGACCGGCCAGGAACCGCACCGCCCTCACATCTTGGAGGTGCCCAATCGGGGCCGGGATTAACCTCAGCCCGGCAGGCGCGTCTTCCTCGTCGGCTTGGAGGATGGACCCTTCGTGGGCTCCGGCCGTGGTGAGTGCGACTCCCTGGTCGGGCTGACCGTGGGCCGGGGAGACGGCGTCGGCTCGACGGTCGCCGGTGCCGGCGGCGTCGCGGTCGGCACCGGCACGAGCTGGCTGGGCTGCGCGCCGGGCGAAGGCGTCATCCCGTTCCCCGCGCCGATCCCACCCCCGCCGGCATCGCCTGCCGGCCCGCCGGCGCCGATCGTCGCCCCGGTCGCGCCGATGAGCAGGTACGAGCAACTGATCTTGCGGAACGAGAACATGGTCGGCAGCGGGTTGCCGGTGCCGTAAGTGCCGCTGATGCCGATGGTCACCGTCGAGCCCCGCTCGACGTGGGCGTTGTCGCCCTGGTCATGCAGGACCACCGAGGAGCCGTCCTGCGACCAGCCGGCGGAGCGGGCGGACATGATGCGTTGGTCGCCGGGGAACGTGAACTCCAGGGTCCACCCCTGCACGGCGGCCGGTCCGGAGTTGGTGACGCTCAGGTTGACGTCGAAGGCTCCGTTCGCGTCGCGCAGCGTCTGGTACCGGACCTGGCAGGACTGGCGGAGCACGCCGGCCGCGGCGTTGTCGTCGGCGACCGCCGCCACGTTGGGCTGACCGCGGACACCGGGCGGCGCGGTGCAGTTGGAGGCGAGCACGGCGGTCACGGCGAGGACCCCCGCAGCCGCCGCCGCGCTCACCAGGAACCGGACGTTGGAGATGCGCGAGCGCGGTGGCGGCGTGCTGGGCGGGCGCGGTACGAGCGAGGTGTCCAGGTCGCCAAGGTCTTCCGCGGCGGAGCCCTCGCCGGCTCGCGCCTCGGCCTGCCGCGCGGCCATGCCCGGTGGGCTCGCCGGCCGCAGACCGCCATGCCCCACTCCGGCGGGGAGCGGGACCTCGGAGGTGGACTGGTCCTCGACCCCAGCCGCCGTCGCGCCGGCTCGCGCGGCGCCGCCGGCCCCGCCGGTCCCGTTGCCCGCCTCGTCGCGGGCCAGGTCGGCGGCCTCGCCTGGCTTCGGTACCGCGCCGCTCACCTTCGCCAGCACCCGGGCGACCTGCTTGCTGGTGGGCCGATCGGCCGGAGACTTGGCCATGCACCGCAGGCACAGGTCGGCCACCTCGGGCGGCAGCCCGTCGATCGGCGGCAGCCGGCGCGGCTCCAGATGCCGGTGCGCCGAAATCATCTGGGTCGTCGTGTCAGCCCGCCACGGCAGTACGCCGGCCAGCGTCCGGAAGAGCAGCACGCCCAGCGCGTACACGTCGCTGGCCGGCTCGACCGGCGCGCCGGCCAAGCGTTCGGGGGCTAGGTATGCCGGTGTGCCGAGGACCGAGCCGTCCGGCCGGGTGTCGGAGGCGTCGCCGACGATGGCCGCGATACCGAAGTCGACGACCTTGACGCCGTTGGCGGTGAGCATGACGTTGGCTGGCTTGACGTCACGATGGACCAGTCCGCGGGCGTGCGCCGCGGCCAGGGCGGCCGCGACCTGCCCGCAGACGCGCACCGCGGTACGCCACGGCAGCGGGCCGCTGGCCAGCCGGCGCGACAGCGACGGCCCGTGCACCAGCTCCATGACCACGAACGGCACCCGGGTGCCGTCGGCGTGGACCGACTCGCCATAGTCGTACACGCTGGTGATGTTCGGGTGCTGCAGCACAGCGGCGGCCTGGGCTTCCGCCCGGATGCGCTCCCGGGAGGCGGCGTCCGCGGCGAACTTCGCGGCCAGCACCTTCACCGCCACCGACCGCCCGAGAACCTCGTCGTAGGCGCGCCACACCACGGACATGCCGCCTTCGCCGAGGAGCTCGACCAACCGGTACCGGCCACCGAGGAACTGCACCGTAACCGCCTGTCGTAGCCACTTCGTGAGGTACTGGAGTCAGCCTCAACCGTAGCCGCCGCCGCCGCAAGTGCAGTACCGGCCTCGTAACCCTCGGTCGTATCGACAGTGCTGGGTCCCCCGACCAGCCAGTTCGAATAGGCATACGAAGCCGCGGAGGTGGCGGCTCGCGACGTGGCGCAGTGACATGTTGCTAAATAGGTCTTGCAGGTCAGAACTTGCTACAGTTGCACCTTTTGCGAAAAGCCCAGTCTACCGAACACGATCGCAAAGTCGCACACTAAGTGCGACGACCGTTACAGAGGGTACAAAGCGCCTCTCTCACAGCGGTCGTCTTGTCATACCGAGGTGGTCCCCCACCGCTGCAAGGAGGCAGTCGTGCGAACCGACTACGAACTGCTCAACGAGAGCTTAGGGCTCGTGGGCCCAGTCGCGGACCAGATGATCCGCTCGTTCTACGACCGCGTCTTCACCGAGTACCCGCAGACCCGGGCGATGTTCCCGGCGGACATGACCCAGCAGCGGGAACACCTCCTCAAGGCCGTCGTGGCACTGGTGACCAACTACGACCACCGCGAGGACCTGGTGCCGTACCTGGAGGCACTCGGTGGCCGGCACGTCCGCTATGGCGTGGTGCCCGAGCACTACGGGATCATCGGCCAGGCTCTGCTGGCGACGCTGGCCGAGGTCGCCGGCGAGCACTGGACGGAAGAGTATGAGGGCGCCTGGGCGCGGATGTACACGTTCGCGGCCGAGGTCATGCAGAACGGGGCCAGTGGTCGGGTCGCCGCCACAGACAGCATGGCCGAAGCCGCCTGAAGCAGTCCGATGAGCCGGGGCGGCCGACCCCCCCGCCCCGGCTCGCTTCTGTGCTCAGTGGGCGTACACCTCCAGCTCCCACAGCGAGTACCCGTACACCGTGCCGCGCCGTACGCCCTGCATGCGTACGTAGCGCGCGCTTGTCGCGGCGAAGCTGTCGTTGTCCACGCCGCCATCGCCGGCGTCGGTCGCCCAGACCGTGCGCCAGCTCTGGCCGTCGGTCGAGACCTCGATCCGGTACGCGCGGCCGAACGCCGCCTCCCAGCGCAGGATGACCCGAGCAACGGTACGGGCGGTGCCTAGATCGACCGTGATCGACTGGTTGTCGCTCCACCAGCTGCTCCAGCGCGTGGTCGGGTCACCGTCGACCGCCTGGCGCGCGGGGAACCCGAGCTGGGTGCTCGACGCGCTGACCGGCCGGCCCAACGCCAGGTTGGCGATGTCGTCGCCCCGGTGCGCAGGGAACGAGACAACCTGCTGGTACGTCGGGCGGTTCTGCCAGGCGATCGCGGGATGGGTGATACCGCCCAGCGGGGACTGCACGAGCGAGTCCGCGCACCATTGGTCGCCGGCCGCACAGGTGGTGTCGCCCGGGTACACGGCCGTCGCCGGCTGCGCGGCGGCGTCCTGCAGCGTGGTCAGCAGCGTCTGCCGGCACTCCGCGAGCGCGCCGCCACCGCAGTAGGTGCGGCCCAGCCCGCCGGCCACCGGATCGCCAAGCACCGTGCGGATGTCCTTGTCGACATAACCCCACCAGCCGACCTGGAACGAGGACCCCTTGTGCGGCCGGCCGCGGTCCGACGGCGACTCGTCGACCTGCATCGTGTTCACCAGCGCCTGGTACAGGCCGTCGCCCAGCCCCGGTTGGAACTCGCCGGCCACCAGGCGGGGCCACCAGGCGTCGAAGACGCGGATGGCGTCGGCGTACTGGTACACCTTGGAACCCGGCGCGGTCTCCTTGCGCTTGGCGCCATTCTGGAGCCAGGTTCGCAGCCCGGCCACCGTGGTCGCGAGGCTGGGGTCGCTCACTGGCTGGCTGTCGATGACCCGCAGGAGGTCACCGAGCACCTCGGTGCCGCGCAGGTCGGCGACGGCGGCGTCCTCGACCAGACGTAGCACGCCGGCCCGGTCGAGATTCCGGCCGCCCTGCAGCGCGGCGGCCACCCGCCGGTCGAGCAGCTGCCCCCGGTGCACCGAGCCGAAGCTGAAGTTGCCGTCGGCCGCGCTGTAGTCCTTGGCCTGCTTGTTGTTCCAGCTCACGTAGTAGTCCTGGTTGACCGAGTTGGGCCGCTGCCCGGCGGTGAGGTAGGCCGCCGTGTTGGCGTCCGGGTCCCAGCCCTGCCATTCGAAGGCCGGGTCGGCGCGGGTGGGCAGGTTGGGGTCCGCGTCGGCGGCGCGGACCGGGTTCAGGCCCGAGTTGGCATACGCGGCGTCGCCCGCGTTGACGTAGAACCAGTTGAAGGCGTACCCGACGTTCGAGGCCGCATTCTTGAAGCCGTCGGGCGAGCCCATGACGGCGGGATCGTCGAACATCTGGAAGCCGATTGCCGAGTCGGCCTCGTGCCGGTAGGTCGACCGCAGCTGGGTGAACGCCAGCGGCTGGCCGCCGACCATGCCGCGCCAGGCCACCAGGCCGTACTTCGTCCGCTGGGTGACCAGGCGGTACGAGCCGGCCGGGGTCGGGTCGGCCACGCTCGGCGCCCACGAGTTGCGCCGCTCCAGCGTCTCCATCGGCAGGCACTGGCCGTGGAAGCGGTAGTGGTCGGCGCGGATGGTCGGCGCACTACCGTCCACAGTGCACAGTGGTACGGCGAAGGTGTCGGTGATGTCCTGCTCGGCCGAGGTGGCGCTCCAGGCGTAGTCCTCGCCGCGGCCGATCTGCACGTACAGGTTCAGGCCGGCGAACGCCACGCCACGAGCGCTGATCCCCGGACCTTGCAGCTCTTCGAGCATGAGCAGCTGCGGCGCGAAGTACCCGGTCTGCGGGCCGAACACGGCGATGGGGTGGCCGGTGGTGGTGTGCGCGCCCGAAATCACCGCGGCGTTGGACATGCCGGAGCCGAGCCGGAGGTTGGCCAGCCCGCCCGTGCCCGCCGTGTTGGTTGTGCCCGCCGTGGCGGTCGTGCCCGCCGTGGTGGTCGCGGCGCTGCCGGTCGGGTCGAACACGATCGGTTCGGGTGCCACGGACCCGGCGTCGGGTAGCACCATGCCTGGGGCGTCCGGTGAGGCCAGCCCGTACGGGAAGCTCTGTCCATCGTGGAGGGTCAGCACGGTCTCCGGGTCGTTCTGGGTACGGAAGCCGGCCCAGACCCGGTCGCCTTCGGTCACGCCGTACTTCGCCCGGGCGGCGATGCGTACCAGCGCCGACTGGATCTCCCCGCCTCCGCCGCCACCGAACAGGCCGCCGATGACACCGCCGACCGCGATCAGGTCGGTCTGTTTGAACGGCTCCGGCCCGCCGGCGTTGGTGACGGCGTCGAGGTGGCCGGTCAGCACGTACTCCCCGGGGCAGTTGCGGGCCGCCATGCACGCGGCGATGTACGCGTTGATCCCGGCGACGTAGTTCTGCACGTCCTCGAAGAGCTGCGCGCCGCGGGACCCCTGCTGGCGTAACCGGTCGACCTGCGCCTGCAGGTCGGCTTCGGTGTACGGCGAGTTGCGCCAGACGCTCTGCTCCAGCGCCCGGTTGCCGGGCGAACCGCCGGCGTACGAGGAGAGCTGGCCCCGCCCGACCCGGCGCAGCAGGTCCATGACCCAGAGCCGGTCCTGCGCACCGGCGTACCCGGCGCCGTACATTGTGCCGGCCCGCGTGGTGCCGGTGATGTGCGGTACGCCGGTGGCCCGGTCGCGCACGATCGTGACATCGGACCGGGGCCGGTCGATGCGCTCGACCTGGCCGGTCAGCACACCGAAGGAGCTGTCGTTGAAGAACGCGCCGATCTGCGCGTCGGTGAGCCCGGCGTAGTTGTAGACCAGGTTGGCGTAGCGCCCCAGCTGGTCGCCGGAGTGCGCCGGGCGTGTGCCGAGGGTCTGGTGGGCCAGGATGTCGGCCAGCGTGGCGTTGCCGTTCTCGCCGGGCGGCAGGATGTCGTTGCACTCGCCGAGGCAGAAGTCATTGGGGGCCAGCGTCGCGGCGGCGGCGGGCGTGGCGAGCGAGGCGGTGAGGGAGAGCGAAGCGACGGTGACCGCGGTGACCACGGCGGCCGTGATGGCGCCGCGGCGCCGGTTGGCTTGGAGGGACATGGGAGGACCCTTTCGGGCAGTTGGGATGGGCAACCGCACGAGACTCCACGCCGTAGCGCGGGCCGGCTCCCCCCTCGTCCGCGTACCGCGGCCACGTCCGTGGTATGTGAGAAACCTTCAGGTACTAGAGAGTAACAACGTTGCCTCGTCTTGAATAGAGGTGGCCATCGATCCAGCGGCTGCGCATGACCCCCGCCGGCACGAGCGCCGCCATGATCATGTCCACCGCAGCCACGCTATTCGGGCCCGGTGATGTGGCTGGCGTAGACCTGATCATGCTGAACGCATCACCGCACGCGACCGGTTCCGCGTGGCGCCGGCCAGGTACATCCAGCTGGTGATCTTTGCTTCCTTCACCTGGTATCGCACCCGCCGGAAGGCGGCCGCGTCGACCAGTCCTGGGCTCTGGCGGATGACCGTGTCGTAGACGTGCGCGGAGGCCATGAAGGCAAGGTCGGCGTGGGTGGCGGCGAGCGAGTCTTTGAGGACGGAGGCGTCGAGCATCCGGGCGGTGTGGATGATTGCCTGGCCACTGAGCCCCTCGGGATCCTGGAGCACTGGTCCGACGTGCAAGGCGCCGCGCAGCTGGATGCGGACCGGGGCAGCGACCCGGCGGTTGTACCGCTTGAGCTTGAGGGCAAGGCGCGGCAGCAGCGGATCGACCAAGGCCACCGTGGAGACAGTCGCCGGGGCGACGATGAGGACGCCATCGCCGCGGTCTTCGCGGACGCAGCTGGCCCACGGCACGTTGGAGTCGTCGAAGGACTCTTGCAGCATCTCGTAGAGAGCGTCTTTGATCGCGCGGCGGTCGTCGTCGTCGCGGCGGGGGTCGCCGTAGTTGGCGATGTCGGTGAAGAAGACGGAGCAGTTCAGCGGGGCCTCCGGCGAGCCGAGCTTGTCGAAACGCCGCGGCGCGCTCAGGTGGGAGACCGCCTCGGGTGGCACCCTGCCCCGTCCGGCGAGTTCCGGGTCCGACAACGGCAGGACCACTATGACAGCGCCTTCTCGCGCGAAGGCGGCTCGGCCGTTGGGCACGTGAATGCATGAATGAACGGCGAGGAGATCGCGAAACTGATCGACAGAGATCACGAGGTTGAACGCCTCGATCGTGGCCGTGAACGCGATTTGTCCCGGTGGGCGCCAGCCCGGTGCGGTTGCCGATCGTGGCAAATCAATCCCAATAGGGGTTGGCAGCAAGTCATGTGTGGTCATCAGCTCTCCCCTCCCAAAAATAGTGGCGGTGAGAGCTACAGTGACGGAGGTGGTTGCGCGCGGCGTTGCGAGTCATCTTGCAACTCGCTTGCCTATCCGCTGGATGGTCGCGTGTCAGATCTAGCGCAGTTCGCAAAGGTCTTTGAAATATGACCCGCCTGGCACACACTGGCGAGAGAAGTCAGACCAACGGGGCCAGCAAGGGGGGCGACCCCGGTGGAGTTTATCATCCTGGGCCCAACGGCGCTATGTGTCAAAGGGCAACGTATCGACCTCGGAGCCGCCAAGCAACGCGGAATGCTCGGCATCCTTCTTTATCATGCCGGCGAACCCGTACGGATCGACTTGCTCGTCGAACAACTCTGGGACGACGGCCGGAGCCTCGACGACTACCGGGCCAACCTCTACGCCTTAGCCAGCCGCATCCGTGCCGCCCTGAACAGGGTCGGCATGGGGCGCGCATTGGTCCGCCTCAACAGCATGCCGGCCTACCGCCTCGATGTCGACCCGAACCTGGTTGACTTTCATCGGTTCAAGCGCATGGTCGCCGAGGCTCGCCAAGCCGCGGGTCAGCAGCACCACGACACGGCCGCCGCGCTGCTGGCCAGGGCGACCGCACTCTGGACAGACGTGCCACTCGCCGATCTTCGGGGCGCGCACGCCGAACACCTGCGGCGCGATATGTACGACGCGCAACTGGAGGCCCACAAGCTTCTGGCGGAGTGCCAGCTCAAGATCGGGCAGCACCAGTCCGTGCTGGCCGGGCTGGAACCATTCATGCGCACCTACAGGTTCGACGAGACCCTGGCTCAGCACTGGATCGCCGCCTTATACGCGGCCGGCCGTCAGGGCGATGCGCGCACATTTCTGGTTGACTTTCGGCGCCGCTTCCGCAAAGAGATGCGCACGGAGCCAACGATCACGCTGCCGTACGTCGGCGAACGGACGCGACTCTCCCGAACGAGGGCCGGGAACGCCGCGACAGCACCCCGCCAGCTACCGAAGGACATCAGCGACTTCACCGGACACATCGGGCTGTTGACCCAGCTCGACGCACTGACGGACCCGGACAACGCAGAGACCAACGTGGTGGCGCTCAGCGGAATGCCTGGGGTCGGAAAGACAACATTGGCCATCCACTGGGCGCATCAACGGCGCCATCGTTTTCCGGACGGCGAGCTCTACCTCAACGCCAATGCTTACGGTACGGGTCCGCGTGTGGCGGCCAGTGAAGGGCTGGGCCGGTTCCTGAACGCACTCGGCTATCCCGCCGATCGCATGCCGGTCAGCACGGAGGACCGACGGGATCGGTTCAATGAGCTTCTCGCCGGCCGGCGGATGTTGATCGTGCTCGACAATGTCGGCGACTCTGACCAGGCCCGGCCGCTGATCCCCACGTCAAGCACGTGCGTCACGGTTATCACCAGCCGTAGCTGGCTGAGGGGTCTGACGGTTCGTGACGGCGTTCGCAGCCTGACGACTTCCCCGTTACCTGACTCGGACTGCCTGGCGCTACTGAACCGCTTGATCGGTCCGTCGCGAGCCGCGGCCGAGCCCGAAGCGGTACGCGCCTTGGCACAGCTTTCGGGTGGGCTTCCCCTGGCGCTGCGTATCATCGGGGTACGTGTCGCCGAGTGGCCCCGAGCAAGAATTGCCGACCTGGTCGATGAGCTGAGCGCCCATCTCCTCGACTCCGAAGGCGAAGACGACGAAGAGGCGAGCCTGCGGAACGCGTTCACGTGGTCATACAAGGCACTCAAAGCTGACGCCGCTCGCATGCTCAGGATGCTCGGGCTCCATCCCGCGTCGAGCATCAGCCCCGAAGCCGCCGGCGCAATGCTTGGCATCCACACACTATATTCCGAGCACCTCCTCGACACGTTAGCCAAAGCCCACCTCATCAACAACGACACCATCCGCCGGTATCGGTTCCACGATCTCCTTCGGCTTTTCGCCGCCGGGCGAGCGCATCAGGAGGAGCCGGGCACCGAACAAAAGAATGCGATGCGCCGGCTGCTCGACTGGTACGTCCTATCCGCCGTCAACGCCGCTACCCTCCTGGCGCCCGACCGCCAACCGGTTCCAGACCTGCCCGCGTCCAGCGAGATCCGACCGCAGGAGTTCGACACGGATCTCGACGCCATGAAATGGCGTGAGGCTGAACGCGCCAACATTGGCGCCGTTATCCGATGGGCGGCGGCGCACGGCTTCCACCGGCACGTGTGGCAGATGGCCAGCACTCTGCACGCGATTTACGACAGATACGGCCGCCAGGAGGAAGTCCTCGCCCTCTACAAGCTAGCGCTTTCGTCTGCTCAGCACGATGGTCACCAGCTAGGGGAGGCTGGCACGCTGAACAACCTGGGCGCAACATACTTCGCAATGCACAACTACAGCCTGGCTGTCGAGCATTTTGAGGCATGCATACAGTTGGCGCGCAGCATCGGCTACGGTGAGGCGGAGATTATTTACTCTCATAACCTTGCAACCGTCCATCTGAAGACCGACAACGTCGCCGAGGCTGTCCGACTCTCGATGCAAGTACTGGATGCGTGCCGTAACGTGTCAAATCCTTTTGGAGAGGCGCACGCGCTCCATCGCCTTGGAGATGCGTACCGCCTCATGAAGCAGTACGATCAGGCCGTCTCGCACTATCTGGAGGCGCTCGCGACCCGGAAACGGATCGGTTCGTTGCGCGACCAAGGAGCGACCCATGGAAGCCTCGCAGCTGCCTACCTGGAAGCCGGCCAGGCGGACCTGGCGATCGAACAATGCCGGCGAGCAATGGAGATCCACGACCGCACGAAGGATAAGGCAGCTCACTGCGATACCCTCACCACTCTAGCGGACGCTGAACGTGAGCTGGCCATGCACCAGGATGCCGTTCGCGATGCGCTTCGGGCATTGGCAGTTAGCGAGGAAATCAATGACTCTCAGCGACGGTGTCACGCACTTGTCGTGCTTGCGGACACGCTTGCTTTGTCGGGGAGCACCGACGCCGCCCGCCGTCACTGTGCTGAAGCGCTGGACATCCTCAAGGACCTCACGGTCGAACCTCAGGTTCGAGCTCTTCATAAGCGCCTGCATGCGATCGCTCAATCGCTCGGAGCGGCGACTGGCGGTTCAGCTAACGCTGAACCGCCAGTCAGTCCAGACGAAACAACCACCTAAGCGTCAGGATCGTAAGGCTCGGTTCCTTGCCGATACCGGCTGCTGCTCGGTTGATGCCCACCACATGCGAGGCCTACCTCACGCTTTGGCGAAGATCTCAAGAGAACGGCCGGTAGACGAGCTCGATCAACGGGGTGACGCTGGTCTGAACCTCTAGATGCATCAAGATGCAGCTATTCATCATATCCGCTACAGATCGTAGCCAGATCCACCACTCAGGGGTAAGGCTCATTAAGACAACGCTCATGCACTGTCTCCCTACGGTCGACGTTGATCGAGAGCGACGGGCGATACAGTAAACCACGCACCGAGCGGCTCACAATGGCGAAATTGCAAGCGACGTCGCACATCTGGTGACTAACTACGCGCGATGGCGATTACGAGACGGAGGGTAGTTTCCGACGCCGGCGGCAGCTGCGACTAACCGCATCGCGAAGCGATGCTCCTGAAGTTGAAAAGGCCTACTGAGCCGGCATGGTCAGGAGCCTGGTAGCAGGAAGTCGAGCACTCGGTCCAGGGCGGCGTCGCGGGTAGGGCTGCCCGGTTGGTCGAGGAAGTGCGCGGTCAACACCCCGTGGGACCTGGCCGTAAAGCCGTACGGGTTGCCTGGTGACGAGTCGATCTCGACGGCGCCCTCCTCCGCGCACCGCTGCTTGACGCGCGCCAGCGACGCGGCGTCGAGGCCGAGGTCGCGCCGGTGCGCCGCAATGATCGGCGGCGGCGTGGAGGGCTGGCTGAGGACGGGCGCGAGCATCCGGCTGTCGACAGCCATCGCCAGCGCGAGGCCACCCGTGCCGTCTGCCGCTGCCGCTCGCAGGGTTCGCACGGCGTCGCGGCGGATCTCAGGCTGCCGCATGACCGGCCTCATCCACCGGGCGGTAGCGGCGTCTCCGCGCAGGGTCAGCCACCCGAACGCGATCGGGAGCCGCCGCAGCGGGCGAAGCCGCATCTGCTGCATGAACAGCCCGAACATCGGGAGTGGGAGCTTGCCGGTGAGCAGGAGCATCTTGCCGGTCAGCCCGGGCGGGAAGTTGTCGAACGCGTCGCATGAGACCAGTACAACGCGTGCGACGCGGGCGGCGCCGTCGCAGATGAGTAGCTGGACGAGCGCTCCGCCGTTGTCGTTGCCGACGAGGGTCACCTCATGCAGGTCGAGACGGTTCAGGAGCTCTGCGACCAGGCGAGCTATCCTCCCGTTTCGGTCGGGTGGCGGCAGCCAGCCCTCTGTCGATGTGTCGCTCGCGCAGCTGGTGGATTGCCTGTGTGAGCAGGTCGTCGGCGCCGTCGAAGTAGTAGAAAAGCACCTTATGCGTCGTGCCAGCCGCCCGCGCGGCACGCCGCAGCGAGAAGTCCACCAAGCCGTTGACCGCCAGGTCGTCTACGACACGATCAAGCAGCTGCCGACGCTTCGCCTCGCCGCGCGCCGACCCCGCCAATCGCCGGTATCCCGCCCGTCCGCGTGGTCCGGAGCCTCCAGCGGCGTCCAGGTCGACGGCATCCATGCTCAGACGTTCTCATACGGTGAACGCTCATACCGGAAACGCGAGGATCCGCACCCGCGCCGGCAGCAGGCTCACCCGCTGTTCGCGGACCGCCACGACAAACGTCCTGGTAGATGGGCATGGGTTCCGATACCGTCCAGGTCGGTGTAGCGTCCGTGGCTTGTTGGGCTGATAACCCGATGTGTCTTGTCATACCGGTCGAATTCGACGGGGTCGATCCGTGGACGACGAAGATCTCGCCAGCGCGTTAGCTGCCGCCCGCGCCGGAAATGAGCGCGGGTTCGCGATCCTGTGGCGGGCGTTCCAGCCGGCCGTGCTCCGTTACCTGCGGGTGGTCGTGCGCGGCGACGCGCAGGACGCCGCCTCGGAGACCTGGCTGCAGGCGGCGCGCGACATCCGCGGCTTTCGCGGAGACCTCGCCGCCTTCCGGGTCTGGCTGTTCCGGATCGCCCGCAACCGCGGGCTGGACGAGCTGCGCCGCGGCGGGCGGCGGAGGGAAGACCTGACGGGTACGCCCCAGGACGACGCCGGAAGTGCCCCAGATGCCGCTGCCGAGGCATTCGACCGGATGGGCACTGAGTGGGCGATAGCCTTAATCGCCGGGCTACCTCCGGACCAGGCCGAAGCGCTGATGCTCCGGGTCGTCGCCGGCCTCGACGTGGCCCAGGCGGCCCAGGTGCTCGGCAAGCGGCCGGGCGCCGTTCGGATCGCCGCAATGCGGGGCCTGCGCCGGCTCGCCCGTAACAGCGAGGTGCAGGCGCGTTGGACCGAGCGGATTCCATCGACCGGCATGGTGATCGCCGGTGGCGAGTCGTTGCGGCCGGAGGGGGTGTAACGCGGTGCGGGTTTGGGACGCCTTCCTGGGTGGGATGCGTACAGCGCGAACACACCCGTCACGGCGGATCGGTGCTCGGGAGGCTGAAGCGTTGCTCACCGGCTCTCCGACCTGTCCCGATCGGCGTGAGCTGGCGCGGCTGCTCTCTGCGGCGGCCGGTCCGGCTCAACCGCACGAGCTCGCCGGTGAGGGGATCGCCGTGGCGGCGTTCGTGCACGCATCTCGGCAACCGCCCGCGGCCAAAGCCGGAAGGACAGGCCCCACCCTTGTCCGTGCGCTGACGCGGGCGGTTGTCTTGAAAGTGGCGGCCGGCGCCGCGGTGCTGCTCGTGGGCGGCGCGGCGTTGGCCGCCGAGACGGGTCATCTGCCCGACGGCGCACAGCGGCGCGCGCACGAGATGTTCTCCTCGCTCGGGGTGCCCGCGCCGCGCGGCGGCGAACGAGCGGGCGCCGGAGACCAGTCGAGCGCGACGCCTCACGGTCCCGGCGCCACGCCGAGCACCGCGGGCGGCGCCAGACCCGACAGCGCGTCGAAGGGCAAGAATGACCCGGCGATCGTCCGGCTGTGCCAGGAGTACGTCAAGCTACAGAAGAAGCCAGACGGCCAGACCATGGACCCCGCCGCGTTCCGGGCGCTGGAAGCCGCGGCGGGCGGCGCGGTGAACGTCGCCGCGTACTGTGCCAAGGTCCTCGGCGAGGACCGCAACGCGCCGTCGACCAACCCAACTCCAGGCGGCCGTGGAAAAGACCACGGCAGAGGCACCCCACCCGCCAACCCGGGTCAGAGCAGGCAACCCCATCCCAGCCCGCCCTGACCGAAGAGGAAACGTTGGTGCCGGCGTCGCGGTCCCCCCGGCGACGCCGGCACCAACGCGTGTCGGCAGCCTTGGCCGACAATGGATGCATGGGCGACCGGCTGGATGAGTACCGGCGAAAGCGCCACGCCAAGCGGACGCCGGAGCCGGTGCCGACCGGACCGTTGCCGCGCGGACGCGACGACACGTTCGTCATCCAGCAGCATCATGCCCGCCGGCTGCACTGGGACCTGCGGCTGGAACGCGATGGCGTGCTTGTCTCGTGGGCAGTGCCACGGGGCATCCCGCGCGATCCCGGGCGCAACCATCTGGCCGTACACACCGAGGACCATCCTTTGGAGTACGCCGAATTCTCCGGCGTGATCCCGCAGGACGAGTACGGCGGCGGCCGGATGACCATCTACGACCGCGGCACCTACGTCACCGAGAAGTGGCGCGACAAAGAGGTCATCGTGGTCCTGCAGGGCAGCCGGGTATCCGGCCGGTACGTGCTGTTCCACACCAGCGGCAAGGACTGGATGATCCACCGGATGGACCCGCCCGACCCCGGTTGGACGCCGATGCCCGACCTGGTACGCCCGATGACGCCCGCACCCGCCGCGCGGTTGCCCGCCGACGACGACACCTGGGCGTACGAGCTGAAATGGGAGGGTGAACGGGCCATCGGCTACGTCTCCGGCGGGCGCCTGGAGCTGAAGTCCGACAAGGACCGCGACATCACCGCGTCCTTCCCGGATCTGCGCACCTTAGCCGAGGACCTCGCGCCGACCGAGTGCGTGCTCGACGGCCAGATCGTGGCGTTCGACCCTGGTGGGCGGGTGAATCGGGAGGCGCTGGAGCCGCGCCTGCGTGCCACCGACACGACCGCCGCCCGGCGCCTGCTGGCCCGGATACCGGTGCAGTACCTGGTGTTCGACCTGCTGTGGCTGGACGGAAAGTCCACTGTGGACCTGCCGTACGAGCAGCGGCGCGAGCTGCTGACCGGGCTGGACATCGCCGGTACGCACTGGCAGACGCCGCCGCATTTCCCCGGCGGGGGGAAGTACGCCCTGGAAACCAGCCGCGCGCAGGGCCTGGCCGGCGTGATCGCCAAGCGGCTGGACTCGCCGTACGAACCGGGAAAGCGCAGCCGGCACTGGCTACGTATCCGCAATGGTCGATCCTGACCGCGACGGCGCTACCGGCGTAGCACCCGATGCTCGGCCCGTTGCAGGCTGCGCTGCAGCACCGACAGCAGCGCGTCGCGTACCGACGCCCGCTCGCGCGCATCGAAGCTGATCAGTGGTGTCGAGTCGGGGATCGCCAGCGCCCAGCGAACGTCTTCCAGGTGGTGGTCGAGCCTGCCGTTGAAGCGGTTGACGGCCACTACGAACGGGGTGTCGTTGTGCTCGAAGTAGTCGACCGCCCCGTAGCAGTCGTCGAGCCGCCGGGTGTCGACGATCACCAGCGCGCCGAGGGCTCCCGCCGTGAGGTCGTGCCACATGAAGCCGAACCGGTCCTGACCAGGCGTACCAAAGATGTAGAGCTTGATCTCGTCGTCGATGGTGATGCAGCCGAAGTCCAGCGCCACCGTGGTCGTGGTCTTCCCCGGCGTATGGCTGGTGAGGTCGATCCCCGCGCCAGCCTGCGTCATCGCGGCTTCGGTGGTCAGCACCGGAATCTCGGAGATCGACGACACCGCCGTCGTCTTGCCGACACCGAACCCGCCAGCAATAACGATCTTGACGGGCAACGGCGGGCGCGCGCCAGTGACGACGGGCGGCCAGGCGTCAGCGGATGGTCTGGAGTCCACGGATGACCCTCTCGATGATCTGCACGTCGTTGTGGAGCCCGCTGTCCGGCCGGCGTACGGCCAGGTACCCGAGTGCGATCAGGTCCCCGGCGAGCACCCGGGCCACACCCAGGTGCAGGCCGAGGCGTGCGGCCATCTCAGCGATGGCGATGGGCTGCTGGCAAAGCACGACGATGTCGCGGAGCTCGAAGGTGAGGCGGCCGGCGTCGGCACGGCCGGCCGGGGTCGTCATCACCTGCGCCTCGATCTCCAGGTCGGCGTCGAGCGGACGGGCCCGCCCTCCGGTGAGCAGGTACGGGCGTAGTCCAGACGCCTTACCATCGCCTGCCTGACCGTAGTCCGCTGGGACCTCTGCCGAGCTCCCAACTGTTCGGTCGAGGTAGGGCCGCAGCCGCGACGGGTCGTGTTCGGCGCTGGACATGGTGGTCAGTATCCGACGGTGGTCTTCAGTTCCTCGATCAGCTGTGGTGTGAGGACCGTTCCTGCCCGGTTGGCGAACATCGCCATCTCGTACGCGAGCACGCCGAGATTGGCCTCCTTGCCGGCCAGCACGCCCAACGAGGAGCCGACGCTGATCGCGCTCACCAGGAGGTACCCGCGGTCCAGATCGATGATCACCTTGTTCGGCGGGCCGAGGTCGTACACCCGTGAGGCGCCGGTGGCCAGGCTGTTGATCGCGGAGGTGATGGCGGCCAGGCGGTCAGCATCGGCACGGCCCAGCACGGCGGACATGGCCACCAGCAGGCCGTCGGAGGAGACGGCGATCGCTTCGATCACCCCGGGGGTATCGGCGGCGAAGCGGCCGAGCAACCAGTTGAACCGCTGGGCGTCGGTACTGATGTTCTGCGTGGGGGGCATTGCGACTCCGGTCTTCTCGCGTCAGTGGTACGTCGTGTTCTCGGCCGGCGGTTCGGTGGCCCGCGACAGGCCGGCCATGAAGCTCTCGATCGCGGCCCGCTCGGCTTTCGCATCGCGGGCAGACGGCGATGGCGGGGTCGCCGGACCGTCTCCCCGGCCGTCGCCCTGGGCGAGCTCGGCCTGGAGCAGATCGGGCAGGTGCGCACCAGGGACCCGGCGGGAAAGTCCCCCACGCCCGGCGGGTCTGGATGTCTGGTTAGCCGGTACCGCCGGCTCGGGCGGCGGTGGCGCCTGCCGGCGGACCGGTGGCGCCGGCTCCCAGGCCGGCACCGGCGGCGCAGACGGCACCGGCGGCGCGGGTGGTGCCGGCTGCCAGGCCGGCGGTGGCGCCGGGTCCCAGGCCGGCATCGTCGGCTCGCGGCGCGGCAGCGTCTGGTCGCGAGCGAGTGTCGCCTGCTCCGAGCCGAGCATGAACGCCTCGACCTCGATGCGTTCCAGCCGCGGATCCCGGCTGGCAGACGGCTGCCGGTCCGCCATCGGCTCGGGTATGGCGAGCGCTTCCGGCCCGAAGGCGGCAAGGTGTACGCCGGGCTGGCGGCGCTGCAGCCCCGGAGCGGGTCCGTCGCGACCCTCGCGACTGTCCCGCCCGTCTCGCCCATTGCGACTGTCCACGGGAGCTGCGCCGGCACCGGCCGCGGGTTGACCCGGCACGGCCATGGGCGGCACAGCCATGGGCGGCGCCGCTGGCGGAGGCGGCGGGGGCGGCGGCCCGGTCGGTAGGGCCGGGGGCGCGAACCCGTCGGCTGGCAGCGTGTCCGGGGCGGAGGTACGCGGACCGAACCAGGCGAACGATCCGCCGTGGCTCGGCGGAGGCAGCAACATCGGAACCCGCAGCAGCTCCTGGGTCTCGATCTCGAAGCGCGGTGGTGCGTGGTCGCGGAGCTTGGACCCGGGCAGGGCGAGCGCCGCGACCGCCGTCGCCGGGGGCGCGAACCGGTTCGCCGCTCGACGGTCCGTCGTGTAAAGGTCAGGCGGTATGGCGATCCCGGCCGTCACGCCCTGCCCAGGGGTATGGGAGAGCCTGACCCGCAGGCCGTAGCGGCGAGCCACCCGGCCGACCACGAACAGGCCGAGCACGCTGGTCGGGGCGATGTCCAACCGTTCCCGCCGCACGAGGCGCTCGTTCTCCTCGGCGAGGCGATCGTCAGCCATGCCGATGCCATGGTCGACGACCGCGATCCGGCATCCGTCCGAGAGGTTGGCGGTTACCTCCACGGGCGTACCGGGTGGCGAGAAGGCGGTGGCGTTCTCCAGAAGCTCGGCCAGGAGCAGCCGAAGGTCGGACACGAGCTGCGGCAGGATCGTGACGTCACATACCGCGCCGACCTGCACAGCCTGGTACCCCTCGATCTCCGCGACGGCGGAGCGGATCACGTCGACCAGTGGCGCCGCTCCGGCGATGGCCTCGTCTTCGCGTACACCCGAGACCACGAACAGGCTGTCAGCGCTTCGTCGCAACCTGGTCGTGAGGTGGTCGAGCCGGTAGAGCTTCCCGAGCATCTTCTCGCTGCGCTCGTTGCGCTCCAGCTCGTCGATGAAGCTGAGCTGGCGGACGACCAGGCTTCGGGTACGCCGGGCGATGTTGGCGAACATCACCGCGACGTTGCGCCTGGTGGCCATCTGCTGCTCCATGAGCAGCGCCGCGGTCGCCTGGACCCGGTTGAACGCCGCAGCGAGCTCGCCGATCTCGTCCCGAGTACGGACGTCGACCGCCGACAGCCTCAGCGGGCTGGTGTTGGCGGTCTCGCTGTCAGCTACCCGGATCAGCTCACCGCTGGCCAGGTCGGCCACGGTACCGGCCGCCGTGGTGAGCCGGCGCAGTGGCCTGGAGACCGACCGGCTCATCAACAGCCCCAGCCAGATCACGCCGAGGATCAGCAGCGCGGTCAGCCCGAGCAGGATCATCGTGGTGAGGCGGGCGTTCGCCGCGCGCTGCTTCGCCTGTACGGCGATGTCTCGCGCGATGCGCTCCTGCAGCGCCCGAGCCAGGCTGATCGAGGTCAGCGAAGCGGAGAGCAGGTCTGCCAGGGGCAGGGCGGTGCCGCCGCCCGAGGTGACCCAGTCGGCGAAGTTCTTCATCCGCTCGGCGGACGGGCCCTGCTCCACCAGATCGAGCAGTTCGGCCTGCCCAGGCCCGGCCTGGTCGCGGAACCGGTTGGCCTCGATCGTGCGCAGGGTCTGCGCCTCGGAAACCAGGCTCGCCGCACGAGCGCTGCTGCTGCCGCCCGCCGCCGCCATCACCAGGCCGGCTCCGATCCGGCTGGTCTCCTCGTTCGCCCGCAGCAGCGCCTCCAGCGCCGCCATCTGCCGCAGGCCGATGGCGTCCGCTTTGGGCTGCCGGGTCAACCGCAGCGCGTCGACCAGCTGCACGATCCTTCCGTGGTACGCCTCGTAGACCTGCGGCATGGTGACCGACCTGGCCAGCACCGAACGCCGGACGTCCGCCAGCGAGCTCAGCTCGTTGACCGCCCGGCGCAGCTCGTCGTCGCGCGGAGCAGCCAGCCGGTCGTTGACGTCGGCAGCCCGGTCCGCGGTCGCGGCGGCCTGCGCCACGTAGCCGCTCTGTTCCACGTTCAGCGCGACCAGGTACGACAGCGCCAGCAGGCGCTCCTGCTGCAGATCCTGGATCAGGAAGCCAACCTGCCGCGCGTCGTTGGCCGCCCCCACCGTGGCGTTGGCCGCGATCGCGTCGTTCACCTGGCTGACGGCAAACGGGACGCTGGTCAGGACGACCGCCACCAGCGGCAGGGTGAGCAGCAGGGTGAGCTTCTGCTGTACGCCGAACCCGCGTACGCCGAACCCGCGTACGCCGAACCCGCGTACGCGCAACCTACGGCGGAGCCTAGCCAGCATTGCCAGCTCGATCCCGCCGTCGCGCCTGCATGGCCCGACCGCCGTGTAGCAGCTCCTCAACCGCCAACAGGTCATGCGGATCGAGAGGCGTGGTGTCGATGGGCTCGCCGAGGCGCGCCTGCGCAGCCGCCCGGGCCGCGGCGGTGGCCGGGCGGGCCGGAGCCCGCGCGGTCGGTAGGAGCAGCCAGAGCAGGAGAACCACGAGCAGCAGGCCGCCGACCGCCGTGATGACCGCACCGGCCCGCTTGGCCGACAGCCCGTCCCCGCGTGCGCGCAGCACGGCGTCCAGCTCGGCGAAGACCGAGTCGGCCAGCGGCTGGGCGGCGTCGCGTACCCGCTCGGCCGAGCGAGCCAACGCCGCGGGGTCGACCGAGTCGAGGGTCTGCAACAGCGCGGCCGGCGGGACGAAGTCGTCGATGGCGGCGCGGAAGGCGTCGAGCTGGCCGGTCAGGCGGGGTCCGAGCGTGGCGCTCTCGGTCGCGTCGATCGCCTTGCGCAGGCCGTTGCTGATCGCCTCCGCGGCGAGCGCGACCTGGTACCGGGCGATTGACACCCGGGTTCGCGCCGACTCCGACGGCCGCCCTGCCGCGAGTGCGGCCAGGTCGGCGGCACGACCCGCCGCGACCAGCACGTCGGGGACCCGCAGCGTCGCGGTGTCCATCAGGTAGTTCGAGTCGAGCACCGGGTCGAGGATCAGGTTGGAGGTGTCGCCGGCCTTGTGGCATAGGTCGATCGCCAGGACCACAACCGCGGTGTACGTGCGGTAGGCCGCCTCGCCGCTGGCGTTTGTCGAGGTCGCGGCCGAGATCTGGCTGCGCAGCTCGGACCAGCGTTGATGCGTGCCGAGCGGGCCGCCAAGGGTCTTGTCCAGCACGTCGACCGCTGCTGTGGCGGCATCGACACCCGTGGTGTCGACCTGGCCGCCGCGCACCGCGGCCGACTGTGCGGTGCTCAGCTCGCCGACGAGGTGGACCAGTGGCCGCAGGTAGGTGATCCCGTTACGTTCCGCGTTGATGACGGACACGTCTTCGGACCGGGCGTTCCACAGCTGTACGAAGCCGAACGACATGAGCGTGCTGAGCAGTAGCAGCAGAGCGATACGGCCGATAACTCGGGTGCCCCATCGCCTGGGCCCAGCGGCGTGGGAGCGTTTTGCCATGGCGGTCCTTTCGTAGCTGGCGATGGCGTTGCTCAGCGGCGGGTGGCATCGGTAGGTGCCAGGCCGAGGTTCACCTGCGTGTCCTCCCCTCGCCACTGGGAGCCGTCGTCGGATATGCGAGCCAGCAGACGATGCCTACTGAGTTGCCCGGCGAGCGGCCGGATCATAGCGCGGTTGCGCGGGTTACCGGGAGTCCGCGAGGCGCCTCCTTGCCTTGGCGGCCGGTCCGGTCTTTTCGGTCGTGCCATGTTCAGTGGTCTGACCTGGGGGTCGGGTGCGCGATCGGGCAGTGCTGCGGTCACCAGATGGTATCGAAGATGATGACCATATTGTCCACGGTAGTGCTGTTGTCGATATCCGAACGACCCGAAAAGGATCATGGTTCGCCCTCCGAGACAGCCCAACCGCTCCGGCCGCGGTACGCTCGCGCCACCCCATGCGCTAACGGACAAGTTAGTCACCTCGCGCCTGCGAGCGGAAGCGGTCTCCTTCGACCGAGGAGCTCCGACCCAGCGGTCGCCGTCGATGGCTCCGGCGCACCCACCCCCCGGCGGACGAGACGAGCCACCCCCATCCGTGCCCCGGCATCGCCAGCCGCTGCCGGTCCCCGCGCGCGGCCTCCTCTGACAGCCAGCCTCATCGATATCGTGAATCTTCAAAGCGGCCGCCATCTCGGGTTGGCCATCCGGCTAATGTTCCGCCGGAAGATTACCGCGGTCTTATTGGGCCTCCGTACGGCAATGACGCGTGAGCCAATCGACGATCACCAGTACGTCGGCCGGCACGCTCAGTGAGTGAATCCGAGCCGGGGTGTTTGGATCGCTGACCGGCGGGGATGAGCGTTGTCACGCAACGAGCACAAGGGGGCCCACCATGTCGACGGACGCGATCGTGATGCTCAAGGCGGATCACAAGGAGATCCGCCGGCTGTTCCGGGAGTTCCAGCTGGCTGATGAGAACGACAAGGTGGGCAAGGGCAAGATTGTCGACCAGATCCTCGAGGCGCTGACCGTGCACACGTACCTCGAGAACGAGTGCATGTACCCGGTGACCCGGGAGCTTCTGCCCGATCTGGAGCAGGATGTGCTGGAGTCGTACGAGGAGCACCACGTGGCGGATGTGCTGTCCGCGGAGCTGGCTGCGATGGACCTTGACGACGAACGGTTCGACGCCAAGACGACCGTGCTGATCGAGAGCGTGACGCACCACATCGAGGAAGAAGAGCAGGACTGGTTTCCGAAGGTACGCCAGGGTCTGGGGCGCAAGCAGCTCCAGGAGATCGGGGCGCGCATGGCCGAGCTGCGGGAGAAGGCGCCCCGCAGGCCGACCCAGCCCGGCGCCTTGCGGAAGATGATCGACGCCGTGACGGGCTGAGCCCAGCCCCTCACGGCTGCTGGAAGTTCGGGGTTTCCCAGATGCGCTGGTTAAGGTAGTCGCGGACCCGGCCCACGTAGGTCTCGCCGCCGGCGACATGCCACCGACCGCTGAACCACCGGCCGACGCATCCCCACGCGTCGCCGGCGGCATAGTCGCGCCCGCGTTCCACCGTGTTGAGCCAGCTTTCGTACCCCTCGAAACAGGTGCGCCAGATCGCGTACGCCAGATCGGCGTTCATCGCGGTTGAGGTGGCGATGCCGGGCCAGGCCGGCTTCTCGTACGGGTACCGGTTCTGCAGGATGCCGAAGCTTTCCGGGCACTGGCCCGGCTTGCCGTCCGCCCCGAGCCCCCGCCCCGGCGCGCAGCGCGAGGCGTCAGTGGTCCAGTCGCCGAGGTTCCCTTGCTGCCACCAGCTCTCGATGGCGGCCTGCGCCAGCACCAGATCCTCGTCCACGCCCCACTTACAGGCGGCCCAGCGCAGGATCTCGCGGGTGGTGCCGGTGAACTGTCCGTCCACCCGCGGCGCGACTCTCGAGTTCGCCCTCGGGTCGTCACCGGTGAAGAACGAGGTGCCGATGGAGTGGCCCGTCGTGGCGTTCGCACGCTTGTTGGCGCTCTTGTTCTCGGGGAAGTGCTTTGCGCGTACCCACAACGCACATTGCGCGCCCGAGGGGAGCGCGGCGCCTGGCGGGCGCGTGGTGAAGCGGACGGGCGCGCCCGCGGCCGTACTCTTCACCGGCGCCGGCGACGCGCTCGACGGGGCGGAAGCCGCCACCGACGGCGGCGCGGTGTCGGGCGGCGGGGGGTCGGGCACGGCGCCCTCTGGCAAAGCCGAGCCGGCGGCCGAGGTCGACGCCCCGGCGGGACCGGCCGAGCTGGCGCCCTTCCCTCGCATGAAGACCGCCCCGCTCGTGGCGATGAGCGCCACGGCGCCGATGACACCCAGGGCCGGCCACCCCAGCCGCCTCGTTGCTACGCCATGCCGGGACACGACGCGACGGTATGGGTCGATGAACAGAGGGTCAATGGATCAAAGGGTCATTTAAGGAGCCGAAGCGCGAGACGGGGGCAGTGGGTAACGGCGCGGCGCGCGTGGCCGGCCAAGTGTTCGGGTACGGCTGGTTCGCCGCCGCCTTGGCGGGCGAGCGGGTACCCCCAGTGATCGCGGTCGAGGAGCTCGGGCAGCAGCTCGGTGCACAGGCCCCGGCCCTCGCATGCAGTCCAGTCGATGTGCAGGCGCATGGCGTCTCCTATCGGCGAGCGCCGCATTGACCGGCCAGGTGTAGCCGTATCTCGTCGGCGAAGGTGTGCAGGCTGCTGCGGGCCAGCCGGGCGGTGCCGTCAGGATGGTGGCAGGCGCCCCGTCCGGTGACGAGGGCGGCCGCGTGCTCGGCTCGCCGGACCAGCTCCGGCTGCCGCTCGCCGCGCGCCAGCCGGCGCAGCAGGTCGGCGAGCCAGGGCAGGCCGTTCACGCATGGGCCGCACTGGCCGGCGCTCTGGCTCGCGAGGTACGCGAGGATGCGCGCGCTTTCCACCAGCCCGCACGCGGACATCGGGAGCGCGACGACGACACCGGCACCCGGTGACGCACCCAGTGGCTTGAGCGCGGCTCGAGACAGCTCCGCTTCGCCGAGGACCGCGGCCGGCAGCCACGCGCCGTGGTACCCGCCGACGAGCACCGCGCGCAGCCCAGCCGTCGAACCGCCGGCCAGCGTCAGCAGGTGGCGCAGGGCTGCGCCGTGCGGCACCTCGTACACGCCGGTCGCGGTGACCGCCCCGCTGACCGTGGCCAGGAACGTGCCGGGCTCGTCGGGCGTACCCAGCTCGCGGAACCAGGCGGCACCATGGCGTACCAGCAATGCCAGGTGGGCCAGCGTCTCCACGTTCTGTACGAGGGTCGGTCGGCCGTGCACGCCCCTGTCCACCACGCGCCGCGGCGTGTCTCTGGGCAGCGCGGCCCGACCCTCCACAGCGGACACCACGGCGGACTCCTCGCCAGAGACGAACCGGTCGGGCGAGGCGACCACGGTGACCGCGACCCGGTCCCAGCCGGCCGCCGACCGTTCGGCGAGAGCCCGGTGCACGCTGTCGGCCGGTGCTCCGGCGGATGTGTACACATAGGCGTCCGTCGCGCCAACCGCTTCGGCGGCCAGCTGCAGGCCGTCGAGCACCAGGTGCGGGGCTCGCATGAGCAGGGTTCGATCCTTCACGCTGGCCGGTTCACCCTCGGCGCCGTTGGCGATCACGACGGTACGGGTACCTGCGGCGACCGCCGCGAGCTTGCGCCAGGTTGGGAACCCCGCCCCGCCCCGGCCGGTCAGCCCGGAGTCGGCGACGAGGGAGATGACGCGCCCGCGCCCACCCTGCCACGGCACCGGCCCGTTGCCGCGCAGATGGGTGGCGAGGTCCGGCGCGGCCGCGGGCAGCAGGCGTGCGGCCGCCGCCAGGGTGGCAGTGGTCATCTGGCTCCGTCCAATCTGGACGCCCGGGCGGGCTGGACCGCGGCTCGAGTGGGCTGGACCGTGGCGAGACGCCAGCAGACGGCGGCCAGCACAGTGACGGCGCAGGTTGCCGCGACGGCACGCAGCCAGGCGGTGCCGTTGTCGCTGCCGTTGCCCAGGGCGTGCAGGAGCGCGACCGGCCACGCGGCGTAAGCCGCCCAGTGCACCGCCCGCCAGGCGCGCAAGCCCAGGCGGTGCCGCAGCAGGCTGGTCACCACCAGCGCGAGAACCAGGTCGCTGGCGAGCGTGCCGAACCCCAGCCACAGTGGACGGTACGCACCGCCGAAGGGCCTGACGAGGTCGACCAGCCGCAGCTGGGCGTACGGGTCGAGCAGCAGCGTCGTGACATGGACAGCCAGAAATGCCACCGCCAGGAGGCTGGCGTTGCGGTGCACCACGGCGACCGCAAACCGGGGCAGGCCGAAGGCCGCTCGCCCCGACCGGCCGCTGACACCGAGCACCACCACGGTGGTCAGCAGGATCAGGGACACCACGCCGGTGCCGCGTCCCAGATACCAGAGCGCCTCGTTCATGGCGTCACCGGTCCGGGCCAGCCGCCGACGGTCAGCACCACGCGATCGGCGGTCACCAGCCGGGCCGGTACCCCCAAGCGACGCAGCCAGCCCAGTGCGGCGCGCCCGCGGACGACCGCCGCCGTGGTGAGCGTGTTGGCTTCGACGCACCGGTCGGCGGCGACCGAGACGCTGCGCCAGACCGGGGGCGCCGGCTGGCAGGTGCGCGGGTCGAGAATGTGATGCAGCAACCGACCGTTGCGCCGCCACTGCCGGCTGACCGTGCTCGACGTGGCCAGCGCGGCGCCGGATGGCAGCGCCACGATACAGCTCGGGTCGCCCGGCTGGTCTTCCACGAGCACCTGCCAGCCACCGGCCCGCGCCGGCCCCGCCGTCGCGATGTCGCCGCCGAGGCTGACCAGGACGCCGATGTCCCACCGCGAAGCCACGATCCGCGCGCAGCGGTCGGCGGTGCACGCCTTGGCCGTGGCGCCCAGATCGAGCAGGACGCCAGCCGGTACGGTCAGCTCGCGGCCGTCGAGGCGGACGCTTCGCCAGCCCGGTGCGGGCCGGTCCTCGACCGTCATCCAGCCGCCGTTGACCGGTAGCAGCGTCAGGTCCCGGTCGTAGCCGAGCCGGCGCATCGCCGCGCCGACCGTGGGATCCACGTCGCCGTCGCTGCGCCGGGCCGCGACGAGCGAGGCGGCCACCAGCTCAGCGAGCAGCGCACTGACCCGTACCGGCCGGCTGCCCGCGTGCTGCAGCCGGCGCACCTCCGAGTCGTCGCGGAACCGGCTGGCCGCCTGCTCCACGGCGGCCAGCTGTGCCACGACGAGCTTGCGCGCGCCGAAGAGCCGGGCCGGGTCGGTGACGACCAGCCGGGCGGTGGTGCCCCAGACCGGCCACTGGGCGGTACCCGGACCGACCGGCAATCGGCCGCCAGCGGACGCAGCGCAGCCGAGTCCGCGGTCAAGCGGCCGGAACCAGGAGGCACACGTGTCCAGCAACGTCATGGCGGTCACGACCCACCCGACCTGGCGTGGGCCGGCCCGTCCCCATTGGACAGCCGGGGACCGGTCTGGGAGCCGGTGTCCGTGCCGCTGTCCACATGCGACTGGTCGACGGCGTTGGATCCGCCGGTCGAGGTGTCCGCGGCCCGCGTACCGGCCCGGGCGACCGCGGCGAACGCCAGCGACCCGGCGATGCTCACGGCCGCGAGGCCCGTGGTGACCGCGGCGACCCGGCGCAGCCCCTGCTCGCGTACTGACATGATGGCTCCTCCGCTTCGTGTCCGGGCTCAACACTCCGGCGGCACGCTTGGTGCCGGTTGTGGCGAACCTGTGGCTTCGCTGTGCGGTGTGGCTTCGCGGTGCGGTGGCGTCACAGCGGGTTCACAGGCAACGCCCACGCCAGGCACAGCTACCGGCGGCACCATCGATGGCGTGCCACCCACCACAGAGCTGCGCCGCCTGGACGGGCAGCCGGTACGCGTCCTCGTCGTCGACGACGAGCCCACGCTGACCGAGCTGCTATCCATGGCGCTGCGCTACGAGGGTTGGGAGGTCCGCAGCGCTCCCGACGGGCTCACGGCGGTGCGTCTCGCGCGATCCTTCCGGCCCGATGCCGTGGTGCTTGACATGATGTTGCCCGACCTCACCGGCCTGGAGGTGCTGCGCCGGTTGCGCGCCGCGGAGTCCGACGTACCGGTGCTGTTCCTGACCGCCAAGGACGCCGTTGAGGACCGCATCGCCGGCCTCACCGCGGGCGGCGACGACTACGTCACCAAGCCGTTCAGCCTGGAGGAGGTGGTCGCCCGGCTGCGCGGGCTGATGCGGCGGACCAAGGTGGTGACCCAGGTCGACAGCACATTGCTCGTGGTCGGCGACCTCACCCTCGACGAGGACAGCCGGGAGGTCCATCGCGGCGGCGAGCTGATCGGGCTGACCGCCACCGAGTTCGAGCTGTTGCGCTACCTCATGCGCAACCCGCGGCGGGTGTTGAGCAAGGCGCAGATCCTGGACCGGGTCTGGAACTACGACTTCGGCGGGCAGGCCAACGTGGTGGAGCTGTACGTCTCGTACCTGCGCAAGAAGATCGACGCGGGACGGCCACCGATGATCCACACGATGCGCGGCGCCGGCTATGTCCTCAAGCCCACCGGCTGAGACCCGGACCGTGGTGCGGCGCAAGGGTTTCCGGGTGTGGTCGCTGCGCGCCCGGCTGCTCGGTACGTTGGTTCTCCTGCTCGCCGTGGTGTGCGCGGTGATCGGTGTGGCCACCGAGGTGGTGGTGTACCAGGTCCAGGTCCGCAAGCTCGACAAGCGGCTCGCCGCGGCCGGCCTTCGCACCGAGGACGCGTTCGGCGAGCCGCGCGAGGGGCCGAAGGACGGTCACGACCGGCCGCCGCCGATCCAAGGGCCCGGCACCCTCGCCGCCATCATCGACGACGGTCATATCTACCAAGCCCAGGTGCTGGACATCGGCGGCCACTGGCAGCCGCTGTCCGCCGCCGACGCTGCGGTGCTCTCTGGGCTGCCGATCGACGGCAGGGCGCACACCCGCACCCTCGGCGCGCGCGGCGACTACCGGCTCCTCGCCTCCGGCGCGCCCAACGGGTCGGTGATCATCACCGGGCTGTCGCTGGACGACGTGTACGCCATGCAGTACGAGCTCGCGGTCATCGAGGTCGGTGTGGGCCTCGCCGCCCTGCTCATCGCCGGTCTGGCGGGGGCGGTCATCATGCGTACGACGCTGCGCCCGCTGCGGCGCGTGGCCGGGATCGCCGGCCGGGTCGCCGAGCTACCGCTGGACCGGGGCGAGGTGGCCCTCTCACTACGGGTGTCCGATGTGGACACCGATCCGCGCACCGAGGTCGGTCAGGTCGGCGCGGCGCTCAACCGTATGCTGGGCCACGTCGGCGCGGCGCTGTCCGCGCGGCAGGCCAGCGAGATGCGAGTACGCCACTTCGTGGCCGACGCCAGCCACGAGCTGCGTACGCCCTTGGCCGCGATCCGCGGGTACGCCGAGCTCGCCCGCCGCACCGGCGGCAGCGTTACGCCGGAGGTGGCACATGCGCTGCGGCGCGTGGAGTCAGAGGCTGTCCGGATGACCGCGATGGTCGAGGATCTGCTGCTCCTGGCTCGGCTGGACGCCGGACGACCGCTGGCCGACGAGCCGGTCGACCTGTCCCGGCTCGCCATCGACGCCGTCAGCGACGCGCGCGTCGCCGGGCCAACCCACCGCTGGCAGCTCAACCTGCCCGAGGAGTCGGTCGCCGTGATGGGCGACGGTGCTCGCCTGCACCAGGTGCTGGCGAACCTGCTCGCGAACGCCCGTACGCACACGCCGCCCGGTACCACCGTGACCACGAGCATTGCCGTGGACGGAGCTCACGCGGCCTTGCGGGTGACCGACGACGGCCCCGGCATCGCGGCCGACCTGCTGCCCGAGGTCTTCGACCGCTTCTCGCGTGGCGACACCTCCCGCTCGCGGGCGGCCGGCAGCACCGGCCTGGGGCTCGCGATCGTCGCCGCAGTGGTGGCGGCCCATGACGGCAGCGTCGAGGCGACCAGCGAGCCCGGCCGGACCGCCTTCACCGTGCGGCTGCCGACCGCGCCGGTCAACGCAACCGCACCGGTCAACGCATAGGCATCACACAGCAACGGCACAAGGCCCGTCCAGCGTGGTCACCGACGCTGGTTGGCATGACGATGACAGTACCCGAAGCCGCCTTGTCCACTGTGGACGAGCCGGCAACCGCTCCGGCACCGCCTACGGCTTCCCCGCCGCGGACGCGATGGACCCGCCTGGCCGTGGTCGGCCTGCTGCTCGCCACGGCCGCCCTGTACCTGTGGGGGCTCGGCGCGTCCGGATGGGCGAACTCCTACTACACCGCCGCCGCGCAGGCCGGTGCCACGAGCTGGAAAGCGTTCTTCTTCGGCTCGCTGGACGGGTCCAGCTCCATCACCGTGGACAAGACGCCGGCCTCGGTGTGGCTGATGGCGTTGTCGGTACGGGTCTTCGGGCTGAACCCGTGGAGCGTCCTGGTTCCCCAGGCGCTGGCCGGTGTCGCCGCTGTCGGCGTACTGTACGCCGCCGTACGGCGCTGGTTCGGTCCGGCCGCCGGCCTGCTCGCGGGCGCCATCATAGCGAGCACCCCAGCCGCGGCGCTCATGTTCCGGTTCAACAACCCGGACGCGCTCCTGGTGCTCCTGCTGACCGCCGGCGCCTATGCCGTGGTACGGGCGGTCGAGCGGGGCAGCACCCGCTGGCTGGCGCTGGCCGCGTGCTGCGTGGGGTTCGGGTTCCTGACGAAGATGTTGCAGGCGTTCCTCGTGGTCCCGGCGTTCGCCGGGGCGTACCTGCTCGCCGCGCCGGTCCGGCTGCGCCGCCGGTTGGGCCAGCTCGCGATCGCCGGGCTCGCCCTGGTGGCATCCGCCGGGTGGTGGGTGGCCATCGTCGAGCTGACGCCCGCCCGGTACCGCCCGTACATCGGCGGATCGCAGCACAACAGCGTGCTGGAGCTCACCCTGGGCTACAACGGCCTGGGCCGGATCACCGGCGACGAGACCGGCAGTGTCGGTGGCGGCCAGGGCTGGGGCCAGACCGGCTGGACCCGCATGTTCGGCATAGAGATCGGCGGTCAGGTGTCCTGGCTGCTGCCCGCCGCGCTGATCCTGCTCGCCGCCACGCTGTGGCTGGTGCGGCGCGCGCCGCGCACCGACCGTACCCGCGCGGGCATGCTGCTGTGGGGCGGCTGGCTCCTGGTCACCGCCGCGGTCTTCAGCTTCATGCAGGGCATCTTCCATGCGTACTACACCGTGGCGCTGGCGCCGGCGCTCGGGGCGGTGGTCGGCATCGGCTCGGTGGTGCTGTGGCGCGACCGCGCGCAGCGCGAGGACCGCAGCTTGCGAGAACCGCAGTCGCAAGCCAGCTACACCGGCCGCCCGCTCGCCTTGGCGGCGCTCGCCGCCGCTGCGGCCGCGACGTCGGTCTGGTCGTACGTACTGCTGGCCCGCAGCCCGGGTTGGCATCCTTGGCTGCGCGTGGCGGTCCTCATCGCCGGCCTCGCCGCCCCGGCGGCGCTGCTCGCCATGGCCCTGTCCGGGGCGGTCCGATCGCGGCGCCCTGCCGTCGCGGTCGCCGGGCTCGCCCTCCCGGCGACGCTCGCCCTCGCGGCGGCGCTCGCCGGACCGGTCGCGTACTCGCTGAACACCGCGGCGACCGCACACGCCGGTGCCATCCCGTCCGCCGGACCGGCCGTGGTCGGCGGGAGGCTCGGCGGGCCTGGTGGACCGCCTCGCCTCATACTCGTGGGCCCCGGTCCCGGTCCGCAGGGCGACGCTGCGCCCGGCGGCACCGGACCCGGCGACGCCACCGGAGGCAACGCTCCGCAAGGGGGACCGCTACGCGGTGGTCCGGGCGGGCTTCTCGACGCTTCCACCCCGAACGCCGAGCTGCTCGCGCTGCTCAAGCAGGACAGTGCCGCCTACACCTGGGTGGCGGCGGCGGTGGGCGCCAACAACGCCGCCGGCTACCAGATCGCCAGCGGCAACCCGGTGATGGCCATCGGTGGCTTCAACGGCAGCGACCCGTCGCCGACGCTGGCGCAGTTCCAGGAGTACGTGCGGCAGCACCGGATCCACTACTTCATCGGCGGTAGCGGCCCGCGCGGTGACAGCGGGAGCAACACCGGTGCACAGATCGCCGCATGGGTGGCCCAGAACTTCACGGTCACCACCGTTGGCGGTACGACCGCCTACGACCTGACCCAGCCGGCCGCGGCGGTCCAGCAATGACCGCCTTGACGCTTCCCGTCGCGCAGCCGTTGCCTGTCCCGCAGGCCGGGCCGGTGCTGGACGTGGTGGTCCCGGTCTACAACGAGGAGGCCGATCTCGACCGGTGCGTCAGGCGCCTGTCCGCGCACCTGCGCGCCACCTTCCCGTACCCGTTTCAGATCACCGTCGCCGACAACGCCAGTACCGATGCGACGCTGGAGGTGGCCCGCGCGCTCCAGCGTGACCTGCCCGAGGTGAGCGTGGTCCACCTCGACGAGAAGGGGCGGGGCCGGGCGCTCCGGGCCGCCTGGTCGGCCTCGGCGGCGCCCGTGCTCGCGTACCTGGACGTGGACCTGTCGACGGATCTGGCCGCGCTCTTCCCGCTCGTGGCGCCGCTTATCTCGGGCCACTCCGACATCGCGATCGGTACCCGCCTGTCCCGCGATGCCCGCGTGGTGCGGGGCGTCCGGCGAGAGGTCATCTCGCGGTGCTACAACCTGCTGCTACGGGGGACCCTGGCGGTGGGCTTCTCGGACGCCCAATGCGGGTTCAAGGCGATCCGCAAGGACGTGGCCGAGCGCCTGCTGCCCCTCGTGCAGGACACCGGCTGGTTCTTCGACACCGAGCTGCTGGTGCTCGCCCAGCAGGCCGGGCTGCGCGTGCACGAGGTCCCGGTGGACTGGGTGGAGGATCCGGACAGCAAGGTCGACATCATGGCCACGGCGGTGGCCGACCTGAAGGGAATCGCCCGCCTCGCACGGGCGCTGCTCACCGGGGCGCTGCCGATCGGTCAGCTCCGCCAGCATCTCGGGCGCGGGCCGCTGGCATCCATGGTGCCGGGCGGGTTGGCGCGACAGATGGTCCGCTTCGCCGGCATCGGCGTGCTGAGCACGCTGGCGTACCTGGGGCTGTTCGTCGTGCTGCGCCCCGCGGCCGGGGCGCAGCTTGCCAACCTGGCCGCCCTGCTGCTGACCGCGATCGCCAACACCGCCGCCAACCGCCGGCTCACCTTCGGGGTGAGCGGCCGGCACGGCGCGGTCCGCCATCATTTCCAGGGCCTCGCCGTGTTCGCCCTCGGTCTGGTGCTCACCAGTGCCAGCCTGTCCGTGGCGCATGCGGTGATCGCCTCTGCGGGACGGCTCACCGAAGCGGGCGTCCTGACGGCCGCGAACCTCGCCACGACCGGCCTGCGCTTCGTGTTGTTCCGCGGGTGGATCTTCCGGGGCTGGTGAAGGTTAGCATGCTGTCATGACTGGTGCCCGCGACCGAGAGCTCGACATCGTCGTCTTCGGTGCCACCGGGTTCACCGGCGGGTTGACGGCCGAGTACCTGGCGGCGCAGCAGCCGGCTGGCACGCGATGGGCGGTGGCCGGGCGCAGTCGCGGCAAGCTCGAGGCGCTGCGCGACCGGCTGGGCGTCGATGTCGCGATCATGGAGGCGGATGTCGAGGACGAGGCGTCCGTGCGGCGCCTGGCCGAGGCCTCGCGCGTGGTGATCACCACGGTCGGGCCGTACATCCGGTACGGCGAACCGCTCGTCGCCGCATGCGCGCAGGCGGGCACCGACTACGTCGACCTGACCGGCGAACCCGAGTTCGTGGACCTCATGTACCTGCGCTACCACGCCCAGGCACAGCGTTCCGGCGCCCGGCTCGTGCACGCGTGCGGCTTCGACTCGATCCCGTCGGACCTCGGCGCCCTGTTCACCGTCGAACAGCTGCCGGGGGACGCGCCGATCCGGATGCGCGGGTACGTGCGCGTGAGCGGGCGACCGTCCGGCGGTACGTTCGACTCGATGTTGACGATCTTCTCCCGGTCCCGGGAGGCCGCCGCCGCGCACCGGCGCCGCCGCCGCGCCGAGCCGCGCGACCCGACCCGGAAGGTACGGGCAGTGAGCGGCCGCCCGGGCTACGACCGTGCCATCGGCACCTGGGTGCTGCCGCTGCCGACGATCGACCCGCAGATCGTGGTGCGCTCAGCCGGCTCGCTCGACCGGTACGGGCCGGACTTCTCGTACAGTCACTTCGCGGTGGTCGGCAACCCGTTCGTGGCGGCCGGCGTCACGGCCGGTGTCGCGGCGACCTTCGCCCTGGCCCAGCTATCGCCCACCCGGCGGTTGCTCGGGAAGCTCCGGCCGCCCGGGGCGGGACCTACCCCGGAACAGCGGCAGAAGAGCTGGTTTCGGGTGCGGTTCGTCGCCGACGGCGGTGACCGGACGGTCGTGACCGAGGTGAGCGGCGGCGACCCCGGCTACGGCGAGACGTCGAAGATGCTCGCCGAGTCGGCGCTGTCCCTGGCACACGACCAGCTGCCGGAGACCGCCGGCCAGGTCACCACCGCGGTGGCCATGGGCGACGCGTTGCGTACCCGGCTGGAACGGGCCGGAATCCGGTTCCGGGTGGTCAACGCCGGCTAGCCTGTCCCGGTCGCCGCCCGAGCCTGGCCGCACTGGCAAACTGGGGCGATGGGCCTGCCCCCCGCCGCTCGCCAGCGGGTCGCCGAGGTGGCCGCGGTCGCCGTGTTCGCCGTACTGGCCGTCGCGGCCGGTGCCGCGACCTGGGCGGTGCAGCTCGCGGTCGACCACCCGGCCGTGCTGGGAGCCGCCGCCGACTGTGCCGGCCGCCCGTTAGCCGCCCCTCGCCAGCTGCGTGGAATGACGATCACCACGGTCACCAACATGGACTGGCCAAGCCGCCCTGGGCTCGACGCGGAGACCGCCAAGACGGAGTACCGCGCCTGGCTCGATCTTGCGCAACGGCTCAACCTCAACGCCGTCTTCGTCCACATCAGGCCCAGTGGCGACGCGTTGTGGCCGTCCCAGTTCGCGCCATGGTCGCAATGGCTGACCGGGCGCACCGACGGGCAGGGGCCCGGCTGGGACCCGCTGCGGTTCATGGTCGAGGAGACCCATGCGCGGAACCTGGAGTTCCACGCCTGGTTCAACCCGTACCGGGCCAGCCCCGGAGGCGATGTCAACCAGCTCCCGCCGAACCATCCGCTGCGCCAGCATCCGGAGTGGGCGGTCGTCTACCCGGTCGGCTCGACAGCCAGCCGGCTTTACTACAACCCCGGCATCCCAGATGCCCGGCACTTCGTCGAGGACGCCATGCTTGAGGCCGTCGAGCGCTACGACCTCGACGCCGTGTTCTTCGACGACTACTTCTACCCGTACCCGTCGGCCCGGCAAGATTTCGCCGACGAGGCCACCTTCGCGCAGTACGGCGCGGGCTTCGCGAGCAAGGGCGACTGGCGCCGGAACAACGTCAACCTGCTGGTACAGGAGATGAGCCAGCGGATCAAGGCGCTCAAGCCCTGGGTGAAGTTCGGTGTCAGCCCGTTCGGCATCTGGCGCAACGCGGCCACCGACCCGCTCGGCTCGCCAACCCGGGGCCTGCAGAGCTACGACGAGATCTACGCCGACTCGCGGCTGTGGGTGAAGCGCCAATGGCTGGACTACGTCATCCCGCAGCTGTACTGGCACCTGGGTTTCGAGCCCGCCGACTACGCCAAGCTGGTGCCGTGGTGGTCGAAGGTGGTCGCCGGCACCAGCGTCCAGCTCTATGTGGCGCTCGGCGACTACCGGGTCGGCCAGAAGGGCGCCTGGTCGGACCCGGCAGAGCTGGACCGGCAGCTCGCGTTCAACCGGGGGTACCCCGTCCGCGGCACCGTACATTTCTCCGCCCGGGACCTGCGCGCCGACCGCCTGGGCTCGGTGACCCGCTACCGGGAGGCGCACTACGCCGGCCCCGCGTTGGTACCCACGATGGCCCACCTGCCCAGCAGCGCTCCTACCGCGCCGACCACCGCGGCGGTGCGCCACAACGCCGCGGGCATGATCACGCTGACCTGGCGCTCGGAGGCCGGCGCCGTCGGCTTCGCGATCTACCGGGTGGACGAGACCGGCGACGGTCCCGCCTCGCTGGTGGCGACCACCAGGAGCACCGGCCGGTCCGAACAGGTTTGGGTCGACCGGACCACGCTCCCGGGCCGGTCGTACAGCTACTGCGTCACCGCGCTGGACCGCGGCTGGCGCGAGAGCAGCCCCAGCGCACCCGCTTAGTACGGCGGGATGGTTGGCGGACGCGTTTTTTGGGAATGCAGCGCGTAGAGCCAGCGAAAATGACGCGGTCAGGAGGACTGGCGATGGCGAGTAGGAACCGAGCCGGGGATTCGGTCGACGAGCTGCGCGGCGACATCGTCGAAACCCGCGAGGATCTGGGTGACACGGTGCAGGCGTTGGCCGGCAAGGCGGATGTCAAGGCCCGGGCGAAGGGTGCGGCCCGCCGGACCGCCGCCCAGGCGGAGGAGACCGCCGAGCAGGTCGGCGAGTCGATGCGCCGCCGGCCGGGCCGGTGGGGCGCGTTCCTGGCGGCCGTCCTGGCTGCCGGAGCGGCCGTGGGCGTAATGAGGTGGCGGCGCAACCAGCGGACACCGAAGGGGCGGGCCGAACGGGCCTGGCGTTCGATGACCAAGCGGTTCAGCCGGTAGGAGCGCAGATCGGCCCGCGCGGGACTGCCTCCCGCGCGGGCTGCTGCTACCCGCTGTGCAGCTACCCGCTGTGCAGCTACCCGTTGTGCAGGGCCGGCAGCAGCTCCTTCTCGGCGAAGTCCAGGAAGGCGCCTTGGCCGTTGGCACCGATCTGCACCAGTGCCACATGAGTGAAGCCGGCGTCCAGGAACCGGCGTACCGCTTCGACGTGCCGCTGTACGTCCGGCCCGCACGGGATCGCCTGTGCGACCTGCTCCTCGGTGACCGAGGGACCGCCACCTGGCCGTACCGTGGCTTGCCGGCACCGCCCGTGGCCTCGAACCGATCGACCAGCTCGCGCTTTGGCTCGGTCGCGATGAGCACGTCGGCGTACCGCCCGGCCAGCTGGCACGACCGCGGCCCGGATACGGCGACGCCGACCGGCACGCCCTCGTCGGGCCGGTCCCACAGCCGGGCCTCCGGCACCTCGAAGTAGCTGCCGCTATGGTGGATCGTCCGCCCGGCGAGCAGCGCTCGGATGATCTCCAACGCCTCGGCGAACATCTCGTGCCGCTGCGTCACATGCGGCCAGCCACCGACGACATGCTCGTTGAGGTTCTCCCCGGCGCCGAGACCGAGGATGAACCGACCGTGCGACGTCAACGCGACCGTGGCCGCCTGCTGCGCGACGACCGCCGGGTGATAGCGCTGGATCGGGCAGGTGACGAACGACATCAGGCCGATGCGGTCGGTTGCGTAGGCGGCCGCGCCGAGGACGGCCCAGGCGTACGGCGAATGTCCCTGCGGGTCGAGCCACGGGTAGTAGTGGTCGGAGGCGACGGCGAAGTCGAAGCCGGCACGTTCGGCCCGGACCGCGTCGTCGACGAGCTGAGTGGGGCCGCACCGCCCATCAGGGTGTACCCAAAGCTGGCCATGAGGCAGCGCTTTCCCCGCTGGAGATCCACTAACTTGCCCTCAGATCGGCGTCCCGTGGTCCAACGACATGCTGTCGCCCGGCCGCATCTCCAGCGTCTCCACATTGCGAAGCCCGATTGAGTCCAGAGCGTCGCGAAACGCCGCGGGCGCGGTCTCCGATCCGGGAGTGACGCCGTAGTGCATGGGGATGACGCGGCCGACGCCGAGCAGGCGGGTGGCTGCCGCGGCCTCCAGCGGCCCCATGGTGTGGTGGTCTCCGATGGGCAGCATGGCGAGCTGAGGCCGGTAGACCTCGCGGATCAGGTCCATCCCGGAAAATGCGGCGGTATCACCGGCGTGATAGATCCTGCTGCCGTCGGAGAGCCCGATGACAAAACCCACCGCCAGACCGACGTACGCGAATGGCTCCTCGTCCACGCTGGAGCTGTGTGCGGCCGGTGTCATCGTTATCGTGACCCCTTCCAGCCGCACGATGCCGCCAATGTTCATGGTCTGGATGTTCGTGAGCCCCTTCGAACCCAGCCACTTCCCCAGCTCCACGATGGCCACGATCTTCGGCGACAGTCGCCTGGCGATGGAGAGCACGTCGCCGAGATGGTCGTGATGGGCATGGGTGATCAGGATGAGATCGACCTCACGAACCTCCTTCTCGTCCGGCGGGCACAGCGGGTTGCCAATCGTCCAAGGATCGATCAGGACGATTTTCGACTCCGGGGTCGTGAACCGGAACGTCGACTGTCCCAGGTAGGTGATCCGCACCAGGCCGGCGTTCGCGGCCGGGGAGCTGCTCGACATGACAAGGCAGTACCCAACCTCGGGCGAGCTCACCCACCTCCCGGTCGGGACCAGCTCGCTCTCGCTCATCCGGTGGGCCGGATGGCTCCCGAGCGTGTGACGTTCGTCCCTGGTTGCGGGTCGGCGCCCGGCGGAGCGTCAGTTTAGAAGGCCGTTCATGGAGGAGGCAGCCATGATCTCGGTGAAAGAGGCGGCGTCGGAGTTCTTGACCAAGAAGCGGATCGCGGTGACCGGGGTGTCCCGCAAGCCGCAGGGTCACGGCAGCAACGCCGTGTACCAACGACTGCGGGCTCGGGGGTACCAGGTGTTCGCGATCAACCCGAATGCTGACGAGGTCGAAGGCGATCGGTGCTACCACGACCTGAAGTCCGTACCCGGCGGTGTCGAGGCGGTGGTCATCGGCACCAGGCCAGAGCTCGCCGAGGGCACGATGCGGGAGTGCGTCGAACTGGGCATCAGGTACGTGTGGATGCACCGCGCGTTCGGGGCCGGCAGCGTTTCCGGCGCGGCCACCGAGTACGGCCGGCAACACGGGATCAGCGTGATCGACGGGGGCTGCCCGTTGATGTTCGACCCGACCGCCGACATCGGGCACAAGGCGATGCGCTTCGTGTTCACCCGTACGGGCAAGGTGCCCAAGCGGGTGTGACCCTCGGCTTCGAGTACCGGGACGAACGCGGCCCGCGCAGCCCGACCGGGCAGGTCCGGGACGAGCGTTACCACGTACCGGTCGCCATTCTTCGCGAGGGTGGCTCGTGGCGAGTCGACCTGTCGCTGTGGCTGCATGACGCGCATGCCAGCGTGACGGCGTGGCATGAGGAGCTGCGCGACAGGATCACGCCCGAGCAACGCGATGCCGTGCTGCGGATCAAGGATGTGTGGCACCGCCTGCCGAGCTACCCGGACCGCGTCGGCGGCCAGGACATCTACACGGCGGTGCTCGACGACGCCGTCCGTACGCCGGAACAGTTCGCCGCGTGGCTCGCCGAGCACGGGCTGCCCGGCAGGTGACCCTCACCGGGTTGCCGGAGGGCATTGACGCCGCCGGCCGGCTGCGGTGTCATGGTGGGTGCGGCCGGCGCCTTCCCCCGTGGGCGCCGGCCGTCTTCTCGTGCGTGGGGCCGACACCAGAGGGCCGGCACCAGAGGGCCGGCACCAGAGGGCCGGCACCGGACGCACAGCTTCGCCCCAGGTCCGCCACGGCTGAGGCACAGCCGAGACCGTGACGGTGGTCCTTGACGGCCCGACAGGGGCAACGAAGTCAAGGAGATCCGCATGAAGATCGATATCCGGGCGAGCTGGCGCCGGTACGCGGCAGGCGCAGTACTGGCCCTGGGCGGCCTGTCAGTCGCAGCGTTGCTCGCCTCCGGCGCGATCGCCAACGCCGCCGAGCCGACCCCGACCGCCTCGTCGTCCGCGCCGGGACCGGCCGGCAAGGACCATGCGCCGGGCACCCGGGATGAGACCAAGAGCCAGCGGCCCGACGAGACCCTGCTCACCGGCGACACCGCGGAGAAGGTCAAGGCGGCTGCGCTGGCGAAGTATCCGGGCGCCACGATCCAGCGGGTCGAGACCGACTCCGACGGCGTATACGAGGCCCACCTCATCACCGCCGACGGGCAACGCGTCACGGTCGAGGTGGGTAAGGACTTCTCGGTCACCGGGACGGAGCAGGCAGGCCCCCGCAAGTAAGATCGTTATGCGTCGCCGTAGCGCCGGACCGCATCCGTTTCGGTGGCCTTCAGGCGCCCCTGCGCGACGAGCAGGTCGAGGTGGGCGGCGGTCTCGGCGACGGCCAGCATCTGGTTGAACGGGTCGAGATCGGCGAACGGGGTCTGCCGTCTGGTCCAGGTCAGCCGGTCGGCGACCTCGTACGCCGTGGCGGTGTCACCGGTGACCGCACGTTGCGTGAGGTCGAGCCGCCGAGCGTGATGGTGGAGCAGCTCGTCGACGCGTGCGTGCACGCTGGGGCGTACCGGGCCGTGGGCCGGCAGCAGCCGCCGATCGGGCATCTCCCGGACCAGCCGCAGCGACTGGAGGAAGTCGCCCAGGGGCTGTTCTGCCGGCGCGACCTCGAACCCGATCGACGGGGTGATGTGCGGGAGGACATGGTCGCCCGCGAACAGCAGACCGGCGTGCTCGTCGACGAAGACGACGTGTCCGCGAGTGTGCCCAGGTGTCGCCACGACCCGTAGCGTCCGGGCGGGGAGCGTCACGTCCGACCCGCCGGTGAGCCAGTCGTCGGGTGGCGCCCAGTCGGCCGGGTCGTGGTTGGAGTCCTCCCACCTGGCGCGCAGCCAGTCGACCAGCGGGCCGGCACCCCACCGTGCCAGCAACACCGCGTGGGCTCCCATCGGTTTGTGCGTCGGCTCGGAAAGGATCTCGATGGACGGCCGCTCACCGTCACCGAGGCTTACCGTCTGGCCAAACTCCCGCCGCAGTGCGACGGCCAACCCGTAGTGGTCGCGGTGCAGGTGAGTGACCAGGAACCGGCGTACGTCGGTGACCCGTCGATCAAGCGCCGCGAGCGCCTCGTCCAGGGTTTCGCGTGCCGCTTCTAGGCCCCACCCGGAGTCGACCAGCACCAGGCCGCCGTCGTCGGCCAGCGCATAGGCGTTCACCGCACGAAGGCCGGCGTGCGGCAGTGGCAACGGAATGCGGAACACGCGGTCCGCCACCTGGTACACACCGGGGCGCGCCCAGTTGGTGTCGGCATCGTCGAGCTCGATCTGCATGCCGCATCGTCTCACTCTCCGCCGCTGTCGCTGTCGCCGCTGTCGCCGCCGCCACTGTCGCCGTTGTCACCGAGCGCGTCGAGGCGGCGGCGGACCGGCTCCGCCTCTGGTATGTCGAGCTCGATGTAGATCTCCCATGCCTGCGTCCAGTGCTGGCGGGCGAGCTCGGTCTGCCCGCTGTCGCGAAGGATGTGGCCGACGCCTTCCAGTGCGTGCGCTTCCTCGTACCGGTCGCCGGTCTCGCGAGCCATCGCCAGAGCGGACTGGTAACGGGCCATGGCCTCGTCGGTGTGCCCGGTGAAGCGCAGTGTGTCACCCAGCCCGACGAGGGCGGAGGTCTGCCTGATCCGGTTGTTGATCCGAGTGGCAAGCGCCAACGCCTGCTCGAAGTGGTCAAACGCCTCCGCGCTGTGCCCCAGGCGCAGGTGGGCGCGGCCGATGCCGTTGAGGGTTTCGGCTTCGCTGGACCGGTCACCGACCTCGCGGACGATGTCCAAAGCCTGCTCGTGATGGCTGAGCGCCTCGGCGTACCGGCCTTGACGGAAGTACACGGAGCCGAGGTTGTCCAGGGTACGGCCGACCCCCGCGGTGTCGCCGACCTGCCGGAAGATGACCAACGCCCGCTCATGGTGCTCGATTGCCTCGTCCTGCCGGCCCATGACCTCGTAGACGATGCCCAGGTTGCCGAGCGTGGCGGCCTCGCCCGCGCGGTCGTCCTCCTGAGCGAGGACGACCAGCGCCTCCTTGTACTGATGGACGGCCTCGTCAAAGCGGCCCAACAGATCGAAGAGGTTGCCCAGGTTGTTCAGCACGGCCCCGATCTGGCCGTGGTCGCCGACCTCGCGGTAGATCGCCAGCGCCTCCTCGAAGTGATCGAGCGCCTCGCTGTGGCGGCCCCAGCGCCAGTAGACGCGACCGGTGTTGTGCAGGGCCGCGGCCTCGCCCGCCCGGTCGGCCGCATCGCGCGCGGCCCGCAGCGCGTGGCCGTGGATGGTAAGCGCATCAACATGATGCGCGCCCGCATAGAGGTATCGCCACACGACGACGGCCAGCTTGCTGGCGTACGCCGGCCAGCCGTGCTCGGCCGCGAAAGCCGTGACCGCCACCAGGTTCGGCCGTTCGCTGTCCAACCAGGCCCGTGCCGCCGGCGGTTGTGAAAGATCCGGAACGGGCAGATCCGCCCGCTGGCCAACCCGGGGCCGGCGATGCCGGTCATGTGGAAAGAGCGTGTCGGTCGCGGCCGCCGCCACGATCAGGTAGTAGTCGAGCAGGCGGGTCAGGGCCGCGTGCCGGTCGGCGGCGGTGTCTTCATCGGTGGCGCGCTCGGCGGCGTACTCCCGCAGCAGGTCGTGCATTCCGGTGCGGCCCGCGCCGGTCGAGACAACCAGGTGCGCCCGCTCCAGCAGCTCGACGACTCGCGAGACCTCATGGTGGCCGGTGCCGACGAGCGCCGCCGCGGCGTACCGGTCGATGTCCGCGCCCGGATGCAGGCCCAGCAGCCGGAACGCCCGCGCCGTCTCGGCTGGCAACTGCCGGTATGACCACGAGAACACCGCCCGGAGCGCGACCCGCTGGTCGGCGCCCGCGTCGAGCAGGTCCAACCTACGTTGTTCGGCCAGCTCGGCGGCCAGGTCGGCCAGGGTCACCGCCGGCCGGGCCACGGCCAGCTCCGCCGCGATGCGCAGCGCCAGCGGAAGCCGCACGCAGCGCTCGGCCAGCGCGACAGCCGCCTCGGGCTCGGCGGCGACCCGTTCGCCGATCAGGGTGTGCAGCAGATGCACCGCCTCGGCGGGCGGCATGAGGTCAAGGTCGATACGACGGGCGCCGTCCCGGGCCACCAGGCCCGCCAAGCTGTCGCGACTGGTCACGATCGCCAAGCAGGATGGGCTCCCCGGCAGCAACGGACGCACCTGGGTCGCCGCGTAGCCGTTGTCGAGCAGCAGCAGGATCCGGCGGTCGGCCAGCAACGACCGGTACCGCGCGGCCCGCTCGTCGACGTCGTGGGGCAGCTTGTCACTGCTGACGCCCAACGACCGCAGGAATGCTGCCAGCGCGTCGGCTGGCTGCACGGGCCGCTCGGGGTCGTAGCCACGGAGGTCGATGTACAGCTGGCCGTCCGGAAACTGCTCGGCTACCCGATGCGCCCAATGCACCGCCAGCGCCGTCTTGCCGACCCCGCCGGTACCCGAGACCGCCGCGATCACGACGGCCCGTCCCTGGTCCTGGGCGCCTAGCAAGGCATCCAACGCCGCCAGCTCGTCGCTGCGGCCGGTGAAACCGTGGACGTCGGGCGGCAGCTCTCGCGGTGTTGGCGCCGCCGGTGGCGCACCAACCGCAGGCGCCTGCGGACCAGCCTGTTGCGCCGCGCCGGCCCCGGTATCCGCCGCGGCGGCAATGGCCAGGCTCTCCGCGGCGAGCCGTTCCTGCAGCTCCTCCCAGCGCCGTTCCCACTCAGCGAGGTCTGCTCCGCAGGCTCCCACGTACGCGAGCGTGACCGACAACGACGGAACGGTCCGACCGCTCGCCGCCGTCGACAGCGCCGAGGCTGAGTAGCCGGCCCGCCGGGAAAGCCGTCGATAGCTCGGGTTACCGGCGACGCGGCGCAAGCCGCCGGTGTTGCATCCGTGGGTTCGGTGGCCGTTGGCTCACTCCGGCGTGGCCGTTGGCTCACCCCGGCTCGTCCGACGCACGTGGCGGGATGCTTCACGGGCAATGTCGACGCGGGAATGGGCGCCGAGCTTGGCCAGGATGTGCGAGACGTGGCTCTGCACGGTACGCCGGGAAAGGAACAGGTCAGCGGCGATGTCGGGGTTGGAACGGCCCTCCGCCACCTGCTCGGCGATAGTCGGGTGTCGGAGCGCAGGATGTCCCACGTGGCATCCAGGCCGGTGTAGATCTGCACGGCCTTGCCGTAGCTGGCCCGGGCTGCCTCGACGTCACCGCGTTCGGCGAACAGCACCGCGGCGTTTTCCAGCGCGTGAGCCCGAAACAGTGGAAGGACAATGCCGTCGAACGTCTCGGCCGCATGCAGCAGCGGCGTGGGGTTGGCGGCCAGGAGACCGCGGCAGTGCTGCGCGGCGGCGTACGTGAGCGGTAGCCGCTGCCGCCGGGCCTCGGCCAGGCATGCGTCGGTCGCAGCCTGGGCGCTGGTCCGGTCGCCGGTGGCCAGGGCAAGACGCACCACGTCGGGCAGCCACAGGTAGCCGTCCTGGGGCAGGTTCGCAAACCGCAGGGTCGACTCCTCGTCGAACATCGCCAGCAGCTGCGCCAGCGCCTGCCCGGAGTCGCCGTCACGTTCGGCGGCCAACGCCCGGGCGGTCAGCAGGTACTGGGCGTAGTAGCGCAGCTCGCCAGCGGCGATCTTCACGTCCTCGGTGTCATGGAGATATCCGGCGAGTGCCGCCCGGTCGTCGCGGTGGAATGCGATCAGCGCAGCCAGCCCGCGCGACCACAGCCGGCGGTGGTGCTGCGGAAGGTCCGCGGCGGCGTCGAGCTCGGCCAACGCGTCATCCCACCGTCCGCGGTAGAAGCAGAAGTACGCGGCCTTCACCCGCAGTCCGGCTAGCCGGGGCGGCGTGCCGGTCCGCTCCGCCAAGGCAAGGGCCTGACCGACAGTACGGTCGGCCTCGGCCGGCCGACCCAGGTTGCCCAGTGCCGTAGCCCGATTGCCGAGCAGGAGCAGCCGCAGGTCGATGGCGTCCGGCTCCTCCCCGAGCACGCCCAGTGCCCGGTCGATCGCCCGCAACCACGCCGCTTCGTTTCGCCGGTGGTGACTTTCAATCATCGACAAGGCATGCATGGCGTATCCGAAGGCGAGCCGGTCGCCGGCCGCCTCCGCGTCGGCCTCGGCCTGCGCCGCGGTGGTCGCCGCCTCGTCGTAGCGACCAATGCTGGTGAGGATCTGCGCCCGCAACGCCCGTACGCGGGCGGTCCATACGGCGCTCAACGCGCGCTCGGTCACCGCCTGACCGGTCACCGCCAGGGCTTGGTCATGCCGCGCCGCGTGCAGCAGGGCGTACCCCAACGTCCAGGTCATTCGGCCCGCCAGCGCCGCGTCCTGAGTACCCGCCAACACCGCACGGGCCAGCCGCTCGACGTGCTCGTACTGGCCGAGCAGGAACAGCGCGGAGACGAGGTGGGCATCGAGCTCCTCGCGGCGCGGGTCGTCGACGCCGATCATCTCCCGGGCACGCCGTAGCAGCTCCACGGCAACCTGTGGAGCCCGGTACGTCAACGTGGAGCCGGCCTCGGCCACCCACGCCACCACCCAGGCGTCGGCTCGCGAGGCGGCGGCCAGCAGATGCTCAGCCACCCGCTCCACCGGTGCTCCCGCTTCGGCGAGGGCCTGTGCCGCATGCCGATGCAGGCCAGAGCGCACCGAGACCGGCACCCCTTCATATAACGCCTGCCGGATCAGCTCGTGCCGGAAAGCCAACCGCTCACCGGACCCCGACTCCACCAGTACGCCGGCCGCCACGCCCGCACGCACCACGTCCGCCAGATCGGCCGCCGCCCGACCGGTCACCGCACAAAGATGCGCCATGCAGAGCTCCGGCCCCAGCAGAGCGGCCGTCTGCAGCACCCTGAAGGTGGGCTCCGGCAGAAAGCCCAGGCGCCTGCTGATCGCCGCCGATAGTGACAAAGGCTGCACGGCGGGGCTCACCAGCTCGGCCATCCCGTCGGCCACCCGTACCGCGTGTTCGCGAACCAGGGCGTCGACCAGCTCCCGCACGTACAACGGGTTGCCGCCTGCCTGCTGGGCCTGCCGCCGCAACCTCGGTCCCGGCGCCGCACCGATCAGCCGCTCCACCAGCTCCACGGTCTGATGCGCTGGCAGCGGGCTCAGCCCGATCGGTACCGCGTTGTCGGTCAGCCCCTCGTGAAGCGCGGCCAGCTTCGCCGGTACGGGCACCGGCCGAGACGCCGCTACCAACAGCAACGGCAGCTGGCGCGCCGCTTGTCGCAGCCGCGCCCACACCGCGAGGCTCGCCTCGTCGGCCCACTGCACATCGTCGAGAACCAACACCACCGGCGAGGACGCACACAACCGGTCCACCAGCGCCAGCAACCGCTCGGCAACCGCAGCGGTCACGTCCCCCGGCGTCAGCGCACCGGCGACGCCCTCCCGCAGCAGGCCGGCGATCTCCGCTCGCGCCGGGTCCGCCGAGCGCGACCCCACGCGCAGGCAGTCCAGCAGTACCCACAACGGAAACCGCTGCCGAGCCTCGTCCGCCGACTCCCAGAACACCGCACAGCCCAACCGCTGCGCCTCGGCCAGTCCGGCGGCGAGCAACGCCGACTTACCGATCCCGGGCTCGCCCTCCACAAGTACCGAGCCACCCCGGCCGGCCGCCACCGCAGCCACCAGCCCACGCAGCAGCTCCAGCTCGCTGTCCCGGCCGACCAGCACATCCGGCGGCAACCCCAGCCTCACTCTGCCACCCTAGCCACTGTGCCGAAGCCACCGC
>WNFZ01000147.1_pt1 | contig 94380 bp, 84 predicted proteins | sample 5400081 | NCBI WGS metagenome assembly WNFZ01 (sample SAMN13153365, study PRJNA577476) | soil metagenome | isolation source: 80 cm soil or saprolite under grassland replicate 1 | place: USA:California | collected 2016-06-15
TGTCGGCGCTCATGAGAAAACGTAGAAATATGAACAGTAGCCGGCTTGGTCGTCAAGGGAGATTCAGTGGGGGAGATGGTCAGCAAGTTTGCGACGGAGGTACTCGATGTAGGAGGGAGCAGGCGGTTGGTCGAGGAGCTCCTGGATGACGGGGAGGAAGTAATGCAGTGAGCGAATGGGATTAAGTGGCGGGTAGGAAGGGTCGCGCAGCAGACGGCGAGCGGTGGCCAACAAGAATGCCGCTTTGATCAGCGGTAGCGGGACAAGTTGCTGGTGGAGTTGCGCGGCCAGGAGGCGGTCGTAACGCGAGTGACGATTAGGCGTGTCTGGTAGTTTGCGGTAGAGGGCGAGGACTGTTTCGACGAAGTGGGATTGGCTGTCATCGACACAGGGCAATGAGCAGGCGGTGGTCACGCGGTAGACTCCTTTCAGTGCAGCGGCAGTAAATTCGGTTTGAGTGGGCTAGTCTTTTTTGGGGCCGGCCTTTTTTGCCGGCGCCTTTTTTGAGTCTGTTGGGTTGCGGCGGGCGGCGGTCTCCAGCTCGCTTTCGCGGAGGCGATAACTTTGGCCTTCAATGAGGAGGAGGTCGACGTGATGAGTGAGGCGGTCGATGAGGGTAGCGATGCAAGCGGCATTGGGAAAGACGGTGTTCCAGTCTTTGAAAGTGCGATTGGTGGTAATGACAATAGAGCCGCGTTCGTAACGACGATTGACAACTTCAAAGAGCAGGTCAGCGGCGCTGGAGTCGTAAGAGAGATAACCAACTTCATCGAGGCAGAGGAGTTGGGGACGAGCATAGAAGGCGAACTTACGGCGGCGCAGAGCGGGCGAGTCACATTGCAGGTCAGCGAGCAGTTCCGGTGCAGTGCGGAAAACAACAGTGTGACCAGCGAGGACGGCTGCGTAAGCAATGTTTTTGGTGAGCATGGTTTTGCCGAGGCCGTTGGCGCCGAGCAGGATCAGATTGCGCGCTTCGGGAATGAAGTCGAGTGTGAGTGCACGCTCGATCATGGGGCGGTCAATCTTCGTGGGCCAGAGCCAATCGAAGTCGGCGATTGGTTTGAAGCGGCCGAGGCGGGCCTGGCGCAAACGGCGTTCGAGACTGCGGCGCGACTTGTCAGCCACTTCGTGGGCGGCGATCTGTTCGAGCAGCATATACGGTGACCAGCGCTGGGTAGTGGCACGAGCAATCAGGTCAGACAAGCCGGCGGCCGTCAGGCGCAGTCCGATATCAGTGAGTTGGGTGGCCAGTTCAATCGTGGTCTGGGAAGTTAGCTGCGTCGGGGTCGTGGTTTGAGAGTTCATCGTAGACCTCCAGTTGATGAGTCGGGATAGCCAGGTCAGCCAGTTCCGGATGCCGGGAAAGATCGACGGGGAGCAAATGGGAGCGCCGAGAACGGTGCCGGCGGTTGAGAATGAAGAGCAGCGACGAGGCGCGCGGGGTATTGCGTTCGAGGGCCTCACTGACGGCGGCGGCCAGCTCGACCGCCCCGTAGTCATCAAGCAGGCCGAGCAGTTGACTGGACTGACGGGCGAGCGACTCGCCGCGCTCAAAAGCCGCCGCCAGAAACTGCTCAACGTTAGGAATGGCTTGGCCCAGCCGGGCGACGGCGGTTGAGCCCAGCGCCTGGCGCTTTTGTTGCACCAGAGCCGCGATGTGCGTGGCGTCGTCGATGCGTTGGTGGCGATCGTAGGAGCGGCGGTGGCGCGCCAGTTCCGTTTGCCCATCAAGCAGGCGCACGATATCAGCATTGGCCACCAGCGTCAGTGGCTTTCGCACGGCACTAGGCGGGATGGAGTAGTCGTTGAGATCAAAGCGGATATAGATGGTCTTATCAGAGTGGACCGGGCGCACTAGGTCACAGTCGAAAGGATGAGCCGGCAGCGTTAAGAGCTGGGGTCTTTCCAGGGCCAGGAGTTCGGCCACGGTGCGGGCGTCATCGTCTGGACAAGGACGCTGCTGGGCCACCGTGTCGCGCCAGTGCCATGCCTGGCGATTGAAGGCCGCCAGATTGGTGAAAGTGCGCGCCGCAAAGAAGGAATGGCGAATATATTGGATCGCGCGCTCGACACGTCCTTTTTCGGAGCCACGAAATGGCCGGCAAGGTTGAGCGGCGAAGTGATAGTGGCCGCAAAGTTCAAGCAGGCGCGGATGAAAGTGGATGGCGTTGCCACAACGTTCGAGGACGACGGCTTTAAGGTTGTCATACAGAATAGTTCTGGGCGCGCCGGCCCACTCACTAAAGGCGTGCACATGGCTCAGCAGAAAGTTCTCGATTGTCTGGTCGAAAAAGAACTCCAGATAGAGCGCCCGGCTGTAAGAGAGCGTGAGCACGAAGCAGGAGAGACGACGTTGGGCACGGCCGATGGTGACCGTGCCGAAGCTGGCCCAATCGGCTTGTGCTTGCTCGCCGGGCAAAGTTGTCAGGCGCAGAAAGGCTTCCTGTCTTGGGGGACGCAAGCTAGCCACCACGCGCCGCAGTTGCACTACACTGCCGCGGTAGCCGCGGTCACCCAGCATCTGGAAGAGCCGGGTAGCGCGCAAGCGCGGATGTTGCTCAAGGGTCTGCTGAATGAAGTCAAAGTAAGGATCAGTGAGGGCCGTGCGTGGCGCCGGGCCCCGTTTAAAGCGCTCAGTCTCCAGGGCGGCGCGCACCGTGTCCGCATGGACCCCCAACTCGGTGGCAATGGTGCCGATCTTCCAATGCTCGGCGTGAAACAGGCGGCGAATCTGCGCTCGCTGTTCGGGAGAGATCATAGTCCTTCACTCCGGCTTTCAATCGCGCTTAAGAAACTGACCCGGGCGCCCACAGAACCGGCAAACTACCGGGGTGTTGTTGGGCCGCGGCAGCGAAAAGTTAGCGCTCATCAAGTAGTAAGAACTCACGCGGCGGGATGGTCGCACGCCTAACTGCTCTTGGGAACTATGATCCATCACTTTATTTTCCCGCTGCCGGTAGCGGGCACGCGTGAGACGTAAGCGATAGGCGTGTTGGCGGCGGCTATGGGCCAGGCGGCCACTCAGCGTTTGCCGATGGCGCCGGTTAGCGGCGCGGCGTTGCCGGTCGCGCGCTGGCTGGCGGCAAGTCTGACTGCAGTAGACCTGCCCGCGATCACAGTAGGAGCAGATGAAGAAGAGCACCCGGCATCCAGGAGCACGGCAAAAACGCTGGCGGAAAACCGGTTTCGCAGGCGTAGCCATCGACGTCGAGACGGACTCGACAGCCGCGGCCAACTACTGGCAAGATGAAGCCCACTTGGTATGGAGGCTCCGGTAACGGGGCTGCCAAAACTAACCCCGGTTGCTAGTTACAACCGGGGTTACCTTTCTCACTGGTCCAATCTCGCTAAGGGTAATGGCAAATGGAAGAGACGAAAAGCGCCTGCGGCGATGATGAGGTTACAAAACCCGCTGGCGCGGCTGCTGTTTAGATTTCTACACTTTTAAGTGAGCGGCGACACGTCTCGAAGTCGCGGGATGGGTTTTCGGTTCTTCCCCATCGCGGCTTCGGGGCGCTCGCACTATGCATTGCTCCTAAGCCAGTCTTTTACAATTGAGTCTGTAGTTCCGTCCGATTGTCATTCTCATGGGCCACCTACTCCACGCGCAAGAGACTCCACGTCCAATGCCCTCCGGTTCAATGATGAGCCGGGCCAATTTCAAAAACAATTCAACTAAAGGAGAAATTAGCCACATGTCCGCAAACCAAGAAAGAGTCAACGATAGTGCCTCAGCAAGTATTGCTTTAACTGAAGCCAAAGAGAGGGTCAAATTCCTTCAACAGGAAAGTGACGGACTTGAAAAGCAAGCTCAAGAAGCTATTCAGGTTCGCGACACAGCATTACTTAGAGATTTACGAGCGCAACAAGTGATAAATATGCGCGACCTTTTGACAGCGAAAATCAGAGTCGAGGAATCCTCGATTCTCTACTGGGAGTCGGTTGCGGTCGAACAGAGTCAGCTTGTGATCAAAGCCCATGCCAATTTAGACGAAGTACAAGGCAACCGACAGCGACGAATTGAGGAGCTACAGCGCGAGATAGTGGCTCTGAAGATCGAGACTGGTCAGGCTCAGTTTGCCGCAGCCCACAAGGTCTTGCTTGACCGAGAGCGCGAATACTCCGAGAGCGGAGAGCGAGCGAGAGAGCACTCCGAGCGACTTCGGAAGTTGAAAGCCAAGTTGTCGGAGGACTGTCCCTCATAGCGCGGCACATGATGCCGGGGGTAGGAGACTACTAGACGCGAATCGAACGGGCTAAAATCCAGGCATTGTGAGTACGTCCTCTCTCCGAAAACCACGTGCGCAATCTTCAACCTCCGGCTCTGTAAAGCAAGCGCAAAATGCCCTGAAGGTAAATTTTGAAACTTCAAGAACTAATAGTATTGAACTTTGGCAGAAATAGAAGTGAGAAATCTTTATGAGTTGGCATCCAGAGAGTTGGGACGAGATTTGTAAACGAGCGGCTGGCAGAAAGCATTACAATTCAGTTCGCAGGCAGCAGGCAACCTTGCGTCGATATGAGATTCGAGAGCATCTCCGAAAAGACGGCGGCTATCATGGACTCCAGAAAGCTCTGGCCGCTCAATACAAGGTTAGCCGTGCAACAATCTCGAAGGACGTAAAAGCAATTACGCAATCGGCCCTTCGTTGTGCAGCATGTGGGCGCTATCGGGAAAAGATCGAGACCGATCTTCAACGAAAGGCTTGAACTTACAAACATAGCAATCCAGTCCGGTGGGCCACAGCTAGTATGGTGCACCAGCCGCTTTGCGCATCCTCTTTTGTAAGTCCTGCTCGTTGCGGCGGTCTCTTGCTCCTTCTTTAGAAGACCAAACGCAGCATAAAAAGGGCAGTACTATCAAGAGTGCCAAGGCAATTAGCACAGTGCTGCGGTTCTTTTGAACCTCATTACCCTGAGGGTGTTCGGGGGAATTTCCCTGTCCGCCTACGCAGCGCACGAAGTCGAAATCGCAATACATGCAAGAGACAGCAGGAAGGTTGTTATACATGCCACAACCGGGACAGATTGTTTGATTCAGCCTTTTGAGCTTCATACTTTTAGAGGTCTCCTTCTTAGAAACCGCTATTATCATTACTAAGCGCGAGCTTATTTATTCCGGGCTTGACCGTCGTTTTCACGTTCCAAATCATTGGCCGCGCTTCTGTCCGCGTTTGCGCGATGCCGAAAACCCAATAGTCTCCGGGCTTGAGGTTGTCGAAGGTAACCTGCCCCTTGAAGTCTGTTTGCCCGGACTGCACCTTGTGGCGCTCTAAAAGGTTCTTGCCCTTGTCCAAAAAGAAGTAAATGCGCTTAAGCTGATCGACTAACAAGTCTCCTCTGGCATCTCTTAGGCCCGCTTGGGCTTCCGGTAGCTTGTCTACATCCGTATCAAGCAGCAGGAGAGTTTCTCTCGCGACAGGCTGTGGCCCGCCAACGTTGTAGATGATCTGTGCCTCCACTTGAAGCGAGGCTGCCGATGGACTAAGCGTGTCGCAACCGAAGGAACAAATCAGGAGCAAAGAGGCTGCGATTGTTAGAGTGACTTTCTGCATGGAGATCAGATACCTGTTGCGCTGTATAATATGGCGACTGATGTTTGAGGCGATCTCTCAGCTAAGGTGATGCGAGCCGCCGGGGAGCGAGAACGAAGGCTCCCGGCGGAAAGACAGCGCGGCAGTAGAGTAGACGTAAATACGTCCACAGGGCAAGCGGTTTCTAGGCTGCTAGACCCATCAGGAGGTCTTGAATCCTGATGGGCCGTGTACGTCGGACTAAACCTAAGCGACTCGGTGAAAAACTTCTTCAGGTTCGTATTGCTTTGAACCTATCACAGAATGAGATGCTTGAGCGTCTTGGACTTTCCGACAAACTCTTCCGCAGTGCAGTTTCCGGGTATGAGTTAGGAAAACGCGAACCGCCTTTACCTGTCCTGTTGGAATTTGCACGGCTCGCTAATGTTTATGTGGACGCCTTAATTGACGATGAACTTGATCTTCCGTCACGATTGCCTAGCCGATCAAAGAATGCGGGAGTCAAAAGGCGGATATAGTTGACACGCATCTGCTAGAGTTGATGGGATTGGAGAGCTTGGCGAGTCTACATCCATTCTAATCGTCTACCGCTCTTGCCGCCAATATTGATGCCCAGTAGGACAAACAAGAGCGAGAGCAGGAATAAGCCAACGATGTAGATACCGCCCAGTATGATGAGCGTTACGCCCACGTGTACCCCTTTGTCATGTCGCAGAGTTCAACCCCTCATCTTTCTTCGGAGTTTGCGCCATGGTTGAGCCTTTCTGTATATCTTGACGGGAAAAGTGTGGAGTCCGAAGGAAATCAAAGCCCGGACGGAACTGGTTTTGCCAGTCGCGTTAAGCCTGGGCCATCATAAGTTGCCAAATGCGTCGCTCACAACTTAGACTCGTGCCTGCTTTGGTTCCCGCGCCATTATGGGGAAAGAGTGTTCACAATGCTCTTACCCGTAAGAATTGGCGTTCTCTCCGGCAAACCGTCCTGGAGGCCGCAGCCAACACCTGTCGTTATTGTGAAGCGCAGTATGACAGCGGAATGATCTGTCACGAAGTTTGGGCCTACAACGATGAAGACTATACAGCTACTCTTATAGAGTTCGTAATGGTTTGCCGCGACTGCAACGCGGTCTTACATGTCGGAAAGTCGTTGCTTATTGGAGACCGCAAGGGATCGGCTGGAATGCTTGATCGAGGTGAGCAAGCTGTCCAGCACCTTAGAAACGTGAACGCAATCACCGATCAAGAGGCGCGTGAGTTAATCAAGGACGCTTTCAAAACATATTCAGAGAGATCGCGTCGTGCTTGGGATATTCATATAGCCGCCCACATTATCGAAAAGCATCCTCTCCTCGCTGGCTTGGAGTTGTAAAAGCGTCAACAAGTCCATTGTGACAAGAGAAAGGACTAATAATGTACTGCGCAAACTGCGGGAAGGAACTCCCGGATGGTTCATTGTTCTGCCTGCAATGTGGGCGTAATCAAAGAACTACTTCAAGCGAATCCAGCGGTTATCATAAACCATCCCGCAGTGGTATGGTGGCTGGGCTTTCGGTCAGTGCAGTCATAGTCATGTTGGGCTGTGCACTCATTATAGGCGTTGTTGTCGTCGCGTACCTTCAAAACGAACAATCGAAGCGAGGCGCTGAACCAATCCAACCGATCCGACAGGCGACCATACCTCAGAGCAATCCAATTAGCCAGCCTCAGACCTTCCCGGTAAATCAATCGGAGCGAGCGACTATAGTTGACAAAACATTTCCGGTAGCAGCACAGAAGTACGTCTACTACACGGTCTCTTTGAAGGGCGATCTAAATCACCTTACAGGCCACTTCACCGCGCAAGGAGGGAGCAATGATATTGAGGTGCTAGTGATGGATCAGGATGGGTTTACAAACTTCTCTAACGGACACAACGCTAAAACTTATTACAATTCTGGGGGCTATATTACAACTGGGAGTATTGATCTGAGTCTGCGTTCCGGCACCTACTATGTGGTATTCAATAATGCGCGGGCGATGCTCACAAACAAAGTGGTTACGGCGAAAATTGAAACAGAGTAACTAGCCACGAAACCTAGCTATGCCTACGAGTGAATATCACTGGCCGCAGTCACTTTTGGTCGCAGGAATCGGTGGCTTCGTAGCGTCGTGTACGGCGATGCTTCTCAATGTGCTATTCAATTTCGTATCACCTTGGCGTATTCCTCTCTGGCTAACGACCATTCTGGCTCTTATCCTTGTTACTTATTGGTTTACGGGCGCTGCCGAAGATCGCATTGAAAATATACTTAAGAGAAAAATCAAGATTGCAGCCTTTGCGGAAGACCCCAGTTTTCCGCCAGACGATCCTAGGAGAAGAATGTCCCAGCATTTTTATAGCTTGAGAGAAGCCGTCAAATGGATGCGAGAACAAAAAGCAAGAGGAGCCATTAACGGCTCTTTCAGCGACGTTAGAGTAAAAGGTGAGAGTGATGGAGAAATATTATTTCCAGCGCCCTACACAAGCACGCGACTAAAACTAACAATTGCCTACGTGCTTGCGGTTGTAATAATTGCTATTGCGGTACAATGGTTTATCCAGACTGCGTTTCCTGACAAAGAGCTAAGTGGCTCGGATGTACGTCGCGAGGTTTATAGACGGTTTCCTTTTTGGGCTTCCATGATTCTAACCTGGATATTGTTAGCACATGCTGAATTGCGCGACATTGCAGCAAGGGAGCGTGATCGCTTTTAACTGAAGGGAAAATGCAATCGCCTGACAATCAGTTTAGGATTTCGCGGATCAATATCTTTCTGTTTGACTTTCGCCAGGCTCTTGCATTCGCTGACTACATTCTCAAAAAGCGCCTTCACTATGTTAAGACTCCGACCGCTAAGGCGAAGTTAGTGCATCTCGCCTTCAACACTTCCTTGATCGTTTCCTATGCCCGCCCGTTCCATAAGAGCAATGAGCCTGGAGGACTGCCCAGAGTGTCGCTCAGCTTAGACAACGCGATGTTGAATGAAGTCGAAAACGCAGTACACCAAAAAGTGATTGCGATGCGCGATCAGGCATTCGCTCATTCAGACGCACTCTCACACGAAATCGAGGCAGTTGACTACGGTGGCTCAAAGGTTAAGGTGTATAAGTCAGCTTTCAATCCCTTGACGATAAAAGATACACGCTTGTTGCGACACATAGTTCTCAAGTGGATTGGTCATCTTGAGGCGCTAAGAGTAGCGGCCAAGCAGCAACAGTGACACCAATCAATAAGCAGTTAACCGTTTCAGCTTAGTAGGGTGATAAGCGCGTTTATAATGCGCCGACTAATTTCTGTGGCGGCTTCACATCGACGATGATGAGCGGGAGCGAAAGGCGGCCCAGAACAATGACCCGGTATGACCAACGCCTTTACGGTGTAGTAGAAAATGTAGTTGGTACGCACACACATGGAGTGTTATGGGTTAGCAGTTCATACTCTGGCCCCTCGCGTTTACTTACCCCTGATAGTCAGTGACATTCAGTAGCATAACCGTCTTTAGGATTATGAGTCTGCTGCTCTAACCGTTGAGCTACAGGGGCACAACAACTTACCGGCGATCCGAGTCGGGATTGTAGCGGAAATTGTGGTGCGGAATTGTAGTGACTCTTGTCGTTTTCCGCTTTTTCAACCGACTCTCGATTCAGATCCGCCAAAATTCAAAGGCGCGCTCCTGGCCTTCTGACGTCGAGTCAATGTGGCGTTTGGAGATCGCCACGCTGCATTGACACCAACCTTCTTAATTTCGAAGGCAACTACGCCAGCTTCATCAAACCTCGTCGTAAATTGTGGCGCAATGAGTGTATCACGCAGTCCGTCGGCAGCTGCAAATCACCGCTGAGCTTCTCTAGCTTAGCTAGGAGGATGATACAAAGCATGGCACAAGCCCCAAAATCGTAGGCGCTCAGCGAACCCGTAATCCAAGGCAAACTGCGATCTCGATCCAGTCGTGGCAAGGGGTCAGTGCGCCAAAGACGCGAATGCGAGAGCCTGGGCCATCGAGTGTGTCAAAACTGATGGCCCACGGTTAAGACATCAGTTTTGGTACCTGTTGTAATTCACAAGCGTTTACATCCCGAAGGGATTTAAATGAGTAGCCGTGGGAGAGCGCTTTGCGACGCCCGTAACACCAGCGGCGAGGCACAGCCTCGGCTTGTAACTTATTGGACCAGGCCGGAAAGCCGGAGGCTTTCCGCAAAGAGAGGGCGGCAGAGCCGCAACCATGCGTTATGAGTCTTGACACAGACTCGTTGGCCCAGGCTGTCATATTTCGCGCCCTTGGCGCAGAGAATGATCAGAACGGGAATCCCATTTCTGATTTTGGTTAAGATTGAAGCCCGGCGTATCCGCGATCGCCAAACGGAATGAAGCGCGGCGAGTCCTCGGACCACTAAACAAGAATCCTTCCACTCAGCGTTTCGTCCGTTGCCAGTCTCTTTACCGCAGCGGCGACCTCATCAAGTTGCAGCAACCTTGAGGGCGCCTGGCGTTCAATCCGTTGCTCAGGAGGCAGCGATTCCCAACTGAAGATACCGCCTTCAGTTACTTAACGAATTCTGATTCGCGCTTTATTACTGGTTACCTGGTGGAGACCGATACTTATTAGCACATCGCCATTAGCCGGCAATCCGTCGGGCAACCTGGCAACGACTTCCGTGAATTCATTGAAATTTGGGACCTTACCGATGAATTCGACGGTGACCGCGCGTACTACATTGAATTGATCTTCGCATTGCGCTGTTACTGAAGACGAACTTTCACCAGCAGCTAATTCCAGATTCGTGGCAAAGAGCATAACGCGTGTATGTTGATCGGTGCTGAAGTTTTGAAGATTAACGATCGAAAAGGGTTCACTTTGCATGTTCACCGAATCGAGCACAATTGCGTGGTCGGAATTTGGCTCTGTGATAATAGTCAGGGGCGGTGGCGTTGCAGTTATGGTGAGAGTTGCTTCATTGCTAGTAACACTGCCGAAGGCGTTCGTCACCACACAACGGAATTTGGCGCCATTATCCGCCAGGGAAGTTGTATTAATAGCAAATGTCGATGTGTTGGCGCCAGAAATGTTGGCGTCATTTCGCTGCCACTGATAGCTAAACGTCGGGCTGCCCTCAACTGTGACGCTGAATGCGGCTGATTGTCCTTCCGTGACGCTTTGACTCGCAGGATGGCTGCCGATCGTTGGCGGAATTTGATTGGCAGGAAATTGAATTCGAAACACCGAACCAGATCCGATGGCCAGACAATAGAGACTGCCGTCTGCTGCTACTTTCAGATCCACCGGTTGTGAGATGTCGCTGGCAAAAGCTGTGGCGGTGTTAGTAGCAGGATCGAGCACGCGAATCCAGCCGCTGCAAAGATCTGCAAAGAAGTATTTACCGGCGAAGGCGTTGGGAAACTGAAGAGTTTGCGGATTGTAAAAAGTGCCGCCTGTAATTGCGCAGCCTGTTGTCGGACCCGTACCATGACCGTAGGCAAAGAACGGCGCGCGAAATAACGGATTCGTCGTTGGTCCCTCCGTTGTAGGCCAGCCGTAATTTGAGCCTGCGATGCCGTCGTTGATCTCCTCCCAGCTGTTCTGGCCTACGTCGTTGATGAACATCCGCGTCGAGCCCGGCAAAAATGTGAAGGTGAAAGGGTTGCGTAAACCCAGCGCCCAAATGGCCCGGTTCTTACCACTGGCCGTATCGAAGAAGGGATTGTCTGAGGGTATCGATCCGTCGTCACTAATGCGCAACACCTTGCCCAGAAGACTGTTCAATGTCTGCGAGTTAGACGGGGTTGCGTTCTCCCCAACAGCAATATAAAGCTTCCCGTCAGGACCAAAATGTATCGCGCCGCCATTGTGGTTCGTAGCATTCGTCAAACTGTCCAATTCTAAAACCACCACTTCGCTGCCAGGAACGGCGATGTCACCGTTGGCGGTAAAGCGACTAACGCGGTTGTGCACCGGTGCAGCAGTTACCGTGTAGTAGATATAGACGAAGCCATTGCTGGAAAAATTGGGATCAAAAGTGATGCCGAGAAGTCCCCGCTCGCCTGACGAATCAGTCGTTACACTAAGGAACGGAGTAGGGAGCAATGCGCCACTTTTGATGATTCGCAGCTGTCCGCCCTGTTGACAGACAAACAACCTGCCGTCAGGAGCAAAGTCCATCGCAGTCGGGCTCGACAAACCACCGATTTGTGTTTCTGTAAAGCCTGCGGGCAAGGTGGCCGCACATATGTGGTAATTCGCGAAGAGAATTACGGCGGCAATAAGTAGCAGCAAGCGCGCAGCAAATATTGGAAAATAGATCCGGACTGGCGATGCGAACGAGGGTTTAGAAATTAGCGAGAGCCTTGTTTTGATCATCGATATCACGCCCAACGATCTGAGACGAGCACTCCATTGCGCTGAAACCAAACTCGGCCTTCCGTCGAATCGAGATGAGTACCGCCTATCCAATCGTCGATTCCGTTTAGCTCCACAACGTTGGCTTTTCCCTCCAGGACGCGTTTGCCAGTCTCGGTCAGATGAACCTCCGCTGTCCTCAACTTCGCTGCGTTTCCAGTGAGTGAAACCAGGGGGTGCCGCAGCGATAGAGCTGCCAGGTGTTTGAGGCGAGCAAATAGATACCCGTCACCTACCCAATCAAGGCCATCAATCCCGCGGATAATGGTAAACCCAACTACCTTCACGGCAGTAGGTCCCTTCTCGGCCACCTGTCTCAGTAACTCCATTTCCCAGCGGTTGAGGCCAGTCTCAACATCCGGAAAGCGAAACATGAGCCACTGAAGACTTCTTTGAAGGAACGGAATGGGCCCTGGTTCCTCCGCCAGGAGCTCGGTGAGTAGCGTCGGGTCAGGAGCTGTGACAGCAGCCCACGCCTTATCAATGCTTGCGAGCGCAGCCTCATCAAGAGGCTCAGCAGGTGGGTGAGCTCTGAGTTTGTCTGGATTGAGGACACCGAGTGCCTGGATCTCCTCGCCCTTGTTCGGGTCATAGGAGAATTGGATAACACGGAGCTTTTGAAGATCAATTTCTAGAAGCCGAAAGAGCTGCGGCATCCAGACCAGAAGTAACTGCTCAGCGAGTCCGGTGCCCACCCAGACCGTAACAGACTCGGCTTCCTGGATAGTCTGAGTGTTGGTGAGGAGGTCACGATGAAAATTGGCGAAAGAGAACGGGAACTCAGGAAATAGTGTTTGTAAATAATCCTCTCGAATACGCCTCCACTCATCAAGCGTGCGCAGCGGAGGGAGCGGGCCACATGAGAGCAAGTCTTGATTGTCTAGCAACCTGCCCGAAGGCAGATTGAGAGCCTGTTTCATGCAACCGCCCGCAGAAGGCCCGGGCGCGATGTGCAACTCACGTCCCTCAGACATTAAGTAGTTTCTTCGCTCTTTCGTGTTCTTCCTACTACTGATTTGCGCCTCCTGCATTGACTTGTTAGGTTTTCGACTCTACGTTTTCTTTCTTTCTCGTTGCTGGCGAATTCTTCATTGGCGTTTAGGACAATTCATCTGTGCCTCCGTATATCGGGATACTGGAACAAGATAGCGAATACTCATAATTCATTCCCCTTTTGCGACTTATTGGAGTCTACTACACTCCTGCTCCCAGGTTCGTCTGACCTGCAGGTCAGAAAGGAAGCCATGAGAATGAGTCGTATCGTAATGATAAGATCGAGCGTTGAATTAAATCCGCGGGCTCAAGAGGCGTTATTTGGAATTTCAACGCGCTTTTGCGTTAGGTGACAGCAGCATTATGTCGCTCGGACAAGACCAATGACATGGTTTGAAGTGTTGACCGGCTTTCGCGAGACGTTACCAAGCCAGGTTCGCAAGAACATCGCTGTCGACGGTGAAACGTTGACATCCAATGTAAACGGAAAGGTGATGGTTTGCGGTCGGTTGGAAACACCGTCCCTGGCCGAACTACGAGAACGTGTCCGATCTGGTGGATGTGGCGATGGCAAGATATCAGTACGAGAAGTGGTTGCAAACGTCCAGGTGTTGCATGCAGACGTATCTAATGCTGGCTCGTTATTTCAAGTGGCTTCTCAGTTCAATTTGCTTGAAATGGTGTCTCCGAGCATAACGCCGGAGCATGGGGTCGGCATTTATGAAAACGATCACACCCAAGGGCCGGCTTGTGCTGTTGCGTCTGGCGCCGGAACGATTTATCGAAACTACTTTGCGGGTGTAAATGGGCAAATCGGCCAATCGGAAAGTAACCAAATCGACTGTCTCGCAGACCTCGGAAGAGGGTTAGAGAATTCTCATAGCCGCCTCTGGCAGATGCGAAACGGTTATGCTCTGCCGTCCCACAGTGGCTTGCTTGAAATTTCGAATCGCCTTCGATCCAATCCTCAGCGAACATCCATAAACCCACCGAGCACGCTTTGCCAATAATGAAGCCAAATACCGCCCTGACAGCTCTTCATCCGAAGTGTTAAGATATTTTCTTACAGAACTCCAGCCTCCTATTTTCAATTAATGGAAATGCCGTTAGGTCAGAATCGTTTTGACAGCTTCGCAACCATCCTGGTCCTGATAGCGTTGAGCTCACTGTTCTTAATCGCCGCGATAGGGCCTGTTCGCAGTACCTTGCTGAACTTTATTCCTGATGACGCTTTTTATTACTTTGAGCTCGCCAGACGAATGGCACTGGGCCAAGGTCCGACCGTTGACGGGATCAATCGCACAAACGGATATCATCCCTTATGGCTATTAGTTTTGTTGCCGTTCGGATCCATGATGAATGTTTCACGCGAAATAGGACTGCGCTTTGCAATGACGCTGGGAATATTTATGCTCGCTGCGGCGGTCTTCATCATGCGCACGGTCGCCGCGCGCCTGGTGCCAAATCATACTTCATTAGCACTACTAGTCCCTGCTTCGGCTCTTACCTTTGCCGCAATTTATGGACTCGAGAGCCCGCTTGCCGCGTTTCTTCTCTCAGTGATGTTGTGGCAGATTGCTCGCTTTGAGAAATCGCAAAACATCAAGAGCGCTGTTGCAGTAGGCTTATTTGCCGGATTGCTGGTGCTGGCCAGGCTCGACAGTGCCGTCTATGTGCTGGCTTTGGATTTATCTTGGGCTGCCAGTCTCTGGCGAACAAATCCCGCGGAGAGTTGTAGAAGATCATTAAATTGCTGGATCGTCTGCTTGTTGGTGCAGACCATCGTCGTGACTCCTTACCTTGCCTTTAATCTGATCGCCTTTGGACACTTGCTTCCGATCAGCGCCATGTTGAAATCAGAACGCACATCCGGGCCGAATATTGTGTGGGCTAGAAGTCTGCTGGCGTTGATAGCGATCGCCGGTTTGTCAATCGGCTTGATTGCCTCGTGGCTGCAACCAGGCGTACGAAAGAAGATCGTTTGGCAAACAGCGCTAATGGGATCGGCATCTATCTTGATTGTTAACCTGATCGCGGGAGGGCCCGAGTCTTACTCGTGGTACTTCACGCTTCCGGTGCTCTGCACCGGCCTCTTTGCATCCGTGACGGCCAATTGGTTTGTAGCGAAGAGGTTCGTGGTGCTTACTTATGGTTGTGCGCTGCTCGCTTGCGGGGCGATATTAGCCTTCTCGATACGAGGCAGATTTTCAGAACCCCAGTTTGCTTCACGCTGGGATCGTGCCAAATGGATCGCGGCGCATGCTCCTCCGGAAGCAATCTTTGCAGAAGGAAACTGTGGAATCCTTGGCTACATATCTGAACACTCATTCATAAATTTAGACGGACTAACCAATAGCTTTTCCTATCAAAAGGCAGTTCGGGAGAACCAGGTGGCCTCGTGGCTCAAGGAGGCGGGTGTCAATGCCGCGGCTCGTCCCGCAAGCGAAACAATGGAGCCGCTGAACGACGGTCTGTATCGGAAGGTTGTCTTCGCCAGAGCGGATGTTCAGCGACAAATCTTGCTCACGTTAGGCCCGTGGGATTCCAGCAAACCAGATTCCGAGTATCGTCTTTGGCGCATTCTGAATATTGACAGCCACAGGTGAGATAGGTAGATCGTGAAAATGCAGAAATCCCACCCACGGAAGTGGGTGGATTGTTCAGTTCCAACCTACCAGATGCGGGCGCGACACTCGGAGAATCCCACCCACGGAAGTGGGTGGATAGTTTCAGATCCAGCCTACGCTCGCGTTATTTTGAAGTCATTATCGGCCGTCGAAAGCTCGGATCTGAACAATCCACCAACTTCCGTTGGGGGGATTCTCCAATTTCGAAAGCATCTGTTTGTAGGCTGGATCTGAATACTCCACCCACTCCCGTTGGTGGGATTCCTGAGTTGTCAGATGGTCTCCGGTCCTGTGGTACTAATCGATTTCTGAGTTTTTCAGCAGCCTGCTAGCTAAGCTAGGCCCTCTCAACAAGATATCCAACAAAGAAATTGGATGACTGATAGATTTGGTCCACGATGGATGAAAACGGTTCTAAGCTAGTTCCAAATCAGTTTTCTCAGCTCAGTTTGGGTATTGTGTGCCCAATGGCAAATGAGGCGGCAACCGCGGTTCCCTTCGTGGAAGCTGTCATGGCACAGTGCCGCAAACCCGGTTTTAAGTCCGTGAATTTTTTTGTAATTCTGGATGGCAAAAGCAAAGATGGCACACGCGAGTTGCTTGAGAACCTGCGGGAGCAACAGAGTTCTCTCAAGATTATATGGACACCTCAGAACAGCGGAGTGGTACAGGCTTATCTTCGCGGCTACCGGGAGGCTTTAGATTCCGGCGCGGACTGGATTTTGGAAATCGATGGAGGGTTTAGCCACCAACCGTCTGAGATCCCACAATTCTTTGAGAAGATGGCTTACGGATACGATTGTGTCTTTGGCAGTCGTTTTTGCGATGGCGGCGGTATGAGGGACAGTTCCTTTAACCGGTACGTGATTAGTCGTGGAGGCACTATCCTCAGTAATCTACTTCTGGGTACGTCGTTGAAAGACATGACCAGCGGCTTCGAGTTATTTACCCGACACACATTGCAGTATGTTTTGGATAAAGGTATCAAATCGCGCAGTCCTTTCTTTCAAACCGAGATAAAAGCTTACTGCCATCATCTAAACGCAGTTGAAGTTCCCATTCACTATAGAGCAGCCAGTCATGAAATTGAGGTAGCTGCATTGAGAGACTCTTTTGCCCACCTGTGGCGACTATTTCGACTGCGATTGCAAAACAAGTTGTGAAACATTGATGCCAGAGAAAACCGCCCTGGTAGTAACCTCGATTGCCGGACCCAATCCGATCTTGCGTCAGTTGGCGCAGGGATGTCTGGAGAATGGTTACTCGTTTATTGTTATCGGAGATGAAGCAAGCCCCAGGAATTTTAACCTGGAGGGTTGCCGGTTCTACGGACTAGATGAGCAACGCCAATTGGGTTTCAAATTCGCTGAGCTTTGCCCCACAAGACATTATGCCCGCAAAAACATAGGCTACCTTGTAGCAGTGTACTCAGGCGCAACGGTTATTATAGAGACGGATGATGACAATATTCCTTATGAAAGATTTTGGGAGCAACGCACCCGTACTCAAAGCCTCGCTACCCTCATGGACGCCGGCTGGGTGAATGTTTATCGTTACTTCTCCGACCAAAATATCTGGCCGCGTGGTCTGCCACTAAAAAAGATTGGCGAACCATTACCGAGTTTTGAGGACCTTCCTATAACCGCGGCCGATTGTCCCATCCAACAGGGTCTAACTGATTGTGATCCTGACGTAGATGCCATTTATCGCCTTACCATGTCACTCCCATTGTCCTTTCGGAGAGACCGGCGCGTTGCCCTAAAGAAAGGATCATGGTCCCCTTTTAACAGCCAAAATACTGCCTGGTGGGCCACGGCTTTTCCCTTGTTATACTTGCCTGCATACTGCTCTTTTCGTCTTACGGACATTTGGCGTAGCTTTGTGGCTCAGCGCATTGCCTGGACCAACGGTTGGAGCACCTTGTTCCATGAACCCACTTGTCGACAAGAGCGCAACCAGCACGATCTCATGCTGGATTTTGAAGGCGAGCTGCCCGGATATTTGCATAACGAGCGAATCTGCGAAGTCCTCAGCCTGCTTCCGCTGAAGCCCGGGGTAGAATACCTGATGGATAATGTTAGAGCCTGCTATGAAAAGCTCGTGGAAATTGAGATGGTTGATCGACAGGAGCTCGATTTACTGGCAGCCTGGCTGGAAGATCTTTCGCAAGCTGGTAAAAAAGTGACTAGCAAGCTGTCGCACGTGATGCCTGGGTAGCGTCTCAAGGGAACTTCCTTGCGTCTTTGTATCTCCGAATTAATAAGGAGCCAGGAAAACCAAACTTAGGAGGATCATCATGCGACTGCGAAGTCTCATTACATTCGCCATGGCCGCTCTCGCGCTCGTCGCGTGCAGCACTCCATCGCCTTCACCTCCCAGCAGCGGCGAGGCGAAAGAGTTCAATTCGGTCTGCGATAAAGCCAACGAAGGCAAGCGTGTCGCCGTCGAGGGTTACCTGCGCTTCCCCGACTCATTCAAGGGCGTCCAGAGCGTCGTGTTGCGGCTGTATAAAGCGGACGATCTTGCCGGCGCGCCCCTGGGTGTGCAGACCACCATGGGGAATCAGCCGAATCAAGTGGAGTGGGCACCCAAAGAATACACCGACAAAGACCTCAAGGTGCATGTTTCGGACGGTCAGCTGGCGCGATTTGGGACTAAAGTGAGGGTCTCCGGCAGTGTCTATTTTCCCATTGTCGCTCAGAATTTTACTTGCGCATTGGAGAATCCTTTAATCGAGTTAGCCAAGTGAGTACACGCCCCTAAGCATCCTGTTTATGAGATATTTTCGTACATTAGGTCGAGGAGACTACAAGCATGTGTCGATCCATTTTCCTAAGTTCTGCCATTTTGCTTGCGAGTGCCACGTTGGCTTGCAATGCAGTCACTGCTTCCCGCCCGGTAATCCCAGACCCTGCTTTGGATGCGCCCCTCGCAAGCGCTAAAGGCCAGCAGACGGCGGTGCTTGCCGGAGGCTGCTTTTGGGGGGTGGACGCCGTTTTCCGACACGTCAAAGGAGTCACCGACGTGAGATCGGGATATGCTGGAGGGTCAGCTACTACGGCGAGTTATGAGCAGGTCAGCATAGGGGACACCGGTCATGCTGAATCGGTCCAAATTATCTATGATCCCTCTAAGATAACGTATGGTCAGATCCTGAAGGTCTTCTTTGCGGTAGCCCATGATCCAACCGAATTAAATCGGCAAGGGCCTGACACTGGTACGCAGTATCGCTCGGCTATTTTTTACTCTAGCGAAGAACAAAAGCGCATCGCGCAGGCTTATATCGAACAACTCAATAAGGCTAAATTCTTCGGTCATCCCATTGTAACTCAAGTCGCCGCACTGCAAGCTTTTCATGAAGCCGAAGCCTACCATCAGAACTATTTGGCCAATCATCCCAATGAACCTTATATCGTTTTCAATGACCTTCCCAAACTGGAGAATCTGCGCAAGCAACTTCCTGACTTATACGTATCGAGATAGATATCTCCGTTGGTATCAAGCCCCGGTGGTGTTCTAGTTTTAACTCTCTGCGCTTCCACCGCGTCCTTTGCGTCTTTGCGGTGATTGCTTTGTTAGGCATATCTACCAAGGATGTCAGTCCTGATGATCAGCATAAGAAACACGAGAAGTACGTTGCTGCTCCTATTGGCTCTGGCGTGCTCTATCAACGTCGCCCGCTTTGGCCCCTGGCAGCTTCAGGCGCAAACCGACGCGCGCTATGAAATCATTGCTACTCATAATGTGATGGTCGCTGTTCGCGATGGCGTTCACTTGGCCACCGACATCTATGCGCCGGGACGTGGCGGCGTGACGACGGGTCGTTTCCCAACAGTCGTTGAACGCACACCCTACAACAAAGTGAGCACCGCAGAGGTTCTGGTGAAGTATTTCGTTCCGCGGGGCTACGCTGTCGTCGTGCAGGACGTCCGCGGCAGATACAACTCTGAAGGGAAATGGCGTCCACTTCGAGACGATGGACCGGATGGCGCGGACTTGCTGCACTGGATTGCCACCCAGCCATGGTCCAATGGCAAGGTCGGTACGGTGGGCACATCTTACGCCGGCGCCACGCAACATGCCCTTGCCATTACCAACGCCGCGAGTCTGGCGGCCATGGTACCGGTCGACGCTATGAGCGACTGCGGACAATTTGGCATCCGTCACAACGGTGCCTTTGAGTTGAGATGGCTGAACTGGATCGTTACGTTGGGGAACGCGACCGGTACGCGGGCTACGGCAGCAGCTCTGACAAAGGATCCGAATGGCCCTTTGGCAGCTGCGAGGGCGGCGGAGTCGCCGGATAACGTGCTGGCGTTGCAAGAGATGGGCACGCACGTCCGCGAGTACGCGATGTCGCTTCCTCTCCGGCCAGGGAAGACTCCTCTCAAGTTCGCTCCCGACTACGAGGCGTGGCTCATCGAGGCGATGGGGCACGGCGATTATGATTCCTATTGGGCCAACATGGGTTCCAGCGTCATCGATCACATCAGAGAGTATCAAGACGTGCCGTCCTATCATGTCACCGGCTGGTACGACTCGTGGGGCAGTCAGGTGGCGAACCTGAACTATGTACAGTTGTCGAAGTCCAAGAAGAGCCTGCAACGGCTCATCATTGGCCCCTGGACGCACGGTGGCCAGGCCCTGAGCTTCGCGGGTATCGCAGAGTTCGGACAGGCTGCTGCAACCGACATGAACGCACTTCGGAAGAGATGGTTCGATCGCTGGCTGCTGGGTATCCAGAACGGCGTCGATCAAGAGGCTCCTGTTCGAATTTTCGTGATGGGAGGCGGCGACGTCCATAAAACGCCGCAAGGTCGGCTCTTCGTTGGTGGTGCCTGGCGCGACGAACGCGAGTGGCCGCTCGCTCGCACCGAGTACACCTCTTACTACCTACGTGCTGGCGGAGCATTGTCGGCCGAAAGGCCAAACTCGTCATCCGCTCCAACACGGTATTCCTTCGACCCGCGAAATCCCGTGCCGACAATCGGGGGCAATGTATCATCCGAAGGCATACTCATGCCGAGAGGCGCCCAGGATCAGCGCTGCTCTCCAGGGCATTGGTTATGCAAAGACACGTTACCGTTATCGGCCCGGCAGGATGTTGTCGTTTTTCAAACCCCGCCTCTCGAAAAAGATGTCGAGATTACTGGGAGGCTAGTCGTGAAGCTGTGGGCCAGCTCCAACGCTCCGGATACAGACTTCACTGCCAAATTGATCGATGTCTACCCGCCGAGCCGCGACTTTCCAGCGGGTGTTGACCTCAACATCGGCGACAGCATTGTCCGCGCGCGATATCGCGAGTCGCTCAAGGTAGCAAAGATGCTGGAGCCAAACCGGCCCTTCGAATTCACTATTGAGATGTATCCAACGTCCCTGGTGTTTCGGCGTGGTCACCGCATTCGTTTGGACATTTCCAGCAGCAACTTTCCCAGGTTCGACGTGAATCCCAACACGGGTGAACCGCTTAATCAAAATCGACGCTGGCGCATTGCCGAAAACGCCGTGTACCATGACCCGCAGCATCCATCTCGCATTATTCTGCCAATAATACCGACGGACGCGCAGTGACCTTGTCTCTTAGACTCCAGCACTCAGTTCCCCCTTGAACACCAGCGTTCTGTCTTGAAGGGAGAATGTATGCCAAACCGGCGATCTTTTCTTGAGAAGAGTGCACATTTGTGCGCTGGCGCGGTTGCCGGTGGCTCAATGACCGTGGCAGCGGAAGGGGCCACCGCTTCCGCTGAGAGTCAAAAGTTTCTCTTAGTCGGGCTAGTTGGTTCAGAAAATCCCACGCGCGCTAACTTCCCCTTCGTCTGGGCGGCAGCCCTACGAGAGGCAGGGAATGAAGTGCGCATTGAGTTAGCAGGTGACGCAACAGTGCTTATGCGGACGGGCTCTTTCTAACAGCGTTACGCCAGTCGGGTGGCCTCCTTTCAGCCAAGCTCTCGCCAAGGTGGTAGCTTAGTATCCATTCAACGTCGGCGAACTCTTTGCCGGGCCGCATTGAGCGTGTCGATGAAAGCCAGAACATCTTCCGCTTCCGTGCGGTAATTGGTTATGCAGGCACGCACCACAGGAAGATTCTGTTTCAGACGAGTGGTGGAGATCCACGCTTTTCCGGAGCAGAGAACTTCCTGCACAATCTTTTCAAGATAGTGCGCAGATTCTCCTGCGGGATTTTCCTGGTCCACGAAACAGACCACCGGCAAAGGTGTTTTGTTTACGATCTTCCACTTCGACGTTTTGAGCTGGTCACGCAGTAATTCTCCCATCGCAATCTGATGTCTTACGATCGAGATGTAACCCTTCCATCCGGCCACTGCCAGAGACAAGAAAAGCTTGAGACCCGTGAACCTGCGCGACCATTGCATCGAGTGGGTGTACGGATCTGTTATATCCAACCCGGCGCCTTCGCGTGGCATGTAGTCGGTAGCAATGTGACAGGTACGATCCAGTATGTCCATATGTCGTGTTAGATAGAGGCCTGCCCCCATCGGCACCGCAAGCCATTTGTGCGCGTCAATAGTGATGGAATCAGCGCGTTCAAGTCCTGCAAATAACGAACTTAGTTCCGGCACCAGGCGGGCTGCACCGCCCCATGCTGCGTCCACATGCAGCCAGAGTTGTTCCTTCGCCGCCACGTCCGCAATCGCTCCAATTGGATCCAGGACACCGCCACTAGTGGTGCCGGCAGTCGCCACTACCATGAACGGCGCAAAGCCGTCATGACGGTCCTTTGTTATTTGAGCCGCAAGCAGCTCAACTTCCATCTGCGTATCTTCATTAACTGGAATCTCCCGCACTGCACTCGTGCCCAGACCGCAGAACCGCGCTGCCTTCAGAAAGGAATGATGGCTTTGTTGAGACACATAAAAGACTGGCTGGGCCTCGAGGCTCCGAACACCACCACTATCGAAGTTTGGGAAGGCTTGGACGAGGGCTGTCAGCATCGCTGTATGATTTGCTTCTGCCCCACCCGACGCAAAGGTGCCATCAGTCTGAGACGGCTCGTAGCCAAACCGGCTACCAAATGCGCGCACAAGGTGGCTTTCGATCTCCGCTGCAAACGGGTTGTGTGCCCATCCGGCAAGTTGGGGATTGAAAGCCGCTACCAGAGTATCAGCCGCCACGCCCATGACGGTCGGTGACGGGTTGAACAAGCCGAAATATTGCGGATGGGACGTGTGTACCTGATGCTGCCAAAGACCCTGCACAACAAAGTCTACAGCCTCAAGCGGATTCATGGTCCGATCAAAATCGAAAGGTCGGAGAAGTGAACGAACCTTCTCAGGGTTTAGTTCAGGCGAGACGCGCGCAGCGCCTACCTTGTTCGTGTAATCCTCAACTGCCGAAATTAGCTTTTGCCAAAGTTCCGCGCGGTCATGCTTGTCCAAAAGGAAAATGGACTGGTGATTCATGATGGCTTGAAGTTTAGCCGCAAGAGGAATTTGTTCCTAATTCCTCCGACTTCTATTCGTGTTCCTTTGCGTGTGTCCCGCTCTCTTTAGGCACAATAGCAAGAAATTCAAGTGGCTGGTCGCCGAGATTCTCACCCGCATGTCTTTGGGCCGGAACCCAGGAAACCTCTCCAGCTTTGGGTCGTGCTTCCATAGTGGTGCCATCGGCTAATGCTATTCTCAAATGCGCGGTGGTTAACCAGACTACGACCCGGGGAGTAATGTCATGGATTGGCGTTTTCTCGTGTGGCGCCATGCGAATGCGTAACACCTGGACCGCATCGTTCTCGAATTCCAGCTTAACGCCAGCCGGACTGGTTTTGACGCGTTCCTGCATTTTATCAGTTGACATGAATGCCTCCTGGATTTGATTAGTATTTGGATTGCCAGACTCTCTTAGCTGCCGGGATACAGCAAACAGAAGAGGGACGACGACGGTCAAGGTCACTATGTAAGATATTTTCATTGCCAGGCTCCTCATGCTGAAAAAAAGTAATTCGGGTCCGCGCTAGCGGACCGCTGACACATACTACTGTGTTGCTTTGCTTTCTTTTGTGAACAAAGCTAGATTGCTAAATGTATAAATCAGCCGCAATTGCTTAACAAGAAGGCACTTTTCTGCAACTTGATTGTTGAAAGGATACCAGGATGGCACTAGAGGACTTCACTATCTCCAGCAAATCCGCGTCCGGGACACTCGACTGTCCGGTCCACAAAGCTCTGGATTTGATCTCACCAAAATGGACAGCACTCATTCTTCACCATTTGTCGCAGGCGGGCACCACGATCCGTTTTCGGCAGCTGCAACGGAAGGTCAAGCCAATAACGCAAAAAGAGTTAGCCAAACGTCTTCGCGAGCTTGAAGCTAGTGGGGTCATTCACCGAGAGGTCTTCGCCGAAGTGCCGCCGCGAGTCGAATATCATTTAACTGAGATGGGTAAAGCGTTGATACCGTTGATTAAGGCGTTGGGAGCATGGGCGAGGGAATACAGTTTATGCTAAAACCAGGCTGGCATTTGTTCCATGAGTGCTCTAACTGCCACTGAACTTCCGTTGGCTCCTCTCGGTGCGGGCGACCTTATAGACCGCGCGGTGAGGCTCTACCGGCGTCACCTGTTTACTCTGATAAGTATCGCCATACCGCCCGTTCTGGTTACGGCCACGGGCTCGGTGGTGTGGACCATTGGCTGGCGGCGCCTGTTTATTACTCCCAGCAGCACTGGTCTCGCCTTATATATAGCCTTGGCTCTAATTGGCGTTCTGCTGATTTTTTTGGGGCACATCTTGAGCATGCTGGTTATGGGCGGCGCGACGCGGAATCTGGTGACTCACCTGCTATGGAACCAGCCGGTCTCGGTACGCACAACTTACGCAGCGGTGCGGTCCAGGTTTTGGGCCCTGTTGGGAGCCACGCTGATCGTTGTCTTATGGATAATCATCTCCCTGATTGTTGGGTTTTTCGGTTGGTATATCGTGATGGCAGTAATCGGCGTCGGTGCTGTGCTTTTTGTTCAGATTGCCCCCCCATGGGTTGTAGTAATAATTGTAGCTGTTGGTCTGCTGGGGGCGACCGTACTCGCCCTGTGGTTATTCTTTTTCATGGTGGGCCATGTAGCTTACGTTCCTCAGGTGATGCTGGTCGAAGGTAAAGAGGTGTTCCAATCCGTCGGCAGAAGTTTCTCCCTGGCCAAAGGCAACGTGCGCAGACTCATGGCAATGGCGCTGTTCACCTATTTTGCCACGTGGTCTGCTTTAATGGTCCTCGTTATTCCACTCGGTTGGTACGCATATCTGAACGGAATTAATCCGTCGCCCTGGAATGCTACGGAATGGCCCGCATGGTATGCCATCGGATATAGTGTCGTCGAACCACTAAGCTCATTATTATTGACACCGGTCTGGATGCTTGGTCTCTCCTTGCTCTATGTAGATGAGCGCGTGAGGCATGAAGGTTATGACATTGAGTTGATGGCATCACGTCAACTGGAACAGATGCCAAAGCTGGCCGTCTCATCGCCTTATGCTCCAGCCATTGCGACCGCCCCTGCAGAAGCAGCGCCAGCACCTCCGGCGTTCCCTTCAGGTACGATGCTGGGCCTGGGTTGAACTCCACAATGCGCGACAGGTTCCGGAAGATGCATTTCCTTCAATTGTTGCAAAGGCGCTCCACCAGCGCCCGATTCGGGTGGGCGATGGCGACATTGTTTGCACTCTGCTGTACCGAGGGAACGGCTGCGGCCTCGCTGAACGAATATCACGAGCAAGTTAAACAGGCGATCAGTGCTTTAGCTACTCTGGGTCAACTGGATGAAAGCGAAACTGAAACGCTTCGAATCAAAGGAATTACTCAGACGCTTGATGGCATTCGTATCATAATTCCCAGAACTGCCAGTGTTGATTGGAATGGTGCTTCTATTCTGGTAGACAATTCCTGGTTACACCAGGAGCTCGAGAAGTACGAAAAGGCCAAGGTCGATGACCAGCAAGAACTGTTGAACGCCATGGCCGAGCGACTGGGAGCAATTGAGGAACACCTTACCGAAATTGAGCAAAAAGGTGAGGCCTTGAAGGAAAGCAAAACAGATTCGAGCAATAGGCTCGCCGCCATTCTCCAGCGCGCTGAATATGCCAAACCGATCAATGACGGCAGCGCTCTGGCAAGGCTGTGGCGTAGGTTTTGGAGATGGATCGAAAACCTGCTTCCCAAGCCCGAACGCCTGGCGCCCGGCAGGGCCAGTCTGTTTACCAAAATTGCGCAGCTATTTGTGATTTTGCTGGCGCTCGCCGTCATCGGCTATGTGGCACGGCTGTTTGCACCACGATTGCTGCATCGAAATAAGAAACAGAAGAAACCGAAGGTGCAACCGCGGATTGTTCTTGGTGAAACTCTGGCGCCAGATCAGTCAGCTGCGGACCTTTTGGCAGATGCCGAAGCCCTTGCGCGAAAAGGGGAAATGCGGGGAGCAATACGCAGAGCATACATTGCTTTGCTTGTTGAGTTGGGCGAGCGAGGGATCATCAGCTTGGCCCGGCATAGAACCAATCGCGATTATCTCAGCGCGGTGCGGTTCAACACACTTGGGGAAAGCGAGCCGCTGTATAGAAACGTAAAGGAATTAACCGAGAAGTTTGACCACCACTGGTATGGTCTGGTTGCCGCAACTGAAGAAGACTGGTCGGCATTTCGGCTCGGCTATCAGCAGGCGCTTCAATAGGAAGGCCTTTGGCCTTTGGCCTTTGGTCTTTGAGCTTTGGTCTTTGAGCCTTGTGCTTTGTACTTAGAGCTTTGCTCTTTGTTCTGACGCCCCTAACTCGCAACACCAAAGTACAAAGTTCAAAGCACAAAGCACAAAGTACAAAGTCCAAAGTACAAAGTTCAAAGCACAAAGCACAAAGTTCAAAGCTCAAAGTCGCAAGACCCAAGACCAAAATCTCATGCCTCAGAAGCTGACAATTATCTTAACGATTGTGGTGGTGGTTGGGATACTCGTTGGAATTAACTCGGTGACCTATCTCGGTGAAGAAAAACTGCCGGATTCAGAACAGGCTCCTAACAGATCCACCTATCACGCAGGACCAACCGGAACACGGGCGCTATATGATTTTCTTGCAGAGTCTGGTTATAAGGTGATGCGCTGGCGCGACACTCCCGAGAAATTGCTGGGTATCAGCGGCAATAAGGTCCAAACATTTGTAATCATCGGTCGAACTCAAATGCGCGTCCAGGATGACGAGGCAAAGACTCTACTGCGATGGGTGCAGCACGGAAGGCGACTTGTTCTGGTGGATCGACGTCCAGAGCCTTATTTGCTGCCGGTATCCGGTAAATGGACGGTCACGACGGAATTTCCCGGGTATCGCAGTTATGATGTAGATCCGGCAAATAGTGAACAAATGACGGAGAAGGTGAGCCCGCTCAAGCCTTTGCAGCCGACATCATTAACACGCGATGTTGAATCGGTGCTGCCGTCTCGCTTTGCTTCTTTGATCAGCTTCTCTGTCATAGACAAAGGACAAGCAAAAAATAAGGAACATGAATTTGGTTTTGACGAGGACGAAGAGGAAACGGCTTCACCTGCTCCGACGGTCAAACGAGGAACAATTGCAATTGAAAACGCGCCGGATCCTGGGCCGGCTCATTCTCCCGCTCCTCTGGTTCATTTCGGTGAGGCCACCGGATCACTGCTGGTAGACTATCCCTATGGACAGGGCCGCATTATCGTTCTCAGCGATCCATATATCTTTGCAAATGGCGGTATTGGTCTTAGAGACAATCTGCAGTTGGCTATTAATGTCGTTGCGCCTACGAGCGGGTTAATTGCTTTTGATGAATTCCATCAGGGTCGCGGTGCTACTCACAATCCGTTTGTCGCTTACTTTGCCGGTACACCCATTCTCGCAATTTGTGGACAATTAATCTTTCTTACTCTCTTAGTGTTTTGGACCAGAGGCCAGCGTTTTGCCCGTCCACTTCCGCTGGTGCAAGTTGATCGCAGGTCCAGTCTGGAGTTTGTCGCCTCAATGGCTGAATTGCAGCAGAGAGCGCGTACTTATGATCTGGCTATCGAGAATATATATTCCCGGACGAGGCGTGTGCTTGCGCGTTATGCTGGTGTTGAATATAACCGTTCGCGATCAGAGATTGCCGCCCGGGTTGCCTCCCGCTCTCCCCTGGAGGCCCACCAACTTGAGACATTAATGCGTCAGTGTGAAGAAGCCATTAACGGTGAACCTATTAGTGAACGGCAGTCAATTCTGTTGGTTAGACGCTTGCGTGAAGTGGAAGCAAAATTAGGGCTGCGCATGCGCTCGCGTGATATCAGACAGGCGGTGGAAAGAGGGGTTGGGTCTTAGCCCTATATTTTTACAACCATGCTTGAATATACCGCTGCCATAGTCGATCACATTCGCACCGAACTCCGCAAGGTAATCGTCGGTCAGGAGGGGCCGATTGAACAGATTTTAGTAGCGCTACTGGCCGAGGGGCATGCGCTGATCGAGGGCGTTCCCGGCACAGCCAAGACCCTCATGGTGAAGACCCTCTCGCGAATAATCAATGCCCACTTCGGTCGCATACAGTTTACGCCCGATTTGATGCCCTCCGACATCACCGGCACGAATGTCTTTAATGTCGCCACTTCCACCTTCAATCTGCGGCAGGGACCTGTGTTCACGGATATTCTTCTGGCTGACGAAATCAATCGAACGCCGCCAAAGACTCAGGCCGCATTGCTCGAAGCGATGGAGGAGCGTCAGGTTACAATTGATGGCGAAGGGCATCCGCTCTCCCCGATCTTCACGGTTCTGGCAACGGAAAACCCGATTGAATATGAAGGCACCTATCCCTTGCCCGAAGCACAGTTGGATCGTTTCCTGTTGAAGATTTTGCTCGACTATCCGGAAGTGGCACAGGAGCAACAGGTAGTAGCAAATTGGGATGCGGGCTTTAACTCACGACGGCTGGAACAGGTACCGATACAGTCTCTAACTGAGGCTGACGCCATCTCTCGTTGCCGTCTGGAAGTGAGCAATGCCCATATGGAACCGGGAGTGCAGCACTATGCTGTTGATATTGTCCGGCGCACTCGTTCACATCCATTTATTCACTACGGCGCGAGCCCGCGGGCTTCAGTGGCGCTGCTGCTCTGCTCGAAATCCCTGGCTGCTATTCGTGGCCGAGAATTCTCCACGCCAGATGATGTGCGTGATATCGCACGTCCAGTCCTTCGTCACCGGCTAACCTTGCGCGCCGAGGCTGAACTCGACGGTGCCACGCCTGATGCCGTGATTAGTGACATTCTGAAATCGGCTGAAGTGCCTCGTTGATTCCGTGTAAGACTTTCCTTGTGAATCCTTGTTTCCTCACCAAGTAGAGCGTCCACACCCCAGCCGCCATCAACCCAGATCTGGATTCCCAGTTTCTGCAGCATGTAATACAGGTCCTGAAACATCAGGAGCCTTCATTGTTTGTTGGATTTGTTTTCCCTTGGGTGCAAATAATATGGACCGTGCCACACGAAAAGTTAAGCCTGCATCACACGAAAATCTGGTTTTCTGTACGCGCTTTCGTTAATGGACCACCGCTCTTCTATACGAAAATGAAGAACTATATCTTTTCGGATGACCACTGACCTCGAGATGCTGAAAATCTGGAATAAATTCCGGCGGGAAAGGGTTTCCATTAACGCGGAATATTCTTTGCCTAATCGGAAAGTGGTCAGTCTCCCCTGATCATGTATTTCATGTCAAAAATTCAAATCGAGGAGAAATCATGTCGAACTTGAAGTTGGCCTTGTCGACAGTTGGTCTGTTGTTGTTTGCCGTCGCGGGAAACCTGATGGCACAAACGAGCAAGGGGACTATCGTAGGTACCGTTTTGGACGCAAACGGCGCCGCTGTTAGCGGGGCCACAGTGAACCTTACTAATATTGAGACTGGTGTCTCGCGTGATGTCATAACATCTGCGGAGGGGACCTACCGCCTCGAGGCAGTTGACCCCGGAAACTATAAGATTGACGTCACAGCCACAGGATTCAAGGCTGCAACTATTCAAAATGTAAAATCGGCTGGTGGTCAGACCACCGACTATCCCGTTACTCTGGAAGTGGGGAACCCCAGTGAAGTGGTGCAAGTGACTTCCGAGACCGTAATTCTGCAAACCCAGGATGGTACTCGTGTCAATACTCTGGATACAAAACAGATTACAGATCTGCCTATTGCTGGTCTCAACCCCGTGAACCTGGTATTCACCTTGCCCGGTGTGACAAATCCTGGCGCCTTGGCAGGCGGTTTCGTGCAAGGCACCGAATTCAATGTCAACGGACTGCGAGCGCGAAATAACAATCAGTTGCTGGATGGTTTGGATAACAACGACAACTCCATAGCGGGCCAGAACTATCAGCCGGTTTTGCGCGATGGATACACCGAAGTTACCGTGTTACAAAGCGATTTTTCTGCAGAGTATGGACGCGCTGGCGGCGCCGTGGTCAATGTAATCACGCGCGGTGGCACAAACGATTTTCATGGCTCTGCGTATGACATTCTAAGTAACAGCGCCTTTGATGCCCGGACGCCCGGACAGCGACGGCGTGGTGATCGCCGGCCAGTGCTGGTCGAGAATCTATTTGGGGGCTCTCTCGGTGGTCCAATCCTAAGGAACAAACTTTTCTTCTTTGGTACGTTTCAACCGGATCTGGTGAGGTCTACTTCCTTAGCGACCGGTGTCGTGCCGACTGCAGCGGGTGTTAATACTCTGCGAACGGTTTTTCCGGCGGGGACCAGTGCAAATCTCGACGCCTATCTCGCGGCATTGGGTGATGTGCGAGGAGCCACAGATACTTTTCCGGTGGAATTAGGAGGTGGCCGGCCGACAGTGGAATTCGGCACTGCCTCAGCTTCGGCTCCGCAACCAGTAAACGACTATCAGGGTTTGGGACGCGTCGACTGGACGCCAAATTCGAAGGATGCCTACTCATTCCGCTATGTGTTTGATAAGCAGAGGTTCAGCAATCAGTTCCCGTCGATTTTTCCCGGGAACGAAATTGATGTTCCAAGTCTGACGCAAAACTTCTTCTTCAATTTCACCCGTACGTTTTCTTCTTCCACCACGAACGAGTTTCGTTTTGGTTTTGTGCGTACGAACGTGATCTTTGGGCCACGAGATTCGAACCTGTTGACAGCTGGACCGTTTATCGTTTTCGCCAGTAGCCCGCTGAGCAATTTCAATCTTGACCCGACGTTTCCGCAGGGCCGAATCTTCAATAATTATCAGCTGCAAGATACGTTAAGCCATACGGTTGGAAATCACACGTTTCGTATTGGCATAGACTTTCTAAAGCAGAAGGCCAGAGAGGCCGTGCCATTTGGCGATCGCGGCTCACTATCTTTCTCGTTCGATGAGACGGGAGAGTTTTCTGACTTTGCGAATTTCGTTGATAAGTTTTCCGGCGTTGAGGGCCAGTTCGGAAATAAAGTGTTTGGCAGTCCCGTAATATATCCGGAGCCCTTCTACCAGAACTACTTCATCAATGATAGCTGGCGAGTGCGACCTAATCTCACATTGAATCTGGGACTGCGTTATGAGAACTACGGCGCGCCTTACAATGTGATTCCATTTCCTGCTTTCGCCGGCTTTGACCAGCCCATCAACACGCGGGTGGAACAGCAACGCGACAATGACAACTTTGCTCCGCGTTTCAGTTTTGCCTATACGCCACGCTTCTTCAAGAAAGTATTTGGCGAAGACCGTACCGTCATTCGCGGCGGCTTTGCCAAGAACTATGACTTCTTCTTTTCGAACATTCTGGAAAACACGGCTTCCACAGTACCCAATGCCAACGGCTTCTCTTCCTTTGGTAGCGACGCCGGCGGACGTGGATTTGCCAATTCGACAATCAACGGATCTTTACCCACAAGCTTTGTCGGCGCCCCTGATCCTCAGGCGGGAATCAATAGCATCGTTCCGGATCTGAAGAACCCGGAGAGTTATGTCTGGAACTTTGGCATTCAAAGAGAACTCCCGGGACACGTGATTGCAGATGTGGCCTATGTTGGTTCTCGCGGCCTGCGACAGTTTCTAAACCTGGAAGTAAATCCTCGTCGTGGCCCATTGACAGGAGTAACCTCACCTCGCATACACCCGAATTTTGGCTCCGTCATTCTGCGAACCAATGCCGGCGATTCAAGCTATCACTCATTTCAGAGTCGACTTGAGCGAGGCTTTCGCAGTGGGCTGTTTTTCCGCGCCGCTTACACGTTTTCGAAGGCTATTGACGATGTAAACAGCGAGGTGTTTACCACTACCGGCGGCAGCACCAGACAAACTGATCCATTTGCTCTGGCCGGAGGCCTCCGCGCCGACCGCAGTGTCGCGTCTTATGACGTGCCACACCGGTTTGTACTGACGAGTCTCTACAACATTCCCAGTCCGTTTCGGGAGGGATTTGGAAAGATGCTACTCGGAGGCTTTACAGTTTCCGGTATCTTTCGCGTTCAGTCAGGCAATGTAGACACGCCTTATGTGAGCGGTATCGATTTGAACCGGGATGGCAGTGCCGCGAATGATCGGCCTGCAATTGCCAACCCCAACGCCCCGGCCACATCAGTTGCCTTTGCGCAGGTTTTTTTCGGTGACGTTTCGCCGACGGGTTATTTCGATATCAATGGAAATCCCATTGCTCTAAACGACGCCCGTTACGTAGTGGATCGCAGCATTCGGTCGGGAATTGCCGGCCGGAACTCGTTGCGTGGACCAAAACTGTCAAGTCTTGATCTCAGTCTGCAGCGTGCTTTTAAGGTGCCATTCGGTCTCGAAGGTGGCCGATTTCAGATTCGCGCAGATTTCTTCAACGTGCTCAATCAGCATCAATGCCAGTTTGATGGAATAAACGACGGCAATGTGCTGAATCCATTCTTCAACCAACCAACACTTAATGAATGCGGTTCCACCGGACAGTACAATCGCACCGGTAGAATAGAAGTTCGTTATAGTTTCTAAATGCCTGGGCTAAGCAGGTGTGTCCTTCACGTCAGGGGACACCCCTGCATCCCGGCAAGCGGATCAAAAGTTGGTTCACTACTGCTGGTTGTCGAAACATCAATCTTGCGGGCACGGTCAAGCTTCCCTCTTTACTTGACTGGTGCTCGTAAAGCAGCTGCGAGGCAGCATATACTCGTCGGAGTCCACCTTCCGAGGAGACTTTATGCGCTTCGTCTTTACAAAACGCTTTTATTTGCTGGTCGCGCTCGGTCTCGTTCCGCTATCGCTTTCCTGGCCCAGGCCAGCGCTGCGTTGGTCCATTCTTGGATATGATGTAGCGCTCTTAGGCATCGCATTTGTGGCTGCGCGACGCAGTCGTCTCCCGGTTAGCCTTCATATTGCTCGAGAGTTCAATGGTCGGTTTGCCGTAGGCGCCGAAACCGAAGTACGGGTCAATCTCCAAAACAATGGCCCAAAGGCAATTTCCCTACGAATCAAAGATGAATTTCCGCCGCAAATGATTTTGGCAGGTCTGCGCGAAGCGGTATTGCGCATCAAACCGCAGAGCACGGCAACACTCATTTATGGTCTGACTCCACCGCGACGCGGTAGATTCGAATTTGGCCAGATAGTTGTGCGATTTGTTTCCGGCTTGAATTTGGTGTGGTGTGAAACGAAGATCGGCGGGCCGATGCCGGTTAAGGTATATCCAAACATGAGAAAGGCACGCGAAGCCGAACTTAAAGCGCTAGGCGCTCGTTCCCTGGTTGCATCTCATCGCAGGACTTCGTGGCGAGGCGAAGGTCGAGAATTTGAGTCTCTACGGGAATATGTAAGAGGTGACGAACTGCGACATATTTCCTGGACCGCAACTGCACGCCGCGGCAAGCTGACGACGCGGCAGTATCAAATCGAGCGAGATCAAACTATTTTGATAGCCCTAGATGCCGGCAGGTTGATGACTGCCCGGATCGATCGCGAAACCAAACTCGATTCAGCCGTGCATGCGACCCTGGCATTAATGTCCGCCGCGGCCAGGGCCGGCGATAACGCCGGGCTGCTGGTTTTCGCACGAAAGATTAAGAGTTACTTACCGCCAAACCGTGGGCACGATCATCTCGACGCAGCGCTCGAAGCACTGTATTCAGTGGAACCGGAGATGGTCGAGCCTTCGTATGCGCGGGCGCTCGAATTCATCGCCGCAAACAGTAAACGACGTTCACTGGTAGTGCTGCTAACAGATCTGGTGGATGAAGAAGGCTCGAAAGAGCTTTTATCGTCGCTTAAATTGCTGCGACCTCGCCATCTTCCATTGGTGATCACAATTGCCGATCGAGATCTCAAAGCCGTCGTAGCCAGTGGTCCTGCCAATGCTCGAGATCTTTTTACACAATCGGTTGCCGAGGAAATTATCCACTACCGTGAAGCGGCACTTCGCTTGGTTGAATCACAAGGTGGACTCGCACTCGATGTCACCGCCGCGGCGCTGGCGCCGGCGCTTCTGGAGAAGTACATGCAGGTGAAGGAGCGTGGGTTGCTGTGAAGGAAGGGGAAGAGGGGAGCGGGGGAAAAGGGGAAGAGAAGAAAGGAAAGTTATTGCCTGCACGCTGACAAACGGCTTTCGAGTATTCTTTCTTTCGAAGAATTCTCCAACCTCTGGGCATATTCAGAGTCATTGTCGAAAGCCGCACGCGGAACGAGACCGACAATTTCAGTGCCCGCAATCTCAGTTTCGAACTTTGCAGCTTCGCGCTTCACTGCCTCATAAACCTGCTGCAGACTCGTCACGTTGTAATTCAGCAAATTCATTGACACCTGTACCAGTCCGCGGGACGCCAATTCGAATCCCAGGGCCTTAACAGAGGGAAGCCCACCATCGCGTGCCCGCACTGCGCGGGCAACTCTTCTCGCAATGGCCAAATCGGCAGTGCGGAGGTTTACGTTGAAAGCGATTAAGAAGGGGCGTGCTCCTACCGCAATTGCCCCTGCGGCCTGGTGGACTTGTAGTGGGCCAACATCGGGCGCGCGGTCCGGCTTTACCGCAATCTCCTCCCGCAAAAGCTCAAAGGCTCCGCGCCGCACGTCTTCAAGGTTTACGCGATCAGGCCGTAACGCGGCGTATCCATAAAAGTAGACCGGGATGGAAAGCTCCTTGGCTATCCGCTCACCAGCTTCATGAGCAAGCCTCACACATTCGTCCATAGTCACGCCGCGCAATGGCACAAAGGGCAGGACATCAGTTGCACCCAGGCGCGGATGCTGGCCCACGTGACAGCATATGTCGATCAGCTTTGCAGCGGACGCGACAGCTCGCAATGATGCTTCGACAACCAGCGCAGGGTTTGCAACAAAAGTTATCACCGACCTGTTGTGATCAGGATCTAAATGTGTATCGAGAACGCAGGCCGTCTCAACTCTCTCAATTGCCTGTACCAGCCGGTGCACGATCTCAGGCTTGCGGCCTTCACTGAAGTTTGGTACACACTCAACGATGCGTTCCATCGGTCTTTGGCCTTTGAACTTAGAACTTTGTACTTTGAACTTTGAACTTTGAACTTTAGTCTTTTCGAGCTCGAACTTCCAAGCACAAAGTACAAAGTACAAAGTACAAAGTACAAAGCACAAAGTACAAAGGCCAAAGCTCAAGTTCAAAGCTTCAAGCTCTTCTCACAATGTCCAGTAATCGTTTCATAGATCAACGAAAGAATGCCTGGCAACGGCTGGAAGACCTTCTGACTTTACTCAATGGCACGTCGTTGCGACGTCTGCATCGCGAGGAAGTACGAGAGCTGGGTCGCATTTATCGCCGCACTGCGTCGGATCTTGCTATCGCGCGGGCCGAGTCGCGCGATCCACGTCTCATAAACTATCTGAACAATTTGGTTATTCGGGCACATGGCCGCATTTATCAAGCAGACCCCCAGGGCCGGCAACGGATTCGGGGATTCTTTACACGTGAGCTGCCGCGAGCTTTCCGGCGCACCTGGCGCTACACGGCGGTCTCTTTTAGTGTGTTCCTGCTGTTTAGTCTGATTGGCTTCATCGGCAGCCACTACGATCCAGAGTTTTCGGAGCTGGTCGGCGTACCTCCGGAATTTCGTGAGCTCTATATTGAAACAAGAACACATTGGTGGGAAGACTTGAACGATGCAAACCAGATAGGCGCAAGCTCAATAATGACCAACAACATCCAGGTAACGATCTACACCTTTGCATTTGGAGCGATGTTTGGCGTTGGAACACTCTTTTATCTCGCTTATAACGGGGCAAATATTGCCTCTATAGTTGCGTTAACGCGTCAGGCTGGGTTCGCCAGAGATCTTATAACTTTCATGGTTGGTCACGGCGTAATCGAGCTCTCTTGCATCTTCATTGCAGGAGGTGCCGGTCTTCTGATTGGCAGTGCGCTCGTTATCCCCGGCGATCTTTCCCGTGCGGATGCGTTGAAGACTCGGGGAAAGGATGCGGTTCGTTTAATGGTGGGTGTCTCGATTCTTTTAGTCATCGCCGGAACCATCGAAGGATTCATTTCACCCGCTCCCATCGATGCGAGAATTAAATTTGGTATAGCGGGAATCACCGGGCTGGCGCTCTACGGGTATTTGCTTTTAGCGGGGCGCGAGGAATAAGAAAAGGGGAAAAGGGAAAGGGGGGAACAGGGGAAAAGGGGAAGCGGCAAAAAGCGAACGCGGTGGTCCCCTATTTCCCTATTCCCCTTTTATTCCCTGTTCCAATCCTGATCATTTCCTGACGCAGACGCGAGTGCCGTTGCATTAATTTCAAATATTGGGACTCGTCAGATCCCGCTTTAGCTCGGATAATTTGCGTGGCTGCCAACTTCTCGCTGATGCTCCACTGGTCCAAATCGGGAATTAACGCCATCACCATTCCCAGACCGACGAGAGAATTCAGTTCGGATTTCTTCCACTTCTCCTCGCGCATGCCGAGGGCGCGGCTCACCGCATCAATTGATTTCCTCCGAACCGTCTCAGTGTCTGCCTTCGATTTGACTGACATACGCTTTTGCACCGCCAGAGCGAGGTTTCGGATTGCAAACCCATCCCAGTTACCAGCTTGCGATGGCCGGAGCTCGAAGATCATATGACTGGCGGCAAGTTGACGCAGAACTCGCGCAGGAGTGCGATACGATGCTCTCGTGCCGAGTTTCTTCTCTTCGGCAAGCGCCAGTTGATGAATTTCCGGCACAATAGGACGAAACCCCAGTTTCCGATAAAACCAGAACGCTCCTGATTGGATAGCTTCTTCATTTCCCAGCCCAACCTGATAAGGATCAATAGAGAACGTGGTTACTCCGAGGAGGTGGTGAAATGTTTGCAATGTATGGGCATAGATCCAGGCGGTCTCACCTTGCCGAAAGCTATAGTAAATATTGAACCCACTCTCCATGCGCTCAAACAATGAAAGCCCTTCAAAATAGCCTACAGGTATTCCATTCTTAAAAATCATGGCCGCATGATACGCACGTAAAGGTAGCCTCCGGCCGGGGGGAAGACCTATTACGTACAGACTTACGCCCCTGCCGAATGACACTTGCAGCACGCTCTTTGGGTCACCATGAGTAAAACCGTAAAGCTCTCGATAGCGGATGGTTGAAGCGGCGCGCGCCAGCTCCAATATTGCTTCGCCGTGCTTGCTTGAGATTGTTTTTACTGGCGCAGGTGAAGCTTGCAATTCTGTGGCAAACGAGAGGTCGCGTCGTTGGATCAGTGGCCCATGATGATAGAAGTGATTGCGCACAGGCAATCTCAATCCCGTACGTGATGCAGCGTACCCAGGAGTCCAGCGCACGTAGAGTTGTAGCGAATCGTAAAGTTCTGCCTTCTCGGTTTGGCTGCGCGGTAGGGCCTCAAAATGGCGAATTAACCACGAAACTTCCGTTTCCGTGGTGCTTTTTGCGGCTGCCAACCATGTGCTATAGGGAATGTTGGCCTCCACAAAAGTATCCTCCTCAAGCAATGGCATGAACCGGGGCCAGGTGGCAGCAAGACGATTCTCATCTTCGAACCAGCCCCAATCCAGCGTTATCTGGCCCGGATGCCGTCGCAGTAGCCAGGAAACGATGTAATAACTAAATGTGTCGGTAACAGAAGTACCGGCAATCCCGGAAACGTCCGGATGCTCGAGGGCCGATATATCGGCGTTAGCACTAACGAGCGTCGCAACTTGTCCGGCAACGGTTGCCAATAAAGACTCAGCCGCCCTTCGAATTTGCGAGCTTTGGGGATAGGCGCTAACAAACAGCAGAATTTCATGAAAGCGAACGAGATCATGCTGATCGCTAAGTTTCTTTCGAGCTAACTGGGCAAGGATTCGAGAGGTGGTTCTTTGCTGACCAGAACGAAACAGGTTGCTCGCGGAATGGAGTTCGTTAAGCAGCTTCTCTACGCTTTTAGGAGGCACTCTTTTCAGAATATCGGGAACAAGTTGTCGAAACAACTGTCTAAACCGACGCAATGCGTTTCACAATCGACCTTAAATGGAGGTTTGCCGGCAAGTGTCTCTGGATCGGTTGTGCCTTGTTGGCTCTGCGAGTTGGATTGGGCTCATGTTTATGGGATCCGGCCTGCACTGAGCCTCCGAACCTGCTTTTGCCATCCATATTGGTTTTAAGCTTTCCGTGCGGAATTGTCTCAGTTCTCATGGTTTCTCCCTTCCTGGGGATCGATCCACTCATCGACGACTTAGTCTTATGGCTTGCTGCCTTTATTGCAGGCTACGTGCAGTGGTTTATTCTGGCGCCCAAACTATTTTGTGAATACGAGGTGACTACTTTGGGCTTATCGAAAGTCTTGCCCAACGTAGTCCCAACAATGAGGGCCGCCGTCAAAGCAAAACAAAAGCCATCAGTCCTGCGATCGAGGACGTTGCCCGCGTTTGATAAGAATGGTCAAACACCGCTTGAACGTGCCCTCAGGGCGAATTCGCGCCGTCCATAAACAGTTCACAACTGTTTGCGAAAAAACGTGGCGATCTTCCACGCGTCGATAGCTTTCCAGGGCATTTCCGCCGTTGTGTAATGTCCACACGGGAGCCAGACTACATCGACTGGCAGGTCATGTCGTTTAGCCTCGGCAATTGCTTCATGCGTGAGGTCGACAGGAAAGGTCAAATCATAGCGAGCTGCAATAAACCTAATCGGACGACGGTTCATGGCGGCTACCCTCGAGATGTACGGCAGAGGACTGATGGGTTTCCAATAGGATCGAAGCTCATCCAGGGTTACATGATCTGCGAAGCCGGCGCGCACGTGTCGCGTCGACAGACCGCGCCAGGCGACATCCGCAACATAGCCAGAAACATGATTGAACGCACCTGCGTGAATAGCGGGCTCGTGGGCAAAAGTTAGAAACGCTATGCAGGATCCCACACTTGTACCCAGAACTCCTATGCGTTCATAAGCGCCATAGTTCTTTAACCAGCTTACCGCCGCCCGGGTGTCAAGTACGGCTTGACGAAACGACTGGATGGTCCTCCCTATGTTTGTTCCCACCAGATGATCGGCACGTTGCAGTTCCAGGGGCCGCCGCTGGTCGTGATAAGGAAGCGTCAATCGTAGCGCCGAGATACCGAGGAAATTAAAAATTCGGCAGGCTTCTACATGGCTGCCTGGCTGGGCATTCCATTGGGGCAGGACTACCACAGCGCGTCGCGGGCGAGATCCCATCTTCGAATGGGATGGAAAATACCGCGCCCGAGCAATATTGTTTTCGGGTGACAAGGTGTGAACAGCACTGGACCAGGTAAGTTGATCGCCATCAAGCACAAAATCAGTAACTTCAGGCAGCGCATAGAAGTTCTCACTGCTTTGCATTATCTGTTCCGTGAATCGAGTGAAGAATTCTCTAGGTTCGTCACCATTCACATGATTCGTAACAAAAGGTAGGCCCCACTCAAAAGGTCTCACGATTCGATTAGTGTCGCGCTCGTAATACCGCCGCTCGCGCCGGTGCATGAATGCTTTCCACAAAATGGCAACTCCATTACTAAACTGCTACTTACAAGGCAGTAATCGTAATTAAGTAACGAAAAAAAGTAAAAGAGGGATGTCGTTTCACGGAGTAGTTGCCAGAGTTCGGAAACAATTTACAGCTTGGGGAAAGTGCTTGGCCCCCTTCTGACCTGTACTTTTCCCGAGCTCCAATTTTCTCGGGCTGCACATCCTGAGCACCAAATACTCATTTTAGTCGCGTTCCGCTAATCGTCGAATTATCGATGGTAACAAACGGAGCGTCCTTAAAATCGAACCGGTGGTAAAGTGAGTCGCCAATCCCTGAAACAGTTTCGCAGCAGTCGCGTTGTAGCGAAACCACCAAAGATCCCGCAGAAAAAAGACTCGATTAACGTGAACGTGTTGCGCGGTCACCAATTCGAGCAGACCGGCACGACCATGAGTTCTCCCATAACCGCTCTCTTTGACTCCGCCCCAGGGCGTTTGCGCTATGCCATGCGTGTACAAGACTTCATTGATCATCACCGTGCCCGCTTCAATGCGTTCAGCGATCTGTTTTCCCCTGGAGGTATTTCTTGTCCATACGCTCGCAGTTAGACCGTAGCCGCTATCATTTGCGAGTTTGATTGCGTCTTCATCAGTTTTAAAAGTCATTACAGGTAGCACGGGACCGAAGGTCTCCTCACGCATAATCGACATACCGTGGTTCACGCCTGTGAGTATGGTCGGCTGGTAATAAAAACCGGCCGGGTTCTGGGCGCGATGTCCCCCGGTGATCACATTTGCTCCGCATCGTACCGCCTCATTCACGTGCCCTTCCACAATTTGGAGTTGGCGCTCGCTGCTCATCGGGCCGATGTCGGCGTCTTGTGTTTCACCAGTGCTCTGTCTAAGTAATTGTGTCTTTCGCGTGACTCGAGCTAAGAATTCAGACGCAATTGACTCATGAACATAGCACCGTTCAACTGAGGCACAAGCTTGCCCGGCGTTGGCAAAAGCGCCCCACACAGCACCGCTTGCAGCGCGCTCGACATCGGCGTCAGCGAGGATGATCATTGGATCTTTTCCGCCCAATTCGAGCACCACCGGAGTTAGATGTTTGGCGGCGGCCTCGGCGACTCTTTTGCCGGTGCCCACGCTTCCAGTGAATATAATCTTGTCTACCTGTGCGTCTATTAAAGCCGCACCGCTGGACCCGTCGCCGGTGACTATTTCAAGCACATTTTTCGGTAGGCCAGCCTCATTGAGAATGTCACCGATTTTCAAGCCGACCAGAGGCGTAAGCTCACTCGGCTTCAGTACTACCGAATTGCCGGCCATTAAACCCATCACCACTTCTACGGCAGGTGTACCCAAAGGAAAATTCCACGGCGATATAATGCCGATGGTACCAATAGGCTTGAACAAGATTCGTGAGGAGCGACCCATTAATCCATATTGGCCAATGTCGATTTTCTGCGGCTCAAGCAGGTGTGACGTCGCTTTTGCAAAGTATCGCATAGCATCGAGCGTAGGAACCACTTCCATGGCCAAAGCTTCCGCAGCGGGCTTTCCAGTTTCTCTGGAGATTAGAGCGGCGATTTCATCCTTATGAGTAAGCACAATCCGTCGCGCCCTCAGGATGACCCGGCCTCGCTCGTGATAAGAAAGAGCGGCCCACGCAGGTTGCGCTGAACGCGCTCTCTGAACTGCCTGCTTAACGTAATCAGATGATCTTAAAGGGGCGCGACCTACCTCCTCACCAGTCGCGGGATCGTAAGAAATAATTTCGGTTGGGCCACTTGTTATGGTTAGCGGTTGAACATTCATAATCCGGAGTAGATTATCTGCGAATTAGGCGAGGCACGCTACCCAAACGGCTCTTCACTAGCTTAGAGAAGAGATTTTGACAGGATCTACAAGACTCACAGGAAGATAAGAGCAGTGATGGGCACGGACGAGAGCGCGTTGGCGTGGGCCATGGCCTTGGCAAGTATTAAAAGCCGCGACAGCAGGAAGAGTAGTTGCAATTCTGGGTGATGGTTAAGACCTGAAGTTGGGACAAAAATAAAGGAAGCAACTCTCGCCTCGCCTCAAAACCGCTTTCCCTCCTTCCTCCTTTTCCCCGTTCGATTTACGCGCATTTCATCGAGCCATCAACTGCTCAACCTCATCAGGTTGTTTCGGAACTTTGCTGGTCAGCACTCTGGGGCCATCTTGGGTGACGAGAACATCGTCTTCGATGCGCACTCCAATACCCAAATACTGCTCCGGGATATTTTTGGTATTCGGCGCGATGTAGAGGCCTGGCTCCACCGTCATGACCATCCCCGGTTCAAGCGCACGCGATTCGTTGTCATAGTAGTAGCGCCCTACATCGTGAACATCAATGCCCAGCAGGTGGCCCAGTCCATGCATATAAAACTGCTTGTACTTCTCTTCTTTGATTAGTTCCTCTGGCTCGCCTTTTAACAAGCCAAGCCTCACCATTCCGGCCGTTAACATCTCAACTGAATGGCTTTTAAGCTCATCATGCGTGACGCCAGGCCGTACCCTCTGCACGCACGACTGTTGGGTCTCCAACACAAGGTCGTAAATCTCGCGCTGGGCGCTGGTGAACTTGCCGTTAATGGGAAACGTGCGGGTGATGTCCGAAGCGTAACCTTTGTACTCAGCGCCCGCGTCGATTAACAGGAGTTCACCGTCACGCAGTTCGCCATCGTTACTTATGTAGTGAAGTACAGTAGCATTTGCTCCGGCACCCACTATGGAATTATAAGCGGGAGCCGCCGCCCCCTGTAGACGGAAGATCTGTTCAATCAGAGCTTCAATCTCATACTCCTTCATGCCCGGCCGCGCCGCTCTCATCGCTTGACAATGCGCCTCGGCCGCAATATCGGCTGCTCGTTGCATCAAGCTGATTTCCTCTTCGCTCTTGAAAACTCGCAATTCATGAACAATGGTTGCGGGATCGACAATAACCTCCGGCGGGTGTATTGGCTTGCGATTGAGCGCGCGCATGCGAGCGATCTGACCAATAATCGTTTCGTCGAGTTGTTGATTGACGCCCAATCGATAATAAAGCTTCGGTGTTCCGTCCAAAATTTCCTGAAGCTTTGAGTCGAACTCGCCGATCGGGTAAGACTCTTCAGCGCCAAACTCAGACTTCGCACCATCCACTCCCGCGCGCCGGCCATCCCAGATCTCTCTTTCCGGGTCGCGGGGTCGCACAAAAAGCGTATATTTCTGTTCTTTAGAAGGAGCAATTACAGCGATCGAATCGGGTTCCCCGAAGCCGGTCAGATAGTAAAAATCCGAATCCTGACGAAAACGGTATTGCGTATCGTTTGAACGCACAGTTTCCCGAGCGCTTGGTATAATGGCTACGGAATTCTGGTCCATTCGCTGCATGAATTCTTTCAGTTGTGGTCGAATCATGAAGGAGTCCTCCTCGAAACCGCTGATCAGACTAGTCATCTTTTGTAACGCTTCATTTTGCACATAGTTTTCGAGACTCGCCAGCGGGCGTGTCGGTCAGTCTCAGTTAAATGTCAAATTTTGCATCCGAATCATGATTGTCGATTAACTGGTTCGTCAGATCACTCAGTCTGAGTGGACAACTCCTCAACAATCTCGCGCATCGCCACGCGCGCTTGTTCAACTTCATCAGGACGAAACGATATTGCCCCAACGACGGCATGGCCGCCGCCACCATATCGTTCACATATCTTCGCGATGTTATGAGTGCGCGGACGCGGCGCCCAGGGATTTGAGCCTACTGAAATCTTCGTTCTCTGAGGGCCCCGAGTTAGCGCCACCGAGTAAGTTGCCTCGGGATATAAATAGTAGGGAATGAACTTGTTGAAGCCTTCATAACCCTCCGCCACCAGATCAAACCGCACCACGGCGTTCGTGAACTGCGCCTTCCTCCTGATGGTCTCCAAAGTTTCGCGATGCTGTTTTAGAATGGGCTGAAAACGTCGGAGCACCTCCTGGCCGGTGGCAACCTCGTTTAGCTGCTTCACAGTCAAGTCGCGTATGGTTTGTTCTATAAAAACATCATCGGGATCCGCTTCGATCACTTGCATCAGTTGTAAAGCCGGCTCCTTAAGTTCTACGCATTGCGCCGGAGACTCATAAAGCGCCCCATCGATAATATGTGCCCAATGGACCAGATCCTGAAGTGGCTGGTCGTTGAAGCCGAACCGGGTATGGGCCACATCAGCAATAAATTCAGTGCAGGACTTACGGGTTGTATCCAGAAATTTTGTGCCGGAAGTATCTGCGCGAAAATGAGCTTCGTCTTCGGGTGTGAGAAATGCGGACTCGTGGTGATCGAACCACCAGGTCAGTCTTTCCGATGCCGCATACTTGAAGTCGACAATCGCATTCTCGTCACCATCAAACATTTCCAGATCAAATAAACTACCGGGACGGTGTACTAAACCGGAATACTCAATTTCATATTCTGGATGGATCCTCTCTTTATAGAAGCGGCTAAAAGTAGCAGCCGAGGCCACCCCATCGAAGCAATGGCCGTGATAGAGCACACGTAGTTTCATTCATTCAGTCCAATTATCAGGATGAAGCGAAAGCCGGCAATCTTAACAATGAAAGAGTTGGGCGCAAAGTGGCCGGACGGCTGCGGTAGATTCCACTCCTACGGAGTGAAGATCATTTGCTCGGGGTAGATTACGTCTTGGCGGATTCAATTTTTGCAGGGTGTAATAGTCGCCGCTGATGCAGGTGTGAGGTGGCTACCAATGAATTTGTCAACATCTGCTTCAATCAATTCACCATTGACGACCCAGGCCTTTTCGGTAATGACTTCGCCTGCTGAACTTAGCTTTTCAGGCTCAAGAAAGATGTTCCACGGCGATCCCCATTTGCGCGTGTCTCCAGTTGCCTGGCGATAGCCGAAATGAGGTGTTTTTTCCCGATCATCTCGGGACCCTGACTCGCTGACTACTGGATAGGGAGCCCCGGTCGGTTCGAAGAATTTCCGCACATCGTCACTGGTGGCATACTCACTCACGCCAATTACCTGAAATCCCTGTCCTTTGTATTTTTCATAGAGTTTAGCGGCTAATGGCGCCTCGTTGCGCCAGTTCGGACACCATGGCGCAAAATAAACAATCATAACGAGCTTCTTGTCTTTAACGAGCGACCGCAGATCCACCGCTCGGTTAGAGCTCACGTCAGTTAGAGACCAGGCCTTGTAACTGACAGTCTTCTCGACCAACGGTGCGTACTCATGGCCGTCTTGTGCGGGGACAACCGCTGGCGCAAGGACGAGAGTGAGAAAAGAAATAAGAAACAATTTCTTCATAGCCAATACTCCATCCCGACCCATCTAATCGCCAACTTTGGCATTCGTGGGCGTTTCGTCGAGCAAAGGTTTCACTGCCGCTTCCCACCCGGCCCGATCGCGAGCGCCAATAATCTTCTGACGAATGAGTCCTTCACGATCGATTAAGTAAGTAGTAGGCAGTACACCTTCTGAGAATTTTGTTTTTGCTTCAGTGCCGCCAAGCAACACATCGTATTCAAATTTTCGCACCGATTGCTGATAGGAATTGATACCCTCGGCGCTGTCCTCGAGCGACGCACCGAGCACTTTCAAACCGCGGGCTTCGAGATCGTGTTGCATGGCGTTGAGTACCGGTATTTCTTCCCGGCAGGGGATGCACCATGTGGCCCAGAAATTAAGCAAGACAACATGTCCCCGAAGCTCGCTTAAACGTAGCGGCTTTCCTGCAAGAGTCTGAAACTCAACATCAGGTGCAGGTCCCAGATTTGTTTTGCTCGCTACAACAGGAGGGCGGTAAGTTTTTGGCTGGAGCCAGTTTTCCAGATTCGGCAACCACGCTGCTGCCCATGAGCTTGTGAGCATCGTTGTGCGATTGGTCATTACGAGTAAACCAATCAGAATCAAAACGATTCCGGAGACGACTTCCACTTTATGGAGGTGCCTGCGAAATTTTGAATAGAAACCGAGGAACTGATTGATGCCCAATCCCGTCAAAAGAAAAGGTACCGCAAGACCCGCCGAGTAGAAGGCGGAGAGGATTAATCCACTGCGCCACCCACCACTGGTTGCGGCCAGGCCGATGATGCCTCCGAGAATCGGACCGATGCAAGGAGTCCATCCGGCCGCGAAAGCGATACCCAGGGTCAGCGATCCAAGCATTCCCCGAGGCTTTTCCTGCGAGAAGAAACGGGTATCTTTGTACAGTGCTCCAATCTTCAGAATTCCGATCAGCTGCAAGCCAAACGCTATGATCACCAGGCCACCGATTATGCGAATCCAGGGATTACTGATGATCGAAGCGCCAACCCATCCTGCTGTGGTACCAAGCGCTAGAAAAATCACCGACAAGCCCGCGTTGAAAGATAGCGAATTCAAGATAACTGCACCGCGAGCCCCCGCTTTGGAGCCTTCTTTCAGGCGATCTATGCTAACCCCTGACATCAGCGAGATGTAGCCAGGCACCAGCGGCAGGACGCAGGGAGAAAGAAAGGAAAGCACCCCGGCGGCGAATGCAAACCAGATTGTTATGTTCGAATCTTGCATTTAGATAAGTCGATTATGCCGGCCACCCATTGCCACGCACCAAACTTTGGGTGTTTGTATATCGGCGTGCTTCCTTTCGGCTAAGACAACTCTCAACGCGAAACCGGCCTTCTTAGCCACAAGCTCAAATTCAAATAGATGCCTGAAACCGCCGAAGCGCACGCCAGGGCCGCAAAGATTATCATCAGTGGTACCTGCCAGCTGCCAGTAAAATAATAGAAATGCGCCTGCCGAAAATAATTTGTTAAGGCGCCAGGCGGCGACGATGGATAGACCGCGCCGGTCTCAGCGTCGATCGAAAGCGAATCCGCCCCCAGACCACCAACAGCTTGATACACGGCTCGCCCATCATGCATCAGGAGCGTCAATGCCGTGGTTGGTAATTGTTTTCCAGCGAATTCATTGGCCCGTGCCATGGCTCCCGCCGGAGTTATTCTGATTTTTGACGTGTCGACTTTCTCAACTTTGCCGCCCTCAATAGTCTGAGGCCAGGCATACAACAGGCCGCTTGACGCCCAGGCGAGCATCGGTAGGGCGACTATGATACCCAACCAGGTATGGGTACGGTAGATAATACGTCTCATAACACACCGAGTCGCGGATGCCAGGAACGATTAATTCCTGTCTGTGGGCATCGCTGACGTGTTTTCGTTTGCAGTAGTTCCTCTATCGTGTGTTTGCGAGTCAACAGCTTTATCGGCAGCTTCGTCGAGTAGCTTCTTGATCATCTTGCCGAGCGTCGAGATCTCCTGTTCACCCGCTCCAATTGAGATGAACCTTACACTTCCATGACGGTCTATAAGAAACGACATGGGAATTGAGAAGACTCCATAATTGAGATCATTTGCCCGGCTATCGGCTATAACAAACCCATAAGGAAGGTGGTTGCGCTTCTTGAAATCACGCAAGTAGTCCAGCTCCTGTTCGGGGGTTACTTCGCGCCCGTCCGCTTGTCCGTAGTAATTTGTTACTCCCAATATAACCAGCCCTTTGTCTTTGTAATTTTGGTGCCAGCGCTGCAATTTGGGAAAAATAAAGCGACACGGACCACACCACGGCGCCCAGAAATCCAGTAGCACGACGCGACCGCGAAGATCCGCCAACTTGATCGGCTGCTGATCGATCCATTGGGAACCAACAATATCTGGCGGCTGAGATTGCGCTAACGGGTTGTCATCAGAAGACTGTTCCAAGTTGGCTAAAGGATCAAGCGTGGCCAAACGAAACGTAGCCAGTTTGTAGAGATTACCTGAAGGGAGCGACAAGGCGATTCGCCGCAAATTCTCGATCGTTGCCACAGCCGCGTCTTTATCATTCAACTTACCGTAGGCGTCAGCTAACATTGATGAGGCCTTGAAAAGCATCTCATCCCGTTTGAAGGGGTTTACTTTACCGCTGGCACGAGCTAATTCTGCGGCTTTGAGCATTCCTTTTCCATGCGCAGCCATCCGTTCGTACTCTTTAGTCTTGGAATAGGCCTCTACCAATAAACTCTCGATTCCATACAACTCCTCGGCGTTGTTGGGCTGACCTTTGCTGTAAGCCTCAGCCGCGCGTTCCGCATCGGGAAGAAGGTTTTTCTTGATCGCGTGTACCGCCAGAACCAGTCTGGCAACCTGCCCTTTTTCGCCTTCCGGATTACCGGCGAGAAAATGCTGCATTGTGTCCAAAGCTTTGTCAGAGTCGAAGGCCAGATGGTAAAGCATCCCAAGATAGTAAAGATCGTCTCCCTGGGGGTGGCGCGCCTGCAAAGTTACAGCATGGCGGCTGGCCAAATCCCTTTGGTCCTGTTTTGTCTTCGCTTCGATCTTGGGATCGTACGGAAGCTTTTGCTTGGTGAACTCGGCAAACTTCTTCTCGGCGTAATTATTTGCTTCTTCGAATAAAGTGTGAGCCGGACGCTTGTCTGCACTACCTTCAATTTGTTTACCCGCTTCTGCCGACTGGCCAAATACGGCCGACGACATCAGGCAAAAGACCGAAACCAGCAGTACTGATAGAAAGCTCTTCATTAGAAATCTGGGCGACTTAATTAACATTCATGAGATTGAAACGCTCTGGCGCAAACGCGGCTGAGATCGGCGAGATCCTTCGCCCGACAACGGCATCCGCCACCAATTCACCCGTGATCGGCGCTAGCAAAATTCCGTTCCGATAGTGCCCGCTAGCATAGAACAATCCCTCAATTTCAGCACAAGGACCAAGTACAGGCAAACCGTCGGAGGCGCGGGGCCGGAGACCGGCCCAGAAATCAGCTATTGGCAGACCGGCGACCAGAGGAGAAATTTCGATTGTCTGCGATAGGATGGAGTACATTCCTGAAGCCGTTACACGCTTGTCAAAACCTACGCTTTCCATGGTTGAGCCTGCCAAAAGCCTTCCGTTCATTCTGGGCACCAGGTAGCCGCGAGGGCTGTAAATCACGTGCCGCGTGAGACGCGGGCTTGACTCGAAACTGATCATTTGGCCGCGAACTGGTTCTATGTGGACCTCAGGCAACCGTTTGTCCGAGTTGATGAAAAACGAGCTCCAGGCACCGCTGGCGACAATCACCTTACCGCTACTCAAAAATCCACGTGACGTTTGTAGTCCCACGACCTTATCGCGTTCGATAAGTATCGACTCTGCAGTCACGCCGGTGAAGATGCTGACGCTGTATCGCTTAGCCGATTCTGAAAGCGCACTAACGAGGCGCCGATTCTCAACCTGAACGTCTCTCGGAAAGCTCAGAACAGCGCGCACGTTTTCGGCAATCGCAGGTTCAATGCGGCGCGCCTCAAGCACGTTAACTTTCTCGACCGCTAAACCAGCTTTCCTTTGCCACTCAAACCGTTTTTCGATCTCTGCGGCATCAGCGCTAGTGAAACCAACATAAAGAGTTCCAGTCACCTCGAGCTCTATGTCAATGCCGGTTTCTTCAAATAAAGCTGCAGCAAATTCGGAATAAATGTCGCGGCTTTTGCAGGCAAGCTGAAAAAAATCGTCATCGGCATCGGCTTCGGCCTGAGGTGCCAGCATACCTGCCGCCGCGGATGAGGCCTCACCGCCAAGACTTCCGCGCTCTAGCACGGTCACACTTGCTACGCCGCGGCGGGCCAGAGCCCGAGCAATGGTTAAGCCAAGCACTCCGCCGCCGATTATGGCAACGTCGGCTGTTTCACGCATGTTGATTGTGGCTACCTTTGGTCTTTGTCCCTTTAGTTAATGTATCCTTAGCCGACTCAATCCAAACGCTAAGAAAAACAGCAACAGGAGACACGCAAGACCAATCATTTATGTCCCATACTATCACACTGATTCCGGGCGATGGCATCGGCCCCGAAGTCGCCTCAAATGTGGTGCGGATCATAGAGGCATCAGGCGTAGCAATCACCTGGGAGACGCATTATGCCGGCGCACAGGCCCTCGAGAAATTCGGCGATACGCTGCCCACAGAACTGCTCGAGTCCATCAAGCGCAACAAAGTCGCTTTGAAAGGCCCCATAACTACTCCGGTTGGGAAGGGGTTCACTTCAGTCAATGTTGGCTTGCGTAAGGCACTCGACCTTTATGCGAATCTGCGGCCTGTGCGGGCTCTGCCGGGTGTGCCTTGCCGCTACCCGGAACTCGACCTGGTCGTGGTCCGGGAAAATACTGAGAGCCTCTATTCTGGAATCGAACATGTAGTTGTGCCCGGCGTCGTAGAGAGCCTGAAGATCATTACTGAGCGAGCTTCCACGCGAATTGCACAATTCGCACTCAATTACGCCCGTAGAGAGGTACGCAAGAGGGTTACTGCGGTCCATAAAGCGAATATCATGAAGCTGTCTGACGGACTGTTTTTGGAGTGCTTTCGTGATGTCGCGAAGGACTATCCCGAAATCCAGGCGGATGACAAAATAATCGATAACGCCTGCATGCAACTGGTGATGCGACCTGAACAATTTGATGTGTTGCTGATGGACAATCTCTATGGCGACATTGTTTCCGATCTTTGCGCCGGCCTGGTTGGCGGCTTGGGTCTTGTTCCGGGTGCGAATATTGGCGAGTTGGGCGCTGTATTTGAGGCAGTGCACGGGTCAGCTCCGGATATCGCCGGGCAGGGCATAGCTAATCCGACCGCGCTGCTGCAATCAGGAATTCTCATGCTGCGTAACCTTGGTGAACGTGAGGCTGCAGACAGAGTGGAAAAGGCGATGTTCAGAGTCTTTGCGGAGGGCAAGGTCCGCACGCGAGATGTTGGGGGAACTGCGAGAACTGCGGAGTTTGCTGACGCAATAATTTCAAAGATGGCGGCATAGGCAGCCTCTCAGGTCGTTGGTGTCCATGTTTCAACTCTCTTCGCTTCCACTGCGTCCTTTGCGTAGCAAGTTCGCAACTTCTTGTTTTTTGAGCAACTTTTCTCATAACGGCTTTGCCGCCTCACATCAGGCGGCAGAGCCGAGTTTTCTTCCCGCTGTTTGCTTGCGGCGGAAGTCGCGCTGTGTCTCTGCAGTGATTCTGCTTAGCGAACGATTCCTCCATTTTCCAAAGCGGTGTAAGTTTCAGCCGAGAAGAGGCCCAACCATGGATCAGAGCTGGGTGTCAGGAATAACTCCGCGTAGACCCGCTCATTGAGTTTCTGAAGGTCGTGACTTTTATCGAGGGCGAGCCAGGCATGCAATTTTGTGTGAAGCAAATACTCGTTTCTAACGGTATCAAGTGCGATATTAAGCTGTAGTGCCTGAACGAGCTTTGTAAAGCCCTTGGCAGAATCAAGATCAGATCCATCAACTTCGAAGACACGCTGCGTTTGTCGCTTGATCAAGCTAATACTCCGTGCATCCAGCTGAGCATCAGCGAGATGGGAGTTCGCGATTTTTTTCCACGCCGCTTCGTCGGTTACACCACCGAGTGCTTCGGAACCCGCAGTCATAGATCTCAAAATGCTGGCCTCAGTTATCGCTTTGGTAACGGCAAGTGAGGCGATCTCCAGTGCTTGTGGTGTTCCGTTCACTTTCCTCACCGTGACTCCCTGAGGAATCTTGCCACCAATTCTTTGCGTATCGGAAAACCAATCCAGGTTGATTGCGTTGAGGCGATTGCGATGGTATGCGACAAGGTTCACAACTAATTTATTCGTATCCTCTCGAGCAGACTCTCTGTAAAACGCTTCAATGTCCATCAGGGACCGCAGGAATGCCTGTGGTCCATACAAGCCCGGCAGGGCGTCGATTGGTCGTCCCTCAGCATCGAGAATGTAATGAATGCTGTTGCCTGTAACGGTGCGCTCGAGCTTACGCCCGTCGCCGAAATCAATAGTGATGCGCGGTGCGGGCCTAACGGACTCCCAGTGGAGCACGAACCGCTCTCGCAGAGCTTTTGAAACCTCCTGGTTGGAATAAAGAACTGTGCGGAAGAATCTACTGTTGGCGCAGCTGAATTCTTCACTTAATTTGCCCAGCAACCGCAGCGAAAGGATTGGCTTGTTAGTGGCCCGTGCAGCATCCTGGGCTTTAGCAAAGTCCGTGTACCAGTAGAGGCCGGAAAGATAGCTATCCTTTTGCTGACTGACTCTGTCCAGGACTTTACTAAGACGGCTCCAATCCGGATTTGCCGCTGGCGGATTATTTATCTCTCGCTTGATCTCATCGTCATAAACCTGGAACAAAATGCTAAGACCAGCCGGACCAGACGACCGCAATTCCTCGATAGCCGGAGCAGATTCTGCAGGGTCAGTAGATAGCGCTTTTCGTGCGAGAACTTCTGGCTCCGTTCGGGCAATCGAAGGCTGTGAAAAAATTAACAAGAAAAGGGTTAGCAGAGGGAAGGATAACTTTAGTTTCATAGAGGGACCTCACAACCTGGTCTAGGGTTATGTAGGGGCGGCACTCTGTGGCCGCCCCACGTTGAATTCAACGAAATTTCAATTTGGTTTGATCGGGCGGCCACGGAGTACCGCCCCTACAATAAGGAGTCCAGATTCCAAGAATTGAGACTAGCTGGAGAGAGTTAATCTTGGAGGCAGGAACGGCACGGCGGGGTTGTCCTTGTAGGTAAAAAAGGCTTTGTCTACAATTTTTGTTAGGGCAGCTTTTGGCAAACCAGCAGTAGTTTTTGTGCCCCGAGCATGAATGGGGCTTCGTCCGGCGAAGAATAGGCAGCCGTGGGACTGAGATCGGCGGATTGCATCAATCGGGAGAGTTCACTGTAGGAATAGACGCGCTGCGAAGCCGGTCGTTTATCGCTCTGGCCATCACGTATAAACGTGTAATCAGTAAAGATGCGACCCTGCTCATGATTATAAACGCTATCAATGGCAAGAGTTATGCCCCTAACCTCAAAGGTTCGATGGGTTTGAAAGACCGGAAGAATACACTCAGCGATCGCACCAGTCTCAATAATAAACCTTGCACCGGGCCGCAGGGTCCGGCCGATAGCCCGCAGGAAATCAGCATTGCCCTGATCGCTTAAATAACCAAAGCTGTTACCAAAACAAAATGCACCTTGAAAAGTCTCGGGCCAGGGCAAATCTCGCATGTCACAATTGCGCAGATCCATCTTGATTCCAGCCGCTGCAGCCTTGGTTTTTGCTTCATCGATAAATTCCGAGGCAATATCTACCGCGGTCAGAAGAAATCCGCGCCGGGCTAGTTCCAGAGAGAGTCTTCCGTTCCCGCAGGGAACATCAAGAACACTCGCGCCGGAAGACAGCAGAAGATGTTTCTGAATGAAGTCAGCTTCGGCTCGCGTTTGCTCTTCAGTTACGACAGCGCGCCAGAAATCCAACGCGACTCCCTGGAAAAAATTTTCCCACCACTCAGTCATTTTGAAACAGAGAGGCCCTTTCTTCCTAACAAACTCTGAAATGGCGACATGCCGGTAGCAAATAAAATAATCAACAACCTCAGTCTACGAGAGTTGCTGCTGAACCTTCCGGGGCAGTTTGCTCAAAATCAACTCGTAAGCATTCCTTAGCAGCTTCTTGAGATCTCGATCCGGCAGAGCATCAAAACGCTCGAGTGCAACCCAGTGATAACGAGCGACATAGGGAGCGGGACTGACTCCATTACGTTCCGTCAATTCTGCGAACTCTTCTGGAGTGCACTTGAACGACAGGCAGACACCGTGCGAGGGCTCGACGGCAACAACAGCAAACATCTTCCCCCCGGATGCAGAAAAGCAAATCATTTTCCCACTGCACTCGCTCAGTCACGTTTGGCAATGACAGGCAGAACTTTCTAACAGAATCAATTTCCATCGTAAGGAATGATAAAACGGTAACGTGTAAAATAGTAAGGACAGTCTCGCTAGTAATTCTCAAGCACGAGCATAGCCGTCTCCCCGCCGCCTGAGGAGACATTGCTTAGAGAAGACGCCGACAAACGCACCAGTCCACCCTCCACCTCATTGCGAAACAGAAAAGGATCGAAATCGACAATCATCTCCTGCGCCGCAAGATGGTCCGTGAACGTGGGTATGGAGACTTTCCTGACAGGCACACGTTCCTGAACCACGTACCGAAACTTGAGCGCGTGTTGAACCGCGTTGGCCCACTCCCCACACTCCGTTTCCCAACCAAATATTACTCCCTGACCTCCATAATCGTCATTTGGCTTTAGGACCAGCCGATCTCGTTCTGTCTGGAGAATCTCCCTCAAATCCCGCTCGGAATCATGGAAGGAGGTTGGTCCTTCCCGCAACCAACGCGTCCAGGGAATGCACCGTTTTATGATTCGATTCTCGCCGTCCGTGAATAGCGTTGCATATCGAGGATCACTGAGAATGGCGAAACCACTTTTTTTATGGGCAACCTTTGTGCGAAACGAATTTGCCATACAGACTCGATGGTCTGCGAAAGCTCGCGCCAACGGATGGCTTTCGTCAAATCTGGCCAGGAACTCATGAATAATTACCCGTTTGTAGAGGATATCAATTCGCGTTCCCGCTGCCGTTAAATACATGCCGTCATACTCCAACGCGCGTGGATCGGCAATTATTGTATGGTGACCCAGCGAAGTAAAATATTTTCTCAGTATTTCAAATTCAGTCGCCGTGGATACCCCTTCCCAATCGACAATACCGATTTGCGGAAATTCTTCTTCTCCACCCCACTCGCGATAGGCTGCCACCAGAGAATCCAGTAGCCGTTTATGAGGCTGTGGACGCCAGTGCGGATATTGCCGCATTAATTGCTTCACATGTGGCAGTTCAAACAAGAGAGCTTCCAATTGCATCTGGTCAGCAATGCCCGCCGGACTCTCAGCGTTATATTCGAAGAACTGGAAACCTGATTCATTCAGATAGCCATCAAGTCGACTGGTGACGCAGAGACGCGAATATCCGGGATCAACGCGGGCCAGCTTTTCTTCCTTCTCAGTCATTCCCAGCTCTCTTAATAAGTCGTCGTCTGCAAGCGCATAGGCCACCAATTTCTCGAAAGCACGGGCAATCGTCTGGGCAGCATGACTGACTTCGTCGTATTGCGTCCTGCTGAGAATGTGGGGGCGAAGAAAGGGACACGTCGGTCTCTCTCCATGAAGCAGGCCTAATTCACGTTCTGCCGTGAGCAGATGCGCGAACCGGTGCGAAGCTGTCGCCGGATCACTTAGAATCTGCTGGTCCAGAGATTCAATGATTGCTGACAGACTGATCGTCATGAGCGGTGCAAATATTTGCTTATTAGCCGGCGTATTATTGAAACTGCTGCGAGATAGTTTAGATGCACCGAAGCCTCTGTTCCTGATGATCCCAACGCCACAAATTCCGCTTACCAGAAAGGTGCACTCCGCCCAGCCACAGATCGATCCCATTCATTTCAATGTAATCTTCTTGCCCGTGAAGTACAGCTCTACCGAGCTCAGTGATTTCGAAGCGACTGTTTCTGATCTCCTGCGACTCTAATGAAGGTCCGGCACCAACATAGTCGCTAATGCGAACCAGCGGCCTTTTTGTCTCGCTTAATGGTTTAAGCGCGAGCCAGAACTGAAAGTCGCCGAGACCGTATCCTGGTTCTTCATTGCCGAACTCTGAAAACAGGTGCGGGAAATCGTTGGCGCCACGTCGAATGAGTTCAAGGGCCAGATTTTCGACGTGGCCGAGGCCATTGTGGACAAAAGGAAACCGCTTAAGATGAAGGCGCAACGCCGATTTTAAAAAAGGAAGGGCTGAAGTATCCTCAGATAAAAGCTGCTCAATCTCGGTCGGGCTGACGGCGCGAAAAGCTTTCCAGGATTGCCTTGCCAGTTCCTTTTCTATTGAGGAAACCTCATGGCGTGTGTCGAACAATGAGGACAATTGCTCAGCATTTAGTTGGCCCAAACCGCGAAAGTCCCCGAGCCCCGGAAACTGATCGATACAAATCAGACTGAGCCTGGTGGTACCCAAATTCTGTTGTGCGAACCAGTTGAGCAAGTAAAGCAGGTTCGTTTGACAAAAAAGATCGTGTTCGAACCAGAGGACAACTTCTTCATGCGCTGAAAAGCTGGCCAACATTTCTTCCTGGGCCAACAGTTCCTTCTCGCATTGTTGCCGATCCATCAGATAATGGTCTGACAAGAAATCCGCTCGTAACTTGCGCCATTCTGTTCCTTGCGCGTCTGAGGGAGCAGGGCCATCGATAAGCGCCTCGCGCCAGCCTACGTGCGTACCTGGTATTGTTGATTCCTTTGCCGTGCTCGCTGAAGATTCTCCATCGTGAATGTGTAACATGCTCACCTTTGTGATGCTACCGGGGACGTTATCCCGGCTATTCACTATTCCCTCGCAAAAATGATTACTTCTTCATCAATTCGAGTACAGCTGAGGTCATCGCTTTTATTCCGGTCCGCAGCGTTGGTTCAGGCAGTGGCGCAAACAAAGGAGAATGAAGGGAAGGCAGCAGTGTGCCAGTCTCCTTCGACAACTTCATTTTTGCCGGATCTACCGCTCCCAGCCAGAATAGTGAACTGGGGATCTGGTGGTCCAAACTGAGGTAGCCAAAATCTTCGCTTCCCATGATCGGAGTGGCTTTTATTACGTTTTCGGCGCCCAGGGCTTTCACAAAAACTGTTGCCAGCGTTTCCGTTAAGGCAGGATCGTTATAGGTCGCGGTGGTCACTTCCGTCTCGCTAACCTTAACGATCGGCATGCGATCCGTGGGAACACCAGCCGCCAGCGCGATGCCTTTGGTAATCCGCTCGATGGCGGCGAGTAACTTTTGCCGTACTTCCTCTTTGTAGGCACGAACGGTCAGCTGTAAGTTCACCTCATCCGGGATGATATTGTATCTCGTGCCACCGTGGATCGAACCTACTGTTACAACCGCTGGGTCCAGTGGCGAATTCTCACGGCTAACAATTGTCTGTAAAGCAAGGATTATCTGACTGGCCAGTACCACTGGATCGCGGGTCGACTCAGGCCGTGAGCCATGACCTCCCAGTCCACGCACCTTGATGTCAATATTGGTCGAACTCGCCAGGGCATAACCGGGGATATAGCCTACCTTCCCTGCTTCAATATCCGGAGTGTCGTGGAGCCCAATAACGTAATCGGGTTTAGGAAACCTTTCGTAAAGACCATCCTTGAGCACCGCCCTGGCGCCATCAATTGTCTCTTCCGCCGGTTGGCCCAGCAGCACCAGCGTTCCCCGCCACTGATCTCTCAGTGCAACCAGCATCCTGGCAGTACCAAGCATGTTCGTAATATGAATATCGTGCCCACAGGCGTGCATAACACTCACGTCCTGGCCCGCATCGTTCTTCGTTTTTACGGTGCTCGCGTAAGGTAGACCAGTCTTTTCATCGATCGGTAAAGCATCCAGGTCTGTTCGCAGTAGAACGGTGCGTCCGGTGCCATTCTTCATTACTGCCACCACACCATAGCCAATCCACTCCGGCCGCTCAAACTTGCCGACATGTTCGGTTACTTCATAGTCCATGGCTTTCAGTTGCTGCGCGAAATATGCTGATGTTTTCTCTTCGCGATGAGAGAGCTCGGGTGTTGCATGCAGTGTTTTGTAGGTTGCGATCAGCGAACCAATCTCTCGTTCAATTATTTGATCGAGCGACTGCTGAGCAACGACCGTTGCAGCGAACATGCTTAAGGTGAGGATTGATGCGAAAAATTCCTTTTTCATTCGAATTCTGCTCCCAGGTGTGTTGACTGCGAGACGATTTCTTGGCACGAGCCGAATATCAGAAGTATTTGACGTTAGTTGACTTTGCCGTCACCTACAAAGCTTTCGCCTGCTTTTGCACAGTACGATGCCCGGTGTGGATTTTGGATTGACAACAAAGTTTACTAGCGAATGCTCTCTTTCCTCAACTCAGGCCAGCCTTCAACTCTAAGCGCTGCTGATTAAGAGAGTCTGCTGGTCATTCGTATTCACCGTTTACAAATCATAATTGACAGGGCAGGTGTGGCTTGATCGAACCCAAGCAGAAACCAGGCCGGCGTTTCTGTCTCGTACTCATTAAACCTTCACATTATGACGATGACGGCTACGTCATCCAGTGGTTTCCGCTCTGCGATTCCTTCGAATTCACTAGCGGTCTTATACGGCCTTGCCCGGGAGTGTGCTCAACAGCGAGTGATTGGAGATGACGTCGAGATTGAGATTCACGCTTTCGACGAAACCAATACTCATATCAGGCCAGGAAAGCCGCGTGAAGCGGTATGGAGCTTTTATCCGAGGTATTTCTTCGCAACATTGTGGAAGCAGTCTCAGTGGATAACCCTCTTCCTGCGCTTACATCTCCTCTATAGAAAGATCAAGGCTGACCCGCGAAGACATGAGTATACAGATCTGGCACTGACTCCGGTTGTCGAAGATGAGGACGAAAGCAGAGAGTTGTTTAGTTCGAAAGCTGCAAAAGCCTATTTAGATCAACAGAAGCGATTCGAGAAGATGCGACGGGGCGAACCGACACTCGCTGGTCAGACCAAGGAGGTCAGTACCGTCACGCGGTAGCGTCGGGTCAACCTCACTGATCAGAATGCGTCGGCGGAACATTGGGCCGACGGTACCGCCTGACGGTACTGGCGTCATGTCACTATGACGTGTGCAGCGTGAGAACCGTCAATTCCCACCCACTCCAAGAGACTGGACTGTGTGAAGACTCTGAGGAATCTTCAGTTGCGACTGGACAATTCAAGTTGAGTAAATTTGCAGGTCGGGAAGGGGGCAGTTGAATTTCTTCAACCCTCAGTCTTAGTTTCAATTGGCCCACTACCTAGATCCAGAAGCCAGGAGTTTGGGAGATAATTTTCCACTAAAAACCGCTTGAAATTCAGCCAACCCCGCACGTGGTCCAGGATTGAGCCGTCAGAAGTGATTGCGAGAGTCGGCGAAGAGATCATCAGGGCATCAGGATTAAAGACTACTTCAACCTTCCATGGCCAACCGTGTTCGGCGGCCACTCCCGCAATTTTGCCAGCCAGACGACCACTGTTTGATACCGGCCGATCTAATAACCAGGTGACGGAGGCTGGGGCAAAGAGTTGCAAGACGCTGCCGACCAGTTCAATCGCCTTGGTTGTTTCAGCTACAGAACGATAGGAGCCATGCACGCTGGAAAGATCTCTGATGCAACTGTCACGACCAAGAAGCAAGATCCCACCGGCCAAAGCCGCTTCAATCGTGATAATTAAGTTGAATCCGTCGATTGTCACATCGCCCTTCTCAATGGTTTGCAACGGCAGGCAGTGCTGTTTTCTACTCGCCAGAGATTCATCGGAACACGCTGAATGAGAGATGGCCAGTCGTTGTCGTGATGTCAAGCCATACCGGTCACCCACCAGCTTTAGCGAGGAAGCCATTGGATATTTTCGCGTTAGCATCCATGAGAGATCAGTAACCGCCTGGCGAAGCAGAGGGGCTTTGACCTCGCTAAAAAGAGATCGGTCGGTTGGCGCAGCGCCGCGGTGTTGCCTTGTATCTGGACTCACTCGGTGCGGTAGAGATTGTAAAGTGAGCGGTCTGACTTGAATTCTTCTCGCAGTATCGAGTATTGAATCACGTCGATATCGTAATAGGTAGTGTGTTTGTCATAGCGCATGCCGATCTTTTCCATTACATGTATTGACGCAAGATTTTGCGGCTTCGCGATAGCCAGGATTCGGTCAAATGCATGCTCTTGAAAGCCATACCGAAGGCTTGCCCGCGCCAACTCAGTGGCCAGACCTTTGCCCCAGTATGCCCGAGGAAAATGGTAGACGACTTCAGGTGTGCCGAAGAGCGATCTCAAACCGCCGATGCCTAGAAAGTTTTGAGTATTCTTGTCGACGACGGCCCACCTGCCAAATCCGTGTTTCTGCCAGTGATCAGCAATACTCTTCAACGCTCTTTTCGCATCCTCCCTGGTGCCCGGCTGGCCGTTACCAACGTATCTCGTTACATCGGGATCAAGGAATAGGCTGGTAAGGTCGTCCAGATCGTCAGGACCAAACATTCGCAGGTGTAGGCGAGCTGTCTCAACAAGGTTCATGGTTGGTTATCGGGATTACTTTTGTGGCTACCGTACCATCGATCAGACTCAGGCAAAAACGCATTTGCTTAAAATTCGCTTTAGCTCCTTATCAACGAGAAGAAGCAATTTACTGCTTGCAATCGTATTTGCAAAGCTTGTTCATTATGGTTTTTACGTGCTGGAGTTATAATCGTTAGCGAAAATAGGCGCTGACTTGCGCCAATGAGGATGGTGGCATGACTACTCGATCGCTGGCGAAGCAACCTGACAAGGTCAAATTCTCTGGACGGATACTCTTCTTGACTGAAGACACATCACTCATCCGCCGGCAACTTCAAGGCGAAGATCTGGAAGAAGAACTGGCGCAAAGGCTCAGTGCCGGTCAGTTGCCCCTCATGAATAATATTTCAACTGATGAGATCACGCCCGGCTGGGTCTGTTTCTACTACGATGAAACTCTGGGTCGGTACGTTTATGTGGGCATGCGTGAGGCTGCGGTCCAAAAAGACGAGGTGAAAAATGGCAACTTTGCGGTAGTGGTGTCCGGCCTGTCCAAGGGATGTGGCTCGTCGAGAGAGACCGCGCCATATGCGGAGAAGTGGGCCGGAATACAGTTAGTAATAGCGCAGAGCATCGAAAAAATTTATGGCCAGAATTCGCAGAATATCGGGTTACTTACCTCCACCGACTTTGGGTTAATTGAACGCGTTCGGGCGGGTGAGGAAATTTCCCTGGACGAGTTCACCAACGGTCTCGATTCCATTTCCCGGGACATTGTGCGGTACGGTGGTCTATTCAACTATAACAAAGCCCGCCTGGCAGGGGAGCTCTCTCCGCCGCCACTCGAGACTGCACTAGAGCAGCCGCAGCGACGGATGACCATTGTCGAGAAGATTATCGCGGCGCACGCTTTCGTAACTGCCGGAAGAGTTGGCGTTCCGTCCGTCAAACAAGGTGATGCACTATTTGCAGTTGCTGACGTGCGTTTTTCACATGAATATGTCACACCAATGGCCGAGGCACTATTAAAACAGGCGCTCGGACGAGAAGCTCAGGTAACCGAACCAGAGTCCGTGTTTGCCTTTCGGGACCATTTGACTTTTTTGGGCCGGGTCATGTCCCAAAAACACCGCGACATGGGTTTGCTGGAAAGGGCTGAGGGACTGGCGATTACGCAAGAGAGTTTTACCGGCGAACAAGGTATAAAGCTGTATGGTGAAAACCCTGAAGGTGGCTCGGAAGCGATTTGTCACAATGCAGTGGTTGAAGATCTGGCGCTCCCCGGACAGATCGTTATTGGTACGGATTCCCATACTTGTATGGCGGGGGTGCTTGGTTGCTTCGCCTTTGGGGTTGGTTCCACCGATATGGCCAATGCCTGGTATACCAAAGACATTCGGATCAAAGTTCCAGAGACGATTCGCTATCTTTTCAAAGGCCGGAAGCATTCGGATGTCGCCGCAAAAGATGTGATGCTGTTCATTCTTGCCACCGATTTCATGAAAAGCAGTCAAGGAATAGGCAAAGTGCTTGAGTTTGCCGGCGAAGACTTGAGGAACTGGTCTATGGACGAGCGGGCTACCCTGACCAATATGTCCGTCGAAGCGGGTGGCACTACCGGAATTATTGAACCAGACGAAACAACCCTCGATTATATAGTGCAGATGCGAGGGCTGGACGCAAAAGAAGTGCGTAAGGGATTTACTTACAGTGACGTCGACGCCGAATACGCCGCCGTTTTTGAAATTAACCTGGATGAGATTAGACCGATGGTTGCCTTACCGGGAGATCCACGAAACGGTATTCCCATCGATCAGCTGGAGCAGGAAGTGAGAATCGATGCCGCCTACGGCGGCTCATGTACCGGCGGCAAAATGGCCGACATGGACATGTACGCTAGAGTCTTGAATAGCGCCTTGTTGGAAGGCAAACGCGTGGCGCCGGGCGTACACCTTTACATCCAATTTGGCTCACAGAAGATCAAACAGTACGCCCGTCAACGAGGTTACATCGAGATCTTCAAACAGGTCGGAGCGGAATTGATTGATCCCTCGTGCGGCGCTTGCATTAATGCAGGTCCCGGAGCTTCGCCGACTGCGGAGACGGTAACCGTCAGCGCTCAAAACCGCAATTTTCCCGGCCGCAGTGGCCCCGGCAAACTTTATCTTGCCTCACCATATGTAGTGGCTGCTTCCGCCATCGCCGGTAAAATTGTTGCGCCTTCCGAGTTCTTGCGGGAGCGCGAAGAAGCGTTGGTGGGCTAACCAGTATTTCGTAGCCCGGCGGAGATCCCGTTAATGGTGGTAGCCAGCGCATAATCCAACTCTTCGCTCTCTTCACCGGAACGCTTTCTCCTGAGCATCTCGATTTGGACCAGGCTCATTGGATCGACGTAAGGGTTCCGCAATCTGATCGATCGGGCCAGAACCGGGTTGCGTTCAAGTAAACGTTCCTGCGCGGCAATTCTCAGGACCATTTGCTGAGTTCGTGCAAATTCTTCGACAATCATTCTCCAGACCCGCTCGCGCAAGTCCTCATCTCCTACGAGCATCGCGTACTGACGAGCAATGGAGAGATCTGCCTTTGCGAGCGCGGCCTCGACATTCCCTATCAGGTCATTAAAAACGGGAAAATCTCGCATCATCGTTCGTAACAACTGCTTGCCGCCTCCATGACTGCGACAGAATGAATCGAGAGTGAAACCAACACCGAACCATGCGGGAAGCACGTGGCGGCTCTGCATCCAACCGAAAACCCATGGTATGGCCCGCAAATCCTCAATTCCGCAGTGAGCGTCTCGATTGCAGTCCGCGTCGCCACGACGACTGGGACGCGATCCGGTTTTGGCGAGGCCGAATTCCAGAACCGGCGTGGCTTGATAAAAGTAGTCGATGGTATCCTGGTTTTCTGCTACCGAAGCGCGGTAGTAGGTGAAAGCAGTCTGGGACATTTCGTCCATGGCGTGGACCCATTCGGTTTGGACTTTCAAGCTGCTAATTCGGGTCAGAGAGCCCAACGATGCCGCCACCATCAGTTCGAGATTGCGTTCAGCGAGAACGGAGTCGGCATACTTGAAGCTCAATACCTCACCTTGCTCGGTTATTCGAATCTTACCCCCGAATGCTCCAGGTGGCTGAGATAGAATCGCCCGGTGGGTTGGACCACCTCCTCTCCCGACCGTCCCACCGCGTCCATGAAAAATGCGCAAGCGGACGTTGCAATCTTCAGCGACCTGGTGCAGTTCCTGATGAGTTTTATAGATCTCCCAGGTGCTCGTGAACATACCGCCGTCTTTGTTGGAATCAGAATAGCCAAGCATGATTTCCTGTTCGCGATTCCATGAATCAAGCAGCGCGGCATAGTGTGGAGAAGTCCACCAACTGCGACAGAGTTCCGGCGCTCGCCGCAGATCTTCTATTGATTCAAAGAGTGGCACCGGCATCAATCCCGGATCGTTTAGCTCTTTGGAACAAGCCATGCGAACTCCGCAAACTCCGGCCAACCACACGAGCGCATTCAGATCATCCGCTGTTTGCGTACCACTGATTACGTAAGTTCGGATCGCTCCGGCCGGAAAAGTGCGCTTCACTTCTGCGATGGAGCGTAGACTCTCGAGTAACGCAGTAGTTTCCGCTGAAATCGCGTTGTCGGTTGCTGCAAAAGTGTTCTGGTGCTGCGAGGTTGAAGCATCGAACTGGATGCCTCCGGCCAGCTCCCGAACTGCCCGTCTATGTACGCGCGCATGCTCCCTGATATCCAATGTGTGCAGGTGGAACCCAAACGTCTCTATTTGTCGAAGCAGTGGATCCAGCAAGCCGGTTGCTAGTTTCTCTCCTTTGTTTTCCATGAGACTGTCTCGTACGATCACGAGATCGGCCGCGAAAGAATCACTGTCCGGATAAGTTTCCGGAAGGACGGGTGCGACCGCTCGCGTTGCGCGCAAACGGTAAAGAACGAAGGCCAGAAAGCGTCGATAGAGTTCAGCTTGGGGATGACTATCGACCTCCGGCAGCGCCGCAGGAAAAGCGGAAGTGTATTTCTCAATGGCTGCGCGCAACGGTTTCGAGACATTAGTTTGCAGAACGGAAGCGCTCAATTGTTCCTGCAGCTGATCTGTCGCTTTCAGATAATGGTCCAGAATAGTCTCGCGTGCTGCTTCCAGGGCTTCGCGGGTTGTGCGGGCAGTGACGAAGGGGTTGCCATCCCGGTCGCCACCAATCCAGGAGCCAAACCGGATCACACATGGGAATTGGCGTGGTTGCAGATTGAGATCATAAGTCTGACTAAAGGCTCGGGCTATTTCTTCGTAAACGTTTGGCAGAGTGTTGATAAGTACGTTTGGGTAGTAATCGAGTCCCATCTTGATCTCGTCCATCACCGAGGGAGGCCGCCGGCGGATTTCATCGGTTTGCCACAAAGCGGCAATCTCCCGTGAAATCGCTCGTTCGGCTTCCTCGGCTTCTTCATCGGATAGCGGCAGACGATCGAGTCTTTCGAGTTCAATAGCAATGCGGCGTCGTTTGAACAGTACGGTCCGCCTGGCAACTTCTGTTGGGTGTGCCGTAAATACTGGCGTGATTTCGATCCGGCCCAGCTCTCTTAGTGCTTCTTCCCAGCTGACAGCTGCGTCCCGCAGCCGTTGTAGCGTTCCGCGAAAAGTTCCCGGCAATACCGGAAGGTTTATCGCAAGCGTATGAGCTCGACGGCGCCGCTTGCGGTGATTCGTTTCAGCCAGATTTATCAGTTCAAAATAGATGGCAAACGCTTTGGTGAGTTGATAAGCCTCTGCTGTAGTAAGTTTCGCGATAATCTCTTCGGCGCGTTTCCTTGGTTCGTGAGCATCATCGAGCGACCGTTCAGTTTCGCGTTCCCGGTGTTCACTGGTCAAACTGCGAAGCTTCTCGACCGCATCGTACAATCCGGTACCTGTCTGTTCCTTTAGAGTTCTGCCCAGCAGTTCTCCAAGCGAACGCACATCGCGCCTCAGGGGCGCCTCTTTGACGCCTTCCTCGCCACTCAGCAACTCGGCAAGCCGCGCTGCCTGGTCAGATGCTACCCACAATAGATCCGCCATTTAGTCTCGGTGGTGATGCATAGTAAACGCCACTGTCCGCCTGGAATCGTGCCATTATACTCGCAATACTTCACTACAGAACCAAGCGCGGTAGCGCCGGGTAGTCTCAAATTGCGAACTCTGTTCCAGTGATTGTGACGAATTCCTAACGAAAAGGGCACCTGATTAGAGGTGCCCTTGCCTTGAAACAGTGGTGGGTTGTTCTGGCTACGGTAAATCAGTTGTGAATCGCTCTGTGAAATGCTTATGCATATCTTCTAGCAACTGATCGGCCTTCGTCCGCTGTTCGGGTGTCAACACCTCGGTGTAGATCCTCGACTTCACGCGCTCGCGTGTCACGATCAATTCGGCCAATGTTTGTGCCTGTTGGTTCGCGAGTGGCCGTACCTGCGCCTCGTCAAATTTACCTCCAGTTGTGGCTTCTCGTAGTTTTGCCCGATTGCTTGCTGCCTGGACCAGCAGAGGCGCAGCCTTCTGTCGCTCGTCTTGAATGATCGACTTAATCTGCGCCTGTTGAGCGTCGGTCAAATCCAGGCGACGCGCTATATGGGCCATAAGACGCTGACCAAAGCGACCATGGAAAGCACCTTGCCTGTTAGCCGCATAGACGGTACCGCCAACAACAAGCGCCGCGATGCCCAACCCGATCAGAATACGTTTCTTCATGCTTATCACTCCTTAGTTATCCTGGCCTTCTCCGGGTTTTCGCCATGAGCCGCGGGAAGGCCTCGCTTTTCAATACTAATACGATGGCGGGAGCAAAAAATGATGTAAAGAGTTCGTGATAGTCTGTAAAGATTTGTCAATTACTGCAGGAAGTGGCCTTTGGCCTTTGTACTTAGAACTTTGGGGGATGAGGTCAGTACCGTTACGCGGTAGCGTCGGGTAAACCTCACCGATCGGAATGCGTCGGCGGAACATTGACCCGACGCTACCGCGTAACGGTACTGACCTCATCCCCCAAAGTTCTAAGTACAAAGTTCAAAGTACAAAGTTCAAAGTTCAAAAGGCCGGTTTTCCTTCGGTTAGAAGCTGAAACGAATCTGCGCCTCAACGCGGCGATTACAGGCCCCCTGACAAGCGCCACCGCCACCGCCACCGCCGAAATTGCCAAAGTTCCCCCCGCTCGAAGTCGCGAGTCCGAAGAATTGAGAGCTGAGGTTCCCGACCGGCCTCCCCTTATTCGTGTGATTCAAAATGTTTTGCACGTTAAGTGAAAAAGTGAGGTTATAACGTTTTCCCGTCTCGCCGCCCCACCGCCAGGGCCGCGACCCATGCCCAGTGGTCCGCGTGGTCCACCACCGCCTTCGCCTCCCTCGCCGCGGTTACCCTGGCGTGTCGCTACGGCACTTCTTTCTGGACCAAAACCAAAAGTTTTACTGATTCCCAAACGGGTAGTTATTGATCCTGGGCCGCTGCCAAGGTTTCGTGGAATGATTGTTTCACCGGGTGTCGGGTTGGGATCAAACGCGCCCCACGGTGTGATGACCACGCCAGGTTTGGTGAGATCGGTCGCAAAGGCAGGCCGATCATTGAAAATAGTATCTCCATTTAGGTCCCGTCCAACGGTGATATTGAAAGGAGTGCCCGAAGTTACAATGAGCATGGGATTGACATTGAACCCCCAGGGGGCGCGCAGCGTTCCGATCAACACAAAGCGGTGTCTTACGTCCACCGAAGAGCGTCCGTATTCTCCTGTAAAATCGTAGGGGCTGGCCGGGAACGTGCCAGATCCATCTGTATCACTATTAGCTTTGGCAAAAACATAGAAGGCCCTAATTGATCCCCGTCGGCCAAGAGTGTTTGTAAGACCAACGATGAGTTGGTTTTGATTAAAACGACCAGTGGATTCGTACTCAAAAATGTTGTCGCTACTGCCCAGTGGTCGAATTCCGCTGTTGGGCACACCGGGAATAAAAGTTCCGGGCAGCGGAGCGTTGATGGGCCGAGCGCGCAGAAGATGCAGCGTCCGAGCATTTACATAGCTAAGTGTTAGCGTGAAATTTCGAGGTAGTGACCGCTCGACGCTGATTACGGATTGAATCGTGTAAGGCGCCTGAATGTCTTTAGCCAATTGGTAAATCGAAACCGGAGTCGCAAAGCTCGTGAGGGTGCTTATCGACGGCACCACCGGGAAGAGGTCCAGCACGAGCGGATCAGTGACTATAAATTGACGCTGGTTGATGCCATTGAAACGCTCTTCTTGCAGGGTGAGATTTTCAGCAATGCGGTCATAGAATATTCCCACGCCGCCGCGAATAACAGTCTTCGGTTGCTGTTGACCTGTGGCTCCCAGAGCCCAGGCAAAACCCACGCGCGGTGCGAAATTGAGATTGCTGCTGATATTGCTCTGATTTTCGTAGCGAAGGCCCAGATTGAGAGTGAAATTCGGCCTTACTTTCCAGTCGTCCTGTGCGAACCCACCAAAGTCGAATTGGCTAACCTCGGCCTTCGGGTCCCCCGTCGCAATTGAAAACTGAGTCGCGCCACCACCCTGCGACCGGATCTGATTAGGACTTACTCCTTGCTGCAACAGCCGCTGTGTGAGCTGGTATCGTTCGATGCTGGTGAGGCCGGAGCTGCCACCAGAAAAGGTCCAGGTGCCGCCGAAATTCTGTGGCGATATATCGCTGATTCGCACACCTCGCATGCGCGCGCCAAATTTTAACGCGTGAGATCCCAGGACCACGGAAGTGTTGTTCTGCAACTCCCAGCGGTTTTCCGTATTGCTGGATAGGCCGACCTGCGAACCACCGCCGACAAAAGCTTCCTGAACGTTGATAGTGGGTATGGAATTATCGGCATTCTGCGAATCTATCTGATGGACAAACTGAAATCGCGTCTCGTTCACAATCTTCTTATTGATCAGAGCCGTCTCGGTGAGCTGCACGGTCTGTTCTGTATTCCTCGTGTCGTAAGCTCTCGAGTTCAGTGAAAAACCCCCAACACCAATCAAACGACGGAAGTGTTCATAGCTGTAACGTCCTACCAGAGTGTTACTCGCATTGAGTTGATAATCGAACCGGGGACTGAAAGTCGTTCGGCGGATTGGCGTAGCAAAGGAACCGCTAAAGGGAATGATGTTCAGACTGGGATCCAGGATGGTGGCTACTACGAGTGCCTGGTCATCGATGTCCCGCTTTTCAAAATCGAAAAAGAATGACGCCTTCTTACTGGAGATTGGACCGCTGAAGTTACCGCCGAATTGGCGCGCCTGATAAGGTGGCCGTTCGGGGGCATAGGGGTTCCGAGAATTCAGCGCATTGTCATTGAAACTGAAAAAACCCTGGCCGCGAAAGCTATCAGTTCCTGGCTTGGTTAGGATTTCAATCCGACCCATTCCCAGTCGGTCATATTCTGCTGAAAAAGGATTTGAGTTTATACGGATTTCACGGATGGAGGATTTAGGCGGGAGCCTGCCTCCGGTAAAGCCATCGATAAAAATTTGGCCCCCGTTTGGCCCCGCCGATGGACCGGCAAGCGCTTGCAATGCCGACGCGAGATCGTCCGGATCATCGGGTAGCGCATCTATGTCTGAACCTTTTAGTACCAGCGCCCCGGCATTATTCTCGGGCTCAGTACTCAGCGACTGGTTGTCGCCGGAGACAGTTACCTTCTGTTCCTGGATCGTGACATTTAAGGTGATACTCAGCTGCTTGGTACCAGCTGGTATGTCGAATTCTTTATTCTCATAAACGGAAAAACCGGTATTTGAAGCGCGCACAGTGTATTTACCTGGCGCCAGGCCGCTAATCGTATAGAGACCCTCACCGTTTGTAGTAGTAGTCTTTTCAACTCCATTCGCATCTACTGCGGTTATTGTCGCCCCAACAATGGCGCCGCCAAGTTCGTCAAATACCTGGCCTTTGAGTGTTCCTCGGGTTTGTTGGCCGAGTGCAGAACCAGCACACAGGACCAAAATCATTAGCAATCTAACCATCGAGTCAAAACTCCTTTGCGCGCGCTAAGCCAGTGTTTGGACAGGAAGTGCAAGGACAGACTTCACCCTCCGCTGCCTAAGACGGATTCTAACCAGCCATGGCGTAAATAGTCTGTCAATACAGTGTAAAGTTTTGTCAGTCATGTTGACACTTCTTTACGGAAGTTTTAGCTCCTAATGAGATAAAATTAAACGATTTGATTGCGGCGCTGGTTATTGAATTCTAGTATTTATCTATCGTTTCGGGAAAAGAAACGTTTCGGGAAAATGCGACCATGGAACGCGTGTTAATCATCGATGACGATGCGGGACTCTGTGAATTGGTCGCGGAATATCTCCAGCCTGAGGGTTTTGTTGTAGAAGCTATGAAAAATGGGGAGCTCGGAATTGAGCGAGCACTCTCAAACGAGCATGCGCTGGTGATTTTGGATGTGATGCTTCCCGGTATGAACGGCTTCGATGTTTTGCGACGTATTCGCGCAAAATCTCGTATTCCAGTATTGATGCTAACCGCACGCGGTGATGACATAGATCGCATCGTCGGTCTGGAAATTGGCGCTGATGATTACTTGCCAAAGCCTTTTAATCCGCGAGAATTGGTAGCTCGCATCAGGGCCATCTTACGTCGCACTCGGCCTGGTGACGCAACAAACAATATCGACAGAGGCACACTCGTCGTTGGTGATGTAGAAATTGACAATAGCACTCGTGGAGTTCGTCGTGGAGGCGAGGTCGTGGAGTTGACCGGAGTGGAATACGACCTGCTCGAAAGATTGCTTCGGTCTGCAGGACAAATCGCGAAAAGAGAGGAATTGGTGAAAGAAGTGCTCGGTCGCGAGCCTTCACCATTCGATCGCAGCATTGATATGCATGTAAGTAACTTACGAAAGAAGCTGGGCCATCAGGTTAATGGTCTGGAACGAATCAAGACCATTCGCGGCGTGGGCTATATTTATGCCGCTCCTACCACTAGACTCGCTTGAGACTTATGCGCAGTCTCTTTCTTAAAATCTTCATCTGGTTCTGGCTGGCGATGATACTGGTGAATGTGGCCCTGTTTGTTTCAGTGGCTCTCACCAGACCTTCGCCGACCGGACGTCCCTGGCGGGACCTTACCATGGTCGGGAATTATGCCCAGAAGGCCGGCGAAGTCTTTGACCAGGGGGGGCGGGAAGCATTGGACGCTTATCTGGCAGAGACGGAACGGTCTTCCGGGATCTATGGGGTGCTGTTCGATGAACTTGGAACTGAACTGTCGGCGCGCAGCGCGCCTGTCAATTTAAGCGAGTTGGCAATCAAGGCTGCCCGCACCAGTGAAACTGAATTCAACGTTCCTGTCCGCAACATCCTGCTGGCAGCAAAACCTGTTATCACCTCTCAGGGACATCACTACGTGTATGTGGCACGAATGCCGCGCAACCTCTTCAACGTGAGCGTACGCACTCAGGGACTGCGCCTGCTGGCCGCTTTGCTTACGGGGGGTATTCTTTGTTATTGGCTCGCCCGGTATCTGACTACCCCTTTATTGAAGCTGCGGGCCACCACCAATGAACTGGCTGGTGGAAATCTTGGTGCGCGAATGGACCAGAAGCTGGTAAAACGCCGGGATGAAATCGGTCAACTTGGACGCGGATTCAACGTAATGGCAGAACGTCTGGAATCAATGGTGCTAGCCCAGCAGCGATTGCTGGGAGACATCTCCCATGAATTACGGTCGCCGCTGGCCCGTTTAGGAGTTGCTCTGGGTCTGGCGCGGCAGCGATCAGGCTCGGTGCCGAATTCAGCTCTCGATAGAATTGAACGCGAGGCGGAAAATCTGAACGAAATGATTGGACACTTACTAACTTTAACGCGGCTTGAAAGTGGTACGGACAGCCGTAAGAGAACTGATGTCGATCTCGCTGCACTGGTGCGAGAAGTGGTCAATGATGCGGATTTTGAAGCCCGCAGTACGAATCGAACGGTTCAGATAGTTACTTCAGAAGAGTGTTCGACCAGCGGAGTAGAGGAGTTGCTGCGCAGTGCCATCGAAAATGTGGTGCGTAACGCAGTACGCTATGCCCCAGAAGGTACAGCAGTTGAAGTTGCGCTCCAGAATCAAAATGGCAGCAGCGGCAACTCCGCGGTTATTACGGTGCGGGACCATGGACCCGGGGTCCCGGAGCAATCACTGCAGAAGATCTTCCGCCCTTTCTATCGTACCGAAGATGCTCGCGACCGCGAGAGTGGCGGAACAGGACTAGGATTAGCTATTACTGAGCGAGCAGTTCGTTTGCATGGAGGGTCAGTAACGGCAGCCAATGCACCCGGCGGCGGATTGATGATCAACATACGTCTGCTTCTGAAATCAGGAAATTCACCCCAAGCAACGCGTGCGAAGGCGGTGTCCTGATCCCATCTCTGGCGCGCAGGGCGAGAAGTGGGACATGCAAAAGCCCGGGGGCATCTCAGCAGCGAAATGCGAGCCGTGACCAATATCTTTGTCCGCTCCACCATCCATTCCATGACGAAAGGGCACGTACATGCTGCGTAACCAGTCTAAACCGTTCATCGTGGCCCTGATCCCTCTTTTTCTGGCGCTTCCTGCTGCAGCGCAGGGGCCCTGTTTCACCGAGGAGGCGCGAGCACTCGCCGAACAGAGAGCTAGAGTTTGGCAGGAACCCGATCCGAACTATGATCCGGTCCTCGGCTTTAACCGCAGGACCGGGCCGCGTCACGGCGCGCCACCTGTAGATTCCTCAGGATTTGCGAGACCGTTTAGTTGCATCGCGAACAAGAACCCGACCAAAGGAGCCGGAACCACGCCGAAGTTCCACTGCTCAATTCCCGGTGTCGTGGATGAGGATGGTCAGCTAATCCGTTACAAAGTGAAACCCCACTTCAAAGGGCAAGCGCGGGACAAGAGGAACGGAGAGATTTATGGTGAGTTTCTCTCTTCGCGTTTCTCGAAGGCGTTGGGCTTCTTTGCCGACGACGAATGGGTGGCTGATGTCACCTGTCCAGATTGCGAGAAGAGTCTGACCAGCAAGTTCCAGGGAACGAGCTTCACGCCATTTCAACCGGCCGCGGGAATCGAACTACCGCTGGGTAAGGGCATTGACGCCCACTGCAATGGCAAGGATGCCGCTGGTCTCGCTGGAGCGCTGCAGAAGTTGGCCCCAAACGGGGCTCCGCGGGCCGAGATCGACGCGTTCAAATTGTGGCTCGCATTTATCGACCACGGGGATACAAAGACCGATAACCAGAAATTTAGCTGTCTCAAGTCAAAGAAGAACTCCAACAACACGCGCACATGCGAAGTCGGTCAGGCGGTGTATTACGTAAGCGACATGGGTTCGACCTGGGGCTACTCGACTTCCAGCGAGAAGAAGGCAACGCTCGCTGTGTGGAGGGGAAAGGATCCGATTCGGGTAAGCGGGGGCCGTTGCACAACTACTGCCAAGAGCGTGGGTGAGACGAATATCAGCGAAGCAGGGCGGCAACTTTTGGCGAGGGGCTTGCAGCAACTCCTTGACTCTGAGCGCAGGGACGGTTTAATCACCAGGGTCTTTCGAGCTTCCCGCAACCAGGAACGCGACCAGCCGCCGGAAGCGTGGACCGCGGAATTCCAGCGCAAAGCTATGTTGATCATCAACGCACGTTGCTCGAATTAAACAATTCTCGACTAAACAATTCCCGACCTGCAAATTTACTCAGCTTGAATTGTCCCGTCGCAACTGCCGATTCATCAGAGTTTTTATACTCGCAGCGAGAACTAAACGCTGATGAGCGGCAGACTGCGGTAGCGTTTCCCCGTCAGCGCGGTCAATGCATTGACCACCGCCGGCGAGATCACCGGAACCGGCGGTTCGCCGCAGCCGGTCGGAGCCTCCGCGCTTGGCACGATGTGGACATCGACCGCGACCGGCGCGTCACTGATATATGGAGGCACATATTCGTCAAAATTCCTCTGGTCCACCAGTCCATTATTGAACGTGATTGCGCCCTTCGCCATAAGCTGCGAGACGCCGAATGCTACGCCCGCCTGGAACTGGCTCTCAACGGTCAGTGGATTTACGGCGATACCCGGATCCACTGCAATTGTGACCCGATGAATCCGGGGCCGTTTGTTCTCGATTGAAACATCGGCGGCACAGGCTACGCCCGTCCCAAACGATTGATGGCAAGAAAATCCGACGGCGTGACCCGGCGGCAGCTGGCGCCTCCAGCTGCCGCTTTTCTCATCCATGAGGTCCAGCACTGCAAGCAGTTTCCTGGCGTCGGGTTTGAGCAGCCTTCGTCGGTAGGTTAACGGGTCCATCCTGGCGCGCGACGCCAGCTCGTCAATCAACGTCTCCATCACGTAAGCCGTGTGCGTGTGGCCGACCGAACGCCACCAAAGCACTGGCACATTGACGGTGGGATGATGTACCGAAATCTGCAGATTGGGAATATTGTACTGTGTATCAGCAGCGCCTTCTACGGCGGTCTCATCGATGCCACCCTTCATGTATGCGGCTAAGGGTGTGCCGGCCAGAAGCGATTGGCCGACGATCACGTGCCGCCACGCTGACGGCAGCCCATCCGCGCCGATTCCCACCTCAACGCGATGAACGTGCATGGGGCGGTAATAGCCTCCTCGTATATCATCTTCACGCGTCCAAATGAGCTTAACCGGAGTGCCGCGAAGGTGTTTGGCGATCGCCGCCGCCTCGCGCTGCACGTGCGAATCGGCGACCGCTCGCCGACCGAACCCTCCGCCCGCCATTTCAGTGTGAAATGTGACTTGCGTGGGGTGAAGCCCAAGGACCTCGGCGATGGCGATCTGGTCCATCGTCTGAAACTGTGAACCGGCCCAGGCTTCCGCGCGGTCGCCGTCGAACCTGATAGTCGTGTTCAGCGGCTCCATCGGCGCATGGGCGAGATAAGGGAATTCGTACTCAGCGACGATCAGTTTCGCAGCATTGATGCCTTCTATCGCCCGGGCATCTCCGCGGGCCACAGCGCTGAGGCCGGCGCTGTGAGAGAGCTGTTTGTAGCGCTCCCGCAACTGCGCGCTGTCAGCCCGTTCTACGGTGGAAAGATCCCATTCCACCTTCAGTTGGTCGCGAGCTTGCTTCGCGGGCCAGAACTTGTCGGCGACAATCGCGACACCGGTTCCTTTCGCGAGTGGAATCTCAAACACATCCCGCACGCCTTCAATGCTGCGGGCTGCTGTGTCGTCCACGCTCTTGGCCCGAGCTCCGAATACAGGCGGATGGGCCACGACCGCCACCTTCATTCCGGGGAGAATCAGGTCGAGTCCGAACTTCAGCGAGCCATCACACTTTGGCCGGCTATCGAGTCGGCGGACTCTTTGGCCCACCAGCCGGAATTCCGAAGGGTTCTTGAGTTTCACAGTCGCCGGCACAGCCGCACGGGCCGCCTCGAGTGCCAGCTCGGAATATTTAGCTGCCTGGCCACTTGGCCCGTAAACAACACTGGCTTCCGTACGGCAGCTGACAGCAGTGACCTTCCAGCGCTCTGCTGCTGCAGCCAGTAACAGCGCGCGCGCCTTGGCGCCCAATTCTCGATACTGCTGAAACGAGTGGGCGATCGAACCAGAGCCACCAACCATCTGGATGCCCATCACAGGGTCTTTGTAGACGTCCGCGGCGGGAGCGAGTTCCGCGATTACCTGCGACCAATCCGCATCCATTTCGTCGGCTAGTATCATTGGCAAGGCTGTTTGGACACCTTGACCGAACTCCAGGCGATTCACCTGGATGACGATCTTGCCGTCGGGTTTGATCTGCACGAACGCGTCCGGCGGATAGTTCTTTGGCTTCGATGGCGCCTGGACTTCTTCCTGGGCCGCCAAGGGAGAATCGAGATGCAGAGCAATGAGAAGGCCGCCCGCCGCAGTCGCCGACACGCGCAGGAAGCTGCGCCGGCTTAGGTTTTGATCACTGGCATTGGTGGTCGACATCTTGCGGTCTCCCTTCATTTGAGGTTCTGTGCAGCGAACTTGATGGCCTCGCGTATGCGGACGTAGGTGCCGCAGCGGCAGATATTCCCGCCCATCGATTCTTCGATGTTTGTATCTGTGGGCCGCGGAATGTTCTTGAGGAGTGCGACAGCACTCATGATTTGTCCGCTCTGACAGTAGCCACACTGCACTACGTCCTTTTCCACCCAGGCATCCTGAACCGCGCGGCCGACCTTGTCCTGGCCTATCGCTTCGATTGTCAATACGGGACGGTCTCCCAGTAACGAGATCGGCAACATGCACGAACGGGTAGCGATTCCGGCCACATGCACCGTACATGCTCCGCAGGCACTGACGCCGCATCCGTATTTGGTGCCCGTCATCTTCAAGTCTTCGCGCAGCACCCAAAGCAGTGGGGTTGAAGGATCAACCGTAACTTCTTTGCGCTGCCCATTCACGTTGAGCTGATATTTTGTCATGGTTAATCTCCTACCTTTCCGGTGGGCAGGGTGTACCGGCGTTTACCCACACGCGTGTGGCGGCGACAAACTCTTCATGTGTAAGGGGCGGCACCGCACGTTCCGTCCCGTCGGGACGACGGCCAGGGTGCCAGGCCCACAGAACAAGCGGCTCTTCTTCGTGATGCTTTAGCAATCCGGATCCGTCGAGGTTGTGATTCTTCGACCGGTCAATGAGAGCACGACATATCGTCGCACTCGATAATGGATTATCGTTCGTGTCTTGCCATTTCATAGATAGCGGCGCGAGGTGCCAGTGGTGTCCGCCAGGGACGCCTGTGCTATCGGCATTAGCCTCCTGGTGGCAGGTGATGCAATTCAGAGCTGCTACCCCTGTGCCGCCCGGGCCGCGAATCACGTTAGCAAAGTGACGATGGCGGTCATCTCCTTGCTGGGGGTAATTTGTGGCGGTGTGACAGTTGATACAGCGCGGATGGGTCAAAACCGAATATATCTGCTGCCACGCTGCGAGGCCGTCTGCGCGTCTCGCGTCAGAACGACTTTCATCACGCGTTTCATAGAGCGCACCAGAGACAATGGTCCATGTGCCGAATGAAAAGAAGACCGCCCAGACGAAAAGGCCGGCGGCGCGATAACGCGACATATTGATCCCCCTGGATGAGTCCATCGTAACTAATTGGACCGATGGAAATTAATGTGTAGGTTGTTCGGTTCCCCTAAAATATATCCTAGAAATGCGCAGGAATGTTGCGCGGATCCTGCAAATCTTTGTCTATTTTTACAAATTCGACTCCCCGACAGGCTCGATAACTTGATACGCTGGCACAAAGGTTTGAACAAGCTTCGAAAACTGTTCGAAAACTGTGACGGTACTGACCTCATCCCATTGCAATTCGAGTTTTCACAGAATCTCTCCCGTGGGTGTGATTCCTTGACAGGATCTACCGCCGCTGCCTGGAAGAGTCGGCCAAGCTTCTGGGTGCGTATGTCATCGTCATGCCCACGCGCAACCTGCCAGTATTCATTCAAGGTCTTGCTACAACCAGAGGAGATATTTCCGTTTCCCGTCGATAGAAGACTCTCGGTCGTTGTAGGCTACGTTTGTTCGGGTCTTTAATCTTCTCGTCGCCTTCGACAAAGATCACTTCAAGCCCTAACCCTCTGCTTTGCTCAATCTTATCCTGCTGCATTTGCGGTACCCGGTTGGTTGCGTAGTCCAACCATTCTCGCAACAACACCTGGCTATCTTTAGGGTCAACATCTGCGGCTGAAGTCTTGAGTCCTTCTTCCACAAGGGCATACGTGAGATATCCGTGGCCCAGCTTCGAGGCCTCCAACGCCGCTTGATAGCTTTGCGCTGCCGTCAGGATGTACATGCCTTTTTCATAAGCCAGCTGCGCCAATCCCTTGCTGTTCATTGGCCCTCGTCTCTTCTCTGTTGCTTCTAATGCCTGTCCCGAATTACAGGCATCAATCACCAGGAGGAGTTGTCCCGCGTCAATGTCGGCTACGGCGCGTTCAAGTTCGTCATCTGAGATGCTATGGCCAAGTATCGCCTGGAGTCCTACGCTATCCAGTTGCGTTCGACTGCCGGTGTAGCCGAGATCGTGGGGTACGAGAAAAAAGCGATTACCTTGTGCCGTGCCGTGTCCGGCGAAGTAGATGATGACCACATCTTCCGGTTGGGCCGTGGCGGCGAGACCGGTAAGCAACTTGAGGATGTTGGCCTTGGTAGCATCATTGTCGATCAGCGAGTTGACTTCGACGCGCCCATAATTACCCAGTTTGGCCTGCTGGCGTCTTATCTCATCGGCAAAGTCCTGAGCGTCGGCCACCGCATATTTCAAACTGTACTGTAAATTGGCGTATTGATTCACACCAACGGCAAGAACATGGGCCAATCCTTTTCGTTCCAGACTCTTCGCACCGGTTACCGTCAAAGTAGTGTCACTGCTTTTTATGTTGTCATGGTTGAAAGCATAAGCAGTAAGGCGATTCTCACCGGCGATGATGCTGATAGTAGTCTCCAGCGTAACCGTGGGCTGCCCATGAAGCACATCACCTCGCCACACTTTTACTAATGATCCATTGCGAAAGAGGCGCACATCTCGCGCTCCGGCAGGAGCTTGTGATACGTCAATTCTCACTGGCAGGCTGCGCGCACCGACTTCTGTAGAAGAGTCTCCTTTTCGCATCAAGGTCAGATTTAATTGAGGTTGACGGCGATCTTTTTGTGAAATGTCCGCCGGCGCTCTGGGATTTCTACCGGCAAAGACTTCATTGAGCAGACCCGGATAGTAGAAGTCGTTAAAGAAAATCTCTACTGGAGCGGTCTCAAACGTGTTCTGATTAAAACGCCAGAGAATCTGATTCCAGGCGGTGGGCGAGCCATCGAATAGACCGTCTGGCGTAACCACCAGCCAGGCTTTTTCATCTAGTGCCACCAGGCTTGCCAGGAGCTCACTTCCATCCGCGCGCCAACACTTGACGGTAGTATCGGAACTGCCGCTGATTAGAAACTTCCCATCAACGCTGAACCCTACTGACGTGACATTGTTGGAGTGCCCAGTGAGCGTGCGCAACTCACGGCCGGTCGCCACATCCCATAGTTTTATTGTCCGGTCCAAACTGCCACTGGCCAGTGTTTTACTATCAGGACTAAACGCCATCGAATTGATAAAATTAGAATGTCCGGTGAACACGCGCCACTCTTTGCCCGTGGCCAGTTCCCAGAGTTTGATTGAACGGTCGTCACTTCCACTGGCCAGGGTCTTACCATCGGGACTGAACGCAACTGGACTCGAACGCCCCTTGAGCGTGAGCAACTCTCGGCCGGTGGCTACGTCCCACAGCCTTACTGTTGCATTGTCGGCACTTGCCAACGTCTTGCCATCGGAACTGAACGCGACCGACTCGACCCACCAGGAATGCCCGGTCAATTTATGCAACTGTCGGCCAGTGGTCACTTCCCACAGCTTAACCGTATTGTCGGCGCAACCAGTGGCTAACGTCTTCCCATCAGCGCTGAATGCAACTGTCCGGACGGAATCGGATTCCTCGAGAGTGCGCAACTCTCGTCCGGTTGCCACCTCCCAGAGCTTGACTGTGTGGTCGGCACTACCGCTTGCCAGTATCTTTCCGTCCTCGCTAAACACAACTGCAGGGATCCAGGCGGAATGTCCGATGAGCGAGCGCAACTCTCGTCCGGTCGTTACCTCCCAGAGCTTGATAGTGTGCTGCCCACTGCTACAGGCTATAGTCTTTCCATCGGCGCTAAACGCAACTGAATTTATAGCTTCAGAATGTCCGATGAGCGAGTGCAGTTCTCGGCCTGCAGCCACGTCCCACAGTTTGACTGTGTGGTCGGTACTACCACTCGCCAGTGTGCGCCCGTCCGGACTGAAGGCGACTGAATTAACTCCGTAGGAGTGCCCTTGGAGAGTGCGCAACTGTTGGCCCGTGCGTACCTCCCACAGTTTGATTGAAGAATCTTCACCGCCACTCGCTAAGGTCTGCCCGTCGGAACTGAATACTACCGAAGTGACCGCAGCAGAATGTCCTTTAAGCGTGCGCAACTCTCGACCCGTGGCCACCTCCCAGATTTTGATTGTTGTGTCGGCGCCACCACTGGCCAACAGCCGCCCATCGGCACTCAAAGCCACTGAATAGATCCAATTAGAATGTCCCTTGAACGTACGCAACTCTTGGCCCGTGGCAGCATCCCACACCTTGACGGTGGCGTCTTCGCTACCGCTGGCTAGGGCATTGCCAGCAATGAACGCAATGCAGCGAATCTTACCGGTGTGGCCGGTGAGTGTCCGTATTTCTCGTCCAGTGGCGACGTTCCAGAACTTGATTGTTTGATCCCAACTGCCGCTTGCTAAAACCTTCCCGTCAGCACTGAACGCTACTTCGTCAACAACACCCGAATGCCCTGTGAGCGTGTGCAACTCTTGCCCCGTGATCAGGTCCCATAATTTGATGGTGCTGTCCCCACAGCCACTTGCCAGCGTCTTACCATCGACACTAAATGCAACTGAGCTGACGGTCTGAGAGTGGCCGTTGAGGGAGCGCAACTCTCGACCCGTGGCCACTTCCCATAGCTTGATTGTGTTGTCCCACCCGCCGCTGGCTAAGGTCTTTCCATCCACGCTGAAGGCTACTGAAGTAACTCTCTCAGAATGCCCGGTTTGCACAACTAATTCAGGCTTCTGCCCCCAGCAGACCGTGCACATGACTAACAGCAGGGCAAGATGAACCAGACGCTTTAAGCCGATCATTGAATTCATAAGTAACCCCACCGTTTCAGATTTGTTTAGGCGCCTGCACTTTGCGCCTTGCGGGCGAACGCTTCTTCACCTTAGTCTTTTCCCAATCGATTTTCCATCTCACGTCGGAGAGCCTCCACTTGAGGCTGCCCGCGCTACTAATTTCTGGATGAATTCCCACGTTTTTGGATTTTCAGCTATCATCCTGCAGCTAATCACCGCGCAAGAAGACCCACAAATCCAGGGGTTTGAAGGTCAATTATCCTACGGGAACAAGACTTGCGAACCCAAATCGCACAGAACAAGTCAGAACAAGGGCTTTAATGCTCTCCTTTTCTCCCCTGGGAAGCCGCCACCAGCCCCGACATGGATTTACCACATTGCCAACGTTTAACAACAGAGGAGATTCCCAAATGAGGACCAGTCGAATTGCCACGCGATGTCTAAAGTCGCTATGCACAGCATTAGTAGTATCGCTCTTGCTCGTTTCAGGCATGATTGGCGTATCCGCTCAAACATCCAATACCGGATCAGTGACAGGAGTAGTGAAAGACGAAACAGGGGCGGTGGTTCCGGGTGCGACTATCAAAATGATCAATACCGGCACCAACGCCGAGCGCACTTCAGTAACCAGTGGAGAGGGTGCCTTTGAAATATCGCAGCTCGTTCCGGGTAATTATCGCCTGGAAGTGGAGAAGGCAAGTTTCGCCAAGTACGTACACGAGCAGGTGACGGTCAACGTATTATCGCGCGTAACCATCGAGCCTGTTCTGAGGCCCGCAGGCGCCACGGCCCAGGTTACTGTAACGGCAGAAAATGCAGCACTCGTCGAAACGACAAAGACAGAGGTGGGAGGCGTGATCGATCAACGCCAGATGGAGAATCTGCCGGTCAACGGTCGCTCCTTTGCTTCGCTGGCCGTGCTCATACCTGGCGCGACGCTGGCGCCCTCCTTTGATCCAACGAAAGCGCGGGTCGGCACATTCTCAATTGGCGGTTCAACAGGGCGCAATCTCAATATCACGGTTGACGGCGGTGATAACAAAGACAATGCCGTCGGCGGTATCCTGCAAAACTTCTCGATGGAAGGAATTCAGGAGTTTGCGCTTTCAACACAACGCTTTTCGGCTGCAAACGGGCGCTCAGGCGGCGCGCTTTTGTCGGTCGTCTCAAAGGGAGGCACAAATGACCTGCATGGCTCCGCTTTCGGATTCTTTCGTGACGAAAAGTTGAACGCAAATGCGCCGGCGCTACTAGCCAAGGCCAACGATAACATCTTCGCGGCTGGAGACGCTGTCAAGCCTCCTTTCGGCCGGCAACAGTTCGGCGGCTCATTCGGCGGCCCAATCAAGAAGAACAAGGCCTTCTTCTTCGGCACCTTCGAACGAACTCGCGAGCGCGGCAATTCTATAGTCTCCAGTGCCGACCAAGCTCAGATCGCGACGCTCACATCGTTTGGCTACAATGCGGTGCGCTTTCTGTCACAGCCCTTTAACGACTCGGAATATACAATTAAGGGCGATTTCAACTTATCGAGCAAGCACACTCTTGTAACGCGCTTTTCCGGCCAAAACAATAACGCGCTGAACGACCAGGCGGGCTTTCTCGTCGTCCGAACTGATTTATCGGGTGGTAATAAGACGCTGAATACTCTCTACAATTTCCTCGCCAGTGAGACATGGACGGTGAATCCAAGCACCGTCAATCAATTCGTTTACCAGTACTCAACCTTCGATAATCAGATTCTGGCTACGACGGACTTGGCAAATCTCTCGTTCCCGAGCGGCATCATCGTGGGCCGCAATGGAAATGTGCCGCAAGAGACAATCCAGAAGAAGCATCAGTTCCGTGATGACCTGACTTACAACCGCGGCAACCATGGCTTCAAGTTTGGAGCAGACTTCGTCTACGAGCCGACGCTCGGCGGCATCTTTGCCTTCTCGTCGTCGCCTAGCTACGAGTTTTACTTCGATCCTTCCGACATAGCGCAGAACCCTGGTCAGTTCCCGCAGGGGTTCCGCACGCATCAAGTGTTGCCCGGCCCAATCACTTGCGCAGTTTTAGCTGATTCCGGCTGCACAGCCGCCGATCTCGCCGGGTTCGGAGTCGTCGCCGACATCGTGCTCGCAGGAGGAGACCCCTCTTTCAACTTGCGCGATGGTGCAAAGCAGTTCGGATGGTACGCGCAGGACGACTGGAAGGTCACACCGCGGTTGACTCTAAACTTCGGCGTTCGCTACGACGTGGACATCGGCTTTGTCGATGCGGGTCACCAGAAGGACAACCGCGCCCTTCGCGCGCTCCAGATCATCGGCAGTCCATTCGGGGGAGTAGCCAAGGACGACAAGAATAACTTCTCTCCTCGGGTCGGATTTGCTTGGGACATACATGGGAACGCCCGATCAGTTGTTCGGGGCGGCTATGGCATCTATTTCGACCAATCATTCCTGAACGTGCCGCTCTTCGCGGTGCAACTTGCCAACCCGGAAATTTACGCCTCGTTTCTGAATGACGGAGACAATCTCGCGATTGATTCGGCCCCGCCCACCATTCCGCGCCCGCTCTCGAATCCACTGCCTGGCTCGCGTGGCCGCACTATAGACCCGAACTTTGTGGCTCCATACTCACAGCAGTCGAACGTAGGGTTCGCGCAGGAACTTGGCAAGAACATGGCATTGGAGTTCGACTACGTTCACATTCTCGGTCTACACGAGTTCACTTCGCTTGACATCAATCCGCGTACCGGACCGCTTCATAATGCCCAGCGCGGCGATTCTGCAGGTTCGTTCCCGCGGGTGCTTGCTCCACAATTCACGGCCCACGCAGCGGAACTACTCGCGGCCTTCGGGACAACGTCGCCCTTTGCGCGCATTACTACGGCGCAGTCCGTTTCGCGCTCGCGCTACGACGGTTTTACGGTGACATTTAAGCGGCGCTATGCAAATAAGTACCAGCTGAATGCACACTACACCTTGGCCAAGTCGCGGGCCTGGTTCGGCCAATCTTCCGATTTTGGCAACCAAGCCCAGAACGTGTTCGATCAGTGGAACCCGGAGAACTTTGGCCCGACGGACACCGACGAACGCCACCGCTTCGTGCTGTCGGGCGTCTTCGACTTACCTTGGGGCTTTCAAGTCGCGCCCATCTTCCAGGCAGCATCGCCCAGACCGTACAGCATCTTCCCAAGCTGCGGCTGCGACATCAATCGCGATGGGGTCACCGTCGATCGCGATTCGGTCAACCCAGGCGTCGATGACCAGCACCACCTACCGCTGAACCCTATCCGTGGCGACAGCTTCAAGCAATTGAACGTCCGGGTATCGAAGTTCTTCAACTTTGGCGAACGGGCAAAGCTGGGACTCTTCTTCGAGGCCTTCAACGTCTTCAACACTGCAAACTTCGGACGTGAGTTCCAGAATGTTACCGGCACTCCTGACTTTGGCAAGCCGCTTAACTTCTTTGGCGCCACGGGCTTCTCGGAGCCTTTAGGTATTCCGTTCCAAGCTCAACTTGGCGCTCGTTTCACTTTCTAAGCTTGTAGTCTAGCTTTTGGGGCAGTTCGTGAATCCGACCCGGCCGAGTTCACGACTGCCCCTTCTTTCCATTCGAAACGTTCGCCGGATAGTCGCAATGACCGTATTTCGGACCACACTCCTCCTGCTGATGGTGGCTCTACAGTTTTCAGTCGTCATTCAGGCACAGGGAGTCCATACACTTCAGGGTAAAGTCATTACTCCTGGCGGCATCCAGCCAAGAAATCCGGTTAGAGTCACGCTGACATACAACGGCCGAAGAATCTACGAAACGTTCACAGATCTCAGCGGTCGCTTTTCATTCTCTGGTATCGCCAAAGGTACTTACCAGCTCACGGCTGAAGGTGACGGACAGAGTTTCGAGACTACCAGTGTCTACGCTGAAGTCTCTGCTTTTGGTTCAGCGCCACAACTTTTTAGCCAGGACATTCAGCTGAGGCCTGTCCCTGGCAAACCTTTGCCAAAGGCGGCAGTAATAAACGCATTTACCCAAGATGTTCCCAAGCCGGCGCGTCAAGCCTTTGAACGTGCGATGAAGCTGCTTGAAGGCGGCAAGGCAGAACCAGCCATTGAGCAGATGCGTGAGGCTCTTAAGATCTTCCCTGAATACTTCGAAGCACATTTAGAACTTGGCAATCAGTTTCTCAAGGCTGGGAACCTGCCTGAAGCGATCGCAGAGCTCGATCTGGCACGACAGATCAATCCTAACGATGAACGCTCGTATGAGTCGTTCGGTTTGGTCCTCATGCAACAGAAGAATTACGCAGTTGCGGTGGCCGTCTTCGCAGAAGCCTCGCGGCTAAATCCTGGCAATCCCATGAGCCTATTAATGCGCGCCACCGCTCTCATACACCAGGCTGCGTCACTCGATCCTTCCAGTTCAGGCAAGGCCTTAGATGACCGAAACTACTTGATCACTAAAGCCGAAACAGCGCTGTCGCAAGCATCCAATCTGAGCGGGAGGAAACTCAAAGCAGACAGCCTTACGTTGGCCCTATTTTATGAAATGAAAGGAGAGAAAGATCGCGCGGCGGAAGAACTCGAATCCTATCTTCGAAAATCTCCAAATGCAGACAATGCCGAAGCGATCAAGAGTGAAATAAAGCGACTACGCGAGGCCGCGAAGGAAGCCAAATCGCCCCTGTAGTAATAGGCGATTGAATAAGGGGTACGTGACTTCATCCGGCGCCGCCTGTCTATAAGGTAGGTGAACCACCCGCTACTGAGCTTGTGAAAACTGTCTGCGCAATCAGAAATATGATCAGCATACCGAGATTTAGAGAAGATGTTTTCGCTGTACCTGTTAGGTAAACAGCTGGATGAGTGGTAGAGTGCTCGGCGAATCGAGCACAGCTCACTCCTTCTCAGCTCCTCTGGGATCATCCAGACCACCTGGAGTAAACAGCTCAACCACCAGCGAGCTGATAAAATGCTTGGACGACATGTCACTATGAAACTCAAGGCCAATTGTGAAACCAGCCAGCGGTGATAAAGCCTTCCCTACACTCGCAACTATCAAAGTAAAGGAGATCTATGCAGCAGCTAAGAGAGCAAGGCATTTATACCTTTCCTGAGGGAGGGGAATTCGTAGCGCATGCAGTCCTTCGCGGCAGCTATGTTCTCTACACTCCCGGGGCTTGGGAATTTTTCGGCGTACACGCTTACGAATCTGATGAGAGGGGCACCATGCACTTACATGGGCGGGCCACCCGCTGGCACATCGACGATTTAACTGATACCAGGCGGACGGCTCGCTCTCGCTCCCGGAGCGGTGCGGCGCAGAACCCTTCATGATATTAGGAGCTGCACTTTAGCTTATAGCCCGCAAATGGTGAAGGACCTTCTCTATGAGTGATATCTATGCCATGCAACGCGCAAACTGCGACTGCTTCGCCCTTGACGATCACGGACGTTTTCGTGTGCCACTATTTCACAGCCGCCACGACGCCATGATAGCCCGTTCACGTAACTTGGAAATGCTACTTTTTAAACCCGTACCGCTCAATGCTCGCTTGCTCAAGGAACTTGTACCGATAGGCGGCGGAAGTGACGTGGACTTTTGGCTGGTAAAAGATCCTTTGCTCAGTCTGAACCGTGGTCGCCTAGTGGAACACGCACAACTTGCTTTGCTAATCAGTGAAGAAAAAAATGAAAGCCGCCCCGATCCCGGTTCACCTATTTAGCATATGCGAAAACTATTGTATATATAAAATATGTCCTCCTGATCGAACCATACCACAGAACACCGATCTGCACCGAGCGAAATGCGCCTCGTCATTCTATCCTCTCAAGCAGGCTGCTAAATATTCGCACACAAATCGGATGAGTCAGGTGTGGGCGAATGCTAATGCCTTGCCTATCACGACGACATGGAAATGGAAGTACACATCCACTTTCATGATGAGTCTCATCGCCCCCACCCGGAACCAATGTGATTGTCTTTATTGAGAAGCAGGATCATCCTCTTTCTCAGGTAAGGAGTCTTGCGATCCAGAAAGCGGTCAACTTTCTCTCTCAGATAATACACTCAGAAGCTAAGGTGCTTGGTATTTGAGGCGCACCCAGTCAGGCGCAGATGCTCCTAAGGTTGCTATGTTAAGCTGTGTAACGATGAGAGGCCCGCTAATTCTGCATCCGGATAAGTGAGTTAGGCGCTGTTGTGTTTTAGATGAGCAGCAGCGGCAGCAGCAGTATCCATGTATTCGTGGAATCTTACAACTTTACCATTATTTATTGTGAACACATGCGCGAAGTCCCCCCCGAACTCCCTCCCCGTAGATTTAACACGCCAAGCATAATGACCGAGAGCCACGACTTTATCGCGTCGAGCGATAAACTCTCTTGGATCAAAATGCTGAAGCTCTTGAGTATCAACTAGCGATGCGAAGAACTGTCCCATTTCCTCATGACCTCGACGTTTCCCAGCAAATGGCACATTCTCTATCTCCGGTAATTGCCATTCGATGTTAACTGAAAGCAGATTGAGTAGAGCTTTAATGTCGCCACTCTTGAAATACTCATAGATTTGTTGCACGAGTTTCGTGTTCTCTAGTTCGCTCGTTACGAATTCTCCTCCCTCAGGTGGAGTATAGATGCCTTGATCTCTTAGCTGCTGCATAGGTCTCCTTTACTTTAATAGTAGCGGGTGCAAGAACGCTCTGCGCCGAGCTCGCTGGCTTCACCCCATACCAGGTGATGCGGGAGCTGGTGTGTACGGGATCTCAGTCATCGAGACTCTTATTTGGTTTTCCCCCCGGCTTTGCACGGTGGCCAATACACGGTTCGTATCACGTCAGCCTCATCGTTCCTCATGCTCGCCCAGTCACGATGGCGACTCCGTTCATGGAACCATCCAAGTGGCGAGGCTGCGGAGGGCTTCAAGATGGTTTTTCTCCAGCCCGAATTCTCTGGGCCCCATCCTTATCTGGACTTTCTTCCCATTCGCAATTCGCAGGAATGTCTTATAGGGGAGGGAGACGGCGATACCTTGACTAATATAGTCGCCTGTATTCGCATTCGCAGGAGCATTTACGGTGAATGAAGGAACATGCTCTAATGGACCTAATTTCAGACGTCTCCCATCGACTAAAGCAGTCAGTTTGCGGAAGTCTGTGTACTTCCAATCTTCGGATGTCGAGATGAGCGAGAAGAGTACCCTTTTGGGTTCGGCTCTCAACGTTCTTCCAGAGTAGGTAAACGAGGCATTAAATCTCGCTTCATCACCACCGATATAGTTCGATGAAACGAAAGGTTCACCATAAACTTGCATCGGATTAAACCGCACAGTCGTGATCTCTTTAACCAGATCGTAACTCGTCTCGATATTTCCTTTGTGCGTGAAGATGCGCTGCGGTGGGTTGGAAGCCTGCGCGAGTCCGAGCGTTGCACACGTAGTGACTATCGCGAAGGACAAAATAAACCGCAAGTGGTTCTTCACCGTGATTCCTTTTTATGGCGTCGCCTATTGTTCGATGGGGGTCGAGCACGTAAGGCCATCTTCATCTGTATACAAAAGTAAACAGCCTTGCTTCGGTAGTTGAGCTGCGGGTTTCAGTTGGTCTGGAGGATCCCAGAAAAGCTGAGAAGGAGTTAGCTAGTCTCGGTTCTAAGCAACCCTACACTTCACGAAGACATATGTCAAGTAGAGAATATAGTACATAAGCAATATATTGCGTATATAATAGATAGCAGACTCTGCAGATGTTTATTAAATCCCTTTTTCCAGCCGTTTGAAGAAGGTGGCTAGCTCGATGTCTGTGTCGAGACCTGAACTTTTAGCACAGGCGCGGAAAGGCCATCCGTGTTGACACACATATGCCCGAAAACCCCTGCAATAACCAGAGTTCTTGGCTTTCCAAAAGAAGGACATTAGAGGGTGACACCACGACTGAGGACCGTCGTATAATGCCCACCGCCGCTATTAATCACTCTGGTTGGACCGGGCTACAGCACTCGAGGGTGTGAGGAATGAAGAAGCAGAGCAATCGCAACGCGTGGAAGGGACTAGTGGCAGGCGTCGTTGGAGGTGTGGTTGCATCCTGGACCATGGACCGATTTCAGTACTGGTGGCTGTCTTTTGGCGGAGGCAATGAGCGAGAGCTCCAGCAAACACCGAGTGAGGAAGGGGACCGGGACGATCCGGTGACCGTGAAGAGTGCTTCCGCAATATCGGAAGGAGTGTTTGGGCACAGTCTTACTGCTCGAGAAAAAGAGATCGCCAGTCCCATTCTTCATTATGCGGTGGGCACGACCGCCGGCGCGGTGTACGGGCTTGCGGCGGAGTACGAACCCCACGTGACCAGCCTGGCGGGAATTCCGTTTGGCGCGGCGTTCTGGATGGTCGTAGACGAAGGAGCCCTGTCTTTGCTTGGGCTCGCAAAAGGACCAACCGCTTATCCGATCTCAACTCATGCTTATGCGCTTGCCTCACATCTGGTGTTTGGGTTGACGGCAGAAGTCGTTCGGAGCACAGCGCGTCGGGCGCTTTAGCAAGTACCCGTGATCGAGTTCTTCTGTAACCTTTCCGAGTCCGGCACCCCGCTGCCACATTTCTGGGAGCACACGGTGGGAAGCGATCATGCACTGGTCGCGCTGCGCGCCGATTGGCAGACGCAACTCCGGCGTTGCCATCAGGAGCTGGGCTTCCAACATGTGCGGTTCCATGGCTTGCTTTCCGACGACATGGGAACGTTCATCGTTAATCAGAACAAGCCTCTCTACTCATTCTTCAATGCCGACCAGATCTTCGACTTCCTGCTTTCAATCGGCATGAGGCCGTTTGTTGAGTTGAGCTTTATGCCAACCGCGCTCTCGTCAGGAAACAAAACCGTGTTTCATTACCGCGGGAACATAACTTCGCCGCAGGACTATAAGCGTTGGGGCAAACTGATTACTACAATGGTGAGTCATTGGGTTGAGCGATACGGTTTGAGCGAGGTAGAAGAGTGGTTCTTTGAAGTTTGGAACGAGCCAAATCTGAAAGCGTTTTGGGGTGGAACTCAAGAGGATTACTTCAAGCTCTATCCCTACACAGTCGCAGCCATCAAGCAGATTGATCCATCACTTTGGGTCGGTGGTCCAACGACGGCGGCGAATGCGTGGATTGAGGAATTCCTCGACTTCTGTGAAACCAGGAAGCTACCCGTTGATTTTGTCAGCACCCACCACTATCCCACCGATGCGATGGGCCAGGAAGGCGATGACACGGAGACGCAATTAGCCAAGAGTCAGCGAAGCATCCGTCGCCAGCAGGCCCAGGACGCAAAACGCCGCGCGGGGGGGAAACATCTCTACTACACCGAGTGGAATGCCTCGTCGAATCCACGCGATACGCTGCATGATCAATCCTATTCAGCCGCGTTTGTTGTGAAGACGATTATGGAAGCAAGCGGGCTGGTCGAAGGGTACAGCTTCTGGACTTTCTCGGACATCTTTGAAGAGAACTACTTTCCCTCGAAGCCGTTTCACGGAGGATTTGGACTGCTAAGCCTTCACGGGATTCCGAAACCGACCTACCACGCTTTTGGGTTGTTGCACAGGTTGGGAAACGAGAGCTTGGTGGTTGACGGCTTGCACGAGACGGTCGGTGCCTGGGTCGTTCGGGGCGTCAACAAGATTACTGTGTTACTAACAAACCATGGTTTGCCGCGGCACCACCTTGGGAAGGAGCGAGTAAAGATTCAGCTAAGCAATGCGCCTGAAGCGGTGACCGCGGAGGTGCGGCGAATCGACGAGGAGCATGCGAACCCGCGGCGGTTATGGAAGGAGATGGGCGCGCCGGAATATCTGAGTACAGCACAGTTGGACAAACTCCAGGATGCATCGCAACTAAAGCACGAGCCGCTTGATTTCGGATACATTAAGGGAGGAATTGAGTTTGAAGTTATGCTTCCGGCGAACAGCGTGGCAGCAATCGAATTTGAGTTGGGGTGAGATTTCTATAAACATTATGCCGCTAGGCGGTTCCGCTGCTTTAACTTCTCTCTGTCAGATCTTCTGAGACTCCTCATCTACGAGGCAATTGCAAGGTTTGTGTTGAGGCCGAGACAACTCTCCTTTCCCGACAAGAAGCTCGAGGCGCTCCAGCGCCTCACCTTTGGCTATTTCCTGAAGGAAACGAATTGGGAAAATGGCTTAGTGCCGGACAGTACACGCCAGGGAGCGCCGTGCAGCATCACTCCAACTGGTTTTGCACTTGCCGCTTATCCCGTTGGCGTTGAGCGTGGATTCATCACGCGCAACGATGCGATTAAACGAACCCTCACGACCCTGCGCTTCTTTTGGAGTAGTTCGCACGGGCCGGAACCAGACGCCACCGGATACAAGGGTTTCTACTATCACTTCCTCGACATGAAAACCGGGCGTCGGACGTGGAATTGCGAACTGTCAACAATCGATTCGACCTTCTTGATCGCCGGAGCACTGACGGCCGCGGAGTATTTCAATCGCGACGCCGAAGACGAGCACGAGATTCGCACGCTTGCCGAGGCCATCTACGCCCGGGCCGACTGGCAATGGGCCCAGAACGGCGGAGTCACTGTCACGCACGGCTGGAGACCTGAAGGCAGATTCATCAAGTATCGTTGGCAGGGCTACAGCGAAGCCCTGATTCTTTACGTCCTCGGTCTCGCCTCGCCAACGCACCAGTTGCCCGAAAAAAGCTACCAGACTTGGACCAGGACTTACAAGTGGAGAAGTCTTTACGGGCACGAGTTTCTCTACGCAGGGCCCCTATTCGTCCATCAGCTTTCGCACATGTGGATTGATTTTCGCGGCATTCGGGACGAATACATGAGTGACAAAGCGATCGACTATTTCGAGAACAGCCGCCGCGCGACCTATATTCAGCAACAGTACGCGATTCGCAATCCGCGAGGCTTCAAAGGCTATAGTGAATACATTTGGGGTCTCACCGCGAGCGATGGTCCAGGGCCAGTAAGTAAAAAGATCGGCGGCAGGTTGCGCCGATTCTACGATTACAAAGCGCGCGGTATTCCAAACGGGCCCGATGATGGCACCCTGGCTCCGTGGGCCGTGATCGCTTCACTTCCGTTCGCGCCCGAGATTGTGTTGCCGTCGATCCGCTATTTCGACGAGACTTTTCCTGAGATGACCAGCAAGTACGGATTCAAGTGCAGTTTCAATCCGACGTTTTCGACAGCTTCAGGCCGGGAATGGATCTCAAAGGGCTACTACGGTCTGGATCAGGGCCCGATAGTTTTGATGATCGAGAACTACAGGTCAGGATTTCTTTGGCGGCTTATGCGCCGCTGCCCCTACATCATCGACGGGCTTCGCCGCGCAGGTTTTTCGGGTGGCTGGCTGGGCGAGTGGCAGTAAGCCCGGTGCTGTGCGGTCACTATGTGGCTTTCGGCATACGCACTGCGACGCTCTGTTTCTCGACAAAACCGGTAGTGCAATAATGACAATTACCCGCTGCGTGACACTGTCTCAATTCAATTTGTGAAGTATCCTTGCCGCGCGCCATTCCGGAAGTGGGTTAACGTATCCGCATTCCTCTTTGATGATTAAGTAGCATTGGCAAGCGACTGCCTCCAAGCCCGCTCGATTTAGAATCGTGAGAGTGCCGCGAGTGTAACTGATCAAGTCCTGTTGCTGAAGCGCGCCGGTTACGCACTAGATCGAGCGTCGCCCAGAGACGAGGTTAGGCCATCGCATCTTCTGTGACGCCTGGGCTCTCAACTCTCCAACATGCCTTCTGGCTTTTGTGCAACTCGACTTCAGGACGCAGCCTTCGCACGGGCCAACTCTGGCTCGCCCACCAGTTCCTCAAAAAGCGTCCGGTAATGCATCATTGCCTGTCGCAAGTCTTCTGTGTTGGCCTGCCCCTGCGTTTGACGCACCGCGATTCCGTGGGCCGTCCGGTAATTTTCCAGAACCAGTGGATGGTCCACGGAGATATCTGCGGCCCGCTGCTCAAAGTCACTTAGCGGATAGCCGCGTGCGGACATCACATCACCTAGTAGTTGGTCCGCCTCCGTTACCGCGCCTCCGGGCCCGTCAACGAACCGCGCCTGGACCCTGCGCCACGACTCTACGAAGCGCGCACGATCAGCTGGAGCGAGCGGTCGGATGCTCAAACTCTCCGCTTCTTTGCGCGTCTGAGACGGTGCAGCGCGCGCGACCTCCTCGCCCTGCCAAAGCTCCCAATCTAACGATACCCGAACCGCGCGTCTTTTCTGCGAGAGTCGCGCTTTAGACCGTGCGTCGGCCAGAGACCAGGTTGTATATCAAGACGATAACAGCTACGACCAGCAAGAGATGAATCAGGCTAGTGCCGCCACCGACCCCTAAGCCGAACCCCAATAGCCATAAAATCAACAAGATGACCAGGATTGTCCACAACATTTGTTTTCAAGCTCCTTCGTTAGTTTTTACCCTACTCGTAGGGTTCAAGTTTTAGAGTTAGACGCGAAAACGACTAGCAGCCACGGTTATCACTAGTACGAACTAGCCCGACACGACAATTTTGTTGTCGCTGCCATTAATCCATCTACTCGAATGTCAATTGGGATGCGCCTCTCCCGGTTACCTATTTAGCATATGTGAAAACTATTGTGTATATAAAATATGTCCTACTCTTGACATATATCGCTCGTGGGAGTAAAATTATTCTGAACCGAGACCAGCTAACTCCCTTCTCAACTGCTCTGGTATCTTCCAGATCGTCTGAAGCCAACAGCTCAATTATCTAAGGAGCTAACAATGCTTACACACCATCCGCATAGTCTGCGCAGCTTGCAGAATGAGGTAAATCGCCTGTTTTCAGGTAACGTGAGCGATGCTTTCGCTGATGAAGGTATTGCTCGTGGTACTTGGAATCCGACCGTGGACATCTATGAGAACAAGGACCGGATCGTTATTAATGCCGACTTGCCGGGCATGAACCGCGAGGACATCAACCTCACGTTTGAGAACAACGTTCTCACTTTGAGTGGTGAGCGTCGCTTCGAGAAGAAGGATGAAGCCGACAATTACCATCGCGTGGAGTGCTCTTACGGGACATTTACACGCTCCTTCGCCGTGCAGCAAACAGAATCAATCGAGGGCGTCACAGCTACGTATGATAATGGGATCTTGCGAATTGATCTTCCTAAGCGTGAAGAAGTTAAAGCGCGGCGCATAGAGATTGTAGGGGGTGAGTCCCGAGACATCCGCAGAATTGAAGCGCAGGCGGAAAAGGCAACTGCTAAGGACCAGAAAGCGACAGCTCAAGCAGCAAGGGGCTAAACCGGGCCCCGGGTTAGCTGACCAGCAGGCTTCACCCCGGCGGTGTGACCCTAGGATTTGGCCGCTATGAAAATCATCATTCTAATCACCGTATTTGAGAGTTTAGCCCTTGGCTTATGGATAATGATTCGTTGGCATTCCCGAAAGAGGCGGTCAAGGGCCCGGGCTTCTCTTCGTCAGCTCCCAGTTTTGCCAGCCACCAACGATCTGACCCTTAATGCGGTGTCCGCTTCTTTTGCAGCTGCACGCCGGGCATGCATAAATGAGTGGCACGTGGAAGGTCAAGCGAATGACAGAAGACCGATGCGTGTTGGCGTCGTTAATAGCGCGGGATCACGTTCGGCTCGTCGATCGGCCGCTCGCCAGTCTCATCAAATGATGTACAAAGAATGGTCGCAAGCCAGACACGACTGACGCCCTGGCACCTAAACTGAGCGACGAACCTGGGCACTTGGCCTTGGTGCCGCTGTTCAGTGAAGGTGCGGGCAGTTTACTGGCGAACTCTGTTCTCGGCAACAGATGCTACATTACAAGAGTATTCGTGGTATACGCCCTCACGCTTGATAGTTACTTCTAGGTCCTGCCATCGATACAGCAGGCCGCATCCGACAAACTGGAGGGCATCCTTACGGCCTAAAATGAGTGCATTTTTCAGAGTTGGCACCCTATAGGCACACAAAACGACAAGGGGCATCCATCGCGGATGCCCCAAACTATTGCAGATATTGGTGGAGCCGAGGGGGATCGAACCCCTGACCTCATGACTGCCAGTTCTAGTCAGGCGATTTTTTAAACCAAAACAATTAAATGGGTTGCAGCCAGCAAGGATTTACTAGGGTTTTCCCGTTTCGTTACGTTGCTTCACTCAATCATGCCGGTAGTTTGTTGGTGCATCCGGCCACAATTTGGCCACAAGAACGACGATGCAAAAGTGGTTCAGGTTCGTCTTCTGACCTTCGGGGTTATGAGTACTACTTCGCCGCTGCGTACGACCCTTACTAAAGAATAGGCCACCATTTCCGCGGAGAAACCACCACATACTTAGACAAGTGGGACATCCCTGCGTAACAGGAGAAACCATCTCCCAAATTACTTTTTTAGCGACGCAGTCCAATTTTGCACCACTAAGGCTGGCGTCGGCGAGGATTCCTCAGCGGGTATATTTATCAGAAAACGTTGTCCATTATGTGAAACCGCGTAAGACCCACCGCCTGCCGGTGGACCAGCTAATACCCGCACCTCAAAAAGCGGGCTCGGGGCTGCCCGCTTCGAAGGTATTGCCGTTTGCCTTCACCGCTACCGCCATAAGTTTTCCGTCAATCCCACGATAGGTAGAGTCCAAGATGCGGGACTCAAAAACAAAAAAGGCGTATTTCGGACAACCCCGAGCTTGCGTAAATTGGACTGATAACCGCGTGGTTAACATGCGACAATGCTACACACAAAAACGCGTGCGAGTAATGAGAAACGTTCTACATTTTGAGAGCGGAGTGAGGTGTCATTTATGAAGCGAAGCTTAACAATATTTCTTCAGATAGTAATTGTGCTTATCGGTATTGGTGCTCTTGCTCTCATGCTTTGGGAACCTCACATCGAGGGCAGAAATGCGCACGCCACGCTCTTTGAGATCTATTTCAAAGATCCCTTTCTGGCGTATGCGTATATCGCGTCCATTCCATTTTTCATAGCGCTCTATCAGGCATTCAAGGTGTTGGAGTACGTAAGACAAAATAAGACATTCTCGCAGGCGACCGTGAAAGCCCTGCGGACCATAAAATACTGCGCAATAGCCATTATCGGTTTTGTGGCGGTATCAGTGTGCGTATTCCGGTGATTGTGAGCAGTGATTCCGGCGCCAACGTGAGCACCGTTCCGGTGCAACGTGAGCAGCGTTACGGTTCATCGTGAGCAGAGCGCTCGTCACCTAACGCTGGCAGGAGATTATTTACCGCTTA
>WNFZ01000207.1_pt1 | contig 93363 bp, 82 predicted proteins | sample 5400081 | NCBI WGS metagenome assembly WNFZ01 (sample SAMN13153365, study PRJNA577476) | soil metagenome | isolation source: 80 cm soil or saprolite under grassland replicate 1 | place: USA:California | collected 2016-06-15
CGATTCGCCTGATCCAAGTAACCGCGATTTTGATCCATTTGCGAAGTCTGATGTCGGATTGATCTGCTGTCGATGGTAACTTACCACCGGCGATTTCTCGCATACGCATTTAATCACAGATAGGCGCATTTATCATCAATTTTTTTAGCTGTTCGCAACCCCTGAAAGATCAGCGAACCGAGATTGTTGTTCGATCCGGGCGCGCCGATGAGCTGGCCGCTGGCGTAGCGCAGAGTTGCGCCGATGGTCCAATCGCCCAGGACGTTCCTGACGAACTTGTTCGGCCCCCGGCGCGGCGTGAGATAGGTGAAGCCGGTCACGAATATGTGCGGCTGCGAGGTCGAAGCGAGCGATTTCTGCGCGTCGCGGTTGAAAACGTTGTTTGTACCCGCTCCGGGCAGCCCCGGATTGCCGCCGCTGCCCAATACCAATTCTTTTTGCCAAGTATAGGCCGCCGTCAGTTCGAGGCCGCGCGAGTAACGCTTGGTAAGCGTGACCTGCAGCGAGTCGTACCAGTTGGCGCCAAGCGGCGCCCAGCGGCCCGAATCAGCGCCGCGAGCGGTGGCGAGCGGTTTCCCCGGCCCCACGATCGCAAAGGCGGGTCTGGGTCGCAGAATGTGGGAATCCGCGGCGGCTTCGGCAGCCGGCCGAAACTCCCGAACCTTGTTTTCCAAGCGTTACAGCGCGTTTTTGGAGTCCTGGGAGCGCAGGCATCCTTGCCTGCGAATTTATGGGGAAGCGAGCAGGCAAGGATGCCTGCGCTCCCAGGAATTTTTGAGAGCGATTCGTTTGTTGATTATGTTTGTAGTCCCGAGCTCGATGAACGCTCCGGGGATATGACACGGTCAGAATTTCACCCAGCGGCTCAAAATTGTATGAAAATTCTCTGGCGCCGAGACCAAACGAAAGTTGGGGCGGTAAAAAAATCTTTCCCCAACTTTCGTTTGGTCATCCGGCCTCAGGGTTCCCGTATACTGCTGCTAAAATCGCCTCTGGGTACGCATCGCTTCCAGCGTGCAGGCGTGGAGAGTGGACCCATTGTAGATTAGAGCGCGGTTGGAGCCGGATGCGCGCGCGATTGCAAGCAATATTCAATCAACACAAGCAAGGCGACTTTGCCTGGCGTCTGATTTCTATCAATGCGTCCTTCGCCAAGTCTGCACGCTGGAAGCGATGCGTACCCGGGGATTTTCCGCAGGAGTCGCTATGCGAGCCGTTCTCTTTGTCTTACTGGTCGTGGCGTCATTTCCACCTTCTTTCCCGCCTGATGGCGGAGTGAAACCCTTTACGCTGGATCATCGCGGGGGCGCGGCGTCGGTTATCGATCTCTCGTTTCTACTGGACGCTCCCGCCGGAAAACATGGCTTCACGCGAATCGCCGGCGGCCATCTCGTGACGGGCGCCGGCAAGCGGCTGCGGCTGTGGGGAGTCAACATCACGGATTGGAGCCGCGGCTCCACGATGCTGCCGTCGAAAGAGGACGCGCCGATGTGGGCGGCGACTCTGGCGCGCTTCGGCGTCAATTGCGTGCGTTTGCACTTCCTCGACCTGGCGGCGCCGCGCGGGCTGATCGACGCCTCGCGCGACGACACGCGTTCGTTCAACGCGGACCAGCTCGACCGGCTGGATTTCTGGATCGCGGAACTCAAGAAACGCGGCGTCTATGTCAACCTGAACCTCAACGTCGGCAGGTCATACAAAGCTGGCGACGGCGTCAAAGACGCCGACAAGATTCGATGGGCCAAGGGGCTGACGCTCTACGATCCGCGACTGATCGAGTTGCAAAAAGAGTATGCCAAACAGCTCCTCACTCATTACAACCCGTACACGAAGACGGAATACCGCAACGAGCCGGCCGTCGTCACGGTCGAGATGGTCAACGAAAACGCGCTCTACGTCGGCTTTCGCGCGCCCACGCCCGCTTACGACAAAGACCTGCTCGATCTCTACAACGCCTGGCTGCGCCAAAATCGAAGCCCGGCTCAACTCGCCAAACTGCGCGCGCTGGCCGGAGTCGAAGGCGAAGAGCCTATGCCGCGTTTGATAGGCAGAGAAATCGCCGCCGCGCCGCCCGAGCGGTTTTACGCGGAGCTTGAGTTTTTCATGGAGATGGAGCGCCGCTATTTTCTGGACATGCAGTCTTACTTGAAAAACACGCTCAAAGTGAAAGCGCCGCTGGTCGGGACGGCTGATCACAGCCACAGCGGCAGCAGTTATCCGCTGCTGGCTTCGACTTCCCTGCTCGACATCGTGGACGGCCACACCTACTGGCAGCATCCGGGGCCGCGAGGGATTCCGAACACGCCGATGGTCAACGCGCCGCTCCAATCCACCGTGGTGGAGCTTTCACGCACGGCCTTCGCGGGCAAGCCCTACACGGTGAGCGAGGTCAATCATCCCTTCCCCAACGATTACGCGAGCGAAGGCATACCGATCCTGGCCGCGTATGCGGCGCTGCAAGACTGGGACGGCGTTTTCTGGTACACCTTCGAGCCGAAGGCTTCTGCAGACTGGAAGACGGTGATCGGCGACCCTTTTGACATCTCGCACAATCCGGTCAAGATGCCGCAGCTCGCCGCCGGAGCGTTGATGTTTATTCGCGGCGACGTGCGCGCCGCGCGGCAAATCATTCAACGGTCGTATTCGCGACAACAGGTTCAAGACAGCATCCGCCTGCCGGCGGCCGAGAAGCCGTACTTCACTCCCGGCTTCCCGTTGTCGCTACCGCTGCGACACGGCTCGCGCATTTCTTCGCTGGACGGAGAGCCTGCGAAGAAGATCGAACTCCGCGATGACGACCCGATCGTTTCGGACACCGGCGAGCTTGTCTGGTCTGTGTCGCCGGAGATAGGCGGAGTCGTCACCGTAGACGCCGAGCGCACGCAGGCGGTCATCGGATTTGTCAATGCGCGCGGCAAACAGTTGCGCCACCTCAGGCCGGAGATCAATAATCGCTTCGCCAGCCTCGCGCTTAGCGCGCTCGATTCAAAACCCATCGCTCGCTCCAGCCGTATGCTGCTCGTGGCCGGCGCCGCGGTGACCAATACCGGCGCGGAGTGGAACGAGACGAGATCATCGTTGAAGCAATGGGGAACCTCGCCCACGCTGATCGAGCCGGTGACCGGACAGTTGCTTATTCGTAATCTCGAAGGCGCGCGCGGCGTAACGATAGTCGCTCTGGATGGGCGAGGGCAGCGCATCGGCGCGCCGGCCGCGGCGACGAAAACGCCGGAAGGCTGGCGCGTCACACTTGGCGATCAGGCCACGACCTGGTATGAGATCAAGGCCGAGAGATAGTTGAAGCGTGCGAATAAAACAGATCGGCGGAGCCTTTGGAGTGCGGGCGCTCGGGACCGCTTTGGTAGTCCGCTACGATACTCTGGCAATGATGGAAGGAAGCCCACCATGTCTCTTGTACCTGGAGTTTTTAGAATCCGGAGATGACTACCAAAGCGGTCCCGAGCGCCCGCACTCCAAAGGCTGTCGCCATTTTACGTAGTTGACCGTACCCAACTTAAATTGATGTTCCGGGGATTGGACCTGACGTCATTGTTTGTTACTGCGGCGGTCTTGGCTGGCTGCCATTCGGGACCAAAATACCTGGTTACTGACGGATTTGCAGCGCTGCGAAAAAGGCAGAGACAAACATGTCTGATCAAACAACAATTCGCGTCATCCTCGTAGACGATCACCCGGTGGTTCGCTTCGGGCTGGCTGCGATCATCGGTTTGCAGCCGGATATGATCGTGGTTGCTGAGGCGGGGTCGGGGGAGGAGGCCTGCACGGTATGCGCCAAGCAACCGGCCGATGTCGTGCTGATGGATCTGCGCCTCCCGGGCTTGAGCGGCGTGGAAGCGATTCGCGCCATTCGCAAGTCATATCCGAAGCTTCACTTTATAGTTCTCACAACTTACGACGGCGACGAGGACATTCACAAAGCGCTCGAGGCTGGCGCGCACGCTTACATTTTGAAGGGCATGTCGCACAACGAACTGGTCAACGCGATCCGCACGGTTCACTCCGGCCTGAAGTACATTCCCGCCTCGGTTTCCAAGAGTCTGGCGGAACGCCCGCCGCATTCGGAGTTGAGCGCGCGCGAATTGGAAGTGCTGGAGCTGATCGTCAAGGGCCACAGCAATCGGGAGATCGGTGAAGTTCTGGGCATCAGCGAGGCGACGGTCAAATGGCACGTCAATATTATTCTCAGCCGCCTCAACGTCAGCGACCGCACGCAGGCCACCGTGGCGGCTTTGCAGCGCGGAATCGTGCATTTGCCTTAGCGCGGACCGTCGCAATTCCTTATGGGATTCCGGCTCGATTTCTTCGCCGCGTCAGCGGCGCTTTGAAATTAGCCATGGGTTGATGATCTTTGAACATTAAGCGCAACAACGTAGGGGCGGGTTTTCCCCGCCCAATCGCCTTGATCACAGACCCGGGCGGGGAAAACCCGCCCCTACGTTGGGTTGCGTGGTTGCATCTAATTTTCAAAGACCATCAACGCACGGTACGGACATTAAAGCAATTCCCCGTCGCGTCAGCGACGATTGAACCCGCCATGACATCCGGCGCACAACCGAATTCAACCGTCGCTGACGCGACGGGGTAATGAATCGCGCCGCATACCGTGCGTTGAAACGCACGGCTAAATTCAAGGCGCCGCGGCGGCGGCGGCGGAGAGAGCGGTCCCGCGATCTTGCCTGAAATTGCGGGTAAGGAAGTTTTGCCATGCGACGATGCGGTCTTCTTACAATCCTCGTTCTACTTGGCGGCGTCGATTCGTCCGCGTCCGAGACCGCGCCGCCGGACATCCCAGCCTACAGCCGCCGCGTGTGGCGCAGCGCGGACGGACTGCCCGAAGACTTCGCGCAATCTCTGGCGCAGACTCAGGACGGTTATCTGTGGATAGGCACGAGCGGCGGGTTGGCGCGCTTCGACGGCGTGTCGTTCGTGGTCTTCAACCGCGAGAACACGCCCGCTTTCCTGGATGACAGCGTCTATTCGCTGCTCGTCACGAAAGACGGAACGCTGTGGGCGGGCACGGAAGGCGGCGGGCTGATCCGATATAAGAACGGGCGCTTCCGTGTCTTCGGCCCCGCTGAAGGACTCACTAACGGCTTCGTCCGGGTCATTTACGAAGACCGAAACGGCCAGCTCTGGATCGGGACGGACGCCGGTCTCTTCCGCGGCGCGCCCAAGATCAGTGCGCATGCCATTTGCGAGGACCGCGCGGGACGCCTGCTGGTAGGAAGTCGGGGATTGTTGATTTTGCGCGGGATGGAGGCGACTTACTACACTTCCAATGAGAGCCTGGCCGACAACAGCATTCGGACAATCCGCCAAACAGCCGATGGGGCGCTCTGGATTGGAACCATTTCCGGTCTCCGCAGACTCGACCGGGGCATCAACGGCGATCCATTTATGACCCCCAAGATACTAAGCGGCGCCAACATCAGCGTGCTGCTCGAAAGCCGCAGAGGGGAATTGTGGATCGGCGCCTACGGTCAGGGGTTGATGCGTTTTCAATCGGGCCGGATCATCAGGTTCTCGGCGCCGAAACCGAGAGGAGTTTGCTGATGATCGTTCGCGAGGCGCTGCAAAACGCCCTCAGGCACGCGGCGCCGAAACATGTTTCGGTCGCGCTTAGATCCGAGCGTCGCGGCCTGCAAGTGGAAATCGAAGACGACGGGCGCGGCTTCGATCTGTCCATAATCAACTCGTCGAATGGGCGCCACTACGGCCTGATCGGGATGCGCGAGCGCGCCGAGAAGCTGGGAGGGCGACTCTTTCTGACAAGCGCCCCGGGCAAAGGCACACAGGTGCGGTTGAGCGTTCCAATAATAGAGGAAGAAGGCGAGCGGTACGGTACGGGGAGCGTGAGCGACCTGGGCGTCTATCAATAGGCCTTTCGATCGAAGCTCAGGTCGCTCACGCTCCCCGTACCGTACCACCCGACGCCTCTCCCACACTCAAAGGATTTCTGGCGCGATGCGCTAGGACCCACAACCTATCGACCTATAGAATTCAATCACCCGCTCCGCGCGATCAACGAGCTTCCGCCACAACTCCTGCGGCTCGAGAACTTCAATCTGATCGCCGAATCCCAGCAGGCATTCGCAGGCGTCGTCTTCAAAATGAAAGCAGAGTGAAGCCCGCCTCCAGCCGTCTTCATCCGGCGGGTCAACGCGTTCAACGCGCGAGAACCTGCCGACGCGCGAGAACCTGCCGATGATGTACAGCCGATTTACCGCTTCCGGATGGACGCGCGCCGTCACCGGATAGCGCGGAAGTTTGGATTTGAATTCGACGGCGGATCGATGCCAGTGCGCGACGAGGTCGAAGGCTTCAGGGCGGACGAAGGTCTGATCCGTCATCTCGGCCTCGATCACGCGCGAGACCCGGTAATTGCGTATGTCGCCGTCAATCGCCGCGACCAGATACCAGGCGCCGCCTTTGGCCACCAGTCCCAGCGGATCGACCTCGCGCTCGACCTCACAATCGTCGCCGCGTTGATACTTGAATCTCACTGCGCGGTCCAGCCTGATCGCCTCCTGCAACAACGGAAGGAGTGGAGCGGATTCTTCGCTCTGATTCCATCCGGCGCCGTCGACGTAAATCCGCCGGCTCGCCGATTCGGCGTCGCGGCGCATCGCGGGCGGGACCGCGGCGAAGAGTTTAATGAATGCGGCTTCGGCGGCCTTGCCCAATCCGAGGTCGTCGAGCAGGCGCGGCGAGCGCGCCAGGAAGAGCGCCTGAATCTCGGCCTCGTTCAGTCCGGTCAGATTGGTTCGGTACTCGCCCATCAACGACCACCCGCCGCCGGCGCCTCGTTCCGCGACGACGGGAACGCCGGCCGCGCTCAGCGACTCCATATCGCGATGAATCGTCCTCTCGGAGACTTCCAGACGCTCGGCCAAGTCGTGCGCGGTCATCCGCCGGTAGGTTTGCAACAACAACATTATCGAAAGCAGCCGATCAGCGCGCATACATTTCCTCGATTCCAAAACTTTTTTACGTGGTAAGACTCGAAATATGACACAAGGTGTCAGGAATGATCGCATAAGTTCGCGACATCTCCTACGCCGAAACCACATCAGGAGGGGTCGAAAGATTACAGATCGCCGGGCGATGGAAGCCCGAGGTATGAAAGGAGAGAAGATGCGGAAGATAGAAGCGTCCGTCTTTATTGGCGTCAGCCTCGACGGTTTCATCGCTCGAACTGATGGCTCTCTCGATTGGCTACCGCCCGGCGGCGGCGAGCCCCACGGCTACGATGAGTTCATGGCCACTGTGGATGCGTTGGTCATTGGCCGCAAGACTTTCGAGAAGGTCCTCACTTTTGACGCGTGGCCTTACGGCGCCAAGCCCGTTTTCGCGCTCAGCTCTCGCCCGCTCCCTCCCGCCCCCGCCGGGGCTGTGGTGGAGCGTATGTCGGGGGATCCGTCCGAAATCGTGTCGCAGCTTACCGCTCGCGGCATCCGGCATATTTACGTGGATGGCGGGATCACTATCCAGCGGTTTCTTCAGGCCGGACTTATTCAGCGACTCATTATCACACGCGTTCCCGTGCTCATCGGTACCGGAATCCCGCTCTTTGGCGCCACATCGCGCGATATCGCTCTCAAGCACGTCGCGACGCGCCACTACGCCAGCGGCCTCGTCCAGAGCGAGTATGCGGTCGCCGTCTAACAAGCGCGTCCTTCAATGAACCTCGCGATGGAGAATTGATCGCCAAACAATGGACACCGAATGATGGTGTCCGAATTATCAGGCGGAGGAAGCCTGATGAATGAAAGGAGAGAAAATGCGAAAGGTAGTCTATTCCCTTACAAACAGCCTCGACAATTTCATCGCCCGCGCGGACGGCGGATTTGACTGGATTTTGATGGGCGACGAAATTATGAGCGAGTTTCCCAAGCTTTACGCCTCCTTCGACACCATCCTGATGGGGCGAAAAACCTACGATTTCGCCTTGCTGCATACCCCTGAGACGGGCCAGGAAACAGACGCTTATATGGGTATGAAAAGCTACGTCTTTTCACGCACGATAAAGGAGAGTTCTAATGCGGGCGTGAAAATCGTTTCGGATGACGCGGGCGAATTTGTCAGGAGCTTGAAGAACGAGAGCGGCAAAGACATCTGGTTGATGGGCGGCGGAATTCTGGCCGCGTCTTTGTTGAGGGAGCGTCTGGTTGATGAGATAGGGGTGGCGATCCAGCCTATTCTCCTCGGCTCGGGCATTCCGCTCTTTCCCGACATCGGCATGCAGGTCGATCTGCAACTGCTCGAATGCAAGACCTACAAGAACGGGATCGTAGGCCTCAAATATCTCGTGAAAAACTGATGGGAGACACACCATGTCGACAACGAAACGATCTTCGAAGAAAAACCGGGCCGACCGGGAAACGAGCCAGGAAACGGGGCCGAAGGCGAGCCGCCCTCATATTCCCGGCTACGGCGTGCCTAAAGACAAAAAGGGGCTGCTTCCCTGCTCCCACGTGACCGAGCGGATGGCCGAGGCGCAGAACTATTGGATTTGCACGGTCAGCCCAGACGGGCGGCCTCACGCGACGCCGGTCTGGGGCTTGTGGCTCGATGACCGGCTCTATTTCGGCGGCGGCCCTCAAACCCGACGCAGCCGCAATCTGGCGGAGAATCCGGCGGTGTGCGTGCATCTGGAAAGCGGCTCCGAGGTGATCATCCTGCACGGCGATGCGCAAGAGTTGCGAGCGCCGGATCGGTCGTTGGTCACTCGATTGATCGAAATTTCCGAAAAGAAGTACGGCTACGCGCCGAAGCCTGAAGACTATGAAGCCCCCGGGACGTGTGTGTTGCGGCCCCGCTGGGCATTGGCCTGGAAGCAATTTCCGAAGGACGCCACGCGCTGGAGTTTTCAGGAAGGCGATTGAGCGCGCCCTGACCAACGGATGGCCATTATCGTCAAATCGTCCCCCATCCGCGCCCCGTCGCTGAACATCTTCAGATCTTCCAGGCAGGCGTTGATCATTGCCCTGGCCGACGACGCGCGAATGGAAGGCGCCAGTTTCGTCAAACGCTCTATGCCGTATTCGGCGCCGTCGACGTCGCGCGCCTCTGAAAGACCGTCGGTGTAAAGGAGCAGTGAATCGCCGGGTTGCAGGCGCACGGTGTGAGACGAAAACTGCTGTTCGCTAAACACGCCGACGGGAAGACCGGTGGCGTCAATAGCCTTGACATCGCCGCCGTTCAGCCAGAGAACCGGCAGGTGTCCGGCGTTGCATATCTCGATCGCGCCCTCAGCGTCCGCCTTGCCGCAAACCAGAGTGGCGTATTGTGTGGGCAGCGAGCTTTCGCATAACAGGCGGCTCGCACGCTCGACTATTTGCGTGAGAGGGAGGCCGACCGATTTCAACGAGCGGAACATCGCGTGCAGTTGTGTCATCAGCATCGCCGCGGCGACGCCTTTGCCGGAGACGTCGCCCAGCATGAAAAAGATACTGCCGTCTCCGTCAGGCGCCAGATCGCAATAATCGCCGCTGACCGGCCCCGCCGCTTCGTAGTGGCGCGCGACCTGCCAGGAGCCGAAGGCGGAATCTGGTTGCGGCAAAAGTTCCGCCTGTATCCTCGCCGCCATTTCGAGATCGCGTTCAAGCATCCGCTGTTCGTGGGGCGACAGGTGGTCAATACAGAATCGCGCCAGCGGATCAGCGATCAACCGCTCCGCTTCGACGGGGTCGTGACAGACCTCGCACAAGCCGTATGAGCCGGCGCCTAACCTGTCCAGGGCCGCGTCCACCTCTTGCAGCAGTTGGCGCAGTCGTCCCGACTCGCTGAATTTGACGAGCGCTGTTTCAAGCTTTTGGCGGCGGTCGAATAACTGATCCCGCACAATGACCTCTATCTGATTTACCATTCTCTCTCCCCGGAAAAATGTACCGTAGGTTGTCCAACCTGCGGATGCTTGATTAATGAAGCGTTCAAGTGGCATCAAGCGACTTGGTTATGAAGCCCTCCGCCGCCTTGGACAACCTACGGTACAGGGCGCGGCGCCTTTCATTGTTTCAGGGCGTCGCAACGCGACATGCTGAACTCCCCAGAAAATAGACAGGATTTACAAGATTTACAGGATTTTCTGATCGACCTCAATCCTGTAAATCTTGTAAATCCTGTCTATTTCATTGTTTCAGGACGTCGCTCATCGCAACACGAACGACTCCTTTGACGACGTATCTTGCCGAACGAAGCGCAGGGGCGCCAAGTTCCACCTCGGTAACCGTAGCGCATACAGTACTGTTTGCGCTACGGTTCTCAGTCCTATTTTCTGCGCCACGCAAACCACCTCCGGAAGATTTTTCGCAGCGCGGGCGTGAGTCGGGCGCGGTTGTAGGCGTCGCCGATCTTTCGAAGCGCCTCGGCCTGTGTAGGGTATGGATGGATGGCGTCCGCCAATGCGCCCATCTTCAATCCGTTCGTGATCGCCAGCGTCAATTCGCCGACCATCTCGCCGGCGTGGCGCGCGACGATCGTTCCGCCGAGGATTTTTCCCGTCCTGCGGTCGTAATGGACTCGCGCGAATCCGTCTTCTTCTCCGTCGAGAATCGCCCGGTCAACGTCTTCAAAGCTCTCCGTGATCGTCGCCACGTCGAAGCCGGCCGCGCGCGCCTCGGCCTCGTAAAGACCGGCGTGCGCGACTTCGGGATCGGTGTAAATCACCCAGGGCATGACCATTGCGGACGCACGCGCGCGACCGAAGAATAGCGCGTTGCGCAGCGCCGCGCGCGCCATCGCGTCAGCCGCGTGCGTGAATTTGAATTTCGAGCAGACGTCGCCCGCCGCGTAGACTCGCGGGTTCGACGTGCGCAGGTAATCGTCAACAATCACGCCGTCGCGCGAATAGTTCACGCCGGCGGCCTCCAGGTTCAAGCCCTCGACGTTGGGCGCGCGGCCCGCCGCCGACAAGATCGCGTCGCACGAGACTTCCGACTCCTGGCCGTTGCTAGAGAAGACAATAATCTTGTCGTCGCCGCGCCGCTCAACCCGCGTGATCTTCGCCCGATTGATGATCGTCGCCCCTTCGCGTTCGAGTTGGCGGTGAACGATCGCGACCGCGTCTGCGTCTTCGCGCGGCAATATTCGAGCGACATCGTTGATGATAGTGACCCGGCCGCCGAAGCGGAGAAAAGCCTGCGCCAGCTCGCAGCCGACTGCGCCGCCTCCGATCACGGCCAGGCGCCGCGGCAGTTCGGTCAACTTGAATATATTTTCGTTCGTGAAGTAGATCGTCTCTTTCAAACCGGGAATGGGCAATTCCACGGGACGCCCGCCGGTGGCAATGACGGCGCGGTCGAATTGCAGGCGTTTGCCGCCGACCTCGATCTCGGCTGGGCCGACGAACCTGGCGTCGCCGAGATAAACGTCAACGCCGAATTCGTTTTGGAACCGGCTGACCGAATCGTTCGGACTGATGCGAGCGCGCAGCCGGCGCATCCGTTCCATCGCTTCGGCGAAGTTGATCTGAGGTTCGGCGGTCAGACGGACTCCGAATTCTTTCGCCATTCGCAGGTCGTAAACGGCCCGCGCGGCGCGGATCAGCGCCTTTGACGGCACGCAACCCACATTCAAACAATCGCCGCCCATCAATGCGCGTTCGATGATCGCCGCCTTTGCGCCCAGAAGGCCCGCGCCTCCCGCGCTGACCAATCCTGCGGCGCCCGCGCCGATCGCGACCAGATTGTATTTGCCCGCCGGAGTCGGGTTGACGTGACCTGGCGGATGGCAGTTCTCGATCACCCGCCGGTCGTGCTGATCGTCCGCCAGCAGCAGGCGTTCGATTGCGTTTGCGTCTCTTTGATCCTCGATCTTCTTCGCCCCCTTCGTTTCTTCCCGGTCGATTTTCGTTGAATGATACTCTCTTTTACCCAAAGACCCGCAAAGGGCGTGACAATCTTTTGGCGCGGAGGTTGAACTCAAACTACCATCAGAGCGTATTTCCGTCCGACTGTGGATTTAACGGAGGCCGCTATGCATTGCCCGAATTGCGGAGCCGAATCTTCGGCAAGACAAAAATTCTGCCGCGCGTGTGGATTGAGTCTGGAGCGCTTCGCGCAATTACTCGCGGAACTGCTGCCTGATGGGGAAGATGAGTGAGAATGTTGCGCGGGCCAGGCGGAGATTGCGCCAGTTGGAGAAAGCGGCAAAGATCGCCGGGTGGACCGCCGGGTCGGCCTTGGGAATCGTGTTTGCCTTCTTGGGCATCCTTACGATGATAGTAACCGATATCCGTCCGGGCATTGTTCTATTGCTGTTTGGAGTTGGGGTTATTGCGACAATGTTGGTCCTGATCTATCAGTCCTCTTTGAACAAACAGGTCTCCGGGCGCTTCCCTTCGCAGCCAACGCCGCCGTTGGCAGAGACCACCAACAAGCTCCTGTCTGAAGATCAGTCTCGGATCGAAATGAGTGTGACGGAGCAGACGACAGCGCGATTGGACGAGAAGGTGGGAGAGAGCCGTTAAGACGAGTGGTGTTCCAAGATCGCGTTGCGACGCCCTGAAAGAATGAAAACGCGCCCTGGGTACGCATCGCTTCCAGCGTGCAGTCTCGGCGAAAGACGAATTTATAGGAACCAGACCTGGCTACGCTTCGCCTCAGGTTTGGGGGCGACTGATTCCGATCAATAGGTCTTTCGCCGAGACTGCACGCTGGAAGCGATGCGTACCCAGGGATTTTCCGAGAAGTCCTTCAGGCCAGTCGCGGCGCCCTGAAAGAATGAAAATCGCTGCGCGACGGTAGGGCAAACTACCTGGGAGCGCAGGCATCCTGCCTGCGGGTTTCCGGCGATGACCGACTGACCGGAGCAAGCAGGCAAGGATGCCTGCGCTCCCAGGTAGTTTGCCTTGACTCCTTCGATGCGGCCTTTCGGGAAAACCAGGCAAACTGCCAGTTTGCCCTACACTTTTCTGAGGTAAATATGCATTGCCCGGATTGTGGAACTAAAGCTTCAGCGGGGCAGAAATTCTGCCGAGGCTGCGGATTCGGTTTAGAGAAGGTCGAACTGTTGATTGCCGATCAGAGAGCAGCCACGGATCACACTACAGAGGCGACCGGGAGGCTTTCGGATGACTGGTTGCGTAAGTTCGAGAAATGGGCCGCGCGCGCTTTTCGCAATTGGCAGCGTTGCGGTCAGTCTGATTCTCTGGGCCATCATAGTTAAATTGATGATTAAGGAAGGCGCGATCTTCGCAGGCAGCATGTTATTGATGCTTGTGATCGGCGTCGTCTTGCTTTTATTCCTGGTTTATCTGAAAGAGGAGCGTAAAAACTCGGCCTCGACCCAATCGAATCAAGGGCATCGCCTGCCGCAGGCGCAAGAGACTGCGAAGATGCTGTCTGAGCCGAACGCCGAAATGGGCGGAAGCGTGACGGAACAAACGACGACGCGTTTGGAAGAGAAGCTTGAATCTCGAATGTAAAAAACGCCGGTTTAAGGAGGCGTTCTATGCATTGTCCGAATTGCGGATCTATTGAGAACTGAGCGGCGGATTTATCAGCGATCAGGCGGTTGAGGCGCCGCCAGATTCAATACGGCCGCTCCCAACACGCGGCGACGGGCGCGTTCCTGCACAAATACAACGACGCGGATATCATCGCGCTTCCAGCCATTGGCGATCGCCACGGTCGTCTCAGAATCAAAAGCCTTTGACGCCGGATCAACACCGCCGAGCGCGCGCATCTTGCGCACGACCGCGGTATGCGCCAGCTTGCGCCCCGAGTTTTCTCCGCGCGAAACGTTCGATGAGAGGTTGTCTTCGGTGATGGCGAGGATCACTTCCGCCACGTCACCCTGATTGACGGGCGGAACGTTTTTGACGTTGACGTTGAGCCTGACCTTTTGATTGTCTTTCTGAGTCTTTGTTTCCGGGATGACGATTCGCACATCGGCTTTCGGCGAGCGCGCGGCTTTCGCAATCGCCTCGCGAGCTTTATTCATAGCGCTTCCGTTAAATTCGGTCTGCCCGTCAACGATCATCTGCGGAGTGTAGATGCTATCCTGTTGTCCGAACGCCCGGGCGTAAGTCTCCTGCCGCGCGCTGAACGCCGATGAAGAGAATGGGTCAGACCAGCCGATGTAATTCCAGTAATCGACGTGCTCGCTGAGCGCGATCACTTCCGCGCCCGCGACCGGCTGTGTTTGTTGCAACTGCGCCAGAACGTTGTCGGCCGGAGGACAACTCGAACACCCTTCGGAAGTGAAAAGCTCTACGATCACGGTCGAACGAGCGCCGGCCCCCGGTTCGAGCGCCGGCGGCGAGGTTGTAGTCTCGCGCCGGATCGTGAGGGCGGCGAAGATCAGGACGCAGATCAAAGTCGTCAAAGCAGAGATCAAAAATTTCATCATCGATTAATTATCCTCAAAAGCGCTTTCACATTGTTTTCGTAGCGCATTAGGCGCCATGCCGAGCATTCGACGCATGTGACGCGCGAGATGGCTCTGGTGAGCGAAGCCGCTTTCAGCCGCTATCTGACTGATCGATAATTTGCCCTCGCTGAGCAAATCCTTTGCGCGCTCCACCCGCCGCCTGATCAGGTACTGATGCGGAGACAAGCCTACCGCCTCGCGGAAGAGAACATTGAAATGCGAGACGCTCAGACCGACCACCTCGGCCAGGTCGGCGAGCGCAATGTTTTCGGCTAGATTGTCTTCAATATAAACAAACACCTGCCTGAGCCTGCGGTCAGACAGGCGCTTGTTCGGCCCCTTCACGTCTACGGATTTCGAGCTGTGATGACGGATCAGCCGGGTCGCCACGGCCACGGCGAGGCTGTCAAAGTAGAGTTGGCCGCAAGGATAGCCGCACTCCATCTCCTCCTTCAGCGCCCAGCCGATATTCTCCAATTGAGTGTCGCGGACCTGAAAACGGTTTCTTATCTCTATCCCGTCCGGATCATGCCCCAATTCTTTCGCCACCCTGTTCAATAGCGACGGAGACACGCTCAAGGTGAGGAATGTGTCTCTCCCTTTCACGTCCCAGACGCTCGGCGTGTCCGCAGGGATGATGTGAATATCGCCTGGCGCCGAAGTGCCGCAGTGGTAGTGTCCGGCCCTGTGGCATGAGACCTCGACGGGGGGGCCGGCGTGTATAGAGACTCGCGTGTATTCTTGACCGGGGACTTCGATCAGGCCCGGCTGGTCGGTCAGGAGACTGACACGAAATCCATTTGCGCCAACCTGCGCAGGCTCGGATAAAGAATCCATCTGACTATTACCTCTCAAGACGCAAATTACTCGGACGCCGCAGGAAGTCGGAGCGAAGACTGACCTAGCACGTAGCGCCAACCGGTCGAAGACCGGACGTAGGTATCGCTGAACCATACTTTGTAATCGAATGGTTCTCCGCGGTCGGCGCCTTTAGCCCATAGGAGGGCGGTGACAACGGCCGTGTCGCCCCAGACGCGAACAGTCCGATTGTAATCCTCCTGGCGCTCATAAATCACGTTCTTTTCATCCGCCTCCTTCAACAGATCGGCTTTAGTGTAGACCCGGCCGTTCCCTGTGACGAGCACGAAATCATCGGCGAGAATGCGATCCATCGTGGCTACGTCATTGTTCTTCACCGCCTCCTGATACTCAGCGTCGAGCGCGGCGACAACGCTTTCATCGTCTGACATGGTGTTTCCCCTGTTTTCCATATGATCTGGCGCCTCCTACAAAGTAATTCAGAACTTCGCTCGGAATCTAACATGTGAAGAACTTTCGACACGACGCCTTTTGCAAGGGCATAAACGCGCCTCGCCACTTTTTCATCCGAACCTGCTCATTTGCGTCCGGACGTGCGCAACGCCTGATCTTATCCCGTCAAACTTGCTCTTTTGCATCCGAACGTGGGCGATGCGATTTGGCGCCCACATCATAATCCCGGGCGGACAGCAGGTCAGCAAGTCAAATTAATGGGATGGGGCAATATTCCAGGGCTTTGCTAAGCCGCTTCCCAACAATATCAACCACTTTGCTGGGATACATCTTTTCCGCAGGAACCTTCATGTGGCGTTGCGACGCCCTGAAACAATGAAAAGCGCTGCGCGAGGGTAGGGCAAACTTCCTGGGAGCGCAAACATCCTTGCCTGCTTGCTTCGGTCAATCTGTCATTGCCGGAAACCACGCAGGCAAGGATAAAGATGGGCGGCGCTCCCAGGAAGTTTGCCTTGACTCCTTCGATGCGGCCTTTCGGGAAGACCAGGCAAAGCGGCCAGTTTGCCCTACCCTTTTCCGCAGGAATCTTCATGTCGCGTTGCGACGCCCTGAAAGAATGAAAACGCGCCCTGGGTACGCGTCGCTTCCAGCGCGCAGTCTCGGCTAGAGACCTATTGATCGGAATCAGTCGCCCCCAAATCTGAGGCGATGCGTACCCAGGTCTGGTTCCTATAAATTCGTCTTTCGCCGAGACTGCGCGCTGGAAGCGACGCGTACCCAGGGACTTTCCGAGGAGGAAAAATCGTGACTACACAACAACAAAAGACTCTCGACTTCCCTACACGTACCGCGGCGATGACTTCGAACAGTGGCAATAGGTCGCCGCTCGCTCGCCGTGTCATTGACGCCGGCTACAACATATGGACTCGAAATGTGGCCATAAGAGCCGGCCTCATTCTTCTGGCCATTTTCATCGGCGTCTACTTTGGGGCGACACTGGCCCGAGGGTCGGCGACCGGGCAATATCATATAGTCAGGCTCCCAACGCTGGGAGGTACGAACAGCGGCGGCAACAGCATCAATAATCGCGGCTGGGTGGCGGGCTATTCCCGAGTGACGGGAGACCAGAGCCGGGAGGCCGCCTTGTGGCGAGACGGGGAACTGATCCCCCTCGGCACGCTAGGCGGACCGAACAGCAGCGTGGCATGGCCGGTGAATAACAACAGGGGTATTATCGTGGGCATCTCCCAAACCGACGAGCCTGAGCCAGAAGGTGAGCGTTGGAGTTGTTCGGCTTTCTTCAACGGCCCTTTCGTTGTCGGCAAAAAATGTTTTGGGTTTGTGTGGGAAGACAGAGACAGAGTAATGAAGAAGCTGCCCGCGTTGGGTGGGAACAACAGCTTTGCCGCCGGCGCCAACAATCGGAGGCAAGTGGTCGGGTGGGCGGAAACTTCGGTTCGTGACCCGCAGGGATGCAAGGCCCCGCAAGTCTTCCAGTTCGTGGCTGTCATCTGGAACCTGAAAAAAGACGATGACGATGACGATATCGAAATCGAACAACTGCTTCCGCTCCCAGGCGACACCACCAGCGCCGCTGTAGCTATCAATAACAGGGGGCAGGTAGTCGGCATTTCCGGTAGGTGCGACCAGGCGGTCGGAAGACATTCCGCGCGCGTGGCGGCGCTTTGGGACAAAGGCGAGGTGATCGAGATCGGCAACCTTGGCGCCCCCCATTGGGCCACGGCCACGGCGATCAATGAACAAGGCGATGTCGCCGGATTTGCCAGTCAACCTGACGCCGGCCCCGATGAACTCCGTTTCAGCGCTTTCCTCTGGACTAAGCGCGGTGGCATCCAGGATCTCCCCGAACTCCCAGGAGACAACGACAGCGAAGCTTACGGGATTAACGAACGGGGCGAGGTGGTAGGCGTCTCATGTAACGCAAACGGCTGCCGCGCCGTTATCTGGCGCCACGGCAAAGTGGAGGACCTCAACAAATTCAAAGGCGGCTATACCGGCCATCTCGAAACAGCGAAAGCCATCAACGACCTCGGGGAGATTACGGGCAGGGCTATCATCAATCCGAGCACGCTAGAGAGAGAAGCGTATTTGGCAATCCCCACGCATCGCTAAGATCACGCATCTCCATTTCTGTTCCCCTTTTACTTGCCCTGATTTATATCGAAGCACGCAAGATTGGTACAGTACCGCGCGCGTAAGCAAGCGGCCGGCCGATGAGTCGGCCGCTTGCTTACGCGCGCGGTACTGTACCGGTGTACCAATGTTGCGTGCCCTGATTCAAAAACGGAACGTCACGCCGACCTGAACGGCTAGGACGTCCGTCCGCGAAGAGAGGACGTCGAAGACGACCTGTCCGTTCACCTCGCGGATCGAGCCTTTCCTGAGATATTCGGCCCGCGCCCCTCGTAAATAGCGAACGCCCGTGTCCAACAGAATCTTCGCCTCACGACCCTTTGTGAGCGGAATCTGCAAGCCACCTCCGAATCCGTAGCTCAAGGCAGTATCACTCAGATCGGTGCTGCTCGCGAAAGTCTCGCCGTCGGTCAGGTCCGAGATCGATGTTCTAGTAAACAGATGTTTCAACCCGATCAGCCCGTCGAAATAGGGGCGAACCAGGCCCGTGCGCGGCTGCGCCCGCAACACGAAATGCGAGAAGAAAATGTTGTTGCTTGTACTAACTCTGACCTGAAGGTTGGGGATGGTTGTGCTGATCGGCTCCCTGTGGCTTACGGAGCCGTATACTGCGATTCCGAGGTCGCCGCCCGCTAGAAAAGGACTGGGGCCGAGCCGGACGAGAAATTGTCCGCTGGCGCCGTAGCCGTTATTGGTGACGTTCTCGCTGAACCCGCCGCGCGGAACGATTGTTGTGAAATAGACGCCGACCTGGGCGGCATCCTGGGCGCCAACGATCGTCGCGCCTCCGATCAATAGAGACAGGAAACATACTGAGAGTACACGGGCGGCTTTCGCTGCGAACAAGCATGATGTTTTCATGGGGAGTTCCTATGGTCTTAGCCATTGACGGAAAGAATTAGGTTGGAGGCGCCGCCATTCTCTATTTCCGTCACCCGCTTGTCAATTTTTATTTTTCATTGAGGTGGCTTTCAGGTTTTTGCGGCGCGGCGCCGATGACTCTGGGTACGCGTCGCTTCCAGCGCGCAGTCGTGGGCGGAAGACCCATCGGAGTCCCGCAGCGCGCTCGGGGCCGGATGCGCGCGATTGCGAGCGATAATCACTAGGGCGGTTTTCATATCGGTGTAGGGGTTAATAGAACGCGGATGACACGGATACAAGGATCATCGCGGATAAGAACTAAAAAGATCAGCGTGAATCCGCTCTATCCGTGTCATCCGCGTTCTATTGTAGGATGGGTCATTACGAACGCTGGCTACGGCTTCCCATACAAGCAAATGAGAACCGCTCTAGAAGCAAGCGAGGCGACTTCGGGGACGTCCGATTCCGATCAATACGTCTTTCCCCATGACTGCGCGCTGGAAGCGACGCGTACCCAGGGCGCGCGCAATGACAATCGCCAGGTGGGAAATGCGGGGTCAGCCGATCAATGCTGGTTCCAGTAGATAGTCCTGAAAATTGAATTCCTTCTCCTCGGCGGTTCTGGGGCGTTCGTAAGACCCGTTCATTTGTAACCAGCGCATTTTCACGTTGTCGGAGAGGGCGGGATCCAGGATCTCGCGGACTATGCGCTCCTTGATCCGTTCGTCTTCGATCGGGAAGAGGACTTCGACGCGGCGGTCGAGGTTACGGTTCATGAGGTCGGCGCTGCCCAGGTAGATCTCTTCATTGCCGCCGTTGATGAAGCGATAGACGCGGGAATGTTCGAGGAAACGCCCGACGATGCTGCCGACGCGGATCGTCTCGCTGCGGCCGGGCCAGCCGGGGCGCAGACAGCATATGCCGCGGACGATCAGGTCGACGGGCACGCCCTCGCGCGAGGCCGCGTACATCTCCTCGATCATCGACGTGTCGGTCATGCTGTTGAACTTGGCGACGATTCCGGCGGGGCGTCCGGCCTGGAGGTGCGTGACTTCGCGGCGGATCATCTCGGTGATCGATTTGCGCAGGTTGACCGGCGCGACCAACAGCTTGCGGTACTGCTCCTGGCGCGAGTACCCGGTCAGGTAGTTGAACAGCTCCGAAACGTCTTTGCCGAAATCCTCGTCGGCGGTGAAGAGTCCGAAGTCGGTATAGATGCGCGCCGTGACCGGGTTGTAATTGCCCGTGCCGAGGTGGACGTAGCGGCGCAGTTTGTTCTTCTCCTGGCGCACGACGAGGGCGATCTTGGCGTGGGTCTTCAATCCGACCAGGCCGTAGATGACGTGGACGCCGGCTTTCTCCAGTTGCTTGGCCCATTGGATGTTCGCCTCTTCGTCGAAGCGGGCTTTGAGTTCGACCAGCACCGCGACCTGTTTGCCGTTCTCGGCGGCTTGGATCAGCGATTCTACTATCGGCGAATCCTTGCCCACGCGGTAGAGCGTCTGTTTGATTGCCAGCACGTTCGGGTCGCGCGCGGCCTGGCGCAGGAATTCGACCACGGGCGCGAACGACTCGTAAGGGTGGTGGAGCAGAATGTCCTGGTGGCGTATGGCGTCGAAGATGTTTTCTCCGGAACGCAGCGCCGCCGGCGTGGTCGACGAGAAAGGCTCGTCCTTCAACTGCGGCAGGTCGAGTTTGTAAAGCGCCATCAGATCGGGAATGTTCAAGGGGCCGTCAATCGTGTAGACGTCCTGCTCCTCCATCTCCAGCGAATGGCGCAGCAGCTTGACCATATGCGGACTCATCCCGGCGGCGATCTCCAGCCGCACGCCGAAGCCGAAGCGGCGGTTGCGCACCTGCTGCTCGACCGTCTTGAGCAGGTCGCCGGCCTCGTCCTCTTCGATTTCGATGTCGGCGTCGCGCGTGATGCGGAAGGGCTGGCATTCGATGATGCGCATTCCCGGGAAGAGCGAGTCGATGTGCGCCGACATCACCTCTTCGAGCATCGCGAAGCAATAGCCCTCGCCCGTGACCGGAATCAGCCTGGGGACGTTCGGCGAAAGCGGCAGCTTGACACGAGCGAAGCGGGCCTCATGCTCGCCGTCTTCCGGATTCTCCGGCACGACCAGTATCCCCAGGTTCATGCTGATGTTCGAGATGTACGGGAACGGGTGGCTCGGGTCTACGGACAGAGGCGTGAGAATGGGAAAGACGCGCTCGTAGAAAAATTCGCGCAGTTCCGCGCGCTGATCCCTGTTAAGGCGGCCGTACGGGATGATCCGCACGTTGTACTGCTCCAGCCCCGGCAGAATCTGTTTGAGCAGGCAGCGCATCTGCACTTCGAGCAACGGGCGCAGGCGTTCCGAGATGAGCCTCAACTGCGTCGCCGCCGAAAACCCGTCGGGAGAGAGCATCAGCGGGTTGGCGTCGAGTTGCTCCTGAAGGCCCGAAACGCGGACCATAAAAAACTCGTCGAGGTTGGTCGAAAAGATCGAGAGAAATTTTAACCGTTCGAGCAGCGGCTGCGACGGGTCGAGCGCCTCGTCGAGCACGCGGCTGTTGAACTCGATCCAACTGAGCTCGCGGTTGAGGAGCGGGTTTTCGGCAAGGTTGCCAGTAATTCTTCGTTCGGGCGCCAAAGTCACGGTTTCCATAAATTATTTTCCCTCATTAAACCTGCGGTGGGACAGACATTGGCCTGTCCGTGGCGGCTTCAATCGCAGACGAACAGACTAAAGTCTGTTCCACAGCCGATTCCGTGGTGGGTGGTACCTATAAATTCTATTTGAGAGGCTTGCGCGGCGTCAATTTTTTGCCGATACTTCGCGCGCGCGATTGAAAATCTCAAGCGTGGCCAAAATCCGTCATTCGCGCGACACGGACGACTCTCAGTTGAGTCGCGTTCAACCTAAGACGCGCCGCCCTATCGACCTCTGGAGCGTCCGGGCGGTTACGGCTATATCGCGTTTTAGGGACAATCAACTCAACCCGACTAAGTGATGACTCACAGGAGTCTGAACTACGATACTTGCGAATATAACAATAGTCACCGTCGAATGCCTGCCAGTTCGGCGCTCTGAGGCCTGCAGTTAAACAGTCGAGACGACGCGAAGACAGTGCCGCAGGCAAATAAACCGCAAAAGATCATTGTCCAGGCAAACATCACGGGAGCGATCCCGCAGGAACTCGAAAGGGTTCAACCTTGAAAGTCGCAGTTTTAGACACAACCAGGAAGCCTCTTGCGCCGACCTCGCCGCGTCGGGCAAGACTTCTCTTGAAGAAAGGAAAAGCGGCGATATTTAGTCGCTTCCCATTCACAATCATTCTTGAGCGAGAGATCGAGAATCCGCAAATTCCCGACCTCCGGTTGAAAATTGACCCCGGTTCAAAGACGACCGGAGTCGCGATAGTCCATCAAGAATCCGGCGCCATCGTCTTTGCCGCCGAGATCGATCACCGCGGCGGCGCGATTAAATCCGCTCTGGACACTCGTCGTGCTCTGCGTCGTAGTCGAAGACAGAGGAAGTCTCGTTATAGAAAGCCACGGTTTGACAATAGAACCCGCCCGAAAGGATGGTTGGCCCCGTCACTCAAAAGCCGAGTCTCTAACGTCGAGACTTGGACGAAGCGATTGATCCGGTTCTATCCGGTCTCGGGGATTGCGATGGAGTTGGTTTGCTTTGACACTCAGTTGATGGAAAACGCTGAAATCTCAGGCGTCGAGTACCAGCAAGGCGAACTTGCTGGATACGAACTGAAGGAGTATCTGCTTCTGAAGTGGGGACACGATTGCGCCTATAAATCGAAAGGCCCCTGTGATCGATACTTGGAAGTCGAGCATATCATCCCAAAATCGCGGGGCGGATCGAACCGGGTGAGCAATCTCACGATCGCCTGTCGTAAACACAATCAAGAGAAAAGCAATCTGACTGCCGCAGAGTTTGGTTTTCCTGAGGTTCAATCTCAGGCAAAGAAGCCACTAAAAGACGCCGCCGCGGTGAATTCGACTCGATGGGCATTGTTCGAGAGATTGAAATCTATAGGACTCCCGATTGAAACGGGATCGGGAGGACTGACAAAGTTCAATCGAACTCATCGAGAGCTGCCGAAAGAGCACTGGGTGGACGCCGCGTGTGTCGGCTATTCGACGCCCGAGAAAATTGAGATCGAAGGCGTCCGACCGCTGATCATCAAGGCGAGGGGGCATGGCTCCCGCCAGATGTGCGCTGTGAACAAATATGGGTTTCCGATTCGCCATCGGACTCGCCATAAAACTTTCCTGGGCTTCAAAACGGGTGACATTGTGAAGGCGGATATTCCGAAAGGGAAATTTGCGGGCAAGCATTTCGGGCGAGTGACGATCCGGCAAAGAAAGAGTTTTATCCTGAACGGATTCGACGTGAATCCAGGCTACATTGACCGAGTGCATTCTGCGGATGGGTATGAATATGAGTACAAAACCCAAAACTGGGGTTGAACGCGAGGCAAAAGAAGGCTCTTGGTCACTCCACTGCGACGGGGGTGACCGGAAAGTCGCTTCTTGCCCTTCTAGGGCTGCGAGACTTCGAGGAATTTATGTCAGGCGACCCAAATAAAGATAAGGCCAGGATTACCGCTGATCAACCATCTTCGCAACCGCCAGGGCCGGGGCCGGGCGGCAGGCTTAAAGGGCGATACCTGATCGAGCGCGAGCTCGGGCGCGGCGGGGTCGGCGTGGTCTTTCTGGCGCGCGACGAACGATTGCACGGAATGCCGGTGGTGATCAAATTCCTGCTCGAAGACGCCGGGCGGAACAGGTGGCTGATCGGGAAATTCTCGCAGGAGGCCGAAGCCCTGACCCGTATCAACCATCCTGGCGTCGTGCGCGTCATTGACCGCGACCTTTCGGACGACGGGCGCCCCTTCTTAGTGATGGAATTCATTAAGGGGCGGTCTCTGCGCGACGTGATGGGCCGTGGGCCGATGAATCTGGCTTACGTCGCGCATCTCGCGCGGCAAGCCGGAAGCGCGCTCCATGCGGCGCACCAGCAGGGCGTTTTTCACCGCGACCTCAAGCCGGAAAACATCATGCTCGAACAGTTGAGCGGCGGCGACGAGCACGTCAAGCTGATCGATTTCGGCATTGCGAAGGTCGTCAATCCGCAGGCGGGCAATGAAACAGAGGTGGCCGTCGTCGCCGGCTCGCGGCAATACATCGCGCCCGAACAGTTGCTGTCACAGACGGCCTCGCCGGCGACCGACGTCTACGCGCTGGCGATCATCGTTTACGAAATGGTGACCGGGCGGCTGCCGTTCAATCCGGAGGGGCCGACTCACTTTCTGGTCATGCAGGAATTGATGCGGCTCCAGCGGAGCGAGAGCTTCGTCGAGCCGCGCGCGCTCCGCCCCGATCTGCCGGAGGCCGCGCAGATACTGCTCCTAAACGCGCTCTCATTCGACTCGGGACGCCGGCCACAGAACGCGCGCATCTTCGCCGAGGATTTGGCCCAGGCCCTGATAGGAAAGATCAGCGCCTCCGACGCGCGCGGGACCGTCGCACTTCCGTCGCCCGCATCCGGCGCAGGCAGACCGCCGGCGCTAGATACGGCGCCGGCGACGCGGATCGACACGCCCAAGAATCCGACGCCGGCGCCGGCGACTGACCCGAATGTCGCCGCCCAGACCTCAGCGCCAAATTCGCCGCAAAGCGTGACCGCGCCCATCAAAGACGGCCGAGAAACCAGCGCGAAGCCGAAGAGCCGCAAACTTCCGATCATCGCCGGACTGGCAATAGTCATTGCCATCGCCGCGACTGCAGGCGTCGTCGTAATTCCGCGGCTTTCCGCCTGGTTGAATCCGGAGGTTACTCCGTCTCCGACTCCACAACCGGCGTCGCCAAGCCCGGCGTCGCCCGAAGCTGAGAGAACGTTCAATTACTCGATCACGGTGCGGCAAAACCCGAAGAATTTCCCTGGCAAGGCGCCGTTTCAAGTCCCCGGAGAAATGCTCTTCGCGCCCGGAGACCAAATACACATCTCATTCATCAGTCCGCAGCGCGGCTATCTCTACATCATCAACGAAAGCCCGCCCGTCACGGGACAGGCTTCAAGCTTCAACATTCTGTTCCCGGCCGCCCAGGGTTCGGCGCAGCTCTCCGCAGGCCAGACCGTCCGCATTCCCAATCACAACGATGGATTCGTCTTTGACAAAGAGCAGGGGGCGGAAAAACTCTGGCTGATCTGGGCCGCCGGCGAAGTGGCCGAGTTGGAACCTCTCAAACGCTGGGCCAACCCAAACGACAAAGGCGAGATCAAAGACTCCGCCCAGGTAGAAGCTTTACGCGCATTCCTGACCACACGCTCAATGTCTCTACCTCAGGTCACGCGCCACGAGGCGAGCAAGCAGACAATGGTTAAAATGAAGGGCGACATTCTGGTCAAGCTCGTCAATCTGCAACATTATTGATAACTCGTTTTCTGTACGATAGCCTGAAACCTCGGGTCGTCGCGGACAAAGTCGTACCTGGCAAAAAACCTGATGCCGCCGAGTGTGGGATCTCCTTCCTGCAATGATCGCTCAAGCCAGCGAAGTGTTTGTTCCCGATCCTTAACTATCGCAGCCCGGGATGCGACAAAGTAAGCTGGGACGTTGCTGCCCTGCATTTCTCCAGTCGAAGAAATCCGACCTGCCTCTTTTGCCCTGATCGCTTCGTCTAGCCAGAATCGATTCGCGGCGCTGATTCCAACCGCCTCTCTCTGTTCGCGCAGCTTTGCCGCTAATTCTTTGCCGCCTTCTATCTCCAGGGCCTTGAGATCCGTTTCGAAGGTCTTTTCCTTGTCGCCAATAGCTTCGTACGCAAGGCCGAGCAGCCGCCTTGGAAGGGAAAACTGCGGATTCTCAGCCGCTATTTTCTCCAACCGCTTGATGGCCTCGGGATACCGCCTGGCGTAAAGATAAGTCATAGCGATGTTGTTTTGAACGATGTTTGAAAGCGGATTGAGTTCGCGCGCCTTCTCGGCTTTTTGCAAAGACTCATCAAATCTGCCCAGTTGCATGAGGAAATAAGCATGGCGGTGGTATGCGTCAGCATTATTCGGATTCAGCGCAATGGCCCGCTCAAGACTCTTTTCGGCTTCGGTCCAGTTATGATCGATCAGAAACTGGATAAGAGCAAGCGACATATGGGCGCGCGACAAATCCGGATCAAGCTGCAAAGCGCGATTTACCGACTCACGGGCCTGCAATATCGTCTCCGCGGCCGGACGAACGCCAAAATTAAACAGGATGATATGCGCGTCAGCGATATCGGCGTGAGCCTCGGCGAAATTCGGATCGAGAGCAATCGCCTGCTCATAAAACTCTATGCTTCGATTTAAGCTGCTCGGAGTGTTCTGGCTTTGGTAGAACCGTCCGCGAAGATATTTTTCGTAGGCTTCGGTGTTGTCGGTTCCACGTCGTACGAACAGTTTGTTTTCTGTATGGGTTATTTCAAAAGCCAGCGTTTTGGCGATCTTGTTGGAAAGAGCGTCCTGCAAAGCGAATATCTCATTCGCCGGTTCATCAAAATTTTCCGCCCATAACTGCATGCCGCTGTCCGTTCTTATCAATCGGGCGCTGATGCGCAATCGTCCTTCCGACTCTTGTATTGCGCCTTCGAGCACGGCATCGACGCCTAACTTCCTGCCTGTTTCCATGGGATCCGCCGGCGCATCGGCAACCCATGCGACGGCGCTTGTGGGCCGCACAACGATCTGTTTCAAACTTCCGAGTTTGGTTATAAGCGCGTCCGCTAAACCCAGGCCAAGAACTTTATTCTTCTCCCCCGCGTTTAACGGCTTTAGTGGCAAGACGGCGATCGATTTTATTTTTTCAGTCGGCGACGCGGTTTCCCGGCTTAAATACAAAAAGGTTGATCCTTTGAGTGGGCGGCGCTCTAAGATTGGCGGTTCCTCCGCTACAGGAATTGTAAGCCGGAGATCGGCTGAGAAGCGATAGCCGTGCTTCGGCAGGGTTTCAATAAATTGTTCTCCATCTGAATTGAGAATTTTCCTTAGGCGAGAAATCTGCTTCGCAAGATTGCTTTCCTCGACGAATGAATCCCGCCAGAGGGCTCCCATCATTTCTTCCTTTGACAATGCCTTGTGATTATTCTCCACAAGCAGCAAAAGGGTCTCGAATTCCTTTGCGGGAAGGTGAATTGGCTTTCCATCGGAAAATAAAGTCTTTCCCTTCGGGTCAAGAACAAACTTCCCGAATTCATAGACAAATTCTTTATTCTCTACCTTTTCCATAAAGTCAAAAAAAAGTCAAAAATTTTCCGAAAAAACCTCAAGCCTTTTCCGCTCCGTTTCGAACATGATTGGACTGTAAGGTGGTACGGCTGCCCAAATTGCCGCATAGCCGCATAGCCGCATAGCGGCATGGTGGCCAGGCCGGCGTTTATGGTCTTTGAAAAAATTATGCGCTCAGGCTCCGTTAACGCCATGGCGAGAGTTGCTTACAGGCATCGTCCTCAGCCGAAGTGGTGAGAGTAAACAACTCGCGAGGCGTCAGGCGCATTTATTTCTCAAAGAGCATCAACGCCGGCGCCGCCAATCATCCCCCTTGCGTCATATATGTGACGCCTGAATTCAACCGTCGCATAACGACGGTTGAATTCTATTGCTAATACTTAGCCAGCGTTGAAACGCCGGGCTAATCTCACGGCCCCGCTACGCGGCGAGCAGACCACGCCGTTTGATTCTAAATGACTTCAATTTGCGCGCTCTTCACTTAATTTGCCTAAACACAGGGACTTTAACGCAGCTTTTTTGACGGCACAAGAGATATCTTGGAGTGAAACTAAAAGTGGAAACAGTGCTCTAGTCAGACGCAATCCTGACAGCGCGCCTTTGCGCGCGGCGCCGTTAACCTCCCATTTCAAGGAGGCAAATAAAGAAGTCAAATATGAGTTCAATTCTCGGTCAATGAGAGCCACTTCACTTTCTCGGTAAAAGGCCATGCCAAACACCAGATTTAATTTCAAATCACACAGCCACATTCGCATCTTTACTTCGCTGCTGATCTTCGCGGTCGCCTCGTCTCCGTTGGGCTATGCGCAGCAGCCACAGCAAACGCCGCAGCAGCGAATCCTCACACAGGAAGACACGAAGACGAACACCGACAAACCGGCGCCGTCAGGGCCGCGCGCCGCGCGCCCTGAGCTGGTTTTGCAGACCGGCGTCACCGCGCCCGCGTACAACGCCATTTTCAGCCCGGACGGGCGGTTGCTGGCTTCAATGGATTTTACGGCCGGCTCGATCAAATTGTGGGACATTGCGACGTGGCGCGAATTGTTCGTGATCAACCTTGGCGCGCGCGCCGCGATAACCTATGCGATCAATTCGACCTTCGCCTTCAATTCCGACGGATCATCGCTCTTCTCAGTCAGCGCCGGGACGCTCAAGCAGTGGGACACTCGCACTGGGCGACAGCTTCGCGCCGCCGATCTGAATCAGGGCAAGGATTTCGGCCTGGTCTGTTTCAGCGCCGACGCCCGACGGCTTGCGACGACGACGGAACTCAGATCTTCGTTGGCCGTGTGGGACGTCGCCTCGGGACGAAAGCATCAGGAGTTGAAGCTGGAGAACAAGAATGGCGAGTATTTGATGGCCCTTGCTCTGAGCCCAGACGGACGGACGCTGGCGATCAACAACGAGTCGGAAACGGGAGGCGCGAGGCGGGACATGTTGACGCTGCTCGACGCGGACAGTGGGCGCGTCATCCAGACGATCAAAATCTCGGAGCGGAAGATGACGATGATGATGGGCCCCACTTCCGAGCCGAGCCGCGCCATCAGGTTCAGCCCCGACGGGCGCGCAGTGGCCGTCGCCTTCAATGATATGAAGAAGGATATGTCCCAGCTTTTATCCGGCGGGCAGATACGCGCCTTCGATCGAGAGAACAAGATCAGAATGTGGGAGGTGTCGAGCGGGCGTGAGATGATTTCGCTCGACGCCGGTTCGCTAAGCGCCGGGACGTATGATCCATTATTGAGTTCCGGAGCGCGGGACGCTTTCGCCCTCAGCAACGACAATCGGCAATGCGCCGTCACGGGCGGCAATACAATCAAGCTCTTCGATCCGGCCGTGGGGCGCAACCTGGCGACGATCATCGGTCACACCGGCGCCATCATCGGGGTTAATTTCAGCGCCGATGGAAAATTGTTGGCGACAACCAGTCTCGACAGCACGATTAAAATATGGGACGTGTCAGCAGCCGCGATCACAGGGCGTGTCGAGTTGGCGCGGACTTTGAGTGGGATGGCCGCTCCGGTTGAAAGCGCGGCGTTCAGCGACGACGGACGCGCGCTTGCGGTCAGCGGCTCGAACACGGTCAGCCTTTGGGAACTCAACACTGGCGCGGCTCTGCGCTCAGTTACAAGGCCGGCGCTTACGCGTGACCTGGACGATCTAATTCACCCGGCGCCCAGCGCCTTCAGCGCGGGCGGGCGCTTTATCGCCGCCCAGAGTGGCGCAAACGAAATCAAGCTGTGGGAGACGCGCGCCGGGCGCGAAGTTAAAAGTTTCCCGCTCTCGCAAGACAAAAAGTTTATCGGCGCAGGCGTCAGCCCCGACGGCAAATTGGTCGCGTTGGCTGAAGACAAACCACTTCTCAGTTCGATCCCGAGTGCGGCCAATCCGTCCGGAGGTTCGGCTTCTTCCATTCAACCCAATGCGCCTCAATCCGCGCAGAACTTTCCTCAATTTCCTCCGGCGATGATTCCGTCCGCTCCGGCAGATTCGACGGGCGATCCAAAAAAAGACGAGAAGGCGCGCCGGAAAGAGGAAAAAGAGCAGGAGAAAGAGATGCGGAAGCGGCAGCAGGAAGTGTTGGAGCAGATGTCGCGCAAGGGAAAGAAGGATCAGAAGGCCCAGCCGCAGATACTGATGGGAGGCATGGACCTCTCACAGATGCAGAAGATGTCCGAGGAGATGAAAAAGGCCGCCGAGAGCGGAGATATGGGCAAGATGATGGAGATGGTGTCGCAAATGACGGGCAATATTGGCGCCGCTATACCGGGAATGCCGGCGATGTCTCAACCGGGCGTCAGCGTCAAGCTCTGGGACGTGAACGCCACAAGCGAACCGCGTTCATTGCCCGTCCCGCCAAAGTCGTTACTCACCTTCGGCGACCGCTCTTCCGTGTTCGCCTTCAACCGCGACGGCAGCCTGCTCGCTTCAGCCGCGGTGTCGCGCTCGATCAAAATCAGCGAAGCGGCCAGCGGGCGCGAACTTTTCACGCTCACGCCCGAACGCAGCTTAGTCGTTACGAGTCTGGCGTGGAGCGAGGACGGCCGACTGCTCGCGTCGTCCATAGGAGAGGCGCCCCCCGGCGTGACTATCGACAAAATAGCCGATATGGCCAATGGCGATAACTTCATTGGTGGATTGCTCAATTATTCGATCAGGTTGTGGGATGCGGCCTCGGGGCGAGAACTGCGAACATTGACCGGCCACACGGCCGGCATACGCTCCACGGCGTTCAGCCCTGACGGGCGGTTGCTGGCTTCGGGCGGAGACGACGCCGTTGTGAAGTTGTGGGAGACGGCGACGGGGCGCGAGCTTGCGACTCTCAACGGTCATTCGCTGGGGGTCAAAGCGGTAGCCTTCAGCTCCGACGGCAAGCTGCTGGTTTCGGGCAGCGACGACGGCAGCGCGCGATTGTGGGATGTCAATAGCGGCGAGACGCTGGCGACGCTCGTCACGACGGGCGGCGGCGCCGATTGGCTGGTGGTGACTCCCGACGGATTGTTCGACGGGACGCCGGGAGCCTGGGGACAGATCCTCTGGCGCTTCTCGCCGAACGACATCTTCGACGTCGCGCCGGTCGAAATCTTCTTCAACGAATTCTTCTACCCCGGCCTGCTCTCCGACATCGCCTCGGGCAAACGCCCGAAGGCCGCGCATAACGTGGAACAGAAAGACCGCCGGCAACCGGTCTTGAAAATCTCCCGCGCAGACGCGCAAAACGCGGCGGGCCGCACGATCAAGGTGAAGGTAGAGGTCAGCGAGCCTGCTTCGGCGAATCAGGCTACTCTTACAGGCGCGCGCGACGTGCGGTTGTTCCGCAACGGCACACTGGTCAAAGTCTGGCGGGGCGACGCGCTGAAAGGTCAGAAACAGGCGGAGTTAGAAGCCGAGATTCCAATCGTCGCCGGAGAGAACCGCCTCCTCGCTTACGCCTTCAACCGCGACGGCGTCAAAAGCTCCGACGCCGTGTTGACCGTCACCGGCGACGAGTCGCTGCGGCGCAAGGGCGTGGCTTACGTCATCGCCTGCGGCGTCAACCAATACGCCAACCCGCAATACAACCTGAAATACGCCGCCGCCGACGCCACATCCTTCGCCGATGAAATCCGCGCGCAGCAAGCGAAACTGCAGGAGTACGAGCGCGTCGAGGTCATTCCGCTGCTCGACCGCGAGGCGACGAAGGCCAACATACTGATGGCGCTCAAGCGCCTGTCGAACGCTCAAGCGACGCTTCCCCCAGGCGCGCCTCCAGCCCTGTCGAAGATTCAACCGGCTCAGCCCGAAGACGCCGTGTTGATTTTCTTCGCAGGGCACGGCGCGGCGCAGGGCGCGCGGTTCTATCTGATCCCGCATGACCTCGGTTACTCGGGCGCGCGCAACGCCCTCGACGCCCAGGCCGTGCGGACGATCCTCTCGCACGGCGTCTCCGACCTGGAACTCGAAGCGGCGCTCGAGGGTGTTGACGCTGGGCGAATGCTCTTCGTGCTCGACGCCTGCAATTCCGGTCAGGCGCTCGAAGCCGAAGAAAAACGCCGAGGCCCGATGAATTCGTCCGGGCTTGCTCAGTTGGCTTACGAAAAAGGAATGTACATTCTGACCGCCGCGCAGAGCTATCAGGCGGCGCTCGAAGCGGCGGAACTCGGCCACGGTTATCTGACCTTCGCGCTGATCGAGGACGGGTTGAAGAAAGGGCTGGCCGACAAAGACCCGAAAGACGGCATGGCGCTGGCGCGCGAGTGGTTCAATTACGCCGAGGAGCGAGTGCCGCAGATGCAGGAACGCGAGATGCAGACGCGCCTGCTGCTCGATTTCGCCGGGAACGAAGCGAAGGGGAAAGACCCAAAACAGCGGAGCATTCAAAGGCCTCGGGTATTTTACCGGCGCGAATTGGAAGCGCGCCCGTTCGTCGTCGCTAAACCGTAGGCGGGAACCGGTTGGAGAGAGTAGCGCAAATTGCAAATCTGTGTAGGGGCAGACCTGCGTGTGGGGCCCCGGTGGTCACATGTATCCCAATCCGGGGCCCCACACGCAGGTCTGCCCCTACCACACGCGCAATTGCAAACCGATCTAAACCCAACCGGAGAAATCAGGACGGAGGAATGGTTCGCACGGCTGGCGATCAAGAGTCGGGTGAAGAAATATCGCAAACTGGACTGCTTTGCGCTACTCTTGCCGAGCAGCTTTTACTTTGAAAGGAAGATATGTCACGCAAAACGAAAAACACCTGGATGACCCTGTTATTTATCGCCACGGCCAATTTCTGTTTGACCGGCGTCTCGACCGTTCGCGCGCAGGATGAGAATGCGCCGCGGCGGCTGTGGGACGGCGCGTTCCTCAAGAAGCGGGCCGAGGCGAAGACCTCGGCGCCCGTCCGCAAAACGACCGCCTACAGGCGCGCCACGCCGAAGAAGCCGGCGGCGCCGAATCAGGCTTCGCAGAGCTCGCCTCCGAACAACGCGGCGGCCCAAAACCTACCGGCCGAACAGGCCGAGGGCGAGATGATCGGCCTCACCATCTGGCGGTTGCGCCCCTCGCGTCCAGCCGACACCCGGGATGCGAGGCTGTTGCTGGAAGAAGGGTCGAGCAAAGAAGTCGAATGGACGCCGGAGCGCGTCGAAGCCGACACCATATTCGCCCCGGGCGAGCGCGTGCGGCTGAGCATCGAAACGCCGCGCGACGGATACCTCTACATCATCGATCGTGAGCAGTACACGGACGGCGCGGTCAGCGATCCTTACCTGATATTTCCGTCGCTCCTCAACCGTGACGGGGCCAATTCGGTGGCGGCCGGCAAAGTGATCGAACTGCCGGAGCGCGCGGCGTTCCATTTGAAGCCGCTGCGGCCCGATTACGCGGGCGAGGTCTTGACCATAATGGTCACCCCGGAGCCGCTCAAGGACGTCAAGCCGGGTTCAGGCCCCGTGAAACTCAACTCGGAAATGGTCGCGCAGTGGGAGTCGCAATGGGCGGGCGAGTTCGAACGCTTCGAGCTGGTCGGCGGCGCGGGCAAACCCTACACCAAAGCCGAGAAAGAAGCCGGGCAGGACGGCGCGCGAGCCTTGAATCAGGACGACGCGATGCCGCAGACGCTCTACCACGTTAACGTCAAAGGCGGCTCGCCGTTGTTGGTGAAAGTGCCGTTGCGCATAAATAAATGAAGCGCGCAAATTGAAGTTGAATACGGTCAGCCACACGAAATGGCGACAGCCTTTGGAGTGCGGGCGCTCGGGACCGCTTTGGTAGTCATCTGCGTATTCTATAGACTTCCGGGAGAAGAAACACTAGTGGACTCCCTCTCTACCATTACCAGAGTATCGAAGTGGACTACCAAAGCGGTCCCGAGCGCCCGCACTCCAAAGGCTCCGCCGATCCGATTTACGCACAAGCCTCAAACAAATCGAATAGAATGATTCGACATCGTTCCCATTCACCGTCTTCTTCACAAAAAGCCGCCTTGTTGAGATTTGGCGCGCTGTGTTTCGCTGTTTTGCTTACGGCGCTGATCGGTTTCGCGACTCAAGCCCAGGCGGGATACCCGAAAGCAAAAGACCTGTACGTCAATGATTTCGCCAAACTCCTGACGGCCAAGGACGCGATCACAATTCGAATCGCATTGGCTAAACTCAGAGACGACAACGGCGTACATGCAGTGGTCGTTACCATTCGATCCATTCACGGCTACGGGACTGGCGATCTGACCATCGAATCCTTCGCTACCAATCTGTTCAATGTATGGGAAATCGGAGACAGAGAAAGGAATGACGGCGTCCTGATCCTGGTGGCGGTCAAAGATCGAAAAGTAAGGATCGAGTTAGGCTCCGGCTACGGCGAGAGCTATAACGAGCAGATGCAAAGTGTGATAAATCAGCAGATGCTCCCCAATTTCAGGAGAGAGAACTACAGCCTCGGCGTCATGGAAGGGACAGACTCCGTAGTTCAGATATTGTCGCAACGCGCGTCAACAATCGCTCTTCAATCTGCGCGGACCCCGACCATCAAGTACGACGGCAGTTCATCGCCTTCGGATTCCGGCGCCGGACTACCTTTCTTCGTGATTGTGGGCGGGGTGATCGTGACGGTTTTCGGGCTGATATGGTATGCGCGTTCCCGCAAGCGGCGTTGCCCCAGTTGTCGGGTCGCCCTGGGGCGCCTGTCTGGGGGCGCGGAGGATCAGTATCTTGACGACGGCCAAAAACTCGAGAAATCTCTCGGCTCGGTTGATTACCAGGTGTGGCAGTGCCCCAAGTGCGGATATCATGATTTGCAGTCTCAATACCGCTGGCTATCGTCGTTCGCCGGTTGTCACTCCTGCGGCTATCGCACCATGAAAGTCGGCGAGATGATTACCGTCCATCCAACTGAGTTCTCAACCGGCGAAAAACAGATCGATAAAGAGTGTTACCGTTGCGGATTTCGCCGTTGTGAGACGGACATTCTTCCAATGCTTCCCAGCCATATCCCATCCGGTTACGGCCATTCACAATATAGCGCCTCTGGCAGTGACGATCTCGTGAGCGGCGTCTCTTACGCCTCTAGTTACGACAGCGGCAGCTCCTCATATGACAGCGGCAGTTCCTCTTACGACAGCGGCAGCTCATCCAGCGGCTCTTATGACGGGGGGAGTTCCTCTGGCGATGGGGCGAGCGGAAGCTGGTAGCGCCCGTCACGATCAGCCCCTTCACAAACAGCCGATCCTCCGCCGATAATGCCGGTTACTCCCGACCATCAAAAATAGAGAGCGGAAAGCCTGATGAGCGCAAATCAGATAATGGATTTGGAGAAGATCGAGGCCGGCGTGCGGCTGATCCTGGAAGGGATCGGCGAAGACCTGGCGCGCCCCGGCGTCCTCGACACGCCCCGCCGCGTGGCTGAGATGTATGCGGAGGTCTGCGGCGGATTGCATGAGGACCCTACCAGCGAGATCAAAGTCATTCCGGCCGAAACACACGACGAGATAGTGATGGTCAAAGACATCCCCATCGCGTCTCTATGCGAACACCATCTGCTTCCCTTCACCGGCGTCGCGCACATCGCCTACATTCCGAAGGACGGGCGCATCGTCGGGTTGTCGAAGCTGGCGCGCATCGTCGACGTCTATTCGCGCCGCCTGCAGGTGCAAGAGCGATTGACCACTCAGATCGCCGAACTGCTCTATCACGGCGATCTGCAGCCGAAAGGCGTGATGGTGGTGATCGAGGCGGTCCACCTCTGCATGACGATGCGTGGAGTCAAAAAGGCCGGCGCCACGACAATCACCTCGGCGGTGCGCGGCGTCTTCAGAAAAGACGAACGCACGCGCATCGAGGCGATGTCGTTTTTGACCGAGAACAGGCGCGGCTAATTGCGGATTGCGGATTGCGGATTGCGGATTGCGGATTGATAAAACCCTCGATCTCGACGCCGAGTCCGTGGCTGAATAGACTCATAAATCCGCAATCCGCAATCCGCAATCCGCAATCAGCCAATGCCATGTTTATTGAGGAAGTAGCTGAAATTGCGGCGGTCGATTCCGAGCATGGTGGCTGCTCGGGTTTTCACGCCTTTGGTCGCGAGCAAGGCTTCCAGGATGATCTGTCTCTCGGCGATCTCAAGGCGTCTTTTCAAGGAGCGGTCAGGCGCCGCTTCCGTCTGAGTTTGTCGGGCAGGCTCCTAACGCCGAGGCGCCGCTCCTTCTCAAGAATGACGGCGTATTCGACCGTATTCTCCAGCTCCCTCACGTTTCCCGGCCATGCGTAATCCATGATTAAAGAGAGCGCGTCGAAGTCGAAGTCGACGACCTGCTTTCTCAGCGACGTCGAGTAGCTTTGCAGGAAATGGCGGACGAGCAATGAGATGTCTTCGCGCCGCTCTCTCAGCGGCGGCAGGCGGATCGGGAAGGCGTTGAGCCGATAATATAAATCTTCGCGGAACCGGCCTTCGTCGATGGATTTGGTCAAGTCGGCGTTGGTGATGGCCACGACGCGCACGTCGACTCGCATGGTGGTCGAATCCCCTACAGGCTCGAATTCTTTCTCCTGCAACACGCGCAGCAATTTCGCCTGGCCGGGCAGCGAGAGGCTATCGATCTCGTCGAGGATGATCGTTCCGCCGTCGGCCAATTTGAAGCGGCCCTTTCGGTCCTGAATCGCGCCGGTGAAAGCGCCTTTCTTGTGCCCGAACAGCTCGCTTTCGAGCAGCGTTTCGGTCAACGCAGCGCAATTGACCTTGATCAGAGGCCGGGCGCTGCGGCGGCTGTGAAAATGGACGGCTTGGGCGACCAACTCTTTACCGGTCCCGCTTTCGCCCTGAATCAGAACCGTGGCCTCGGTCTGCGCCACAAGGCCGATCAGGCGGCAGACCTCGCGTATTTGAGGGCTTTGCCCGATGATGCTGGGAAAGTTGAGGTTGGTTTCGATCAGGTCTTCTCGGCCCGCATCAACCGCGCCCTCCGCGACAGACTGGCGACCGGTAGAAAGGCAGGCGTCCCGCGCAGGTTCGCGAGCGATCAGGAGCGCCACCGGACGCGAGAGATGTTTGATCTGCCGAACGGTCAAAACGCAGGCGATCGCCTGGCCGTCTTTCGGCGCCAGCCTGTTCTCCATGACCGGCGCTTCGCCGCCGGCGGAATCTCGCAAGAGGTTCGCGCATTCGGGGATTATACGGTCTGCTTTGAGCGCCAACATCTCCTCGGTCGAATACCCAAGGCGAGCGGCGGCTACCCGGTTCGCGTCGAGGACGCGCAACGTGTGAGGCTCGATGACGAAGACGGCCTCGCTCACGTTCTCCATCAAGGCTTTGAGAATCTCGTGATCGCTGACTGAAGCGACGGCCTCGGAGGCTGCGGATTTCATCATATTTTCCCTTGTATCAGAGGACCTTTGGCAAATCGATCTCAGAAAGAGAAGTGGCTGAACTCCCTTCGGGATTACCATCCGCGCGTTTTTTTTTGAATGGACAATGACATTTGCTGACGGCCGTTATGGCCCCGCGCTTTCTTCGAGCAAGTACAACAAATTTCGCGCAAAGTCGGTCTTGATCAGAAACCTGACTCCGACAGACTGCGCAGCGATCTGATCCCACGATTGTTGGTCTTCAGCGTTGATCATAAAAATGATTTTGGCGCCGGGCTTCAAGCCGGCCAAGTCTGCCGCGAATTGTAGTCCGGTGGTCAGGGGCTTGCCGGCGTCAGCCACGGTTACCTCGTACTCCGACTGGCGGATTTTATCAAGCGCCTCGGACAGACAGTCGGTCGCCGTCACATCTTCGTAACCCGCGGAGAGTAGAAAGTTGACGATCTCTTCGCGAAGCTGCGCGTTCGGTTCAATGATCAGAATAGATTGACGCCTAGCAATTTCCATACGCCTCTTCCATCGAGATCTGTATCCTGTCGCTGAAAGTTTTGTTTCCCCAACGGAATTTCGGGGGCATGGGCGTAAGAACTTTCCCCTGCGCTGATCTTCTGCCTGTTCGTATGTACATCAACGGTCTCCTTATCGTTCAACTGGCGGCGTGAATGCGACCTCGGCGCGCCTGTCTGATGTGGCGCGAATCCCCAACGCTCATAGACGATCAAGGGAGATTGACTTCCTCCCGCGTGGCGCGATTACCGGACCCAAAGATGATCACAATGGCGCGCACGTCTTTAGCGCGGTCGGGCAGGTAGTTGCGTAAGACGAGCGCGATCCGCCGGATCTGTCCGGCGACGGCCCTGCGGCTACTGAAGTCGCCGCCGCCGTATTGCGGGAGGTCGATCTTCACCCACGCCACATGGCTGCGCCGCGCCTGCTCCATGCGTTCGGCGAGATCGAGCGCGAACTCCTGCGCGTCAGGATAATTCCCCGCCTCCTGCTCCGCCGCGTCCCGAGCCCTGCGCAACGCCGCCTCTTCGTATGGGCCCGCTGTTTCCGCCGCCCATCGCGCCTTCGCGAGTCGCGCCCGCACGTGCGACGGCAGCAGCGCATCGGGGCTTACCTGTTGCTTGATCGCGAGATTAATTCGTGTGACGACTTCCACAGGCAAGAGAGGGCTTGCATCCCTGGTTACCTGTGGCTTCGTATGCCTACGCGGACCGCGCCACGTGACGCCCACTATAGGCGGACTGTCCGCCTCCTGCCGCGGCGTTGGCTCGGACCGCGGAATGGTCTGTTCCGGGAACACCTGCACGCCCGGGATGCCAGTTTTTTTGCGAACCAACTCGGGGACGAGTTCGCGGCCGATGTGAGTGAGGGCGGCGACCGACGGGCGGTTGGAGCAGAAGCTGCTGCCAGTGCTCTCGGGCGTCGGCGAGTATTTGTCGATGTGGGCGTCGAACCTGTCGCCCGGTCCTATCGAAATGTGCAGGCTGTCGGAGCCGGATATCTCGCGCAGCGTGGTCTGCCCGGGGCGCTGGCTCGCCCCGGCGCCGTACGCCATGCAGAATCGCCCCGTCGCCATCAGCGCCTTGATCAGGGCGTCTCCCGCCAAGCTCATGAAGTATACCGACGGCGTGCGGCCCGGGACGTCGTAGACGCGGTCGGCGATCAAAACCGGCGCCTCGCCTGCGTCAATCTTGAGAACGAGGCGCACGTGGCCCCATAGGCCGTACCGGCATAAGCGGTTGAAGATCGCTGTCAGCGCGAAGCGGCGTTCGGAGTCGAGTTTCCCAAACCATCCAGCGGGGTCCTTGAACGACCTGGCAAGCGCCTGCTGAAGCTCGGCAGGCTGCTTGTCGAAGCGGTCCACCGAAATAGCGGAACAGTTGGTAGAGGCGGACGATGGAGCGTCCCCAAGCCCTCCACCAGCCAAGATATACACGGCGTTCCTCCTTCTGGTTAAGAATGAATGTGGTCGATGCGGATAAATTAACTCCGACTCCATTTGTTCCTAATCATAGTTCGATGCAGGGATCGGTGTTCCCACTGCGGCAGTTCCGAATGCGGAACAGCAGACGCTTGATTTCGCATGTGATAGAAGGCGCCTGCCCCAGCAGGATCGCCAGCGCGCTGTAGCCGAGGCTTTTGAAGATACCTGCCCAGACGCCAGACGCTTTAAACACCGGAGCCACACAGACCTTGATCTTTGGACCGATTACGCAAGCGACGGCGTCGGCGATTTGAATGCCGTAGCGCGCGCGGGCCTCCTTCGACTGTTCAAGTTGAATACCGATTGCGCCAAGGCGGTTCACAATGTTCTCAGGGTCGTCGCCATTGAAAGCTCCGGGACACGTCCCTTCGTCACTCGTGGCGACGACAATCCCCGAACCCGAAATGGCCCTCTCGACAGCCCTTTTGATTTCCAGCTTCAAAGCAGGAGGCGCCGATCCCCCGATGCAGATGGAATCCTCACTCCAGCCATGGAATGCTACCGCGTATTCGAACTGACGCCCGATCACCGTTTTCAACTTCGGGAACGACTCCTCGCTGATATCCGTCGAGGTGATGTGCCACCTGTCAAAGGCCCCGCCACCTCGTTTAAAACCCTTGCAGACCCATGCGGAAACGCATTTGGACGCAAGCTGTTTGACAACGCGATCCGCTTGCTCGTCGGTGTGTCGCTCGATATCGCCGCCATGCGGGGCAATGACGATCAATCCTCTGTGGCGGCCGTTGTCAGTCAGGCGTTCGACGAACTCGCTGTTAGCCTCCGCCTCGGCGTCCGTGTAGGTAGGGTGCGGGACCTGAGAATCAATCTTGGCGCCGAATGCGCTTGTGCCGGACAGCCCAAGCCGATCTCGCAGGTCGTGTTTTTCCGACTCGGGATCCCGGAATCCCAGGAAGACAATATCCGGTTCCTCATTATGCAGCTCGATTACCGTGTACAGCGCAAAATCCGCCAGCGTTACCCCGTCCGGCGCGTACCTCCCTACACGAACTTGCTGACCTTTATTTCGCCCTATCGTGGTGATCTGGCTGCGTTGCGCTGAACAATGCTCGCGGATAGGAGCGTTGGGAATATTACTACTTGGTATAATCTGAGCGTTGTAGGATGACATGGCCAGACCTCAATTTCTCACTTGCGCAGGACGATTTTTGAGCAATGACAATTGTTCTGCCTGTTCGTATGCGCATCAACGATCTCCTTATCGTTCAACTGGCGACGTGAATGCGATCTCGGCGCGCCCTTTGTTGATGTGGCGCGAATCCTCCACGTTTTCAGATGTTCAAAGCAGTTTGACTTCCTCTGGCGTGGCAAAGTTACCGGAGCCAAACTTGTTCACTTTCGTTCATACATCCTTGGTTGAATTTTTTCCTTGCCGCATCTCCCCTCGTCCATTAACTGGTATTTCGACAATTCCATGCTTTTTTGCCTGTAATCCCAGTATTTTTCGCGTAGCCAGGCCCTCAACTTGAATTCGTCTATTCCTGGTTCCTTCACACGAATCGCCCTGGCTTTGACGCCTATGAAAAAGTCAAGCTTGGTCTGGAAAGCCTTATCCCTCATGCTCCTATTTTGCTCGTTGACCAACTTCACATTCTCTATTCCTTCGTATATGGTCAACAGCTTGTGCAGTAAATCCAATACGCCAAGCAAATACGCCGCTCTCTCCGCCACCACCTCACCGCCTGCCCATTTCGCCAGCATTTCGACAGTCGCTTTCGCAGTTTCAGCCCCAACTTCGCCTACGACCAGTTCTCTGACGGTATCGGGATTAGGATTCACAACGAGTCCATCATGGCGGTTTAAGCTGAGCGACGCGTTCAGCGCAGCATCAGATAGCTGCTTATAATACGGCTGGAAATACTTAAGCTCTTCGAGAGCAAGGAATGCGTTCATAGCATTGCGATGTTCCGACGGGCACTCCCTCTTGATGTTTGGGAACGGTTCATTGTATTGCGGCAGTTTTGCGGGTTGCCCTAGGTTTTGAGACCGAGGGAAGGCTGCCGGATTGTCATAGATATACATGGCTTCTCCTCAGAAAGGGGTAGGGCAAACTGTCAGTTTGCCTGGTTTTCCCGATAGACCGCATCGAAGGAGCTAAGGCAAATTTCCTGGGAGCGCAGTCGCCCTTGCCTGCTTGCTTAGGTCAGTCGGTCATTGCGGAAACCCTGCAGGCAAGGGCGACTGCGCTCCCAGGAAATTTGCCATACCCTCACGCCGCGATTTTCACTCTTTCAGGGCGTCGCAACGCGACATGAAGGCTCCTCCTTCATAGTGAACGAATCTTCTAGGCAACGATGATGTTCGCAGGTGTCCAGATCAGCTACGCTCCAGCTTTTTGAGCGATGACAATGATCCTCGCCGGACACCCGCTCGCAGGTTTCAACGTCAGAGCGTCATGCACGCCGCGAATGACGAAGCCCGCGTCCAACAACCACTTTCCTACTTCAGCGAATGAATAGGCGCGCTCGCGATAAATCTCCAACGTCGGCCGCGGCGAATCCATTGATCGCATGACCACGTGGACCGAGATCATATTCCGCGCCGTGTCCCAACGGATTCGCTGAATCACCTGCCGGCTCCTTGCGCTCATCCGCCGCGAGTAAGTCATCCCGCCTCCGAGCGGATAGCAGGGCGTTACCAGATCGAAATAAAGATGGCCGCCCGGCCGCAGGTTCCCGGCGATGCGTTGAAACGCGACGCACAGGTCGCCTTCGCCCGTCAGGTGATTGAGCGCGTCGAAGTTCGAAGTCACCAGGTCTACAGGCTCCGGCAACCGAAAACAACGGATGTCCTGCCGCAACAGTCTCACATTCGCGCCGAGGCAATTGTTTTCCGCCACGCGCAGCATCTCGGGCGAGATGTCCACGGCCCACACCGGCGCGCCCCAGCAATCGCTCAGGTAGCGCGCGAACAGGCCGGCGCCGCATCCGACGTCGGCGGCGGAGCGGAAGCGCAGGCCGTAACGCCGCGCCAGCGTTTCGAAAGCCCACCGAGTGTGATGAAAGGCCGGCAGGCCGATCGTCTCGTCGTAGGCTTTGGCCAGCCCACTGTAGGGCCTTGAAATCCGATGTGTTCGAACGTTGGTCTTCATCCGGATCGTCATCGAACGCGAATCTGTCGCATCGCGGCGCGGACGCTCGCTCCGACAGCCTCTTTGGCTTCGCCACTCAATCTCATCTGTGTCAACGCGCGGTCGAGCAACTCCTCGGCGCCGCGGCCGATGGCCGCGCGGGCCGCATTGCGTATCGGGCCGCGCAGGCCGGGTGGAATCCTGAGGTCGCTCATCAACCGGTTCAGGTTGTTATCCAGAAAACGATCAATCGCCTCCTGCAGCGTCATGCGTTGAGGCGGAGGCGGCGGGGGACTGAACAGTTCACGGTCTCTCCGCTCTCTCTCCCATTTCTCAATCAGTTCGCGCTGGAATTCCGGCGACAGCCTGAACAGATCTGGCGGTCTCGGCGGAGGCAGCGGCTGAAACGGCGGGCGCAAAGTCGGCGGAGGCTCCCCCATCGCGGGTTCCGACGGCGGCGCTTTGGCCGCAGTCCTCGGCGGCTCTGGTTCGTCCTCGTCGCGCTCATACCATTCGGCCAATGCGGCGCGATTCGTCTGGTGTTGACGGCACGGGCCGCATTGGCATTGCCCCCCGCAGGATGACCCCAAACCCTGGAAATCTTCATAGAGAGAAAAATAGGCCATGCGCCTCCTTCAAATATCGCCCCTCTCGCGGGAATGCGGTTTGCCCGGCGCCGGACGCTGGGCCGGCTTGGTTTTATCTTTTGGCTGTCGCGGCGTGGCGGAGGGCGACGCCGCGCCGAGCGACTCCTGTTCGGCCTGCAGTCGCCCGATGCGTTTGTCGATCGCGCTCTCATCCGCTCCGGGTTTGTCGCGTTCCGCAGTCAACCGTTCGATGATTCGCAGCAGCGCGGCCGCGACTTCGCCCTTCGAGTTCGACTTGAACCATTCGACTCGCTCTTTGAACATCGCCGAGAGCTGATAGAGCGCGGCGGCAGCTTGAGTCGCGCGCGCCTCCTGCGCCTGCCAGGCCGCGAATCTGTCGAGAACGCAGTCGGCGTCAATCACGACCGCGCTCATCTCGCCGGCGAACGAGCGCAGAAAGGCGGACTTCGATTGACCGCGCGCGGCCTTGAAGCGCGCGGCCGCGGCCTCCAATTTGTCGCGAGCCTCGACGGACTGTTCGATCTCGGTCGTCAAATCTGGCGGCGATGGGGTTGGCGGCGGAGCGGGCGCCGTCGCGCGTTTGCTTCTACGTGTCGTTTTGCGGCGACGAACTTTCATGGTTTTTCCTCGAGTGTCATGAATGGGATTGATAGGACTGACAGGACATATAAATCTTACGAGCCTTAAATGTCCTGTCAGTCCTATCAGTCCTATCAGTCCCATCCATTTACAATCCTCTGCGACGCCAGAATATCTCCCATTCGGCGAGCATTACGCGCGGGTCGTATCCGGCCTGTTCGAGCATCTGGCGCGCCCAATCGCGGACGGCCGCGCTCGAGATCAGCCCGCGAGGCGGGCGTACGGCCCAGAGCTGTTCATCAAGACTCTTGCCGGCTAGCAGCGCCTGCCACTTGCGCCAGGCTTGAGGATGACCGAACCGGTCTGTCAAGCCCCGAATAAAAGCGAGCGGCGCGCTGCGGGAAGACGCGTCCGCCAGCATGTCGTAAAGCGCCTCTTCGCGGCTGATCTGAAACTCCCACGGCTTGAGCCACTGCTCCGGGATCGTTGTCTTCAGGCATCGAGCGCCTGCGTTTTGAGTACCGCCTTCAGGCGGCGATTGACGACCGGCGTTTGGAGTACCGCCTTCAGGCGGCGAATGACGACCGGCGTTTGGAGCGGCGTTTGGAGCGCCGCCTTCAGGCGGCGATTGGCGGCGGGCGTTCGGAGTGGCGCCTTCAACTGGAAGCGGCCCTCTCATAACGCCCCTTCCGCCTGAAGGCGGGACTACAAACGGCGCTCCGAACGCCTCTCTCGGACGTTGAGGAGGGCGATGGAATGGCCGTTGTGAAGGCTGCGGGCGCCGGGGCGGAGCTTCCAATCGGGGCTTCGGCTGCGCTTCGGTTTTTGAAGCGTCGGCGTCTGGCGCCTGTGGCGACGGCTCACGTTGTTCGGCCTCCGCTTCCGCCCGCGCTTCGGACGGAAGTTCCAGGACCTCGCCGCGCGGGCCTGAAAAGAGACGCTGAAGCGGGCGAATGCGCCGCCCGACCTTCTCGTAATAGCGCCCGTCGTCATCGCTCAAAATCTCTCCCTGAACCAGGCGGGGGCGCGCTCCGACGGCGCCCGCCACGGTCAGTTGAGGTAGGAGTTGCGGCGCGGCGCCGGCCGGCGCGCGCGCCATCGCGTTCAACGGGTTTAAGTCGACCTCCTCGCCGGGCGCGGCAAGCAACACTTGCAACCGCTGCAGCGGGTGTGAGCCGAGAAAGGCCGCCGGCTGCAGGGCGTGACGGATCGCCACGAGCAGCACGCGCACGGAATCGTCGCCGGCGTTGAACCGGTGAAACGAAGGTCGCGGACGCGGATCGAAACGCATCTGGTTGGCGGAATTTCGTGTCATTGAAAACCTCTCTTTCAAAACTCCGCGCGTCACTTCGCCACGTGAATGTGGTCGTGATGAGCGCGGAGCAAACGGTCGCTGATATGTTTCCAGGGGCCTTCGGAGCGCGTCCACGGGCCGAACAACTGTATCGGATAACCGTAAGGCTGCGACCATCGCCCGTAACGTTGCAGCGCTTTGTAGAGCCGCCAACCCAGGTTGGTCACCGGCTCGGTCTTCGTGACGATCTGTCGCGCGGCGCCCGGCGCGGTTCGCGACGCGCGCCTGCATGTTTCGTCCCAGCGCCGCCTCCATTGATCGATCCCGACGCCGCCCACGGCGTAAATGTCGGCCGCGCGCCCGAGCTGGTGATGCCCGAAGACGCCGGGTTTGAAAAAAACGCTGACCGGGCGTCGCTCATCGAAGCCAGCCTCGACTGCGAACCGCTCAAGCGCGCGACTCAATTCATCCGCGAGTTCATGCGTCACCATCGCATTCGCGGCCGGCGACGACACGCGGTAAGCCTTCCCCGACGGGACGGAGACGAGCTGCCGGCCACATTGCTGCTTAGTAGCGTTGTCGTATCGCATCTCCGCTCGTCGCGCTGTACCAGAATCGGCCCAGCAACCTGCCTGCGACTCTCTTGATCTGGATCGGGGGCGGGGGCGATGTCGTGACGGCGATCACGCCGCGCGCAATAAACTTGATCGTCGCCCCTTCCGGCAGCCGTACCGCGACCGGGAAAGAGCCCTGGCCCCACGGATTGATGATGTGCCTGATACTCAGGTAGGGAAACAGCGGGCTCCCGTCCGCCAGGATCGACCATTCGACGTCGGGCGTTTCGATCAGCGAATTATTGAGGGCGTACGCGTCGGTGAACTGCGCGAAGTATTCGAGGACGCCGCAGTATTGCGGCGGCAACTTGAACTCGGCGAGCGTCACCGTCTCGCCCGAACTCGGCTTTTGAAAGACGTTCGACACGTCGAAGTATTGGGCGTCGAACGGGACGCCGCACGCCGAGCAGAGCGCGGGCGCGGCGTCGGGCGTGGATTTCGTGATTGTTTGTATCTGTCTCATCGCCTCAACAGGTCTGTCCCACTCTTCCATCGCTACGGACAGACTAAAGTCTGTCCCACTCTTTTATCGCCGTCGCGGCCTGCTCCTTGCGGTTTGCGACCTTCCGGTCGGCGTGCCGGGGCTGCCGAGCACTTTGTAACCGTGCAGCGAAACATGCAGTTCGCCCTGGAAATCGGACTTCTCGGTCACATCCATCCGGATCACCGAGCGCGGCTCGAAGGTGATCGGGCGCGCGAAATAGCGGAACGGGCGGTCGCCGTCCGAGGACCCCAGGCCCGCCGTGTTGAGCAGCGGCTCGCTTTGAAACTCGCGCCCTGAACCGTCGTCGAAGAGCGCGTACAGGAATTGAATTTCGTCCGACGGCGCGCTCACCACCTGGAACAGCCTCTGCAAAGCTCCGACGTCGCTCACTACGTTTTGCCCGTCGTCGAGCAGCGCCAACTCGGCGAATTGCGGGTTGAGTTTGATGCCGCCTTTGAAAGCCGCCTCGGGGCCGGTTTCGCCCTTGAACGGGTCCGGCGTGTCCGCCAAAGCCCTTCGAAGTCCGTTGAACAGATTGCTGATGCTGATGTCGCGCAAGCTCAGCGGGCTCGGCGGGCTCGGCGGAGAAACGGCGGCGCGCGCGAGCTCGAGTATTACTCCATCATCTTGGATTTCCAGCAGGTAGGCGCGTTCGCCGAAAGAGCCTTCGGCGTCCGTCGCTCTGACGGTGAACTGGAAAAAGCCGACATCGGTCGGCGTGCCCGATAACAGGCCTTGGGACGACAAAGTCAGCCCGGCCGGCAACGCGCCGGCGCTCAGGCTGAAAGTGGCCGGGGCGACGCCGCCCGTTTGCGTGATCGTTACGCCGGTTTGGTTGTAGAGCGCGTTTACCGTTCCGGGGGGCAGCGTGGGCGGATTGACGGTGATCGTCACAGGCCCAAAGATGATCGGCGTCACTCTAGGAATCACACCATAGCCGATTGACACGGCCGTGAAGCTGGCTTCGACGCTGACGGTGACGATAGCGCGATGGCTCGTGTCCGGCACGCCTGTCAGGTCGAAACGGAACGTTTGGTCGAACGGGATCACGCGCTGCGATTCGGGCGTAGTCTCGACGCGCAGGCTCGGCGCCGTCCTCATTGCTCTGGCGATGGGCGTCATCTTCGTCCTCCTTGCGGCGCCGCGCCCAGCAGCTTGTAGCCTTGAAAGGCTATGAATAGTGTGCCTCGGCCGAACTGCTCTTTCACCTGAACGCGGATCGTCGAGCGCGGCAGGAAGGACATTGGCCGCGCCAACTGCTTGAACGGGCGGTCGCCGTCGGCTATGCCAAGTCCGGCGACGTTGTTGATCGCGCGGTTCTGCAATTCGTGCCCGGCGCCGCCGTCGAAAATCGCATAGCGAAACGAGACGTCTTCGGGACGGTTGAGCCGCTCAAAGACGCGGCTGATGAGCGTGAATGGCAGGCGATTGGCCAGAGACCCGTTGGCGCCGAGCGCGACGCGCAGAAAGTTCTGCCGGATGCGAATGCCGTCCAACAGGGCGTCCGGCGGAAAGAACCTGAGGGGAAATTCCGAAAGGTCGATCCCGTTATTGTTTTTCCAGCGCTGTACCACACCTCGCAAGGGGTCTGACAAACTGCCCGGGTCGGGAATAGTGGCGCTCACGCCGGTTTCCTCGACGGCCAGGCCGTAACCGACGCTCGTCGCCACGAATCCGCCTTCGACGCTGACGCTGATCTCGTCTTCCACCACTCTGTCGGGGTTGCCAGTCAAGTCGAACGTCGTGACGTAATCGAAGGGAATGGCGCGCGCGTCCACTTCGCCGAAGGTCTCGACGGGGCAGCCCTGCGGCGTGGCGCGCCAGTTCCTCACCGCCGCTTCAGGCTGACAGGCCGCGCCGAGAATCTTGTAGCCGTAAAGCACTATGAAGAGCGTGCCCTGCGCGCCATCGGTGCGTTCGGCGATCTGCAGCCGCAGCGTCGAGCGCGGCATGAACGAGAGCGGGCGCGCCAGCAGCCGGAACGGGCGCTCGCCGTTGCTCTTGCCGAGCGAGGCCAGGTTGTGCGCCGGTTGATCCTGGAATTCGCGCCCGGTGTCGCTGTCCACGATGCTGAAGAAGAACGAGATGTCTTCGGGCGGCTTGACCCGTTCGATCACACCGCGATCCTGGGCGGAGCCGAAGAACAACTCGCGGGCGATCGGCTGATTGATGAAGGCCCGGTTGGGCGGGGCGGAGAAGACCAGCGGCGAGAGCTGCGGGCTGATCCTGAAGCCCTCGATCAAGGCTGTGAGCGGCAATTCACCGAGCGCGACGTCGCCGGGAATGACCAGCGGCGAGGCCCCCGGCGCCGGCGCCCGCGCGGGCGCCGGATTGTTGATGGGTCGCGCGCGTTGCTCTTCGAAGCCGTAGCCGATGGCCGTGGCGACGAACACGCCGTCGCTGGCGACGTTGATCACGTCCTGCACGATGTTGCCCGGACGCCCGGTCAACTCGAACGTCGCGGCGTGATCGTAAGGAATGATCATGCCTTCGGAGCCGCCCGGCGCGGGCGGGCGCATGACGGGCTGCCTGGCGATTCGGCGCGCGACTCTTCCGCGAACTTGTGATGGGTTGGGAATCATGTTCATTAGTCCGTCAACAAAGTTCTATGGCGTTTTTCTGCCCCGCGTCTTTCCGTCGGCCTGATCTTCGACGAAAAAATGCGGGACAGAAAAATAGAAGACCCGAGCGCTTACTGGACGTCGCGGGTCAAATAGCCGTCGAGAACCACCCAGATGAACAAAGGGCCGTAGACGCGCTGTATCTCTTTGAAGTCGTCGGAATTCGGAAATTCCACTTCGACCCGGAAGTTTTGCTGCCTGTCTATGTTGATCGCTTCGGCGAATCGAAAAGTGGCCATCGGGTCAGGCTCCCCGTGGCTGGCGGCATGACCGTTGAATACCCCAGACCCGGAAGGGAAGAAATAGGTCGGCATCTGAATCATGATTTTTTCGCCGACGAAGAATGTGGTGACGCTGTTGTAGATTAACTTGTTGATGAACTCGGTGACGCCTCTGTCCGGATCGACTTGAAACTCTGGCGGCGTATCTTTTTCCGGTATCTCGCTGAGCAAAAACTCCAGGTCGCTGGTCGAAACGAAGATCGTCGCGCCGAACCCCTCCAGCGTCTCGGCCTGTGTCTCGCTCAGCTCGGTTTCACCCGCCAACAGAGTCACTTCTTCGTCAGTGGGAGAAAGCGAGGTAAAACCGTCTTCGCTATCCCTGGCTTCCTGAAGCAGCTCCACGATCCGATCCAGGCCTACTTCAAGGTCCGCCGTGATCGGGACTGCGCTGTCAGCGCTGAACCCGTCTTCCGAGATGTCGCTGATGACAGCGCCACTCGAATCCACCGCTCCTATCTTTCTCTGCGCCGGATTGTACAGAAACGGATTCTCATCCTCGGAATCGTCGACGACGTCGAAACCGGTGTCCTCAGCGGTCGGGTCTTCCGGAAACTCCGGGCGAAGATCGCTCACCACCACCCGCATAGCGCGCGCCTCGAAAGTGTTATAGTGCGAAAGCTGTGAGGCGCTCTGCAGGTTGGTTTCCAGCTTCGTTTTGCCTTGCACGTCGACAAAAAACTTCAGAGTGCTCGACCTCTGATCATCTTGCAATTGCTCCTCGCGCTTGACGGTGACTGAATCGTAAAGCGGAAGGTGTACTTTTTCCTTAATGCCTTGGACGACAGCCATGACCAAACCTCCTCATTGGTTCGATAATTTCGGATTGATTTGAGGCGCAAGGCGCCTCACCACAACGGTTTGAAAGTGTCCGGCGGCGGCGCCTCCTGCCCCGGCTGAGGCGTGAACTGGCCGCACATCGGATTGACGGTAGAAGGCGTGACGTAGCCTTCAAACATATTCGGCATATTCGTCGGCTCGCCGAAGCCGTGAACATTGGTCGGCATCGGGCAACCGGCGTTGAATGCCGGATCGGCCTGGCGCACGTAACCTGCGTAATCCTGACCGTAAGCGCCGTAACCGGCCACCTCCGGATAGGCGTCCGCCATCGGCTCATATCGAGGGTACCCCGGCATCTCAGGCGTCTCGGCGTAATAACCCATCGGGCCATACCCCGGCATCTCAGGCGTCTCGGCGTAATAACCCATCGGGCCATACCCCGGCATCTCAGGCGTCTCGGCGTAATAACCCATCGGCTGGCCGTAATAGCCGTAGTAACCCATTGGCTGGCCGTAATAGCCCATCGCGTACGGATCGCCGTAAGAACCCATCGGATATTCTCCAGTGACATAGCCTACCGGCCCGTTCACGTCGTGGCCCGGCTCGATGTCGCCATATAGCTCCGGTTGCTCAGGCAAATTCGCGTAATAGCCGTAGCCATTGGCTGGCGCGGCGTAGTAGCCATAACCGCCCGGCGCTTGAGCGTAGTAGCCGTAGCCATTGGCTGGCGCAGCGTAATAGCCGGGGTCGGCCGGAGACTCGGCGTAATAACCCATTCCTGGAGGCGCAGCGTAGAATCGCATAAGTCTGACTCCTTGATTGTCGTTTGATCCTGGTTCATAAGGGTTGACGATCATTACCTCATCAAACCCACGATTGCGTTTCATCTTGATTTCCTTTTGAAACGGCGTCGATCGGGGCGGCGCCTTCTCATCCTTCAATGCCTCGCCGCGTGACACGGTAGCGTCCGCCCACGACGTACAACTGATTGCCCCGCGGGTCGCACATCAATCGCGGAGGCGTTTCCATAAAGTGGATGAAGGTCTTTACTCCGCCGCAACCGTCACGGTCGGCGCTGTAGATCAGGCCTCGCAACGCGCCCAGATCCACAAGCGCCCTCGGCGGCCGTATTGGGTTGCAGTGGCGGTCGTAGAGGCGGCGAATGATGCGGCGCGCGGGCGAGTTGTGAAAGGAGCGGTAAAGTTCCTTCCCCTCTTCCAAACACCGCTCATCGGCGCCGGCCATCATTCCCGGATCATTTGCGAAAACGTAGCCCATAACTGCGGGTTCGCGGACAGGCGCGTTGGTCAGTTCTTTTAGCGGCGGCGGCGGTGTCTGCGACGGTGGAAAACAGGTCCCGCTGGAGTTCCGGGCATCGGCGCGCCGGGCGGCGGCGGCAGAAGGCCAGTCGTAGTGGCGTCGACAGGCACTAGTCCCTCCGGGCCAGGCCAGGCGGTGCATCGCAAATACATCCTTCGATGCCCGGCCATCAACGGGCCTTGTGGCCGAATCCACCTGTACGGCCAGGGCGCCGGCGGCGCTGTAGGAAATGGGGAGCCTCCCGGAAACACGCTGCTTACCAAATTCGACAAGTTCGGCGAGAGTTGAGACCCTGGAAATGGAAGCGCTGGCGTCGGAGGAGGCGGGGAACTTCCGGGAATCAGATTGCTGACCAATCCACCAACGATAGGAATGTTGCTGGCCACTCCCTTGATCACATCCCAGAAACCGCCGAGCATCCCGACTGGATTGCCAAGCCCGTCGTACAGTACCTTCCCAATTCCTCCATGTCCGCCATGTCCGGCATATCCGCCATATCCTCCATGTCCGCCATGTCCGCCATATCCGCCATATCCGCCATATCCGTCATACCCGGGGACGTTATGATCCGGCATTTCGTGGAAATATCCTGTTTGTGAATCCTGAACGAGCATATGTACTCCTCTTGATTGTTTATCCTTGGTTCATACTCGAGGTGAAGGTCTGGTCCTCACCGCCATCTGTAACCGTTGAATCCTCCGTGATACCCCCAGCCTTGAACCGCGTCGGACGGCTCAGCGCTTCTCGCCTCTCGGACTGGTTCCATGACTTCAGGCGGAGGCGGAGGTTGAGACGGAACCGCAATCCTCCGTCTGATGGGGCGGCGACCTCTGTGTCGCCGCCCCCTTATTAACCTCGGCGCCATCCTTGCCATCATTGGATATGGAACCGGCATCGGCTGCGGCGGAGCCATCGCCGGCGTCGCCATCATGGGCGGAGCGGGCGCCTGTTGTTGCATGGGAATTGGCGCGGGGAATGGCGCAGCGGGCGACGGGGTAAACTGCTGATCCTGCGTCGGCGGCATTGCGGCCGGCGCCGGCGCTGCGCCCGGAAAAATACTGCTAATTGCCGGCAAGGCTTGAGTGATCGTGGGCAACACCTTGGCAACCACGGGCAACACCTTCTCCGCTATTGTAGGCAACACCTTGGCCGCCAGCGGCGCCAGCATGGCCAGCAGAGGAGCTATCCCTACGGGATTGCCCAACCCGTCATAGACGACTTGCCCCGGGCCGTAATGCGGCGAATGACCGTAGCCTTGCAGATACTGCTGTCCGTAAACCCGGCCGCACTCGCCGAGGTACGATCGGTAAAGCTGGTCGGGGATTTCGTGTAAGCGTCCGGTCAACGAGTCTTGGATGAGCATTTGAGGTCTTCCCTTTCGATTTCACAGATCCGTTTCCACAACGCCGGCGGCGCCCAACCGATGGGCTGATCGACCGTGGCGTCAATAGGCATCCACCGCCCGCGCACATTAACTTCGGGATAGATGTGACTGTAGACATGCGGCTTGTCGGGGCGGAACCCGACCAGCGCCAGCCGCACCGGATGCCCGGTGGACATCAGCATGGCGCCGAGCAGAATCGTCATGTCGTCGCAATCGCCCGCCTTCAGTTCGAGCATCCGTCGGGCCGTGTGCAACAACTCGACCTGGAAAATGTCGCGCGTGTAGCGGATGTTGCGCCTGACCCAATCGAAGAGAGCGCAGATTTCGCCGAAGCGATCTTTGGGACGCGCGCCGTAAGCGCGGAAGATCTCGATCGCCTTCTGCCGCACGTAAAAATCTTTCGCGCCCTCGCGGACCAACTGCGCGATTAAACGCGCGGTCACCAGCGTCCCGCGCGTCCCTCTCGGCACGCGGCGGATGATGATGCGGGGCTCGACGTATCGCGGGCAGAAATTGATCATTCATCACTCACTTTGATTATTGGCCGCGTCGCGGCGCGCAATGCATTGGGCAACCGGCGTGCCGGGAGACTAGCGACTGGCGACAATCGCCGAATCCGCGCTGTAAACAAGGAGTTGGCGATTTCAGCGAGTGAAATGGGAAAGGCGAATCGACGTCGCGCAGTCATAAACTTTATGACGGTCCGCAGCGGCGCCCGAGAGTCTTCGATCAACTTACCCGTTGTGTCGGATGAGGTTTGAGGGAGCGCATAAGATTTAAGCGGTAATGAGATGATCTATTGAAGATGTAAGAGGTATCAGGCGGTATAGTATGGGGAGCGTGAGCGACCTGAGCATCTATCAACAGGCCTATGATAGACGCTCAAGTCGCTCACGCTCCCCGTGCTGTACCGCAAGCGCTGATCGTCGTTTCAGTGGTCGGCGCCTGAGGCGAGGATCATCGTCAAATCTCAAATGACAAATGACAAATGACAAATGGAAAAGGTATCCTTGTCTTAATGGCGGAAGAGCGATTACAGAAGATCATTGCGGCGGCGGGCGTCGCTTCACGGCGCAAGGCCGAAGAGCTGATCGTCGCCGGAGAGGTCACGGTCAACGGGCGCCTTGTAACGGAACTCGGCGCGAAGGCTGATCCCGAGCGCGATCACGTCAAAGTTCGGGGGCGGCTGATCAATCCGAGGCTCAAACACCAGGAGAAGATATACATCCTGCTCAACAAACCGCTGGGCGTGCTGACCAGCAGGTCCGATCCTAAGAACCGTCCGCTGGTCATAGATCTGCTCGGGCCGTACCGCGACAAGGTGCATCCGGTCGGGCGGTTGGACTTTAACACCGAAGGATTACTGCTGCTCACAAACGACGGCGATTTCACCAACCTGATCTCCGGCTCGAAGCTGGCGGCGAAGGTGTATGAAGTAAAGGTGAAGGGAAAGCCAAGCCAATATCAAATAGCGATGCTCGAACGCGGCGTGGCCGTAGACGGCAAACGGACCGCGCCGGCCGTGATACGCCTGACGGAAGAGAGCGCCACTAACGCATGGTACAGGGTCACGCTCTACGAGGGCCGAAATCAACAGATCAGAAAAATGTTCGATCACATCGGCCATTCGGTGATCAAGCTCCGCCGCGTGGCGATCGGTTTTTTGAAGAGAGAGAGATTGAAGCCGGGCGAATTTCGTTTGCTGAGCGAGGCCGAGGTAAAGAGATTTTTCAGAACCGGCAAGAATCGTTCAAAGCCGCCAGCCTGACGACTTGACGCGCGGATTCCGGGAATATGAACGGACAGAGAGCCTCTCCACAAACTACGTGTCGGCCGCTTTGGCTTTTGCTGAGACTGGCTCTCGCGCTGTGGCTCGGCGTGACGGCCGCTGTCGTAGCGCGAGCCGAGCGCCTTTCCGTCAAGATCTACACCACTGCCGACGGGTTGGTGAGCAACCGCATCAGCCGGCCTGGCCAGCGACGAAATCAACGGCGTCCCGCCGCAAACGCGCGCCCAGGCCGCCGAAGACAACAGCCTCGCCGTTTCACGCCGTGTGCGGTAGGCCACGTTCCGGCCACTTGGACTAGCCAGATAAAAAATGGCGGACGGAAAAATGGCGTCTCTTATTTTTCCGTCCGCCATTTTTCTGTTTGATGGCCGAAATAACGATCAAAGTCCATCGTTATAAAAGAGCGGCGCCAGGAGAAGATACATACTCTGCTCAATAATCCGCGACGAAAACAATCCCCTCTTCGGCCTCGGCGTTTTAAGCCATGGCGCCGCAAAGCGCTTCATCTTGACAAGGTATAGACGAGACCGTAGAGTCTTGACTTCAACCATGGAAATTATTTAAACACCACACAGGAGTTATTCGCCATCGCCTGCCCTCGCTAACCCGCAGACGTGAATAGCAAAGAGGAAAACAATGGAAATTGTGCTGGCTGAGAGCCTGGGATTTTGCATGGGGGTCAAACGGGCCGTCGACATGGCCTATCGCGCGATCGAGAAGGCCGACGGCCAGCAGGTCGTGACGCTAGGCCCGTTGATTCACAACGCGCAGGAGATCGAGCGCCTTGAGAAGGACGGCGTCAAGGTGGCCGATGAAGACGCCATACCCGACGACAGCACGGTCATCATCCGCGCGCATGGCGTCACGCCGGAAGCCATGCGGTCATTGAAATCGCGCGGGGTGAAGGTCATGGACGGCACCTGCCCGTACGTGCATTACTCGCAGCGCAAAGCCGTCGAACTGCGCGAGGCGGGTTACGCCGTCGTCATCGCCGGCGACAGAAATCATCCGGAAATCCGGGGCATCCTAGGCCACATCGATGACGAGGCTTATGTCGTCAAGACGGTCGAGGACGTCCGGGGATTGCCGGCGCTGGAACGCGTCGGAACGATCGCCCAGACGACGATCAGTCCGAAAAAGTATCAGGCCATAATCGAAGCGCTGCGCGAGAAGACGCGCGATTTGAAGGTTTGCGAAACCATCTGCGACGCGACGGAGGAGAACCAGCAGGCGATCCGCGGTCTTTCGGCCGAGGTCGAGATACTTTACGTCATCGGCGGGCGGCACAGCGCCAACAGCAACAAACTGGTCGAAACGGCGCGCGAGAACTGCCCGCGCGCGACGCTGATCGAAACGGCTGATGAGATCAATCCCGAAGATCTGCGCGGCGTCAGGCGCGTCGGGATCAGCGCCGGCGCCTCAACTCCCGACTGGATGATTCAAAGCGTCGTCGAAAGACTCCGGGAGATCGCGGATTCTTTGAATGCGGATTGGGACTCTGGGATTGCGGATTGATCTTTGCAATTACGCCAAAAAAACCGCGCGCGGTACTGGCGCCGGCGCCCAATCGCGCCTGGCGAGCTTGAAAATTTATCATTCAAAAAGTAACTTCCAATCCGCAATACGCAATACGCAATCCCTCCGTTTGGCAAATCAGCGCTGAAGGTTTATCATTCATACTCTTTCAATCTGCGCTCTTTCATTCTACAAAGATCGCGGATGGCCGAGTCGCTAGCGCTTCTCGTGTAGTTTTCCCAGGAGGAAGTCCAATTTCAATGTCAACCAGCAATCCTACTCAACCCGCCGTCGGCGCGGGCGAAGCCCAGGAAGCGAATAAAATCGCGGGCGGAGCCTACGCCGAAGGCGCACAACCGGCGTCCGGCGAAGCCGCTCCGGAATCCGCCGCCGCCGCCGCAGTTCTCGAACCTTCAGTCGAGTCTTCCGCCGACGCTTCCGCCGACGCCTCCGACGCCGACGGCGAGTTCAGCATGGAGGATTTCGGAAAGATTCTCGCCGAGCACGAACAATCGCACCGCAGCGAGATCAGCGAGGGCGAGGTCGTCAAAGGCCGCGTCGTCAAGATCTCCGACCAGAACGTCATCATCGACGTCGGTTTCAAATCGGAGGGCATCGTCGCGATCGGCGAGTTCAAGGACGGCGAGCAGATTACGATCAACCCGGGCGATGAAGTCGACGTCTACGTCAAACAGCTCGAAAACTCCGAAGGCTACGTGGAGCTTTCGCGCGCCGACGCCGTGCGCATGCAGTCGTGGGAGCAGATCGAGCAGGCTTACAAGCAGGGCACGAACATCATCGCGCGCGTGACGGATCGGATAAAAGGCGGCCTCCGCGTCGACGTCGGGGGCATTCAGGCGTTCTTGCCCGGCAGCCAGGTCGACGTTCGCCCGGTCCGCAACCTCGACAGCTTCAGGAACAAGGAGATCGAAGTCCGGGTCCTGAAGGTTAACAAGAAACGCGGCAACATCGTTCTCTCTCGCAAGATCGTCCTCGAAGAGATGATCAACGGCAAAAAGAGCGAGACGCTCAAGAACCTCGAAGAGGGCATCATCGTCGAGGGCCAGGTCAAGAACATCACCGAATACGGCGCGTTCATCGACCTCGGCGGCCTGGACGGCCTGCTCCACATAACCGACATGTCCTGGGGCCGCATCCAGAACCCGAACGAACTCTTCAAGGTCGGCGAGAACATTCAGGTCAAGGTGCTCAAGTTCGACCGCGACAAAGAGCGCGTCAGCCTGGGCTACAAGCAGTTGATCCCCGACCCGTGGGCGACGACGGTCGAGCGCTTCCCGATAGGCTCGCGCGTCAAAGGCAAGGTGGTCTCGATCACCGATTACGGCGCGTTCATCGAGATTGAGCCGGGCGTCGAAGGCCTCGTGCACGTCTCCGAGATGACTTGGTCGAAACGCGTCAAACATCCGTCGAAGCTCCTTTCGGTCGCACAGGAAGTCGAGGCTCAGGTGCTCGAGGTCGATTCGAACAACCGCCGCATCAGCCTCGGCATCAAGCAAATCGAGCCGAACCCATGGGAGACGCTGCCCGAGCGCTACGGCGTCGGGACCAGGGTCAAAGGCCGCGTCCGCAACCTGACCGACTTCGGCGCGTTCATAGAGATTGAAGACGGCATCGACGGCCTCGTCCACGTCTCCGACATCTCCTGGACCAAGCGCATCAAACACCCGTCGGAGGCGCTCAAGAAGAATCAGGAGGTCGAAGCGATCATCACCGCGATCGACGTTGAAAATCGCCGCCTTTCGCTCTCGATCAAAGACCTCGAGCCGAACGCCTGGGACAAGTTCTTCGACGCGCACCGCCTCGGCGACGTGGTGACAGGCAAGGTCACACGCTTCGCCAATTTCGGCGCGTTCGTGGAACTCGAAGACGGCATTGAAGGTCTGTGCCACGTCTCCGAATTGTCCGAAAATCACATCGACAAGCCGGAAGACGCGGTGAAGCAGGGGCAGACTCTACAATTCAAAATCTTGAAGATGGATCGCGAGGCGCGCAAGATCGGGTTGTCGGCGCGCGCCGTCGGCAAGGACGAGCCAATCCTTGACGTGCGCAACTACACTTCAGGCGATTCCGGCATGGCCAGACTCTTCGAGGTCGCCGATTTCAACACCGGCGCCACAGGCTCCGGCGGCGAAGAATCGAAGGGCTAAATCGAGACATCGAGGATCGAGGATCGAGGATCGAGGATCGAGGATCGAGGATCGAGGATCGAGAATAGAAGATTGCATCAAATATCGTTGTTCTATCCTCGATCCTCGATCCTCTATCTTCGATCCTCTATCTTTGCTTCATCTTGAAACTCTGATCTTGCCGGTCGCTCCCGAAATCGGTTGTCTGTTATGAAAAGAAGCTCTCTCGCGTGGATTTTGGTCATCGGCGCAATCCTCTGCGGTCTGTTCGTCGTCAGCCTCTTTGCGATCATGGCGGTGATGACGGACGGCGGGGGTTTTTCCGCCGGCGGCGACCGCATCGCCCTGGTCCCGGTCGAAGGCGTGATCGATGACGATATGGCGAAAACCGTCAACCGCCATCTGAAGCAGTACGGCGACGATTCGCGCGTCAAAGCCATCATCCTTCGCATCGACAGCCCCGGCGGCGGCGTTTCGGCCTCACAGGAGATCTACCGCGAGGTCAAACGCGTCAGGGATGATAAGAAGAAGAAGGTCGTTGTTTCAATGGCCAGCGTGGCGGCGTCCGGCGGCTATTACATCGCCTGCCCCGCCGACAAAATCTTCGCCAACCCGGGCACCGTCACGGGGAGCATCGGCGTGATCGCCGAGTGGTTTAATTACAAAGGTCTGGCCGAGTGGGCGAAGCTGAAGCCCGTCGTGTTCAAAAGCGGCGAGTTCAAAGATACGGGCTCGCCGACGCGCGAGTTGACCGAGGCCGATAAGAAATATTTTCAGGGAATGATCGACGAACTCTACAGTCAGTTCGTCAACGCCGTGACCGAAGGCCGGCAGGGCAAGGGAGAGGCGGGCGCCGAGTTGACCAGAGAGCGGGTGGTTAAGCTCGCCGACGGGCGCGTCTACACCGGCGAAACGGCGAAGAAAAACGGGCTGGTCGACGAGATCGGCAATTACGAGGACGTGGTCAAGGCGACGGCTAAACTGGCTCAAATCAAAGGCGAGCCGCAGGTAGTTACCCCGCCGAAGCAGAAAGATGGATTATCGTTACTCGACCTGCTGCTCGGGGCGACGAAGATCAAAGACGTCTCCCCCAGTCAACTGCCGAACCAGTTATTGGAAATCGACAGTTCGGTCAAGTTCAAATATCAATGGAAGTGATCTGTTGTTCTCGAGCTGTTTGATCCAACTCACCGTCAAACGGAGGGGCGATGACTAAAGCAGAATTGGTGGAAGAAGTGGCGCGCGCAGCCGAGTTGACCAAAAAAGACTCGGAGGTGATCGTCGAAGAGGTCTTCAAAAATATTATCCAGGCGCTCAATCGCGGAGAGAAGATCGAGTTGCGCGGCTTCGGCAGCTTCCGGGTGCGCCAGCGCGACGCCAGGCGGGGCCGCAACCCCAAAACAGGCGCCCCGGTCGACATCCCGGCCAAACGCGTCCCCTATTTCAAGCCGGGCAAGGAACTCAAAGAGTTGATCAACGCCCAGGCGGAAGGCGACGGTTTTGAAGTCGACGTGTTTGATGACGACGATGACGACGACGACGTCGCCGAAGCCGAAAGCGCCAGTATGGCGGCTGAAGCTGCCGCGGAAAGCTGACCGTTCCATATTCCGAATTACATTTGGTCATTCGCCATTGACGGAATTGATCTCATCAATGGCGAATGACAAATGTAATATGGGAAATGGAAAATGATTTTCTCCCTGACCGTCTCTCTCAACTTCCCAGTTACCACCAGGAGGCGAGTTATGGCAAGGCGTCCCACTTTTCTCTACGGGGCTTTCCCACGGGCCCTTTCTCTGCTCATCGCTCTCTCGGCCTGCGCCGCGCAGTCACTTGCGCAGGGGGGAGCAACCAATCCCAACAGTCCGGGGCGCGGCGTCTCGCACACCATTCGCGGCAAAATTTTCATGCCCTCCGGCAGTCCGCCTGATCAGCGTCTTCGCGTAGTACTGGAACTCAACACCGGCGGAATCGTCAACGAGGTATTCTCCGATTCGGTAGGAAATTTCGAATTCCGCTCGCTGCCGAACGGAACTTATAAAATCGTGGCGCCGTCTGACGGGCGCATTTACGAAACGGCCCAGGAATCTGTGGAGCTTTATGGCAATTTCGCGCGCACGTACACAGTGCAGATCTATCTTAAGGAAAAAGGCGAAGGCGTAACCGTCAAATCCAAAGAGAAAATAGTTTCAATCGCCGACCTCCAGAAGCCGCCTAAAGAAGCGAAGAAAAATTACGATAACGGATTGAAACGCGCCCACGAAAACAAGCCTGAAGAAGCGGTCGCGCTGTTCCAGGCCGCGGTCAAGATATTCCCCGAATACCTGGCCGCAATCAATAAATTGGGCGAGCAACTGGCCGTCCTGAAGAAACCGGCCGAAGCCCAGGCCGCGTTCGAGAAAGCTATCTCCATCAACCCGAAATACGCCCTCCCGCACATCAACCTGGGAATGCTCTTTGTCGAGCGGGAGCGCTACGACGAGGCCGTCGTCGCGCTCGAAAACGGCGTCAGCGCCGACGACTCCTTCCCGATGTCGCATCTCAAGCTGGGCGAGGCCCTCATGTCGAAGCGACCTCCCGATTACGACCGCGCGGAAAAAGAACTGACTCGCGCGCTGGAATTGGGCAAGCGCGATTTCGCCTATGTTCGACTATACCTGTTCAACCTCAACCTTCGCCGGCAGAAACTCGATAAGGCCGCCGAGCAACTGGAGGCCTATTTGAAAGAAGCCCCCGACGCCCCCGACGCAGAGCAAGTTCGGCAGAGGCTAGATAAGGTGAAGAAAGCGATCGAACAACAGAAGGGGACGACAAAGAACTAGCCGCGCTATGCCAGAAACAAAGGCCCATATGCCATATTTCATATGAAATATAATTGAAGGCTGTGCAAATAAAAGCCCTTTGAAATCCATACATTGATTAGCGCAAGCCTGGGTACGCATCGCTTCCAGCGTGCAGTCTTCGGCGGGAGGCGCATTGATTGGAATCAAATGCGCAGGAATACGAATCGCTTCATATAATTACATCGAGGTAGCCCTATTTCTTCACTTTCGATTCATCACATATACCCCGCCTGAAAACGACCCGGCGTAAATTCTGTTCCCGTCGAACGGGTCGGACGCGAGCGACCACAACTTCAGACTCGGCGCCTGGCTGATGTCGACTTTCTCCCAATTCGTCCCGCGATCTTTGGAATGGTACAACACGCCGCGAGACTCGTCGCTCACGTAAAGTTCATCCGGGTTGGAAGCGCCGACGACGATTGCGCCGATATTGCCGCCCTGCGGCATCCCTCCGCCGCGACTCTCCCAGGAGCCGCCGCCGTCCGTCGAGCGGAAAAATCCGGCCGCGGCGCCCACGTAAATCGTTTCTGGGCCGCGCGGGTCGCAGATGACGACGCGGACGCGGCGCGCCGCTTCGGGCAGCGCCAGTTGTTGGAAGCTCACGCCGTTGTCCCTCGAAACGAACAAGCCTTCGTCCGTCCCGACGAAGATCGCGCCCGGCAGTTTCGGGTTCGTCACAATCGCGGCGCCATTGATTTGCGCCGCCGTATTGCCGCCGGTTCTGTTGATCGCTTTGGAGAATTTGATCTCTCTCCAGCCCTTCTTTTCGTCCTCCGTGATGAACAGTCCGTTCCACGTCGAAGCGACCATCCAGCTCGATGTGGATGACAGGGCCGGCGCCGGATGCGAATCTCCTTTGCCACTATTGGGCGCGGAGACGATCGGCGTGAAGGGCAATATCGCGAAGACCTGATTTTGCAGGTCGACGAGCGTGTCCCTTTCAAGTTTGGACGTCTTTCGGGACTTCGCCCCGGCTTTGACCTGCGCTTTTTTCACCTGCGCCCAGTTGCGCCCCCGGTCGTCGGAGCGGAACAATCCGTTGTTGGTTCCGGCGTAGATCGTCCCCGGGTTGGAGTCCGATTGATAGAGCGAATAGACGTCACGCGCGCCCATGCCGTTCGTCGATTGGCGCCAGGCGCCGCCGCCGTCCTCGCTGATAAACAACCCGCCGTTCGTCCGGTCGAAGATCACTCCGGCGTAGATCCGCCCGCGCTCCGCCTTGTCCGCAGCCACGGCGCGAACCTGGCGGTTGATGAAGCCGGCGTTGCTGACCTCATAACTTTCGCCGCCGTCGACGCTGATCAACACTCCGACGTCATCGACGCCGAGGAAGACGCGGTCGGGGCGGTCGGGGTGAACGGCGACGGCGTTGATGACCGTGCGCGGGGAAGTCATTCGCCGCCAACTGTCCGGCTTGCCGCCGTCGGTGGAGACCCACAAGCCTTCGGTCGTTCCCGCGAAAATCACCTGCGGCCTCGTCGGGTGTTGATAGATGACGTGCGTGCGGCGGCTGGTGTAAGGAATGCCTTGGAGCTTAGACCACGTCTCGGAGGCGTCGCGCGAGCGGTAGATGCCGCTGCAAGCGCTCATCAGCACGGTGTCGGGGTTCGATTGGTCGATGTGAATGGCGAAGATGTCCGAGTCGTCGATCATCCCCCTCTCTTTCGACGCGGCCCGCTTCCAGGTCTTTCCGGCGTCGGTCGTCCTCCAGGGCAGGTGATGCGTGCCCACGTAAATGACGTTCGCGTCGCGCGGATCGATCGCCACGGAATGAAAGCCTTTCAATTCGGGGTCATTCTCCGGGGTGATGCGCTTCCACGTCTTGCCTCGGTCAGTGGTGTAATAAACGCCGTCGCGCGCGGCGACTGCCATCGCGTTCGGGTCCTTCGCCGATTGCGACATGGCGCGCACCGAACGCCCGCGCATGCCTTCGAACAGGCTCCAGCTCCGGCCGTCGTCCTCGCTGACGAATACGCCGCCGCCGTTCGTCTCTTCGTTCAAATCGAGCAGCGGTTTCATGCCGACATAAATGACTCCGGGCTTTTCGCTGTCGAGAAGAATGACGGTGACGGCGGAGCTCGGGGCTTTGACCCCGGGGCGAATCCGCGTCCACCCCTTCCCTCCGTCGGTCGAGCGGAAGATCTGGCCGTCGCTCGCGCCGATCCAGATTCGGTCGGCGCTGCGCCGGTCTATGGCCATCGCGGTCACGTCGCCGCCGAACGGGCCGGTCATCTGGACCATGCGATCGTAATCGGCGTCTCGAGCAGTCTGTGCGATTGATCCTGTGAGAAATAAAGAACTGATCAGAAAAACCGCGAGGGAGAGACGTTTTATCTGTTTAGTCATCAATAGCTCCTATGCCGTAATTTAAGCGGGGCGGTTGTCGTTCGACGCCTGTTCAGGCGCTGATCAACCTGCCTGCGCGCCGGGGAACATCGCGGCAAAATGATCTGCAGGGATTCTACAACACGCCGGCGCCGGCTGGAAAATCGTCTCGCGATGGTCGACAATGAACCGCGTTATGAATAGGACTTATAGGACCTATGGGACCTATAGGACTTAATAAAACTTATAAGTCCTATAGGTCCTATAAGTCCTATTCATGATGATCCCAGGGATTTCCGCAGGAGGAAACGATGAGAAAAAGCTCCGCCGCGATTGTCGCGTTGTTCATCTGTTCGGCGCTTTTGGTCCCGGCTAAAGGCCAGAGCGGAAATCAGGCCGCGAATGAGCCTTTGACCTTGCAGGCGTTAAACACCATGCTCCGCCGCGAAGTCGGACGAGATATGACAGAGGCCGATCTGGCCGCGCGCGTAGAGCGATTCGGGATCGCCTTCGACCCGACGCCGGATGCCGTCAGCTTGATAAGGAAGAATGGAGGGCGCCAGAATCTGATCAACGCCGTCAAACGCGCGGCTGATAAACTCTCGGCCTCGGCGGGCAAAGTCGTCATCACCGGCCCACAACCAACCGACCCGTTCATCGAAGAGACCCGCAAAGTTGTGCGCGATTACCTGGATGAACTGCCCGACTTCATCTGCCAGCAGGACATTCAGCGCTACTTCGACTATGACGGCAGCGGGGCGTGGGAGAAGGCCGACACGCTGGTTTATGAGTTGACTTACAACCGCAAGCGCGAATCGTACAAACCGATCAACAGCGTCGGACGGCCCGTCACCCGCCCGCTCGATGACGTCAAAGGAGCCTATTCGACGGGCGATTTCGCCTCAGGGCTAGCCTCACTCTTCGACCTCGAAACGAAGGCGGTCTTCAAGCCCGCCGGCAAAGAGCGATTGGGCAATCGCCAGGCGCTGATCTATGACTTCACCGTGCCGAAGGAGTCGTCAAAGCTGGTCCTCAAGGCCGAAGGCGCCGACCCGTTGATCGTCGGCTACAGCGGCACGGTCTGGATCGATGTCGAGACGAAGAAGGTTCTGCGTATCGACCAGGCGATGGACGATCTGCCCAAGAGCAATCCGGTCACTCATTCCGAAAGCTCTGTAGATTACGACATCATCAGACTGCGAGGGCTGGACGTGGATTTTCTTCTGCCGACGCGCGCCGAATTCATCATCGCCGATCGCCGCCAGAAACACTATTTTCGCAACCTGATTCACTTCAAGTTCTATCGCAAGTTCGAGACTGACGTTAAACTCGGCGAAGACATTACGCCGGCGGCGCCGCAAAAGCCGCCGCAATAAAATATGGCTAAAAAGGAATTACCCGTTATCAACGCGCCCCGAGCCAACGGCAACGCCGTAAAAACCAGCCTCAGTTACGACTGCACGAAGTGTCCGGCTTACTGTTGCACATACGATTGGATACTGGTCACGAAGCGCGACATAGCCCGATTGGCGAAGCGCTTCGAGCTGAGTTACGAAGAGGCCGAGAAGAAATTCACCAAGTTCATCAAGAGCTACGGCCACCGCGTGCTGCGGCACCACAAGGATCACGTCTTCAAAAGCAGATGCCAGTTTCTACACCCGTCAAAGCGGAACTGCACCGTCTACGAGCATCGCCCCGAAACGTGTCGCGCCTTCCCCGAAGAGGAGCGCTGCGGATATTACGACTTCCTGACCTGGGAGCGCCAACACCAGGACGATGAAAGCTTCATCCCGCTTCAGCAATAATCATTACAAATTCATCCCCGCCCATTCCCCCAGGACATAAAAGCTCCAGACGCGCGACCAACTTGCGCGGCCTCTCAGGAAGTCGCTCCACACTTCTTGCATCGCGGTGATGCTCAGGAGCTTCGTCAGTTGCGGCGACCACAGCGCGGTTTCGATCCGCTCGCGCAGCGCGCCGGCCAGCCAGTTCTTAAATGGCAGTTCGAACCCCAGCTTCTGGCGGCGGGCGACCTCTCGCGGCAGGTCGCCCACGGCGTCCACCAGCATCCATTTCGGTTCATTTCGACGCAATTTCAACCGCCCCGGCACGGTGAGCATCTTTTCGACGACCTTGTGATCGATCAAGGGGGCGCGGACCTCGAGGCCGTGCGCCATGCTCATCGAGTCGGTGTCGCGCAACAAGGCGTTACCCAGATAGCCGCTCAGTTCCAGCGCCGAGGCCTGATTGATCGGGTCGGCGCTCGCGCAGTTGGACATTTGGCGTTCATTCCAATCCTCGACCGCCGGCGACGCGCCGACGGTAGCGAGCATCAAAGCCCGTCGCTGCCCGGGGGTGAAGAGATGGCGCCTCGATTTCACGAAATGTTCATTGAGATGGTCGGCACCGAGCAGCGCGCTCAACTTGGCCGCGCGATCGATCGAGGAGAACGCCCCGAGCGCCGATGCGGCGGCCTTGAGCAACCTCGGCGCCGCGGCCTTCACCCGATTTCGCATCTGTTCTTCGCGCGCGATGGAGTGGAAGAAGTCATGGCCTGCGAACACCTCGTCGCCGCCCAGCCCCGATAACGCGACTTTCATCCCCGCGCCCGCCGCCGCCTGAGAGACGACGAAAGTGTTGAGGCCGTCTATCGAAGGCTGATCCATAGCGCGTAAGGCCTCGGGCAAGATGGAAAGGATATCGTCCTCCGTGACCGGGACCGAATAATGGTCGGCGCCGTACCTGCGCGCGAGCTTTTCAGCGCAACTTTCCTCCCCGAACTCCCGGCCCTTGAAGCAGACCGAGAATGACTTGATCGGACTTACGACGCCCCGGCTCGCCAGCGCCATTACCGAGCCCGAATCGATCCCGCTCAGAAAAACGCCCACCGGAACGTCCGAGACGAGATGCGACTTGACGGAGTCGGTGAGCAATGCGCCCATTTCTTCGATCAATTCGCGTTCGTCTCGAACCTTGTTTTGTTTATCGGCGCGCAATTCCCAATAGGCTTCGGTTTGGGCGCGCCCGTCCTTAAACTCCAGAATGTGTCCTGGCAGGACGGCATAGACGTTCTCGATGATCGTCAGCGGCTGCTCTACCCCTCCCCACGCGAGAAAACTGTCCAGGGCGGGCGGCGCAATTTTGTGCGGCGTCAGCCCCGTGGCGAGCAGCGCGCGGACCTCAGACGCGAAGATGAATGTGTCGCCGTCGTGGTAATAGTAGAGTGGCTTGATCCCGAGGCGATCGCGAACCAGCGTGAGCGATCGCCGCCGGGCGTTCCAGAAGCCGAACGCGAACATCCCCCGCCAATCCGCAATCGCGTCACGGCCTCGCGCGCCGAAGCCCTTCAACAAAACCTCGGTGTCGCTCTCGGAACGAAATCTCAAACCGCGCGCGACAAGCTCCCGGCGAACGTCGCGGAAATTGAAGACCTTGCCGTTGTAGGTGATCCAATCGCCGGTCGCCTCGTCGCGCATCGGCTGATGTCCGGCCGGAGAAAGATCGAGGACGGACAGGCGGCGATGCGCAAAGGCCACGGTCAATCCGTCGCGCCCGTCGCTGATGAATTCGACGCCGCGGTCGTCAGGCCCGCGATGAGCCAGGGCGTCGAGCGCGCGGTCAACCGGCTCAATCAACTCGGACCGCGGTCTTGTTGTGACAATCCCGAAGATTCCGCACATAAAGATAAAGTCGTAATAGGGTTATGAAAACAGGGGGGAGGCGGGAGGTGCCGAACGAACGACGCCGTCCATCATAAGAACTTTCCCGGCGTCATTGAGCGGTGCGCTAAGTATCGCCCAGTTCTTAAGGGCTGTCAATTATTTGGCGCTTGCTGTACATTGGCGAATTGGCTACGCTCATCACCTCCCGAATGGCTTCCGAATGACAATTAGAACGCATGTAGATCGCATGGATAAATTTCGAATCATCGGCGGAAAAAAGTTGAAAGGCGGCGTCGCGATCAGCGGCGCGAAGAATTCGGCCCTGCCGTGTCTGGCCGCGGCGTTGCTCACTCCCGAAACGGTGACGCTGCGCAATGTGCCTTACGTGCGCGACCTGATCACGATGCGGCGATTGCTAGAGGACCTGGGTTGCACCGTGCTCGTCCCGGAACTGCGCACCCATCAGATCAACGCCGGCACGGTCGAAGATTACGAGGCGCCTTATGAACTGGTAAAAACCATGCGAGCGTCGGTGCTGGCGCTGGGGCCGCTCTTGGGGAGGTTCGGTCAGGCGAGCGTCAGCCTGCCAGGGGGCTGCGCCATCGGCCAGCGCCCCATAGACCTGCACCTGATGGCGCTCGAAAAAATGGGCGCGAAGATCGAGTTGCGCGGCGGCGTGGTCGAAGCCGGCGCCTCGCGGCTGCGCGGCGCCGACATTGAGTTTGAAACCGTCACCGTCACCGGCACGGAGAACGTGATGATGGCCGCCGCCCTGGCCGACGGCGTGACGCGAATCTCGAACGCCGCCTGCGAGCCGGAGATTGTAGACCTCGCCGAGCTGCTCACCAAAATGGGCGCGAAGATCGAAGGGGCCTCTACGCCGACGATCACCGTCACCGGCGTTGAGCGACTCGGCGGCGCCGACCACACGATCATTCCCGACAGGATCGAAACCGGCACTTTCATAGTCGCCGCCGCGATTACCGGCGGCGAGGTGGAGATCACGAATTGCGAGCCGGGTCATTTACAGTCGGTGATCGAAAAGCTGCGCGAGGTGGGAGTGAAGATCGAACAGACCGGCCGGGATAAGTTGCGCGTCGCCGGCAACGGCGAATCGCGCGCGCCTTACAAGGCCGCAGACGTGACCACGGCCGTCTACCCCGGATTCCCGACCGACATGCAGGCGCAGTACATGGCGCTCATGACGCAAGCCGAAGGCGATTCGGTGATCACCGAGACGATCTTCGAGAACCGATTCATGCACGCCGCCGAATTGATGCGCCTGGGCGCGCAGATGCGAATCAACAGCCGCAGCGTGGACGTTCACGGCCCGTCCCCTTTGACCGGCGCGCAGTTGATCGCCTCCGACCTTCGCGCCTCGGCCTCACTGGTCCTGGCCGGACTCGCGGCTGAAGGCGAGACCTTGATCGACCGCGTCTATCACATCGATCGTGGGTACGAGAAAATAGAAGAGAAATTGCGCGCGGTCGGCGCGGAGATCGAAAGGGTTAAGACGTAGGGTGGGAAGATCGAGGATCGAAGATCGAGGATCGAAGATCGAAGATCGAAGATCGAAGATCGAAGATCGAAGATCGAAGATCGAAGATCGAAGATCGAAGATCGAAGATCGCGTCGGCGCCCGCAAGGCGATTCTCTATCCTCGATCCTCCATCTTCGATCTTCGTTCTCAGCCTGCTTTTTCGAGCGGAAATACGACGCGGTGGTTGACGACCATCTCGGCGGTCACGACCAATTCTTTCATCTTCTTCTGGCTCGGGAGGGTGTACATCGCGTCGAGCATCAACTCTTCGAGGATCATCCGCAGGCCCCGCGCGCCGACTTTGCGCTCGCAGGCCTGGCGAGCCACCGCGCGCAAAGCCTCATCGGTGAAGCGTAATTTGATGCCGTCCCACTCGAACTGTTTCTGATATTGCCTGGCCAGCGCGTTCTTCGGCTGAGTCAGAATTTCGATCATCGCCGCTTCGTCCAGTTCATGCAGAGTGCCCACGACCGGCAAACGCCCGACGAATTCCGGGATCAGGCCGTACCTGATCAAATCCTCGGGTTGAATCTGCTGAAGCAGTTCCGTGTTGGCGCGCGATTGATGCAACGGGCGGATGTTGGCATGAAACCCCATGCCTTTTTGGCCGACGCGCCGCTGAATCACCCTGTCAAGGCCGACGAAAGCGCCGCCGCATATGAACAGGATGTTCGTCGTGTCTATGAGGTAGAATTCCTGGTGCGGGTGTTTACGCCCGCCCTGCGGCGGGACGTTGGCGACCGTGCCTTCGAGGATCTTGAGCAGCGCCTGTTGCACGCCTTCGCCGGAAACGTCGCGGGTGATCGATGGGTTCTCGTCCTTGCGGCAGATCTTGTCTATCTCGTCGATGTAGATGATGCCCTGCTGCGCGCGCTCGACGTCGCCGTTGGCCGATTGCAGCAACTTCAGGATGACGTTTTCCACGTCCTCCCCGACGTAGCCGGCTTCGGTGAGCGTCGTGGCGTCGACGATGGTGAACGGGACTTTGAGCATCCGCGCGAGGGTTTGCGCGAGCAGCGTCTTGCCGGTTCCGGTAGGGCCGATCAGCAGGATGTTCGATTTCTGAATCTCTACATCGCTGCGCCGCTTCATCATCTCTATCCGCTTGTAGTGCTGGTAGACGGCGACGGCCAATTTCTTCTTCGTTTCTTCCTGCCCGATCACGTATTCGTCGAGGAAGTTTTTGATCTCCGACGGTTTCGGAAGCGGCGGGCGCGCGGCGGCGGCTTCCTGCTGAGCGTCATCGCTGATGATCTCGATGCAGATGTCGATGCACTCGTTGCAGATGTAAACGGTGGGGCCTGCGATCAGCTTTTTGACTTCATTTTGGCTCTTACCGCAGAAGCTACAGCGTAAAGTGTCGTCGCCTCTTCTCATCACCGCATGGTCTCCGCATCAAGATGGAATATGGGTTTGTTGTTGATAGCAACCTTAAACGGGATTGCGAACGAAACGAAAGTTGCGATCTACCGAATGGCGGCGTTGAATCGATCAAAGGGCATTACACGCGCGCCGCAAAATCATAAACAAGTGGGCAGATGCGCGCAAGCGCTGGAGGCCGGCGGCGGGAATCTCGGCGGCCTCAATCGTCAAACGCCAGGCCGGCTTTGAGAAGCTCGCAGGCGCGGACGCATTTGTCACAGATCTGCGCGCTGATCCCGGCGAACAGCCTCGCCCCCTGCGGATTGCTGCGGTCGTGGACGTTGAAGCTGCACTGCCCGACCTGAGAGCCGTCATCGCCCAATATTCTCTTATACCAGGGCTGGTCTAGCTTGGGCGGCCTGATTCCCATTTCGCGGTAATCGCTCAGCAATTGCACGCAGACCTCGACGCACTCGTCGCAAATATAGCCGGAATGGCCTTCAAAGAGTCTCGCGACCTCTCCCTCGCCCATCCCGCAGAAAGAACACCTCAGGACCGCCCTGTGCGTCTGCGAGATAAGGGCGCCGCCGAAGTCGAAGTGAGTGGCGCCTGAGGGAATACGATCGTTCATAAGGTCTTGAGTGTCGGTCGCTGTATCAGCAGCCAAGCTTATCGGGTTTTACTCCCGATGTTTAATTACCTGATCTATCAACCCGTACTCCTTGGCCTGCATGGCGCTCATGATCCGGTCGCGGTCGACGTCCTTCTCGATTTGTTCCACGGAGCGGCCCGTGTGGTAAGCGAGAATTTCGTTGATGCGCTCGCGCAGGCGCAGGATCTCTTCCGCTGCGATCTTGATGTCGCTGGCCTGACCCGAAATTCCCCCGGCGTGCGGTTGATGGATCAGAATCCGCGAATTGGGTAGGGCGAAGCGCCTTCCCTTGGTGCCGGCGGTCAACAACACGGCCGCCATCGAAGCGCACTGCCCGATGCAGAAGGTCGTAACGGGGCAGCGGACGAATTGCATGGTGTCATAGATCGCCATGCCCGCCGTCACAGAGCCGCCGGGCGAATTGATGTAAAGCGAGATTTCCCGGTCCGGGTCCTCCGATTCGAGGAACAGCATTTGCGCGACGACGAGGTTGGCCACCACGTCGTCGATCGGAGTCCCGATGAAAATGATGTTGTCCTTGAGCAGGCGCGAATAGATGTCGAAAGCGCGCTCGCCGCGGGGCGTCTGCTCGATAACCATGGGCACTAAATGAGATTGTGGATTGATCATAACGCTTGTGATTTGCCTTCGCTCCGAACCTCGCCCTCAGTTTCCGTTTGCGCTGGAGACTGAGCATGATGTTCATTCTGATCTTTGTTGAACTCTTCAACCGTGACCTCGGCGTGCTTTATAACCGCCTCCAACGCCCTTTGATGGCGCAGCCTGTGTTCGATACTAGAAAGCGAGTCATCCTTTGTCAAGCGAGCCTTCAGTTGGTCCGCCGGCTCGCCGCTCGATCTCGCCATCCTCTCGATTTCGGCGTCGACCTCCCACCGGCTGACCTCGACCTTCTCGACCTCGCCGATCTTGTCGAAGACCAGCGCCATGCGAATGTCACGCTCCGCCAGCGGGCGGAACTCCTTCATTCGCTCCTCCCAATCGATCTCTTTGATAGTCTGCGGCGGGACGCCGTTGCGCATCAGAATGTACGCGAATTCGCGGGCGCGGTCGACGACCTGCGGCTCGACCAGCGCGGATGGGACCTCGAAGTCATAGTCCTCAAGAACCCGCTTCACGGTCCCTTCACGAAGATCGGCCTGGGCCCGCGCTTCGGCGGACGCCGTCAAATTTTCCCGAATCCTGTCGCGCAACTGTTGGAGATTTTCATAGTCGCCGAAATCCCGCGCAAATTCGTCGTCGAGTTCAGGCGCCTCTTTTTCGCGGACCGCGACCACGGTGGCCGTGAAGTCTATAGTCTTGCCGGCCAACCCTTCGGCGGAGAAATCTTCCGGGTATTTGACGCGGAACTCGCGGACGTCGCCGGCCTTCACGTCGCGCAGATTCTCGCTGAATTCGGTCTGCACGCCGTCGGCGCCGATCTCGACCTGCACGTCGTCGGACTTCAAATCCTCTTCTTCCGGCGGTTCGACGTACTTGCCGACCAGATTGACCGAAACGAAGTCGCCGTCACGTGACGGGCGGTCTTCCACCGGAACGTATTCCGCCGCGGATTGGCGCAGATGCTCAAGCGTATGCTCGACCTCCTCATCGGTCACGGTCGCCACTCGTTTGGTCAATTTCAAACCCTTGTACTCTTTAAGCTCGAATTCAGGCAGGACTTCAATCGTCGCCTTGAACTTCAGGGGTTCGCCTTCACTGATCGAGAGATCGCCAATCTGCGGGTCGCCGACGACGCGAAGCATGTGTTCGGCGACGGCGGACTGCAGCGCCTCCGGAACCAGGCTCTTAACGACCTCTTCTCTCGCCTCTTTGGCGAAACGTTGCTTGATGAGTTCGCGCGGGACGCGGCCGGGGCGGAATCCCGGAATCTTCAAATGGCGCGCGTAGGCCCCGTAGGTCCTTTCAAAGGCCGCGTTGACCTCCTCAACGGGGACTTCAACTTTGAGGTCTCTCCGACATTGGGAGAGATCAGCGACATCGACTTGCAGCTTCAATGTTCTTTACCTTTCTTCACAGACACTCGAACCGATCGAGTCGAAATGGAAATCGCTGGCAGACGGATGAGTCGAGATTTGGTAGGAATGGCCCCGGAGGGACTCGAACCCTCACGCCCGTAAAGGACCTTCGGTTCTAAGCCGAAGACGTCTACCAATTCCGCCACAGGGCCTCTCTTTCGTGCGCTTCATATAGTTTTCACACCTGGTCTTCGAGTTGCAGAGACTAACAAATTTCACCAAGCCCCGCAACGCCAGCACAGGAGACCTCATTTGACAGCCGCGCGCGCGCGACCTATAACACTGGCGCAATGTAATGGATGGGACTTATAGGACTTGTGGGACTTATAGGACGTCCTATAAGTCCCACAAGTCCTATAAGTCCCATTCAGGAGGAGATGATGACTTTTTTGGATCGTATCAACGAAGATTTGAAAGCGGCGATGAAGAGCAAAGACTCCGAGCGGCTCTCGACCTTGCGGATGGTCAAGACCGCGCTCAAGAACCGCGAGATCGATAAAATGGAATCGCTCACCGACGAAGAGGCGATCAAGGTTCTGCAATCCCTGGTCAAACAGCGCCGCGACAGCATCGAACAATATCAACAGGCCGGGCGTATAGAATTGGCTGAGAAGGAAGCGGCCGAGATCAAGGTCATCGAAGAATACCTGCCCGCCGCCCTGGACGAGGCGGCCATCGCGCGCGTCGTCGAAGAGACCATCGCCGAGACCGGCGCGAGTTCGATGAAGGAGATGGGCGCGGTGATGAAGGCGGTCATGGCCAAACTCGCTGGCCAGACCGTCGACGGCAAGGCGGTCAACCAAATCGTGAAATCGAAGCTCGGCGGCTGACGCGCCTCGCAATGATTATCGCTCGAATCCGTTTCGCCGGATCGCGCATCCGGCCTCAGAGAGGACAAGCTATGGGAACATTATTATGGTTGGTCGCGACAATCCTGGACATCTTCGCCATTTCCGACGTGATGAGATCGAGGCGCGATTGGGCCACCAAAGTCGTCTTAATAGCGATCATTCTGTTGATCCCCTACGTCGGCGCCGGGCTGTACCTCTTCGCGTTTCGCGAGAAAAGCACTTAGTGAAATCGGTACGGTAAGGGGAGCGTAAGCGACCAGTACTGCAAAAGCGCTTCGTGAAATTATGAGCAATGACAAGCTCGCTCAATTCGCCAACCGAAAGTATCTGAACCTGGAGAGCTATCGCAGAAACGGACAGGGAGTGCGCACGCCACTCTGGTTCGTCGAAGATAGCGGCGCGTTGTATTTCTACACTGTGGGCCATTCGTACAAGGTCAAACGGATTCGTAACAATCCGCGCGTGCGCGTCGCCCCGTGCGATATGCGCGGCAATGTCAAAGGAGAATGGGTAGCCGCCACGGCCCGGCGGCTCGGCGAGACGGAATCGCGACGGGCCAATGAGCTGTTGAATCTCAAGTATGGATGGGCCAAACGCATACTCAATTTCCTGGCCAAAATCAGAGGACACGAACGCGCGGCCTTCGCGATTCAGCTTGATTGACCGCCGTTACAGTACGGGGAGCGTGAGCGACCCGAGCATTGATCAAACAGCCTATTGATCAAGGTTCGGGTCGCTCACGCTCCCCGTACTGTACTGAGAACAAGGCCGAACACCGCCCCGACTGGCACGAGCCATGCTGAGTTAATGCGAAAGCGAATCAGCAGAATCAGGCTGACGACCAGCATGGCGAACGTCGTCCAATCGACCAACGCCGCCCGGCCCAGCCGCCAGGTCACTATGGCCATCAGCGACAAAGAGGCCGCATTGATCCCGTCGAGAACCGCTCCCGCCGTCACAGACCTCCGAATTCGCGGTACCAAAGAGCCGCTCACTGCGACAAAGAAGAAAGCGGGAAGGAATATCCCCACCGCGCCGACAAGCGCCAGCGTTTTTGTTTTGAGCGCGGCTCGCCCGAGCCCCCACAATGCTTGCAAAATGATTGCGATGACGACCGGCTTCACGCCGTACAGAAGGGCGTCGGTCTGCGGGAGTGAACCGTAGCGAATGTAGGCCCAAGCCAAAGCTGTAACAATGAGCGTCGCCGGAAGAATGAAGCAACTCCCCGCGACCAGCAACCCCGGCCATCCCGCCCGCCGGCGCCCGATGTGAATCGCCATCTCGGTCGAATTCGGGCCGGGGATCAGATTCGTCGCGCCGAGCAGGTCGAGAAACTCGTCGCGCGAAAGCCAGCGGCGTCGCCTGACGACTTCATCCTCCATCATCGCGATGTGCGCCGCCGGGCCGCCGAACGAGATCACGCCCAGCTTGAAAAAGAGAAGAGCAAGCTGTTTGAGCGAAGTCTGCGATTCCCTTCTCTCCGCCGTCTCCGTATTGGCTGTTTCCGGTTCGATCAAGACCCTTTAGATTTCAAGAACGTAACTACATGTGGCGCGAGTTGTCTACTCGCGCCTTGTAACAGCGCCAGGGGCGCGTGTAGAGACGCAAGATCTTGCGTCTCTACACGCGCCACGCCTCATTACTCCCGCCCGATCACTTAATGCTGGTTTTACATCCTCGAGCGACCCTTGATATTGCGCCGCTACTTGGGCAAAGTTATCAGAAATTTCCGCGCTCGTGGCTTTATTAAGATGCAGTATACGCAAGGGGCGATTTTTTGAAACCCTCGACGTAGTGTTTCGGTCTACATCCTCGAACCATCAACACGGAAAATAACAAACCATTCAATGAGAATGCCAAAGACGTCTTCATTTCTTCTTCCGTTGATCTTCCCGTCATTGCTTTCCGTCTTCGCGCCGGCGCAGGGCCGGCAGCCACTGAACTTGAACTTCGAGCAAGCGGTCGAACTCGCGCTGAAAAACTATCCGGCGATCCGCGCGGCGCATGCTCAGCGACAGGCCGCCGAAGCCGGCGTCGATCTGGCGCGCGCGAATTATCTGCCGCGCGTCGACATGGCGTGGCAACAGAACCGCGCGACCCGCAACAACGTCTTCGGCCTGTTGCTGCCGCAGGCGGGAATCCCTTCGATTTCTGGCCCTCAACTCGACAACTCCTCGATCGAGAGCGCGTGGGGCGCCGCGGGCAGCCGGCTGTTGTCGTGGGAGCCGTTCGACTTCGGATTACGCAAAGCGAACGTCGAGTTGGCGCGGACGATCGGCAGGCAGGCGAGCGCAAACGAGGCCGTGACGAAATTGGACGTGAGCGCAGCGCTCGCCGCCGCAAAACTGCAAGGCGATCTCAAACCATTTCTCCAACAGGCGGCAGGAAAGAAGTGAGCATTTTTCATTTTCCGTATTACATTTTTCATTTGCCATCGCGGCAAGTAGCGATTCCCGCGATGGCAAATGAAAAATGTAATACGGAAAATGAAAAATGAAAGACGACTACACAACTCTATATGTGGCTTATCAATACCGCCCTACGACGTCCATTCACCATTCTCGTCGCCGTCATCAGCGTAGCCCTGGGGTCGGTTCTTGCAGTCACGCGAATGCCCGTAGACATCTTCCCGAACCTCAATCTGCCGGTGATCTACGTCGCGCAGCCTTACGGCGGGATGGACCCGGCGCAGATGGAGAGCTTTCTCACGTCGTATTACGAGTATCACTTCCTCTACGTCTCCGGCATTGAGCATGTCGAATCGCGCTCGATCCAGAACGTCGCGCTGCTCAAGCTCTTCTTCCATCCGGGCACGGACATGAGCCAGGCGCTGGCGCAGGTGATCTCTTACGTCGAACGTTCGAAGGCTTTCATGCCGCCCGGCACGGTCAATCCGTTCGTGATGCGCTTCGACGCGGGCAGCGTGCCGGTGGGCCAACTGGTTTTTTCGAGCGAGACGCGCGGCGTGGCCGAGATTCAGGACCTGGCGCTCTTCCGGGTGCGCCCCGTCTTTTCGACCTTGCAGGGCGTCTCCGCGCCGCCGCCGTTCGGCGGCAATCAACGCACGGTGATCGTTCGCGTCGATCCTGAGCGCCTGCGCTCTTATTCAATGTCGCCGGAAGAGGTGGCAAAGGCGATCGCGGCGGGCAACGCGATCCTGCCTGCGGGCAACGTACGCACGGGCGATCTGAACCGCATGGCCCCGATGAACGGCGTTGTGCGCGACATTCGAGAACTGGCCGACCTGCCGATCCGCGCAGGCAGCGGGCCGAACGTTTACGTGCGCGACGTCGGCGTGGTCGAAAACGGGAGCGACATTCTGTCCGGCTACGGTCTGGTCAACGGCCGCCGCACGGTCTATATCCCTGTCACCAAGCGCTCCGACGCCTCGACTCTGGACGTCGTCAATCGCGTCAAGGCCGAATTGCCGCGCTTTCAATCCCTCGTGCCCGAAGACATCAAGGTCAGCTTCGAGTTCGATCAATCAACCATCGTCAAGAATTCGATTCGGGGCCTTGTCTTCGAGGGCGCGTTGGGGGGCGCTACGAAATCCTGTTGAACGCGACGTGGCGATGGCGATGGGCCGCGTTGGCGATCTATGCGACGGTCTCGCTGGCCGGCGTCTTTCTGATCGGCCGCAATCTCGGCGTGGACATCTTCCCGCAAGTCAGCGCCGGAATGTTCCAGTTGCGACTGCGCGCGCCCATCGGCACACGAGTCGAACGCACTGAGGTAGTGGCGCTCAAGGCGTTGGAAATCATAGGCCGCGAAGCCGGGGCGAATAACATTGACATCACGCTCGGCTAGGTCGGCACGCAGCCCGCCAGCTATCCCGTCAACACGATCCACCTGTGGACGAGCGGGCCGCACGAAGCCGTGTTAACGATCGCGTTGAAGCGCGGCTCCGGCGTCCGCCTCGAAGAATTAAAAGAACGGTTGCGACGAAAGGCGCCTGAGGAGATTCCCGGCGTCGCGCTCTCTTTCGAAGCCGGCGACCTGATCAGCAAAGTGATGAACTTCGGAGCGCCAACCCCCATCGAGGTCGCCGTGAGCGGCCCGAACCTAAACGCCAACCGCGCCTTCGCCGACAAGGTGATGGCCGAAATGAAGAAGATTCCGATCCTGCGCGACCTGCAATTCGACCAGGCGCTCGATTACCCGACCGTCGACATCAAGGTAGATCGCAAGCGCGCCGGACAACTCGGCGTGACGGTGGAGCAGGTCGGGCGGTCGCTGGTCGCCGCGACCTCGTCCTCCCGTTTCACACAGCCGGTCTACTGGCGCGACCCGGCGAGCGGCACAGCCTATCAGGTGCAGGTCGAAGTTCCGCAATCGCGCATCGCTTCGATCGAAGACGTGCAGAGCATCCCGGTGAACGCCTCGAACGGCGCGCGCGCGCTGGCCGGAGACGTGGCCGAGATCAGTTTCGGAACGGCGGTCGGCCAATACGATCGCTACAACCAGCAGCGGATGGTTACGATAATCGGCAACGTCGCAGGCGCGGACCTGGGCAGCGCGGCGCGAGAGACGGAAGCGGCGATTGCGCGCGCGGGAGAAGCGCCTCGCGGAGCGCGTGTGGACGTGCGCGGCCAAGTTCCCCCGATGCGGCAAACGCAATCCGGTCTGGAATTCGGACTGCTGCTGGCCATCGCGGTCATCTTTCTGCTGCTCGTGGCCAACTTCCAATCGCTGCGCGCCTCACTAGTGATCCTCTCGATGATCCCGGCGGTGGTCCTGGGAGTCGTCGCCGCATTGTGGGTCGCCGGGACGACGCTCAACGTGCAATCGTTCATGGGCGCGATTATGGCCGTCGGCGTTTCAGTGGCGAACGCAATCCTGCTCGTCACCTTCGCCGAACAGCGGCGGCGCGAAGGACAGGAAGCAAGAGCGGCGGCGATGGTCGCGGCTTCGAGCCGGCTGCGCCCGATCTTGATGACGAGTTTCGCGATGATCGCCGGAATGGCCCCGATGGCGCTGGGGATCGGCGAAGGCGGCGAACAGACCGCGCCATTGGGCCGCGCCGTGATCGGCGGGCTGGCGGCCTCGACAATCGCGGTGTTGATTGTGTTGCCGTTGGTATTTGGAATCGCGCAACGCAAGGCGAGTCGCGCATCGGCTTCGCTGCATCCTGATGATGAATCCGGGGCGAGCGTTTAGAGTACCGCCTTTAGGCGGCAGGGCTTGGAAATAGTGGCGCGGACTTTAGTCCGCGCGGCCTGAGGATATGACGCAGGCGCGGACTAAAGTCCGCGCCACTAGCGATCGACAATTATGGCGAGATTGCTTTTCAGCTCCCATGCTTTGAAGAAAGCGGCGATCGGCAGGAGGCGTTCTCCTTGATCCGGATCATAAACGGCCACGACGTCATCCCCGATCTCAAGCGCGACGAGGGCATGCGTCCCCTCTGTAACGTCGATCGGGAGCAGGTTGACATAGACAATCGGATAGCGCCCTTCGTCGAGAATGGTTTGCAGTTCATCGGGCGAGAGGTTTTGTATGTCGGTTTTGTCGAACCCCAATTGGCGCGCCACATCGACGACGTATGGGGCGTCAGCGCCAAAGATCGTGCAATCACAGCGCGCTCGCAACTCGGCTTCGGATACCGAGAGGTCGAATTGGGAGAGGACCATTCGCAGGCAAGCAGGCGCGCAGGAATCAGCAGTCTCTTGTTTGTAGAAAGGCGGCTTCGATCTCTTCACAACGTTGCTCGTAAATGGCGAGGGCGCGGGTTGTCATCTCTTCGAACGGCTCTTGAGACACAACCTCTCTGGTCGAATCGTCAACGTTCAATTCTCCGACTTCCCCGACGGAGCCGATGCGCGGGTAAGCCAAGATGACCGGGACTCGCCACACGCCCGCCGCTTTGTCAAAACGCGGGGCGCCAGTGCTGAAGCGATCAGGCAAGTAATCTAGTAGAAAACCGCCGGCTATCGCCTCCGCTTCAAAGGCGGTGATCTTAGAGGCGCCACTGGTCACGGTAGGCCAAAAAGCGGCTTCTATTGCTTCACGATGTTGTTCATAAAGCGAGCGGCCACCGGCCTTCATCTCATCGAAAGGAGTATGAGAGAGTATTTCTTCGGGAGATCCGCCGACGGAGATCTCCCCGACTTCGCCGACAAAACCTGCGCGCGGGTGGGTCAGCAACACAGCCACTCGCCACAATTGGGCGGCGTCATCGTAAGTAGGGTCTCCGGCGCAAAAATTGTCAGGCATATGGTCGCTCAAGAACAGATTCGCCGCCGCGATGGCCTCGAGATCAGTCAGTTTGTGAAAGATTTCAGAATCCACAACGCTCGAATCATAACACCGCGCGCAATGACGCGCCAATATTGACCCTGGGTACGCATCGCTTCCAGCGTGCAGTCTCGGCCAAAGGCACGTTGATAGGAACCAGACCTTGGGACGCATCGCTTCCAGTTCTAGGGCGTATGATTCCGATCAATCGGTCTTTCGCCGAGACTGCACGCTGGAAGCGATGCGTACCCAGGGACTTTCCGAGGAGGATTCGAAATGCCGAAATCCATGCTCGGCTTCGGTCTGGCGCTGGTGATTTTGCCTTTCGCCGCATGCGGCAAGCCCGAAGGGTCGCAGGCTCAAACGTCGCCTTCTCCCACGACTCAAACGCCAACGGTCATCGTCACGACCGTGCGATCGCTCGAACTCAACCGCCAGATTCGGCTCCCCGGCGAGCTGCAAGCATGGCAGGACACGGCCATTTACGCGAAGGTCCAGGGCTTCGTCGAGGAGATAAACGTCGACCGCGGCTCGGTGGTAAAGAGGGGCCAACTGCTCGCCCGTTTGCGCGCGCCCGAACTCGACACGCAGCGAGGCGAGGCCGAAGCCAGGGTCCGCGCCGCCGAGTCGCAGCGCGTCGAGGCGTCGGCCCGCCTTGGCGGCATTCGCGCGCAGCGGCTGGAAGCCGAAGCGAAGCTGGCGGCTGACGAGGCGACCTATCAGCGTTTGAAATCGGCTTCGGCCACGCCGGGAGTCGTGGCCGGCAACGACGTCGAAGTCGCGCAGCGTTCGGTCGAGGCGGGCAGGGCTCGGATTCAACTCTGGCAGGAGAACGAAAAGGCCGCGCAGGCGCAGGTCCAGGCTCTGGGAGAGAGCCAACAGGCTCTGCGCGAGGCCGCGCGCTCGACGCAAAGCATCGGAGACTATCTGCGCATCACCGCCCCGTTCGACGGCGTGATCGTCGAACGAAACGCGCATCAGGGCAGTCTGGCTTCCCCGGCGGGCGCGCCGATGCTGCGGTTGCAGCAGGTCTCGCTGCTACGCCTGATCGTCTTCGTGCCCGAAACTGAAATCGCGGGCGTGAAGCCCGGAGCGCGAATCGACTTCACACTGCCAGCCTTCCCCGGCGAGGGCTTCAGCGGCGTCATCCGGCGTTCGAGCCGCTCGCTCGACGCCAAAACGCGGACGATGCCCGTCGAACTCGACGTCGCCAATTCGTCGGGCCGGCTCGCGCCGGGAATGTTTCCCGAAGTGATCTGGCCCACGCGGCGACAGGGGCCGTCCCTCTTCGTCCCGCCGACGGCGATAGCCGTGACGACCGAGCGGGTGTTCGTCATTCGCATTCGCGACGGCGCGGTCGAATGGGTCGACGTCAAGCGCGGCGCTTCGATGAATCATCAAGGGGTTGACCTGGTGGAAATATTCGGCCATCTTGAGTCCGGAGATCAGATCGCCGTTCGCGGCGCTGATGAATTGCGCGTGGGAGTTAAGGTAAATGTTAAACAGGCCTTGCCGGCTAAGTGAGTTTTATCTGGCGCTTCACGCGCCGTAAGCTCGCGAAACGTTGTGAGGCCGAAAACAGGAGGAATTGCGCCAATGCCCGACACTGGCAAATCAGTTTCAACGTCGCGCCTCGTCATTCATCAATCAATTTCGTCGAACGATCAAAACGGCTTCGCCGAAGACGTGCGCGCCGGATTGACCGCGACGCCGAAAACCCTAAAGCCGAAATATCTTTATGACGCGTTGGGGTCGCTGCTTTTTGAAGCGATCTGTCTTCTGCCCGAATATTACCTGACGCGCGCCGAGACCGAGATTTTCGAGCGGCGCGCGGTCGAGATCGTCGCGCAATTGCCGGCGCCGATCACGGTGGTCGATCTGGGCAGCGGAAGCTCGATCAAAACGCGCCTGCTGATCGAGGCCATTCTGGCGCGCCAGCCCAGACTTTGTTACCAACCGATAGACATTTCCGAGACGATTCTGGAACAGAGCGCAAAGCAATTGCTCGAAGATTATTCGGGACTGCGGATCACGGCTCACGCCGCCGATTACACTCGCGGCATCGCTTCGATTGAGCGAAAAGACGGCGAGAAAGTTCTGGCGCTGCTCTTGGGATCGAACATAGGCAATTACATGCCGGACGAAGCGCGCGAATTGCTGAGACAGATCCGCAATTCGCTGCGGCCGGGAGACGGTCTGTTGCTCGGCGCGGATTTGAAAAAATCACGCGAAACGCTCGAAGCGGCCTACAACGACGCGCTCAACCTGACGGAGGCCTTCAGCCGGAATCTGCTGCTGCGCATCAACCGCGATCTGAACGCCGACTTCGACCTCAGACAGTTCAAACACCGCGCCTTTTTCAACGAAGGGCAAAGCCGCATAGAAATCCATCTGGTCAGCCTCACTGAGCAGATAGTCAATATCCGCGGCGCCGACGCGCAGCCCGCGTTGCAGGTCGAGTTTAAATCTGGCGAGACGATCCACACCGAAAATTCCTACAAGTACGACCTCGAAGCGCTCGCGGCCCTGGCCAAGGCGACCGGCTTCACGCCCTCGCGCGTGTGGTTCGATTCGGGCGGGAGGTTCAGTTGTAATTTCTGGCTGGCGTGAGGCAGTGGGTAGTGGATAGTGGATAGTGGATAGTGGATAGTGGGTAGTGGGCGGTGAAGGTCATACTTCTATTTACTATCCACTATCCACTACCCACTGCCCACTACCCACTGCCCACTACCCACTGACTACTGTTCATTCAGGCTCTTGTCGTAACTGAAATAACTGACGCGGATCTCGTCGAGCGGCATTTTCTGAAGCTCCTCGCGCGAGGGGCCGTCGAGGTACAGTAAGATGTATTGCGCGATGTGCGGCGTCTGAATGCCGTGTTTCTCTTTCAGAAAATTCAGGAAGTCGTCCTGGAACCAGTCGAAGATTTTCGAGAGATATAGCTTTTTGGCCGCCGCGTCGTACTTGACGTTTTTAGCGTCATTGATGAAGCGTCGGGCGGCCTGATCGAGCGCATCAAACGTCTTGAGCTGCGGAATCGCCCCCTGACTCAGGGCCGGACAACTGGCGGCCCCGCAGTTGATGTAGAAATGGATTCGCGGATCTTTGTAGCCGGAGCGGATGATCTTGTGCTCCAGGTCTCCTAATTTCATAGACTTTCCGCCAAGTCTGATCTCGCGGTTGCGGAAGAGGCCCAGGAAATTCCAGAGCGAGCTCTTGTTCGGATATTCCGACGCGGCGATGTACAAGACCCAGGCGTTGTAAGCCGTCATCCAGTAGCGCAACTGCTCGCCGCCGTCCTTGAATTGCTCCGGATGGCTCTGCGGGCTGACGTCGGAAATCTGTTCGATGAAGGTCTTTAACGCGCCCAACTCGCCCTTCAATCCTTTGTAATCGACCAGCCCGCCCGCGTCGACGTACTTGCGCGTCAGGCGGTCGTACCCGGAGTAATCGATCCCCTGCGCGCGCGCGCCGGAGGCGCACGCAAATAACAGCAATCCTGCGAACAAAACCGATATATTTTTCATCTATGACTCTCCTCATGTAGGTCCCATGAGTTCCATGGGTCCCACAACTCCCATCTCCTATGATAATTTTAAATCGTGAAGACCACAAAAAATTCTTTCGTCTCAATCATCGTCCCGACACTCAACGAAGCGACGACGATGCGCGATCTGGCGGCGTCGCTGGGCCGTTTGCGCGGCGAATTCGAGGTCATCGTCTGTGACGGCGGCAGCGCGGATGCGACGGTGGAGACGGCGCGCCAATGCGGGTTGCGTGTGATCGAGGCGCCGCGCGGGCGAGGGCCGCAGATGAACGCCGGAGTTAGATTGGCTAAAGGCGAGACGCTGCTCTTCCTGCACGCGGATACGAGATTGACGGAGGACGCGCTGACGCTCGTCGCCGACGCGCTCACTGACGATAGGGTCTGCGGCGGAAACTTCAGTCTGATCTTCGGCGGCGACACGCGAGAAGCGCGGCTGCTGACCCGTATTTATCCTTTCCTACGGCTGGGCGGGATGCTCTACGGAGACTCCGCGATCTTCGTGCGGCGCCGCGTCTTCGACCGCTTGGACGGTTATCGCGAATATCCGATCTTTGAAGATTGCGACCTCTACCGAAGGATGCGCCGCCTGGGAAGATTCGTGCGGCTGAACGCCTGCGCCACGACCTCTTCGCGGCGTTTCGAAGGACGGTTCATTCGCACATTCGCGCTGTGGTCTTTGATGCAGGTGTTGTACTGGCTCGGCGTGAATCCGAACCTTCTGAACCGGCTTTACAAGCCGTTGCGGTGAACAGGATCGAGGATCGAGGATCGAGGATAGAAGATGGAGGATCGAGGATGGAACGAGTGGCGCCATCCTCGATCCTCGATCCTCGATCCTCGATCCTCAGGGACTAAAGCTTCCTCAGCTTCACACTCCGCACCGAATGATCCGCGCCTTTTTCGAGTATCAGGAAGGCGCGTGTGCGTGTCGGCAGGATATTCTCTCTCAAATTCACGGCGTTGATCTCATTCCAGATTGACAAAGCTTTATCCCTTGCCCCTTCGTCAGACAAAGCGGCGTAGCGGTGGAAATATGAGGCCGGGTTGCGGAACGCCGTGCGGCGCAGGGTAAAGAATCGTTCGACGTACCACTGTCTGATGTGCTCTTCGTCGGCGTCGACGTAGATCGAGAAATCGAAGTAGTCGGAGACGAAAACCGGCATGTAATTCTCGGCCCTGCCGACGCCGGAGTGCAGCACATTCAGCCCTTCGAGAATCATGATGTCGGGCTTTCTAACGACCTGCTCCCGACCGGGCAGGATGTCGTAAGCCAGGTGTGAATATACGGGGGCGCTGACTTCATCCGCTCCCGATTTCACGTCGGCCACGAATTTGACCAGACGCCGGCGGTCGTAGCTTTCGGGAAACCCCTTGCGCTTCATCAAATCGCGCGCTTCCAGGACGGCGTTCGGAAACAGAAACCCGTCGGTCGTGACCAGGTCGACCTTCGGATGGTTGGGCCATCGCGCCAGCAGCGCCTGCAAGATGCGCGCCATAGTGCTCTTGCCCACGGCGACGCTGCCTGCGACGCCTATGACGTAAGGAACCTTCTCGGTCGAATTGCCGAGGAAGGTGTGAGTGGCTTTGTGCAGCTTCTGTGTCGCGTCAACGTAAAGATTCAACAGGCGCGACAGCGGCAGATATATGTCTTCGACCTCGCGGAGCGAGACCCGCTCGTTGATGCCGCGCAGTTTGGCCAGATCGTCTTCGGTCAACGTCAGCGGGGTGGAGTTGCGCAACCGGCTCCACTCTTCGCGCGTCAGGTTAATGTAGGGTGAAAGGGACATAAAGTCAGGTGTCAGGTGTCAGGTTCCAGGTTCCAGGTTCCAGGTCCTCTTACAACCTGGAACCTGACACCTGACACCTGACACCTGACACCTCATTCGATGCCGGTGATTCGCAAACCGGTATGAGTTTTGTATCGGATGTTGAATCCGATCAGCAAGGCCGTGATCGCCTCGACCGTGCGCGAATTGGCGAGCGGGCCGCCGTCAATGTAGCGGCAGCCGGGAATCGCGGCGACGAGTGGGCGGAGGCGCTGTTTGGCCTCCTTGTCATCGCCGCAGACAATGACGTCGCATTCCACTTCGCGGTCGAGACGGGCGAGCGCCTCGGCTCCGACGTTTTGGAAGGCCGAGACGACCTGAACGCCTTCGGGCGCAAGTTCACGACACTGCTCCGCCGCCGATCCGGCCCACACGCCCAAGATGCGGGTCGGCTTGCCTCCCACGGCCGGCTCGAGCGGAACGGTGACGTCAACGATCAGAGAGCCGGCCTTGATCTTCTCACGAATTTCTTTGAGCGTGGAGATATGCGCGGCGAATGGAACGGTCAACACAATGATCTGGGCGGTCGCCGCGGCGTCGGCGTTCGTCGCGCCGTCCAGGTCAACATTGTCGGCTCCGAACGCCTTCAACGTCGCGCGCGCCTCAGCCGAGGCCGCCCTGGCGCGTTCCCGGTCGCGCGATCCGATGACGATTTCAAAACCCTTTTTCGCCCAGCGAAGGGCGAGCCCTTTGCCCTGATCGCCCGTCCCGCCGATAATAGCGATTAGTTGATTCGACATAGATTTGAATTATAGCGCCCTCTTGCGTTACAAACTATTATGAAACCGCGGCTACACGCGGTGAAGACAGTAAAAGATAATGAAAGAGCGGGGGAAGGTGGGCGAGACAGTCGAAAGAAACCGATTAAAATCGTCGCCGCTTACGGCGCTGACCAACTTCTATCATCAGATCTGCGGCCAGGCGCGCGCCCTCTGGCGCAAGTGGACGACGAGGCTGGCGGCCCGGGGTGAAGAAAAGGTCGATGAGCGCGAGCTCGCCAAAACTTTCTTCAAACTGGGCGTGACCGGCTTCGGCGGTGGGTTGGCGGTGATCGCGCACATCCGCCGCGTGGTGGTTTATAAAAACCGGTGGATGTCGGAGGAAGAGTTCCTCGACGCGGTTTCGCTGGCGCAGAGCCTGCCGGGCGCCAACACCGCCAACGCGATCACGTACATCGGGTTGAAGCTCTGCGGAATTCGCGGCGCGCTGGTGTCGGTCACCAGCTTCGTATTGCCGTCGTTCCTGGCGATGATCGGGCTGGCCGTCGCATACGGATACCTGAAAAACTTCCCAGACGCGCAGCGCGTCTTTCACGGGTTCAATGCGGCGGTGGTCGGATTGATTGCGGCCACCACTGTACGGTTGGGCCAGTCGGCGATGCAGCAGCAATGGCGTCTGGAGCTCGGCGTGGCCGCCGGATTCATGCTCATCTTCACTCAGACCACTGTGGCTGAAGTCGTGCTGCTCGCCGGAATCATTGGAATTCTGATCCACTCCTACAAAGCCCGCGCCCGCACGCACATCCGCCAGCGCTGGCGCAAAGAGCGCCAGACGCGCGCGCGCGGCGCCGTCGCCGAACAACAGGCGCGACAACACGCGGCCGAGATGATTGATCACGCCGACGAACCGACCGAACTCGGCGCCGATTACCATGTCGAGGTCTCGCTTCCTGAAAAGCCCTCCCCCGAGCAATCTCCGGACGAAGCCAATAATGTATCTCATAATAAAGAGGCCGGCGATGAGGAAGCCGGTTATGAAGAAGCCGGCGAAGGCGGGACCGGCGATGAAGAACCGGAGAGGCCGCCCGTGAGCGAAGAAGAGACTTTCGTTCCTCATGCGGATAAGAAAGAAGCGACAACCAGGCTTCGATCAATCGCGATGCTCCCTCTGATTCTCCTATTAACATGGCCCGTTCTGGAGAAGATGATCACGGTCTGGCATTTGATAACCATCTTTCTGCGCGTCGGCACGGTCACCTTCGGCGGAGGGTATGTCATGGTGCCGCAGATCGAGACTGACGTCGTTCAGATCAATAAATGGATGGATCATCAGACGTTCGCCGACGGAGTCGCGTTCGGCCAGATTACGCCCGGCCCGGTGCTGATCACGGCCACGTTCATTGGATACAAGGTCGCGGGCGTCATCGGGGCGATTATGACCACGATCGCGGCGTTCTTGCCGTCCTTTGTCATGACGATGATCGCCGGCGCCTCGATCAATCGCTTCCGGGCCAATTTCCACGTCCAGGCTTTCCTGGCCGGCGTAGCCCCGGCGGTAGTGGGAATGCTCGCGGCGGCGGGAGTGACTATGGCCAAATCCGGCGTGAGCGGCCCCACCGGATTCGGCATAGCGACGCTCTCCTGCCTGCTCATGCTGCGCGCAAAACTCAACCCCGTCGTCATCATCTTCGGCTGCGGCCTGCTGCAGTGGGCGATTTCGCGGGGGCTTCTTAGCGGTTTCGCCTTCTGATCTTTTTCAAAATCCCTGCAAAATGGGGCTGTATAGTGGCGCGGACTTTAGTCCGCGCGGCCTGAGGATATTACGGAGGCGCGGACTAAAGTCCGCGCCACGGTTATGATCGCGCTTTCGACACAACAACTCGCCTCGTACGAACGCGACGGGTTCCTCGTGATCGAAGTCTTCGCCGGCCGTGAAGAGCGTGAACGATTGAAGCGCCGCGCCGAAGATCTCGTCCGCGATTTCGACCCGCGAAGCGGCGCCTCGATTTTTTCGACTCGAGAGCAGACCCGCGTGAGCGACGATTACTTCCTCGACTCCGGCGACAAGATTCGCTTCTTTTTTGAAGAAGAGGCTCTCGCTCCCGACGGCGGCTTGCGATACGCCAAGGAGCGCTCGATCAATAAAATCGGGCACGCGCTGCACGATCTCGACCCGGTCTTCGACGCCTTTTCGCGGAAGCCCGGGCTGGCGGCGATCTGCGCCGATCTGGGTTACGCCGAGCCGCTGCTACTGCAATCGATGTACATCTTCAAACAGCCGAACATCGGCGGCGAGGTCGCCTGTCATCAGGACGCGACGTTCCTTTACACCGAACCGCCAAGCGTCACGGGGTTCTGGGTCGCGCTCGACGGCGCCACGCAAGAAAACGGTTGTATGTGGGCCATTCCGGGCGGCCACAAGCTCGGATTGAAGAAACGCTTCGTTCGCGCCGCCGGAGGCGGGACGAAGTTTGAAACGCTCGACGATTCGCCCTGGCTGGAGTTCAAATTGACGCCGCTCGAAGTCCCCCAAGGCGCGCTGATCATTCTACACGGACTCCTGCCTCATTTAAGCTACGCCAATCGCTCCGCGAAATCGCGACATGCGTACACGCTACACGTCATTGACGGCGCATGCGAATACAGGAGCGACAATTGGTTGCGCCGCGCGCCCAATATGCCGCCGCGTGGCTTCTGATTCATTTTCCATTTGCCATATTACATTTTTCATTTGCCATTGCGGCTAGCGGCGACCCTGGCAATGGCAAATGAAAAATGTAATATGGCAAATGGAAAATGAAATACGACTACGCCTTGAAAATATGGAGATCGAACTAAAAACATGCGTGATCCGCCCCTGGCGGCCCGGCGACGAGGAGTCGCTGGTCGCGCACGCGAACAATTACAACGTCTGGCGTAACATGCGCAACCGGTTTCCGCATCCTTACACGGCGGAGGACGCCCGTGAATGGATTCACCGCACGGGAGAAGAATCGCCTCGGACCAATTTCGCCATCGTCGTCGACGGCGAGGCGGCCGGCGGGATCGGACTGGTTTTGAACGGCGATATTCATCGATGTTCGGCGGAAATCGGCTACTGGTTGGGCGAAGCCTTCTGGGGCCGCGGCGTCGTGACCGAAGCCGTGCGCGCGATGACCCAATGGGCGTTCGACAATTTCAACCTCAGCCGGATTTACGCCGGCGTGCTGGAATGGAACCCCGCGTCAATGCGCGTGCTCGAAAAGGTCGGCTATCAGTTCGAAGGCCGTTTGCGAAAGGCGGTCGTTAAACAGAATCAAGTGATGGACGAATTCATCTACTCTATCGTTCGAGACAAGGAGCCGCGACCCGTCATGTCTGAAAATCTTGCGCAACATTACCTGGAAAACGTCATCGCCGAATTCCGCTCCCTGAAAAAGCTGGGCGACCGCGCAATGGAACAGCTCGAAGACGAACGATTCTTCGTGACGCTCGATGCTGAAAGCAACAGCGTCGCGATCATCGTCAAACATCTGGCCGGCAACATGCGCTCGCGGTGGGTGGATTTTCTGACGAGCGACGGCGAGAAACCCGACCGGCGCCGCGACCAGGAGTTCATCATTGACGCGAATACGAAGCGCGCCGAAGTGGTCGAGTGGTGGGAGCGAGGCTGGCGACATGTTTTCGACGCGATTGAACCTTTGCGGCCCGAAGACGTGATGCGAACCGTGGCGATCCGCCAGGAGCCGCACACCGTCCTCCAGGCGATCAATCGCCAATTGGGACACTATGCCATGCATGTCGGTCAAATAATCTTCCTGGCCAAACATATGAAATCGACCGACTGGAAAACGCTCAGCGTGCCGCGCGGCCAGTCCGAACAGATCAACCAGATGATGATCGAGCGCATGAAGAACAAAAAAGATGAACCCGGGGGCCTGATTCGTCATAAGTCTTGACGCCCCGCTTCAGTGGTCGTAACCTACCGATCGGTAAGCGATCTTATCCTGAGTGACCCAGCGATTATTGTTATTGACAGGAGTTGTTTTGAATCCCGCCTTCAGGCGGCCCGAATCCATCCGCCTAAAGGCGGGACTCAAAACGACTCTCTGAGGAGTATTCATGTCGCGCTGCGACGCCCTGAAACAATGAAAATGGCGGCGTGAGGGTAGGGCAAACTTCCTGGGAGCGCAGGCATCCTTGCCTGCGCTCCCAGGAAGTTTGCCTTGATTCCTTCGATGCGGCCTTTCGGGAAGACTAGGCAAACTGCCAGTTTGCCCTACCTTTTCTGAGGAGCATAGTTAATGAGCGAACTAGTGTCTTTAACCCGCGACGGCGAAATCGGCGTCATTACCGTCAACAACCCACCGGTCAACGCGCTCAGCCCCGGCGTGCCCGAAGGCATCGCGGCGGCTGTCGAGCAGATCAAGAACGACGATTCGATCAAGGGCGGGGTGCTGATCGGCGCGGGCCGGACGTTCATCGCCGGCGCCGATATCAAGGAGTTCGGCAAGATCACCTCGGGCCAGCGTAAAAGGGACCTCAACTTTCTGGAGGTAATCAAGGCGATTGAAGATTGTCCGAAGCCGATGGTGGCCGCGATTCACGGCACGGCTTTCGGCGGCGGATTGGAGACCGCGATGGGATTTCATTACCGGGTCGCCGCTCCCTCGGCCCAGGTCGGCCAGCCCGAAGTCAAACTTGGCATAATTCCCGGCGCGGCGGGCACCCAGCGGCTGCCGCGATTGGCGGGCGTCGCCAAGGCCACGCAGATGTGCGCCGACGGCAATCCGATCGGCGCGAAAGAAGCGTTGGAGTTCGGAATCGTCGACCGAATCGTCGAGGGCGACTTGCTGCAGGGCGCGGTCGCCTTCCTGCGCGAAAAGATCGCCGGCGGCGAATGGCCGCCGAAGACGCGCGAGCGCAACGACAAGCTCGGCGACGAAGCGACGAACGCCGCCATCTTCGAAGCCGCGCGCGCTCAGGCGAAGAAAGCCGCGCGCGGGATGATGGCGCCGATGGCCGCGATCGACGCCGTCGAGGCCGCGACCAAACTCCCGTTCGAGGAAGGCTGCGCGCGCGAGGCCGAACTCTTCAAAGAATGTCTCTTCTCGGATCAATCGAAGGCGATGATCCACGTCTTCTTCGGCGAGCGCGAAGTCGCGAAGATTCCCGACGTCTCGAAAGACACGGAAGTTTTCGAGATCAAAAAGGCCGCGATCATCGGCGCGGGCACGATGGGCGGCGGCATCGCGATGAATTACGCCAACGCCGGCATCCCGGTGATCGTGAGAGAGGTGACGCAGGAGGCGTTGGATCGCGGGATGGCGACGATCCGAAAAAACTACGAGAACTCCGTTAAGAAGGGCCGCTTCACGCAGGAGGCGATGAGTGAGCGAATGGCGTTGATCAAGCCGCAACTCGGCTACGACGGTTTTGAAGAAGCCGACATCATCACCGAGGCCGTCTTCGAAGGGATGGAGTTGAAGAAGCAAGTCTTCGGCGAACTCGATCGCATAGCCAAGCCCGGCGCGATTCTGGCCTCGAACACTTCGACGCTGAACATCGATGAAATCGCGTCGGCCACGTCACGGCCCGAATTCGTCATCGGCCACCACTACTTCAGCCCGGCGAACGTGATGCGCCTGCTCGAAATCGTTCGCGGCAAGGCGACGAGCAAAGAAGTGATCGCGACCTCGATGGCGCTGTCGAAGCGGCTGAAGAAGGTCGGCGTGCTCGTGGGCAATTGCTATGGCTTCGTCGGCAACCGGATGCTGCATCAATACGGCCGCGAGGCGCAGTTCCTGGTCGAGGAGGGCGCCGAGCCGCAAGACGTCGACGGCGCGCTCTACAAATTCGGGATGGCGATGGGGCCGCTGGCCGTCGGTGATCTGGCCGGTCTCGACGTCGGCTGGCGCATTCGCAAAGAGCATGCGCACCTGCAAAAGCCCGGCGTGCGTTACCCGAAGGTCGCGGATCGTTTGTGCGAGATGGGGCGCTACGGCCAGAAGACCGGAGCGGGCTGGTACAAATACGACGAGAACCGCAACCGGATTCCCGACCCCGAAGTTGACGCGTTGATCGAACAGGTCGCAGCCGAGCAAGGGATCAAACGCCGCAAGGTCTCCGAAGAAGAGATCATCGAACGCACGCAGTACGCGCTGATCAACGAAGGCGCAAAGATATTGGAAGAAGGCATCGCGCTGCGGGCCGTCGACATTGACATCATCTACATCAACGGCTACGGCTACCCGGCCTGGCGCGGCGGCCCGATGTGGTATGCGGACACGGTCGGCCTGAAGAAAGTGTACGAGCGCGTCAAACAATTCCACGAAGAGCACGGCGAGTTGTGGGAGCCTGCGCCTTTGTTGAAGCGATTGTCGGAATCGGGCAAGACCTTCGCCGATTTCGACAAAGAGAAATGAAATCGGAAAAAATGTACCGCAGGTTGTCCAACCTGCGGAGGCTTGATAATCGAGCCGCTGGATGAACCTGAATGCTTCATTAATCAAGCCTCCGCAGGTTGGACAACCTGCGGTACATTTTTTCCGGGAAAACGCTGTAATGGAAATCGCCATTTTACTATTTGATCGTTTGACCGCGCTCGACGCCGTCGGCCCTTACGAAGTTTTGAGCCGCATCCCCGGCGGCGCCGTGAAATTCGTCGCGATGGCGCCGGGGCCGAAGCGAACAGACGTCGGCAGCCTTGCGCTCGTCGCCGATTACACGCTCGACCAGGTTCCTTCGCCGGACATAGTCGTCGTACCCGGCGGGCCGGGGCAGACGGCGTTGATGGACGACGAGCAGGTTTTGAATTGGATTCGCCAGGCGCACAAAACCTCGAAGTGGACGACGTCGGTTTGCACAGGCTCGCTGGTCCTGGGCGCGGCGGGATTGCTCAAAGGATTGAAAGCCACGAGCCACTGGCTGGCTTACGACTCGCTGCGCTCGCTCGGGGCCGAGGCCGTTTCTGACCGCGTGGTAATTGAGGGCAAGATCATCACCGCCGCCGGGGTTTCAGCCGGGCTTGATATGGCGCTGACGCTCGTGGCAAGGGAATGCGGCGACGACCTGGCGCAGGCGATTCAGTTGGGCATCGAGTACGATCCGCAGCCGCCCTTTGAAGCAGGCTCGCCGGAAAAGGCTCCGGACGCAATCGTCGAGCGTTTGAAAAGTCGCAGCCGATTCGTGACGAGACAATGATTTACAGCGTTTTTCATATGGATGATTAGCCACCGCAGCGCACAGTGGGGAATTAATGGCTTCTCTGTGTTCTCTGTGACCTCTGTGGCTAACAGTCTTCATACACCTGAAACTCGGTATAGACGGAAAGGAAAACCATGAGAGAAGCTGTTGTTGTCGCAAGTTCGCGCACCCCGCTGGCGAAATCGTTCCGCGGCTCGCTCAACCTGACGCGCCCCGACGACCAACTCGCGCACTGCATCAAAGACACGCTGCGCAAAACGCCGCAGGTCGATCATTCAGAGGTCGAGGACGTGATCGCCGGCTGCGGTTATCCGGCGGGCGTTCAGGGGTCGAACATCGCCCGGGTCGCCGCGCTGCTCGCCGGTTTGCCGGTCACGGTCGCCGGTGTCACGGTCAATCGCTTCTGCTCTTCGGGTCTGCAGGCCGTGGCGATGGCCGCGCACCAGATCATCAATGAAGGCGTCGAGGTCGCAATCGGCGGCGGCGTCGAAAGCATTACAATGATGGGACGCGACACCAAACCCAATCCGTGGATTCAGGAGCATTACCCCGGAATTTATATGGTGATGGGCGACACCGCCGAAGTCGTCGCCAAGCGATACAAGATCGGCCGTGAAGCTCAGGACGAATACTCGCTCTCCAGCCAGCAGCGCACCGCCCGCGCGCAGGCCGAAGGATTTTTCAAAGGCGAGATCGCGCCGATGCAGGTCACCCGCGGAATCGTGGACAAGAAGACCGGCGAGATCACGAGTCAGGAAGAGCATTACCTGGAAGGCGACGAATGCAACCGCCCCGACACGACGCTCGAAGGCCTGCTGGCGCTCAAACCGCATTTCGATCCGTCGAGCGGCCAGGGGACGGTCACTGCGGGCAATTCGTCGCAACTCTCCGACGGCGCTTCGGCAACACTACTGATGTCGCGCTACGCGGCGGAAAAGCTCGGCGTCAAACCGTTGATGATCTTTCGCGGATTCGCCGTCGCCGGATGCGAGCCTGACGAGATGGGCATCGGCCCGGTCTTCGCCATCCCGAAGTTGCTGAAGCGCCACGGCCTGAAAGTTGAGGACATTGACCTCTGGGAATTGAATGAAGCCTTCGCCGTTCAGGTCATCTACTGCCGCGACCGCCTGGGCATTGATCCGGAGAATCTCAACGTCAACGGCGGCTCGATCTCGATCGGCCACCCGTTCGGAATGACCGGCTCGCGGCTGGTCGGAACGATTGCGAACGAGATGCGGCGGCGCAAAGCCAAATACGGCGTCGTGACTATGTGCATCGGCGGCGGCCAGGGAATGGCCGGACTGTTCGA
>WNFZ01000120.1_pt1 | contig 92672 bp, 81 predicted proteins | sample 5400081 | NCBI WGS metagenome assembly WNFZ01 (sample SAMN13153365, study PRJNA577476) | soil metagenome | isolation source: 80 cm soil or saprolite under grassland replicate 1 | place: USA:California | collected 2016-06-15
AACTTCCTTTCCGAAACACTGCATCTGGAAATCTGGAGAGACTCGAAGACCTACGAGCAAGAGTATGTACGCGGAATTCCTCAGGCTCCCTTGAAGCATACAGGCAAGACTCGGAAGCGGGGAACAAAGATAACTTTCAAGCCCGACTCGCAGATATTCGACGTCAGTGAGTTTAGTTTTGACAAATTGTCAGAGCGACTGCGTGAGAAAGCCTTTCTAAACAAGGGGATTCGCATAACCATTAAGGACGAGCGAGAAGAGCCTGAGCGGTCGCATGAGTTCTATTACAAAGGCGGTATAGCAGAGTTTGTGAAGCACCTCAATAAGAATAAGACCACGCTTCACGACAAACCGATCTACTTCGAAAGAGAGAGCGACACCCTGTCAATAGAGGTAGCCATTCAGTACAACGATGGCTACGACGAGAAAGTCTACTCGTTTGCCAATAACATCAACACCGTTGATGGCGGCACACATCTATCCGGATTCAGGTCCGCTTTTACAAGAACGATCAATGCCTACGCCCAGTCATCGGGCCTGGCCAAAAACTTCAAGACTTCGCTCACCGGAGATGACGTCCGCGAAGGTCTGGTCGCGGTGATTTCGGTGAAACTTCCGCAGCCTCAGTTTGAAGGTCAAACCAAAGGCAAACTCAACTCGGATGTCAAAGGCGCCGTCGAATCGTTTCTAAACGACAAACTTACTGAATTCCTGGAACAGAACCCCACCGTCGCGAGAAAGGTCGTGGGCAAATCGCTGGATGCCGCGCGAGCGCGCGAAGCCGCTCGCAAGGCGCGCGAGATTGTCCGAAAGGGGGCTATGGGTTCCACCATGCTTCCGGGCAAGCTGGCTGATTGCCAGGAACGCGATCCCGCTCTTTCCGAAATCTACATTGTCGAAGGTGATTCAGCCGGCGGCTCAGCGAAGCAAGGACGCGACAGAAAGAACCAGGCGATTCTTCCACTAAAAGGTAAGATTCTCAACGTCGAAAAAGCGCGTTTCGACAAGATGCTGGGCCACAGCGAGATCAAGTCTCTGATCACGGCCTTAGGCACGGGTATTGGCAAGGAAGACTTTGATATCGCCAAGCTTCGCTATCACAAAATCATTTTGATGACCGACGCCGACGTCGACGGTTCGCATATCCGCACCCTGTTGCTTACGTTTTTCTACCGACAGATGCCGGAGTTGGTTGAGCGCGGCCACGTCTTCATAGCGCAGCCGCCTCTATTCAAGGTCAAGAGAGGCAAAAAGGAAGAGTACATTAAAGATGAAGGCTCCATGACTCATTATCTGATGCGCATGGCGACTGCCGACATAAGCATTAAGTCTGCCGGCGCCAACGAAGCAATGGAAGGGCGCGACTTGGCCCGGGCGCTCGAGACAATGGTCGAATTTAAGCGCTATTGCGAGCGCACGGCGAGACGACTCGGTGGCGACCTGCGCCTACTGACTTCACTTCTTGAAGCGTTTGGCGGGATGAAAGGGGTGCTTAGAAAGGACGGGCAGGGCCTCAGAAAAGTATTTCAAGACGGTGACCTGATGGCTCGAATTGAAGGAGTAGTAGCAAAGGCAGGCTACAAGACCGAACTATCCACTGATGAAGAGCACGGCCTTTGGGAGATCAAAACAACGACAACTTCTGGTGTCAATGTGGCCATCGATTGGAACCTAGCAAGTTACGTGGAGTTCCAGAAAGCGGTTGAGCTGCACATGGCTCTGGAGGATAGTCTGGCTGCGCCTTTCGTCTCCGGCCAAAACGGTACGCAGGAAGAGATTCCCACTCGCGAGGCTTTATTGGAGAAAGTGTTGGCGGCAGCTAAGAAAGACCTAAGCATTCAGCGCTACAAAGGTTTGGGCGAAATGAACCCCGAGCAACTTTGGGAGACTACGATGAATCCGGAGAAGCGCACTCTATTGGAAGTGAGAATTGACGACGCAGTCGAAACCGACGAGATCTTCACGGTTCTAATGGGAGATGCAGTAGAGCCGCGACGCAAGTTCATTGAAGACAACGCGCTTGATGTCAGAAATCTCGACGTCTAACTGTGGTCGGCCGCGCGGTCCTGAAGTTCCTCACGAAATCGCTGCACTGAAAAACGGAAAAGTTTGACAGGCGCACCGGGTGGTATCCCCGCCTTTCGCGCAGCGATTTCCATTTGTTTGCTGGTGGTGTCCACACCCTCAATGTCCGGCAGCAACAATCCTCGCCGCACGCCACTAGCGTCTTCGACAATAACGCCGTAGATCGACGCATCCAGTTCTTCGAAAGTAGCCGGCTCTGGAGCAGCCAGCACATCTACAGAATACACAATCTCCGGAAGTTCTTCGGGTTCGACAGGAGGAAATCGCGGGTCGCGTGTACACGCGTTCAGTGCATTCATAATTAGCTCTTCCGACAGCGTGTCTTCTACAGGCTCAATTGTTCCGATACAGCCCCGGAGTTCTCCGTCCTTCGTCTTAAGTGAGACGAAACAGGCCGCGCGGGCAGCCAATAACCCCGTTGCCTTACATGGTGACTCGATCTTGGCGCCCGTCCGGACAAAACTCTCAACAGCCCTTCGCGCCAGGCCGGTCAGATCTTCAGCGGCAGTGACTTCCATTTCCAGGTGAGCTTCATGACTGTGCCGCGCTTTCTTCGCCCCTTCCTGAACGTTTGTCATTTGCGCAACAAGGTAACCAACGCCAAAAGGGGCCTCGTAACTCAAGACATCACAGGCCGCGGGCAGGTCTCTCGTTGCACCCAGGGCGACTAGCATCGAGCGATAGCCGCATTCGCCGGCCATATTTCTCAACTCCGGATCAATGCGAGCAATTTGTTCCGGTTTGTTGCCACGAATGGCCTCGACCACTTCTTCATCGAACACGTGAGCAATGGGGTTATAGCCCGCTGGGGCCTCAGGGCGCAGTCGGTGACTCAAGTCACCACTGGCAACAAAAGCAACGCGCCTTCCGATATGGTCCACCGCTTTGCGGATGCAGGTTCCGAAGCGCACATGATGTTCATTTGGGAGGTAGCTGTAACCAAGAGCTACTACGCCGCCGTTCCAGCCGTTGCATTGTAGGAAGTACAGAGGTACAGCCGTTCCGTGATCGAGCTTAGCGTCTTGCAGGCTAATAACTTCGTAATCGTCGGTCGCTGCGCTGTCTCGGATCGCGTCGAGCAGTTCTTCATCCACATGAGCCTCGACCCGAGCCGCCGGCGCACGGAAGGCAGAAAAGTCCCCCTCGATCACTGGACCCGGATACGCTACAAAGGCTGAGAGGTCGAGGGGAGCGTGAGGCGAGATTAGAACGATGGTAGTGGCGCCGCTATCGATAATACGCCGGGCCATTTCGGCCATACCGTCTATCGACTGTCGTACCTTTGCAAGCGACTCGCGCCCCACTTCCGGCACCATGATTGGAGGGTGCGGCGCGATACCAGAAAAAACCAGTGAACTGTAATCTGCCATTGCCCGCCACCATTCGCGTGATTGGTCAAATAATCGTTGACGACCATCCAGTAAGAGTCTCACCTTATTCGTGGTTGGATGGCGGCCGCTGGATTGTATTGGTTTCGGGAACGTAAATATTCTATCACATTGGGCAATCGGGTCCTGAAGCGATTGCTTCAATTTAGGGTTAGAGAGCTTTTGCCTGCATTAAGATCAAACTGCATCAATACCCGTCGACCGGACGGATTGTTGTAACGCCCGAAGACTCTTATGATGGCGCTACGCTAATTGGGTTTGTTATGAAGAGTTTCGACCTACTAATCATAGGCGCAGGGCCTGCTGGATCCTTTGCGGCAGAGCTTCTTGCCCTGAACAATATCTCAGTCGCGCTGTTCGACGGTCGCCCCGAAGGCGAACCCAAGGCTTGCGGCGGAGGTGTTACCGCAAAGGCTCTGAAAGCCTGGCCGCAATTGCTCAATGCAGTGGGCCGAGCCGTTAACGAACTCGAGATGTATTCGCCGTCGGGCAGACGAATTCATCTTGAGCTTGATGAACCCTTCGCCATTTACTCGCGCCTGGCGTTTGATAACTATCTTCGTGACCGAGCCCTGGGCGCGGGGGCGAACGTCTTCTCCGAAAAAGTCTCCGCCCGCAGCATCAGGCGAACGGAAGATGGTTGGCGGTTGCAAGGATCGAGTGGCGTCGAATGTCAGGGCCGGCTGTTGGTTGGGGCCGACGGCGCGAACAGTGGTATTGCGAAGATGCTGGTCGGACCTCTGCCCGCCTCAGAGATGGAAATAGCCTTTGGCTATCGCGCTCCGTTGCCGGAAAGTGGCGACGCTCCGACCGCCGTTGCTTTCCTACCGCGATGGGTTGGGTATGCCTGGGCCTTCCCACGTCTCGATCACATTTCTTTTGGCATTGCCACAACACAGGAAGCATTTGAGCATCAACCGCTCGATAAACTGCTTTGGCAATTCATGACCGGTTACTACCGCCAGCGCGAAGACAGCCGGGCCAAACTCTGGGTCAGCAGAAAAGTAGATGTTGACCGAGACAAACGAATCACCAAGCGGTTGCAAGAAACCGCGGAACGATATGCGGCGCGGATCCCCGGGTTATCCCCTGCGATGTGGAACAAGCGAGCCGCATGCGGTGAGGGGTGGGCCTTGTTGGGCGACGCTGCCGGGTTTGCCGATCCAGTAACCGGTGAGGGAATCTATTACGCCCTCCGCTCGGCGGAATTGTTTGTGGAGTGTTATCTAGCCGGCGCTCCTTTGACGTACGAGAGTCGTTGGCGCGAAGATTTTGGCCTTGACCTACAACGCGCAGCACAAATGCGCCCGCGCTTTTATGGAAACTTCTGGGGAGCGCCTTTTACGGAGCGGATGATTGCGTTTGCGAGCGGCCATCGTGGAATCAAGCGCGTACTGGGAGATCTGGTCGCCGGCGAACAGGGCTACACGAATCTGAAGAAGAAACTCGCGCGAAGTGCCTTGCGTCCGCTCTAGAGTCCGACAAACTTTAGTTTGTTCGATGTTCGCCAAGGGGCTCTATCACCGAAGAGTCGACAAAATGAAGTTTGTCGGACATTCTCATGGCGCCAGTCGTTTGATTGTCCACGAGCCGCCTGGCTCAAGGTCGTAAGAGATCCGGTCGTGAAGGCGACCCGGCCTGCCTTTCCAGAATTCGATTCGCTCAGGCTTAACTAGGTAGCCACCCCAATGCTGTGGGCGCTCCACGGATCTATCGCGGTACATCTCTTCAAGTTCACGAAATCGCCGCACCAGCGTCTCACGACTCTCAATGACCTCGCTTTGCGGAGAAGCAAGGGCGCCAATCTGGCTGTCGCGAGGACGGGAGCGGAAGTATTCGTCCGACTCGTGATCAGACACACGGCTTACTGTTCCTTCAATACGCACCTGACGTTCGAGCTGTGGCCAGTAAAAGACAAGCGCCGCGAAAGGATTTTCATCAAGCTGCTTCGCTTTGTCGCTATGATAATTCGTGTAGAACACAAAGCCGTCGTCATCAACCTGTTTCAGCAAGACCATGCGAGCGGATGATCTTCCATCTTTCGTCGCAGTGGCGAGCGTCATCGCTTCCGGTAAAGGCAAGTTTTCGGCGATTGCATCGCCGAACCAGCTCTGAAATTGCCTGATAGGGTTGGGATCGATAGTTTCTTCGTCCAGTGTTTCGTTAACAAAATCTTTATGCATTTTCTGCCTTCAATGCTCAGCAATCCGCGGGACTTGTGTAGGGAGCCAGACGAGTGCGCAATTCTTCGGGCACAGGAATGGTCTCGAATGTTTTGCGTCGCACCGTAACAAGAACGAAGTGCGCAGTGGCAATCAAGTCCAGCTCGTTCTTACGTCTTACCTCGAAGTTCAAACGAAGCGACGAGCTGCCAATCCTCCCGACAACCACGGAAACTTCCAGCAGATCGTCCAACCTTGCAGCGCGGAAGAAATCGCACTCGAGATGGACCCGAGGCAACCATATGTCTAATTCGTCGAACATCATTCCATATGGCAAGCCGGCAGCGCGAAAGAGTTCTGTTTCGGCAAACTCAAAGAAGTGAATATAGGCGCCGTAGAAAATGATCCCTGCGGCATCGACATCACCCCAGCGAACTCGTTCCTCGATCGTGAATTTGCGGAAGGATTCCACTTTAAGAATTTCGGATTTCGGATTTCGGATTTCGAATTTGAAGAACCGGCGTGAAAGAACTCGTTCCCACGGAACCGGCTTTACGTCGGTCCATACCTCGTGAAATCGACATCTGTAGAGTGTCAGTCCCAGCGGTGTACTTCAATTCGCACTTCCTCTCTGTGAAACAAGAGCACCGAATCCTGTCTTTCTGAGCAAGAATTCTCACGCAAAGAGCCAAAGGTAGCAAAACCGCAAAGGTTAGTCCTAGTTCTTCTTTGCGTCTTTGCGTGAAGCTGTCTTTGGTTGCGGCATTGCTGAGTTGTGTAATCTGTGTACAGACTCTAAATCGTCCCACGATCTCCGTCGAGCAGGAAATTCAATAGTGCCCGGTTAAAATGCTCCGGTTGTTCAATATTCGAAACGTGCCCTGCGCCTTCGATCACCTCGAGGCGGGAACCCTGAATCTCGCGATGCATCAACTCAGAATCTTTGATTGGTGTGATCACATCGTCGCGCCCTACCAGGATCAGTGTTGGTGCAACAATGCGCGAAAGAAGAGCCATTTGGTCGTCTCGCTCGCCCATGGCCTTAAGTGCCGCTGCGGCGCCTTCAGGTTTGGTCTCAACCATCATCTGTCGCACTCTGTCAACAATCTCCGCCCGCTTTTCCAGAGTTTGAGGCCTAAGCAACTTAGGCAATAGATCATTGGCAATTCCCTCCATTCCCTCCCTCAAGGCCCGTTCCGCTTGCTTTTTGCGGTTCTGTTTGACCTCATCGGTATCGGCCGACGCCCGCGTGTCAGCGAGCACAAGCGCACGGACGCGCTCCGGAAACAGTCGGTAGAAAGCCAATGCAATATAGCCGCCCATTGACAGGCCACAAATCGCGGCCTCGCTTATTCCGATCGACGTCATCAGTGCGCCAATATCGCGAGCCATCGCCTCTATCGTTGCCGCCGCTACCTCGCTCTCGCCATGGCCACGAAGGTCGGGGACGATGACCCGCTGCGAGTTTCTCAGCGCTTGAGTCTGATCGGCCCACATCGAACGGTTGAAAGGGTATCCGTGAAGCAGAACGACAGGTGGTCCTGCTCCCTCATCGTCATAGGCTATCTCGATGTCGTGAACGCGAGTCTTACTCATGCGCCTGGGATTTTCAATCTCTGCCCGCAGCCTGCGCCACCGCCTGAATCAATTCTGCAAGCTCCACCGGCTTGGCGAGGTAACCCTGAAACCCGCTGGAGAACGCGCGCGCGCGATCTTCTTCCTTTGCATAAGCACTAATCGCCACCGCCGGAATGTTGCCGTTTGCGGCCAGGTCTAACGCCCTTATTTTCTGAATTAGTTCATAGCCGTCTGCACCCGGCATTGCTATGTCCGAGATCAGGACGTCCGGCCGGCAGACTTTGAGAGCCTCAAGCGCTTCACCAGCAGAAGAGACAGCAGTTACTTTCGCGTTTCGTGTGGTCAATGCAGCAGACATCAACTCCAGCGTATCCTCGTCATCATCTACAAGTAACACATGAAGACCACTCAATGAGGTTCGGTCCTCAGTGATGGCTTGAGAGTCGGCGATCCCGCTATTCGAGGATCCGCGTGTCTTGGTCACCGAATCGAGGAGCGGCAGACTAACCGTAAAGGTGGCCCCCTGGCCATCCCCTTGACTCGCAGCGGTTATGCTTCCGCCGTGTATCTCAACGATATGGCGAGCGATTGCCAGCCCCAATCCGAGCCCTCCATGCTGGCGCGTAGTTGTGCTATCAGCTTGGCGAAAACGGTCAAACGCGAAGGGCAAAAATTCCGGGCTAATCCCACGACCCGTGTCAGCGACAGTGATCTGCACCTCTGTAGCCAGCTGGTGAAGGCTTACCCGTACTCGCCCACCGCTCGCCGTAAACTTCACTCCGTTCGAAACTAAATTCCAGATGACTTGTTGCAGCCGACTCGCATCACCCGAAACGACTGCCGGATCAGAGCCCAAAGTAGTTTCGATCTGAATCCCCTTAGCTTCTGCCGTTTGACGAACAACATTGATCGCGGCTTCGATAACGGGTGCAAGCTCGATGGGGTTGAGGTCGAGATAAAGATTGCCGGTGATTATCCTCGATACGTCAAGGATGTCGTCGATGATTTGCGATTGGGCCTTCGCATTTCGTCGAATCGTTTCGATCGCCCGCATAGCCGCATCACCTTCAAGAGAGCCGGTCTCGAGCATTCGTGACCACCCAAGAATTGCGGTCAGAGGTGTCCGCAGTTCATGCGAGACAGTGGCGAGAAACTCATCTTTCAACCGGTTCGACTCTTCCGCCGCTGCTCTGGCACTGCTTTCGCGATCCAGCAGCCGAACATTCTCAATGGCCACGGCGGCGAGGTTTGCAGCCATTCGCATCGCCGTAACACTCTCTTCGCTAAATGCGCTTTCTTCATAGCTCTGAATTTCAATAGTCCCCACAATGCGTCCCATGACGGCCATTGGTACCGCGAGAGACGATTGTGGCCGCAGCCCGTTGTCCGGGCCCACAATTATGCCGGGGTTCGCGCTCGTCGCACTCATGTAGTCATCCGTGATAACTATCTCACCAGTTCTGACTGCTCGGCTGTTTGGTCCCGTTGCAGAAACGGGCATCGGGGGTAACTCAGAAGTGTCGATTTCATATCCATCACCCCAACCGTAACAGGCCGTGCGCTCATCGCGAATCGGATCATAAAGAGAAACAAAAAGGCCGTCACAAGGTACGGAAGCCACGGTGAAATCTCGCAGACCACGAAAGATTGTCAGCAAATTGCGAGCGGTCCCAAGGGATTGGGCCAGGCTCGATATTCTTTCCAGGAGCCTCTCATACTCTGACAGCGCGCGCTGGTCCGCCTCCCGCAACGCCTCTTCCGCCCGACGGCGGGCGGTGATGTTGCGGGCGATGCCTTGAACACCGATGGGCTGGCCGTCCTTAAAGCTAAGTCGGCTACTGATCTCCAGGGTAACCATGTGGCCGCTCTTGGCTTCCAGGTCCACTTCGTAATTGGTTCGTTCTTGTCCGCTGAGCTTGCGATCGAACATCTGTATCCCCGTCTCTCGAGACTCGGGAGTAAGGATGTCGTTGATTCTCATTTGCAGCAGCTCATTGTGCGAATACTCGGTGATGAGTTCGGCCGCCTTGTTCACTGATGTGAGGCGGCCTTCAAAGTCGAGGGTGTAAACAATGTCATTGGCATTTTCAACGAGTTCACGATATCGCTCTTCGCTTTCTTTCAACGCCAGCTCTGCCCGTTCACGTTGATTTAAGGTGGATCGTATGGTTGCTTCGGATTCACTTAATTCTAAGGCTGAGCGTTCGGCTGCGGTTCGGGCACGCGCCTCAGAGCGTGTGAGGCCAAACAGCAGAAGACTGGTTAACAACCCAGCAACCCCGGTGTAATAAACTGCCCGACTCGAGCTGGAGCCAAAGTCCGGCCGGGCCGCAAAATTCAGGGTCCAGGTTCTACCAGCGATGTCGATGGCGGCAATGTCCGTAAATAGTTTGGCACCTGGACGAATCTCACCTGCGGCATCCTGGACCGTGTCGTAAAGGAGATTTTCCTTATCGGCCTGCGGCCCATCGTGGACTTGCAAATCAATGTCCGAAACATTTCTATTCGCTAGGACCGCTCTTATCAGGTCGCGTGCGCGAAACTGACTGTAGACGTACCCCAACAGCGCTTCCTGACGTTCTCTCACGGTCTGGGGGGCTTGGTCCGTGCGATATACTGGCGCGTAAATTAAGAAACCGACCTGCGCGTTTTGATCCGTTTCCGGAGTAAGGTTAACTCGACCTGACGCTTTCGGCAGACCGGTATCCCGCGCGCGTTCCATTGCTTCGCGGCGCACCGGTTCCGTCAACATGTCGTAGCCGAGAACAACTTGATCGCGTGGATCGAGTGGAACGAAATACAGCACCGGGCTGTATTCTTCCTGATTCGCATCGGGCCAAATACGGAAACTAGCCAGTCCCTGCTGACGCGTCTCCTGGAGGAAGGAATCTTTCCTTTCCTTGTGTACGAGAGGCAAAAACCCAAATCCCTGTGCACCAGGATATTGCTCAGCCAGATCCAAACGCTCGACAAAGCTGTGAAACTCACTGGGCTTGATCGAAGACCTCGCCGCAAACAACCCGCTGCCGGCTCTCAGCAGTTCGCTATATAGTCGAGGCCGACCTCTGACAAACGTAATTATCTCTTGAACGGAAACATTGAAACGGGCTCGGTCCTTCGCGTCTGTGGTCTTCGCGACGTAATAGCAGCTGAGAAAAGTTATTAGCAAGCCGACCAAAAGAACGAAGTGGGGCAGAAAAGCCCGTCGAGGAAAACTTTGATTCAGAAAGGATGTCATCTTGCAGAATGGTGCTGCAAAGACTCAGCACGTGGGGCAAACCGCGGGGTGCTAACGTCGCCCCGCGATCTGACGCTTGGCATTGGCAGGGCGAAAAAGCTCCTGCTTACTTGACACGACTAGTTCGGCGTCGGAGAAAGTCAATCAGTACAAACTGCGATAAATTGTTAGGATTGGCAAAGTAAGCTTTGCCGCTGGTCATCGCCGTCATCTGTTTTACAAATTCAATCAGGTAGTAATCGCTCGCCAGCATAAAGGTATTTATCATTATGCCCGCCTTACGGCACGCTTGAACTTCCTTAAAAGTTTCGGCCATCACGAAAGGATCGCCACCCATTGAATTCTTGTAGAGTTTGCGAGTGGGACCTGCATTCGTGGTTCCTTTAGATCGAGTGGGTGCTGTTTCCTCTCCTAAAAAGCAGGCAGTGGGTTTGCCATCGGTGACCATCACGATTTGCTTCATTTCCTTACGTTGCGACTGCAACAGGCGCTTCGCAAGCCGTAAACCCTCAGCAGTGTTAGTGTGATAAGGACCAACCTGCGTCGTGGCCAGCTTCGCCAGCGGCAGCTCCTCAGCCGTATCGTGAAACAGCACTATCTTGAGAGAATCTCCCGGATATTGCGTTCGAATCAAATGCGCGAGTGCGAGAGCGACTTTCTTTGCGGGTGTAAATCGATCCTCGCCATACAGAATCATTGAGTGAGAACAGTCGAGCATCACGACTGTCGCACATGACGATTGATAATCGCACTGATGCACGTGAAGATCTTTGTATTCCAGGTTGAGGGGAACACTTAAACCCTCGCGCTTGATCGCCGACAGCAATGTCGTATTCACATCCAAATTTACTGTGTCGCCAAACTCATAAGGCTTACTTGCGGCGGCGGCTTCCACTCCGGTCGAGAGATGAGGCGTATCGTGGCGTCCCGCTGAGCTTTTTCCCAAACTTCCCAAGAGGCTTCTCAGCGTTTTGTACCCGAGAAAATCGAGCCCCTTCTCAGTCACCTCGAAACGAACGTTGCGCGGCAAAGGCTCGGACACGTGCGGGGTGCCGGCCATCTGTGCCTGCTCTCGTTGTTGATTCGGCTCGTCATGCAAAGTGATGAAACCCTCGTCAACCAGGCGTTCTATCAGCTGGTTGAGAAGTTCTTCGAGCAGGGAACCCGTGAACTTGCCTTCGTTCTCGACCAGCATCTCCTGGATCTGATGTTCATCAACAATGCCGTGCTCGACCAATGCCTGCAGCAATGCGCTGCGTAAAGCATCGAGCGAGGTATCCATCTGTTGTCGCTGCCGTGTCCAGTAGTAGTCATCTGAATAGCCCGAGTAGAGCAGCGAATCAGAGATCGACTCCATCAGATCGCCGAGATTAAGCGACGACACGTCAAAGCCTTTGAATTTTGAATACCTGGTAAACTTCATAAAAACTTTCGCCGCAGATAAACGCAGAAGGACGCGGATCAAATCCCAATAAGGGTGCCGACTAGCTCTGGTTGTCTCCTCCTGAAAGTAGTGCCTCTATAGATGATGGCGAGGCCGAACCCGGTTTTTTGCGTGTATTATCGAATGCCAATCGTCTGAACTCGGGTTTGATCCGAAAGTTGAATAATAAACCCACCTCAATTTCAGTGGCCCTCAGGTAGTTGAGCAATTGCGCCTCGTGTGCTCGATCTATGCAGCGGCACGCCTTTAGCTCAAGAAGCACACAGTCGTCAACCAGTATATCGGCCTCGAAATCTCCCACGTTCTGCCCTCGGAACCAAACGGGAACTTCGATCTTTCGGCGAACTCGTAATCCTTTCGCCGTCAAGGCCATCTCGAAGGACTTCTGGTAAACCGATTCAAGAAAACCGTGCCCAAGTTCGTGATAAACTTCAAAGAACACGCCTATCACTTTCTCCGTGACGGTCCGATGTTTGAAATCGTGAGTTTCTTTCATGTGAGGACCTCTTGAGGTTCGAGTTGAGTTTCGATCCCGGGGGTGCAAAAAAGCTAGCTACCCCCAACTTATTAATCAGGCTCAAGGCTATGCATTTAATTTGCGTCATCCGCGTTTATCTGCGGCTAAATTTCTTCAGCTGTATTTGCCTGTTTCGGTGAGATCGTCGTAGATCATTCCCCGTCTATCCTTACGCGCCTTCGTCACTGCGGTGTAGCTGCCCTCCTCATTGCGGCTGATCTTGTTCTCAGCGAACAAACCCTCCAAAACAAACTCGCAGGCGGCGACGAATTGCGCTGTGTCTGATCGTTTAAAGTCAAAAGGGATCGTCGCGGATTCCGCCAACTCAGGAACCGCATCGATCAACCGGTTGCACTCCTCGGCCGAGGCCGTATCTCCCAGTCGTAAATTATTTCCCAGGTCAAACCATTGAACCGTTCGAGAGAAATCAATGCCGACGAAATAGCCTTCGAAGATCTCACCAGCGGCGCGCTTAATTAGATCCTTCGCAATGCGATCAGCACCGATCTGTTCGCCTTCGTACTCCAATTCCATCTTGCCCGTCATTGAAGAAACCGCGGCGTAAATGTCAGCAATACGCGGCACAATCTCCTTTTCGCCGGTCAACAATTCCCGCCGCTCTGCGTTTGAGATTGCCGATTCCATCACGGTAATCGGCAGGCGCTGAGATACTCCCGAATGCTTGTCGATTCTCTGATCGTCGCGGGCTTCGAACGCTATTTGTTCGATAATCTCGCAGACGAAGTCGGGTACTTCTACCGGCACTTCGAGACCGTCTCGTTTCGTCCAGGCTTCCTGTCTGGTAATGGCTACGGCGGTTTGAAGATCCTTAGGATAGTGAGTCATTATCTCGGTGCCAATGCGATCTTTGAGGGGTGTGATGATCTTGCCGCGAGCGGTATAGTCTTCGGGGTTGGCCGAAAACACGAGCATTACATCAAGGGATAAACGCACTGGATAGCCTTTAATCTGGACGTCCCCTTCCTGCATGATGTTGAAGAGTCCAACCTGAATTTTTCCCGCCAGGTCAGGCAACTCGTTGATAGCAAATATACCGCGGTTCGCGCGTGGCAGCAGGCCATAATGGATGCTTAGCTCGTCACTCAACAGGTGGCCGCCCTTCGCCGCTTTTATCGGATCGACGTCGCCAATGATATCGGCGATAGTGACGTCCGGCGTCGCCAGCTTCTCGACAAAGCGTGCATCACGTTCAATCCAGGCGATCGGCGTTTTGTCGCCTTGGGACTCGAGCATTTGCCGGCCGTACGCGGAAATCGGACCAAGCGGATCATCATTAACTTCAGAACCGGCGATGGCTGGGATTCGCACGTCGAGTAGTTCTGTGAGCTGCCGAATGATCCGGCTCTTTGCCTGACCGCGGAGGCCAAGCAAGATTATGTTATGTCGCGAGAGTAGGCCGTTAATCAACTGCGGGATTACGGTTTCGTCATATCCCGAGATACCTGGAAACAGCTTTTCACGGGCGCGAATCTTACGGATCAGGTTCGCGCGCAGTTCGTATTTGACCGAAACGCTGCGGTATCCGCTCTCTTTTAATTCACCAAGCGTCGTTGGAAGGTTCATAGTTGTTTGAGGATTTTAACCGGAAAGAGGGAAACTTACGAACAGGGCTATTTCCTGCAAAGCGAAAAAGCACGATCCACGGAATCACGCGAACGACACAAACAGAATTTCGCGTTGATTCGGCGGCCTTCGTCGATCCGTACCTTTTTCAGTTGAGTTCGTATTTCCCCGCGGCGCCCTTGAGGATGAATCCGTCCGCTTCGAGTTTTTCCAGATGAGCCAGCACGGCCCGTTCAGCCATGCCATGAGCCCTCGGTGAAACATCCGTATATGCCATGGTCACGATTTCCGCCGGAGTTTTAGCGCCTTTGCGAACCGCCTCTAAGATCTTCTGTTCGCGCGCCAGCCGGTGATTAATGTACTCCGTGATCTTTTCGTAAGGATTCGCCATCGGCGGTCCATGACCACCGAAAAGAACAATCAGGTCCGGCAGAGCGCGCACGCGCTCGAGCGAATTAAGATAGTCGCGCATGTTCCCTTCCGGCGGATCGATTAGCACCGAACCCAAACCGACAATGTTGTCCCCGGTAATCAGGGCGCCAGTACGTTCCTCATGAAAGCATAGGTGCCCCCGCGCATGTCCCGGCGTGTGCATTGCCCGCAATCGAATTTGCGGATGGCCGACAAGCTCTATCACGTCGCCATCGCCGATGAACCCATCGATGTGAATAGTATCTGTGAGCGCCTCAGCGGTCAGTTGATGAGCAGCAGTGCGTACATTTCCGCCAAGACGCGCGCGCAAAGCGTTTACTCCCCCGACATGATCGGGATGCACGTGGGTTAGCACAATTTCGCGCAATGAGCGACCTTCGCTCAGGAGATCCTCAGCACAGGAGGCAAGAGCCACCTGCTCGTCTTCATAGGGTGAACCCGGATCGATAATCAACAATTCATCCGTGGTGTAAATCAGATAACAATTGGTGTGGGTTGCCGGGGGCTTCGTTGGCGTCCGGACGGGAAAGCAGATGAAATTTGGTTGAAACTCAATGCGGCGCACGGGTTCACCGTGAGCGTGGGGGGTGGAAAGAAATCGGGCAACCAGGTCGGGCGAGGTGCCATTGGCAAGTGTCTTCAAGGCGTGCAATATCGGTACAACTAGCAGGACTTCAGAGCCTTGCCAACGAGCGTAGGCGTCACTCGCCGTGATCCATTCCCCGCCGGCCAGTTCTCCGTCTTCTTGCAACTCAGGGTTTTGTTTGGTTGGACAGTCGACTAAGAAAAACCACGTGTCGAAGCGTCGCGAACTGAAAGGCGGGGTAACCCAGCGCCCCACGAAGGTGTAATCATTGGCATCAAGGTGGAGATCGTAGTGATTCAATAGGGCGGGCCAGGACATTCGTTCGGATTCGAGATCGTCCAGCAGCGACACGCGCTGACCCTTCGTTAACGACTCACTACCCCGCGCTGCAAGCACGCCGAGTTCTTCGAACAACTCACGCGCGGCGCAACTGATCATCACCGCCTTTTGGTGATCGACGCAGTTCAATACGGTGACGTCTGCATCTCCAACGTCCAGTTGACCGCCAGGAAAAGCATAAAAGCCGCCGAGGAATGCCAGCTTTTGGCTGCGTTGCACCCAAAAGATTTCCGGGTTGGACTTGTCAGTTTTGTGGCGAAGAAGAATGACTGCGGCTGCGTCCTTAGGCTTTGACTCTTGACTCACGACTCTCAGACTCCGAGGCTCGAGTCACCAGCGAAATCGTTCGCCATCGCCGCCCGACCAGGGGTTTCCACGCATGTGATAACCGCCCTGCTCCCAATAACCCGCTTGATCGCTTTCGAGAAAGCGAATGCCTTTGATCCATTTCGCCGACTTCCACGCATAGAGCCGCGGAATGATCAAGCGCACTGGCCCACCGTGTTCAAGAGGAATGGGAGCGCCGTCGTGTGACCAGGCGAAGAGTGAGTCTTCTTTGAGAAAAATCTCTAGCGGCACGTTGGTGGTCCAGCCATAGTCATAAGCAAAGGCGACGACAAACTTCGCTTCTTCTTTAACACCGGCGATTCTTGCGACTTCCCGCGCGGACACACCGCTCCAAACATTATCTAGTCGCGACCAACGAGTGACACAGTGAAAGTCTGCGTAAACTCGCACTGCGGGCAGTTGCATGAATTCATCAAGCGTCCATTTTTGTAGCTGCTCGACGAGCCCCTCTACTTCAAACGACCACTTGGCGAGATCGATGTCCGGCGTCCCATGCGCATCAAGCACGGGCCACTTTTTTGTGCGCGATTGGCCGGGCGGAAGGCGATGGTCCCGCCTGGTGTCGGGGCTGATGATGATTTCCGGATCTTTGATCTCGTCCGGACGGCGCGGCGCGGTGGTTTGATACTTGGGATCGGGGAAGAGGTTGTTAAGAAAGCTCATAACTCTTTTTTGATCGTAGGTCTTTGGCTTTGGGTCTTTGATGGTTGTTTTCCAAGGCCAAAGGCCGAAGGCCTAAGACGTTATTTTTTCGTCTGCCGTTCAGCTAATTTCATCAACTCTTCGGGCATCCACTTCCCGACAGCTTTGGATGTCGCCTCATCAATTCCCACCGAGCGATCGTGCCACTTGTCGCGAGTTCCTTCAGGCCCACGTTCACGTTCGTAGTTCTCTGTCTGCTCCAGACTAAGCACGATACCCGCCGCGATTTCTTTCCAATCCTTAAACTGTATTCCCCTTCTCACCAGTGGTAACCCCGCCGACCAGTCTTCTTCAGGGGCCCGCGCGTCCTGCTCTGGAATTGTCACGTTGTAGAGCGGAGGAAATGCGCTTCCAGCAAACTCTCGGGCAAGCTGTTCCCTGACCTGCTTATAAGATGACTGCGGACTCTCTTTTCGAATCGCCTGTGCGCGGCGGAAAACATCAGCAGTCGTTGGCTGTTCATGAGCCATAAAAGCAACCACCCATTTGTGTCGTTGGTTAGAAGAATACCTTACACGGATGGAATTTTCAGCACAACTGCGCAGCCACTTCCACAGGCCAACTTGCATTGAATGGCCATCGCGCTTCATGATTGCTGCGGGATATCACCACATCACCGAAAGCAATATTCGTCTTAATGGTCGACAGAACAGCTTCGCCGGAACCGCCTACACCGCAAAAAGAATTACGTTTCGGTTGTCAGGTTTGTGGGCGCTCCTCCGATTCGCTACTTCACTTCAACGAACTACATCCCAACCTGCAGGAGATTGTGCGGGCCAACGCGCCGACTGGCGGAGGGGTGATCCAGGTTTGCCCTCACTGTATCGAGTTGTTCAGTCGAGCTAAAGCCCAACTTGATGCTCACGCGGCCATCTTCGCTCAAACGGAATACGTTTTGCCGACACCGCTCCGGTTGGATGTTGATGAACGGTTTACGGGACGAGGGGTGACGATTGCCTTTCTCGACTCTGGGTTTTACGGCCATCCGGATCTCACCAAACCCGTCAACCGCATAGTAGCTTACAAGAACATTTTTCAAATCGGCGAAGGTCCAAACCTTCTGGAAGCGCCAGACGTAGCGAGCTGGCACGGAATGATGACCTCGGTTGTGGCGGCTGGGAACGGACATCTCTCAGACGGTTTCTACCGCAGTATTGCACCTGAGGCAAAAGTGGTCCTGGTAAAGATCGGTAAGACAGGTCGCATACCAGAAGTCAACATCGAGCGAGGTCTGCAGTGGACTCTCAAAAACAGGGAGAAGTATGGGATCCAGATCGTCAACATCTCAGCGGGCGGCGATTTTGAACAGCCTTACCTTCACAACCCGCTCTGTCAGATGGTGGAAACTGCAGTTGGCGAAGGCCTCTTCGTGGTTTGTGCAGTCGGGAATGCAGGACTAGCGCCCGGGCATCCCGTCTTGCCGCCGGCCAGTTCACCGGCGGCCATTTCCGTTGGAGGGCTCGACGATCAAAACTCAGCAGATCGCGTCCGGCGGGGCATGTATCGTTCGTCTTATGGTCCAACAATAGACGGTTTACAAAAACCAGAATTGATCGCACCCGGTATCTGGGTGGCGGCGCCGATATTGCCTCACACGCCGACAGCGGCCGAAGCCCAGGTTTATTGGGCACTCGATGCTGCTTCAGATGACGAGTTGCGCGGAATTATTGCTGCTCACGAAGGTGTAGATAAGGATCTGGATGAGGCGCAAGGTCTGCCGATTCCGTTGCTGCGCCAGTTGATCACGATAAAGCTGCACGAAGGAAACGTCATCAATCAGCACTACAAATTTGTTGATGGTACGTCCTTCGCCGCTCCCATAGTGTCGTCAATCGCTGCCTGCATGCTTGAGGCGAATCCAAAGCTGACGCCACAGCAGGTGAAGTTGATTCTTATCAGCACGGCCGAGAGAGTCAGCGGAATTGAAGTTGAGCGGCAAGGATGGGGGGTAGTCGCCCCGCGCCGCGCGGTTGAGTTGGCTTTGACGATGCGCGGGTAAACACAGTATAGAAGGCTTGGAGTCTGGGAAGTCAGATCTACCGACTCGGTTCGCGGACTTCAAGACTCCAAGACTTCCGAGTGTTCCTAGACACGGGGCGTGCCCTGTGCCACAATTCCGGCAACCCAAAGCACAACAAGTTTGAGAGGAGATTGTTTGAATTCGTATGTCTGAGAAGGAAAGTGCGCTAAATGCCAGCGCGGAAGGTGAAGCCAGCGCCGAGCAAGGGGCTGCTGCAAGTACGGAAGAAATTACTTATCACGCAGTGGAGAAGGACGGCGTAGTGACGGCTATCTGGGAGATGCAGGGCCGTAAGCACTTGCGTACCATCGACCCGCGCTCGCGCCAGGGTCAGGACATCCTCCGCCTTTACACCACCGAACATCACGAAGAAGGCTCCCCGGCCGGCGCTAGTGAAGCCGCCTCATCGTCTTAATAAAGCCACTTCTTCGATCCCCTCTAACAGAAGCCACGTGCGTCGCGCCCACAGCTTTGGAGTGCGGCGGCCCGGCGCCGCTTTGGCCTGTCCTGCTTGCCACTCACCTTCGAATCAAACAGGCTCGCTTCCAAAGTACGAGATTCCGCTCGAGGAGACTGAAGCGAAACGTAGGCCAAAGCGCTGCCAGGCCAGCGTACTCCAAAAGAGTTGTTGCTTCTATACAGATTCCGTGGTTCGCCCCTCGCGGCTTTGGAGTGCGGCGGCCCGGCGCCGCTTTGGCCTGTCCTGCTTGCCACTCACCTTCGAATCAAACAGGCTCGCTTCCAAAGTACGAGATTCCGCCCGAGGACCGAAGCGAAACGTAGGCCAAAGCGCTGCCAGGCCAGCGCACTCCAAAGAGTTGTTGCTTCTACACCAGATTCTGTGCGTCACCACGAACAAATGCTTCCAAATTATTTATAACCTGATCTGCTAGCGTTTGCATTGCGCCGCGGCTGGCCCAGGCAATGTGCGGCGTCACAATCAAATTGGGCAAGGTCTTTTCGAGCAAAAGATTTCCTTCACGCGGCGGCTCTTTTCTCAACACGTCAATTCCCGCACCGGCAATCCTCCCCGCGGACAAAGCCTCGAGCATTGCCACTTCGTCTACTAATCCTCCGCGCGCTGTATTGATAAGAATGGCGGAAGGCTTCATTAGTGCCAATTCATTAGTACCTATCAGATCACGCGTAGCTTCGGTTAGTGGGCAATGAAGCGTCAACACGTCGCTGAGTCGCAGAACATCGGAAAATGCCGTGCGTCCCTCGCGTAAGTTAGGCGCATCCTTCCGCTCCGCGACCAGCACGTTCATCCCAACAGCTTCTGCTAGTCGAGCGACAGCTTGACCAAGCCCGCCGTAACCAATTACACCCAGCGTGCTGTTATGCAAGTCGCCGATTGCGTGGTCCAAGAGACAAAACTGGTTGACCTTCTGCCATTCGCCTTGCTCGACTTCCCGCTTGTAGAGAATCAGATTTCTTCGCAACGCCAGGATCAACATCAGCACATGTTCAGGCAGGGAATGAATTGCGTAACCACGGGCGTTACAGACTGCGATACCGCGCGTTCGACAGTAGGGCAGGTCGATGTTGTCAACTCCAGTGGCTGCGACCGCGATGAGTTTTAGTTGCGATAGACGCGATAGCTCAGGTTCGCGAAGCGGTGACTTGTTGACGATCGCAATCGTTGCGTCACGCAATCGTGAAACGATTTTGGTGCCAGGCGTTTCGCCATCGCCATACTCTATCCATTCGTGATCGAATTCGGGTTTGCGAAAATCAATCGTGAAGGTGTTGCGTTCCAGAAATACTATCCGTTCCATGTTTTAATCCAAGATTTCAAATTTGAGATCTCAGATTTCAGATACTTTCAGATCTCAGGTCGCCAACTACTTAATCCTTTTCAAGCTCCCATCTCCACTGATTCTTTTGCTTTCAGCTCTGGCGACCCGCTCAGCAGCCGCAAAGACACGCAGAAAATTCTCCCCCAACACCTTCCTGATATCGGCTTCGCTGTACCCGCGCTTCAGCAGTTCGTAAGTAATGTTGGGCAGCATCGAGACGTCTCTTGCGCCCTCCGGCATGTCGTTGGCGCCGTCAAAGTCTGCCCCGATCCCTACGTGGTCTATGCCGGCGACCTTCACGATATGGTCGATATGGTCGATGAGTTTGGAAATGGGCAGCGGCGGGAGCGGATTCGCCGCTTCCAACTTGTCGCTTTCCTCGGTCATCCGTTCCGGATCGTCCTTGTACTTCTGTTTGATGGCATCCTGCTCGGCTTTCAGCCGCTCGTCGCGTGCGGCGTTCTGCGGCGAAACTGTTGCGGCGTCAACAAACACGCTGTAGAAATTCACCTGGATCACGCCGCCGTTTTTCGCGATCCGGCGCAAGAGTTCGTCGGGAATGTTCCGCGGCACATTACTAAGCGCCCGAGCCGAGGAATGAGAGGCGATAATCGGGGCTGTGGAAATATCGAGCGCATCACTCATCGTCTTATCTGAGACGTGGGAAACGTCAATCAGCATTCCCAACCGATTCATCTCGCGCACAACATCTTTGCCAAAGTCACTCAGACCGTTGTGAAGCTTCTCGTCACGGCCTGCATCGGCCCAATTGTTGGTGTTGTTCCAGGTGAGGGTCATGTAGCGCACGCCGAGTCGATAGAATTCTCGCAGTGTGGGTAGCGAATCCTCTATCGCGTGCCCGCCTTCAATGCCCATCAGTGCGGCGATCTTGCCTTGTTTCTTGGCGCGGCGAATGTCTTCGGCGGAGGTCGCGAACATCAGGTCGTTTGGATGACGTTCCGCGGCACGATAGACCGAGTCGATCATGTCGAGAGTTCGGCGCGCAGCTCCGCCATGTTGTACATACCACGGTTTGACGTAGAGCGAGAAAAACTCAGCGGTCAATCCTCCCTGTTTCATTCGGTCGATGCTGGTGCGATAAGGAACAGGTGGTGTTCCACTGAGATCATAATCGTCGTTTGTCATCGGCGTCGTCACATCGTTATGCGTGTCGATGACGATTGCTTTGCGATGGATCGCGAGGGCTTTTTGCCAGAGCTTTTCGTCGCGAGGCTCGGTTGGATTGCCTGATTGTCGCTCAGCCAAAGGCAGTCCGGAATGGTTTGGTTGTCGCGGCGTGGAGGCAAGGACCGCAGGCATGACACTAGAAACGATCAGCAAACAGAGAACAAGGATGCTAAGAAGTCTTCGGCAATACATGAATGCACCTTTCACAGGAGAGCGTTGTAGCAGGAAATAACTAACGGCAGCGCCATAGTGCAGAGAATGCGCGCACGGCGTCAAGTTGGCGGAATTAGTGGTACTAATTTGGAGTGCGCTGGCCTGGCAGCGCTTTGGCCTACGTTCGCGACAATCCCGAGTCCCGAATCGCGCTTCACCTCGAAACAACTTGATTCACGGGTTGAGTGGTGATGTGAAACGGCGGAATTAGTGCTACCAATTTGGAGTGCCTGGCCTGGCAGCGCTTTGACCTGCGTTCGCGACAATCCCGGGTGCCGAATCGCTCTTCGACTCGAAACAACTTGATTCATTGGTAAGTCGTGGCGGGAGACGGACCAAAGCGGCGCCGGGCCGCCGCACTCCAAAATACTCCAAAGAGGTCGACCAGGTGGCGTCGACAGACAAATGGCAACTCCAAAGCCAAAGCCAACAATCAGACCGGACGACCCTGAGGTCACGGTCGATCAGTTCTTGACGGACCTGCCTGACAAGCCTGAAGAACCGAAACGCCTGGCCATGGTGCGCCTTTGGAAAAAAGTACCTTTTCATCAGCAGTATCGAATTGCGTATCCGATCACCGAGGGGCCTCGGCGGGGTTATGAATCTGGCGAAATCGCGGGAGCCTACGGGCTTGCCCTTTTCATAATCGACGAAGAATAGTTACGACGAATCGTCTTTGTCTGGTGGTTTTTATTCGGCGCCCGCAGAACAATTTTGACCTTTACTGGATATATCGTGATGAGGATCTGTCCGCCTTGAGTCTAAACCGCGCGAGCGGCGATATTATGGTTAGCGGTCACCGCTCGGATGGTACGAACGTATACTGCGAAATTACCTGGAGCAGAAAGATAATAAGTGGACTTGCTTGAGCCTTTGACGGGATAATCCATGGCAATGTCCATCTTAATTGCCGAAGACAACGTGGCGCAGCGTCACTATCTGCGTGAGATTCTGGAAAAAGAGTTTTCTTCGCACACGCCGGTGATCGAAGCCGCTGATGGCGAAGAGACTGTGAAACTCGCGCTCGAGCACAGACCCGAAGTTTGTATCCTCGACATCCAGATGCCTAAGCTCTCGGGTGTGAAGGCAGCGCGCGCAATCTGGCGCGAATTCTCCAAGGCGCGAATCATTTTCTGGACCCAGTTTCCTCACGAGATCTACATCAACGAGATTCGCAAGATAGTAAAGTCAGTAGACCCACCGCCTGCGTATGGGTTTATTCACAAGAACAACCCTGAGTCGCGGTTTCTCCGATTCGTCGCTGCTGTGCTGGAAGATGGCGCAGACATGATCGATCCGGCTTTCAAGGATTCATTCAAGCGTCCGTTGTTGACGGAGTTTGAAGCCGAAGCTCTTTACTATCTGGCGCTGGGACTTTCGAACTGGGCCATCGCCCGGAAATGCAGTTTGAGCTTACGCGGAGTAGAAAGTCGCCTGGCCACACTTTACGAGAAGCTTTTTATTTCAGTCGCTGAGGGCACGGAACACGAGGCTTACGAGAAGCTCGCTTACAACATTCGAACCCGCGCATTTTTCGAAGCGCTTCGTCGCGGACTCTTGAATAGTGATGAGCTGGAAAAGGCAGCTCAGGAACTCGATCTCTGGCTTGAGCGCGACCGAAAGCGCTTTATTGAGGAACAGAAGCGCGATGTGGGGAATCGAAAGAAAAGTTGAACGGGGAGATGGCGGTGAACATTTCCCATTTGACATTGATCATAATTGATCATTTGTCATTTCGAACCGGAGTTAGCCTTACGAACTGACAAATGATGAGGCTATGACCGTTGATGAAAGGGCCGCTGGTGATGGGTGGTGCGGGGTTAAATCGTTCAGAAGCATATTAACTTCTGTCGCACGATCTTGTGTCGCTGAAACGGTCCACACCCGTGACCAATGACAAATGAAAAATAATGAAAAATAATGAAAAATGTCAAATGACGAATGGAAAATGAAGTCATTTCGGTCCCCCGTAGCAATTGCTTGCCTTCTTCTTTCCTCACTCTGCGCCCTCATAATGCATCTGGCGGCTCCCGTCTCATCGCAGAATCCTGAATCTCAGCCAAGTCCGACAGCCTCGCCGTCGCCTACCGCTTCACCGTCACCTTCGCCATCGCCAACGCCCGTAACCGGTTTGCACCAATGGGGCGCGGTGACGCTCTTTCATGGTTTGCCATCCGATCGCGTGCACGCCATCGAGCAGGCAAGTGATGGATCGATGTGGTTTGGTACCGAGGTGGGTCTCGCAAAGTTTGATGGGCGCAGAACTCAGACCATCATCGACCCTGCGCTCCCAGCCGGGCGTGTGCTCGCGCTAAAGACTGACGACAGCGGCGCGCTTTGGATCGGAACTGACAACGGCGCAGCGCGGCTGAGTAGCGGCCGGTTTGAGATGATCCGAGAAACGGCTGGGAAAGCTGTCACCTCAATCATCGCTCCCGAAATCGGCCGAGTCGTAATCGCTACTGAGCAAGGCCAGATTTTTGAGTGTCGAACTAAACAAAGTGTTCCTTCCAGAATTACTCAGCCAGAGTCAGGCGCTCTCGAAGTCCAAACCTTGCTGGACCAGCCACTGCAGAGCACGGATCGCGACCGACCTGGCCCTCTTCCACTGACCAGCTTAACGATGTGGCAAGGAAAACTGCTGACAGGATCGTTGAGCGGCGGTCTATTGCAGGTCGAGAACCGCGCAAGCAAGGGAATTCAGATGCGACCCGCCGCCTACTTCATCCGCGCCCTCGAACGGGATTCAAGCGGAAATCTCTGGATCGGAACGCGAAGCAGAAAGGACGAGCCCGCACTCTATCGCGGCGAGGACATGGCCAAGCTCGTTAAGGTCGATTCTCCGACAGGAACCGTGATGGCAATTCGGGCAGTGGGCGAAACCGTCTGGGTTGGAACTGATGGCAATGGAGTTTTCCGTTTCTCGCCGACAAAAAAGTTGCAGCACTTCACCTTTGACGGGACGGCGGGCGGGCTGCGTTCGGACCACGTGAATTCAATCTTCATCGACAGCGAAGACGTTGTTTGGTTTGGCACAGACCGCGGAGTCTGCCGTTACGATAGTCACGCTCCACGAGTTGAAACTGTCGGGGACAATCCTGAAAGCAACTTTGTCCGCGCGCTTTATCAAACTTCCAATGGTGGGCTTCTCGCAGGGACGAATCGTGGGCTCTTCGTGTATGAACAAGCTGCATCAGCCTGGAAGCCCGTAGCGGCCCTTGATCGGAATATCATCTACTCGATTGCCGAAGACAAGACGGGCCGGTTACTAGTCGGCTCCGCCAGCGGCTACTACGTTGGGCAAAGAACGGAAGACATACAAGCGCAGGCCTTTGTCCGAGCCGAGGCGAGCTCCGGAAGCGCTGACTCCATCGGAAGTATTCGAGCTATCACACAGTTTCGCGGCGTTACATTCGTCGCGAGTTTCGGTCGCGGACTGGAACGATTCGAGGACGGACGTCCGCGCTTGGTGTGGCCCATTAACACAGCCGGCACGCGCGAAGTGATCAGTCTTCTCTCAGACGCCGATACGCGCCTGCTGATCGGCACTACCAAAGACGGTGTGCTGAGCTTCGACGGCCAGGAAGTTAAGACCGATCCAATGTTTGCGAGTCTAAAGGGTGCGGCGGTTCGTGCTCTCGAACGAACGAGGGATGGTACCGTGTGGGCCGCGACCAGTCGCGGTGTCTATTCCTGTCGTCCCAGCGCTGAATGCACAGTTGCCGTGGCAGACTTTGATTCCCGGGCTCTGTTAGTGAACAAACAGACCAACGAAATCTGGTGCGCCACCACTGGCGCTGGTCTGTTGAAAATCCTCGAGGATCCCCGGATTGGGTTAGTCGTCTCGCAACTCGACGTCGAACAAGGCTTACCTTCGCAGAATGTCTTTGCCGTTTTGCCGCCAACTGAACCCGGTGCGCCTCTGTTAATCGGAACCAGTCGTGGCGTTGTGCGCTACGAGCCTGGCCACCTGGCGCCGATCTTGTACGCGACGCGCATCATCAGTAAGCGTGTTCATTCGCCCTCTGAGCTCGCAGGCGGGCTTAATCTCGAGTATCCGCAAAATGCCTTGTTGTTCGAGGTCGCGGCTATTAACAGTCGCACCTTTCCTGAGCAGTTTCAATATGCTTTTGTTCTTTCCGATGGCAATGGCAAAGTGATCAAGCAAAAACTTTCTCACGAATCCCAGTTTGCGATGGAAGGATTGCGACCCGGCGAATATCAGGTCACAGCTCGGGCCTTTACCAAGGATCTTATTCCTTCCGAGCCCTTATCTTTCGAGTTCAGCATTGCGCGAGCGCCATTTCCTTGGACTTCGACAGCGTTGGCGGTTCTGTTGGCATTGGCTCTGTTGGCTTTGCTCTGGGCGATTCTGGAGCGTCGAAGGATTGTGGCCACCAGTGCAGCTCTCGTCGATGCAAATCGGAGTTTAGCCGACGCACGGTTGAATCTCGCGAATGAAGCTGAACGCGAGCGGCGACGGATTTCGCGCGATCTGCACGACCAAACATTGGCGGACTTGAGACACTTGATGCTCGTCGCCGATCAGCTGCCCGCTAATGGTAACGACAACGTCGACCCGACGGTCTTTCGCAGTGAGATTGAATCGATCTCTCACGAGGTGCGGCGGATCTGCGAAGATCTGAGTCCGTCGGTGCTGCAGAACGTTGGTTTCGCCGCCGCACTGGAGTTTGCGTTAGCGAATGCTGTGCAGCATGCACCCGTCGAGAACCGATTCAGGTATGAATTTGTTTGTGACGAAGCTCTGGAAGAAAAGGCCAAGCTGCCGCCAAATGTTCAAATGCAGATCTATCGCATCGTCCAGGAAGCGATTAATAATATTTGCCGTCACGCCGGAGCCACAACGGTAAGAATGGTTGTAGGCTGTTCGCCTGAAGGAGATTTCAACTTGACCATCGAAGACGATGGGCGCGAATTTGCAATCGCCGAGGCAAATAAAACCGAGGGCCGTGGGCTGGCAAACATGCGAGCTCGCGCCAGTCTGATCGATGCACAGGTTTCGTGGTCCAGCGTTGAGGGCAGTGGAACCGTTTTCAGCTTGACAAAGGAAGTCAGAGACGCAACGTCTAATGCACAGTAACGACTTCATCAAAACATCCGCAGAGGTGGCAGGGGCTTTGACAGAAGGCAGGCCGGTTGTTGCCCTCGAATCGACCGTCATCGCCCAGGGTTTGCCCAGACCGTTAAACCTGGAAGTTGCGCATCGTTTACAACAAACGGTTTCCGAAACTGGCGCCGTTCCCGCCATGATAGCCATCCTCAATGGCCAACTTCGAGTCGGACTAAACCAGGAAGAAATCGAACTAATAGCGCAAAGTAGCGATGTCAAGAAAGTGAGTACACGCGATCTGGCGATTGCCGTCGCGCAAAAGTGGAACGGCGCTACGACAGTTGCGACGACGACCTGGATTGCCCATCGTGCAGGTATCAGGTTTTTTGCTACAGGTGGGATTGGCGGAGTGCATCGCGGGACCATTCCAGACATCTCCGCTGATCTTCCTGAGCTGGCGCGCACGCCCATCGTCGTTGTTTGTTCCGGAGCCAAGGTCGTCTTGGATCTTCCGGCGACGCGTGAGTGGCTGGAGACTCACGGTGTTACGGTCGTGGGATACCGGTGTGATGAGTTGCCGGCTTTCTATTCGCGTGCGAGCGGTTTACCGGTCGATGCAACTGCTGATTCGGTGAGTGAAGTCGCCGAGATTGTAAAAGCACATCGGAATTTGGGGATCCAAACAGCTCTTCTAGTGACTGTTCCCGTGCCGATGGAGGCTGAGGTGCCGGCTGAATTGCTGCAGCAGAGCCTGAATGCAGCCCTCCTGGAGGCCCAACGCCTTAAGATCGGCGGCCGCGAACTGACGCCGTTCTTGCTGCGGCGAATGTCGGAGGAGAGCGATGGCGCAACTCTGGGCGCGAACATCTCTCTGCTGGAAAACAACGCGCGGGTGGCGGCCGAGATTGCATGTGCGATCTAAAGGCTATCCACAGATTACGCAGATTCAAAATATGGTCTTTGGACTTTGGTCTTTGGTCTTTGGTCTTTGAAATCAACGCGAGGTTAAGAGTAATCAAATATCAAAGGCCCAAGACCCAAGTCCAAAGACCATATTTTGAATCTGCGTAATCTGTGAAATCTGCGGATAGGTTCTACAAATCAAGCGGCGAAGCATGAAGTGTGCTAGTCTAACCCCGAATAATCATAGACATCTTTCAGGAGGAAGCCATGGCAGATGAAGAGAAGTGTAGGAATCCAGTGTGTACTTGCAAACCCCAGCCCGGCGGCAAGTACTGCAGCGCCTCATGCGAAGGCGCAGGCAAAACGATCGAGCTCGACTGTGACTGCGGTCACCCGGAGTGCGCGGGAAACTTTTAGCAGTAAGCACTCGTGAGTTGAGAGGGAGAGACGCTCTTAGGCGGCTCTCCTTTTATTGCGCCAACTTAAGAAATTGTCCTGCCAATTTCGGACCAGTACCTTCATCTTCGTGTTTGAAGAATACAAACGCTTCCTTCCAGGCTTGCGCTTTCACGCGCTCGAGCCACGCCGCCAGATCCGCTTCGCCGTACTCGACCCGCCGCAGGCGCAGATAACCCCAGTCGGCCGTCCCGTCAATATGCGCAACCGGCAAGTCGTCTGTATCTGAAATGCAAAGGGCGCGATTATTTTCTCGCAACAGCGCCAGCACATCGTCGTCAAACCAGCTGGGATGGCGAAACTCAAAAGTGGCACGTACGTTGGCCGGCACGTTCTTTAAAAACGCTTGCAGCCTCGGTAGGTCCTTTTTCATATTCGGCGGCAGTTGGAAAAGCACCACGCCCAACCCTTCACCAAGCACCGACGCGGTTTCCAGAAAGTACCTGGTTTCCTCCTCAACTTCATGCAAACGCTTGAAGTGAGTGATGCGTTGGGAGGCCTTCAGGGAAAAGCGAAAGTTGGCTGGGACCTGAGCAAGCCAATTCTCGAGCATGCTTCTTTGTGGTAGGCGATAGAAGGTGTTGTTGATCTCAACTGCCGGCAACCGCTCAGCGTAGTACGAGAGCATTGCTTTAGCGGAAAGATTCTCGGGGTAGAAACTGCCTTTCCACTCCTTGTAACTATAGCCACTGGTGCCAACGTGGAGATTCATGATTACGAACGTTTAGAGTTCAACCTTTAGGTTGCTGTTTCGCGACCACAAACTAAAGTTTGAACTCTAAACTGACCACCCGCTACCGATCAACGGGCCTGCTTAATTAAGATGTTCGTCGTATTGTCCTCAGCCACAACTGTAGTAGTAATATTTTGATTCTTGAGAACTATTGTCGATGGAGTAATCCTCATCGTCTTTGTTGGTTTTAGATTCGTCGTGTACCAGGCAACAACCTGGTCCAAAGAATCCCCTGTCTGCAAGTGGATCGCCCGACCATCCTCAGTGGTCGTGTCCACAATTGTTCGCGAGCCCGGATAGACAAGCGAGTCGGTATTCGCAGTGGCCATCATCGTCTGACGCATAGGTCGGACGAGCCCAGCCCAGGCAATCACCACTAGCGCGAGTACCACAATGGCTGCGAGGATTAGTGCTACGGGTCTCCGCCGCTTTCGTCTCGTTCCCTCGGTAGGGCGGTCGCTGATATTTCCCGGGGACTCAACATTCTCACGAACGGCACGATTGGGACTGATTGTTCTCACCTCCAGACGTTTCGTCGGCGACTCTTCAAGGCTTTGGTCAAACCCGGTTGCCGGCAACTCGGCGGAGTTTCGGCGATTGCCAGGTGTAACAGCAGCGCCACACTGCCGGCAAAAATTTACTTCCGGCAATAGCTCGGCCTTACATCGGGAACATCTGGGCGCACTCATGGTGTGACCTTAAAAATACGCCCGACCGTCTCTTTTCAGCAAGAGCCATGATTGTAGGGGCGTCACTCCGCGGGCGACCCTTGCTGGCGCAACACGAGTCGCAGACGGAGTGACGCTCCGTTTGCCTCCAAGCATCGTTCACCGCCACAAGGGTTGCCCACGGAGTTCACCAGCCAGCGGTCGTACTGGCAGATGTCCAAGGGAAACCACACTTCGAGGATTTTCGCTCGATCACGACTAACTCGCACTACCGCTAAGGTTACACATTCGCTAAGGCCGGAGGTTTCTTGGGAGGGACGCCCCTACAATTCAGTAACTGACCTCACGACGGCTTAAAACATAGTGACTTGTTCTGCCGCTGATTGTCCGGCCTGGGCTTCTGTGATACACAAACAGCCAAATTTACAGCTTGTTTGAAGTACAAAACTGCCAGGAGACAAGAGCACGCGTTATGTCCAAACCCAGTACAAATATTGATTCGGTCCTTAATGAAGAGCGAGTTTTTCCGCCGCCGCCGGAGTTTTCCGCAAACGCTCATATTAAGTCGATGGACGAGTTGGAACGGTTGCGGGCTGAAGCCTCGGCCGACCCGGAGGGTTTCTGGGCCCGAATGGCCGAAGAACTGCACTGGTTCAAGAAATGGGACAGAGTTCTCGAATGGAATGCGCCTCATGCAAAGTGGTTCCTGGGAGGCAAGATAAATCTTTCTTACAACTGCCTGGATCGGCATATTGCCACCTGGCGGCGTAACAAGGCCGCGTTGATTTGGGAAGGCGAGCCGGGCGATCTGCGCACCCTAACCTATCAACAGCTTCATACTGAGGTATGCCGATTTGCCAATGTTCTCAAGCATGCAGGAGTTGAGAAAGGCGATCGGGTAGCGTTGTATCTGCCGCTGGTTCCCGAACTGGCAATTGCCATGCTGGCGTGCGCGCGCATTGGCGCCACACACTCTGTCATCTTTGGCGGCTTTTCAAGCAGTGCCCTGGTTGATCGCATTAACGATGCCGCTTGCAAGGTCATCGTCACAGCAGACGGTGGCTGGCGACGCGGCAACGAGGTAAAGCTCAAAACCGCCGTTGATGAAACACTCAAGCAAACGCCTTCAGTCACTTCTTGCATCGTTGTGCGCCGCACTGGCGTCCCCGTTCACATGGAAGCGGGTCGTGACTTCTGGTGGCACGAGCTGATGGAGACGGTAGATGCAACCTGCCCAGCCGCAGAACTCGATAGTGAACACCCTCTCTATATTCTCTATACGTCGGGGACCACTGGTAAACCCAAAGGCATTCTACACACCAGCGCCGGCTACCTTCTGCAAGTGCACCTGACAACCAAGTGGATTTTCGACCTCAAAGACGAAGACATTTACTGGTGCACAGCTGATATTGGTTGGGTGACCGGGCACAGTTACGTGGTCTATGGACCACTCTCGAACGGCGCCACCGTGCTGATGTACGAAGGTGCGCCTAATCACCCTGAGCCGGATCGCTTCTGGTCCATCGTTGAGCGTCATCGAGTCAACATTCTCTATACCGCGCCCACCGCCATTCGCGCTTTCATCAAGTGGGGTGAACACTGGCCGCTAAAACATGACCTCTCGAGTCTGAGGTTGTTAGGAACTGTTGGCGAGCCGATCAATCCCGAGGCCTGGATGTGGTATCGCGAGATTATCGGCAAGGGTCGGTGTCCGATTGTCGACACGTGGTGGCAGACAGAAACCGGAGCGATCATGATCTCGCCCATACCCGGCGCGACACCTACAAAGCCTGGGTCAGCGACAAAACCGTTTCCGGGGATCGAGGCTGATATCGTTAACCGCGAAGGCAGGCCAGTCGGACCCAGCGAGGGAGGCTACCTGGTAATCAAGCGACCGTGGCCTTCAATGTTAAGAACTATCTGGAGAGACGACGAACGTTATCGACAGCAGTACTGGTCACAACTCGAAGGTATTTATTTTGCAGGTGACGGTGCGCGGCGAGACAAGGATGGGTACTTCTGGATCATGGGGCGCATCGACGACGTGATTAACGTCAGTGGCCACCGGCTTGGTACCGCAGAAGTTGAAAGCGCTCTTGTGTCACACGCAGCAGTCGCCGAAGCCGCGGTCGTGGGTCGTCCTGACGATCTGAAAGGGTCTGCAATTGTCGCCTTTGTCACTCTTGAAGGTTCGCATAAACCTTCGGACCGACTCAAAGAGGAGTTGCGCGTACATGTAACGAAAGAGATCGGCGCGCTCGCACGACCCGACGAGTTACGCTTTGCCGATATGTTGCCGAAGACTCGGTCCGGGAAGATCATGCGCCGCCTGCTGCGCGAAATTGCGACCAGCGGATCCGTTGCCGGCGACGTTACGACGCTCGAAGACTTTTCTGTGTTAGAAAAGTTGCGGACAGAAGAAGAATGAGGGTTTCAGGTTGGGAGGTTTCAAGTTTCAGGTTGGGAGGTTTCAAGTTTCAGGTTGGGAGGTTTCAAGTTTCAGGTTGGGAGGTTTCAAGTTTCAGGTTGGGAGGTTTCAAGTTTCAGGTTGGGAGGTTTCAAGTTTCAGATTGCAAGGTTTCAAGTTTTCAGGTTAGGGGGGTGTTAAGTTGCGAGTTTCAAGGTAAAAGGTTGTAGGTTTTAGATTTCGGGGTCGAGCAAAACTCGAAACCCAGAGTTTTGAAGGAGCATCCTTGCAACCCGAGACTTGAAACCTCCTAACCTCCAACCTGAAACCTGAAACCTGAAACCCGAAACCCAGCCTTCTAACCTGTTCAGTTTTAGCAAAATCGTTATAAACTTCCGTCGCCTGATCTAAGGTTGGACTGCTTTTTTCCAGGAGCTTAAGCCATGCTTCGACAAATCGAAAGTGATAACCGCACTGGTCCGCGCTACCTGGTAACGTTAGAGGTGCGCGCGGAATGGGACGATCTTGAAGGTACTCATGTGGTTGCCGAAGGCACGACAGAGAACGTCGGTCCAATGGGAACACTTGTGCATCTGCCGCGACGCCTTCCTGATGTTGGCAGTCGCGTTCGCCTTGAGGTTCAGGGAGAAACGGGGCAAACGCTCAAGGTAATTGCCGAGGTATTGCGCATTGAACGCAATCCCGGCCATCCATTGGCCGCATTACAGCTTCTAGGCGAGAACGACGAATGGAGAGGACTAATCTGGGAGCCCGCCGCTCCTCGATACGCTTCTCTTAAGTCTGAGTCGCAAGCTACAGATGAAGATGGAGAAGACGAGGGAGACGAAGAATCAGACGAGCTAACAAACTGAGAGGACGCTATGACCGTGCCTGACGCAACACAGCTGCCCACTCATGACCGAAGGCGTTACCAAGATACTTCGTGTCATCTCGTATGACTTTGGCGATTGACGACGAGAGCTTGAAAGAATCTTTAGGAATTGGAGAGCCCGGTGATATCAGTCTGGGTGGTATTCGCGTTAGGAACCTTCCGGCCGGTCCCGAGGTCAGGGTTGGCCACCGGCTTGGATTGTTGCTCATCGATCAGGAAGATGCGCTGACTTTGCGCGGCGAGGTTGTGCATCACAGCACGCCAGACATGTTTGGCGTTCAATTTGAGCAACTATCACCGATAGATCAAAAAGCGGTCACTGGAATGATTCGGCGTTTGCACTCGCGACTGTGAGTAAAGAAGAAACCAAAGAAGCAGCGAAGGCGGCCGCCAGGGCAGCGATAGAGGCAGCCGGACCACCTACGCGAGTCATTCTGCGCGTCATCCTCGTCATTCTGGGAGTCGCGATTGTTCTTTGGCTTATCGTAAAGCTAACGGGCGTCATTCTGCTTTTAGTGCTTGCGATCTTCTTCGCCTACCTGGTAGCGCCGCTGGTCGAGTTTCTGCGCCGTCCCCTTAAACTTGGTAGACGCGTCTTTTCAATGCCACGATCGCTCGCCATAGCCCTGGCATATGTAATCATCGCCTTTGCCATCATCGGTGCGATTTACATAGTCGTGCCGCAATTGGGCAACCAGTTTCCAGAGTTTGCAGAGCAGGCACGAGTTTATTGGAAGACGCTGGGTGCCAAGGCGCAGAGCCTCAGTGAATACTTTCGGCTTCATCGCATGCCGGGACCTTTGCTCGATGCTCTCAATGAAGCTGCGCACAATCTGGTAGGTAGAATCAGCGAGACAGTCAGCGCTTTGCTGTCCACGCTCGTGGGCTGGTTGATTTACATCCCCTGGCTCGTGCTGATCCCCATCCTTAGTTTCTTTCTACTTAAAGATGTTGATAGTTTTCGCCGTTCTGCGCTACAGATGCTTCCTCGCGGCCGCTGGCGTTGGCGTGGCGACGAGTTCTTTCAGGATCTAAACAGCACACTGGCGGCGTACATGCGCGCCCAGCTCACCGCCTGTCTGATTGTCGGGATCGTTTCCACCATTGGCTTCACGATCCTTGGACTTCCCGGACCCCTGGTAATGGGTTTCCTCGCGGGTGTGTTTGAATTCATTCCCCTTGCCGGCCCTCTTGTTATCGCTGTCCTGGCAACAATCCTCGCGATGCTCCACGGGGGATTGTTTTCGGGCCTACTGGTCCTGGTGTTCCTGGGAGTCTTGCGTGTGGCGCAGGATTACTTTGTGTATCCGCGACTGATCGGGCATGGAATCCATCTTCATCCGCTTGCCGTGATAATCGCGATTCTATCCGGCGCCGAGATTGCCGGCGTGACAGGCATTTTTTTGGCAATCCCGGTCGTGGCAGTCTTAACGGTGAGCTATCGGCATTGGCGCGAACATCGGGGTAGTGAAGGGCTGGCGGATTTTCTGGAGCCAATGCCGGTCGAACCATATCCTCCCGATAGAGCAACCTTTCCCGCGACTACCCAAGACCCGTTGCCGACACACCCCAGCCCGGCAACTACACCGGCCGATATGGCCCGCGCGCGGCCCGACCTTACAACAGGTGAACTGAAAATGCCATTTGAGGACTAATCCGCAGGATTACGCAATTTCACAGCGCTCCGGCCACAACCAAACCTGACTCAAAACACGATCCACGCGCATCACACGAAATGAAATCGCACGAAATAATACTAACAACATCTCAAGATCAAAGGCCCAAGACCCAGGACCATATCTTAAAGTTTCGATTATCCAGAGCGGAGTTGGTCCGATTTTCGTTGATTCATCAACTCAATAAAGCGGCGAAAATGATGAGCGGCGTCGTGTGGGCCAGGCGCAGCTTCAGGATGGTATTGAACGGAAAATACCGGCAGCTTGCGATGGCGCATGCCTTCGATGCAATTGTCGTTGAGGTTGATGTGGGTAACCTCAAGGTCCGACGGCAAGCTGTCGGCCCGTACCGCAAAGCCATGATTGTGAGAAGTAATCTCCACCCTAGTGCCTTGAATTTCCTTTACTGGTTGGTTGCCGCCGCGATGTCCGAAAGGAAGCTTGAAGGTTGTTCCGCCAAACGCTCGGCCAAGCAATTGATGCCCAAAGCAAATCCCAAACGTCGGAACGGCAGCCTTGAGCATTTGGCGAATCTCATCCACTTCTTTATTCATTGAAGCCGGATCGCCTGGTCCATTCGAGAGAAAAATTCCGTCGGGTTTCAACGCCAGAGCTTCTTTCGCCGGAGTAGAGGCCGGCAGTACGGTTACCCGGCATCCTAATCGGGCCAGTTCACGCAAGGAGTTTCGCTTGACGCCATAGTCGTAACAGACGACGTGAAATCGTTCGGACCCTTCAGACGGGATCTCGTAAGGTTGTTTCGTGGTGACGACGCTGGCAAGCTCGCGATTCTCCATACTCAGAGTGTCACGCGCTTTGGCGACGACGCTGGCTTCATCCAGATCACTTGTCGACAAACATGCGCGCATCGCGCCCTTGTTGCGAATATGCCTCACCAACGCGCGTGTATCGACCCTTTCGATGGCCACGATGTTTGAACGTTTCAAATAGGCATCAAGGCTTTCTTCGGAACGCCAATTCGATGCCACGTGGCTCGCTTCGCGAACAACAAAACCTTCAACCCACGGCCGTGATGATTCTTCGTCACTACTGTTTACGCCGTAGTTGCCGATCAGAGGATAGGTCATGCAAACAATCTGACCGGCATAAGAAGGGTCCGTCAGAACTTCCTGATAACCAGTCATCGAAGTGTTGAAAACCATCTCGCCGCAGACCTCGCCCTCAGCCCCGCACGAGCGGCCATGAAAGGTTCGCCCGTCTTCGAGTGCCAGCAACCCTTGCTTACGGTTGTTTAGAGCCATTTCGTTTGTCGTCCAAAGTCGAACGTTAAAAGTCGAACGTCAAAAGTCTTCTCGGGCGTTCCAGACATCAGACATTGGACATTGGACATTGGACATTGGACATTGGACATTGAACTGTCTTCATACTTGCGATCTTAGAAACTGTTGTGCCTCATTTAACCAACGTTTGCTCGCTCGATACTTATAAGCCGGCGAAGTCTTTACTGCCTCAATGCATTTTTCCATCAAGCTCGCCGCCTCACGCTGATCACCCAGGCCCGCGTGCGCCCGGCCCATCAGATAAAGCCCCTCCGGATCGGAGGGGCGATGCTCAAGAAACTGATCAAGCGCCGTCCGCGCATCTTCAAACTGATTGGCGGCCAGGTAGGTTGCCCCGATCTCACGCCACACTTCGTACTGCGAGTGCGACCGATCCCGCGAAACGACGTGTTCAAAATTCGTGATGGCATCAGCGAGCCGTTTCTGTTGACGCGCAATGCGACCGAGTTGGTAATGTGAATCAATCTCTTCGTCGTCAATCTGGACGGCGCGTTCGAATCTTTCGCGAGCGGCATCAACCTCGCCGCGCTGCTGGTGAATCAAACCAAGATTGTAGTGGGCCGAAGCGTCCGCTGGATTTAGCGTGGCGGCTTCGAGATTTTGCCGGAATGATTCTCGAGCCCGCTGCGTTTGAAGAATTGCGCCCACATACCCGCGCAAGAAGAAGAACAACATTATTAAGAGGAAGGGCGATGCCAAAATTGGACTTAACAGCAATCCCCACAGGGGCGAAATTAGCAGCGCGAGGAACAGACTAATAGCGAGTATAGCTATTGCGCGAAGCGTCGAGACACGAAGCGCGTCGCGCACGGCTATCACAGCTACGACGAGAAAGAATGCCAGCTTAACAGTGCGGAAAAGACTCTCGGCCACCAGGTGAGGATCTCGCAGCGACAACTCGAGCTGGGCGATAAACTCTGGGGGTAGAGACCAGTTCTTGACCTGTCCGGCAGACTGTAGAGAGGCGGCAACATACGCGGCTTCAAAGCCGGTTAGGTGCATCAGAACAGCCGCGATTATTCCGATGAGGTTCGCTATGGCGAAAGCATAAAGAAGACTCGAAGCAAGCGCGGCGTACTCTTGTTGAAGATGGAGACTGAAACTCCCCCTGCGCTCAAAAATATTGCTGACGAAAGCGATCAGCGGGACCAGCACTCCGGCGACTAAGAGAAGAAAGGTTGCGGACTGGACGATCAAGCGGATGCCCGACGATGGTCCGCTGCTTAAGAAGGCTCTATTACCAGCTAGCCACTGCGTTGCGAGTGAATATGAAAATTGGGAAATCAGCGCTATAAACGCTGTCTGCGCCAAAGCGCCCCGATCACGTACCTCTCGCATTCCGCGCAAGGGTGCGTAGAACAGCATCAAGAGCAAGCGCAACCAATTAGCCATTCTTGACTACTGATCGTAATTGTTGGCCGGGGCCTCGAACGAATCAGGCGCTCGATATTGTTTAGGCAGCGGCACCGGCGCAACATTCTCGTGATGAATCACAGTGGCCTCTCCAAGCGGCCAGTAACGAAATAGCGCTTTACCGTAAATATATTTCTTTGGAACCAACCCCCAAATCCGCGAGTCGCTCGAGTTGTCTCGGTTGTCTCCCATGACGAAGTAGTAATTTGGTCTCACATAGACCGGCGCCTGACTACGGTGCGAAAGATTGAACCGGGGATCGAGATACTTCTCGTCGAGATCTCGCCCGTTCACGCGCACGATCCCTTCGTGAACTTCGATCGTGTCGCCCGGCAGACCGATCACACGTTTGATATAACTTTTCGACGGGTCGTCTGGAAACCAGAAGACCACGATGTCGCCTCGATCAATCTTTGGGGCCCAGCGGTATTCGTCGTAATAGATCAGTTTGTTTACGAAGATTCGTTCGCCGTCGTGCAATCGTGGGAGCATTGACGTGCCCTCCACTTTAACCGGCTGCACAATGAAGACCACGACGAGCGCGGCAATCATCAACGCAAAGACCAGATCGCGGATAAGCAAGCGAGCTTCCGACCAAAGATGACCATGGGCTGCCTCGTCAGGCCGTTGCTCCTGTATATCTTTGTCGTCGTCGATGTGTACGCCACCGAAGGGTGGCGGGCGGCGGGTTCTAATTCCTAACATAGCTCAATTTTCTACTGGCCGTGCCGGGATTAAGTCCCAGCTATTTGCTGCGACGCCCAGCATTTTTGAGGTTAACTTTCGCTTGCGCGCTTGTCAAACACGTACTTTGAACGTGGGAGTGACGCCTTGCGTTTGGCAGGTAGATCAGGTGGCCAATCCGGAGACTTCGCAGCAAACGCGTCCCTACGCGACCGGTGAGTCATGGGATAGAATGCGATTACTGGATGGGACGTATGACCGCTCGAAAGAAAATCTCAGAAGCTGAAATCAAGCTAAAACTCATAGGCGATGCTGAAAATCCCGACGCATGGGAAGCGCCCCTAAGGGTACCGCGGAGCCATGCATCGCGTCCTGAGTGGTATGGGCGAACAAAGCATCTCGACCTGGCGGCCAAGTTTTATGTGCTCTCCGTTCTGCATCGGCTCGGTGCGGAAGCAAATCTGACGTATTCGCAACCGGACAATGTTGATATTGCAGCGGTAAGACAGTCCGGCGAAGCATTGACCATCGATGTAAAGACTCTAACAGGAACTTCGCAATGGCTGGTCGAACAGTTCAGCGCTCGAAAACACCACTTTGTGGTTTTTGTCTGCTTCGAGCGCGAGTGGCGCGCTCCTCAAGTCCTTCCGCATGTCTACATTTGGTCGTCGGAGCGTCTGAAGGCGTTTATCGCTCGCGAGAAAGTGACAACCGTTTCTCTGGAAGATATTGCATCACAGCTAGATGCGACCGCAGCGTGGGAACAGTTCGTTACCTCAATCCGCAGCCTAACCTCAAGTTCCGCACCGTCACTTTCGATAAGCGAGCTATCCGAGGAAGTGACTTGCCCTTATCGGCCGCAGTCGCTCCATTGGCACGCGTCGCTAGCGAGCTGAATCGCTGATACTCCTTTGAAGTAATAAAGGCGCAGACCATTGCGCGGTAGTTATCGCGCTCGCGGTTGTTAAGCGCATCCAGCCAGAAGTCGTACCGTTCCGGATCAGGATCACTACGCACGTAAGAAAAAGGTGTTGCGGTCTGGCTCGATTTGAAGAATCGCAGCAAGCTGGTTTCAGACGATAAAAAAACCAGTTGAGATTTGCAAAAGCTAACGGCTGCTAACTCAGCCCCCTCGCAAGAATGCAGCGGTGATTCTGGCCTTAGCTCATTTCCTTGACAGTCTTAACTGCGGCTCTCTATCATTTGCCCTCTACAAATTTAAGCCTTACAGAAAGGTTCGTTTGGCGGACCGCAAAGGAGGCTGAGGCCGTGATTAAACTAGACATCATCAACCGAGTTGCAGAAAAGACGGGCGTGCCCAAGATGAAAGCGGAGCAGGCTGTTGATGCGCTTTTCCAGTCGATGAAAGAAGCACTCACGCGCGGCGAGCGAATTGAGCTGCGCGGCTTCGGGGTTTTTGTCGTTAAGCCCCGAAAGCGCGGAGTGGGCCGAAATCCCCGCACTGGTGAGGAAGTAGCAATTCCTTCAGGCAAAACAATTCGCTTTAAGCCTGGCAAAGAACTGCAGGCACATGAAGATGGCGAGTTGTTGGATGACGACGACTCGGAGGAAGAGGACTACTAGATCAACTTTCCAAAGAATCCTTAGGGCTAGAGATAGGGGAAGTATCTCCGACTCTAGCCTTTGATGTCTAAAGAGCAAGCATGTCTGAATCAATTGAAAGACTTCCAAATTTAGTTGTCAGGCGAGATCAGTTGCAGGCTGCCAGTCGGATTACGCCGCGCGAATGGCTGGTCCATGGCACGCTTTTCCTGCTAACTCTGTTAACCACCACGTTGGCCGGCATAATTCTCGTAGCCCCAGAGTTGCCGGCACCAGAAGCCCCACTACAGAGGGCGATGGACTATATTCTTTACGTGCCGAGGCTGTACACAGCGAGCATAGCGGAAATTGTTAATGCGGCTCTATCGGATCGGCACGCACTCAGCCAGGGGTTAATCTTTTCGGTGTCCCTTCTTGCAATCCTCGCGGCACACGAGATGGGTCATTACCTTGCATGTCGCTTCTACCGCGTAAACGCAACGCTGCCATTTTTTATTCCAGCGCCACCGTTGTTTCTCGCCGGAACATTTGGCGCATTCATTAAGATTCGGGCGGCTATTCCCTCTCGCAGGGCGCTGTTTGATATCGGATTGGCCGGACCGCTAGCAGGTTTTGTGGTGGCCGTACCGGTCGCAATAATCGGAATACTCCACACTCTGCCGCCTGTTGCAGGAAAAGGATCGGAAATCATTTTCAATGATCCTTTGCTGTTTCGCCTGCTCGCAAAACTGCTAGGGGTACACCTTGATCCTTACTCACCAATTAACCCTTATTACATGGCCGCATGGATCGGACTGCTCGTGACTAGTTTGAATTTGATGCCGGTAGGCCAACTGGACGGGGGGCATGGCACCTTTGCCGTCTTCGGAGAGCGCGCACACAGGCTAATTGGACGGCTATCTTTTCTGGCAATGGTGATTCTCGCCGGTTTGGGATTCTTGTGGCATGGAAGCCCGAGCGGATTTGTCTACTGCGTGTTGCTCGCAATCATGCTGAAGGTTCGGCATCCGCAGCCCGCAGTGATGGAGCCCTTGGGAAGAATGCGGACGTCAGTAGCCGTGATTACGCTCCTGGTGTTCGTTCTTTGCTTCTGGCCTTTTCCCTTTACGCTTGCTTAGAACGGTTCGGGCTGCCGTTTAGGGCTGGACCGCCTTCTCCCATGACACGAATGAAAAGAATCGTTAACAAAGGAAACATCTCTGTCTGGATTGGCGTGTTCATCGGGATCGTGTTTTCTGGAAATAATTAAGACTCGATGTGAGACCAGATAGCGAATACCGGTATCCAAGCGCCTTAAAACCCCAAGGAGTTCTCAGGCAGGCGAGGTTCCTGCACTTACAGGGAGTAGACCCTTGATTTCCGTAACCGCTCGCGCGATTTCTTCCTGGTCCGCAAGCGCGATCATGAAAAACTTGTAACCCTGATGAAAACAGATTACTCCATTGGCGAAGAGCCAGACTCCGTCAAGAAATGGATTGCCGCCCAGCAACCAGCTAATAGGAGCTCCCGTGATTTGGCCCGGTTGCAATATCTGGGCCCACATCGCCGCTCCCGCCGCGCAACTAAACGCGCCCAGCAGCGGAGCACCGACGTATTTACTGATTTTTCGCTCAAACTCGGCACGCTTCCGTTCTGCCTCTGATAACTCGCCCTTACCGAGCAACTCTTCTTGCTGTTTCAGATACGAGTCAAACTTCTCACTCGCTTTGCGCAGACCGTAAACGGGCAGAGCCGAATGCGTCAGCCAGTGAGGATGTGAGCCGAGCAATACTGAGTCGAGCCCTGGAAACGACGCGCCCATGCGTACACCCAACACCAAAGAAAAGGAGACCATGGCCGCTTTGCCCGGATTCTCTTTGACCCAGTCGCGCGCTTTAAGAATCCCAGCAGTTGTAGCAGCTGAAGCACGAGTGACCTTTGTGCCGACGCTGTAAAACTGCGAAGCCCGTTCGTAATACCCTTTAGCATCACCCAGTACTTCTTCCGCTTTCTTCCCAGCGTCGCCAGCAACGTCACGAAAGACCTCGCCGGCCTTCTTCGCGCCTCGCACGGCCTCGTTCGCCGCGCGCTTTGCGGTTTCGCCCATCTCACCTTCCTCGGCCATGCGTTCAGCTTCAGCGCGTAAGCGCTCGGCGCCGGTGGCTACTGTCTCAGCGCCTCGCTTTGCAGCCTCTCCCGCGACACGCGCGCCTTCCTCGACAATGTCGGAAATCGCAAACTTGCTATCGAGTTCCCGCGCCTTGCGCCGAGCGGTTCTTTGCCATTCGTCCAGCTTTTCCCTGTAATCAGTCATTCCTGTCACCGCCACATCAAAGTACCTCAAGTCTGTACGCTTCCGGCCATCTTTGAGTTCGAGGACAACCGCCTGCCTGCAACCTGGTCGCGCCCCTGCCGTTTCGCCTCGTAGAGCGCGGCATCGGCGCTGGCCAGCAATTCCCGCGCAGTTTGCGCCGCCGAAGGACATTCGGCCACCCCAAGACTTGCGGTTACGACGCCAACTTTGGGAACCTCCATGGCCTTTATGGCTAGTCTCAACCGCTCGGCTAGCTCCAGTCCGCCGGCTAGTTCAGTTTCGGTAAGAATGACGCCGAACTCTTCTCCGCCGATTCGCGCCGCCAGGTCGATACCTCGCGTTCCCTCCTGAAGGCACCTGGCTAGTAGTTTCAGGACTTGATCCCCTGCCTCATGACCGTGCGTGTCGTTGATCAACTTAAAGTGGTCAATGTCGATCATGAGCAGAGAAAAAGGATGGCCATAGCGGAGGGTACGACTTACTTCTCGCTCCAATTGTCGTTCAAAGCGGCGTCTGTTTGCCAGACCCGTTAAATGGTCCGTAAACGCCTCCTCCTCACAAGAGTCGAGGTACGACTTAAAATCGAGCAGGGTGCGGGCTCGGGCTAAGAGCAAATCAAGATCCGTTGGATCAGTGATGTAACCAAGCGCGCCTACTTCAGAGCCGCGTCTCAAGTCTTCTGGTTCGTAACGACCGGCGGTTTGTAGAATCACCGGGATGAACTTGGTTCTCGGGTTCTCTCTGATACGACGGGCTAATTCATACCCGTCGATACGCGGCATCATCACGTCAGCCACTACGAGGTCGGGCTGATACAACTCTACTGCTGCCAGACCCTGTTCGCCATCGCTCGCGACGCGCACATCATACCCCGCCATTTGCAGGGCGAACTCGAGTAAATAGGCTTTGTCGGGGTCGTCGTCGACGACTAAAACGTTGAATTTTCCTTCCATACGATGCAGTTAGATGCCTGACATTATCCTTGCGTGTCCTCGAAATTTCATGCTACAGTGCGCCATTCAGTAATTGTCCGGTTCACATTAATTACTCGCCAAAGAAATCGAGAAAATACGAGCAATAACTGAAAGAGTTCCTCGGCCTCGGGAATATTCACCAGGGTTACCTTACTTTTTTAGGACCGTTTTCCCCGCGATAGGACCACAATCGACAACATTTGGATGGTCCAACGTTAGGTCCAACTGAGAACTCTTCCTTCAACTCCTGGAGAAATACAATGAAAACTTCCCACCTCAAGCGTGCCCGTGACCTCACTATCGAAGATCGCGTCGAAATTATCCGGCAATTAACATTTGGTTCCTTACTAAGCGAAACGATAATTGCGAATCTTGCCTCCAAGTCCATTGTCCTCGATGCCCGCCGGCGCCGTTTCGTTTATCGGGCAGGTGAACCTGCCGACTGTCTTTATGCGATTGTCAGAGGTCGAATAAAGCTCTGTCGTATCGAGCAGGAAAGTAGCCGGGAAGCTGTGATCGACATCTTGCCCGAGGGCTCATTGTGTGGCGAATCCGCGCTTTACTCTTCAGCTGGGCAACGCGAAAATTCAGCAATTGCCTATGAAAACTCCAGGCTCATGCGAATTCCTGCTGGGGATTTCAAACAGGGGATGGCTGAGGACAACGCTCTTCATGATTACACTTTCCGGCTGATCGGTCAACGACTTGAACATGCCGAGCGCCGTCTGGCCGATTTTGCCCTCAATGCAATTCCGGCGCGTCTGGATCACCTGCTGGCAGATTTTTCCGATCGCTATGGCGTAGCGGAGCCCGAAGGGGTCCTAATTGATATTCCGCTCCCACATAGAGAAATCGCATCAATTGTGGGTTCGACTCGAGAAAGCGTAACGGTGCGCTTGAATGCGATGCGGCGCGAAGGTACGATTGAATTCGTGAATCGGCGCATCTTGATCAAACGCCAGGCAACGCTCGAACCTGCCATTATGGCAAATTGAGTCGTTCAGGCGCGATTATCGGTTTCATGAAGTGTCCAACCTGCGGAAAACCTACCCATTGGAAAGACAACCCGTTTCGTCCTTTCTGCTCTGAACGCTGCAAACTGGTGGATTTTAGCCGCTGGGTAAACGAGGAGTATCAAGTGCCCGGTGAGAGGGCACCCTCCGAGCAACCCGAAGTCTCCGCCCCATCACCCCAGGCGAGCGACGAAAGCTGACAAGGTTTTTGTCGAGCATGGTTCTGGATTGCCCGCCGCAGCAATTCGAACCAGGCTAAACTCGATCGTGTAGAAGGCTTCGCATAACAGAAAGCAAGCAGCAATGTCCAAAGCACCTTCCTGGTCTACCCGAACAGTGACGTTAATTCTGCTGTCGTTTTATGCCGTCGGGGTCCAAGCGTGCGCCCCGAAAGCTCCGAAAGGGAACGAGCCAACGCCGGTGCTCTCTGGTCCACCCAATACAGCCTTTCCCATGCCTCCGATCAATACAAATAAGTCGCTTGGGCAGATGGGGTGGTCTTTGCCTGAAGGAGCTCGTATAACCGTCGCCAGTTATAAAGACAAGGTTCTGGTACTCGACTTCTATGCGACGTGGTGCATGCCTTGCCGCGACAGCATTCCTCACTTAATCGATTTGCAGAGCCGCTACGGCCCACAGGGCCTGGCAATTGTGGGCCTGAATGTAGGTGGACCAGATGATGGGGAAGCGGTTCCAGCCTTCGCACGAGAATTTAAGATTCACTACCCACTTGGCTTTCCCGATCGGGAGTTGGTCGATCTTCTCTTGTCAGACAGCGATGCGATTCCCCAAACCTTTGTCTTCGATCGTCGTGGACGGCTGGTCCAGCGATACGTCGGTTACGGGGATTCAACGGCGGGCGAGTTGGAGCAAGTCATCAGAGGTGCGTTAACCTCACCGTCCAAATAATTGAGGAGTGCTGCACCTTCTTTCGAACCGGAGTCGGATATGATTCGAGGTAAATTCGTTGAGCGAGGTATTGGCTCCAGCATGGGTTTTCGCTGGCTGATGAGCGAAGGGAAACGTGAAAAGCGCTAAGATTTTGGTCACCCTTGGCCCGGCTTCTCGCGAGCCGGCCGTAATTGAGGCACTCCTCGGTGCAGGCGCAGATGGTGTGCGCGTCAACATGTCGCACGGTACGCATGAGGAAAAGGCCGCGGACATATTGATGGCTCGTAACGCGGCCGCGAAGCTGGGTCATCCCCTGGCCGTGCTGGTTGATCTCTCAGGACCAAAAATCCGCACGGGCACACTCGCTGATAGTGAGCCCGTCGCGCTTCAAGCAGGCTCGTTGTTCACGCTGACGACACGTCCGGTCATTGGCAACAACGAACGTGTCTCCACAAACTATCCGGATCTCCCACGCGTCGTACCGCCGGGCGCACGCTTGCTGCTTGACGATGGCGCTATTGCCTTAGTCGTGGAGAGTACGACTGAAACCGACGTCATCTGTCGGGTCATTAATGGCGGAGTTTTAGGAGAACGAAAGGGAATTAATCTCCCGGGAATTTCTCTGCCGATCGATTCGCTTACCGAAAAAGACATCGTGGATCTTCGGTGGGCAGTGCAGCAGAACGCAGACTACATAGCTCTTTCATTTGTTCGCAGTGCTGATGACTGCATCAGGGCTAAAAGCATGATAGCGGAGGCTGGCGGTCATGCGCCGCTGGTAGCGAAAATCGAGAAAGCCGAGGCGATTGATCATCTCGACGCCATTATCGCCGTCGCTGATGCGGTTATGGTGGCTCGGGGTGACCTGGGCGTCGAGACAAGCGTGGAATTGGTCCCTGTCTACCAAAAGCGCATTATTCAGAAATCAATCCTGGCAGGGAAGATGGTAATTACCGCGACACAGATGTTGCAGTCTATGGTTACCAACCCGCGGCCCACACGAGCCGAGGCTTCAGATGTGGCAAACGCCGTTTGGGACGGCACAGACTGCCTGATGCTTTCCAACGAGACTGCGACCGGACAGTATCCCGTGCCCGCTGTCGCGACGATGGCGAGGATCATTGCATCGGCTGAATCCGCAAGAGAGACTGACTCTACCAGGGTTGGCCCATTGTCCAGAAGACAATCCGGGCGTGTTAGTCGCGCGCTTTGCGAGGCGGCCACGTTCGCGGCTGAAGAAATGGGTACACGAGTCACGGCGGTTTTTACACAGTCGGGGCTAATGGCCCGAAGGCTCTCTTCGTTGCGCCCTCCACAACGAATAATTGCCCTGACCCAGTCGCCAGAAGTGCAGCGAGAGTTGGCATTAATTTGGGGAGTCGAGTCACTGATCACTGAACCTGCTGAATCGACCGAAGAAATGCTGAAGGCCGGTGAGCAATCTCTGTTGCAGGCGGGCGTAGTAAGAAAGGGAGAGATGATCGTCGTGATGGCCGGCAGACTCTCCGGCCTCGGCCTATCGAGCTCTGTTACGCTGTTTGAAGTTGCGGGTTCCTCAGCACCCACTGTCACTGAGAATACAAGTGATGTCAGCCGGTGAGTTTTTCGAATTGGTCCGACCTGCCTTTCTTATTCTTTCGGCTCTTCTCTCAACGTTGATTCTGGTTAGTGCTCGACGAAATGGGTTTCGTGCCCACTCGTCGTTGATCTGGGCTCTGGTAACACTCTTTTTACCGCTGGTAGTTATTCCGCTGTATCTGATAGTCCGAACCAGCGCGCGCAGACGAACGGACTACCGTAAGAGCAGACGCGATGTTCGCGCGCGACTTCTCTTGCCAATTCTTTACCTTGTGACGCTTCTCGCGCTGATAGGACTTTCTGAGTACCGAGACTACAACGGTATCGACGCTCACCTTGCACGAGCAACTCAAGCGAGAGTTGCTGGCGACAGAGAGCGTACGATCCAGGAATACAGGGACGCGTTAGCGCTTGAAGACAATGCGCATACACACAAATTATTGGGTATCGAACTCAACAATGGTGGCGATTGGACCGAGGCCCTCTCGGAATTCCGTTTGGCAGAAAAAGGGAAAGAGCCAGATCAGTCGCTCCCGTTTCGGATCGCGGTCCTGCTCGACTCGCTGAACCAACGCAACCAGGCAACTTTCGAATTTAAGAGATTCCTTTACAGCGAAGCCTGTCTAAAAGTCCCGGTTGATTATCGCTGCGAGGCGGCGAGAAGAAGAGTCACCGATGATCGCCCGGATCTGCGTTGAACAAAATTCCAGCTGAGGGGTGGGTTTGACATGAAGTTGGGCTCAGAAGGGGAGCTATTAACGGCTAGAACCTGTTGCTGCCGATGGTTTGTGAGTGATTTGCTCAAGGGCGTATAGACAGAGCTGTTCAGTCGGCACGAAGCATTTCTCCGACGGCTTCTTTTTTCTCGTGCTCGCGGGCCAATTCGCCTGGAGTCTTTTGGGGATCGCGCCAGTTATCAAGAATGCCAACCTGATGAACGCATTGCAGTGTGCAGGTGGGGGCGCACCACTTCTCGGTATTGTATTCCCTATCGAAGTCTTCCATCGTGTATTCCTCGAGAGGAATTCCGGGATACCCGCGCTGCTGGGAGCACCAGTGGACCAGCCCATCTTCACAAATGTAAAGATAGCGTGCTCCGGCGCGACACCGCCAGTTGTATGGTTTGCCTTCGGCGATGCTGTCTTGAAACCAGTTAAGCCGAGCGTGATCTTTGTTCCCGAGTTTCTTGACCTGCTGAAAGATGGACTTTTCTTTCTCGGATAAAGGTTTCAACGTTCCATCGTGATCGTGGATTACGCCGACAGTGGTAGAAAAGCCGAGCTCCACGGCACGCTGCGCCACGGCGAGGGCGTCTTCCGGATTCTTGATGCCTCCGCCAATTACAGAATTGATGTTTATATGAAAGTCGGCATACTCCGACAGATAGCGTAGCTTTTTGTCAAGCACGCACAGACTTTTTCGCGAAACCTCATCGGGCTCAACGTTGTCGATGCTTATTTGAAGATATTCGAGGCCGGCATTATTCAGACGCTTGATTCGTTCGGGAGTGAAGTAGTAGCCGTTGGAGATTAATCCCGCAATCATGCCCTGCGTTCGAATGTGATGGACAATCTCGTCGAGCTGAGGGTGCATCATCGGCTCGCCGCCGGAGATTGTGACAACCGATGTCCCAAGACTTGCAAGTTTGTCCAGTCGTTGCTTAACGACCTCGAATGGCACTGGTTTCGAATTGTGGTCATATTCGTTGCAATAGCCACAGGCGAGATTGCATCTGCGCATGGGGATAAGGTGAGCAAGCACGGGATGGCGAGTGGAAATGAGCCCCTTGCTGATAAAGCTTGCCTGGCGTAGTTTTCTCTTGAGAAATTTACTCGTGCTCATTTCTGCTTTTAACCACTTCTCGCTTGGGTTCCGTGATGTGATAGTTCAGGGCCTGAAGAATATGCGACCCCATACGAGAAGGCAAGACTCGCGACGCATCATTCTCGCTAAATAACGATGGGCTCTGGTCCATTAAGACAGAGCCCCAGGCTTTCGGTCCCTTATTGACTCGTTAACCCTTAACGATTTTCACGTTTGAGTCGAGTTTAACCACGAATTCTTCCGCTGAAATCGGGACATTGCGTTGCAGACCGGTCAGGCGAACGGTTGTTGCATCATCGTTCTTCTCGACAATCTTGGTCTGCACCGGCATGCCGCCCAAGTCGACCCAGATCTCCGCAAACTTAAAACTCGCGTTTCCTTTGGGCACGAGTTTGAGATGAATGGTGCTGACGCCACCCCACAACGTTTCTTCACGGACGTCCTGAACCGGTTGGAAGCGACTTTCGAGTTCCTTGCGTGACATGTAGACCAGACTCAACAATCCGCCACTCCCACTGTTGACCTTGGGCGATTTCGAGCTACCGGTATAGGCCATGTTCAAACGTGGTCGGAAGAGCGTGTACTTACCGTTGGAAACAGCAAGAATCTCATGCTGAGGACTGCGCCACTCAATCCTCACCGAAGCTTCACGCGCGCCGGCAGGCTCGTACAAGATGACCCCGTCAGAACGGTCCGAGTCGTGCAGCTGGGAATTATATTTCTCCATGCTGATGCCGGCTCGAAGCGACTTTAGATCCTGTCGATTGCGCTCCATGCGATTCAGTACAGCACTAACAAGACCTGCTCCTTGTCCGCGAGTCGTGGTCGGGGTGATCACGGCAAGCCCGCTAAAGATCATGATTGCAATAAAACTTCCTTGGGAAAACAATCGCTTCATAAACTCTCCTTACATCTAAACCGCCGGGACCAGCACGCAAAAAACCCTGTAATTATTAGGGAACGGTCAGCGTATGTCAACCTCGTATCCTAAGATCCTTCCATCTTGACCGATCCGTTTTCTAACCTCTATCACCTGCGCATCGGACCTCCCTGTCATAGCCCTCACGCGATTCTGCAATTGGGCCTTATCCCCTTCGTTTTCAACAACTTCAGCGCTCACGAGGAGCGTTAAAATAGTAGGCGTTTGATGCTTCTCAGTGGGATGCGGTTCGCCCGTGCCAAACCAGCTTTTGGGTGTCAAAAAAATGAAAATTAAGATTAGGACGCACAGCACGTCCCACTGCCACGTGTTTCGCGGATAGTTCCAAAACAACATTTTCTTTAAAACGTCAATCACTCGTCCCGCCGAATGTCTTGCAATTTGCCAGCCATGCTAACTGAGGCTGGCTGACAAACACTCCCAGTATCTTACTACTGAATCTTACTACTGACACAGCAATTGGTTTCTTACATGCGGATGCCGGACGCCGGTTCAACAATGTGACCATCGCGCATCTGCACGATTCGCCGACACATCGCTGCTGCCTCCGGGTTGTGAGTAATCATGATGATGGTTTGATTAAAGCGGTAATTTAACTCCTGAAACATGTTTAGCACGAGCGCGGAGTTTTCCGAATCGAGGTTGCCGGTGGGTTCATCTGCCAGCACAATTGCCGGGCGGGTCACCACGGCTCGCGCTAGCGCAACGCGCTGTTGTTCGCCGCCCGACAACTCAAGCGGCTTGTGATGAAGCTTATCTTCCAGTCCCAGGAGGCGCAACACTTCCCGTCGTCGCGTTGGATCGTCTCCCCCGTTGCCATGAATTCGCTCCGCCAGACGTAGATTTCCTTCAGCAGTCAGGGTCGGAAACAAGTTGAAGCGTTGAAACACAAACCCGATCTTGCGGCGCCGAATATCGGTTCGCTTCGCGTCTGACGCCGCTGTCAGGTCTTCTCCATCAACTACGATTCGTCCCTTCGTTGGAGTAAGAAGGCCGCCAAGCAGGTGAAGCATTGTTGACTTGCCGCATCCCGAAGGACCCATGATTGCGAGAAATTCGCCCTCTTGAACTTCAAGCGATACACCGCGTAGTGCCGGCACATCAACTTTGCCAACTCGATAGACTTTTTCAAGGTCGTTTGCTTCTAAGATCGTTCTCATTCCACTTGCACTAGATCTAGCCTATTGCACTCATTGCGGATCCACTGAAGGCAATTTTAGCCGCTTACGGTTGCGGCGACTCTAACTCTACATGGAAAACGGATGCGTAGATACCGTAACGGCAGATGTTAATACAATCCGACGCTTCATATCTAGCACCCGCTCAGTCGGGAAGCAGTTTGATATCCGCTAATCTTCCGCCTGTCGTGTCGCTACAAGCTGAAGTTTGTCAGAGATTGATCTCATAACCCTCATTGTAGTTCCGGTTTACAGGATTAAGGTAATTTAGTAATACACCGTCCTTATCTAATGTTGAGAATCACATGAATGCTGTTTTCAGCGATTGGTAGTTTTCTGCCGGGCATCGAGATCTACTTCCGGCAACTGCCACTTGTTCTCGAGAACGAACGCCTCGGGACGATACTCCCGATCAAGCACAACCGATCCGGGAGCTTGATAGCTAATGCTGAGCTTGTAACGATCGTGAGGGCGAGTGATCTCGATGCGAGAAGGTAGACTTCGACTTCCGCCCTCGCCAAATGGCTTTTCATTAAGGTAAGTAACGTCGGTAATCAGGAGGCCGCGGTCATCGAAGGTCTGCAGTCGCGCCAAACGAATGCCTTCTACTCGGTCAAACCAAAAGCGACGCAGTAGCTTCGCGTCAGCGCCCGCTTGCGCAAGCTCTTCCAAGACGTAGTAACCTCGTATCACACGTGTACTTTTTTTCGCCTGGAGCCTGGTGTCTGGTTCCTCCTGATAAAACTCACTCTGCGAATAGCTCATACCGGCGCCTTCTCCGGGCGAGATCGGTCGGATCATCAGCGCATCGGTTAAATGCTGGGGCCGCAGGTTCGAAAGCGCATTAACGGTTAGCTTTTCTGTCATCATTCGCTTCTTGTCGCCCTTGGCGGATTGGTTTTTGTTTCCGTCGAGATCAAGTTTTTCATAAGGAGCGCTATTACTACCCTTGACGAAGCGACGAAACTTCTCGTCACCCTGAAGAACGGCCACGCGAAAGTGCTGACCGTCCGACGTCATCTGGGCGATGTCGGTGAGTATGAAGGGCACCTGAATGATCAGGTAGACTTCGCCAGGTCGCTGCAGCGTTATGGTCCCGTCCGCCTGCTTATACTTCTCGGCAATACCAGACTCAGCAAAAGAATTATCCTCAAATGCAAGGTCTATCTTGCCGTGAACCGACTTGACACTTGCCAGCCTATTTACTTCCTGAAAGAGTTGATTCTTGTCAGCCTCAGCCAATGGGGTCAGCAGTTGCGGCGCCTGTACCTTCTTGTGCGTGCCCAGGAGACCTGAGCAACCCCCGGTCGAGATGACACTCAACAAAAGAAACAGCAGAAACAATTTGCGAGGATGAAAGGATTTATGGACGTGGAACGGATTGGGCATCAAGTAATGGCCTTTGGGCAGTCATAATTCAAAACGCCGAATGTTAGAATGTTTGGTCGTCAACCTAGCAAACTGATTTTTCGTTGTCAACGCGACGTTTTCTGAGGTAAGCCTCTACCTCGCCATGCAGTGATTTTTCACCAACAGAAACCAATACGCTGGGGGCGTCCACGTACTCGGGAACTCAATAGACTAAGCTCAGTCTAATATTAACGGTGGTTTGCCAAATCTGTGCCGCAACCGGTTGATCGCCCCTCTCACTTTCGGCCGGCTGAGAATCGCCTCTTCCAGACGACGTTTGCCCGGAAAATCCAGTAGCATTACGCCTAACAAAATGGTCAGGATTCCCTGGCCGGGCACACCTGGAATCGACAGAACAATCCCGACCAACACCAGAATGATTCCCAGCACATTTTTAGCGATTGTCGCAGTAAACCGCACCCAACGCTGACGGTCGTCGAGAAACTTTCGCTTACTTGTTGTTTGGAAATGGTCCGGTGGCAGCTTTACCAGAATGAAAGTTCCAATGGCAAGACTGAGGACAAATGTGGCTAAGAAGATGACAGCAGCCAGAAGCAAGCTTTGCCATGTCAACGAGCTAAGTAGTTCTGTTAGCCAACGCTTCATGTGTTTGAGAACCGTTCAAAGAACCTAAAGCGCGTCTATCGTTAGTTTTCTTCTTTCTTCCAGTAGTGAATCAAGAATCCCCGCAACCAATTGATCCGCTGGGGCGTCCAGTTGGAAGTCAGGATTTCTCGCGACCTCCCAAAACTCGTCGAGACCGCGCGCGCCAGTTCGCTCGAGTGCCAGTGTCTGCACGAGGAGATCGATTACGTCGGCCGCTTTCACCAATCGCGCCTCGATCGTTTGTCTTTGTTCGTACTCCTGATACAAGTCCTGATACGAATTTCCATCGTTGACGCCTCGCACCATATCAGCGAATGCGGCTGACTCAGCACTTTTCCGCGCCTCAGCCCCGAAGTACTTGATGGCCGTTCGCGGCATATCTCCGATCCGTGCCTCGGCCCAATCGTGCAGCAGCGCCATCCTCAAAACCCGGCCCAGATCAACGCGGATGCCCTTGCTCACGAGTTCGTCTGCGAGAAACATCGCTGAGAGCACTACTCCAAACGAATGGGCCGCGACAGATTCTGTGCCACTCGGCATTCCTCGAAGCGACCAACCGGTTCGTTCCAATCGTTTAAGTCGTTGAAGCTCGATTAGGAGAGAAAGCATGCACTATGAAGAAAATGTAAGGTGGCGTTGAAACCCACCAAGGCAGCAGGGCTGTTCGAGTTCATTGCAAATAAGGCACAGAAATGACGTTGGGGGGAAGAAAAATCTTGCTGAGAAAGGGAGGCTATCAGTGACACGCTGGGTGTGAACAACCGCAGTTAATCTCTATCACACCCGTATCGTCGGCATCCTCGCAGTATTCACTGCAGTATTTGCTGTCGCTTCCTGCAGCGCACTCACATATTGCGTGAGCGCATTTTCCTTCTCTGGTATCTACCATAAAAGCCACCTTCTCTATGGTGCCCCACGCACCATCACTGTTCGTTGTCTATCTCCCAGATTCAAAACGAGCGGCTTGCCCAACTGGATTGGATGCTCTTCACCATCAATGCTGATAACAAGGTTAACAGTCGGTGCCGTTAACATGCTAGCAGTGGGGCTGATTCGTGGTAAAAGATCTTTGCCCACTATTCTCCAGCTCGCTGGCGCGCAAGTGATGCGTATTCCTGGAGTATCTACCTCGACCGACTCATTGGGGGCGAAGGCATCAGTTTTGAAAAGTCCCTCCCCACAACGAATTCCTGAAGAGTCGTAAAAAGTAACGTGGCCCGACACAAGGTTATAGAACCGCTGACTTGTGTTACGCAGAACAATCCATGTATTTGTCACGGGAGTGTCGGGCGCTCCATTTAGCGCGGTGCTTCGCAACGTCGCCTCAAGGGCGCGCTGACCATCCGAATCGAACGCCACAGCTGCTTGCGTCAAAGGTGTTGGCGGCTCAACCGCGGTGACGGTTGGTTGTTGTGCTCGTGCTTCTATCAGACTCAGCAAGCAAAGCGCCAAACAGCCCGTAAAGATGCTTGTTCTCACGGTCGATCTCCTCGGAACTGGTTTTTACTTCTCAGTGCGATGAATCTTATTCGCTATCCGAGTCAACAATCAATCTCTTACCACCGGCAGCCACGCCGACCCACGTTGCATGATATAACCGTCAGCCTCCGAGCCGACCTTCGTTAGAGCTTCATCCAAAGAACGCGAAGGCGTCATGCGCATAAGTCTGACGTCGTCCGGAGGCAAATCGGAGACGAGGAAGACACGGAAGCGTTCAGTCTTAGTTAGCAGTGCCCATGCCGTCTGTCCATTGACCTCATACCCACGACGCAGTCGTTCTTCGAGTGCGCGCGAGTCGGTTTCTTGAAACCACTTCAAGAAGTCTGGCCGGCCCAGACCATCGCGACATTCAGCAAGGAGAATGATTGTTCCACCTTCCCGGCAGGCGTACGCCGCCATGTCTAGTGTTTTGTGTGCCTGGATCAAGTTGATGTCGTACGGGAATCCACCGCAACTGGCAACTACAACGTCGCGCCTGGCTGGAATTTCGACCGAATGATTCGAGAGATAATCCAGACAGCCGTGTCGATGGGCGTCACGCCATTGTCCCACGTAGAGTTGGACAATCCGTCCTCGTTCATCAACCACAGTGTTAATGGTGAAGGACGGCTTTATTATGCCGGCGACTCGTTCGCATTCTTCATGGACCAAATTTCCGTCCAATAATCCTGTCCCGACACCCGCCCGCCGCCCGCCATTTTCGAAATCGAGGGCCAACATGTGGGTTGCCTCAACAGTCGTTGCCGAAGCTAGACCAGGACAGATGGACTTGCGGCCTCCTGTAAAGCCGGCAAAATAATGAAAACCGATGGCGCCTAAGGTAACGACATGATCGAATTCCTTAAGTGCCCGATTGACTGCGACGGGTGTGCCCGAATCGGTGACACCAAGGTTGATTAAGTTTGCCGGGTTAGACGCATCATGGTCCAACAATCGAACGCGTTGGACGATGAAAGGAGTTAAGAGTTCAAGTTTCTCCTCAGGCGTCACTGCTCGATGAATCCCGGTGGCGAAAATGATTGCCACGTTTGCAGGGAGGGTTCCGCCTTGAATCAGGCGTCGTACAAGAAGATTGACTACTTGTGCGCTCCCCGTAGCACGCGTTGCATCTGAGACCACAATCAGCACCGATTCTCCGGGCGAGATCATGTCCTCAACTGCCAACGATTTGATAGGAGAGTCGAAAGCCGCCCCGATTTCCGAATCCGATAGTGGGTTAATGTGGTCAGACTCCGAAGCGATGAGCTGAAATCGATTTTCGTCGAAAGCGAAACTTATTGAACGGCTGCCGTAGACTAGTGGAATTTCCTTCATTAGATCTCGCGTCTGTTCCAGGACTTCACTGGTCTTGAGGGCGGCGTGTCAGACGCCGAAGTTTCGCAACGCGCGTTCTATCACGTGCAATGAAGCAAAATCAGTCTCGCCGGCGCTTCGAGCTTCGGATAGCCATTTGCGGAGCTGCCTCGCGTCGTCAAGACTGGAGATCCGACAGGCTCCTGTTAGGGCAAGCGTTACAAGAGCGTCTGGCGCTCCGTGTGTTACCAGCGCCGCCTGCAGGGCTGCCTGTTCGCGTAGGTCAAGCGTCAGCAGGAGATTGATTTCCATTTGTCAGCCAATGTTCGTTAGAGTCCAATGACTTAACGGTTGGATTCAGTTCGCAAACTCGGCAATGACCAACGATGAGTTGGTTATCCTCTCTCCGACCGAAAACATGCAGTCCCCGCGTGGCAGAAGTGAAAGGTTTCATCCTCAAACTCAACGGTTTCCATTTGGATAGTCAAGTGATCGACTCCGAAACGATCATGAAGCTTAGTGCGCAGCTCTTTTAGTAACTCTGGTTGGGAGATGCTTTCCGTGTGGAGAACGTGGGCGCTAAGCGCCTCGCGTCCTGAAGTTATCGTCCAAACGTGTAGGTCGTGCACGTTGTTAACGCCGCTGGTCTCCAGAATAGCTTCTTCGACAGCCGCCAGATTAATGTGTGCGGGTGTGCCTTCAAGTAGGACATTGGTGGATTCGCGGATAAGCGTCCACGAACTCCAGACAATCAGCAAACCAATGACGACACTGAACAGAGGATCTGCGAAGTACCAGCCATACCAGGACATGGCCGCGCCGGCGGCGATTGCAGCGAGCGAGCCCAATGCATCACTAAGCACATGGAGCCAAACACCCCGGATATTGAGATCGACCTCGTGGCGTCCGTGGAGTATCCAGGCGCACACCAAGTTAATGATCAACCCCCCAGAGGCCACGAACATCACCGCGCCGCCCCGAATCGGCGGCGGTGAAAGCCATCGCTGAGAAGCTTCATAAAAAATGAGCAGCGAGATGAGAACTAACGCCACCCCGTTGATGAGCGCCGCGAGGATTTCAAGTCGATGGTAGCCAAACGTCTTACTTGAAGTCGCTGGTCGAGCGGCAAACCAAACTGCTATCAGTGCAAGAGTCAGAGCTGCCACATCAGTCAGCATGTGGCCGGCGTCAGCCAGCAGCGCCAGTGAACCCGTCCACCAGCCGCCGACAGCTTCAGCAATCATGTAAAGGGCGGTTAATACGAGTACCAGGCTCAATCGCCGCCTGCTATCCGAGACGTGCACATGACGATGCCCGCGCGTCGGCTCCCCGGCTACATCCGTCGTAATAAGTTCCGCCTGCGCCATATTACCAACCGCAGTCTAAATCTTTCCGAGGGCTTGCGTCGCTTGCGAGTAGTCGCGATTTTGTTCTTTTGACATTAGGTTGCTTCAGATCAAGTGGCGGCGCGCAGCGCATTTAAACAGAGATAAGATTAGCAAATTACAAAAGCCGGTAACAGTCAGAGGTGAGTAGTCGAAGTGGCTGGATGCTGGCGGGAACAATCGCCTGAAATAGTGACGTCAACAGAAGGCTGAAGAATTGAAGCGGATGACACCCTGAGATTGGGGTCGCGTAAAAGGCTAAATCTTCGATAATACTTTCTGCGCCAATCCCTTCGACTTCTTGATTTTGCTCGCTTGGTTACCCGCGCCTCCCACGCTAATTCGCATATAGCTGTTGCCCTTGAGCACATAGAGTGCTCCGCCGACGCGGCTGCCCATCCAAAAAGCTTCTTCACCGAGACCGCTGACTTTCTGAGGAGATGCCGACTCCTCTTCCTGCTCCTGGCCTTTCGGGCGATCTCGATCCCGCGCTTCCTTGTCTTCTTTTTTATCGCCAAATGTTTTCTCCCAGACCTCTTTAGGATCGCGCGCACCCGCGCCGTCCCCGCGATGCGTAATTGAAAGGCTGATGGATTTTGAAAACGTCGGGAGCGTGAAAAAACACTGCGACATACTAAATCCACCGTCGGACCTGCCGCTAAGTTTTGTTTCCTTTAGAGGCTCACCCTGGACCGCTTGAATGTCATTGCTCGTGAGCAATGAGCAGGCATCGGTCCTGGGTCGTAGGGGGTCAGTCGCCGGCTTCGGCTGGCCAGACTCCTGGTTCGCTACGGGGCTCGGGGCAGCGGTCGCTTCAATTGAATGTTCGGTGGCAGACGGAGTTTTAGATTTCTGGCAGCCACTGATCACAACGCCGCTCAAAGCAAAACAAATAACCCACGTAAGCCGCATGAGAATCAGTCGCCCTGCTTCATCGGTAATCATTTGGGAAGAGGGATTTTTGCATGGCGGTTAATTGCATGCAATCACTACAAATTTTTAATTTCTTCACGTTTTGTCGTGGAAATCGTACTACAATGCCGGTACATTCAAGACTCGATAAAAGTCGGCATAAAGCTCGTTGTACTCGCGCATCGTGGCGTCAAGCACGGTTGGTAGCTCTTCAAGGTCGTTGAGGTTTACCGTGACATTGGCGTTGTTTAGAAAGGCAGCATGTGCATCGAGGGTACGGAGGGATGGTGACAACAGTCCGAAGAAGAGTCGGCGCCGCTGTGCGGGCCTGAGGATATTGACCTCGCGGGTAACAAATGCTGCTCCTTGCTCCGCAGGGTCGAACTCCGGATCCAGGAGGACAACGTGGAGTTGATTTTCCCTCATGCGCTCTACAGCTTGACGTGTGTCTTCGGCGATGAAGACCTGGTAACCGTTTTCAACAAGTTGGCGAGCAATAACTTCCCGCCGACTTTCAGCGGCGCACACCAGAACCTGGCGGCGAGTCCATGAGGGGCGTTCTTTTCGTAGGTTGTCATTGCCGCCACGGTTTTGGTCGAGCAATTCGGCGAGAGCGCGGGCAAGGTCAAGAGTTAGAGCAGTTCCAGATTCTTCCGTGCGCAAGTCAACTTGCGGTTCAAAGGCAGGAGCTGGCTTGGGCCGTTCGAATCTTGGATGATCTGTCGACGGTGATCCGCCTATTGACAAAGCGCTCTTCTGAATGGCAGGACTCGAGGCCGAAGAATTGATGGTCGCAGTGCATTTTGGGCAACGAACGCTGAATGACCCCGCAGGGACCTTAGCGTCGTCGATTTGAATCCGAGAAGAACAGTTTGGACAAACAATTATCATTTGAATCACCGTGCCCTGATGATAAGACCGTCCGATTACTCAATCATTCCAAGTAGTGAGCCTGGCTCTGAGAAAACACCGGGAGGTACATTGTCTCGACGAATGAAATCCTCTGCTGCGGTAAGTCCTTTGATGGAGAGAAGGAGATTGTTTTGATTTGTAGCAAACGCCAGACCATCTTCCATTGAGACGATTCGTCGCTCGATTAGGTCTTTGATAACGGTGTCAAAGTCCTGCATGCCATCGAGCTTTCCATCTCGCATCGCATCGAGCAGGGATTTTCCCTCTCCTTCACCGCTTTCAATGTACTCGCGCGTGCGCGGGCTTGAGCGGAGAATTTCAACCGCGGCGATCCGGCCTCGGCCATCTGCTCGCGGAATCAGGCGTTGGGAAACTATGTAGCGAAAGCTTTGGGCCAAGCGCGTGCGAATGACCTGCTCCTCATTTTTTGGATAGAGACCGATAATTCGGTCTACTGTTTTCGAGGCATCGATCGTGTGCAAAGTAGAGAGGATGAGGTGCCCAGTCTCAGCAGCTTCAAGAGCAATTTCGGTAGTTTCATAGTCTCGCATTTCGCCTATCAAGATCACCTTCGGCGCCTGACGCAACGCGGCACGCAACGCCGAAGGAAAATCTCGCGTGTCAAATCCCACTTCTCGTTGGTTGATGGTGGAACTCTTGTGTGCGTGCAAATACTCGATCGGATCTTCGATGGTTACGATGTGATACTGTTTTTTCTCGTTGATGATGTCGATAACGGATGCCTGAGTCGAGCTCTTTCCGGAACCAGTGGGACCAGTAACCAATACGAGTCCGTTTCGTAGTTCCGCGATATTCGCCAACTGTGGAGGTAGCACCAACGACTGCAATGTCGGTATTTCGGTTGGAATAACACGCATTACGATCGCGTAAACGCCTCGTTGCTGAAAAATGTTGACGCGGAAACGAGCACGCGAAGGAAGGGAATAGCTGAGATCCGCGGTTCCTGTGTGAACTAGCTTTTCCGCCGCGTCCTGATTGCCATGGAGTAGGGTCATGGCAATTATTTCCGTGTGATAGGGAGTCAGCTTTTGCATGCCCAGCGGTTGGACCGGGGTTAGCTTCCCGTTTATCTCAACCTGAGGGAGTTGGCCAACAGAGAAATTAAGATCGCTGATTTTGTCAGAGACCAGCAACATGCGTTCGATGACTGGGGGAAAATCGAAAAAGCTCATAGTAGGAGTTGTTCGCTCGGAGGGAGTAGGTTAGAAGCCGACTGAAGGTAGTCAGGTGGGTCCGCTGATTATCCCACGTCAGTTGCAATACTGGCGGATAACATCGATAAACGCAAGTAAAAACTGTTATTACGTAAGGCGGAGAGCGAGCAGGTTTTGCAGTCGACTGCTGATCTCTTCCGGTTTCTTGAGAAGTGCACCGATTAGAGCGATACTGTCGGCGCCGGCGCGAAATACTTCGCCGGCATTGGACAAAGTAATCCCGCCGATGGCGACCAGCCGTTTCTTACCGACCATTTTGCGCACCTGGCTCAATCCCTCCAGTCCGACAACGGGCTGGGTATCAGTTTTGGAGGACGTAGCAAAGATGGGGCCGAGCGCAATGTAATCGACGGGCTGTTGCGCGGAATCTGCGGCCTGTTGGAGGTTGTGGGTTGAAAAGCCGACTAGTGCCCGCTCGCCTAGAATCCGACGCGCAGCCCTGGGTGGCATATCCTCCTGACCGAGATGCACGCCATCTGCGGACAGGGCCAGGGCGATATCCACACGGTCGTTGATTATTATGCGCACTTGGAACTGACGCGCCACCGTCATTGCCCTCGCCGCTTCTCGCTGAAATTCGCGTGGAGACGAATGCTTGTCGCGCAGTTGGATCAGCCGAGCCCCACCTTTGGCCAACAGCCGTACCTGGTCCGAGTGTGAAAGCCCGCTCCGCTGCTGATCTGTGATTGGGTAAATAGTGGGTAAGCGAAACATCATGAATCGCAGTTTTCAACGCTGCGTGCGGCTAGTCCTCTTTTCGCTTGGGTCTTTCATTGGGTCGCAGGACGCGCTTTCTCAGCCGGATCGACTCGGGCGTGACCTCCACCAGTTCGTCATCACCGATGAACTCGAGCGCCTGTTCAAGCGAAAGCTCTTTTGCCGGCACGAGACGCATGGCGTCGTCCGCGGAGGAGGCTCGCATGTTCGTGAGCTTCTTTTCCTTCACAGCATTAACGTCCAGATCAACGGCGCGCGCATTCTCGCCGACAATCATGCCCTCATAAACCTTCGTTCCCGGACGAATGAAAAGTGTGCCGCGTTCTTGCAGATTGAAGAGAGCATAGGTCGTAGTTTCGCCCACGCGATCGGCCACGAGGGAACCTGTTGAACGGCCGCGCATCATTCCCTGCCACTCTCCCCAGCGAAGGAACATGGTGTTGAGCAATCCGGTACCCTTGGTCTCAGTCAGAAACTCGCTGCGAAAACCTATCAAGCCTCGCGAAGGTGTTTCGAACTCGAGCCGCACCCGGCCCGTGCCATGATTCACCATCTTCGTCATCTGGCCTTTACGACGACCCAGTGCTTCGGTGACAACTCCAATGAATTCTTCCGGGCAATCAATTACGACTTGCTCAATAGGTTCAAGCTCTCGTCCATTGACTTTTCTGGTAATTGCTTCGGGCTTGGAAACCTGAAGCTCATAGCCTTCTCGACGCATCATTTCGATCAAAATGGCCAATTGCAATTCGCCCCGACCCGATACCTGGAACTGATCAGGCGACTCAGTTTCCTGAACCCTGATAGCGACATTTCCCAGGATCTCTTTGTCCAATCGCTCCTTGACCTGTCGAGAGGTCACGAACCGGCCGTCTCTGCCCGCGAAAGGTGAATTGTTGACGCCGAAGATCATTGAAATCGTTGGCTCGTCTACCGCAATTGAAGGTAGCGGGTGGGGATTGTCAGCGGACGTGATGGTGTCGCCAATTTCGACATCTTCAACACCTGCGAGGGCAACGATCTCTCCAAATCCGGCACAATCAATCGAAGCGCGCTTGAGACCCTCGAAGGCATAGAGTTGCGACACTTTCATCTTTTGGATCGACCCATCGGCTGATGCAACAGCGACCTGGTCTCCCATGGCAATCTCTCCCGAAAATATTCGACCTATCGCCAGGCGTCCAACGTACTCGCTGTAGTCGAGATTCGCTACGAGCAACTGTAACGTATCTTGTCGCACTTGTTTGGGTGCAGGAATCGTTTCGACAATTTGATCAAAGAGCGGCTGCAGATTGGTCGACTCGTCTGACAACTGTTTCTTCGCAATACCATCCCGCGAAACTGAGTACAGAATGGGAAAATCTATCTGCTCGGATGTAGCGTCGAGATCCAGGAATAGTTCGTAGATCTCATCCACTACTTCTCGAGGACGAGCGTCCTGCCGGTCGATCTTGTTGACTACTGCAATCGCTGGCAGTCGGGCTTCGAGAGCTTTGCGCAGGACGAACCGCGTTTGTGGCAAGCAGCCCTCGGCAGCATCGACCAACAACATCACACCGTCGACCATTTTGAGAACACGCTCGACTTCGCCGCCAAAGTCCGCGTGACCTGGCGTATCGACAATATTGATCTTCACACCGCGGTATCGCACTGAAGTGTTCTTGGCCATGATCGTGATGCCGCGTTCTCGCTCCAAATCGAGTGAATCCATCACGCGATCACGAACCTGCTCGTTCTCCCTGAACGTTCCAGCCTGTCGCAACATCGCATCCACTAGGGTCGTCTTGCCGTGGTCGACGTGCGCGATGATGGCGATGTTGCGAATGTCTTTTCTTTCCTGAGTCATGTTCACCCTACACAGATATGATCCGGAGTTAATTATCGACGTGACGAAACCACAAATCATAACATTGAGAGGTGAATAACTGTGAATGGCTTTCCTGGCTCTTGCCGAGGGTTAACGGGTGAAAGTGCCGATTTGACGCAGCGCCTCGTAGAGCACGATCCCGACTGAAGTAGCTAAGTTGAGACTCCGAACTCTCCGGTTGAGCATCGGGATCGTCAGCGCGCGGTCCCGATTTGCCTGAAGAATCTCATCAGGCAGACCGCGCGTTTCTCGGCCGAACACCAGGCAATCGTTGGCTTGAAACTCCCATTCGAGATACGAGCAAGAGGCCTTTGTACTCAGATAAACAAATCGCGATTCAGACAAAGCCTGGTACAGAGCCTCGATGTTCGAATGACGCTGCAGCGATACCTCTGGCCAATAATCGAGGCCCGCCCGGCGCACGGCACGGTCATCCATTCGGAATCCCGCAACTCCAACAATGTGCAATGGCGTCCTCGTCGCAGCACAGAGCCGCGCGATGTTCCCGGTGTTCGGATGAATCTCAGGTTCGACGAGGGCTACGTTGATCATGATGACTACTCGAGTGTGATTCTGTTTTACGCATGATCGATCGCAAGAGAAAGAAAAGCAAAAGGAACGACGTCTTCGCTTGAAGTGTCGTTCCTTTCGAGCGAGGCCTTGCTGGCCTCTTATGTCTGTGTGCGCCAGTAAGAGTTGCTGATGCAACTCCTGGTTCGAAGTTATCTCTTCTTTGCGGCCTTCTTGGTTCCGCCCTTCTTTGCGGCCTTCTTGGTTCCGCCCTTTTTCGCGGCCTTCTTTCCACCTTTCTTAGTTGCCATAGCTTAGTGCTCCTTTTTTCAAGTTTGTACTTTCAGTGTGTGTTTCGTCGTGACCACAAGATAGTGTGTTTCCTTCAGTCTTGTGGGCTAGAGTAAACGGCGCACAACATCTTGCTATATAAACGCAATCTCACGAGATGTCAACAACTTATTAATATTAGGTGAAATATTTTCCACAGCAGTGCGATGCTTTCCAGCTGCATAGATCGGAGGTTGAGCACTTAACTCGAGTCGCGTTCGTATACTGTTGGTGATGACAATGATGGATCATTTCAAGAAACAGAAAGTTGATTCGAAGCTGGTGGGTGAGTGAAGCGAAGGGATCAAAACGAGAAAGGAAGTAGCTCAGCTGCTCCGATCCTGATCATCTAAACAGCGGTGTAAAGATCCATTGATCGTGACGATCAATGTCGTAGTAATAAAGAACCGAACTATTCTGACTGCGGCTTGCGACACCGACGAATGGACCGCTGTAACTGTCTGATGAATCATTGCCACCAGGTGCCGTTTCCTTCGTGCCGATGTTTAGCACGCTCACCAACTGCGGCACCGCAAGTTGTTGCAATTGAGCCATTTGCCGGTCCTGTGAGGTTGGAACCACATTGCCCGCATAGGCGATGATTGACTGCTGAAAGTCGATCAGTTCTTGCGAGCGCGGCCTGATGAGACGCCACTCTCCGGCAGCTGAAAGCGGATCTCGCGCGGCACTCGCGCGCAGGATTTGAAGCTTCTTTGATCCACCTTGTATGGGGATGCCTTCTAGTAGTTGATCGATCGAAGTGGGCAGCGCTTGATCACCCGCAGCACGCAGCATGCTCGCGCGGTAAATGTAAAAAGCACGGATTGCATCAGCGACTTGTTCACCACGAAAGATGGCTTCCTTCTCACGCTGTCGTTGCAGCTGTTGTCGCATACTCGGTGCAGCGGCAAGGGCAAAGAGACTAAGTAGAGTCATCACGGCCAAGAGCGCCACGAGGGCGTATCCTGACTGCTGAGCGGGATTCGAGTCGCGATTGGTGCATTGCAAGCACCGCTGCGACATACCACATATGTTGTGGTGTGGTCTCTGGCTATGGTTCGTCATCTTCAGCATCAACCTTCGGAGTTGGACGCGCTAACGGGCCAAATCCTTTGTCGCCATCGGAGGCCATCGCGAGAGAATGTTTTATCTTGAGGTTCGTATCGGTGAGTACTATCTCCTTCTCCGAGATGCTGGTCACACGGAACCTGCCGGACAAGACATCACCACGTTGCACGTTGAGAAGCTCTTTGTTGTTTTTGTCCTGAAGCAGAGCGATGTCGACATAGTGCTTGTCGCCGATGATGCCAATGTAACTGTAGTTGGGAGTTGGTGGCGCCGCAACGGTAAAAGCTGAGGGGTTGGAGTAGAGTCTGCCATCAGCGGATCGCAGCACAACCTGTCGCTGTCCTGGAGCCGTGATTAATGTCCCGGGTACAACGGCAGAGAGCTGTTGCGGACTCTGATATTTGGTAGACAACTCACGGCCATCGACAACGACGCGAAGTTCAGGTGAAAACTTGTCACCTGTTACCCCAAGCGTGAAGTCACCGGTGCGTGCGTATACGTTTGAGGGTGCGACCGCAGCGAGCATCACCGGAGGTGTGGGTGTCGGAGTCGGGGTTGGCGTAGTTGCTGCAGGAGCGGGTGGAAGAGGCTTTTCGTAATAGACAAAAATGTTTCTTCTAGGCTCGGGTACAGCAAATGTGGCCTGCTGGTAGGAGACCGGCTCTAACTGTGCCAGCAATTCGACCGTTTCCGCCTCAGACTGGTTCCGAGTGGCGCTGTTTACAGTTCTCGAAGCAGGACCAGGTGGCGGCGTAGCACCCGCCGTTCGTGCGGGCTGCTTGTTCGAGTTGCTGCCAAAACCAATAAAAGCCCACCATAAGACAACGAGTGCCGCTACACCCAGGAGCGCAGCGGCAATAAGCTTCTTTCGCTCACTCGGGTTGTTCAAGTCCGCTTTCTGCATTACTTCTGCTCCCCGTTAGCTGCGCCATTGTCGGCAAGAGTGCGTTGAAAGTAGGTCGCCATGTCGAGACGCAAACTTACCAGTGACCCACGCGAACCACTCGGTGTGCCCTCGGTCGACAAAGGAGCATTTGTTTCAGTAGCGCGTTCCAACTCGACTGCGTTGATAATGATGAATTGTCTGCTGCTCTCCAAATCCCGCACAAAGTGACGAAGATTCTGGTATTGACCTTCCACCGTCACGGCGACTGCTATTCCCGGATAGACACTCTGCCACTTAGCACTGGTCGACTTCTTCGCGGCCTTTGATCCCGCAGGCTCGAGGGTTGTGTATGTTGGCCCGGAGGTGTTTCGCAAACCATTCTTACTGATCAGCTCATTCAGCTCATCATACAGATCCATTCGCCCTTGAGCGTGTTGTGCCAGTCGCCTCGTCTCAAACTCTTCCATGCTACCCGTTATCTTCTCGACAATAGCCTTCGTGTCCTCGCCTCTTTGCATTACATCGGTCGACGAACGCAAGAGGGTTTGCAGACGTTCTCGTTCGCGTTGCAGCGAAGCGAGGCGTGACTGAGCTGGCAATAAAAAGTAGAAGTAGCTGACGAGCACCAAAAGGACGACTAGAACGCTTAGCGAAACTGCCACCAGCTCGGCAATGCCGAACATGCCCTGCCGCCGGGAGCCACGAAACTGAGTCAATCGGCGCCGAATCTGCGCCGAACGCAGAGACCGTTGATTTGTCGACAAAGGCTCGCTCATCGTGCGTCACCTCCCTTTGGTTCGACCGATGCAACATTTGCGGCGTGGTCAGAAACCGAGGGAGCGCCGGCACGCGGTGTGTAGATTACGTAGAGCTCATATTCAGTTCCGCCCTCGCCGCGTCCTTTTTGCAGATTCTGTGAACGGAGCTCAGCATTGAAAATGCCGGCCCGGTCCATCAGAGCGATCATATCAGTAACTGTTTGCGACGATTTGGCAAAGACCGCGAGATCCAATTGGGCAACTGTTTGCCCTCCGTGAGCACCAACTTCGCGAACGCTGATGCGTGCGACCCTCACGTTCGCAGGCAGCGCCGCCTCAAGATCCGCAAAGAGTCTTGACCACGAGAAGCGCTTTCGGTCAACCAGCTCGTGAGCAGCGCTGAGAGTCTGTCGCTGGTCCGTCGTCAGCGAATCCTTTACTTGTTCGGCTCGTTGTCTGAGGACCTGTTCCTGCTGGCTAAGTTCATTAATTTCGATCTGAATGGCGCTGGACTTGGTTTGCGCCTGGCTAGTCGCACGAACGATGAAAATGACACATATGAGCGAGAGGAAGGCGACAAGGATCGCGAGCGTCCAGGGGAGGGCCTTATTATTAAAAGGCTTGCTTGCTAAGTTAAGTCGATTCACCGGGAAATTCTTTCGGGTTTTCGCCAAAGGCTAGCCGGGCAGGCTTACCTTTGAAGCATACCGCCGCCGTTGGATGAGCGCAACCGGGCAAACGAACGATCATGCTCGCTGACATGTTACACGCGCGCAGCCGAGGCCCGTTTCAGAAATAACACGGCTATGAAAATACCCAGGAGGACGACTTCATTGCCGCCTGGGTCGCAGGGGCTTTTCAGTGGCTGCGAGCGACGGTCGATGGGCGCATATTCGGTTGCGACCGTTACGTTTGGCCCGGTATAGAGCGGAATCGGCGAGGTCCACAAGTTCGATCGGATCCTTAGCATCGTCCGGAAACGCAGCGACGCCAATACTAATTGTGATGCGGTGGGTTTCCGCCTGATTCGGGGAGTCGGCGCGGGCTGCGGCGGGAAACTCTTGCTGCTCGACCGCCGACCTGACACGCTCAGCCGCTACGAGCGCTTGAGCGTAGTCGGCGTCGAGCAAGAATGCAGCGAATTCTTCACCTCCAAAACGGGCAGCCACATCACCTGCTCTCAGCGCCTGCTTAATAATCCCCCCCAGCATTTCCAGCGTCTGGTTGCCAACCAGATGACCGTACCTGTCGTTTACTTGTTTGAAATGATCGAGGTCCATCATCAAGACGCAGAAAGGCATTGACTGGGCCGCAGAGCGCATGGCTTCACGTCGCAGCTCAGAAAAGAACGACTTGCTCGTCAAGAGACCGGTCAGATCGTCATGCGCCAGCAAGCGGTGTACTTGCTGTTGGAATTCGCGGTCAATGTCGTCGAGCATTTCAAACCTGAACATTTGCTCGCCAATCACGATTTTGTCACCATCGGCGAGCAATGCTTCAGTAATTGCCGTTCCGTTGACGAGTGTTCCGTTCGTCGAACCGAGATCGACGATTCTGCATCGGATTTCGCCATGAGAAACTGTCTCCGTAATGATGCGGGCATGAAGTCTCGAGGCTCGGTTATCGTTGACCCGTACGTCTGCCTCAATCGCTCGACCGAGCATCACTTCTGCACGCTCGAGCGGAATGGGAATAGCCATCTGTTCGCCGCGAAGGGTTATCAAGGCCGGCCGCCGCTCGCCTGAAGCAGACATTTGCTGCGCCGGTAGACGCGATTGCGTTTGGCCAGACGCTTTTTCATTAGGCTTATGATTCATCTATGTCGGTTTGGAAAATCTTCAACGAGGCAGTTGTCGCGACTCATGCTGAAGGGGTTCAGCCGCGCGTATCTTATCGTGCGATCAGTGACGTGGCAACATATGGCTGCCTTGAGTGCCTTGAGTGGGCGAAGCCAACAGCAGACCAGTCGAGGAATGGAAGTCTCAGGTTTTCATGTGCTTGCTAGCTAATGTTTAACTCTGCACCGGACCGACCCGCGGCCGCCCGCAGTATCGCTCGCTTGTGACCGTGCGCGGCTTCCTCCTATAATTACCCATCAGCAAGGGGATTTGTATCGAGGAGGAAGCCGGCATCTGCAAGTCGATCCGGCGGGGAGAATCATTTGCAGGAAGACACGAACGGAAAGTGCGCCACTTCTTTGGATGGCCGCACCGTTGAGCAGGTGGCGGTCGCCACCTTGCCTACGGCATTCACAATGTCTAACCGGAGATGTATTTGGATCCACAAAGTGTGATTGCGGGCCCCAACTCCATCGCACCATGCAGATGATTCAAAAGGAAGGTCGCGGGGCGCTCGTTTATCAACAACAGGAGGGGCGTGGCATTGGAATCCTCAACAAGATACGCGCCTACGCGCTTCAGGACGAAGGCGCCGACACAGTCGAAGCAAATGAACAGCTAGGGCTGGCGGTTGATCTGCGTGAATACAGGCAGTGTGCTGAAATCCTGTTCGATCTCGGTTTGTGCAAGGTTCGCGTGATGTCAAATAATCCTCTCAAGCTCCAGGCACTCGAAGAGGCAGGCCTAAAAATCGTGGAACGTGTGTCTATTCAGGTTGAGTCGACGGAAGAGGCGGACCACTATCTTCGAACCAAGAAGGAGAAATTGGGCCACTTACTGGAATTCTGATCAGTTAAAACTGAAATCCGTCCAGTTACTCACGGTTCAAGGCATTCGCAACAATCAGGAATCGAGAGAACTCAATAACACCCTTTTGTGGCAGCCCTGCATTCACATTAAAAGGCCGCAAGGAGTTGCGGCCTTCCAGTAATTCGCCAGAGTTTTTGGGGTTGTTTAGTCCTTAGTTGACGCCAGGGCCTTCTTGATCTTATCCATGGTCGCGCGAGTCTGCTCTGCAAATGGACCTTTAGGGTCGAGTCGGAGATACTCCTCAAACTCACTGACAGCGTCTGGAGCTCGGCCCACCTTTAGATAAAGGTTGCCTTTCACTAGATGCGCTGGCGCAAGATCAGGTTTGAGTTTTAGAGCCTGATTCACCTGGGCGTAGGCTTTTTCCATTATGGGCCGCCACTGCGCTTCTTCTTTCAGTTTCGATCCCATGACCCAATAGACCCGGGCCAGCGTCAGGTGGCCCTGATACGAACGGTCTTCAAGTGTAAGACCCTGCAGCAAAATCTTCTCCGCGTCTTCGTCCTTTTTTTGCCGCAAGTAGATTTCGCCGAGGGCAAACATCGCGTTGACTGCTTTAGGATCGATCTCCACGGTTTTACGAAGGGTTTGTTCCGCCTTATCCCACTGTTGCAGATCCATATAAGCGGTTCCGAGCTTGAGTTGGGCCTGCACAAATTTAGGGTAGATGGCTACTGCTTGTTCGTAATGCTTCGCTGCTTCGGCGAGACCTTCTTTGGTCCCGGTCGCCAGAGCAGTTTCACCTTTATCGAACGCCTTCTGAGCTGCCGGAGGCACGCCGGCTTCAACCACGCCCGTTGGATTTGCAGCGCCTATCGCGGACGGATCGGGCCTGAGAGTTAGTTGGACGTACACGGTGGAGGTCGTGCCTAACTCCACCGTTTCCTGAACGGGCACGTAACCCGGCAGCCTAACAGAGACAGTGAACTGCACGGGGCCGAGCTTGTCGAAACGAAATCTCCCGCTTCGATCGGTTCTTTCCTGGCCAATGATGCCGCCCGAAAAAGCCTCGCAACTAACGAGAACATCGAAGGCAGGCTTACTTCCATCCGCGTAACGAACCTGACCGACAATCTGGCCGGCCATTGGCTGACCCTCGAGTCGACCTTCACGCGAGTTCTGGGCGAAACCAAGCAGTGAGTTCGACATAAGTACGACTGCTGCGATCACAAATCTCTGAACAATGGCGCGCGGCATTTTACTTCTCCTTATTTCTTATTCACCTGATAAAGTCGGGAGACGAAACAAAGACACGTCCACAAAAGCTACCTGGTGTTTGCCGGCAACCTCGCCTTGATCGCTTGGGCGGTGGCGCGAGCTTGCTCGGCGTAAGTTCCCTTTGGTTCCAGCCGCAGATACTCTTGAAGCTCCGTCAAGGCATCGTCGAATTTCCGGGCACGCATTAAAACTTTGGCGGCCAGAAGATGAGCGTCAGCAGCGTTGGGGTTGAGTTGAAGCGTAAGAGCCAACTGTCGCCCCGCGCGCGGTACATCGTCCTTTTTCCAGTAGACGCGCGCGAGTGTGAAATGGGCCTTCCAGGAACGATTGTCAAGCAGCAAACCGTCTCTGATTGTCTTTTCAGCTTCGGCCAAACGTGCTTGGTGGAAGTATACCTCACCCAAAGCAAAAAACGCATTTGGAGCCTTATTGTTGATTTCGACAGCGCGGCGCAGTGAGGCCTCTGCCTCTACCCATCTTCCCGCATCCATGTAGAGCGTACCAAGACTCAGTTCCGCTTCGAAAAATTTCGGGTAAAGGCTTAGTGCTTTCTCAAGTTGCCTTACCGCAAGGTCAATATTCTTATCGTCGAAGATCGCTGCTTGAGCTTTTTCAAATTGCTGGCGCGCTTCAGCGGGAACCGAAGCATCGATGTACCCGATCGACTTCAGGGTTCTCTTCGTCTCCGAGAGTGGCGCCTCAGGCGCGAGAAAGATGTTCACATATTCACTGGTTTGGGTTAGCAGATCGATCGCCTGCCTGGCCTCTTGATATCCAGCAGCATGAATTGTGAGCGTGTACTGTGTTGAGGCTAGCCCCGAGAAACGAAACTTACCATCACGGTCCGTCAGTATTTGGCCAACCACACCACCAGCGAAAGCTTCGAGGCGGACGATGATATTAGCGGCGGGACCCTTAGTGTCCTCGTATCGAGCCTGTCCATAAACTTCAAGTGATACAGGATGCGTGGGAGTCCTAATCTGGGCAAGAACCGAAGTTTGGAGTAGCAGCAGTACGGCGAGTAGCGGCAGCGAGCGAAAGACCAGAGGTTTCATATTACTTGGCCCCCTTGCCAGGCAGGGAAGATAGGTTTAAGGGTTACGAAAACAAAAAGGGAGGGGTTGTTTCCCCCTCCCTATCAAGTTAGCCCAGGATAAATGGGCCTAGAACTCAAATCGAACTCCAAGCCGCAAGTTGAAGGGGAGGTAGAACGATCGAGGTTGCAAGAAGTCCACATTGTTAACGCCAGCAGAAGTCTCACGAAATTCCTGCGGTTGGCGAATCTTCGTACTGTTAAAGATGTTGAAGAGGTCACCAACAAACTTGACCGCGGTGTTTTCCGTTATCTTCCAAGCATAGTCAGCATGAGTATCGAATCGATTATACCAGACAGTGCGTCCCAGTTTGCCACGACCTCCGACGGGGATTTCTCCCGCATTCAGGTAGGCCGGGTGAGCTAAGAACTCACTGATTGGCAGCCCCGACTCAGTGTGGAAATTAAAACCAAGGTTGAGACCGTTAAGGCTCGGCCACTTGCTGGTCTTGCTGAATGAGTAGCTGCCGTAGATGTTCCCGATGTTGCGGCGGTCAGTGTTTAGCGGACCGACGGCAAACTGATCACCAAGCAGGTTAAATTCGCCCTGAACGAAATCAAACAACGAGCTGATTCCAGGATCTGTCTGACCATTGTCGTTGCGCAGGTGGCCTTCGTAATTACCCTTCAGGCTAGCAACGCGCCAGTTTGACAAGAGCTGCCAGTTATCCGCGAAACGCTTGTTGAGTTCGAGCTCCAGAGCTTTGTACTTGTGAATGGGATCGGGGAAACCATCCGGTATGCCATCAATGCCGAACTCGCCCGCATTTGGATTCGGGTCATAACAGACGGCGCCCAGAACCAGACCGTTCGAATCCGTAACAGACGGAATATTGAACGGAACGGCACCGGCAGAGTTACGGCACGCAGCCGGAATCGTGCCACCAACTGTGTAGACGTGCGGTATCGGATTGATCACGCGATCAAAGGCCTTATTGATGTTCGCGAGGAAATAGGTCTGGCCGAACAGTCCAGCGTTGAACTGCTCAACGGAAACCACCGCGGCGTCCTCGATAATCCGCTTTTGGTTGCGAATGATGAAACGGGCAGAGAAAACGAAGTTCTTTGGCAACTGCGTTTCAAAGCCAAGTACATTCTCATCGATGAAACCAAGCTTTGTGCCCGAAAGGATCGGGTTTGAAGGATCATTGAAGGAAATTCCAATGCCGCCGCCCGTGCCGGTAGGTGAACTACTAAGCAAGTGAGCTGCGTCATAGGCGGGATTGACGGTGCCGAATGTGTTGATGTCCGCGCACCTGTCAGCCGCGCTTACCGTTGTGGCACATGTGTGGAACGCTGGCGCAAAGCGACCGCCGGTGAAGTCCTGTTCAGCCGACAGTGAACGCTCGGCTAAATCCAGAGGTAGATATTCAAAGAACCTGCCCCAGTTGTAATAGGCCTTCATGGTGCCCTTGCCGGTTGGATCCACAGTGACACCAACACGTGGCGCCCAGTTGTCGGTAAACGAGTATGCGGCTCTCACACCCTCAGAGGACGGGCTGCCCTGGACGCGCTCGGTCTCCCAACGAAGTCCCGCTAGACCTGTTATGAAACGGTTAACGCGCCAGGTATCCTGGGCGTACCACGCGTGGTAACCCGACTTAGTATCAAATACGGGGTCACCATATTCACCACGGTCCTGTCTCAGATAGACTCGGCGTCCGCCTGCTCCCAAACCAATGTTAGTGCCACCAGGCACGAAGAAGACCGGACAATGCGGGCAGGTGTTCGGATTGGTATTGGAAACTGTGCGCAGTGACCAGGCTACGTTTACGGGTTGCCCAACAGCAGCGGCTGCACCGGCACCGGCCAGAGACGTAAGTGGGAGTCCGGCTTCATTAGCGGCCGGAATCGGGTATTTTGGACCGCTGCGATCACGGGTCCCGCTATACAGCGCTTGCTGGAACTGGTAGCCAACGCTAAACGAGTGCGAACCCCAGAACGAAACCTGCTTCTGGGTGTCGGCGCTGAATCGTCGAGTCCGACCGCTGGTAGGTTCAACGAACCCGCGACCGATGGCGGTGAACTGACCGCGAGTCGCGCCAGTCGTTACGCCCACACCGGTGCGATCAACAATCTGATTGAAATTGGCAAAGCCAGTTTCATCGAAGTGATTGTTCGCCTGGCTAACGGAAGCACTCAACGTCCAGGTGGGGGTGAGCGATCCGTTGTACCGGAGGGACTGGTTGCGCGAACCAAAGTCCAGTTCGCTGAACGCCGTCGTGTTGTCGATGTTTAGAGAAGCGAAAGAGGAAAGATTCGTCTTGGTTGGGTCGCCATAGATCGAATACGCCAGAGTGTGACTTGGGGTAATGTTCCAGTCAGCTTTAAACGCATAGTTATATGAGCGATAGCGCTGAAGGTGATCACCCACCAGAGACAGAAGGCCTGAACCCGTAGCGCCACGCACGATGTCACGTCTGATGCTCGGATTGAATGATCCAAAGAAGAACAACTTGTTCTTCACAATTGGACCACCAACGTCTGCGCCCGCGTCATAATTTTCCTGGTGGAGTAGTTTCCCGACCTTGTTAACGCTGAAATCATCGCGCTGCTTGCGCGTGGCTTCAAAAGACTTCGGACGAGCATAGCCATAAATGGCCCCGTGAAATTGATTGCCGCCCGATTGCGTGATGATGTTGACGATACCACCAGTGGCCTGACCATACTGAGGTTCAAACCCGGCGGTCTTTACCTGCACTTCTTTTACGAAGGAGGTGTTGATGCCGGTTCCCAGCGGACCATATGAACGTGAGAACGTTCCGATGCCGCCGAAAGCCGAGTCAGTAATGTTCACGCCGTCGGCAACATACAGGTTGTCGAGTGCGGAACCGCCGGAGATCGATGGATTATCACGACCTCCACCGAGGCTGTCTGACGTTCCCGGCGCAAGGTAGAACAGGGCGGAAACACCGCGAGCTACGGGAATGTTACTAAACAGTTGGTCATTAAGGTTGGAGCTTACAGCCGTACTGGCCTGGTCCACCTCATTACCCGCTGTGATATTCACGGTCTCAGAAATATTTCCAGCTTCGAGCGTGATGTTGTGGGTCGCTGTTTTACCCACATACACTGTCACGTTGGCAATCTCTGCGCCCTTAAAATTTGCCATCTCGACGCGCACTGTGTAGTTACCTGGATTCAGGTTCTCCACAGAAAACATGCCCTGGTCATTGGTTGTCGTAGTACGTTCAGCTGAGCCACCCGTGACTCTCACGGTGGCGCCTGCCACTGCAGCACCACTGGCATCATTGACCTGGCCGGCGATGGACCCTTTGGTCAATACGTCCTGAGCCGAGACGGCCGTGGCGGCCAGCCCAAGACACAGGACCATAAAAAATCTTAAAGCAATCTTCATTTTGTGCTTTCCTTTCTTGAGCTGTTGAGGAATGCCGCTTTCCATCAATGCTTGACTGACCTTTGCAGCTCACTGGCGGCACCCAAAATTCCGTACGAGCATTCAAAAAAACCCTCGTGCGGCCCACTTTCGCAATTCGCATGCCTGCAAGCGGTTCTCGCTCCTGCGTAAGTAACTCAGGCATTTAGCGGGACCAAATGGTTAGCGAGGGCCGGATGAAATCCAAAAAAATGGGAATATCCAGAATCCCAAACCGAAACTTTGAAAGTCGATCCAAAAAATGTGTCAGACCGCACAGACAAACTCTCAGGCTGCCATTTCGGATGAAATCACCCGATTAGCCGATTTTAGTTTTCCGAGAAACTGGCTGATTCTCCGGAATTTCGTAGTCCCCCCATCAAACGTCCAATAACCCGAAACAGTCTTTCTTCAGACCGTTCCTCCTGACGCTGAGAAAAGAATATCTAACCGGATTGAAGAGTTTTAAACGAAGGAGACAAAGATGAGGCTCTCGCGCACTTCCGCGAAAGCGATTGAAGTGGTTCCCTCTTACTCAGAAGCTCAAAGCCAAAATGTAACACCTCGCGATCACTGGCGGAGACAATCTTACCGGCACCCAATCAAGTCCCGTTTGGGCATATGCTAGACTGAGTGATGTTCCGTCATACTCCTGTCAAGAGACGCCATGTCTGAGCGCATCTATCGCGATCCGGTTCATAACATCATTCGCGTTCTCACCGACACTGATGAAGGCGAGTTGATGATTCGGCTGATCGACACGCCGGAGTTTCAAAGGCTGCGTCGCATAAAACAATTGGGACTTGGTCTCTATACCTACCAGGGCGCGGAACACTCGCGCTTCACGCACTCGCTCGGTGCATTTCATCTGATGACGCGAGTGTTGGATCGGCTCAGCGAAAGATACGACATTAAGAAAGAAGATCGAGTTGCGGTCCGAGCCGCCGCTTTACTTCATGACGTGGGCCACGGATCCTTTTCTCACGTCATGGAGAAAGTCCTTAACTTCCATCATGAGCGCTGGACGGTTGAAGTGATACTCAGCTCGGACACCGAAGTCGGCGAGCTACTTGCTGCCTACTCTGAGAACTTGCCGGGGAGGATTGCCGCAATCATCGAAGGAACGTTTCAGCCGGCTGCCTTGCGCCAATTGGTGTCGTCACAGCTCGATGTCGATCGCATGGACTATCTACTGCGTGATTCGTTGATGACCGGCGCGAAGTATGGCATCTATGATCTGGAATGGATCATCAGTGCCCTGGCGATCGATCAGGATTCGGATCGTATTTATGTCGCCGCGCGCGGACTCTTTGCTGTGGAGGAATACCTGCAGGCCCGCTACTACATGTTTCGACAAGTCTATTTCCATCGGACATTGCGATCGGCCGAAGCGGTGTTGCGTTCAATTCTGCGGAGAGCATTGCAGCTGCTCGAGTCTGGACAGGAAGTTTGGTATGCAAAAGATACGGCATTTGAAAAGATCCTGCGACGTCAGACACTAACGATCACGGAGCATTTGCAGGTGGACGACTCGGATGTTCTGTTTCACGTTAAGCAGTGGCAGCGCTCAGCCGATACAATTCTCAGCGATCTAAGCCGGCGCTTCATTGGACGTCGTCTCTTCAAAGCGATCGATCTTGATATGCCTTCTTCAGAAGAAGCGGATTTCTTAGCGCGGGCGCGACATTGCGTTGAGAGTGCCGGATTCGATCCCGAATACTACTTTGTTGAGGATCGCGCCAGCGATGTGCCTTACTACAACTACTACACCGCTCAGGGAGCAGAACCCAAGACGAGAATCTATGTGGAGAGTGGCTATGCCCAACCTGTTATTCGCGAGATTAGCGAAGTAAGTGAAGTAGTTCGTGGATTACAGCGCGGTTACGAATTACATCGGGCCTGTTTTCCTTCCGAAGTAAAGAACGCAATCTACGAGCTTTACCATCAATCAGGTCCGCAGCGCCGATCCATTAGTGGCAGCCATGCCGGAACTGCCGGAGATTAGAATTATGCGAATAGCTGGAGTGGATCCCAAGACGGTGGACCGTCAGATACGCGTCGTCTTCGAAGCTCAGGTAAAAAATTGGGGTGCGCCTCTACTAAACCATCTTGTTTACGCCCGACGTCCTTCCGTTTTTCGCGCTGTCCGGGCGATGTGGAGCGGAATTGACTCGTCTGGATTGATCGATCCTAAATTGAGAGCTTTGCTCAACCGGCGTGTCGCTTCGATCAATGGTTGCGAGTTTTGACAGGACATAAATGCTGCCGTGGGCAGCGAACTGGGGCTATCGGATGAAAAGATTGAAGCACTACCAGAGTATTCGAGGAGCCTGCTTTACGACGATACCGAACGGCTCGCTCTCGAGTATGCGGACGCGATGACGATAACTGGCCGTGAGGTTTCTGATGGACTATTTGCTCGACTGCGCGAAAGTTTCGACGAAGACACAATTGTAGAATTAACGGCCACGATCGGATGGGAAAACGCTTCCAGCAAGTTCAATCGGGCCCTTCGAATTCCCTCACAGCAGCTGTGGAAGAGGAAAACTTCGAAGTAAAAAATGATCGCACGCAAGTCAGCATTGTTGATTGTCGTATTTTTCCTGGGCCCTGCCGAGATGATCCGGTCCCATGCGCGGGTTCGTCAGATAACGGTGGCCGTATTGGATTTCGGGAATTCGGTTCTTGGCAAAGTCGCCACGGATCAACTGGTCAAGAAACTAAAGTCGGTCGGTGCGGTTAGCATCATTGACCGTGACGCCGGCATGAGCGCGGTGCGCGGAGCAGGCTATGCTGGCTCGTTAAACCTCTCGTTGAAAGAAGCGCGGGATCTTGGCGAAGGGATCGGGTGCGATTTTTATTTCATTGGTGATGCTCAAACATTGCGCCGCTCGGTCTCGAGCAAGCCGATTTATTTCGAGTCTTACGCTTCAATCTTTTTGGTTAGCTCGCGGACGGGGAAGCTCGTAATGTGGGAACGTCCGAGCTTTGAGGGAACTGACCCCACCGCCGTAGAGCAGAAGTTGCTGGATGCACTCGCCCGCAGTGATCTTGCGGAGCGATACTGGGCCGCAATTCAGAAAGCAAGCAGCGAAGAAAAACAACAACGCGAGTTAGCCATTGCGACCGCACTTCCCATTATTGAAGAGGTACCGGAGGATGAAAAGGCGGCCGAGGCCGTGGGACTACGAATGCCCAGGCCTTATCGCCGTTTGCGACCTGTGTATCCTGAGACCGCGGCGCGCGCTGATGCTGAAGCTGTAGTTGATGTCTTTGTCGACCTGGACGCCGCGGGTGAAGTTGTTCGCATCGATGTCACACGCTGGGCGGGATTTGGTCTTGACGAGGCCACAGTTGACACAGTTCGACAATTACATTTTTTCCCCGCGATGCGTAATGGAAGGCCTATCCCCATCCGTATTCTCCTGAGATACAACTTTCGTAAACCAGTTCGGTGAAATTAATGAGACCGATGTCGAAAACAAAATGGACCACCGCATTCCTTGTGTTGGTTTGTTCGCTCGTTGCCGTCCTTCCGTACTTTCAATTCTCGCCCACGTTTGCGTCAGTTGACGGACACGCTGACTACGTTTCGACGGATACCCGGGAGGGACGCCTGGCAGTCTTCGATAATGTTTGGGAAACCATCGATGAACGATACTACGACCCTCATTTTGCAGGAATCGATTGGAACGCCCCGCGCACGATGTTTCGACAGGCGGCGGCGGACGCGCGAGGAAGTTACGAGTTGTACGAAGTGTTGCGACGCATGGTCTCGTCTTTAAGAGACCCGCATACGCGTGTCTACTCTCCGGAAGAAAAGTTTGACTGGTGGAATCCCCGCTTTGTAAGTATGGGGCTCACGATTCGTGAAATCGAAGGTGTGCCGACGGTAGTTCAGGTCGATCCGAAGTCAGACCCGGCTCGCGCAGGTATTCGCGCTGGCGACCAGCTCGAGAGTATTGATGGAGTCTCAGCATCGTACCTGGTCGAGCAAAGAATCGGGGCAAGCCAGTCGCTTCTTCACTCGAATAGATCAGAAGGGGTTCGGGCGGTGGCGACCTTACTGGAAGGCGTGGCCGGCAGCAGCACCAAACTTGGTTGGAAGGGAAGGGCTGGCAAGGTAAAGGTCGCGACGTTCCGGCGTTTCTGGAATCAACGAGAACTTGGGTTTCGAATTAGTCAAGAGGAACACAAGTATCTCGTGATTGAGCTTGAGGCGTTTACCCAGCCGCTCGTTCTTGAGTTAATGCGAGCCTTGAAAGACAAGCTGGGCAACGCACGCGGAGTTGTTCTTGATTTACGTAATAATGGAGGAGGCGACGCTGCCGCCATGGCGGAATTCGCCGCAATTTTCCTGGGACAAGGCGTAAGTTTAGGCAGTTTTACGAATCGTGCAGGCGAGAGCTTTCAATTAAACACTCACGCCAAATCGATCTTCTCCGCGTCGTGGACTTCGCCAACCCGGCTTCCCCTGGTTGTGCTGATGAGTGAACGTACCTCGAGCGCAGCGGAGATCCTGGCCGCGGTCCTGCAGGCTCAAGGGCGCGCGCGCTTAGTTGGCGCCGCAACGTGTGGTTGTGTATTGGCAATTCGCTCGCGCCACACTCTGCCGGACGATGGCGTACTCGACGTCAGCGAATTCGATTATCAAACTGCTGACGGAATTCGACTGGAAGGTCGTGGCGTTCAACCTGAGGATTTGATCCAGCATGAGAGGCGCGACCTCTATTCCAAACGCGACCGCGCGCGTCAAAGGGCTCGGGAAATGCTCAATGAAGACGGCAGGCAACTTCGTTAACGCATCTCTCCAAAACACCTGCTTAAATGCTTAAGGCATCATGCTATGATTCGGGCGCAAAGCTCGAAATCGGAATAAGCTGATGCTTTATCTATCGCAAATATTGGGTCGCCCCATCCGCGATCTCGAAGGCGAGCGTGTGGCGACAGTCAAAGACGTAATTGTTCGTCTCGGTGAAGATGATCATCCACCCGTGACGGGAATCGTGGCGCGTTATCGGCGTCGCGATTTTTTCGTTTCCCGCTGGCGCATCACAGAGCTAAACGAACAGGGCGTTCGTCTAAATTCCGACATATTGGATCTGCGGCCTTTTGTACGGCGTGAGACGGAGGCCCTACTCGCGCGTGACGTGCTGGACAAACAGTTGATTGATGTTGACGGCAAACGTGTGGTCCGAGTCAACGATGTACAGATTATCCAAGCCGCGGGAGATTGGAGAGTCACGGGGGCCGACGTTAGCTTACAAGGGCTATGGAGGCGGCTTGCACCGGCTGGTTTCATGGGAACTAAAGGTGCGGTCGAAGTCATCGATTGGTCCGATGTGGGTTATCTGGCGACCGATGCGGCCACCGTTCAGCTGAAATCCTCCAGCGGTAAGCTTGCGCGACTGCATCCAGTAGAAATCGCGCGCCTGGCAGAAGCCCTTTCCTACCATCACGGTTCAGAAGTCGTTGAGTCCCTTGACGATGAAATCGCCGCGGAAACGCTCGAGGAAATGCCGCCCGAGCGGCAGGCACGAATTCTCGGCGACATGGATGAAGAACGAGCGGCGGACATTCTCGAGTGGATGTCTCCGGACGAAGCCGCCGATGTTCTGGGCGATTTGCCGGAAGAGAAGGCCGAAGAACTGTTAGGCTTGATGGAAGGCGATGAACAGGCGGACGTAGCCGAGTTGTTGCCTTATGCGGATGACACAGCGGGCGGCTTAATGACTACTGAGTTCGTGTCGCTGCCCAGTCAACTGACCGTGGGTGAAGCTCTCGCGCGTTTGCGCGAGATGGCTGAAACCCCCAACATGATCTACTACCTGTACGTGGTTGATGGTGAGAGTTCATGGAAGCTTCTGGGGGTGATCGCGCTGCGCAGTCTGATCCTTGCGGATCCGTCTTCGCCCCTCGATGAAGTGATGCGAAGAGAGTTTCAAACGGCGCAGGTCGATGATCATGCGTCTGAGGTCGTACAGAAGATCGCCGAGTACAACCTGCTGGCCCTTCCTGTGATAGACGAGGCGGGAGATATTCTCGGCATCATCACTGTTGATGACGCCATGGAGATCCTGTTGCCAAAGGACTGGCGTCAGAGATTGCCGAAACTGTTTGGATAGTAAGAGTGCGAACGCATCCGGAAATGGGCGAGGATCCTCCAAGTGGCAGAGCAACGAACAGCCGCGCGGGCCGCAGGCCGAGGCCTTTTACGGCGTGGCGCTCGGGGTGTGCGCCATACACTGGTTCGCAAGAGGATGCTCGCTTACCTGGCGATTCTCGGTCCCGGAATGATCACTGCAAATGCTGGTAATGACGCAGGCGGGATCGCGACCTTTGCTTCAGTCGGGGCCGAATTCGGTTACCGTCTTCTTTGGGTCCTAATTCCGATCACAATAAGTCTGGGTATTGTGCAGGAGATGTGCGCCCGTATGGGCGCCGTTACCGGCAAGGGACTGGCCGACCTGATTCGTGAGCGGTTCGGTGTTCGGTGGACCGCCCTGGTAATGTTGACGTTATTAATAGCCAATGGCGGCGTAACCGTTTCAGAGTTCGTTGGCATAGCCGCTGCCACTGAGTTGTTCGGCGTGCCTCGCTTCATCTCTGTCCCTTTCGCGGCAATCAGTGTGTGGTGGTTGGTCGTAAAGGGTTCGTATCAGCGAGTCGAGCGAGTGTTCCTTATGATGTCACTCGTATTCCTCGGCTATGTTGTCTCTGCTTTCCTATCGCGACCGAATTGGACAGAGGTTGCCGTAGGCTTGGTGAAACCGACCTTTAGTTTTGATCAAGCCTTCCTGTTTACGTTTGTCGCGATCGTGGGTACTACAATTTCTCCTTACATGCAGGTGTATGTTCAATCGTCGGTTGTAGAAAAGGGAATAACCGCTGACAACTATGCGGAAACAAGAACCGACGTTTGGGTGGGAACACTTTTCGCGATCTTGATCGCTTTCTTCATAGTGGTCTCGACGGCGGCGACACTGCATCAGTACGGAATACGCGTCGAGACAGCCGCAGATGCCGCGCGTGCGTTGCGGCCCCTCGCGAGTAGGTATGCTGAAACTCTTTTCGCCGTCGGCCTCTTCGGGGCCTCGATGCTTGCCGCCGGGGTGCTGCCATTGGCCACTGCGTACTCGATAAGCGAGGCCCTCGGGTTTGAAAAGGGAGTTTCGCGCAGTTTCCGCGAGGCCCCGATCTTTCTTGGGACTTTCACCTTTTTGGTGGCCGTGGGCGCGGCTATTGCGGTTATTCCCGGCTTGCCATTGATTCGCGTCTTAGTGGTGACTCAGGTCATTAACGGTTTGCTATTACCTGTGGTTCTGTTTGCAATTCTGCGGCTGGTTAACGATCGCGAGATAATGGGGGCTCACGTAAACGGTACGATTTATAATGCAGCCGCTTGGCTGACAGCGATTGTCGTGACTCTGTTATCGGCGCTCTACATAGCGATAATGATTTTCCCGAATCTCTTAAGCCGTTGACTCTCGTAGCCCTCTCGTAAAGTGTTGCAAACGGTGATAAAAGAATAGCCGGCAACTTTTCATTTCGCTCTTCGATTCTTGCGCCGGGGTGTCCAGACACGCAGTGCCTCGCTCTAAGCGGAAAAACAAACTCATACTCTTTGTCGTCGCGACCGCCATCGCCTCACTGGCGTTCTATCTACTCGTTCACTTTAATTCAGAGCTCCAGGAACTTCTCCGCCCGCAAATGGGTGGACTGGCTTCACAAGCCGAAACCTTTGTGAAGGCACTTCAGTTGGTTTTTCTTGGAATCCTCGCCTATCTGCTGGTACGTGCTCTCAACTCACTTATCTTCGGACTAGCATTTCGCCTGCGGCAAGGGTTTGAAGCTCCCACGTTAGTTAGAAACGTCTTCTCTATCGTAGCCTTCACGCTTCTTTTCCTGCTGATCTTTAGTAGTCTTTTCCCGCGCGTTAACCTCGGCGCGCTATTTACGACCTCAGCCATCTTTGGCGTCATTCTCGGTCTGGCCTTACAGGACACCCTGGGAAACTTTTTCGCGGGTATCTCGCTTCAAGCTGACCGGCCTTTCCAAGTAGGCGATGTAATTACGGTTGGGGCACAAAGACATACCGGAGTTGTTGAAGAGATCACTTGGCGAGCAATCAAGATTCGCACATTTACGAACCATGTAGTCCTTATTAATAACAGCTCGGCCGCAAAGGAACCCATCGAGGTGTGTCCGCGAGGAAATCTAAACGCCCGCCTTGTCTTATTCAACACGCTCTTCAATGATTCGCCGGCGAAGACGATCCACGTCGTGCGCGAGGCGGTTCGCGAGGCGGACAATGTATCGGAGAAGATCCCCCCAATCGTCCGTATCCGAAATCTGGGCGAGAGCGGCGTCGAGTATGAAGTGAAGTATTGGTTGGAGGATTACGCGCGCTACAACGACACCGACGCACTCGTGCGGCAAAGGATCTGGTATGCGTTCAGACGGGCAGGGCTCAATTTTGCGTTCCCAACCAGAACGCTTCACCTGGAGCGCAAGCCGAGAGCGGAGATGGGAGAGGGTAAGGGAGGAGCGATCGTGGAACGGCTCGCCGCCGTCGACATCTTTGCCCCCCTGTCGGCAGAAGAAACGGCGATGTTGGCAAAGGCATCCATAAACCACGTGTTTGCCCCCAGTGAACTTGTGATCCGCGCTGGAGACCCTGGTTCGTCAATGTTCGTGGTTCACCAGGGACGCGTGAGTGTGCAGATCACCGACAATCTGCGATCGCGGACTGTAGCAACGTTGAACGAAGGGGATTTTTTTGGAGAGATGGCTTTGTTTACCGGCGAACCTCGCACTGCCAGCGTGGTGGCACTGGAAGAGACAGAGGTACTGGAAATAGGACACGAGGCGATGAAGCGGGTCTTCGATAATAATCCCGACCTGGTTGAATCTCTGAGCCACATTATTGCCGAACGGCGCCAGGGTCTGGCCGTGCGCGACGATTCGACCTCTGGAGAAACCGACGAATCAGCCGGTATCCTCTCCGCTATCAAGCGCTTTTTCGGCTTAAACTAGAAGCTCCATCGCCTCCGCGCCTACCACTTTAACCATAGAATTTCGCCCTGACAGTTTTTAATCGACACACATTAACCTCGCTTTTCCACGGAAAAGTGGCAGCTGAGCCTCACGTTTGCAGACTTGACAGGACGAGACTCAATCTTTATTATGGCCACACGCTCAGCAATGACCCGTCACCATTAGATTTCACTCTGACGGGCCTTGAGCAGTTCTAGAGCATTTAAGGAATTCTAAGGAGGAAAAGCAAAATGACCATTGTTCGATACGACCCATTTCGTGACCTGCGAACCCTGCAAGAGGAAGTAAATCGACTGTTCTCTACAAACTTGACTCGATCGTTTGGCGAAGAAGGTATCGGGCGTGGGGCGTGGAGTCCCAGCGTCGACATCTTTGAGAACAAAGATCAGATCGTGCTCGAGGCCGAGTTGCCCGGCATGAGCAGAGACGATTTCGACCTCTCCATTGAAAACAATGTGATCACGCTGCGAGGCGAGCGCCGGTTTGAGAAGAAGGATGACAGCGACAACTACCACAGAGTTGAGCGTTCATATGGCGCTTTTACCCGCTCTTTCACTTTGCCGCAGACAGTGTCCGCTGAAGGAGCAACCGCTGAGTATCAAAACGGCGTTCTCCGCGTAACACTGGCAAAGCGGGAGGAGACCAAAGCGCGTCGCATTGAAATTAGCGGCGAAGGAACCAAGGATTCGGGTAAGACTATCGAAGCAAAGGCAGAAAACATAAATACTGCTGCTGCTGCGGGAAGATAAATCGGGTTGACCCGGACCAGTTTGAGCGGGGCAGTTCGTAGAAGACTCTACGGACTCTTTGCCCCGCTCACTTGCCAGAACATTTTAGAAGAAGATGAGATTAGATAAATTTACATTGCGTGCCCAGGAGGCGATTCAATCTGCGATTGAGCTAGCTGAACGCAATCAGAATCAACAGGTTGAGCCAGAGCATTTGCTCGCGGCGATGCTTGAGCAACCAGAAGGCACAGTTCGTCCAATTCTCGGTAAATTAGCGGTGAACGTGCCGGTCGTACTCAATGATGTGCAGGCCGCCATTGGGCGTTTTCCCCGGGTTCAGGGTGGCCAGCAGTACTTCAGTCCGCGGCTGAGCCAAATCTTTACTGCCTCGCAAAAATCGGCGGAAGGAATGCAGGACGAGTTTATCTCGACCGAGCATGTGCTGATCGCGGTCGCTGATGAGAAGGATGGGGAATCAGGAAAGATCTTGCGCCAGCATGGAGTTAAGCGCGACGACCTGTTGAAGGTAATCGAGCAGATGCGTGGCGGTTCGCGTATCACCGATCAAAACGCGGAACAGAATTATCAGGCTCTCTCTAAATATGCGCGAGATCTCACGGACCTGGCTCGCCAGGGGAAGCTCGACCCGGTCATTGGTCGAGACGACGAGATACGAAGAACTATTCAGGTACTGTCGCGACGAACCAAGAACAACCCGGTTCTAATCGGTGAACCTGGTGTGGGCAAGACTGCCATCGTCGAGGGGTTGGCCCAGCGGATCGTATCCGGGGACGTGCCAGAAACACTACGCAATAAGCGCTTAGTCGGCCTTGATTTGGGATCGATGCTGGCGGGCGCGAAATATCGCGGTGAGTTTGAAGATAGATTGAAAGCAGTTTTGAAAGAGATCGAAAATGCCCAGGGACAAATAATCCTTTTTATCGATGAACTGCATACTCTTGTAGGTGCCGGCGCGGCGGAAGGAGCAATTGATGCTTCGAATATGTTAAAGCCGGCCCTGGCCCGTGGCGAACTGCGTTGTGTTGGCGCGACAACGCTTAACGAGTACAAGAAATACATTGAAAAGGATGCGGCCCTGGAGCGTCGCTTTCAGCAAATCTACGTTGGAGAGCCCACTGTAGAAGACACGATTGCAATCTTGCGTGGATTGAAGGAGCGCTACGAGGTTCATCACGGCGTGCGCATTAAGGATTCCGCAATTGTGGCTGCTGCCACTCTTTCGACTCGTTACATCACGGATCGTTTTCTTCCGGACAAGGCGATTGACTTGATCGACGAAGCCGCTTCTCGGCTTCGAATTGAGATTGATTCATTGCCCCAGGAAATCGATCAACTCGAGCGAGAGATCATTCAACTGGAGATCGAGCGCCAGGCTCTGCAGCGTGAGGAAGATGAGAAGACCAGGGCGCGTCGGCATGAGATCGAACAGAGAATAGCCGATCTAAAGGAAACATCTTCAGGCATGAAGGCAAAGTGGCAGTCGGAGAAAGAGGCCATCGAGCACATGCGAAAAGCTAAGGCTGAGCTCGAACAACTCAAGCTGCAACTCGACCAGGCCCGCAATGCCGGAGATCTCGGGCGGGCCTCGGAGATTCAGTACGGCCAGATTCCCGAGCTTGAGCGGCGTCTTAAGGAAGAGCAAGATAAGCTGGCAAACTTCCAACAGGACGGCGTAATGCTCAAAGAAGAAGTCGACGAAGAGGACGTAGCTGAAGTCGTAGCCAAGTGGACCGGCATTCCAGTATCGAAGATGCTCGAAGGCGAGATGCAAAAACTCGTGAGTATGGAAGAGCGTCTTGGCCAGCGCGTCATTGGTCAGGAAGAGGCTCTCCAGGCGGTCGCCAATGCGGTGAGGCGTGCGCGAGCCGGGCTCCAGGATCCTAATCGGCCAGTCGGCTCATTCATTTTTTTGGGACCAACGGGAGTGGGAAAGACGGAAACAGCGCGCGCTCTGGCGGAGTTCTTGTTCGACGATGAGCGAGCAATGATACGGCTCGACATGTCCGAATACATGGAGAAGCACGCCGTGGCGCGGATGATCGGAGCGCCACCCGGATACATCGGGTACGAAGAGGGCGGCCAACTCACTGAGGCTGTGCGTCGGCGACCCTATTCGGTGGTTCTTTTTGACGAGATAGAAAAGGCGCACAGTGATGTCTTCAACGTCTTGTTACAAATCCTTGACGATGGACGGCTGACTGACTCAAAGGGACGAACGGTCGATTTCAAAAACACGGTCTTGATAATGACTTCGAATCTCGGTTCGCGTGAGATTCAGGCGGCTGAAGGTGACGAGAAACAGGTGCGCGAGGCGGTGTTGCAAGAGCTGCGGTTAAACTTCAAGCCTGAGTTTTTGAACCGCGTCGATGACATCGTAGTTTTTCATCAGCTTTCCCGCGAACAGATCGGGAAGATCATCGACGTACAACTCGAACGCCTGCGGGTGATGCTTCAAGAGCGCAATATCAGAATTGTGCTCGACCAGTCTGCCAGGGAGCTTTTGGCGCGCGAAGGGTATGATCCAACGTACGGGGCGCGGCCGCTAAAGCGTGCGATTCAGACGCTCATACAGAATCCGCTGGCGATCAAGCTTTTGCGCGGAGAAATCCTGTCAGGACAAATTGTGAAAGTGTCTGCCGCTGGTGACAGTGTGCAATTCGAGACTGAGTTGGCGGCCGCCGCCGCGTGAGTAAGGTAACGCCGTTGAGTTGTATACGATAGAGGGAGGAACTTGAGAATGTCGCGATCGTGGAATCCCCTTCAAGACTTAGTGCTCTTACAAGATCGTATGAATAGGCTGTTTGAAGATGCCACGCAACGCCGAGTACAGGACGAAGCCGAGCGGAATGACAGCGTTGAACAGGCCGATTGGCATCCGGCGGCTGATATCATTGAGAAAGCTAGCGAGTACACCATAGCGGTTGACCTACCTGGCATAGATCGAGCCGGGCTTGAGATAAACATCGATGACAACAGCCTGACAATCAAGGGTACCCGAACAACTGAAGCGTCGCCGCAGCAGCGAACAGAGCGTCCGACTGGGCGTTTCATCAGAGCATTTGGAGTTCCTGGTTCAGTTGACCAGGCAAAAATCGCGGCTGAATATAAGGACGGTGTTCTCAATGTGACTCTTCCTAAGAAAATGGAACGAAAAGCGAAACGGGTCGAAATCAAAGTTTCCTAAACTACGCATCGGAAAGGGAGGGGGCATAATGGATCGAAGTCTTAACGAGAACAGAAGAGGTGACGTGGAAGGTGAGCCGGGCGAACCGGTCCGGGTAACGGATCGTCGCCGTATACACCTTGATCAGGCCGGCAATGAGCAGACGAACGAAGGCGGACAGGGTCCGTCATTGAAGCCGTCATATGTCGAGGAACTCGAAACCCGGACCAAGGCCGCGGAGAAATTGGTGAATGAAGTGCAGGCGCGATTCGATCAGTTGCGACAACAGTTGCAGAGAGAGACTGACGAAACGCGACAACGTCTGAATCGCGCCGCCGATGAACGAGCGCAACGCGATAAGGCTAATTTCATTGCTGCATTGCTCCCCGTCATGGACAATCTGTCGCGAGCCATTCAAGCAGCAGACAGCGGAGGGTCTCTTGAGACTTTTGCTGCGGGAGTGCGCGGGACCGCTGCCAGTTTTGAGAATGCGCTTAATGACGCTGGAGTAGAATCTGTCGCCTCGGTTGGTCAGGATTTTAACCCGGAGTTACACGAAGCGGTTGACACCGTGCTGGTCGATCGGGACCAGGACGAGAAAATCGTAAAGGAATACAGCCGCGGCTTTAAGATTGGAGATCGGCTGCTGAGACCGGCACGAGTGCAGGTCGGGCGAGCTCGGGAAGAAAGCAGAGAAGCATCCAGATAATCAGGTTCGGTTTTCGCTCAAGATTGAGACCTTAAAGGAGACAAAACAATAGTGGCTGCCAAAGAAATGAAATTTCGCGAGGAAGCCCGAGCTGCGATGCTCGAGGGCGTAAATGTTCTCGCTAACGCCGTGCGCGTGACGCTCGGGCCGAAGGGACGCAACGTGATACTGGGCAAGAAGTTTGGCTCGCCCGTAATCACGAAGGACGGGGTCACCGTAGCTAAAGAGATAGATCTCAAAGACAAATACCAGAACATGGGCGCACAAATGGTGCGCGAGGTTGCGGTGAAGACAAACGATACAGCAGGCGACGGAACCACGACAGCCACGGTCCTGGCGCAGGCAATCTATCGTGAGGGTGTTAAGAACGTGACTGCCGGAGCCAATCCCATGTCTCTGCAGCGCGGCATTCAGCTAGCGACCGAGGCGGTTGTAAACGAACTCGGGCGAACGTCCAAGAAAGTGAAAAGCAAGGACGAGTTGACTAACGTGGCGACGGTTTCAGCAAACAACGACCGCGAGATTGGACGCTTGATCTCGGAAGCGATGGAGAAAGTCGGAAAAGATGGGGTCGTGACGGTCGAAGAGTCGAAGACTTTGCAAACCGAACTGGAACTTGTCGAGGGAATGCAGTTTGATCGCGGTTATTTGTCTCCTTATTTCATAACGAATCAGGATCGTATGGAAGCAGTTCTGGACGAGCCTATGATCCTGCTTCATGAGAAAAAGATCTCGGCGATGCGGGACCTCCTGCCTCTCCTTGAGCAAACGGCAGGCAGTGGACGTGCGCTCCTGATTATTGCGGAAGACATCGAGGGAGATGCGCTCGCCACGCTTGTTGTTAACAAGCTTCGGGGAACGATCAAAGTTTGCGCGGTTAAAGCTCCAGCCTTCGGCGATCGTCGCAAGGCAATTTTGGAGGATTTGGCCGTCCTGACCGGTGGCCGTGTGATCACAGAGGATCTCGGAATCAAACTGGAAAACCTCCAGATAACCGATTTGGGATCAGCGAAGCGAGTCATCGTCGATAAAGACAACACGACAATCGTGGAAGGCGGAGGCGATCGCAAAGCAATCCAGGGGCGAATCGCGGCAATAAGAAAGCAGATCGAAGAGACCACTTCAGACTATGATCGCGAGAAGTTGCAGGAGCGACTGGCGAAACTGACCGGCGGAGTTGCGGTTGTGAAGGTCGGCGCTCCTACGGAAACCGCCATGAAGGAGATCAAGACTCGGGTCGAAGATGCGCTCAATGCCACTAAGGCGGCGGCACAAGAGGGAATAGTAGTAGGAGGAGGCGTAGCCCTTTTGCGAGCCGCCAGGGTTCTCGACCAGGTGAGAGACTCCGACTCCGACGCTCTGACCGGCGTAAAGATTGTTAGACGGGCATTGGAAGAGCCACTGCGACGCATAGCCGAGAATGCTGGGCTGGACGGCGCGGTGGTGGTCGGCAAGGTCGAGGAGATGAAGGGCACGAAGGGCTTTAATGCAGTTAACTGTGAGTATGTTGATCTTGTTGCCGCGGGCATAATCGATCCAACCAAGGTGGTGCGTACGGCCTTGCAGAATGCCGCTTCAATTGCCGGGTTGATGCTAACAACAGATGCTGCCGTAGCCGACGCGCCTGAGTCAAAAAAGGCGGCGCCGCAGGCCTCTGGCGGGGATGACTACGACTACTGATAGTCAGGGAAACATATTGGGTACGGTTTGTGCGCTTCTCCGAAGCGAACTGGCCACATATTTGCAAGTAGACCGGCGCCGGATTAGTTGTTGCATCGAAACGCAACGGCGCTTATGCTGGCAACATCTAACCACCGCGGTTAGTCTTGAATCCCGACGACCACAAATGCCGGGATTCACGCTTGAAATTGAGGAACGGTGAGGCTCGGCAGTGCTCTTTTGGCTCCAGCCATACGAAAATGGTTGATTTAGGATCATACAAAGATAAGTTTGGTGAAAGCGGTCAGCGCATACTTGAGTATGCCTTGAACGAGTCGCGGCGGCGGGATCAGAACTTTGTCGCGGTCGAACACATTTTGCAGGCTCTGATTGCTGAAGAACCTGACATGTTCAACTCATCCATGCGGGAGTTATCTCTCGACCCGATCGTCGTGAAAATGGCAATCGAAAAACGGCTTACAGGCGCCCGGCAGCAGCACGTGGGCAAGGGCTTTCGAATCGCGCCTGACACCACGGACCTCTTCAAGCGCGCCATGGAGCGCGCTCGAGCTCAAGGACGAAAGACAATCGAGGCAACCGATATTTTCGAGGCCCTGGTTCGTTATGACAGTCTATTCGTTGAGGTTCTACGCAGCATGGGCGTGAATGCCGATGCCGTTGCAGAGGGAGTTAGTTCCCAAGTGCAAAAGCGGGAGCAAGAGGAAGAGCAATATCGCAAAAAGTTTGACCTTCCTCCCTATCTAAAGCATTTCGGCATTTCCCTTAATAGATTGGCGCGAGCTGACAAGATTCCGCCGACTATTGGCCGAGAAAAAGAGATTCAGAATGCGATGGAAATTCTTTGCCATCGCGAGCGGGCGAATTCACCCATGTTGGTGGGCGAACCGGGCGTTGGGAAAACCGCCGTCGTGGAGGGCCTTGCTCGTCTGATCGAGCTCGAACCGGATAAAGTTCCGCCGCGTCTGCGAGGTACCCATATCGTTCAGTTGCAAATGGGCGGCATTGTGGCCGGAACGATGTTGCGAGGAATGTTTGAAGAGAGAATTAAGGGCATCATTGATGAGGTTAAGGATCGAGATAACCTGATCCTTTTTATCGATGAAGCGCATACCATCATTGGTGCGGGCGCCGCTCTTGGAACTTCTTCGGATGCCGCAAACATGTTCAAGTCGGCACTAGCGCGCGGCGACATGCGCATCATAGGTGCAACGACGATTTCCGAGTACAAAGAATATATTGCTGAGGACGAGGCGTTGGCCCGTCGCTTCCGCCTAGTAAAGGTCGTTGAGCCATCCATAAGCGAAACACGCGAGATCTTGCTTGGTTTGCGATCCCGACTGGAGAAAAACTACTCAGTTAAGATTTCCGATGACGCCATCAACACCGCTTTGGAGATGGCGCCAAAGTACATAAGAAATCTGCACTTGCCGGATAAGGCCATAGGCTGGCTCGATACTGCTGCCGTCAAAGTGGAAATCAACGAGCCGCACACCATGGTGGTCAAGGCAGAGCATGTCATCGAAGTGATCTCACAAGAGTCGCGAATTCCTCGCGATATGATCTTTCGCGACACCACTGAACGTTTCGCGATGACCGAAGCGTTGTTGGGCCAACGCGTCATCGGCCAGAAGGAAGCCATCAAGGCCGTCGCCCAGCGCTTGCGCCTTAACAAAGGACCGCTTAAAGAGTCGCACTACAAACCTGACGGCGTGTTGCTGTTTCTTGGTCCAACTGGCGTGGGCAAGACAGAACTTGCTAAGGCAGTGGCTGAGTTCATGTTTGGCGACGAAGAGAAGATGGTCCGCATTGACATGTCAGAGTACAGCGACGGTACGGTTAGCATTGAAAAACTAATCGGTATGCCGCGCGGCATTGTTGGTTCGGAACGAGGTGGAATCCTTACTGAACAGTTACGGGAGAACCCATACACGGTCCTTTTGCTCGACGAGGTTGAGAAGGCGTCGCCATATCTAATGAACCTATTCCTGCAGGCGTTTGATGAAGGCTGGCTGACAGACGGGCGGGGTAAACGAGTCTATCTGTCGGACGCAATCATTATCATGACGTCTAACCTGGGTTCAGACAGCTTCAAGAAGTTTGAGAAGCCGCTTGGGTTTGGCACCAAGAGTCCTGCCGATTTTCGCGGTGTTAAGAACGAAGTGATGAAGGCCGCTGAGCAACGATTCTCTCCTGAGTTTCGCAATCGAATCGATGAGATCGTCGTGTTTTCACCACTCACGATGGACGAAGTAAGGCAGATTGCCGGGAACTACCTCGAAAAACTCGGCCGCCAAATGGAACGGCAGGGGAAAATCATTAATGTAACCGATCCCGCGCTGAACTTTTTAACGGAAAAGGGGTTCAATACTGCATACGGTGCGCGCTTCCTAAAGCGGCATATTGATGAAAGGGTCAAACTGCCGATAACGGCGATGTGGAAGACCGCGTCGAGCTTTCTGGTAGACCTGGAAAACGGCGAGACGGTGGTCAAACCGGACAGCGGAACAAACGCCAGACTCAACTGAGAGTGCGGCCGTGAATAGTAAGGGTTCCAATGGCGCCTGAGATTTGGAATTTGCGATCTCAGACATTGAAACCCTTTTTTGCGTTAGGTATAGGAACATGTTAAGAAGTTGATCAGAAGAGGTTGTTCTTGTTGTCGGATCAACTCGCACTCACAGTCGCAATATTAGATCGTAAGTTATGATGAATTTGCCTTCCATAGTCGTCCGATTCCCACGTGCGATGCACGGAGTTGGCCTCGTTCCACGCTTTTTTAAGTTTCTGCGATTCGCTGCGCTCCTCGCTTGTTTGTTTGCCGTATATGCCGTGCAGCCATGCAACGTAATGTCGCAACAGCCAACTCCGGACGCCAAGGCTGAGGAGATCGTAAATCGCGGGATAGAGATTTCTGGCGGCAGCAGTTATCTAAACGTTCGCAGCGTAATCGCTCGCGGGTTTTACACGGCATATCAGGAGGGAATGTCGCAGATTCCTGCCAGGTTTCTTGATTACATCGTCTATCCCGATCGAGAACGCACTGAGTTTACCAGCGCTGGGACCAGGGTGATTCAAGCGAATGTGGGCGAGACGGGTTGGGTATTCGACGGCGCTGCCAAAACGATAAGCGAGATGAAGCCAGAGCAGATCGATGATTTTAAACGCAGCGTGCGGACAAGCGTGGAAAATCTCTTGCGCGGCTGGTGGCGCAAGGACGGTGCGACGCTCAAGTATGTCGGGCGCAGAGAGGCGGGACTTGCCAGGCGCAATGAGACACTGCGTCTGACATATCCGAACGGCTTCTGGGTCGAATATGAGTTTGGCGCCAAAGACGGAGTACCTGCTAAGGTAATTTATAAGCGCAACCGTAAAAACTCCGATACAGGCGACGTTGAAGAGGTTACGGAAGAAGATCGCTTTGCAAAGCAGATCACAATTGACGGGGTCAC